>WNFI01221490.1_pt1 | contig 126158 bp, 91 predicted proteins | sample 5400471 | NCBI WGS metagenome assembly WNFI01 (sample SAMN13153348, study PRJNA577476) | soil metagenome | isolation source: 100 cm saprolite on Douglas fir-dominated hillslope | place: USA:California | collected 2013-09-17
CCGTTCCCATCCCGAACACGGCCGTTAAGCCCCGCGTAGCCAATGGTAGTAGGACGTTAGGTCCCGCGAGAGTAGGTCGTTGCCAGGTTTATGGCCCGGTTTGTCGAAAGACGAACCGGGCCTCTTTTTTGCCTGCACGGAATTGCCCAACCGCGAACGACATCCAGATGCCGCCGGCGCACTCAGGCAGTGGTAGTGTCCGGATTATTTCGCACATTTACAGATCGGGAAGGTCGGAGGAGTTCACCCCAACCCGGGCTGGTGTCCACCGAGGCCGGACGCAAGAAGGGCCGCCTTCTTGCGAGAGGCCCTCCACTGGCACACACTGGCCGTATGCTCCGCGGACGGGGCAAAGAAAATAGGGCATCCACCGTATCCCGCCAGTCGCCGCTGAGGCTCACTCCTCGGGCAGGAGCGGGGCGTCGCGCAGCAGGGATTCCTCGTGGTCGAGCAGTTGCTGCAACGGGCGGTGGACCTCGTCGGCGATCTTGCCGCTGCGCCAGAGTTCGTCGATGACCGTGCGCTCGGCGACCAGCGCTGCGGTGCGGTAGCCGTGACCGGCCTTGCGGCGGCGCCGCGCGCTGCGGCGCGTCTCGCTTTCGGCGTCCAGCACCGCAAGCCGGTGCTCATATTCGGACACTACCTGGGCGAGCGCGGCGCTATGGTCGGGCGTGGTGGCCGCGGTCTCGAGCGCACGCAAGGCCTTGAGGCCGGCTTTGACGGCGGCGATGCGGGCCAAGCGATCTTCCTGGGCGCGACTCTGGTCCTCGCGCAAGCCCAGCCGCCTGATGAGATGTTCGAGGGTTGTGCCCTGCAGGAGAAGCGTCACGGCGATGACGCTAAACGCCAGGAAGATGACAATGTCGCGACCGGGAAAGGGCGCGCCGTCGGGCAGGAACAGCGGGATGGAGAGCGCGCCGGCGAGCGTGACCGTGCCGCGCATGCCCGCCCAGCCGAGCACGAGCGCCGAGGCCGGCCGGGCCGCGTTCGTGCAGACCCCCAGCGACAGGGAGGGCAGGTAAATCCCGGAGAAGATCCAGGCCAGGCGCGCCACGATGGCGGTGCCGGAGACGATCGCGGTGAAACCGAGGAGCTGGGCGACGGAGTAATGATCGCGCACCGCCGCCAGCAACGGGGGGAATTGCAGGCCAAGCAGCACGAAGGCGATGCCGTTGAGCCAGAAAATCAGCAGCTCCCAGACGGCAAAGGTGCTCTGGCGGGTCTCCACGTCCATGCGCACGGGATCGCGCCAGCCCGAGTAGAGGCCGGCGGCGACGACGGCGAGGATGTCCGACACGCCCAGCAACTCGGCCGCAAGATAGGCGGCAAAGGGCGTCAGCAGCGACAGCGTGATCTCGATCAGTGGGTCCGCACTCTGCAGGTGCTGGAGCAGGTCGCGCAGCTTGCCGATGCCATAGCCAATGGTGAGGCCGAGCCCGAAGCCCCCGAGGGAGAGCAGGGAAAAATCGAGGGCGATGTGGCTGAGCGAGAAACTGCCGGCGATGACGGCCACGAGGGCGAACTTGAAGGCGACCAGGCCGGTGGCGTCGTTCATCAGGCTCTCGCCCTTGAGCACGGTGGTGAGGCGTGCGGGCACGCGGAGGCGCTCGGTGATGGCGTTGACGGCCACGGCATCGGTGGGGGAGACGATCGCGCCGAGGGCGAAAGCCATGGCGAGCGGCAGGCCCGGCACGAGCCACCATGCCACGAGACCGACGGTCACCGTGGTGAAAAGCACGAGCCCGATGGCGAGGGTGAGAATCGCGCGCCGGGCGCGGACGAACTCACGCAGCGGCATCAGCCAGCCGTCGGAAAAAAGCAGCGGCGGCAGGAAGCAAAGAAAGAAGAACCCCGGGTCGAGCTTGAACCGGGGAAACACCGGCAGCAGCGCCGCGCCCACGCCGCCGAGCAAATACGTGATGAGCTGCGGCCAGGGTAGCCAGCGCCCGACAACGCTCAGGCTGGCGATCAGCAGGAGCAGGACCAGGGCGTGTTCGAACTCGGCCATTCCCGTCTACGCTATGATTTCGACGAAGCTCGTCCAGCGGCATTGCCAGCCCGACGCCTGCTACTCACCACTCACCCCCGGTCACGCATCCAGATCGACCACGCCGGTGGCGAAGCAGAGCGCGGTCAGCACGCGGAATTCGACGCTGTCCTTGTCAAAGGAGCCCGGGGTCACCTTGAAGCCCTCCGTCAGTGCCTGCATGGCTCCGCTGTAGGTGTTCGCCTTGGCCGAGAGTTGGACCCGTTCGAGGGCACGCGGGCCGGACTGCATGAAGGTGGCCGCCGCCGCAAACTGCTGGCTGGGCACGCCTTCGACGTGGGAAGGTCCGCGCCGCACGGTGATTTCCATCCGCCCCTCGGGCGAGTCGAACTTGAAAGGCATGTGCGGCAGTTTGATTTGCATCCACGAGGGTATCGCGTCCGGAGCGAATAAGCAACAGTGGCCCACCGCTTCGCGATTTCGCTCCACGGGCCGGGGTGCTCCAGAGTTTGTCATCCATTAATTGACAAATTCAGGTCGGGCGCGGGATGGGCGGCACGATTCTGGGGTGGGGTGCCCGACCGGGAATCGCGGACTGGGCGGGGGCGGCGAGGGCGGCGAGGGCGGCGCCGGGAGTCTGAGATCAACACCCGCAGCCTGCCGGCTTGGCTCTCCTGTCAAGAGTCAAGACATGACGTCCTCCCGCCCTCACGAGCCGGCATTTTCGGCAGGCTGACTCCGTTCTGCCCGCCGGCCTTAGTGCGGCTCAGAGTAGCCCCAAGCCCCAACCCCCGGCCCCATTGGTCGTCCTTCGCAGCCTGTTGTTTCACTGGCACCAGTCGTGAAGCGGGATTGCCTCGGGGCGACCCGGGTGAGGAAATGGGGGATGCAAGACTCTGATCACCCCGCGCAGGACGCCCCGACCACGCCGGTAATGCTCGATTTCGTGGAGGCCCGGGTGTTGGGCTGTTTGATTGAGAAGGAGGCTACGACGCCGGACGTCTATCCACTCTCGCTCAACGCGCTGGTGAATGCGTGCAACCAGAAGAACAATCGCGCACCGGTGACGGAACTGGGCGAAAGGGAGGTCGAAGGCGCGCTGGATCGTCTGCGGGGCAAGCGGCTCGTGACCGCGTTCAGCGGGGCAAATGCGCGGGCGATCAAGTACCGGCATCGCTTCGGTGAGCGCTTCCCGGTGGAGCCGCTGGCGCAGGCGATGTTGGCCGAGCTGATGTTGCGCGGTGCGCAAACCACGGCGGGGCTCCGCGGGAATTGCGAACGCATGGCGGCGGTGCCGGATCTGGCCGGATGCGAGGCGTTGCTGGCGCACCTGGCCGAACGGGCCGAGCCATTGGTCCGCAAGTTACCGCGCCAGACTGGGCAAAAGGAGGCCCGTTGGGTGCAGCTGCTGACCGGCGAGCCTTCGGCGGAAGAGCTGACGGGAGCCTCGGGAGCCGAGGGTGCGCGCGAGCCGCTCAAGGTGGCGGTCGCGATGACGCTGCCGCCCGAGGTTGAAACGCGCCTGGCGGCGCTGGAAGCGGAAGTGACGGCCCTGAAAACTGAACTGGTGCGCCTGCGAAAAGCATTGGGCGAGACGAGCTGAAGCCTGGTCTAACCCGGATAGACCAAGGCACTTTAATCACTAATGGACACTAATCGGCACGAATGATCTCTGGGGCACAGGCACAGGTCCGGGATTGGTGAGGAGTTAGTGGAGATGAGTGGTTAACCCTGCCGGGCGGTGGTCCGGGCAAAAGCCACGGGACATCAATTTCGCTGGCCTGACTCCCGTTCTTGACCCCAATCAGCTCTTGAACCCAAACAGTTTGCTGCCTTTTCTTACGATATGCCCACAAATCCAGTTTTGCTTTCGGCCTCGGTCGAACAAACTGTTGGGCAAAAGAATATGCCGGACCAATCTAATCTCGCATCGTTCTCTAAACTGTCGGACGTAGCAGTGTCGCTTGTCCGTGACATGAGCAAGAATTTGCCGCTCGTGGTTGCATTGGGAATCACATCTCTAGGTGTCCTCGCTTGGCTTCCGGTATCTGATCTGCGTGCGCGTGTCGTTCTTGTCGCGTTCCCGCTGTTTGCAGTCTTCTACTATCTCGGGTTGCTTTGGGACAGCTATCGGCCCATTCGCCAACAACGTCATTTTCTGAAGCGCCTCGGAAAAGATGAGAAGAGGGTTTTGCGGCTGTTTTTAGAACAAGACCGAAGGACGATGCACATGAATGTTTTTTATGCACCTACAGCCAGCTTAATTGCGAAGGGTATATTAGGTCACACTACGTCTACGTTTCCCGCGTTTGGAGCAGCCATGGTTATTCAAAACTATTCGTATTATCGCCTTTGCCGATATCCGGAGCTGATCGACATGAAGAAAGAAGAAATTGGGAAGGATGAGATCGATGATGCAGACTGCACTTGGATGACTAAGCCTTAGTTCTGCGACTAAAAGAACGCCCGACATGTTCAACATCATCAAAAAGCTTCTTCCCGCAAAGGCTCCACGTTCTATTGCTTCAGCTTCCAGCGCTAGGCTCGTGGATAACATCGTTCGAGTCCAGTTTATCACGGAAGCCCAGATAGACCAGCTTTCGGACTACTTGCATCTCAGATATCAGAGAATCCAGAAGGGAGAACTCTATACGATTGCAGGTCATCCGCCAACGAATGCGCCGGGCATTATGGAAATAGACAGCGCGATCATACTTATTGCCATGGAGGCTTGCGCAACACCTGAAGGCATCGCCGAAGAAGCCCTAAAAAAGATTATGCTTTGCACATTTCGTAAGATTGGAGCGAATATCTCCAATCTGAAAGTAGATGACATTAAGCTCACATTTCAAAAGACGCTCCTTGAGGAAAAAAAGAAGACGGAAAATGCAGGTTGGGCGTCAGTGCTCAGTGTCATCGCGATATCGTATTTATTTGGCATCGATACAAGAGCGTTGAGCGCCGAAAATAGAGTCATCTTCGTCGACGCGGGCGTAAAAAGCGCAGAGGACATTGCTGATGTATATATGGCAGCTAAGAAGATCATTGGCAATTAAAGGCGCGGGACAACCAAGCCGCCATCGACCATGATCACTTGTCCCGTGCTGAATGGAAAGTCGCCACGAGCTAACGCTGCCACAGCTTTACCAACATCTTCGGGATATCCCCAACGGGGTTGGATGCTCAAACCGCCGGCAATGAGCTTGTCGTATTTCTCAGTTACCCCCGCGGTCATGTCGGTCTTGATGACGCCGGGACGGACTTCGTAGACCGGGATGCCGTCGGGGCCGAGGCGCGTCGCGAACAATTGCGAGAGCATGCTCAGGCCGGCCTTGGCGATGCAGTATTCGCCGCGATTGATGCTCACCACCGTGGCCGAGATCGACGTGATGTTGACGATGCACGCGGCGAACTTCAGGTCGGCTTTCCTGGCGGCAACCATGTCGCGGGCGAAGGCCTGCGTCAGGAAGAATGTGCCTTTCAGATTCGTATCAATTACGTAGTCGTAGGATTCTTCGGAGGTTTCCAGTAGATCGGCGCGGACCTTAGGGGCGACGCCAGCGTTGTTGACCAAAAGATTTATGGAGGCGGGAGACGGGAGGCCGGAGGCCGGAGCATCGCCTGCAAGCAGGCTCCTACAAAAGGCACGGGTGGCGGCGATGATGGAAGCGCGGCCTTCGGCCGAACCGACGTCGCCGCGGGCGTAGCCGACGCTGACGCCCATCGCGCGGAGCTTGGCGAGGGGCTCGGTGACGGCGTCCTCAGGGCGGACGCCATTGATGACGAGGTCCCATTTCTCGGCGGCGAGCTTTTCGGCGATGCCGAAACCGATGCCGCGTGAACCACCGGTGACGAGGGCTGTTTTATTCATGTGAAGATTTTGATCTTTAACACAGAGGACGCAGAGAACGCAGAGGTTTAGACAGAATTAACAGAATTTCTCGGAGACCTCTGTGAACTCTGTGTTGAAAAGGTTTGGGTTATTTCAAAACAGGGACATCGACCCAGGCGCGCTTGGCCCAGGAGGCGAGACCGAGTTCGGCCAACTGCACGCCCTTGGCGCCTTCGTGGAGCGACCACGGGAAAGGCGAGCCGGTGACGACGTGCTTGAGGAAGAGCTCCCACTGGACTTTGAAGGCGTTGTCGTAGGCACCCTGGTCGGGGACGCGCGTCCAGCCATCCTTGTATTTGACCGGGCTGTCGATGTCGGGATTCCAAGTGCAGCGGGGCGTGGCGGCGAGGGCTTGGGCCTTGCAGTCGCGCAGGCCGGCGACGGCGGAGCCGTGCGTGCCGTCCACTTGGAGCGTGAGGAGATCGTCGCGGTCCACGCGGACGTCCCACGAGGAGTTGAAGTGGCAGATGACGCCGTTCACGAGCTCGAAGGTGGCGTAGGCGGAGTCGTCGGCGGTGCACTTGTAGGGCTTGCCGGCCTCGTCCCAGCGGGTGGGGATGTGCGTGGCGCCGAGGCAGGTGAGGCTCTTGATGTCGCCAAAGAGGTTCTGGATGACATACTGCCAGTGGCAGAGCATGTCCACGATGATGCCGCCGTCGTCCTCCTTGCGGTAATTCCACGAAGGGCGCTGAAGTTTCTCGAACTCGCCGGTGAACACCCAGTAGCCGAACTCGCCGCGGACGGAGAGGATTTTCCCAAAAAAGCCGGTGTCGATGAGGTATTTCAGCTTGAGCAGGCCGGGGAGCCAGAGCTTGTCCTGCACGACGCCGTTCTTGAGTCCGGCGGCCTGAACTTCCTTGGCGAGGGCGAGGGCCTCGGTGGCCGTGGTGGCGGTGGGCTTCTCGCAGTAGATGTGTTTCTTCGCGGCGATGGCCTTGCGGACGCCGATGGGGCGCTGACCGGTGAGGGTGGCGTCAAAGTAGATCTGGCTGGCGGGGTTCGCCAGCTCGGCGTCGAGATTGGTCGAGACGCGGGTGACGCCGGTGCGGGCGGCGAGGGTCTTCAGTTTTTCCTCGCTGCGGCCGACGAGGACCGGGTCGGGCATGATGACCTCGGCGTCGGAGAGCTTCACGCCGCCCTGATCCATGATGGCCTTGATGGAGCGGATGAGGTGCTGGTTGGTGCCCATGCGGCCGGTGACGCCGTTCATGATGATGCCGATGCGGTGGGTTTTCATAGGTAGGAGAAAAATTATCCTTCACCACGAAGGCACGAAAGACACGAAGTGAAATACAGGGATTGCTTTGAGGAATTCATAGTTCCGAAACCTTCGTGCTCTTCGTGCCTTCGTGGTTAATTCAAACATGGTCGCGATAGGCCTGGACGATCTTCTTGAGGTATTCGTCCTGATCCATGGCCCAGAGGCGGTTCGAGAACACCTCGACTTCGTTGAAGTCCTTGAAGCCGGTGGCCTCGACCCAGGTGCGGATCTGACGGAGCGGGATGCCGCCCTCGCCCATAAGGCCGCGGTCGTTGAGGAGGTCCACGGTAGGCGTGCGCCAGTCACAGACATGATAGGCCAAAAGGGCCTTGAGCCGGCCGCAGCGGGCGATCTCCGTCTCGAGCGCCGGATCCCACCAGACGTGATACACGTCAACCGCGACGCCAACGAAAGGCGACTTGAGCGCCTCGACCATGTCGTTGGCCTGGCCGAGAGAGTTCACGGCCGAGCGGCTATCCGCATACATCGGGTGGAGCGGTTCGATGGCGAGCTTGCACTGCTCCGCAGACGAGGACGATGAGCGGCGCGCCGAGCGCGTGGGCCTCGGCGATGGCGAGGCGATTGTCATCAAGAGCTGACAGACGTTCGGCGGCGGTCTTGCCGGGGAAGAAGCCACCGCGGCAGAGCGAAGCGATGGCGAGGCCGTGATCGCGGATCATTTTCCCCGTCTTCGCGATGTCGCGGTTGGCGAGGGTGTCGCGCCAGACGGTAATGCCCTTCACGCCCGCCGCGGCGAATTTCTGCGCGGACGTCTCGATCGTCCACGGCTTGGTGGTGATCGTGTGGATGCAGAGCCGGCTAAGATCGGGAAGTGGAGCTGATGGACTCATTCGGGAATCATTTAATTAACCACGAAGGGCACGAAGAACACGAAGGATAGGAGTTGGAAGATACGGGAGCCTGGGCTCGGACTTCGTGCGCTTCGTGTTCTTCGTGGTTAAACCTCAGCTCTTCAGGCAGCCGAAGAAGGTGTAGTATTTCTCGCCGCGGATGACGCGCTGGAGATAAAGCGCGGCTTCGCGGAGGTGGTAGTCGCCCCACAGGCAGGCTTCGCCGCATGGCACTTTGCGCCCGGCGGGGATGTGATCCCAGCCGTTCGGGCGGTGGTAGACGGAGTGGAGCAGCAGGCCCTGGTGATTGGGCGCGGTGCCGAGATAAGGTTCGGCCAGCAGCGTGCGCATCGTGGTCAGGCCAGCCAGCCAGTATTTTTCCCCGTCGCCCGTTTCCCCGAGGTAGCGGCCGAGGCGGAGCAGGCCCTGCACGCCGATGGCCGCGGCGGAACTGTCGACCGGCTCGAAATCATTGAACGGCTCGGCCGGGCGAGCGCGCCAGTCGCCAAGCTTGCCGAGATGGGGCGCGCCACCGTCCCAGTAGGGGATGCCATCCAGCGCGGTGTTGGCGATATACCAGTCGCAGGTCGCCTTGGCGGCCTTGAGCATCAGGTCGCGCAACTCCGTCCGGCCGCCCAGCAGGGCGAGCTCGGCCTCGGGCAGAGTGTCGAGGAATTCGAGTTCCTCCGTAAAGCCGACCATGGCCCACGCGAGGCCGCGCGTCCAGGTGGTGAAGCCCGAGAATCCCTGCTGGGAATTCGGACAGCGAAAGCGGCCGTCGTTGGGATTGAAGACGGACTCGTGCGCCGTGCGGCCGCGTTCGGCCGGCACGTCGTAGCTGTCGCGGCCCTCGCCGTAGAAGACGGAGTATTTCGCCGTGGCGTCGATGTGCTGCAGGCCGCGCTGAAGCAGGTTGTGCGCCGCGTCGTTCTCGCCCATGAGTCGGTGGCCAAGGGCGTGGGCGACCATGACGATGCGGACGGAGCGGATGGTGTCGACGAAGAGGGAATGCGGGCCGTTGAAGGAGTAGATGTAGCCGCCCCCGCCGTTGATCTTCGACCAGCGCGACGCCTGCACGGCGCCGGAGACCTTGAGCGCCAGCTCGCAGAATTCGACGTGGCCGGCGGGCAGCTTGCCTTCGCGCTGGAGGCGCAGCCAGTTGCCGTAGGTGCTGAGGTTGTTGAAGCCGTGGTCGTGCACGCCGAGGTGGGAGACGTGCGAGGCCATGCGGGCGACGGTGTATTTCTGGCCGCGTGAGGCGAAAGACGCATCGCCGGTGGCGTCGAACTGCAGGAGATCGGAGCCGTAGAGAAACCCCTCGGTCCACTCGGTCCAGCCGCGCGCGGTGTATTTGCCGGCGACGGTGAAGACCGGCACGCCTTTGGCGGGATCGTAGTCGCGGTGGGTGAGGTTGAGCTTTTCGCCGGAGACTTTCCAGAAACTGGCGAGAGCGGGGGCGAGCGAAGCAGGTTTCAGCTGGTCGTCGATTTGCATGGGCTCAGTAGCGTTTGTCTTTGCGCAAATGGAGGATGATGAGCTGCGAGTCGGCCAGCGCCTCGTAGGTGTGCTGCTGAATGGCGTCGAACTGGATGCTGTCGCCCGCCGCGAGCACGCATTGCTCGTGCGGCAGGGTGAGGCGCAGCTTGCCGGTGGTGACCCAGCAGACCTCGGTGTCGTCGTGGTGGATCTCCGGGCGCGAGACCTTGGCGCCGGCGGGCGCGGAACCGAGCAGCGCGACGACGTTGGCGTATTTGACCTGGCGAAACCTGAACTCACCGGAGCGGTAGGGTTTTTCGCTGGACCGGTGGGCGAGGGGGGAACGCCCGAGGCCGTCGAGAGCGCGGCAAGCGTCATCTCGTGTTGCTCGCGCAGGCGGCGCAGCACGGAAAAGTCGAACTTGGGGGTAGCGAGGGGCACGTTTTCGTTGACAGCTAAAAAGATGGACTATTCGTCCGTCAACGAAAATCACCCGTTGAACGACATAACCCGCTTTGGGCTGGCTCCGCCGCGGCGCGTGCCCCCACGATGATGGCATTATCATGGCGTCCTGCATTCTGGCTTTCTCGACCTTGGGCTGCCCGGAACTGACCCTCGAGCAGGTGCTGACACTGGCGCACCGGCACCAGATTCAGGCGGTCGAGTTGCGGTCGCTCGCCGGCACGATGGAGCTGCCGGCTTATCTCGCGAAAACCTACGGCACGCCGGAGAAGCTGGCCGCGAGGCTCCGCGGCGAGCCGGTGAAGATCATCTCGTTCGGCACATCGTTGAAGACCATCGGCGGCACGGCCGTGGACCGTGAGGCCTTTTTGCAATTCGTCCCCTGGGCCGAGGCGCTGGGTGTGCCGTGGCTGCGGGTGTTCGACGGTGGCAAGGATGCCGGTGCCGCCGAGCTGGCCGGGGCGGCGGCCACGGTGAAATGGTGGCGTGAACTGCGGGCGAAGAATGGCTGGAAGATCGACATCATGGTCGAGACACACGACTCGCTGCTCACGGCCGCCGACATCCAGCGGTTCCTGGCGGTCGCGCCGGGCACGGGCATTCGCTGGGATTCACACCACACTTGGAAGAAAGGCGGCGAAGATCCTGTCGCCACGTGGCGCGCCATCAAAGGGCATGTTGTCTTCATCGACGTGAAAGACAGCATCAGCCAGCCCTCAGCGAAGCATCCCTACACCTACGTCCTGCCCGGCGACGGCGAGTTTCCGATGGCCCCGCTGCGCGCCGTCCTGCGCACCGAGTATGCAGGGCCGGTCAGCCTCGAGTGGGAAAAGATCTGGCATCCCTATCTGGCACCGTTGGATGAAGCACTCGCCGCCGCCGCCCGGCGCAGCTGGTGGTAGGCTCAATCACGTAAAATGGTTGATGGGGAAGAAATATGCGATGAGCCGCGTTAACTTTGCGACGGGCGCGATTGCATTTTGCCTGCGAATTTCCTACAATGACCTCCTCACTGGAGGATTATTGTCATGAATAACACCTTGGGCAGTTTGATTTTAGTCAGTGGTCTGATTGTGCCCGGGCTGGTGAATGGCAAGGTGGGCAAACCGGAAAAAGAGGAGAGCAAGGGTTACGAGCCTCTCCAGATCATCCGCACGGTTGAGATAGCCTTTCCCAACAAGTTGCTCCAGGAATCCATCGATCAGGGTGAAGCCGACATCGTGGTGATGATCAATAACGATGGTCAATTAATGGACTGGATAGTCGTTGGCTATTCGCATCCGTTGTTCGTCAAGGAAGTGCTGGATGTGCTTCAGAAATGGAAATTTGTCCCGGCTTACAAGCTGGGCAAGCCCATCAGCTCCCGCGCCGAGCTGAAGTTTGTGTTCAAAAACTCCGCCTTAATCCGAGTGATGGCCAGTGGCATGGGTCTGATCGCCCGGCAGAGGATTGAAGAGCGCAAGGGGGAATACTGGACGTTCGTCTGCCGGCAGGAGGATCTCGACGCGCCGCTCGACGCCAAGGTGGAGATTTCACCGATGCCGCCCGACCAGCTCGGCGCGACGGCCAGGGAGGGCAGGGTTGTGGTGGAGTATCTCGTGGATCCGGAGGGCAAGGTGCGCATGCCCCTGATCATCTCCGCCGATGACGAGGCGTTTGCGCGCTCGGTCCTCCTGGCGATCAGCGAATGGCGCTATGAGGTGCCGCGGCGCGAAGGCGCACCGGTGATCACCCGCGTCCGCCACCAGTTCACCTTCACCCCGGTAGGCAGCTAGAATCCCAGGAAGGGAGCCCGGCGTTTAGTGCGACGGGGCGCGGCCCCAGACGGTGTCGGCCTGCTTGATGAGCTGGTCTAGGAAGCCGCGTGGCAGCTTCTCGTTTTGCGAGGTGGGCCAGGTTTCGGGCCGGTCGTTATAGGGCCGGAGAAAGTCGAGGGCGCGGCGCAGGCTGGCGCCGTCGGGTGTGGTGTAGTTCCACAGGTCGAGGCCGAGCCCTTCAGCCAGGCGCGCCACACGGAACTGGGCCTCAATGTTGAACACGCTGTAGCCGAGCCCGTCGACGCGGCGGATTTCCTCGGGCTGGCTGCCGTCTGGTTTGATCTGGGCCGCGATGCGCGCCTTGTCTTCCTCGCAAAGCTCGCGCGCGAGGTCGTCGCGGCCGGCATAGCGGGCGATGGGAATGGCCTGCGCGAGAAACCAGGAACCGTGGTTGTTTTTCGCCGTGTGCTCGGCGGCGGCGTTCCTGGCCGTCGTAAGCCAGCCGAGGTAGGCGCCGAACCACGCGTGGATTTTGTCCTCCTCGCCGGTGGCGAAGGCCGGTGAGCCCGGCAGCAGGAGCAGGGCGTCGATCACCCGGGCGAAGTCGCGCGCATCGAGCACGCCGGGCGGGTTGCCGTGGTTGTTGTCGTGGCCGAGCCGGACTTGGGCGAATTCCAGGTTGGGATTCATCCGGGTGGCCGGGGTGATGAACCAGGCGCGAATCCACTCGCCGGCCCGGCGCGCGGCCGTCTCGTCGTGATTTACGCGCCACGCGGCGGCGAGCTTCTCGACCGTCGAGCAAAAATCCCCGATGCGGCCGCGGTCGCCGCGCGCCACCTGTTCGCGGTTGTGCTGCCCGTCGCGGCTGACAAAGGGGAGGCCGTCGGGCTTGGTGGGATCCGGCCAATAATAGCGGGCGAAGCTGACATAGTCGTGCGCGTCCCCGCTGGGGGAGGGCTGGGGCTTGTCAACGACCGTCGCGATGTGGGCGCGAAGCGCGGCGGGGGCTTCGGCAGCCAGCGCGGCGAGTTCGGCCTGGTTCAACTGGTAGGGCTCGGCGCCAAAGGCCGCGGTGGCGAGCAAGGTGGCGGGAAGGAACGTGCGCCGGAGGATAATGGCGGGAAGGTTCACAGTGACGGAGCGCTGAACCAATCAGGTCGAGGTATCGTAGACCCGCGTGTCGATGACCGCCTGCAAGGGCCGGCGCCCGGCGTAGGCGCGGAGATTCTGGAGCGCAAATTCGCCGGCGTCGCGCCGGCGGTCGTTGGTCGGGCCGGCCAGGTGCGGGGAGAGGGTGACATTGGGCAGGCCGCGGAAACCCGAATCCGCGGGCAGGGGCTCGACGCTGAAGACATCGAGGCCGAGGGAGATCTTGCGCTCCGCCGCGACCCGGAGCAGCGCGGCCTCGTCCACCACGGCGCCGCGACCGACGTTGACAAACACCCCGCCCGGCCGGATGAGCCGCAGGAGTTTCTCCGTCACGATGCCGGTGGTCGCAGGGATGAGCGGGGCGAGCTCGACGATGATCTCGTTCTCGGCGAACAGCGCCTCGAGCGAGGCGGCGTGCCGGATGCCGTAGCCGGCCTCGGCCGTCGCATCAACATCGGGAGCGAAAGCGGAGATGATGCAGCCAAACGGACGCAGCAGGCCGATCAACTCGCGGGCCACCGTGCCGAAGCCATGCAGGCCGACCCGGCGGCCGAAAAGCGAGGAGGTTTCGGTGTCGCCGTTTTTCCAGCTGCCCTGGTGGTGCATCTCGAGCGTCCAGTGCGTGGCGCGGCGGAGGGAGGACAGGATATGGAACAGCGCCCACTCGGCGACGACGCGGCTGATGGAGCCGCCCCAGTTCGTAATTTGCAGACCGCCGGCGAGGTGTTCGCGGGTGACCAGCCGCTTGATGGAGCCGGCCAGATGACACACATAGCGCAGGTTGGGCGGGAGCTGCGCCGGCAGCGGCGGCGTTTTCCAGCAGGTGAGCAGAACCTCGGGGTTGCTGGCGAGGAGGGCGCGGTGGAAATCCGCCGTCGTCAGCCGGGTGGTGTCGAGCGGTTCAAAGCGGCCCGGGAGCGCCCGCACCTCGGCGAACAACGGCTCCGGCAGAAATTCAGCGGACTCCTGGGGAGTGATGGCGGCAAGTAGGGAAGCGGGACGGGACATGGGTTGGGAAAATCAGGTGGGGGAGGAGGACAAGTTTTCCACGGGGCAGGGCATGGACAGCCGCAAACAGTGAGAGTAATGGGCGGACGGCGGAAGGGCAGGGCGCCGTTGGTTAGATAGTTAAGCAGCCGGCGTGGCACGGGCAGCTGCGGCGGATTTACGCCCGGAGCGGATGAGCACAAGGCCGATGATGGTGACGAGTCCGCCGCAGCCGAGAAAGGAGAGGCGGCCGGTGAGCGGGTTGGGAATCAGCGCGAGCAGCAGCACAAAGCTGCCATAGGTGAGGGTGAGCCAGCCGACGGCGGCGGACTGACGGGCGTCGTTGGCATTGGCGGCTCCCTCCTCGGCGGCGAAGTCGATGGGCCGGTCGATGCGGGCGAGGAAATTCTCCACGCCCGCGCGGTGCGCCGCCGGGCTGGCTTTCCAGAACAGCGTACTGAACAGAAACCAGGCGGTGCCGAGCGCCACATTGCCGAGCAGCTGGATGCCCTGGCGCCAGTATTCCTGCGTGGTGGCGTCGGGCGCGGCGCGGCCGAAGAATTCCGCGGCCCAGCCGGGCGAAAGGAAACGGTCGATCAGCAGCGAGCCGGCGAAGCCCACGGCCGCGGTGCTCCAGCCGGACCACGCGGGCGTGCGCTTGACGATGAGGGCGAGCACGAGCGGCACGGTGATCGGGACGGCGATGAGGATGCTCACGCGCTGCATCTGCAGGAACAGGTTGAATTCCTTCAGCGAGCTCATCTTCAGCGCGGCGAGGATGATCACGATCCCCAGCCCGAGGGTGACGAGCTTGCCGGCCTTGAGCAGGTGGCCGTCCGTGGACCCGGGGCGGAGCACGGGCTGGTAGAAATTCTTGATGAAGATGCCGGCGCTCTTGTTCAGACCGGCGTCCATGGCCGACATGGTCGCGGCAAAGATGCCGCTGACGAGCAGCCCAAGCATGCCGACGGGGGCGACGACGCGCGTGATGGCGATGAAGGCCGCCTCGTCCGGGTGCGCGAGGGTGGGGAACTGGGCCGCCAGGTCGGGAAAGAGCGCGCGCGCCGCCAGCGGCGGCACGAACCAGATCACGATGCCGACGAGATAGAGCCCGCTGCCGAGAAAGCCCGCCCAGCGCGCGTGGCGGCTGTCCTTGACGCTGAGGTAGCGGTTGGCGTCGACGAGATTGTTGGTGCTGATCACCTGCTTGAGCAGCATGGCCGCGCACCACAGGCCGAGAAAGTCCCGGTTCCACAGCGCGCGGAAGTCGAGGTGGCCGGGCGGGAGCTTCGCCACGAAGCCGGACCAGCCGCCGAGGTGCGCCAGCGCCAGCCCGGTGATGGTGAGGCAGACCGGCATGAGGATCAGCATCTGGATGAAGTCGCCGGCGATGACCGCCCAGCTGCCGCCGAGCAGTGCGATGGAGAGCACGACCACGCCGAGCACGATGATGGTGAGCGGGAGGTCGAAGCCGAACACGGCCGAGAAAAAGATGGCCACGGCGTTGAGGTGGAGCGTCGCCTGCAACGTGCCAAGCGGCAGCTGGAGCCAGGTGAAGATCTGTTCGTTCGCCCGGCCGAAGCGCAGGCGCACGGCCTCGATGCCCGTGATCACGCGCATCTGCCGGAACTTCGGCGCGAAGTGCAGCGCGTTGATCAGGAAGCCGAGGGAGTTGGCGACGTAGATCGTGATGATCGGCCAGCCGCCGCCGTAGGCCTGGCTCGCGGCGCCGGTGAGCGTCCAGGCGCTGAACGACATCATGAAGGCCGAGCCGCCCACCATCCACCACAGGGCCTTGCCGCCGCCGCGGAAGTAGTCGCTGACATTGGTCACGAAGCGCCGGAACACCCAGCTGATGCCCAGCATGAAGGCAAAGTAGAAGCCGATCACGGCGTAGTCGTAGGGGGTCATGCGGATTGCCGGGAAAACCTAATAATTATAACACGCCCAGCTCCTTCGCGAGTTCAGTCTGGGATATCTTCTTCCTGCTCCGCACCCGCCGACTCTCTGATAACTATGAGTCTTTTCAATGATTTATTAAATGCCGGCGCAAGCATGATGCATTGTCCGAATCGCGCCCGGAGAGAACCCCCTCGCCCAAAACGCGCGCAGCGCGCTGCCCCGATCATCAGCCAGTCCGGCGGCCCGCGCCGCCAAATGACCACCACCCGGGGCCCGATTTGCGCGATGCCGTTCCCAACGGTGTTCCGTGAAAAGCCGCGCCTATCCGACCTCACCGAGAGCCACGGTCCGTTGATCAAGCGCGTAGCCCAGCCTCCCGCAGGTTTGGATCATGGCCGATCCACCGATCGCCCTGAATTTTTTGCGCAAGCCGCAAATGGTCGAGGCAACGACATTGCTCACTGGCTCCACCTGGTCATCGTAAATATGCGCCTCAAGGTCCGCCAGTGAGACCACTTCACTGCGCCGGTGCGCGAGACACTCGCGCAGGAGGAATTCCCGCGCAGTTAATTCCACCAACTGGCCGCCCACGCGCGCGCATCGGGCCGGCCCTATCTCTCCCGGCGGAGAGCCGCCTGGACTGAGTCGGGCAATTTGTCCGCGTGCAGCAGCAGGCTGACCTGCCATAGCTCGGAGTCCGAGAGGCTGGCGCTGTAGCCCGGCATGCCGGTGAGCCGGATACCGTTCTTCACCTTCCAGTAGGTTTCGCCCACCGGGTCGTCGGTCACGCCCTTCTTCGGCGGCAGGAGCTGCGGCGGTTGGGGGAACATGCCCTGGGCGATGGCTGACTCGGGCTGGCCAAGCCGCCCATGGCAGACGGCACACTGGGCCTGGTAGACGCGTGCGCCGGCGACAAGGTTGGGCTCGTCGGCCGGGAGCGGAGAAGGCTTGCCGGCTTCGGGGTCCATCACCGCGTGCTGGGCCTTGCGGGCGAGGAATTTTTCGAAGGGCAGCGGCGGTCCCTTGGTCGCCACCGGCATGCGGCCCGAGATCACGAACAGGTAGCCGGCCACGAAAGGCAGGCAGATTCCGACAACGATACCAATGAGGATTTTTTTCATGTTCGGGAGAAATGAGCCTGAAGCGAGAGTGCGAACCAAGTGAGACTGTTTACGGCCTGACTTCAACACCATGCTGTCGCCTCACGCCGCTCTGCACCGCACAAGCTGGCAGCAGAGCGGCTGGAGTTGACCCGGGCGGTCTCTCATTTTCCGACGACAATAATTTCCAGGGTGCCGGGGATGACCGGGGGCCGGGGCTCGGGCTTGTCCTTGGTCGGCGGCGGCGGGGTGCCGAACTGCATCACCGGCAGGTAGATTTTCCCGTCTGGCTGGCGACATCAAAAGTCATCGAATCGGGATCCTCGCCGATGGCCGGCGTCGCAACCACCTTGCCGGTGTCGCTGTCGAGGACGACGAGCTTTTCATTGGCGCAAGTGGCAAAAATCCGGTGATGCGCGCGATCGACCGCCATGCCGGTTCCGCCTTCCCCGGGCGCCAGGGACCACGTCGCCAGGGCCTTGAGCGTCTTGAGGTCGAAGACATGCGTACTGGCCATCTCCTCGTCATTCACCAAGGCGCGGCCGGCGCCGTCAAAGCCGATGGCCTCGAGCTTGCTGCCCTTGCCGGAGGTCAGGACGACGTTGCCGACGACCTTGCCCGCCGCGGGATCAATGACCGTGACGTTGCCGCTGGATCCGTTGGCCACGTAGACCCGCTTGGTGGCGGGATCATATTCAATGCCGTCGGGATTCTTGCCGGTCGATTCGATGACGGCGATGGTCTTCAGCGTCTTCAGATCGAACATGATGATTGCATTCGAGTTACCGTCGCTGGCGAAGCCCCGGTTCAGGTCCGGCACGAGGGCGACGCCGTGAGCGCGGGTCGTGGGCTTGATCTCGCCAACCTTTTTGCCGGTATCAATATCGAGCACTTCGAAAAGCTTGGTATGGGCCACGAACAGGTGGCGGTTGACCGGATCGACGCGCAGATAGTCGACGCGCGAGTCGTCGCCACCGACGTGGTAGCGGGCGAGGATATGGTATTGCTCGGCGGCCGGCGCGCAAACGCACGCGGCGGCGAAGACAAGGGTGGTTAGTTTCTGATATGTTTTCATGATGGTTTTGGGACAAAAGCTTGCGGCGATTCCGACAAACGGGCGGGCGGGTCAGGGAGCGGATTTGTTAAAGAGCGCGGCGGAATTTGGGATTTTCCGCGCGAGACCATCCAGCATTGCCTCCGCCCGGGCATGGGTCGCAAGTTTGGTGGTTCCCGTTTCGAGTTTAAATGAAAAGACGGCCAATCCCACGATCCGGCCCGCGCTGTCCCGCAAAGCGGCATGCACGACCATGCGCGGCGTGGTGGTGTAGCCCGTCGTCTCCGGGCCGATGATGGTCTGGTCGTTTTTGATCATCTCCACATCGGCTTCCGAATCCTTTTTGCCGATCAGGTCGCGCGAATGCGCCACAATCATGTATTCCGTGCCGCCCGGGGGGAGCGCGTGAAACCCGACGGCCAGCAGGTCCCCGTTGGCGGCCAGCAGGTCATTGACCAGCTGCTGCGCGTAGATCTTGTTGTCCGCGGCTTTGCCCAGCGGGGCCTCGGCCGGCGGCACGGCCGTTTGCGCGCTGCCTTGCGAAGTAAACAGCAGGAGAACCATCGCCGAGATGCCCGCGCCGAGAAATAGCCGAGGATGGTTCATGTGTTGAGGCCAGAATATCAGGCCGAATATTATCGGAGGATTATGCGCGAAGCATCACCGAGATTTATTTGTCAGGGGAAATATTTTCCGAGTGAATGCAGTTGTCCGGAACCGCCGTAGAAACAAATGACCGGAACCCCACTGAGGGGTTCCGATCATGTGAGGGGCACAGGGTTGGAGACCGCTCAGTAGTGCAGGGTGCACGCCAGCTGGATGCGGCGGGGTTCGCCGATGGACTGCGGCGTGTCCTTGTAGGCTACGTCCTTGATGTTCTTGAAATTCAGGGTCGTCGTCACTTTGGCCTTGTTCACCTTCCAGTCATAGCCGATCGCAGCGTTCAACAGCGTATAGCCCGGGATGTAATAGTCCCGGTTGCGCGGGTCGCCCGCGCTCCGGCCCTGATAGTCGATACCGGCACCGACCCACAGGCCTTTCAAGGCCGCGCTGGCCATTGAATAACGCGTCCAAAAATGCACGGCGGGCTTGGCGGTATAGCCGACATTCTGGCCGAGATAGTATTGCAGGCCGAAAGGTTCCTTGATGTTGCGCACATCCTCCTCGGCGGCGCTGAAGACGACCTGCCAGTTCTTCTGCACCTCCCAGGACACGCTCGCCTCAACACCGCGCGCGCGCTGCTTGGCGCCCTGATTCCAGATATCCATGCTGAAGCCGTCGACGTTCAGATTCAGGTCCTGAAGAACTTTGTCCTCCTCAATCTGATAAACCGAAAGGGTAATGTTGAGCTTGTTGTCCAGAAACGCCCCTTTGAGACCGGCTTCGTAGCCCTTGCCAATCGTCGGCGCCGTCGGCCCGGTGGGAATGGCGGTGGGAATCCCGTTCACCACGCCGGCCACCGTGAGGTAGGGCTGGGTCGAGAGCGTATAGGACTCGCTGTAGGAGGCGTAGAGCAGCACATCGCGGGTGATCTTAAACCCGATCCCGAACTGAGGCGTCGTGTATTTGCTGTCCAGGGTCGGGGCGGTCGAGCCCGCCGCATGATCGGTGACCTGATTCCGCGAGACATTGTAACGCGCCCCGCCGACAATATAGAGCCGGTTGTCGAAACAGGTGGCGTTCACCAGAACGTATGCGGCCTTGTCGGAGTTGATAGCCGTTGTGTCGGCGTCCACCGAGGTCATCTGCTGGGCGGTGAAGGCACCTTCATTCTGGTTGATGTAATAGGTCGGACTGACGGGATTGAGATCCCAGGCGCGGAAGAACGGCGAGGCTGCCGTGTGCTCGTTCTGCAGGGTCGACTGGCTGTAGGTGACGTGATCGTAGAAAACGCCCGCAAGCACCTGGAGTTTGACGTCCGAGAATTTGTAGGAACCCACGGCCTCGGCCTGGATAGTCGTGCCACGCACCGACTGCGTTTGCACGCGTGGCGCGCGGTCCTGCATGACCGGAGTAGGCGTGCCGTTCTGGGTCGACTGCAGCAGACTCGGGTTGTTGACGGCTAGTTTGGCATAAGCGAGGCCCCGCGCAACTTGCTGATCGGACGTCAGGGCGTCCCAGCTCGGCGCCACACTCCAAACGCCATTTGAGTAAATCATGGAGTCCGGCGGTGGAATATAAGCCGCGGCGTGGCCCGTCTGGTTGTAGACGGAATGGTCGATATCCTCGCCCACGTGGATGCGTCCGGTCCAATGGTCATTGATCTTTGCATCAAGCTCGGCGTTGAAAGTTTTGAGATTGTCGCTCTTCACGTCACTGCTGTCAGAAAAATTGTAGTTCTTGGGCAGGCCGGGGAAAAAACGCATGAAACCGGGGTCCGACGAATCAGAGACACCCAGCGCAACCGCCGGTCCGGTTTGGTTGGCCAAAAGCGACTTGGAACCGGGATGACCGACACCATAAAGGGTTTTGACGATGCTGCTTGGTTTCGCGATGACCGAGTTGGGCAGATAGGCTGCCGGCGGATCCTGGCGCTGCTGATACCCCTGGTAGTCGAGTGATAGCGAGAGGGTCGGCGAAATAATCCATTTGAGCGTGGGATAAATCACCACGCTGTGACTGTGAGTGTTCTGATAGTATTGTTCGCCGTTGCCGTAGGAAGCAACGAGGCGGAAGAGCACCTTGCCCGGCGCCAGCGGTTGATTGATATCGAGGGTGGTGTCATAGGCATTATAAGCCCCAAGGGAAAAGTGCACCTCGGTGAACGGCTTCTCCTCGGCCGCTTTCGTGATGTAGTTGACGGTGCCACCAGGCGCAATTGCCCCATAAAGGAGCGAGGCTGGTCCCTTGACCACCTCGACGCGCTCAACGACACTCCCATCCACATAATTGCTCACCAGCTGATTGCTGGAAAACCCGTTGCGCTGCGGGGCCTGCACGAAACCGCGGACAGAAAACACGGCGTTGCCCTGGGTGGTGGCGCTGACGCCGCTTTTCACGCCCGCGGACTGCGAAACGATGTCCATCAAGTTTTTCGCGCCGGTATCCGCGATGAATTGCGGCGTGATGGCGTTGATGGAGAACGGCAGATCGTTGATAACGGTGGATATGCGAGTCGCGGAAACCGCGTTGCCGGCCACGTAACCCCGGTCGGTCGAGGCCCGGACTTCAAAGGGTGACAGCACAATGGTGGCGTCACCGGGTTTGGTCTCGTCAGTTTTGGGGCTGACATCGGGGGCAGTTTGGGCGCGAGCGCTCAACAAGCTGGCGGCTAAGGCTCCCGCCAGGATATAGTGGTGTAGTTTCATTGGGGTATGGTTGGGGACAACTGAGGTGTAGGGCTGGGATACGCCGGAAACCAGCGTAACGTGCCCAAGGTCTGAATTTACACCTTTACGATATACTTTGCCGATGCATCCGCCTATCGGTGGTTTCACCTGAAACGCAATTCAGGGAGCGAACGGCGGCCTGGCTGGCATCCAACGGTGTCCAAGGGGCTGCCCGGCCCGCGTGCGCTCCGGTCTCTTTTACCGGCCGGCATCATCTTAACGTAATCACCGCTTTGTTATAGGGAGATATGAGCAACCACCGATTGAATCTGGTCTTTGGCGCGATCTGCGTGCTGGCGATGCCCGCCCTGTTTGCGTCGCAGGGCCCGGCAGCAGAAACTCCGCCATTGAAACTGGTCGCCGCGACCCCGATGCCGGGCTTCACCGGCGACTTCGACCATTTTGGGGCCGACCTCAGGGGCAACCGTTTGTTTCTGGCCGCCGAGGTGGCGAAAACGGTCGAGGTCTTCGACCTGCAGACCGGTGCGCGGACCGGGAGTATCACGGGTTTCGGGCATCCCCTCATGATGTATTACCTGGCCGAGTCCGATCGCCTGCTCGTCACGGATGGAGGCTTCCCGGAGGGAGCCCCCGGCGCCGTTCAATTGGTGGACTGTAAAGACTACCGGATCATCAATACCGTCAAGCTCCCCCCCGGGGTGGACCACGGTGTGTTCAACCCGGTGGATCAATGCTATTACGTGGAGAGCGGACCCGAAGTCCCGGGCGGCAACACCCATCTGCTCAATGTCATCGATCTCAAGACCTTTACCCGGGTCGGGCAAGTCACGCTGCCCGGCGAATCCCACGAGGGCATGGTCGTCGACCGGGCGGGCAGAAAACTCTATGTGAATCTCACGGGCACCGATGAAGTGGGGGTCGTTGACCTGCGCAGCCGCCAGGTGGTCGCCCGCTGGCCCCTGCCGGCGGACGCCCATGTGGCCCACGCGATCGCCCTCGATGAGGAAAATCACCGGCTGTTCACCGTCAGCCGCAAACCGGCAGGGGAGTTTATTATTTTCGACCTGGACACGGGCAAGGTGGTGACCGCACTCCCCTGCGTCGGCGTGAACAGCGACATCTCGCGCGATGTGGCGAAGAAACGGATTTATATCACCGGAAGCGAGACGGTGTCGGTTTTTGCCCAACGCGATGCGGACCATTATGAGCATCTCGCCGAGGTGCCGTCGGCCTATCGCGCCAAATCGTCGATCTTCGTGCCCGAATTGAAGAGGTTATATGTCGCCGCTTCCGGCAAGGGCAAGCCGGACGCAAAATTACAGCTGCTGGTTTTTGAAACCCAGTGATCTGTCGCGTCCTCCGCCGGCCAACCTCCGCCGGCGCGTTCCATGGCCGGAGGTAGCCGGTCGTGAATGATCACTGCCCGGGTGCACAGATGCCGCAGGTGTTGAGAAAGAAATCCGTTCCCTTGTCGTCCACCAGAATGAACGCCGGGAAATCCTCCACTTCGATCCGCCAGACCGCTTCCATGCCGAGTTCGGGATAGTCCAACACCTCGACTTTGGTGATGTAATCCCGGGCCAGGATGGCGGCGACACCCCCGATGCTGCCAAGATAAAATCCCCCATGCTTCTTGCACGAATCGGTGACCGCTTTGCTCCGGTTGCCCTTGGCCAGCATGACCATTGAGCTGCGTTGCGACTGCAACAGGTCCACGTAACTGTCCATGCGGCCGGCGGTCGTGGGTCCAAACGAACCCGAGGCGAAGCCCAGCGGTGTTTTGGCCGGGCCGGCGTAATACACGGGATGATTCCTGATATAGTCGGGCAGACCCTGGCCGGCCTCAAGCCGCTCCTTGAACTTCGCATGCGCGCTGTCGCGGGCCACGATCAACGTGCCCGTCAAGGCGACGCGGGTGGGCACGGGATGTTTCGTGAGTTCGGCCAGGATCTCCGTCATCGGCCGGTTCAGGTCGATGGGGACGGGAGGGGCGTCTTGGAAGGCACGCATCCCGGGCGAAATGAAACGACCGGGATTGGTTTCCAGTTTTTCCAAAAAGAGCCCGTCGCGGGTGATCTTGCCCTTGAGGTTGCGGTCGGCGCTGCAGGAAACGCCCATGGCCACCGGGCAACTTGCCCCGTGACGCGGCAGGCGGACGATCCGGACATCGAGCGCAAAATACTTGCCCCCGAACTGCGCGCCCACGCCGCTTTGCCGGGTGAGCTGCAGCACCCTTGCTTCCAGCTCAAGATCACGGAAAGCGCGTCCCTGCTCGTTGCCGGTGGTGGGCAAACGGTCGAGATACTTGGTCGTGGCGAGTTTGAGCGTTTTCATGCACGCCTCGGCGCTGGTGCCGCCGATCACAAACGCGAGGTGATAGGGGGGACAGGCCGCGGTGCCGAGCAATTGCATTTTTTCCGTGAAGAACCTTTCGAGGCTTCCGGGATTGAGCAGCGCCTTGGTCTCCTGGAACAGGAAGAGCTTGTTGGCGGAACCGCCGCCCTTGGCCACGAACAGGAATTCATAATTCGCGCCCTCGGTGGCGTGGAGATCAATCTGCGCCGGCAGGTTCGTGCCGGTGTTGACCTCCTGGAACATGCCGAGCGGAGCGATCTGGGAGTAACGCAGATTTTCCCGGGTATAGCATTCGTAGACGCCTTGCGCGAGTTGCGCGGCGTCGTTGCCGCCGGTCCATACTTCCTGCCCCTTCTTCGCAAAAATGGCCGCGGTGCCCGTGTCCTGGCACATGGGCAGGATGCCATGCGCGGCAATTTCGGCATTCTTGAGCAGGGTCAGCGCGACATACCGGTCGTTGGCCGATGCTTCGGGATCCTGAAGAATTCCGGCCAGTTGCTCCAGATGCGCAGGCCGCAAATAAAAATTGAGGTCGTGAAAAGCTTCGCGCGCCAGACAGGTCAATGCCTCCGGGGCAATTTTCAATATTTCCCGACCCTCAAATTGCGCAGTGGAGACTCCCTCTCGGGAAAGCAGGCGATATTCGGTTTCGTCCGCGCCGAGGGACAGCGGATCCTGGTAGACAAATGCGGGTGTGGACATGGGAATAGGGAAAGAGATGGGCGCTCGCGGAGGGGAGGGCGACGTGGGGAGAAAACCGGTGGGGCCGTTATTGGTTCTGACCTGCGGCCGATGGCCGCCCCTTTCGATCAAGCCGTGTTTTTAAACCAACCAATGCGCATCTGGGAGGTCCGCTTGAGTGATATCGGTGCGGACTGCCTGAACACTCACATGGCTGCCTCCAGTATTCTTGTTCGAGGATCAACAGACCACCGCGCAAGCCATGCGTGGTGGTCTCCCGATACCGGCCCGGTCAGGCCCTTTGCAGGAAAGGCCGCAGGGAGCGGATGTCCTTGATGTTCTCCAAGTCGAGCACGCTATCGATAAGCCGGGAGCATTTCTCCGCACCAAGGCGGGGCGCCATCAGGTCACGGGCCTTGGTGACCACCTCGTCCCGAGGCATGGGATTTTGCGCCGTGCCCCGCACGGCTTTCACCCGCTCCGTGAGCGTGGTTCCGTCGGTCAGGGTCACCTCCACGATCGCCTGCCGCTCCGGATAGAGGCGTTCGAGTTCCTCATCAGGGGGAACCTGCACCTTGGCCCGCACTTTGAGAATGACCGGATCCTTCATCCGGGCTTTGTCATGGGCCACGTCGAATGAGACCGTCTTGTCCACGATCATCACCGCCACCAGGTGTTGCATGCAGATGTCCGGCATCTCCCGGTTGTTGACGGTTCTGGCTTCGCTGGTCGCGACCCGCACCACGACCTTCTGCACTTCGTCCGCCTCGAAGGGGCGGCGTTTCCGCATGTTCTGGATCGCATCAAGCGGCGCCTGGATGGGCGAGCCCACCGTCCATTTCTTGATGTTGGTCCGCGTGACCTCGTAGCGCTCGCCGAGCAGCTCGAGCAACTTGGCGGGATTCGCCTTCGGGGTCATCGCAATGAAGAAATTATCCGCGCCCGACAGGATGTCCGCCACGCCGGTGGCCCCCAGGTCGATCAGCAGGACGGACTCGACCGCATTATGCGCCGGCCGGCCGCCGAAGACCAATGATTTGGAAACATGCTCGAGGTCGCGCATCCACGCCGCCGTGCCGGAGGCCTGCTGGGCCGTATAATCAATGAGCCAGCGCATCTGCTGCGCGTTCAAGCCGGCCGCGCAACCCGCGGCGGCAGCCGAGCCGAAATTGGCGCCGACATTATGCGAGCTGTGGTGCGTCTCCATCTGGAAATCCAGGCCGCCGAGCGCCATGGCCATCCGCGTCCCAATGTCGTAGCCCAGCGTGACCGACCGCAGGAAGCGGGTTCCGCTGACGCCGAAATGCTCCCCGGCGGCCAGGGCGGCCGGCACGATGGAACAGCCCGGATGAGTGTGCGACGGAGCATGCGAATCATCGGTCTCATCGGAATGGGCAAGCATGCCATTCACCAGCGCTGCGTCCATGGCCCCGCACAGCAGCTCGGAACCGACCACCGTCGCCACCTTGTCCCCGGCGTGAAGCCGGGCAAATTTCAGCGCAACTATCGCGGGAGGCAGATCGGCGCCGGAAACCATGGCGGCGAGGGTGTCGAGGATGTGGTGTTTGGTTTTCTCCGTCGCCTCCGCGGGGACTTCATGGTTGGCGGCCTCGCTCATGTAGGCGCTCAGCTTGTTGATCACCGTGGGGTCCGCGGGCGGAGCCGCCGCCGCGTTGCTTTCCTCCGCGGCCTTGGCGGCAGCCGGCAGACCGGCGACAGCGACCAAGCACCCCAAGCCCTGCAGAAAATTGCGCCGGGTCAGGTCAGACGGATTGAGTGAGTTTTGCAGGGACAGTTTTGGGGCTTTCATAAACCAGAAGGATGGAGATTTCGCGGGAGATTCCCCGCAGCAAGGGGTGATGCCCCACTATATCGCCTGCCCCAGTGGCGAACCATCGGTGGTATCACCTAAAGCGATGGCGCGCTCATCGATCGAAACCGCTTCCGCAATCGCACGCCCCACCTCCACCGTTGTGGCTGTTCCGCCCAGGTCCCGCGTGCGCGGCCCATGCTGAATCACGGTCTCGATGGCGTGGATGATCGCCGCCGCCGCTTCCGGCTGGCCAAGGTGCTCGAGCATCATCGCCCCGGACCAAATCTGGCCGATGGGATTGGCAATACCCTTGCCGGCGATGTCCGGCGCAGAACCATGGACCGGCTCGAACATCGAGGGATAGTCGCGTTCCGGATTCAGGTTGGCCGATGGCGCGATGCCGATGGTGCCAGTCAGCGCGGGGCCGAGATCGGATAGAATGTCAGCAAAAAGGTTGGAGCCCACCACCACGTCGAACCAATCGGGATGCTGGACAAAATAGGCCGTGAGAATGTCGATGTGATATTGGTCCGTCCGCACATCGGGGTATTCCTGCGCCATCAGTTTGAAGCGTTCGTCCCAAAACGGCATTGTGACCGTGATGCCGTTTGATTTGGTGGCCGAGGTCAGGTGCTTTTTGGGGCGCTGGCGCGCCAGTTCAAAGGCATACCGCAGGATGCGATCGACTCCCCGGCGGGTGAAGACGACTTGCTGGAGGGCGATTTCATCCTCGGTCCCCTCATAAAGACGCCCCCCGATCGAGGTGTATTCACCCTCGTTGTTTTCCCGCACCACGCAAATATCGATATCGCCCGGATTGCGGTTGCGCAAAGGCGAGACCACGCCGGGCATCAGGCGCACCGGCCGCAGGTTGGTATATTGCCGGAAGCCGCGGCGAATCGCGATCAGCAGGCCCCACAGGGACACATGGTCGGGCACGCCAGGAAAGCCCACGGCCCCGAGATAGATCGCGTCGTGCTGCCTGATTTGGTCGAGTCCGTTCTCCGGCATCATCCGGCCTGTTTCATGGTAATATTGGCAACTCCAGGGAAATTGATCCCAAGCCAGGCGGAAGCCGAATTTCCTGGCCGCCGCCTCCAACACCGCGATGCCAGGTGGAACCACTTCGTTGCCGATGCCGTCGCCCGGAATGGTTGCTATGCGGTATTCCTTCATCGCTTGCGGTCCGCGGGCAGGCGACGGCGCTCGTTTTATCATCGGCAGACTATGGCCGCAACCCGCCTTTTACGCCATCCGTAGAACCACCTGAATTGCCGCCCCGTGGCTTTCGATTCATGAAAGCGCGCGGGCCAGTTCCGTCCGACCAGTAATGCACAATTTCTTGTAGATCATATTGAGCTGGAATTCGACCGTCCGCGAAGACTTGCCCAGCCGGCGGGCGACCTCGTTGTTAGGGCATCCCTCCGCGACCAGCAGCGCCACCCGGCGCTCACTCGGGCTGAGGAACTGCAGACGCTGCATCGCCTCGGTTCCCAGCTCCGTGTTTGAGCCATCAAGATTCACTTCCCCGGACAAAGTAACCCAGAAACCCGGGCGCACCAACGAGCCCTTGAACGGCTGGCTGACATCGACCTTGGCGACCAGCCGCGGGATCTCGGGGTGCACCACCCGCGCGCTTTCGAGTCCGACCGTCACCCCGCGGGCCGCGCCCTGAGCCCAGATGCCGGCCAGCCGGGTGCAGGCCGCGATGATTTCGGGCGGGATGTGAAAACAGCGGCGCGTGTTCACTGTGCGGGCTTCCTTGAATCCGTAGTTCCATACCGCGCAAAGGTCGTAGGCTTCCGGCGTGGCAAAGCCGAGGTTGCACTCCGCATCCAAAAACATCACCGGGATCGGCAGGCCCGACAGAAATCGCTCCATCCCATCGCTCCGGCTGCGTTCGCGCTCCAGCAGCCGCAGGCGGCGCAGGCCCGCGTCGATCACCGGGTGGAGATTCGCCAGAAATTCCTTTTCCTCGTCAACAAAGTCGCCCTGGGCCTTGCTCCGCCGGATGCTCAGGACTGCATCCGGCCGCGCCCCGTCCCAAAAGGCCAGGTGTACGAACTGGTTCCAGCCCCAAAACTGTTCCTCGCGCTCGAGACGCCGCTGGCCGGCTTCCGGATCCTCCTGCACAATTTCCGAATAGGTATACAGCTTCACCCGGGGGTGAGCCGCCAGAAACGGGCGGGATATGCTGAGGCTCGTCACCGGCCGGTTGCCGCCCTCGGCCCCGACCTCCACGTGATGCCGCCCCTCCAGCGGCTGGAAATCAACAATGCCGAGCATCAGGCTGCAGGAGTGATGCGGCATCACGCTGTGGAGCAAACGCAGATTGGCCCGCCAAAAACTGTCGAGGTCGAGAGCGGTCTGCAGATCAAAGATTGGGCGTTCAGCCTTGCGTTTTGATAGCACGGGGTGGGGTATCGCCTTTGTGCATCAGCGAGAGATAAGCCGTGTTTTATTTTTGCCGGTGGCGAACGCAAGCCTAAGCATGCATCGATCGAAAGGGGTCCCGAAAATCCGGATTTCGGGAAGTGCCATGAGGCTCGGCCAAATTTTCGCGGACCCGGAATCAGTGCAACCACGGAACGAAAATATTTTCCCTTCCGCGGTCCATTTACATTGCCACCTTTTTCCCTTTGCCGGAGACTGTTGCAAACCCAAGCGCCATCCAATCGCCGGTGCTTTAGGTGATTCCACCGATGTCATTCCGCCCCGGAAAGCATATTCTACCCGCCTATAGTTGGGTCACATCCTCGATGTGACCTTGTATCCCTTACCCACCATGCACAGACGTAATTTCATTAAGTCGGCAATTGGCGCGGGAGCGGCCTACAGTGTCTTGGGTCCAACTTCGTCCGCCGCGGCGGACATGACGCCGTTGCCGGCAGCGGCCGGCGAACCCTCATTTCAAGTCCGCTCCGACGTCACCCCCTACGTCGCCAATTTCATCGCTGAAGCCCAATACGACGACCTGCCCTCCGAGGTGATCGAGTTGGGCAAAAAATCACTGCTCGATGCCTTCGGCCTGGCGCTGGTGGGAGGCAAATCGAAAGGCGGCCATACTTTGCGCCGTTATTTCGACTCGCTGGGGTGCGCTCCCGGCAACGTCCGGGTCCTCGGGACCGCGGAGCGGTTGCCGCTCCGTTTTGCCGCCTTTGCCAACGGCGTTTCCATTCACATGGAGGACTTCGACGACACCCAGCTCGCGGTGGCCAGGGACCGGGTGTATGGACAACTGACCCATCCGACGGCACCCGTGTTTCCCGCAGCCATCGGGACCGCCGACACCATGCATGTGAGCGGCAAGGAATTCATGCTCGGCTACCACGTCGGGATCGAAGTCGCCTGCAAGATCGCGGAGGCGTGCTCGCCCCGGGCTTACAAAAACGGCTTTCATTCGACCGGCATATTCGGGGCATTTGGCAGCATGGCGGCCTGCGCCAAGCTGCGCGGCTACAACGCCGAGCTCATTTGCCAGGCCCTCCCGATCGCCGCCAGCCAGGCCTCGGGCCTGTCGCAGAATTTCGGCACCCTGATGAAACCATTTCATGCGGGTCACGCCGCCGAGGCAGGCGTGATTGCCAGCGACCTCGCGGCACTCGGCTGGGACGGCGCCGAAAGCATTTTGGAAGCCCAGAACGGATTTTTTCATGCCTACGGAGGCAGTTACGATCCGGATTCGCTGCTGAACAAACTCGGGCATCCTTGGACCTTCGCTTCCCCGGGGATCTCCATCAAGCCCTACCCCTCCGGCTCGCTCACCCATCCGGGCATGACGGAAATGGCGCGCTTGATCAGCACCGAGGGGATCAAAGCGGCCGATGTCGGCCAGGTGGAGGTGGGGACAAATTCACAGATGCCGAAATCCCTGCACTATCATACTCCCAAGAAGGGACTGGAGGGCAAATTCAGCATGGAGTATTGCATGGCCGTGCTGCTGGTCGCGGACAAGGTGGGTCTGGGCGAATTCACCGACGCGGTCGTCAGCCGGCCGGATATGCAGGAGATGATCGGACGGGTCCGTTTCTACGTCGATCCGGAGGCGGAGGCGGCCGGCTACTCCAAGATGACCACCATACTTAAAATCCATCTCAAGAACGGACGCACGGTGTCGGGCAAGGCGAACTTCGGCAAGGGCAGCCCGGCTAATCCCATGAGTTACGACGAGGTCGCCGAAAAATTCCGGGGCTGCGCCTCCTATGCGGGCTGGCCGGAGGAAAAAGCCCGCCGGATCATCGAAGGCGTGAAACACCTCGAGGATTTGCCGGACGTTGGCGCACTCACTGCACTCTGCGTAGGCTAACATCATTGCGAACGGTAAACATCAAACCGGCCGGTTGCTCCACCATGACCGCGACCGATCCCCGCCGTCCTTCGCCGCCGCCCGCGAAATTCAATTCTCCCTGCCTTGCCGATTGGCCGGTCACCGTGGCCGATCCTGGTGGCATTTTGCCGGGCATATCCCTGCTATGAAATACCTCCGTCACCTTTACATCCAAGTCCTCATCGCCGTGATCCTGGGCGGGGTGTGCGGTCATATCTGGCCCGGCTTCGGCACGGCGCTCAAGCCGTTCGCCGATGCCTTTATCAAGCTGATATCGATGTTGATCAGCCCGATCATCTTTTGCACGATCGTGGTCGGGATCGGCAGCATGTCCGACTTGAAAAAGGTCGGCCGCGTCGGGCTGAAAGCCCTCATCTATTTCGAAATCGTCACCACGCTTGCGCTCTTGATCGGGCTGTTGGTGGTCAACTGGGTGCAGCCCGGGGCGGGCATCCATGCCAACGCGGCCTCGCTGGACGCAGGCGCCGTCAGCGCCTACGTCAACCCGGCGAAAAAAATGGGCCTGGTCGACCATTTGCTGAATATCATTCCCAGCACTTTGCCCGGGGCCCTGACTTCCGGTGAAGTTCTTCAGGTGTTGCTGGTGGCCATCCTCTGTGGCGCCGCGCTGGTGCAAATGGGGCCCAAGGGCCGGCGGGTGACCGAGCTGCTGGAAGACACCTTCAAGATGCTCATGCGCGTGGTCAGTTTCATCGTGATACTGGCCCCTCTGGCCGCCTTCGCTGCAATCGCGTTCACCGTCGGAAAGTTTGGCCTCCAAAGTCTCGCCGGCCTCGCCTCGCTGATGGCCTGCGTGTTTCTGACCATGGCGGTGTTCATCGTCGTGGTGCTGGGCGGCATCCTGCGCCTGAGCGGCATGGGCTTGTGGCGCTTCCTCCGCTACCTCCGGGAGGAATTGTTCCTCGTGATCGGCACTTCCTCGTCAGAAACCGCCCTGCCCGGATTGATTGCCAAGATGGAAAACCTGGGCTGCTCGAAACCGGTCGTCGGTCTGGTCGTGCCGGCCGGATATTCTTTCAACCTCGATGGCACCTGCATCTATCTCACCATGGCCGCGGTCTTCATTGCCCAGGCCACCGACACCCCGCTGAGCCTGAGCCAGCAACTGGGCATGCTGGTCGTGTTGCTGCTTACCTCCAAAGGTGCGGCCGCCGTCACTGGGGGGGGCTTCGTCACCTTGTCGGCCACCCTCGCTTCCATCCAGATTGTTCCGGTGGCCGGGCTCACCCTGATCCTGGGCATCGACCGCTTTATGTCGCAAGCGCGCACCATCGTCAATCTGATTGGCAATGCGGTCGCCGTAGTGACCGTCGCCGCGTGGGAGAAGGAATTGGATCATAAGCGCGCCCAAAAGGTCCTCGCCGGCGAACCGCCCGAGAGCGGGTCAGGCAGCATCAAATAGCACGGTCCGGCGTATCGGCCGGGAGACAGAACCCACGCGTTGTACGCTCAGCCTGAATTTTGCATCAGGAAATTCGCTGGCTGCCCGGGCTGGGATCGAACCAGCATCGGCTGTCCGCCCGTTAAATTGCAACAGTGAGGAAAGCACCGGGGCACAACACGGGGCACAAAATTTAGGAGAGCTTGCGGAGGTCGTGCGAGCTTGGGCACAACTGCCGGCGCAAATTCACTTTGCTGTGCTCGCTTTGGTCAAAGCGTCCAAGGGAGGAGTGCAGTGAAAGTATTAGAGCAGAGTAAAGGGCCGGAGTTGCATGCATGACTTGCTCCTCACACTTCACAGCAAGCTCGCTGCAACGCCAGCCAATCCGACGTTAAACTAGAGCCTTGAAATCAGGCTCCTCGTTCTTGGCCGGCGTACGAACAACACATTCGGCCAGTGTCACTGCACCCTCACGATGGTGCATTTCCGGCACGAGCGTTGGCCGTTGAGTTAATGGCCGTGCGACCCAAGTGCCATGAGACGGGTTCAGGCGGCGCGATAAATCCAGTGCGGTTGCAGCAGTCGCAATAAACCAGCCGGCCCGATTTCCCGTCATACAACATCCCGGCGCCCTCGCACCAAGGGCACCGAATTTTCTGGGCAGGCTCCTCGGTGGCACCCAGCCGCACCCACCGCTTTGCAGTGGCGCCAAACAGTGTTCTTTGGGTCGTTTATCACTCCGCTCGGGCATCGCTGTAAAGGTTTGGGTTTCAGGTTTGGCGGCAGTCGAGCTACTCGAGGGAGAAGCTGTCGCGGTAGCTGTTAAGGGCGGCGGCGAATTCGCCGCGGTTGAGGCTGTCGTTGGGCCGGAATTGGACGGTGTCCGGCGCGAGGAACACGGCGGCCAGGAAGCCCTTGTTCAACGCGATCTGGACGTAGCCGCGTTTGTCCGCGGGGATGTCGGCCAAATCCGCCACAACCAGTGTGCTCCCGTTCGTGCCCATCGCGGTCACGTCCGTGCCCGCCAGCGCCCGGGCCTGCGCATCCTGGCCTAGCGCCCGCACGAGTGCGACCGCGAGCTCGAGTCGCGTGATGATCAGGTTCGGCTCAAAGGAGCCGTTCGCCGGCGCGAGCAGGCCGTCGACGCTGTAATCAAAATGCCGCAGCGTGGCACCTTTGGCGGCGACCGCGGCAGCGAGCGGTTGCAGTGTGCCGGTCGCATCGGGGAAACTTGTGCCGTTGATTGCCTGGCGCAGCGGTGTGTTGATCGCCATGGCGTCGGCAAAGTCCGAGCGGGTCACGGTCCACCACGGGCGGAAGGTATTGTCGCCGAAGGTGTCGAGGTAGCGGTGCTTGAGCGCGTGGGTGATTTCGCTCTCGTAGGGGTTGCCGGCGATGTCGCTCACCGCGCCGAGGTTGAACGTCGTGCGGTCGATGAACGTGTGCACGTCGTCCGGCAGTGCGAGCGCGACGGGCGAGGTGGCCTGTGGCACGGAGGCGAGGCCGCGGGCTCCGCGCACCTCGACAACCCAGTCGCCCGGAGTCGGGCTGACGACCTTCAAGTAGCGGCGGGACGCGCTAATGAAAAAGAGCACGCTGCCGGAGGCGGAGTAGGTGTGGCCGTCCGGGCTGTAGAGCCGCAAGATGAGGATGTTGCCGAAGAGCGTGAGGTCGGTGTTGCCGTATTCGATGGCGACCTCGAGCTGGTCCGTGCCGGGGTCGACCGCGAAGTGGCGCGCGTTGGAACTGTCGGGCCCGGGCGTGGCCGTCGGGCTGTAGTTGATGGTGAACGTCTCGGTGGGTGCCTTGGTCGTGGTGACCTGCGCGTTGTAGCTTGCGCGCGCGAGCGACGCGTAGGGCTTGGACAGATTGAAGGCCTTGTCAACGGCGGCCCAGGCGTTGATGTAGCCTGCGCCGACCTCCCATTCGGCGTAGCCGGGCATGGCCGTGGCGGTGTCGATGAGGATCTGTTTTATCTGGTCGGGGGTGAGCAGCGGGTTGGCGTCGAGCAGGAGCGCGACCACGCCCGCGACGTGCGGCGTGGCCATCGAGGTGCCGGAGATCTGCGTGTAGAAGGGCAGGTAGGCGGCGGGTATCTCGGTGTCGCTCGTCAGGCCGTTGGCGACGACGTTGCTGGAGGAACGCGTGGAGACGATGGCGGCGGTGAACTTGCCGGCGTCGGTCGCGAACTCGCGGCCGGTGCCGGGTGCCGTGATCGTGGGCGCGTCATAGTCATTGTTGGGATCGCTGTCGGCGAGGCGCTGCTCCTTCGGCGTGCCGCGCGAGGAGAAGCTGGCGAGCCCGCCCTCCTTGGTGCCGGCGGCCACGCCGATGACCCACGGAGCCTTGGCGTAAGGATTCATCGTGTCGGGCGCGGGGCCGGCGTTGCCGGCGGCGAAGACGGCGGCGATGTTGCGGTCGTGCGCGGCCTTGGTGGCGATATTGATGGGATCAGCCGGGTCGAACGCCCCGCTGCCACCCCAGGAGTTGGAGATGACGCGGATGTGGTAGCGCGGCTGGTTGGCGAGCGACCACTCGAAGCCGCCGAGCGCGGCGAGGATGAATTCGACGGCGCCCGAGCCGCAGCCGATGAGCTTCGCGCCCGGAGCGACGCCGCGGTAGAGCCCGCCCGAGCGGACGCCCGAGCCGCCGACGATGCCGGCGACATGCGTGCCGTGGCCGATGTGGGTGTCGGTGTTGGGCACGTTTTCGACGAAGACGAGCGGCGTGAATCCGTAGAGCGAAGGCACGATGCCCAGCGCGGTCGCCGTGGCTTCGTCGGCGACGATTTGCACATTTTGGATGACGTGATCGCCGAACATCAGGTCGGCGTGCGTGGCGTCGATGCCGCTGTCGTTGATGACGACGGAGAAATCGCCGCTGCCGAAGACGGGCGTGCCGCCGTTGGCGGTGGTGAGCGCGGAGTCAGACTGCAGTTGCTCCACGCCGGTGAGCACGCGGGCCTCGTGCATGTAATAGTTCAGCGGATCGTTGGCCCAGATGGAGCGCACGGTGGGATTGCCCGCCAGCGAGTTGACCTGGGCCACGGTGGCATTGACGGCCACCATGCCCAGCGTGGGCAGGGTCTGGCCGGTGGTCAGGCCGACGGAGCGCAGCACGTTGAGGTGCGTGGCTGTGAGGCCGCCGCTGGTGTTATTGAAGGCCACGATGACGGTGCCAACCGAGTCGGTGGGGAGGAGCGCGGCGGCTTTCGTTTTCAGCGAGGGCCCGAGCGTGGCGGCGGAGAGCGCGAGGGACAGGCACAGGCCGGCGAACCAAAAAGTGCGGGCGAGGGTCGACGATAGTTTTGATAGTTTCATGGCGGATGAGGCGTTTGGGGCCGCCACCACGGTGCGGAAGATCAAGTGCGGACAGGTGCCGGGGCGGGGATTGGGTTTATTTGCAATCAGACCACAAATGGCCGGCTCGCGGCATGGGGTGGGGACCCCGAAAACAGTGAAGTGACACCCGAGGCGTTGGCCGGTTTGGTAAGCGGACCAAGGGCAGCCGGTTCCGCACTGTGCCGCGGTCGCCTATCGGGCGTGGATTTCATGGGTTTTCACGGGAACCGATTTGTAGGCCAAAGGCCGACAGCGCGGCGCGCGTTCCGCCGACAGGATAATCAGCCCGGGGCCGATTATGGGCGCCGCGGAAAAAATCTAAGCTGGCGGGGTTATGAAAACACTCATCCGTGCTCTTTTCGCCGCCATGGTTCTCGGGCTTCTTGCCCAGGCTGCGCGCGCCATCGAACCCACTTGGAACTACGCGGTGCAAGTCAGCGCCGCCGTGCAGGCCTCGCCTGCCCAGATCACCCTCAGCTGGCCGCAGGACACCACCGCCACACCTGCCAGCTACACGGTTTACCGCAAGGCTCCGGGCGCAACCGCCTGGGGCACCGGCACGACCCTGGCCGGCTCCGCCACCACCTATACCGACACCTCCGCCGTCGGCACCGCCTACGAATACCAGGTCGTCAAAAATGCCGGCACCTACACCGGTTACGGCTACATCCAGGCCGGCATCAACGTGCCGCTCGTGGAAAGCCGCGGCAAACTGGTGCTCGTCGTTGATAACACCAACGCGGCCAACCTCGCCGCCGAACTCACCCGGCTGCAGCAGGACCTCGCGGGCGACGGCTGGACGGTGCTGCGTCACGACGTGGCCCGCACCGACTCGGTCGCCAGCGTGAAGAACCTGATCAAGGCCGATTACAATGCCGACCCCACCAACGTTAAGTCGGTCTTCCTGTTCGGCCACGTGCCGGTGCCGTATTCCGGCCAGCTCAATCCCGACGGCCACCCGGACCACGTCGGTGCCTGGCCGGCCGACGCCTTCTACGGCAATATGAACGGCACCTGGACCGACTCCACCGTCAACTATACGCAGACGGTCAACACCGATCCTGCCGACGCCGCCCGCCTGACCAACAAGCCTGGCGACGGCAAGTTCGACCAGACCACGATCCCCGGCACGGTCGAACTGCAGGTCGGCCGCGTCGACCTCGCCAACCTGCCCGGCCGCACCACCTGGGGCGGCCCGGCCACGTTCCCGAGCGAGCTTGAGTTGCTTCGCCAGTATCTTGGCAAGGATCACAACTTCCGCCACAAGATCATGCCCGTCCAAAACCGCGCCATCATCGGCGACTACTTCGGCGTGCACGGCGGCGAGGCTTTCGCCGCCAGCGGCTACCGCAACGCGGCCCCGTTTGTCGGCGCGAACAATATCACGAACCTCAACGTCCAATACAACGACCAGAAGGGAGTCTGGGTGCCCGCGCTCGCCGCCGGCAACTACCTCTTCGCCTACGGTTGCGGCGCCGGCAGCTACCAGACCATCGGCGGCCTCGGCAACGTCGGCCAGTATTACGACACCAACACCGTCGAGGTCGTCAATAACGACGTCCATGCGGTCTTCACGCTCCTGTTCGGCAGCTGGTTCGGCGACTGGGACCATGAGGACAACATCATGCGCTCCATCCTCGCCACCAAGACCAACGGCCTCGCCGCCGCCTGGTCCGGCCGCCCGCACTGGTTCATGCATCCCATGGGTCTCGGCGAGCCGATCGGCGCCACCGCCCGCCTCACGCAGAACAACACCGGCCTCTACAGGAACCAGACCAACAGCTCGGCCAACCTGGTGCACATCGCGCTGATGGGCGATCCGTCGCTGCGCCTGCTTCCGGTCGCGCCCCCGGCCTCGCTCGGCGGCTCGCTCTCCGGGACCAGCGCCACGCTCGCATGGACGCCGTCGCCGGACGCCGTGCTCGGCTACCATGTCTATCGCGCGACCTCGGCCAACGGCCCGTTCACGCGCCTGACGAGCTCGCTGCTCACCGGCACGACTTACATCGACGCCAGCGCTCCCGCCGGCGCCACCTATATGGTCCGCGCCGTCAAGCTCGAGACCACGCCCTCCGGCAGCTACTACAACGCTTCGCAGGGTCTCTTCTGGACCGTCGGCGGCGTTTCCGTGCCGACGCTCGACACGACCGCCCCGACCGTCGCGGTGTCCTCGCCGCTTGCCGGCGCCACCGTCACCGGCAGCGCCGTCTCCGTCGCAGCTAATGCGTCCGACAACGTCGGCGTCGTCGGCGTGCAGTTCAAGCTCGACGGGGCCAACCTCGGCTCCGAGGTGCTCGCCGCGCCGTTCAGCGTCACGTGGAATTCCACGCAGGCCGCCAACGGTCCGCACACGCTGAGCGCCGTCGCCCGCGACCTCGCCGGCAACACGACCGCGTCCGCCATCGTGAACGTGAACGTCAGCAACTCCGGCACCAGCACGACATTTGTCTGGATTGATGACGCCCTTCCGGCCGGCGCCTCCGGCTCGGGCACGGGTGGCGACACCTGGACCTGGGTCACCGCGGGCCCCGCGCCGTTCTCCGGCACGAAGGCCCACCAGACCAACCTCGTTTCCGGCCTGCACGAGCACTCGTTCAACTGGGCGAGCGCCACGATGCCGGTCGCGACCGGCGACAAGCTGTTCGCCTACATCTACCTCGATCCGGCCAACCCGCCGTCCGAGATCATGATCAGCTGGCAGGGCAACAACTGGGAGCACCGCGCCTATTGGGGCTCGGACCTCATCACCTACGGCACGAACAACACCGCCAGCCGCTTCTACGTGGGCACGCTGCCGGCCACCGGCCAGTGGGTGCGCCTCGAAGTCCCGGCCAGCTCGGTCGGCCTCGAAGGCCAGAGCCTCACCGGCATGAGTTTCTCGCTCTACAACGGTCGCGCCACGTGGGATTACATCGGCAAAGTCTCGGGCTCCGGCTCCACGCCTCCTCCTCCGGTCGCCGACACCACGCCCCCGATCGTTTCGATCTCCGCGCCCGCCAACGGCGCGACCGTCTCCGGCGGCAGCGTGACCGTCACAGCCACCGCCTCCGACAACGTCGGCGTCGCCGGCGTGCAGTTCAAGCTCGATGGAGCCAATCTCGGTTCCGAGGTCACCGCCGCACCCTATAGCTTCTCGTGGAATTCCACCCTGGCAACCAACGGCGTGCACACGCTCGCCGCCGTCGCCCGCGACGCAGCCGGCAACACTGCCACGGCGACGACCGTCACGGTCACCGTCAGCAACATCGTGATCGACACAACGCCACCCACGGTCTCGATCACCGGGCCGGCCAATGGCGTCACTGTCTCCGGCGGCAGCGTGATCGTCACGGCCACCGCCTCCGACAACGTCGGCGTCGCCGGCGTGCAGTTCAAGCTCGACGGCGCCAACCTCGGCGCCGAGGACACGACCGCGCCCTACAGCTTCTCGTGGGACTCGACGCTGTCCGTCAACGGCTCGCACACGCTGAGCGCCGTCGCGCGCGACGCGGCCGGCAACACCGCCACCGCCATCACGGTCACGGTCATCGTCAACAACACTGTCACGCCGCCCCCCGTCGTGACCGCCGACACCGTGTGGGTGGACGATGCGTTGCCCGCCGGTTCGTGGGGCAGCAGCACCGGGGGTGATGCGTGGACGTGGGTGACCGCGAACCCCGCGCCGTTCTCCGGCACAAAGGCCCACCAGACCAACATTGCGACCGGCATCCACGAGCATTCGCTCAACGGTGCGACCGCCACGCTCACGATCAATACGGGCGACGTGCTCTTCACCTACGTCTATCTCGACCCGGCGAACCTGCCGACCGAGCTCATGCTGAGCTTCAACGGCAACAACTGGGAACACCGCGCGTATTGGGGCGCCAACACGATCCAATACGGCACCGACGGCACCGCCAGCCGCTACCGCGTCGGCGCGCTGCCCGCGGCCGGCCAGTGGGTGCGCCTCGAGGTCCCCGCCAGCGCGCTCGGCCTCGAGGGCCAGGCCCTCAATGGCATGAGCTTCTCGCTCGTCGGCGGCCGCGCCACTTGGGACAAGACCGGCAAGGGTGCGCCCGCGCCCGTGTCGCCCACTGTCACCGTCGTCGCGACCGATGCGATCGCGACCATTGGCACGACCGACAACGCCGTGCTGACGTTCTCGCGCACCGGTACCACCAGCGCCGCGCTCACCGTCAACTACGTGCTTGGGGGCACGGCCGTGAAGTGGAATGACTACCGCACCACCAACGGCGACATGCCCGTCGCCATCACCATTCCGGCCGGGTCCAGTTCCGCGACGATGACGATCGTCGCCGTCGCCAACTCGACCAATGCGAATCCCGAAACCGCGACCTTCACGCTCGCGGGCGATCCGGCCTACACGGTCGGTTCCGCCAGCAGCGCGACGCTTACGCTCCTCGGCTCCGCGCCGGCCCCCGCGCCGGCGCCCGTCACGTTCAATGTCACCGGCATCCCGGCCGTGAGTCCGACCGACTACCTCCTGCTTGAGCAGCCAGTCCCCGGCGACAACGGCCTGCGCATCGTCACGTCCGACGTGCTTGAATTGCAACGCATCAACTCCAAGGCCTCCGCCACGTCCACGGTCGACAGTTGGGATTTTGTCAGCAGCACCGGGGTGTTCACCGCGCCCGCCACGGGCAAGTTCGTCGTCACCGTCAACGGCTCGCCGGTGACGGTGTCGGGCGTCGGCTTCAAGCGCCGCCCACTCTACGCGCCACTCGCGGTGCGGATCCTCGACATCGAAAACAGCCTCTACCTTAAACTCGCCGCGCCCGTCCCCGCCGGCGCGACGGTCGTCGTGGCCAATCCCGACGCCTCGCTCTGGCCCGCGACGATGGTGTTCACCGCGACCGCGCACCCTCTGCGTTACAGCCCCGCGATCCACGTGAACCAGGAAGGCTACGTGCCCGCGCTGGCAAAGAAAGCCGCGGTCGGTTACTACCTCGGCAACCTCGGCGAGATGGACATCCCCGCCAGCGCCGGCTTCCAGGTCGTCAACGCCTCTTCCGGCGCCGTCGTGCTCAACGGCTCGCTCACCGCGCGCCCCGACACCGGCTGGACATATTCGCCGACACCCTACCAGAAGGTCTATGAGGCGGACTTCAGCGCGGTCTCCACGCCCGGCAAATACTACCTCGTGGTTCCAGGCCTCGGCGCCTCGGTGCCGTTCAAGATTGACGAGGGCATCGCGATGGAGTTCGCGCGCACCTACGCGCTCGGCCTCTATCACCAGCGCTGCGGCACGACGAACGCCATGCCTTACACGCGTTTCGTGCACGACGCCTGCCACACCGCGCCGGCCGCCGTGCCGTCACCCGCGTCGAGCTTCGCGTTCACCTGGACCTGCGTCGCCTCCTACGCCAACAACCTCAACACGAACAACCCGGTGCAGATCGCGCCCGCGCTCACCAGCGAAGCCGCGCAGCTTTATCCGTTCGTGACCAAAGGCACCATCGACGTCTCCGGCGGCCACCATGACGCCGGCGATTACAGCAAATACACGATCAACAGCGCCTCGCTCATCCACGAGCTGATGTTCGCGGTTGATTCCGTGCCCGGCGTCGCCGCGCTCGATAATCTCGGTACGCCCGAGAGCGGCGACGGCATCAGCGACGTCATGCAGGAGGCAAAGTGGGAGGCCGACTTCCTCGCCAAGATGCAGGACGCCGACGGCGGCTTCTACTTCCTCGTCTATCCGATGAACCGCGAATACGAGAGCAACGTCACGCCCGACCAGGGCGACGCACAGGTCGTGTGGCCGAAGAACACCGCCGCCACCGCGGCCGCCACCGCGGCCCTGGCGGAGATCGCGTCCTCGCCGACGTTCAAAGCCGCTTATCCGACCCAGGCTGCGAACTATCTCGCGAAGGCCAAGCTCGGCTGGCAGTTCCTGACCAACGCCATCACCAAATACGGCAAGGCCGGCGCCTACCAGAAGATCACGCACTACGGCGACGACTTCACGCACGACGACGAGCTCGCCTGGGCCGCCGCCGCGATGTTCGCCGCCACCGGCGACACGACGATCCATGCGACGCTCAAGTCGTGGTTCGATCCGTCGAGTCCCGCCAACTGGCGCTGGGGCTGGTGGCACGGTTACATGGGCTTCGGCAACGCCGAGCGCATCTATGCCTTCGCCGCCACCAGCGGCCGCCTCGCCGTGAACGCGCTCGACGCGAACTACCTGACGAAGTGCCAGAATGAAATCCTCGCCGCCGGCGACGACTCGACCACCTGGACGGGCCAGAGCGCCTACGGCACGAGCTTCCCGACGGAATCCAAGCACGTGCAGTCCGCGGGCTGGTATTTTTCCGGCACGCAGGCCTTCGACATCGCCGCCGCCAACGCCGTCACCGCCAAGGCCGGCTACACCGACGCGATCGTGCGCAACATGAACTACGAGGGCGGCAACAACCCGCTGAACCTCTCGTTCGTCACCGGCCTCGGCCTGAAGCGCCAGCACGAGATCGTGCACCAATACGCGCAGAACGACCGCCGCGATCTGCCGCCGTCCGGCATCCCGCTCGGCAACATCCAGACCGGCCCGGTCTACACCGCCACCTACGGCACGGAACTGGCCGCGCTCGTGTTCCCGTCGGACTCCGCCGGCACCTCGCCCTATCCGTTCTACGATCGCTGGACCGACACGTTCAACGTCACGACCGAGTTCGTGCACCTCGACACCGCGCGCAGCCTCGTGGCTTACGCGTCCCTCGCGGCGCAAACCTCGCTCAAGACGCAGGCGTGGAAGCCCGTCGCCGGCACCATCACCGGTCTGCCCGCCACGCTCCTCGCCGGCACCCCGGTGACCGCGACGCTCACCGCGCCCGCGGGCATCGACCTCACCGGGGCGACCATCGTGTGGGAAGCCGCCGGCCAGCCGGCGCACTACGGCACGTCGTTCACCTTCACGCCCTCGGCCTACGGCCAGCAATGGGTCGAGGCTGAGGCGACGCTGTCCGACGGACGCCGCGTGTTTGCGGTCCAGAACTTCTTCGCCGACAACGGCAAACCCAACGTGTCCGTCGTCGCGACCGATGCAACTGCGAGCATCTCCAACCCGTCGGACACCGCCGTGTTCACCTTCACCCGCACGGGTGACACCAGCTCGGCGCTGACCGTGAACTACTCCCTCACCGGCAGCGCGGTGAAGTGGAACGACTACCGGCGCCCGCAGGGCGACATGCCGGTCTCCGTGACAATTCCCGCCGGCGCGACCTCGGTCACCCTGACCATCGTTGCCGTGGCCAACACAACCGGCGTGAACCCAGAGACCGTGGTGGTGACCGTGACAGCCGATACGGCCTACAACGCCGGGTCGCCGGTGTTCGCCATCGCCACGATCACGAACTGAGGCGTTTTAATCAGGCTCCACCGAGGCGTTGATCGCGCCTCGTCCCGAGGCAGTGCCACTCCGGTGGCACTGCCTTTTTTTTGACCGGGGGCCGACGGCCCTGGTCTCGGAGTGCTGTCCGGTTTTTCATCCATTGAACCTCGCGCAATAGCCTGACACCCCCCGGCGTTCTGCTGGCCAGCAGAACGCCACCCCTCTTCATAGAGGGGACCCAAACCCACGCTAATGAAATCCCTTCCATGAAGAGGGGCTTGGACAGCAGTGCCGATGCAGTCCATCCGGCCAGGAACATCGGGCCTCGGGTGGACAAACATCCATAAACGGGGTGGATCCCCCGTTCATCTTGTGGGCACGGGTGCTAACTTTCGCGGTCGGTTTCTCTCTCGCGACTTCATTCTCGGGTCGTGGCGGCAAACCCTCAGCTGAAACCAATTATGTCCACGAAAATGGCTCCAACTTCAGTGCCAAAGGCCGGCGACAACCGGAGCGCCAGATGGCGCGCCTCGGGCAATGTCCTGCACCGGCTCTTTGAAAATCAGGCCGACACGCGGCCGCACGCGCTGGCGGTGATTTGTGGCGGGGAGCAGCTCACTTACGGGGAATTGGAAACGCGCGCCAACCGCCTCGCGCGACACCTGCGCCGCCGGGGGGTGCGGCGCGGCTCGCGCGTGGCCCTGCTGCTGTCCAGGTCGGTCGACGCCTATGTCACGTTGCTCGCGATCCTCAAGGCTGGCGCGGCCTACGTGCCGCTCGATCCGGATTGCCCGGCGGCTCGCGCGGCCTGGATCCTCGAGAATTGCGCCGCGGCGGCGTTGGTGACGGTCGCCGGCCTGGCGGAACGAGCGGCCGGGTTTCGCGGCCGGAGCATCCGGCTCGATGCCGACCGGGCGGCGATCGCCGCCGAGAGTGGCGCCCGTCTGTCGCCGAATGCGGCGACGGCCGGCCCACGGGATTTATGCTACATCATCTATACCTCCGGTTCAACCGGCCGGCCCAAGGGGGTGATGATCGAACATCGCAGCGCCCGCCATCTCGTGGAGACGGAGAACCGTCTCTTTGCGGTGCGGCCGGAGGACCGCGTCTACCAAGGGTTCTCGCTTTCCTTCGACGCCTCGGTGGAGGAGGTCTGGCTCGCATTCCATGCGGGGGCAGCGCTCATCGCCGCCACTCCCGGGATGGAGCGCGCCGGCCCGGATCTCCCGGGCTTGCTGACCAACGCGGGCGTGACGGTGCTTTCGTGCGTGCCGACGCTCCTCGCCATGCTCGGGGCGGACATACCGGCCGTGCGCCTGCTCATCCTGGGCGGCGAGGCGTGTCCGGCGCACCTGGTCGATCGCTGGGCGCGACCCGGCCGGCGGATCGTGAACACGTATGGCCCCACGGAAACCACCGTCATTGCGACGTGCGCGGACCTGGTTCCGGGCCGGCCGGTCACGATCGGGCGGGCGATCTCCGGTTACCAGGTGCATCTGCTCGACGATGCGCTCCGGCCGGTGCGGCGCGGGGAGACCGGCGAAATCTGGATCGGCGGCGCCGGGGTGGCGCGCGGCTACGTGAACCTGCCCGAGCAGACGGCGGCGCGTTTCCTGGAGGATCCGTTTGCACCGGTGGACGAGCCGGACGCGCGGATCTACCGCACGGGTGATCTCGGCCGCCTGGACGGGGAGGGGAACATCGAGTTCCACGGCCGGGCTGATTCCCAGGTGAAAATCCGCGGATTCCGGGTCGAACTCGACGAAATTGAATCCGCCTTGCTGCAGGACCACACCGTCCGGGCGGCGGCGTGTGCGCTGCACACGAACGCCGCCGGTGTTTCGCAACTGACGGGCTATGTCGTGCCGGACGCAAGCGGCCGGGTGGACGAGGGGCGGTTGCGCGCGCGCCTGCGCGAGCGGCTTCCGGCCTACATGATCCCGGCGTCGATCGTGACCGTCACCGGGTTGCCGCGGCTGCCCAGCGGCAAGCTCGACCGGACGGCCTTGCCGGCGCCGCGGATTCGCGCCGCGAAACCGCAATCCGAAGGACGGCCGCCGCGCACTGAAACCGAACGCCGGCTCGCGCGGCTCTGGGCGGAGGTGCTGCACGTCGAGTCGCCCGCGATGGATGATCACTTCTTTCTCGATCTCGGGGGTGATTCGCTCTCGGCCGCGGGGATGGTTTCCGAGCTGCGCCATGACCCGCGGTTTGCCGCGGTCTCGATGATCGCGGTCTACGATCACCCGACGATCGCGTCCCTGGCGGCGGCGCTCGATGCGGGTGCGTCCGTGTCGCCGCCGGAGGTTTTTCCCGCCGCCGGGGCCCCGGCGGCGGGCATCCCGCGGTGGCGGCATTTTGCGGCCGGCCTAGTCCAGGCGTTCGGGCTTTACTTTGTATTCGGCGTCCGGGGCGCCCAATGGATCACACCCTATCTGGTCTATTTCATGCTGCTGTCGCTCGGGCATCCGGTGGGCGGGGGGCGGTGGGCGGGGCGGTGGCGGCTTTGCCCGCGCTGCTCCTTCTGACCGTCGCGGCCAAATGGCTTTTGCTCGGGCCCATCCGCGCCGGGCGGCACCCGCTGTGGGGCGCCTATCATCTCCGCTGGTGGTTCGTGCAGGGCCTGGTCTCGTCCCTGCACCTCAATCATCTCTGCGGCACGCCGCTGCTGCCCTTCGTCTACCGGCTGTTTGGCGCCCGGATCGGGCGGGACGTGCAGTTGGAGACGGATGATCTTGCCGCCTTCGACCAGATTTCGATCGGGGATGGATCAAGCATCGATGACAAAGCCTCCCTGTTCGGCTCCACGGTCGAGGACGGCGAACTCGTCATCGGCCCCGTGCAGGTTGGCCGGCATTGCTTTGTCGGGGCGCGTTCCGTCGTGCGGGAGAATACGGTGATGGGGGAGGGCGCCAGGCTGGAGGACCTGTCGCTCCTGCCGGCCGGCGGCGAAATTCCCGCGCACGAGACCTGGGCCGGTTCACCGGCCCGACATCTCGCGGCCTCCGTGCGTGTGCCGGCACCGCCTGCGCCCGGCCCCCTCTGCCGGGTGACCACGCTCGGGCTTTATGTCATCCTTGCTCTGGTTCTGCCGCTTCTGCCCCTGGTCGCGTTCATTCCGGGCGTGGTCCTCCTGTCCCGGATCGACGCGCTGGCGCAGCCCTGGTTGTATCTGGCGGCGGCGCCGCTCGTCGGCGGATTCTTCATCCTGTTGCTCACGACCGGCACGACGCTGCTCAAGTGGCTGCTGCTCGGCCGCGCGCGTCCCGGAACCTATCCGGTGCACGGGGGCTACTATCTGCGGAAATGGATCGTGGACCGGCTGCTCGCCCAGAGCCTCGATGTGGCCGGATCGCTCCACGCGACCCTCTATCTGCCGCCGTGGTATCGCGCGCTCGGGGCGAAGCTCGGCCGCTCGGTCGAGTTGTCCACCGCGACCGCGATGACCCCGGACCTGTTGGAGATCGACGACGGCGGCACGGTGGCCGATGAAGTCTCGCTCAGCGCGGCGCGCGTGGAGGGCGGCTGGCTGACGCTGGCGCCGACCCGGCTTGGACGACGGGCCTTTGTCGGCAATGGCGCCGTGGTGCCGTCCGGCACGGTGCTCGGTGACGGGTCATTGGTCGGCGTCCTTTCCGTTCCACCCCAGGCGCCCGGCGACGCGGCGGCGCCGGACAGTTCCTGGCTGGGTTCGCCCGCGCTGCGGCTGCCCCGCCGCCAGCCGAGCGCGGTGTTCCCGGAGCAGAGAACGTTCTGCCCGTCCCGCCAGCTGTGGCTGATGCGTGGAGCGATTGAAATCCTGCGTGTCACCGTGCCCCCGGCGGGATTCATCCTCGTTACGACGACGGTGATCACGGCGGTTGTCGAACTGTGGAATCGCGCCGGGCTTGGGGCCGCGCTTCTGCTGCTTCCGCTCATCTACGCCGCGTGCTGCGCGGCCGTCGCGCTCGGGATGGTGGCGGCCAAGTGGGTGGTCATGGGGCGCTACCGGCCGTTTCAACATCCCCTCTGGAGCACTTTCGTCTGGCGGCTGGAGTTCGTGAACGCGCTCTACGAGTTCCTCGCCACCCCTCTGGCGCTGGAAGCGCTGCAAGGCACCCCGCTGCTTCCCTGGTATCTTCGTCTTCTTGGCGCCCGGATCGGCCGCCGCACCTATATTCACACAACCGGGTTCCTCGAGTGGGACCTCATCGAGGTTGGCGACGAAGCGGTGCTCAACGAGGATTGCGTGCTCCAGACGCATCTCTTCGAGGACCGCGTCCTGAAAGCCGCCCGGCTGCGCGTCGGGCCTGGCTGTGAACTGGGCGCCGGTTCCGTGGTGCTCTACGATTCGGAGATGGCGGACGGTTCGCGCCTGGACGCGCTCTCACTGCTCATGAAAGGCGAACGACTCCCGCCAGGCACCGCGTGGGCGGGCAGCCCGGCGTCCAGCGCCGGCGCCGGCGATCAGGGTTCAGTCAGGAACAGGCCGGCCGGCGGCGCCGATCTGGAACGCAGAGCAGGTTGAATACCGAAACACTCCCCGCAGCCCTGGTCGTCTCTGGCGCCGCCATAGGCGGGTAAACTTGTCGCGGGGTGGAATTAGGACGCCGCCCGGCCAGCCCCGCGTGGTTCCGCGCGCGCAGCGACATTCGGACATCCCCGGGGAAGCAATGCGGGCGAAAAGGGCGGCGTTCAATCCGGGTCAGCCGCTGAGACTGGCCGGGCGGGGGTTCCGGACAGGATGCCGGGGGTGTTTTATTTCGGGGCCGCGGATTGTTCCTACAGGGAGGGGCGGGTCAAGTGGGGTGAAGACCCACTACAGGAATTACGCCGGTATCTGCTATACACAACGCGACAAATGATTGCCCAGATATTGATCTGCAGGCCGGGGTTTACCTGTCGGCCATAGCTCGAAGAGCGACGGCTGATCCCCGACATGTCGGGCGTTCCGTGTCGCCAAGCCTATGGCGGACAAGAAAGTCTGACCTGCAACGCGAGCATTTACGACCGCGTGTATAGTTTGCCGGACTGCCTTCAGGCAGCAGCCCGGCGCCGTTTCTTTTCAGTGCAATGTCAAAATCGGGCCCGCCCCCGGGCGGCCCGATCCAGTCCATCAACCCAAACGAAGAACCAAAATGATCACGAGAAATCCAATCCGGGCGGCCATCGTCCTTGCCCTTCTGCTCATCACCGTGGCCCACGCCATGGCCCAGCTTGGTCTGTCAATCACTCCAGGCACCCGCAAATCAGCCTCGACCTCGCTCATCGTGGCCTCCGCCACCGAGGCGATCCGCGTCTGCGCCTATGAGGCGCGCAACCAGATGCTTTTCGACATGGAGACCAGGCTCAAGGCCACGACCGAGGCGATCGACGGCCTCTCCGCGGAAGCCCGAATTCTGACGAAGGGAAAACTGCAGCTTTATGAGAGCGCCATGCAGGATATGAAAATCCAGGCGGCGGCGCTCCGGCTGGGCATGCAGGCGGCCGAGAAGGCCACGGAAAAAACCTGGCCGCAGATTCGCGCGGCGCTCGCCTTCAGTTACATCGACTATGTGGGCGTGGTGACGCGGGCGGAAGGCATCGTCGCCGGCCGGGAGCTCTAGCCCGTGGCGTCCGGGCCGGATCGCACCGGCTCGGACGGTCCCGCCCGACGCTATGACGGATCGAGGGCGGGCCTGGATTCGATGATTCCCTTCGACATGGCGTAGCGCGTCAGGCCGGCGATGTCGTGGATATTGAGCCGGTTCATGACCTGCTGGCGGTGCTTCTCGACGGTCTTGATGCTGATGAAGAGTTCCGCGGCGATCTGCTTGTTGGTCTTGCCCTCGGCGATGAGCTGCAGCACCTCGGACTCGCGCGAAGTGAGTGAGTCGCCCAGCTTGCGGGCGGGCTGGCCGCTGACGAAGGCCTGGCGGTAAATATCAAGCATGCGCCGCGAGATGGAGGGGCTGAAGTAGGCGTTGCCCTGCTTGGCCTCGCGGATGGCCTTGATCAGGTCGGTGGCCGCGGTCTGCTTGAGCAGATAGCCAATGGCGCCCGCTTCGGTCAGCTGCTCCACGTATTCATCATCGCTGTAGGAGGAAAGGATGATGACCCGGGTGGAGGGCACCTCGCGGGTGATCTGGCGCGTGGCCTCCAGGCCGTTGAGCAGGGGCATGGCGATATCCATCACCACGACATCAGGCAGGAATTTTCCCACCAGCTGGATGGTCTGGCGGCCGGTTTCGGCCTCGCCGACGACTTCGATGTCGGACTCGGCCGCGAGCAGGGCGCGCAGGCCCTGCCGCACCACGGTATGATCATCAGCGAGCAAGACGGTGATTTTTTGCATGGGAGTGATTGAGTTGGGTGTTGAATCGGATCGTCGGCGCGCGCGGCGCTAGACGGGTTTGAAGGGAATGGCGACAAGGAGGGTCGTGCCGTGGCCGGGCGAGGATTCCACGGCAAACTCGCCGTTGACGAGCCGCACGCGCTCGGCAATGCCGAGCAGCCCCAGTCGGTTGGTGGCCGGGCCGGCGGTCTGCCCGTCGGTGACAAACCCCCGGCCGTCGTCCTTGATTTCCAACTGCACGCGGTGGTGCGAATCGGCGATGGTGATCTTGACCAGCCGGGCGTGCGCGTGCTTCGCGGCGTTGTTGAGCCCCTCCTGCACGACGCGGTAGACCACGGTCTTTCGCTCCGCGTCCAGCCGCTCGACGCCCGCCGACCGGTCCGCCTGGAAGCGGACGACAATGCCGGTGCGCCCGGTGAAACTTTTGACGTAGGAGCGGAGGGCGGGGAGCAGGCCGAGATCGTCGAGCATGGCCGGGCGCAGTTCGCGGGAGAACCGGTGCACGGCCTCCATGGTCTGCTCGAGCAGTTGCTGGGTGTCGGTGATCCGCCGGGTGATCGCCGGCGGCGCGCCGGTCAGCGCCTGGTGCATGACCGTCAGGTTGACGTTGATGGCGGTGAGCGCCTGGCCGACCTCGTCGTGCAGGTCGCGGCTGATGCGGGTGCGCTCCTGTTCCTGGACCTCGAGGATGCGGTCGGAGAGCCGCCGCAGGTTTTCCTGCATCTGGTAGGCCTGGTGGAAAAGTTCGCGGTAGTGCTCCTCGCTGTGCTGCACGGCCTCCTCGGTGCGTTTGCGCTCGGTGATGTCGCGCCCCGTGGCGATGATGAGCCGCTGGCTCGGCAGGGTGGTTGCGTTCCAGAGGGTCCATTTCACGGCGCCGTCCTTGCACGGGCAGCGCATCTCGAATGCGGTGATCTCCTGGCCCTGCTGCAGCCTGAGCAGTTCCTGCGTCACGCCGGGGCGGTCGTCGGGATAGACAAACTCGAGGTAGGGGCGGCTGAACAGCTCCTCGTTGGTGAAGCCGAGGGTCCGTTCCCAGGCCGGGTTCACCCGCTTGAGGTAGCCGTCGAAGCCGGCGAGACAGTGCATGTCGAGCGAGCGGTTGAAAAAACGGTCGAGCTGCTCCTCGGCGTGCTTGCGCTCGGTGATGTCGCGCCCGATGCCGAAGATGCCGGTGCTGCGGCCGTCCTTGATCTGCGGGGCCAGGGTGAACTCGCCCACGGCATACTCGCCGTTGCGCTTGCGCACGCGGTATTCCCGCCGGTGGGGTGTGTCGCCGCGCAGGATGGACTGGAATCTTTCGAGGGCGAGCGGCCTGTCCTCCGGGTGCAACAACGGGGCGAAGGGCTGGTTGAGCCATTCCGCACAGGGCCAGCCGGTGAGCGCCTCGAACGCCGGGTTGAGCGCGGCAATGAGCCCGTCGGATGTCAGCATGAAGATGACGTCGTTGGCGGTTTCGATGAGCGCGCGGTAGCGATCCTCCGACTCGCGCAGTTCCGTCTCGGCCCGCTGCTGCTCGGTGATGTCGCGGGTGAGGACGATCGCGTGCGGGCGACCGTCGCGGCTGCCATAGGGGTAGAAGCTGACCTCAAAGTGGCGCAGCCCGGTGCGGGGAAACTCGAAGTGCGCCTTATAGTGGGTTTCCTCGCCGGCGAGGCAGCGTTCCAACTGGGGCCGCAGATGGAGCTGGTAGACTTCCGGCCCCCAGAGTTCGGCCACGGAGTGTCCGATGATCTGCTCGCGCGGCCGGCCGTGGGCGCGGCAGTAGGCGTCGTTGACCGCCAGGTAGGTATGCTGGGAATCGATCAGGGTGAAAAAATCTGTCGAGATGTTCACGATCGCCTCGAAGCGCTTCAGCAGCTCCACGAGGTGCGCATGCTCGCCGGGGATCGGTGGGGATCCGTCCAGATTGGGTTCCACGAGACTGATGACGCTAGGCGGCATGATTCGTTCCCTCAAAACGGGCCACCAGGACAAGGGCGTCGTCCGTGCCCTTGTAGTATTTCTGCATGATGTGGTCGGCGATGCGCTGCGGCGGACTCCGGAGCGGCACATCGTGCTCGTAGTCCGGGCGGATGCCGTCACTGGCGAGGATCAGCACGTCACCCGGGTAGACGGGGATGACGCTGGCGTAGAGCACGGGCAGCTGGGAGCCCACGGTGCCGCCGCGCAGCAGGGCGTTCTCGGGCGAAGTGGTGCCATTGGCATCATAGCGGAAAAGCCGGGCCTCCACGTTGCCGATGCCGCACCAGGTAATCGTGCGGTCGGCCGAGTCGAAGCTGGCCAGTGTCATCACGACCCCGCGGGTGCGGGTGAGCGCGGCATGGCAGCGGTTGGTGAGCGCGTGAACGGAATCGCTCGGCTGTTGGCGCAGGGCGTCGATGGCGATAATGGCGGCCCGGGACGCCTCGGGCCCATGACCCAAGCCGTCGACCACGGCGAGCAGCACGCCCCGCTCGTGCGGCTGCGTCAGGTGCAGATCGCCGGAGACGGTCTGGCCGGGCGCGGCTTTTTGCGCCACCGCCCAGTCAACCAAACGTGGTGTGTTTGCTGTTGGTATCATTCTTGAGCCATTTTCGCATGGTAATCTTCGTGCCTTCTCCGACCTTGGACGCGATTTCAAAATCATCCATGAGCCATTTTGCGCCCGGCAGGCCGACGCCGAGACCGCGGCGGGTGGAGTAACCGTATTGCATGGCCTGATTGATGTCGGGGATGCCCGGGCCCTGGTCCTGGGCGATGACCTGCAGGCCCCGGTGGCTGCCATGCTGCACTTGGGAGAACAAAACCTCGCCGCGCTTGGCGTGATCGAGGATGTTGCGGGCGATCTCCGAGATGGCGGCGGCCACTAGGGTGACCTCGGCGCCGGAAAAACCCAGACCAAGCGCCAGCTCGCGCCCCTGCTGGCGGGCGGTGACGATATCGATGGTCGACCGTACCTCCACCCGGCTCTCGTTATTTGGCGGGCTTTGCATGTTGCTTGGCCTTCTCGTTCAGGAACGCCAGTCCCTCCTCGAGGTCGAGGGCTGTGCCGACCCCTTCCAGGGTCAGGCCCAGTTGCACCATAGCAAAAGCCACTTCGGGTTGGATGCCCACGATCACCGTCTCGGCGCCGCGGAGCTGTAGCATGTGCGCCATGGCGCGCAACGTGCGCGTGGCGAACGAGTCGATCACGTCGAGCACGGTCACGTCGATGATGACGCCCCGCGCGCGGTATTGGCCGACCCGGTCGGCGAGATCGTCGCGGAGCTGCAGCATGTCGGCGTCCGACAGCACCGACTGGATGCTGGCAATCAGGTAGCTGCCCTGTTTGAGGATCGGGACTTGCATGGCCCGGGCAGGTTACTTGTCGTCTTGATAAACGGCTTCCGCGGTGACGGCATCCACCGTCTTGACCTTGTAGCCGAGCATCTTCTCGGCGAGTTCGATGCCGCCTTGCAGATCGCCGACCGCGTTCATCTTGCTGAGATCGACGCCGATGGTCACGAGGGTCTGCGCGATTTCCGAGGAAAGGCCGGTGATGATGACGCCCGCGCCCATGAGGCGCGAGGCCTCGACCGTCTGCACCAAGTGGTTGGCCACGGTGGAGTCGATCGTCGGCACGCCGGTGATGTCGACGACGACGACCTTGGCGCGGTTGTTGCGGATGCCGCGGAGCAGCTGCTCGGTGAGCTGCCGGGCGCGCTGGGAGTCGATGACGCCGACCATCGGGAGGATGAGGAGTCGTTCGCGCACCTGGAGCACGGGGGTGGAGAGCTCGCGAATGGCCTCCTGTTGCTGGCGGATGATGCGCACGTTTTCCTGCACGAAGGAGACGGCCACGGTATTGGCGATACGGTTGGCGGCCGGCTCGTAGGCGTCGAGCACGCGGTTGAGCAGGTCGAAGTCGTGCTGGTATTTCTTGAAGAGCGAGCGGGCGAGCACGTCGCGGAGGAGGAGGACGATGCCGATGACCTCGTCCGTCTCGACGCCGCGGGGAATGATGCGCTCGGAGAGGTTGCGGGCGTAGGCCTGGAGGGCGTCCACGCTGCCGGTCTCGAGCACCTCGACATAGTTGTCATACACCGAGGTGACCTCGGAGAAGATTTCCTCCTTGCTCATGGCGGAGAGCAGCTTGGCGTCGAGAATGTTGCGGGCCCAGACCTCGCGCAACTGGGTGCGATTTTCGCGGAGGTGGGAGACGAGTTCGCGCAACAAGGGATCGCTGTAGTTCACCGTGGGCTGCAGTTTGACCTGCGGCACGTTGCTGGTGTCGGTCGAGCCCGACTGGTCGCGCTTGGACGTTTCGGCTCGGCGGTGCATTTTTGGCCGGTTGGCGAGCGTATCCGGGTTGCCTTTCATGTGCGTGGTTCCTTGTTTTCCCTGTTTACAGGAGCTGTTTTGGGGTGATGGCGGGAGATATATTCGTTGTGCAGCCGATCCCTGCTCCGACATTAGGGCGGCCTGTTTATCAAGCCAGAGAGGTCGGTGTTTGCCCAGTAGGTGGATACCCCATATTGGGCCGGTAAAAAACCTGAGGTTGTCCGACAGACCGGCCCGACTGGACTACGGGCGTGGCGGCATCCGGTGAAAGTCCGCCCGGAAGTCGGGACATACTCCATCGCGGTATTTTCCCTGAAGTGCTTGAGTGGGAGGATGAGAAAGCATCGCTTCCAATACCGCTTCCGACGCCGGGGGCTTACCAGTCTGTTCGGTTTTGTTTTGCTCGCGCTGGGCTTGGGCGGGCCGGCCCCGGTTCCAGTGCTGATGGCTGAAACCATCGCGCCCAGCCAGTTGCTGCTGGCCCTGCCGGCCCCGGGTGACAATGCCCTGCGCATCCTGACGCCCAACGTCCTCGAGTTGGAGCTGGATCAGCTCAAGCTGCCCGACGTCAATGTCGCGTCGTGGAATTTCGCCACCGGCGGCACCCAGTCGATCACGCTGAGCCTGACGCAATTCACCGTGCTGGTGAACGGCACCCCGACCTTGGTGCAGGCGTATGGATTCAAGCGCCGGGTGGCCTATGCGCCGCTGCGCCAGCGCGACCTGCGCGTGGCGAGCTACCTGTATCTGCGGCTCGCGGGCAATGTGGGGGACAACCAGAGCGTCGAGGTGCGCAATGCCGACGGCCAGCTCTGGTCCTCCGCGCTCACTTTCAAGACTCAGGCGGATCCGCTCCGGTTCAACCCGGCCATCCATGTGAACCAGGAGGGCTATCTGGCCTCGTTCCCGAAGAAGGCTATGGTCGGCTACTATCTCGGCAGCCTCGGGGAGATGGACGTGCCGGCGGGCAGCGGCTTCTCGCTGGTGGACGCGAACAGCGGGGCGGGGGTTTTCTCCGGAACGCTCCGGCCGCGCCCCGACAGTGGTTACACCTACAGCCCGACCCCGTATCAGCTGGTCTACGAGGCGGATTTCAGCAATTTCACCACGCCGGGCACCTACCGGCTGGTCGTCCCGGGCATGGGAGCTTCGCTGCCGTTCCGCCTGGATGACGGCATGGCCATGAATTTCACCCGCGCCTATGCGCTCGGGCTCTACCACCAACGCTGCGGCACAGACAATGCGCTGCCGTTCACGCGTTTCACGCACCTCGCCTGCCACACCGCGCCCGCCACCGTGCCCTCGCCGCAGTCGGACTACGCTTTCACCTGGAATGTCATCAGCCAGGTCAGCTCCGACTACGCCGCGAACCCGCGGCACACCGCGCCGCAGTTGAAGAGCGAGGCCACCCAGCTCTATCCGTTCGTGAACAAGGGCGCCATCGACGTCACCGGCGGCCACCATGACGCCGGCGACTACAGCAAATACACCACGAACAGCGCCTCGCTCGTGCATACGCTGATCTTCGCCGTGGACTCGCTGCCCGGCGTGGCCGCGCTCGACAACCTCGGCCTGCCCGAGAGCGGCGACGGCGTGCCCGACCTGTTGCAGGAGGCGAAGTGGGAGGCCGACTTCCTCGCCAAGCTCCAGGACAGTGACGGCGGTTTCTACTTCCTCGTCTATCCGCGCAACCGCGCCTATGAAAACAACGTGCTGCCCGACCAGGGCGACCCGCAGGTCGTGTGGCCGAAGAACACCGCCGCCACCGCCGCCGCCGTGGCCGCGCTGGCGCAAACGGCCTCCTCGCCGCGATTCAAGCAGACCTACCCGCCGGCCGCGGCGAACTACCTCGCGAAAGCGCAGCTCGGCTGGCAGTTTCTCACCAACGCCATCGCCAAATACGGCAAGGACGGCGCCTACCAGAAGCTCACGCACTACGGCGACAACTTCATGCACGACGACGAGCTCGCCTGGGCCGCGACCGAGCTGTTCCTCGCGACCGGTGACGAAACCTACCACCAGAAACTCAAGGAATGGTTCGACCCCGCCGACCCCGCGACCCGGCGCTGGGGCTGGTGGCGCATGAGCGAGTGCTATGGCAACGCCATCCGCAGCTACGCCTTTGCCGCGCGCAGCGGCCGCCTGTCCGCCGACCGGCTGGACCCCGCGTTTCTCCAGAAATGCGAGCAGCAGATCGATGGGGCCGGCCGCGACACGCTCAGGTGGTCCGACCAGAGCGCCTACGGCACCAGTTTTCCCGAGGAGACCAAGCACGTGCGCGGCGGCGGCTGGTATTTCTCCCTCGACCAGGCCTTCGACCTCATCGTGGCCGACCAGCTCAGTTACCCGCCGTCCAGCGACCCGCGGCCGCGGTTCATCGAGGCGTTCATCGCTAACCTGAACTACGAGGCGGGCAGCAATCCGGTGAACGTCTCCTACATCACCGGCCTTGGCCGCAAGCGCCAGCATGAGATCGTGCACCAATACGCGCAGAACGACCGCCGGGTGCTGCCGCCCTCCGGCCTGCCGCTGGGCAACATCCAAACCGGCCAGCCGTTCCTGGATCTCTACAAGTCCGAGCTGGGCGCCATGTCCTTCCCCGACGATGGCGCCGCCGTGGCGCCGTATCCCTATTACGACCGCTGGTCCGACACCTACAACGTCTCGGCGGAATTCGTCGTGGTGAACCAGGCCCGTGCACTGGCCGGCCTCGCGTATCTGGCGGCGCAGACGCCGCTGTGCAACCAGTCCTGGCGCCCAACTGCCGCCCAGATCACCGGCCTGCCGTCCGAGGTGCCGGACGGGACCCCGGTGACGGCGCAATTCCTGGCGCCGGCCGGTTTTGATATGTCCGGCGCCACGGTGGTCTGGGAGGCCCGGGATCAAAATCCGGCCTCCGGCAATTCCTTCACCTTCATCCCGCGCAGCAATGGCACCCAATGGGTGGAGGCCGAGGCCTATTCGCCGGACGGACGGCGCGTCGTCGCCCTGCAGGAATTCCACGCGGCCAACGGTCTGCCCAATGTCACGGTCACTGCTCCGATCACGCTCGCCGCCGTGGCGAATTCCGGCCAGGGGATGTTCGTTTTCCGCCGCACGGGCGATCTCTCCGCGCCGCTCACCGTGCATTTCAATCTGCTGGGCACCGCGACCAAGTGGAACGACTACCGGCGGCCCGAGGGCGACATGCCGGACACGATGACCTTCCCCGCCGGAGCCGACTCCATCACGCTCACAATCGTGCCGGTGGCGACGAGCCTGGCTGGCCTGACCAAAGTCGTGACGCTCGCGCTGATATCGGATTCGACCTACAACGCAGATGCACCGAACGCGGCCAGTATCACGCTTCAAGGCGTGGGCGGTTCGCTCCCGGCGGCCAATCCTCCTCCGCCGGCAACGAACCCGCCACCAACTTCGGCGCCCCCACCGACTTCGCCCCCGCCGCCCGCGGCGAATCCGCCACCAACCTCGGAACCACCACCGGCGACAAATCCGCCGCCAACTTCGGAGCCACCGCCGCCCGCAACGAACCCACCGCCAACCTCGGAACCACCACCGGCGACGAATCCGCCGCCCGCAACTAATCCGCCCCTGGCCAATCGATCGAGTGGCGGTGGCGGCGCTATCGATGGCTGGTTTGCCGCCGCCTTGATCTGCCTGTGGCTGCTGCGCCAGCGTCGCCGGCACAGTTGAAAAATGCCTGAGATTCGGACCAGGCAAGCGCGGCCCGGTTGGACACAAGCCGCCCGGCGCGTTTCGGATTGGCTCCGGCTTGGCCCCGGGCCGGCGGATTTGCGCTAGGGTGGAATGCTACTTTTGCCCCTCGGGCGGCGGACGGCTGGTCGCTTCGGGTGGGTATGCGGTCCGAGCATTGTGGGTCTTCACCCACTGGGGCGTCAGGGCTCAATTGCGTAACCTTATTGTCACTCGCTGTTCAGCGAATTTTTCCTGATGAAACTTCTCTTTGTGCATGACCGCTTTGGCGCCCAGGCTGGCGCCGAGTCCAACCTCAGTCACACCGCCGCCGAATTGCAGCGACGCGGGCATGTCGTGGGCTTGGCACATGGTCCCGGCACCGGGCAGGGGGAGGAGGGCTGGCGGCTGATTTTCACGGACCGCTACGATCTGAGCGCGGGAGATCCGGCCGAAATCATCGGGACCGCCCTTGAGGAGTTCCGGCCCAATCTGGTGTACCTGCACACGCCGCCCGGCGCGGCCGTGATCGAGGCCCTCGCGGAGGTGGCCCTGCCGGTGGTGCGCATGGTGCACGATCACCAGCTTTTCTGCCTGCGGGGCTGCAAGTATCCCGCGTGGAGCCGCCGGCCGTGCACCCGGGCGCTTTCCCCCTGGTGCGTGTTTCCCTGTGGCGGTTTTGTCCGCCGGGACGCCTCCGGCGACCGGTCGTTCCAGTGGGCCAGCTATCTGGCGAAAAAACGGGAACTGGAACTGCACCGCAGCTTCGACCGGCTCATTGTCGCCAGCGAATACATGCGCGCCGAGTTGCTCCGCAATGGCTTTGCCCCTGACCAGGTCGAAATCCATGCTCCCGTGCCGCCGGCGGCTGCCGCTGCCCCCAGCCCGGAATTCGGCCCGCGCAACCTGATCATCTACGCCGGCCAAATCGTGCGGGGCAAGGGCGTCGACGTGCTGCTCGAGTCGCTCGCGCTCGTGCGCACGCCGTTCGAGTGCGTCATCCTCGGGGACGGGCACCACCGGCCGCATTGCGAGGCGCTGAGCCGGCGCCTCGGGCTGTCGGATCGTGTCCGTTTCCTGGGTTACGTGCCGCAGGCCGAACTGGCGCAATTCTACCGCGAGGCGACCCTCGCCGTGGTCAGCTCGGTATGGCCCGAGCCCTTCGGCGCGGCCGGCCTCGAGGCCATGCGCTGCGGGCTGCCGGTGGTCGCCTTCGATGCCGGCGGCATCAGTGAATGGCTGCGCGACGGGGAAAACGGCCTGCTCGTGCCGTGGATGAACCGGACGGGTTTTGCCCTGGGCGTCGAGCTGCTGCTCACGGACAAAACCCTCGCCCGGCGGCTCGGCGCCCGCGGCCGCGCCCTGGCGGCTGAACGTTTTGCTTTCGACCGTTATGTCAGCGGCCTGGAGGAGCTCTTCCTCCGCCTGGCGGCGGGGACCAACCACAAGGCGGCCGCATGAACGGACACAGCAAGTCAAAACTCGTGGCCATTTCCGGTGGCAGTGGCGCGGGCAAGAGCTGGCTGGCCGGCCAGCTGCACAGCCTCCTCGGCGAAACGGCCGGGCGCCTGTCGCTGGACAGTTTTTATCGCGACCGGTCGCACCTGCCGCCGTCGCGCCGCGACCAGGTCAACTTCGACGATCCCAAGGCCATCGAATGGCCGCTGGTCGAGCGCACACTGCATAATTGCGCCGCCGGCCGGACCACGAGCCTCCCGTCCTATGATTTTCGCACCCATTGCCGCACGCGCGCCACCGAGACCTGCCACCCGCGGCCGGTGATGCTCGTCGAGGGCCTGTGGCTGCTCCAGCGCCCGGCGGTCCGCCGGCTTTTCGACCTGAAGATATTCATCGAATGTGCGGAAAAACTCCGCTTGCGGCGGCGGCTGGCGCGCGACCGTGCGGAGCGCGCCCGCGATGCAGCCGGCATCCGCCGGCAGTTCAGGGCCACGGTGGCGCCGATGCACCGGCGGCACGTCGCGCCCCAGGCCCGCTGGGCAGACATCGTGCTGCACCAGCCCTACGGCGAGACGGACATCAGCCGCCTGCACGAGTCGCTCTGGCGGCTGTTGCAGAGCGGTTCGCTGCTGCCGGCCTGGATGAGGGAGACCTTTCGCATGGAACTGACCGCATTGTTCAAAACCAAGGAGAAATTCGCATGAACCTGATGAACACCAACCACCTGATGGTTTCACGCCGCTATCTCGCGGCCACCAACCCGCTGGGCCGCAGGCGCCTCGCCCTGCATGTCGCCTTCGAGCGTCGGCTGTGGCGCGTGCTGGTCGCGGGTGACGAGATCGGCAAGCGGGCCTTTGACTGCGCCGCCAGCCTGTGCGCCCTCATCCTGATCAGCCCGCTCTGGGCCCTGATCGCGCTGCTGATCAAGCTGGAGGACGGCGGGCCCGTGATCTTCGCGCAGACGCGCGTCGGCAAGCACGGCCGGGAGTTCAAGATGTATAAATTCCGCTCGATGCGACCCGATGCCGAGCAGCGCCTGCGCGGGCTGCTGGCGAAAAACCAGCACGAGGACGGCGTGACCTTCAAGCTCAAGGACGATCCGCGCATCACCCGGGTCGGCCGCTGGCTGCGCAAGTTCTCCTTCGACGAGCTGCCGCAGTTCTACAACGTGCTGATCGGCGACATGTCGGTCGTCGGCCCGCGCCCGCCGGTGCCGCGCGAGGTGGCCCTCTACTCACTGGCGGACCGCCGCCGGCTGCTGATCAAACCGGGCATCACCTGCATCTGGCAGATTTCCGGCCGCGCCGAGATCGATTTCCACGGCCAGGTCGAGCTGGACGTCCGTTACATCGAGACCCGCAGCTTCTGGACCGATTTGACCATCATCGCCAAGACCGTGCCGGCGGTCCTCTCCGGCACGGGAGCGTACTGAACAATGAAAGCATTGTTGATCTGCACCGCCGCGCGTCCGGGCATCACCGCCCTGACGGCCCAGGCTTCGCCGGCCGTCCTGCCGCTGCTCGGCGAAACCCTGGTGGAATACTGGCTGGTGCACCTCGTCGGCCGCGGGGCCCGGGAGGTGACGGTGCTCGCGCCCGACCGGCCGGAGGAGATCCGGCAGGTGGTGGATGGCGGCACCCGCTGGGGACTGAGGGTGGAGGTGGTGCCGGTGGCGGTGGAGCCGACCGTCGCCCATGCCCGGGCCAGATATCAGGGCGGCAACGCGACCGGCTGGCTGCCGGCGCCGGACGACATCGTGCTGCTTGACCACCTGCCCGGCCTGCCGGGCGCGCGGCTTTTCAACAACTACGCGGGATGGTTTGCCGCTGTGCAGGGGTGGATGTCTCGCGCGCTCACGCCTGACCGGGTTGGCGTGCACGAGATCCGGCCGGGAGTCCACGTCGGTCTGCATACCCGCATTCCCGGCGACGCCGTGCTGGTCCCGCCGTGCTGGATCGGCCAGAAGGTCATCCTCGGCGCCGGCGTGTCCATCGGCCCGATGGCCGTGGTGGAGGACCGCGTGGTGGTCGAGGCCGGCGCGGAAATATCCCACAGCATCGTCGGACCCGAGACCCTGGTGGGCAAGCTCACCTCGCTCACCGATTCGATTGCGTGGGGCGATTTGTTGATCAACTGGAAGAGCGGCTCGACCCTGCGGGTGGCCGATGATTTTCTCCTGTGCCCGCTGCGCGAACGGAGCCTGTCGCCGGTGGCCGTGCGGGCCGTCCCGTGGCGCTTCCCCCGGCTGTGGGCGGCACCGGAACCCGGAACCCCGACGCAGCCGGCGATGGCCCGGCAGGTTTTCTCCGACAAATGACCCCCGCTGATGAAAATTGAAATCAAGGATGATATAGTGACGGTGACCGACCTGCCGGAATTGGGCGAACAACAGGCGGCGTCCTTTCAGGCCGAGGTATCGGCCGCGCTGCCCGAACGCCCCGGGGTCATCGAGGTTGATCTCGCGCAGACCACCATCGTGGATTGCAGCGGACTGGGGGCGCTGGTCGCCGTCATCGACCACGCCCGGCAGCGAAATCGCGACGCAACTTTGCGCGTGGTGGACCCGTCGCCGCCGGTCCGGCAATTGCTCGAGCTGACGCGTTTGCACCGGATTTTTCCCGTCGTCCAACGCCCGGCGACCCCGGGCGGGCCAACATGAAAAGTGTGCTGCCGCTCTTTGTGTTTATTGACGCCTGCGGCTGGGAAATCATCCGCGACGATCGGTTCGGGCACAACTTCGCCCCCGCGCGGCGCCGGCTGCGTTCCGTGTTCGGCTACAGCTCGGCGTGCATCCCCTCCATCCTGTCAGGCCGCTGGCCGGCGGAGCACCGCAACTGGTGCTACTTTGTCCACGATCCGGCGCACTCGCCGTTCCGGGCCCTGCGGCCGCTGCGCTGGCTGCCCCGGGCCGTGACCGGCCGCCGCATCTTCCGGCGCTGGCTCTCGAAGTTTCTCCGCGGTCCGCTGAAGTTCCGCGGCTACTTCGATCTCTACAACATCGCGTTCCGCCACATCCCGCTCTTCAATTTCACCGAGAAGAAAAACCCGCTCCAGCCCGGCGGGATGAATCACGGGCCGAACATCTTTGATTTCCTGAAGGAGCGCGGCATCCCGTATCACGTGAGCGACCCGGCGCGGGACGAACTGGGAAACCTGGAGGCGCTCCGCGCGGACATCGCGGCCGAGGAAATCGATTTCGCCTTTCTCTACTGGCCCGAGCTCGACGGCCTGCTGCACCGCGTGGGCAACCGCTCGCCCGAAGTTCCGGAGAAGCTCCGGCAGTATGAACTCCGGCTGCGGGACCTGCTGGACACGGCCGGGCGGCACTACGAGGAGGTGCGGCTGTATGTCTTCAGCGACCACGGCATGGCCAACTGCGACGTGCTGCTCGATCTGCGCGCGCACCTGGCGGAGCTGCCGGTGCGCATGCCGCGGGACTATGCGGTCGTCTACGATTCCACCATGGCGCGGTTCTGGTTCTTCAACGAGCTGGCGCGCGCCGAAATCACCGCCAGCCTGCGGCAGGTGCCGCAGGGCCGCATCCTGCCGGATGAGGAGCTGGCGCGGCTCGGCACCTTGTTTCCCGACCGCTACTTTGGGGAACTGATCTTCCTCGTGCGCGAGGGCGTGCTCATCGTGCCGAGCGACATGGGCGAGCGCCCCATCCGCGCCATGCACGGCTACCATCCCGACGATCCGCACAGCTACGCCGCGCTGCTGACCAATGTGCCTGACGTGCCAGCCGACGTGACAGATATTCCGCATGTCTACAACCTGATGACGCGTGACGCAGAACTGGCGCACGCCATCAACCGGCCGGGGATCCGGCTCGCGCAAACAGAAACCGCCCCGGCGGCGTGAAGCGCCGGATTGCGTTCAGTTGAGCGGAACCGGGTTCTGCGTCAGCTCGCTGAACGAGATAACGCGGAGGTCCGGTTCGCCAGCGAGGTAATCCGCCGTGCGGTGCAGCAGGCCGATGAATTCCTCATCGGGCCGGCCTTCGGGAAAATATTCCCACCAGTGCGTCACCAGCACCGTGAGCTGGCGGGCAGCGATGGTCCGCTTGATTTCCTCCAGCAGGTTCTCGCGCGGCCGGAAACGCGAGAGCAGGCAGCCGGGGTGGGAGAGCAGCAGGGTCCGGGGCGTGCGCCAGTGCGGGTGCCCGCGCATTTTCTTGACGACATAGGCGGGCCACCAGGCCGGCGGCAGGTTGAGCCACTCGAACCAGCCGGTGGAAATAATCCGGTGGCGCTGCGCCACCACGCTCAGGCTTTGTGGGGAGAACCGGTCGTGTGGCGCCACGAAGGCGGGTGACGGGGGGAAGCCGGCCTCGGCGAGCGCACGCGCGCCCTTGTCCAGCCGCCGGGCGAGGTCGCGGGTGTCGTGGCTGGCAAATTCGAAGAGCGAATGGTCGTAGCCATGCTGGACGATGTGGTAGCCGGGATTTTGGCGGAGGTAGGCGACCAGCTCCCGGTTGCGGCCGATCCAGGCGTGCGTTCCTGTGCTGCCGTTCCGCCCGTGCAGAAACCCCTCCGGCCTGCCGTCGGCGCGCCGGGCGTCGGTGCGGACATTGGGGATGGTGGCGAGATTGACGGGCAGGCCGCGGTCGAGCAACGGGCGGTAGAGCCGCTCGAGGCATTCGACCGGGGTGAACGCGTTGGTGTCGTCGTCACGCAGGATGATGTAGCGCATTTTTTTCCTCAATGAGGTTGGCGTAGAGCTGCTTCATGCGGCCGGCCAGGACGGTGGTGTCGTATTCCTGTTCCACCAGCCGGGCACCGGCGGCCGCCTGGCGCCCGGCGAGCCCGGGTTCAGCGAGAACCCGGTTGAGCGCCGAGTGAAAGGAGAGGGGATTGGCTAGGTCGAACAGCCAGCCGTTTTCACCATGACGGATCAAGGCGCTCGCCCCGGAAGTCCGGCTGGCCATCACCGGCGCGCCGGCCGCCCAGGCCTCCAGGATGACGAGGCCGAAGGTTTCCGAGATGGAGGGCAGCACGACCACCCGCGCCTCTTGCATCAGCCCGATCAGGCGGGGATCGCCGGGGGGCAGGCCACCGGTCAGCAGGACCCGCCCGGCGAGCCCGAGCGACTCAACCGTGCGCTGCAAAACCGCGCCATAGGCCGCGTCGGTGCACGCGCCGGCCAGCACGAGCAGCGCATCCTGATGGCGTTGGAAAATCTGCGGCGCCCGTTCCACCAGCCAGGTTTGGTTTTTTACCGCATCGATCCGGCCCACGCACAGCAGGAGTTGCCGGTCCACAATCTGGGGAAAGGCGGCGCGCGCCGCCGCGCGCTGGTCGGCGCGGTAGAGCGGCAGGCGAACGCCGTGCGGATGCACGATGATGCGCCGGCCGGGATGCTGTTTGCGCAGCAGCTCCGCCTCCCGCTGGTTGCAGGTCAGGATGGCATCGGCGTCGGTGAGCACATGGCGCGCGCGCCACCACCAGCCGAAAACCTTGCCCCACTCGAGTCCGCCCCGTCCCGGGGCGTTCAGCTCCTGCTTCAGGCTGGCGGGCAGGTCGAGCACGCCGCCGTGAATCGTGACCACGCAGGGCAGCCGCCGGCGCCGGGCGGCCGTGAGCGCGATGCCGCCCAGCCGGCCGAGCGCGTGGGCATGCACCACGTCCAGGCCGGGCTCATACGCGAGCAGCCGCGGCAGTTCGAAGGACAGCAGGTTGCCACCGACCGCGAGCATCTGGCGCCGCGCCGCAGGCGCCAATCCCCAGACCGGCACACGGGCGCGGAACCGCTTCACCGTGCAACCGGCCCCGGCCAGCGGATCCGGGGAAAGTTTGTCATCACCCGCCTCGGTCGCCGGACAATAGACGATCGATTCTACTCCATGCCGGCCGAGGCCTTCCGTCAGCCGTTGCAGGGCGGTTTCGGTGCCACCCCACTCGGCGGGATGGTATTTGCGGAGGACGTGGGCGACACGCATGGCTAAATCTCAACCGGTTCGGCCAGCGACGGTTCGTCCGCCAATTCCTCCGCGGGTTCCGGCTCCTCCAGTGCGAGGGATCCGGCCGTGCGCCGCTCGTGGTGCAGGCTGGCGATCACCCCGGCCAGCAGATGAAAGGTGAGAAAAATCTGGGTCTGGCGGAAGGTCCACTCCGTCTGGCTTTGCAGGAACACCCCGAGGCAGCCGAAGAACAGCCCGACCCCGAGCCGGTGCAGCGCTCCGGCGACCCGGTGTGAACGGAGGAAGCGCGCGCCCAACTGGAGCCAGCGCAGCCAAAGCAGGGAAAAGACCGCCAGCCCGGCCCAGCCGAGTTCGCCCGCGGTGAGGACGCCGAGATTGTGCGCCGGCGCGGCGTAACGATACATCGGCAGCAGGTCGTTGGGCGGCGCGAAGGTGATGTCGTCGTAGGTCTCGTAGCGCATGTCGAGCTCGGCGCCGTATTTCCGGCTCACCCAGTAGGACCAGTTGTTCAACCCGACCCCGAAGGGCTTGTCCGCCAGGATCACTTCCGCCTGCCGGAAGTAGTAGCCGCGGCCCTCGGATTTGTCGTCGAGATATTCCTCCTCCAGCGAAGCCGACCCGTAGCGGGCGGCCAGCAGGTCCCAGGACTTCCAGACGACCACCGTGAGACCCAGCGCCACCAGCGCGGCGACGGCGATCTTCTGAAAAGTAATCCGCCACGAACAACACCAGGCCACCGCCCCGCCCGCGGCCAGGCCGAACGCCGGGATGCCCGCGCGCGAGAGCGTCAGCATGACGGTGATCGCGGCCGTGCCCACCGCCAGCCAGCAGCAACGGCGGACCCAGGCCGGCAGGGTCGAGGCCCCGGCCGCCACCAGCACCGGGGTGACCAGGCACAGATACATCGAGAGGCTGTTAGGATGGTCGAGGGTGCCGGTCACGCGATAGATGCCCTCCAGATACCGTTGCCGGAGTGATCCAGCCCCCTCGAGAAACACCGCGCAACTCAGCGCCAGCACCAAGATGGACAGCTCCCGTTCGCGGCGGATGAAAAACGCCGCGGCGAAGAAAAACATAAACCCCCGGAGGAGCTTGGACAGTTCGTAGGCGCCGAAAATCTTCGGGCTGGCGAACAGCACCGAAGCGGCGGCATACAGCAGGAACAATAGCATGGGGGCGAGGCCCGCCGGCCAATACCACCGCAGGCGCTCGTGCCGGGGCAGCAGCAGCGTGCTCAGCAGGAGGCCCAGCCCGAGGATGTCGACGAAGGTGATCTCGAAGCCGCGGGTCGTGCCCCGATACCAGTAGGCGCCATAGAAGTTTATGCTCAGTCTCTCGGACAGCACCGCCCCCGCTATCATCGCGAAGAGCGCCAGCTCCCGCAGGCGCTGCGACACCAGCAGCGCGCCGGTGGTCACGCCGGTGGCAGCGAGCAGGATCGCGACTCCGATAAAATCCTTGGTCTCAAAAGTGATCGGCAGCTGGTTCATTGACCGGCGGGGGCAAATCTCTGGCGGTGCGCGGCGGAATCAACCGGGCAGGCCGGGCTGCGCCAGGCCCATCGGGCCGTTCTCCCGGCCGGGCGGCTGGCCGCGCCGGGTGGGCCAGTATTGCCGCTGGCCGCCGCGCAGCGCGCGCGCCGCCAGCCAGCACGCGGTGAGCGTTATCGCCTGCCCCGCCAGAGCCGCGGGCAGGTGGCGCAACCTGCGTCCGAGCGGCAGCGGGGCCAGCCGGCGGAAACGGAAAGTCAGGATGCCCGGAAAAAGCCGCCAGAACCAGCGCGTCTGCCGGAGGTGCTCCTGCAGCAGGCGCCCCAGCCAGCCCGGCAGCACCGCATCAAGCTGCTGCACCGTCGCGGCGAGGTCGGCCCGATCCTCCTCGGGCAGCGACGGCAGCAGCCGGTCCACCAGAAGATGCACGTAGGTCTGCCCGATCATCTGCCGTTTCTGGTTCCGGAGAATGTCACCGGCGGTGACGTAGGCGGTGAAGATGTGCGAGGCCTGCGGGACTCGCGCGATCCTCTCCGGCTGGGGTGCCTTCGTCAGAAAATCAGTGCAAACCAGGCTCTTGATGAAACCGTCCTCGCAGGCCGCCAGTTCGCGGGGCAGGCGGATCCGCCGCGCGGCGGCGGCCCGGATGCAATAGAGCTGGCCGGTGAGCTGCGCGGCGGCGCCCTGCGTCATGCGCGAGGTGGCGAGGGACAGCCGCTCGGGCAGGGACGGCTTGTTTTTCAACGCGAGGTCCTTCACGGGATCCCCGACGGCGACCTGCGCGCAAGGTTGCTGTTCGAGCTTCTGGCACAGATTCCAGAGCGTCGTGACGTGGCCGAAGAGGATGTCGGCATCCATCAGGATCAGGTAGTGGGTCTCGGGCGCGGAGATCTGGTGCACGAATTGATTCCAAGCATTGATCTTGCCCGCTTCGGGCAGGGTGAGGGCGCGGCCCGAGAAGGCGCGGTGGTGCGGATGCCGGGCGGACTGCTCCCAGAAAATGCGTGCGGCGACCGCGGCGGTCGCATCGGTGCAGCCGTTGGCCAGGCAGAAGATCTCGGCCTGCAGGCTCCGGCGCTCGAGTTCGGCAAACAGTGACTGGCGGAACAGCGACTCGAGCGCGGGCCCGATGCTTTGCTCCTCGTTGCGGGCTATCACCCCGAGGGAAACCCAGGCGGTGCTGGCGGATTCGATGACTTTCATGAGTTAGAGGGCGACCCGGCTCCTTCAATGGTGCCCAGTGGCTGGGGGCCAGACTACTACGCTGTTTGGCCCCCGCGAATGGGGTGCTCGACCCGAAACGATGGAGGCTCTTACCCCATACTGCGGGGTTCCGGACGGCCTTACTATCGGCGCCACTATGAAAGAACCCTTGGTCAGCATCATCATTCGTTCCTTCAACGAGGGTTGGGCGTTGCGCGATACCCTCTCGGCCCTGCAGGCGCAGGACTATCGCAACTGGGAGCTGATCGTCATCGATTCCGGCTCCACCGACGGCTCGGTGGAGCTGATCCGTGCCGCGGCCCCGGCTCATTTCATCCAGATCGAGCCGGGCGACTATCACGCGCCGCGGGTGATGAACCTCGGCATGCGGCGGGCCAGCTCGAACTTCGTGATCTTCCTCAACGCCGATGCCACGCCGCAAGGGTCGCAGTGGCTGCGCCCGCTCGTGCGCGTGCTCCTCAACTCGCAGGTCGGGGCGGTCTATGGCCGCCAGGTGTCGCGCCCGGACTGCCGGGCCGCGTATGCGCGCGACTACGAGTCCTGCTTCGGGCCGCAGCACACGGCCAGCCGCCGGGATTGCTTCTTCAGCATGGTCAGCAGCGGCGTGCGCAAGGACATCTGGGCCGTGCGTGGTTTCAACGAGACCCTGCGGTATTCCGAGGACGCCGAATACACCCGGTGGTGCCGGGCCCACGGCTACCTGGTGGTCTACGAACCCGGATCGTGCGTGATGCATTCCCACAACTACGCGCCCGCGGAGGCCGCCCGGCGCAGCTTCGGCGAGGGCCGCGCGGAGGCCGCGGTGTGGGGGGGCAGCCCGCGCCGGTATAACTTCGTGCGCACCGTGCTGCTCGGCTGGGCGAACGACGCCCGTCGCGACCTGGCTTTCTGCCTGCGCACCGGCCGGCTGCTCGAGTGGCCGCATGCGCTGCATATCCGCTGGCGCCAGCGCCGGGCGCGGTTCGCGGGCTTCCGCGATGGCTGGCAGGCGTATCGCGCGCGTCGCTTCACCACCGCAGTCAACCCGCCCCTCTGGGCCGGACTCACGACTGCGGGCCCGCTGTCCTGACCGCGTCATGAGCACCATGATCCTGACCCAGACCAACCTGCATCTGCCCGCCGCGCCGCGCCTGCCCAGACCGTCCAGCGCTTCGCCCATCCCGCGTCAGTTCACTCTCGACGGCGATGACGTGCTCGAAACCCGCCTCACCCGGATCTGCTCGCAGGTTCGCGCCGCGGTGTTGATCGGCATCATCCCGCGGCGGAGCCTGGAGGCCATCGTGCTGGCCGGTGGCTACGGGCGCGGGGAGGGCGGGGTGCTGCGCACGCCGAATGGCGACCGGCCCTACAACGACCTGGAGTTTTATGTCTTTGTGCGCGGGAGCACCCTGCTCAATGAGCACAGGTATGCCGGCGCCCTCCATCTGCTGGCCCAGCAGCTCTCCGCCTCGGCGGGGGTGGACGTGGAATTCAAGATTCTCTCGCTGGCCCGGCTGCGGCGCAGCCCGGTGACGATGTTTTCCTATGACCTGGTGATGGGGCATCGCTGGCTGTATGGCTACGAGGAACAGTTCGCCGGCTGCGAGCACCACCGGCGGGCCGCGGACATTCCTCTGCACGAGGCCACGCGATTGCTCATGAATCGCTGTAGCGGCCTGCTTTTCTCACTGGAGCGGCTCCGCCGCCCGGTGTTCACCGCGGACGACGCGGATTTCGTCGGGCGCAACCTGGCCAAGGCGCGGCTCGCCCTAGGGGACGTGGTGCTGACCGCCACCGGTCGTTACCACTGGAGCTGCCGGGAACGGGAACGCCGGCTCGTGGAGCTAGGCTGGCCCGTCTGGTCCAGCTGGCCCTGGTTTCCCGGCGTGCAGGAGCAGTATCGTCGCGGCGTGGAGTTCAAACTTCATCCGCAACGCTCGACCGCCCCGGCGGCCAGCTTGCGGACCGAGTTGGAGGAGATCTCCGCGCTGGCCTGCCGGCTGTGGGTGTGGCTGGAGAGCCGCCAGTTGCAGCGGCGCTTTGCCTCGCCCGGGGAATACGCGGCCAGTGATGCGGACAAATGCCCGGAAACCCCCCGCTGGCGGAACTGGCTGGTCAACCTATGGCACTTCGGGCTCGCGGCGCTCTGGGCCCCGGGCACCACCCGTTACCCGCGGGAACGGCTGCTGCAGTCGCTGCCGCTTCTGCTGTGGGAACCGGCGGCGATGCTCGACCTCAATTTCCAGCGTCAACTGCGTCATTGTCTGGCCACGCCGGCCACGCAATTCTCCGAATTCGTGGCGGCCTATGCCCGTCTGTGGGAGCACTTCCGTTGAAAACTTCCCGCCATGAAAATGGCGAGGATCCTCCCGGGTGTGCTGCTGTGGAGCGTTGCCGCCTGCGCCCAACTCCGGCCCGGGATGCTTGAATCACTGGTGCGCAATTCGCCCTTCGGGGCGCCGCAAGACGGAATGAGGCCGGCGGAAGCCGGCCCGGTCCGGTTTGAGTTTCATGGCGTGATGGCCGAAGCCGGTGATTATAGCTTTTGTGTCTACGACCAGAGCCGGCATCAAGCCGACTGGGTGAAACTCAACGAACCCGGCCGGATCTTTGTCGCCCGCCGTTTTGATCAGGCTCGCGGCACTCTGGTCATCGAGCACAACGGTCAGGCCCTGACACTGGCGCTCAAACGCGCCCAAGTGCAGGCCATGGCTGTTATGCCGCCAGTTGCCTTGCCGACGACGGGTGTGCCGCCGCTGGCGCCGGCTGCGGGGAATGCCCCTCCGCCGCCCGCCGCAAACGCCACCAACGCCGCGGAGGCGCAACGTCTCCAGAACATCGTCGATGAAATCCGCCGCCGCCGGGGTCTCCGGCAGATGCCGCCAGCAGAGAACCCGCCGCGCAAACCTTGACACGAAAACAATAAGGGCGCGAGAACCCGGCTGAACCCGACCGATTCGTTGCCGGACCGGGCCGCGCGGGCCGTGAAAATTTTCGAACCGGGCCGCACGATGGGCTCGTCCCATCTGATCGGAACAAGCCAAAAACAAGCCAAAGATGACATGGGGCGGACAGTGAGGGCGCGAGGCGCCAGGCTGTCCGCCCCATGTCATCTTTTGTCCCTCCGCGCAGCCTGCACCCCCCGCTAATGCGGGGCTGGCCGGGGCGGCGTTCTAATTCCACTATGGATACCCCGCAGCAGGCTGCGGGAATTGTTTTTAGTATTCAGGCGCAATTTGCGACGGGGGCGCGCTGGATCCCGGCCGGGATTCGGGAGACCCATTGCCAGCAATGGAGGTGGGGATTTAGCCCGGCGAACGCGACCGCGGCGGTATACCCGGCGGCGGGTTGCAACCGGGTGACGATCAGCGGGTGCTCCGGTTCGCGGCCGCGGGCCCGGGAGTGATACGCCAGGGAGCCATAATCACTGGCGGTGAGGGTGTCGTCCAGATCGACCCCGCGGGCCTTGACCAGGGCTTCTTTCTGCGTCCAGAGCTGGAAGAAAGTCTCGAGCTGGCGGTCCGGCCCGAGCCGGCGCAGCAGATCCGCCTCCGCCGGGCGGAAAAACCGCTTCGCGATCACATCGATGTTTTCCATCGGCCGGACCTGCTCAAGGTCCACGCCGATCGGCTCGCCTCTGGTGATCGCATACAGCGCGAGCGCCCCGGAGTGGGAAAGATTGAATTGCAGTTCGCGACCCGCGGCGGGCCCGGCCAGCGCGGGTTTGCCAAACCGCCCGTAGTCAAACCGCAGGTCGGCCGGGCGGGCCCCGAGGTAGCGGGCAAGGATTTCACGCAACAAGCCGCGGGCGGCGACAAACCGCCGCCGGTCGCGGTCGAACTGCAGGCGCCCCGTGCGCTGCCGCTCGTCGTCGGACAGCAAATGCTCGAAAAGTTCGTTATCGACCTCGTCAAGGCCGGCGCACCAGAGATGCACGTCGCCGGCGTGGAACCGGGGCGGGATCATTGCGGGTGGCCAGAGGATTTTGGGGTCGGTGGGCATGGGGAAAAGGGTCAGCGGACCGGCGCGGCGGCCAGCACCGGTTGATCGAAATTGAGCTCGGGCTTTGGCGTGGAAACCAGCTGGCCGTAGTCGAGCTTGAGGAGGCGGTCGGCGAGGTGGAAATACCGGTCGTCATGCGTGATCACGAGGACCGTCTTGCCGCGGTTGCGCAGCTCGGGCAGCAGCTGCCGGTAGAAGATGTCCTTGAAAAGCGGATCCTGGTCGGCGGCCCATTCGTCGAAGACGTAGAAGGGCCGGTCCTCAAGATAGGCGGTCAGCAGGGCGAGCCGCTTCCGCTGGCCTTGGGATAGGGCGGTGGTGGACAGCCGGCCGTTGGCAACCTTGACCTTGTGGCGCAGGTGCAATTGCGCCAGGTAGTCCTCCGCCCGGGCGTCGAGGCTGGGCGTCTTCAGCCCGAGCAGACTTTCAAAGAGATAGAAATCGGCGAACACGGTCGAGAAGAGCTGCCGGTAATCGTCGCGGTTCGCGTCGGTGACCGGGCGGCCGTCGAGCCGGATCTCGCCCGATTCCGGCGGGTAGAGCCCCGTCACGATTTTCGCGAGGGTGGACTTGCCGCTGCCGTTGCCGCCGACGAGGAACACCAGTTCGCTCGCCTGCAGGGTGAGATTGAGCGGACCGAGCACGAAGTTGTCCTCACCCTGCTCGTGATGGTAGGCGTGGGTGACGCCCCGCAATTCCAGCCGGGTGAAGGCGGGGGCGGGAGCCGGGTGGGCCGGGCCGGCGGCCGCCTCGCACGCGCGGGCGCTCAGCGACATGCCCAGCGACTCGACTTTCCGCAGGGCGATGTCGGCCCGGGAGAAAACGGACAGGCTGCTCATGACGCCCGCCAGCGGGCCCATCAGGTAGAGGGTCGTCAGCACGTAGCCGGTCATCGTCTTGATGTTCACCTGCTCGTAGGCGGGCAGCAGGAAGAGGATCAGGCCAATGAGGCAGTAGAAGAGCAGGTGCGCCCAGTTGTGCGCGAAGATGAAGCGCGTCTCCGCCGCCACGCTGTGCTGCTGGAACTCCCCGGTGGTGGACTGGAGTCCGTTCTGCAGGAACGCCCCGCGCCGCTCCCGGTGGAGCTTGAGCTCCTTGATCCCCTCGGTGAGCGCGCGGAAATGGCCGAAGAGCTTGTCCTCCGCTTCGCGGGCCTGCAGCAGCGAGCGAAAGCCGCTGGTGATGATGAGCCGGTAGCAGCAGGCGCCGAAGAAAATGAACAGGCCCATGACCAGCAGCAGGTGCCACGAGAGCCACGCAAGATAGATCGAGCCCCCGAGCAGGATCGCGACGTTCACCGACAGGGTGGGGAAGCCGAACAGGGCCGAGGTGAGGCTGCTGATGTCGTCGGTGAGCGCCGCCATCAGCCGGGCGGTGCCGATTTCCTCCAGCTGCCGCAGCGGCACGGCGAGGATCTTGCGCACCAGGTCCCGCCGGAGATCGGAGACCGCCTGCTGCGAGAAGCGGATCAGCCAGACCTGCGAGACGAAGCCGGTGACGACCTTGCCGAGCACCAGCGCGATGAAGCCGAGCAGCAGGACCCGGGTGATGTCCGCGGGGTCGTTGACGATGCCGTTGATCAGGGCGATGAGCCCGGCGTTGCAGACGCCGCTGAACAGGGCGGTGAGCGCGGTGACGGCCACCATGCCGCGGCATTTCTGGAAGAGGAATCGGATGAGGTTCATGGCGAAGAGGATTCCAAATCGGGGCGGGCCGCGTGGGTCTGTGCCCGGTCGAGGCAGTGCCGCAGTTTCGCGCTGAGCGTGCGGACATGCGGCTCCATGAAGATTTTCTCGTGCGCCCCGGGCATGTTCACCACCTCCACGCCGTCCGCCGCCAGGCCGCCCCAGCCGAACTGCGGGTCGAAGGAACACAGGAACGGCTGGCCCCTGGTCCGGAAAAGTGTGACGCGGCCGGGATAGGGGCCGGACCGGTAGGACCACAAGGCGCGCAGGTGGATCTTCCACAGCTGGATCTCAATCTCGGGGAACAGCGCTACATCGATGACCTCTTCGAGGTCGATGTCCTCGTATTCGGGGCGGTCGGTCCGCCGGCGGAACATCCGTTTGAGCTTCCGCCCCAGGATGCGGGATTTCCGTTCGACGAAGCGGCGGCGCTCCGCCGGCGGCTGGCCGAGGAAGTCCTGCAGCCAGTAGGCGGTGTTCACCGCGAAGCGGAATAGGAAGACCGGCCGCCACCACGGGATGCTCTGGTAGAAACCGTCGGACGGCGCGCTGTCGAGCAGGGCCAGCAGGGCGATCGTTTCGCCCTGCTGCGTGAGCTGCCGCGCCATTTCGAAGGCGACATTGCCGCCGAAGCAGTAGCCACCGAGGTAATAGGGGCCGTGAGGCTGGACCGTGCGGATTTCCTGAATGTAGTGCGCCGCCATGTCTTCGACGCGGGTGAACTCCGCTCCGCCCCGCATGGCGCGCGACTCGAGCGCGTAGACCGGCTGGTCGGGACCGAGATGCGGCACGAGATTCGTGTAGGTCCACAGGTTGCCGCCGCCGGCGCCATGTACGAAGAAGACCGGTGGGCGCGTGCCCTTGGGCTGGAGGGTGACCAGCGACGAGCAGCCGGCGGCCGGCTCATTCTGATGCAGCAGTTGGGCCAGTTGCGCGACCGTGGGCGCCTGGAAAAGCGAGGCCAGGGGTATTTTCCGGCCGAATTCCGTCTCAATTTGCGCAATGAGCCGCACGCCCGCGAGCGAGTGCCCGCCGAGCTCGAAGAAATTATCATCGATGCCGACCAGTCGCAGGCCGAGCACGCGTTCCCAGATGGCTGCGAGCTGCCCCTCAGTTTGGTTACGCGGGGCGCAGAAGCCGGTGTCATTGCCGGCGGCGGTGTCCGCCACGGCCGGCAGGGCGTCGCGATCCACCTTGCCGTTGGCGTTGAGCGGCAATTCGTCGAGGAAGACAAAGGAGGCCGGTCGCATGTAGTCGGGCAGTTTTTGCTGGAGATACTGCCGCAGCTCCGCGGTCGTCGGGGTGGTTGGCCCGCAGACGGCGTAGGCGATGAGCTGTTTTTCGCCGGTGGCGCGCGCGCGCGCCACCACGGCCGCCTGGCGCACTGCCGGGTGTTGTTCGAGTACGGTTTCAATCTCCTCCAGTTCGACGCGGAAGCCGCGGATTTTCACCTGCCGGTCGATCCGGCCGAGAAACTCGATGCTCCCGTCCGTACGCCAGCGCGCGCGATCACCGGTCCGATAGAGGCAGGCGCCCGGCCGCGCGCTGAAGGGATGCGGCACGAATTTTTCACGCGTCAGTTCCGGTTGGTTGAGGTAACCGCGGGCGAGCCCGTCGCCGCCGGCGTAAAGTTCGCCCGGCACGCCGGCCGGCACGGGCTGGAGCGCGGCGTCGAGGATGAAGACCTGCGAGTTGGCGATCGGCCGGCCGATGGGCACGGAGCCGCCGGCCGGTGGCGGCCCGCTGATCCGGTGGCAGCAGGTGAAAGTGGTGTTCTCGGTCGGACCGTAGCCGTTGATCAGCCGGGTGCCGTCCAGCCGCTCCAGGGCGCGGGTGACGTGCGCGACGGAAAGCACGTCGCCGCCGGCGAGCAACTGCCGCACGCCGCGGAGGCTGTCGAGCTGGTGATCGACCATCTGGTGGAACAGGCCCGCCGTGAGCCAGAGCGTGGTGATCTGGTTTTCCCGGATGAACCGGCCCAGTTCCTCCAGTGAGCGGAGGCCGGGCGGGAAGACGGCGAGCCGGCCGCCGTTCAGCAACGCGCCCCAGATTTCCAGGGTCGAGGCGTCGAACGCGACCGGGGCAAACTGCAGGAAGGTCTCGTCGGGACCGAAGTGCGCATAATCCGTCCCCTGCACGAGCCGCACGACGCCACGGTGCGGGACCCCGACACCCTTGGGCTGGCCGGTGGAGCCGGAGGTGTAGCTCACGTAAGCGAGGGACTCCGCCGTGGCGGCCGGCGGCAGGTTGGCCGTGCTTTCCCGGGCGATGTTGCCGTCACTGGTGTCGAGGCAAACGACAAAGGGGGTGCGGCGTTCCGCGCCCGAAGGCACGGGACCAATGGCCGTGTTCACGATCGCGCGGAGTTTTTCCTCCGTCAGCAGCACGGGGGCCCGCGTGTCCTCCAGCAGGAACGCCAGGCGTTCCGGCGGGTAGGCGGGATCGAGCGAAACGTAGGCGCAGCCCGCCTTGACGATGCCCAGCAGAGCCGCGATCAGGTCGGTCGAGCGTTCCAGACACACGCCCACCAGCGAACCGGGGCTGGCTCCGATGCGGCGCACGTAGCGGGCGATCTGGTTGGCGCGCTCATTGAGCTGCCAATAACTCAGCTGCCGGCCGCCCTGTGTCACCGCGACCGCCGCGGGCGTCCGGGCGGCTTGCGCCTCGAACAACTGGCCGATGGTCGCGTCGTGCGGGTAGTCGGTGCGCGGGCCGCTCCATTCGTCGAGGATCTGGCACTTCTCCGCGGTGGTCAGCAGGGGCAGGTCGGAAATCCTCTTCCACGGGTCGGCGGCGGCCGCCTCCAGCAGCGTGCGGAAATGCCCGAGCAGGCGGACGATGGTGTCGAGCTCGAAGAGATCGGTGCTGTATTCCATGGCCGCATGGAGTCCCTGCGGCAGATCGGTAAGCGAAAGGGTGAGGTCGAATTTGGCGGTGCCGTTGTCGAGGTCGAGCGGCTGGATTTCCAGCCCGGCCGCCTGGGGCAGGGGCACGGTGGCGCTTTGCAGGACGAACATCACCTGGAAAAACGGGTTGCGGCCCGGGCTGCGGTCCGGCTGGAGCTCCTCGACGAGTTTCTCGAACGGCAGCTCCTGGTGGGCGAACGCCCCGAGGGCGGACTCCCGGGTGCGCGCGAGCAGTTCCCGGAAGGTCGGATTGCCGGCGAGGTCGCCGCGGAAGACCAGCGTGTTCACGAAAAATCCGACCAGTTTCTCCAGTTCCAGCTGCGGCCGGCCGGCCACGCACGAGCCGATGGCGATGTCCTCCTGACCGGTGTAGCGATGGAGCAGCGCCTGGAAGGCGGCCAGCAGGGTCATGAAGAGCGTGACTCCCTCGCGCTGGCTCAGGGCCTTGAGCGCGTGAGTCAGGGCCGGCGGGAGCGGCAGCGCGTGCATGGCGCCGTGCGCCGTGAGGGCTGCCGGCCGCGGATGATCCGTGGGACGGTCTCCCGCTCCCAGACGGCGAAGTCCGCATACTGAATCGGCAGCTCGGGCAAAGGAGTGGAATTGCCGGCGGCGAACACCCCGTAGCGCTCGACCAGTTCGCGGAAAATGATGCCCAGCGACCAGCCGTCCGAGATGATATGGTGCATCGTCAGCAACAGCACGTGCTGCGCGGAACCGAGGCGCACGAGCAGGGCCCGCAGCAGCAGGTCGCCCGCCAGGTCAAACGGCCGGGCCGCCTCGGCCCGCAGCACGCGCTGCAGTTCCGCCTCGCGGGCCTCGCCGGCGAGGCCGGTCAGGTCGGCCACCCCGAATTCGAGCACCCGAAGGGGAGCGACAACCTGCACCGGTCCGCCCTCCTGGGTGGCGAAGTTGGTGCGGAACACCTCGTGGCGCCGGATGAGATCGTTGAGGCTGCGCTCCAGCGCCAGCTGGTCGAGCCGGCCGTTCAGCCACACCGCCTGGTAGATATTGTAAACCGCCTGGCCGGGATTGAGCTGGTCGAGAAACCACAGGCGCTCCTGCGCGAAGGACAGCGGAAGGTGTTCCCGCGGCGCGCGCGGCCGGATGCCCTGCGCCTGCCGGGTTCGCAGGGCCGAGGCCGAGCGCGCGCCCTGCAGGCGTTTTGCGAGCAGCGCCCGCTGGGAGCCGGTCAGTTCCTGCTGTTGCAGTGTGAGCTGGTCGTTGGTCATGGTCAGTCAGTGGTTGGGCTGGTGGCGGGCTCCATCAGCCGTGCCGCCTCGTCGTCGGACAGCGATTGGATCTCCGCCACGAGGGCCTGCTCGATGGCGGCCGCCAGTTGGGCGATCGTGGGCGATTCAAAAGCCCGACGGAGCGACAGTCCGACGTGGAACGCCTGCCGCACGCGCGCCAGCACCTGCGTGACGAGCAGCGAGTGCCCGCCGAGGTCGAAAAAGTTGTCATGCACCCCCACCTGCTTCAAACCCAGCACGGCGCACCAGATTTCAGCGAGCACCTCCTCGGTGGTGGTGCGGGGCGCGGCGTAGGCGGCGGCCAGGTCGGGCCGGCTGTGCTCGGGCGCGGGCAGGGCGCGGCGATCCACCTTGCCGTTCGGGGTGTGCGGCAGCTGCTCCAGCTGCACGAAGGCCGCGGGGATCATGTAATCGGGCAGTTGCCGCGCGAGCGCCTGGCGGAGCTCCGTGATGTCCGGCTTCGTATCGCGCGCCGCCACAAAATAGGCCGCCAGCCGTTTGTCGCCCGGCGCATCCTCGCGCACGACGACCACGCAGTCGCGCACAGCCGGATGGCGCGCGAGCACGGCGGAGATTTCGCCCGGCTCGATGCGGTAGCCCCGGATCTTCACCTGGTGATCGAGGCGGCCGAGATACTCCAGGCTGCCGTCGGGCCGGTGGCGGGCGAGATCGCCCGTGCGGTAGAGCCGCGCCGGCGCCGCATCGCCGATGGGCAGGGACACGAATTTTTCACCGGTGATTTCGGGACGGTTCAGGTAGCCGCGCGCCAGGCCGGCGCCGCCGATCCACAATTCGCCGGGCACGCCCGGTGGCACCGGCTGCTGATGCCGGTCCAGCAGGTAGACCTGGGTGTTGGCGATCGGGCGGCCGATCGTCGCGGGTCCGTCGGGCCGGCGCAGGGCGCAGGTCGAGTAGGTCGTGGTCTCGGTGGGACCGTAGAGATCGTAGACCTTTTGCACGGTGGGCAGCGCGTAAAGCTGGCGCACGAGCGGGGTGCCCAGCGGCTCGCCGGCCAGGTTGACGGTGCGCACAGAGGCCGGCACGCCGTTGGTGCGCACCAGCTCCGCCATGGCGGAGGGCACGGTGTTGATGAGCGTGACCTCTTCGCGCGCGGGCAGGGCGGGCAGTTGCAGGGCGTTGTCCGCCAGGATGACCGCCCCGCCGCGGGTCAGCGGCACAAACAGTTCGAAGACCGAGAGGTCGAAGCACAACGAGGTGGCCGCGAGCACGCCGCGCAGTTCCTCCGCGGCGTAGATCCCGTGCGCCCAGTGCAGCAGCGCGACGGCGCTGCGGTGCTCGATGGCCACGCCCTTCGGCCGGCCGGTGGAGCCGGAGGTGTAGATGACGTAGGCCAGCTGGCCGGCGCGGGCGTCCGCCACGGGGTCGGCGGTGCGCTCGCCGGCGAATTTTCCGGACCAGTCGCCATCGAGGCGGAGCACGGCTTCCGGCGGCAGGATGGACGGCACCGGGAGGTTCAGCGAGTCCTGCGTGAGCAACACCCGCACGGCCGCATCCTCCAGCATGAACGCCAGACGCTCGGCCGGGTAGGCCGGGTCGAACGGCACGTACGCGCCGCCGGCCTTGAGGATGCCGAGCACGCCGGCCACCATCGCGGGCGTCCGCCCGGTGCACACCCCGACGAGGGTGTCGGGCTGCACGCCGAGCCGGCGCAGGCGGTGCGCCACCTGGTTGGCGCGCTGGTTGAGCTCCCGGTAGGTCCAGCGCTCCTCGCCGTGGACCAACGCAGTGGCCCCGGGCGTGCGCCGCGCCTGCTCCTCGAACATCTCGTGCAGGCACAAGTCGCGCGGGTAGTCGGTGCGCGTGCCGCTCCATTCGGCGGTCACCAGGCGCTGCTCGGCGGCCAGCAGCAGCGGCTGGCGGTGCACGGGCCGGGCGAGGCCGGGGGCGACCGCGCCCAGCAGGAACTCATAGCGCTCCAGCAGCTGTGCGATGGTGGCGTGGTCGAACAATTCGGTGCTGTAGTAGCAGTCGAGCCGGAGTGCGCCGTCCGCCTCGGTGACGTTGAAATTGATGTCGAAGTTGACAAAGCGCTTCGGGTTGCGGGCGAGCTGCGCATCCAGGTCGTCGAAGCGCAGCTCGCCATGGAGGCGGCTGAGGTTGAAGGTCACGTTGGCCAGCGGCACCCGGTTGGGGTCGCGCGGCACATTCAACTTGCGCAGCAGTCCGCCGAACGGGTGCTGCCAGTGCTCGAAGGCCTCCAGCACCCGCTGCCGCGTGACCGTGAGGAAATCTCCGCCGGTCTGCCCGTCGCCGAGCCGGCTGCGGACCGGCAGCAGGTTGGCACAGTGCCCGACGAGGTTGGGGTGACCGCCGAGGATCTGGGCCGCGGCCGGCACCCCGATCACAAGGTCGTCCTGTCCGCTCAACCGGTGCAGCAGGGTGGTGAACACGGACAGCAGCACGGTGAAGATCGTGCAATCGTGCCCGGCGGCCAGTTGCCGCACGGCGGTGGCGACCGCGGGAGCCAGCGCGCGGCCCTGGTAGGCGCCGGCGTAGGTGCGCGGTAAGCGCTGAACCGCGCAGGCGGCGGGAGCTTGGCCGTTTCGCCGCGCCGCAGGGCGGTGTAAAGTTCGCCAAGTTCATAGACCAGCAGGTGCATCGACCAGCCGTCGCAAATGATGTGGTGGGCCACCAGGACCAGCGCGTGCTGCCCGCCGGCCAGCCGGACGAGCCGAATCCGCCAGAGAGGTCCGTGCACGAGATCGAAAGGTTCCTGCACGATGTTCTCGATGAATTCGGCCAGGTGCGTCGTCCGAGCCGCCTCGTCAGGCAGCCCGGAAAAATCGGTGACCGGCAGGCTGTCCGGACCGGTCGCGGCGATATACTGGCTGTCCCCGGCGACGCCGAATGTGGTGCGCAGCGACTCGTGACGGCCGACGAGCTGCTGAAGGGCCAGGCGCAGCGCCTGGAGATCGAGCAACCCGTGCAAGCGCACGGTGCAGGATTCGTTGTAGGCGGCGGACACCCCGGCGCCCATCTGGGCGGCGAACCAGATTTCACGCTGGGCATCCGTCAGCGGCACGTCCCCGGCCGGTTCGGCCGTGGCCGCGGTCAACGGTGTACTGTTCTTCGTGGCCTGGTCCTGTGGCTGCCGTTCAAGGCGGGCGGCGAGCTTCTCCAGCGTGGAAAATTGCTCGTGGAGCTGGCGCATCGAGATCTCCGCGCCAAAGTGTTCTTTTACCGCGAGGCTGGCCTGGGTGAGAAACAGCGAGTCGAAGCCGAGTTCATGAAAGGTCGCCTGGGTGCTGGCCCGGGTCAGATCAGTGCCGGACAACTCATGGAAGAGCGCCTTCAGCTTTGTGATCAGGGCGCCTTCCCCCGGTGCCGGGGCCGGGTGCGACACGGGGGCGGCCGCATCCTCCTCCGCGACCGGGGCGGGGGTTGCGCCGTTTTGCTGATGAAGCAGGGCGCTGGCCGTGGCCGGGGGCGGCTCGATCCAGTGGCGTTTGCGCTCGAACGGATAGGTCGGCAGCGGCACGCGCCGGCGCCGGGCGGGTGCGTGCAGGCCGGGCCAGTCCACCGCGGCGCCCGCCAGCCAGAGCCGGCCCAGCGCTTGAAGCGACGAGGCGACATCGCCGGTCGCATCATTGGCGCGGCCCAGTGAGCAGACCACGGCCTGCCCGGCGCCGACCGCGGGGTGTTGCCGCGCCAGCGGGCCAAGGGTTTGCCCCGGGCCGACCTCCAGGAAGATGGGCTGCTGCTCCCGCTGCAGCGTGCCGATTCCGTCGGCGAAGCGCACGGGCTGCCGGAGATGCGCGGCCCAGTAGGCCGGGTCGGTCGCTTCGGTTGCCTTGATCCAGCGGCCGCTGATGTTTGAGACATAGGGCAGCTGCGGTGGTGAGAGTTTAACCTTCCGCACTTTCGCGATGAAGGCCTCCCGCGCCGGCTCCATCATTCCCGAGTGAAAAGCGTGGGAGGTCGCGAGCCGGCGGCAGGCGATTTCATCGACGCCCAGTTTTGCCTCCAGTGCGGCAATGGCCTCCAGGGGCCCCGAGACGACGCACAGGTTGGGGGCGTTGACCGCGGCCAATGCAAGCGGCGGGGCGATCAGTTTTTCAACCTCGTCCTCGGACAGCCGCACCGCGAGCATCGCGCCGGCGGGTTGCTGCTGCACCAGCCGTGCGCGCACCGCGACCAGCGCGAGGGCGTCCTCAAGGGTGAACACACCGGCGAGGCAGGCGGCCACGTATTCGCCGAGGCTGTGGCCGAGCATCGCCGTCGGGCGGATGCCGCGGCTCATCCACAACTGCGCCAGTGCATATTCGATGACGAACAGCGCCGGCTGGGTGAACGCGGTCTGGCCGAGCTGCCGGGCCGCCTCGTCGCGCCGCGCGGCCTCCGGATAAAGAATGGTGCGCAGGTCGAGGCCGAGGTGCGGTTGCAGGATTTCGCTGCACCGGTCCACCGTCTGGCGGAAAACGGGCTCGGCTTCATACAGGCCGCGCGCCATGTCGGCGTGCTGGGCGCCCTGCCCGGGGAAAAGGAAGACGACGGGCGCTTCCGTTCCGGCCGGCTCACCGGTGAGCAGCCGCTTGGCGTCGGCCCCGCGCAGCACGCCGATGGCGTCCACCTTGTCGCGGCAGACCAGGGCGCGGCGGTGCGCGAAGGGCTTCCGGCCGGTTTGCAGGGTCCAGGCCACGTCGGCGAGATTGAGGCCCGGGTGGGCCTCCAGATGTTGCGCGAGGTTGGCCGCCACGGTTTCAAGTGCCGCGGGCGTCCGGGCGGACAGCACGAGCAACTGCCACGGCGCCGCGGGATCGGAGGGCGGGAGAGCGGGCGCTTCCTCGAGCACAACGTGCGCGTTGGTGCCGCCGATGCCGAACGAGCTGACGCCGGCGCGCCGGGGTGTGCCGGTGGCCGGCCAGTCGCGCAGCCGGGAGTTCACGTAGAAGGGGCTGTCGGCGAAATCGATCTTCGGGTTGGGCCGCTGGAAATGGAGCACGGGCGGCAGCTGCCGGTGTTGCAGCGCGAGCACGGTCTTGATGAAACCGGCGATGCCGGCGGCGGTGTCGAGATGGCCGATGTTGGCCTTGGTCGCGCCCAGCGCGCAGTAGCCGGTGGCCCGGCTGCCGGTGGTGAAGGCCTTGGTGAGACCGGCGATCTCGATGGGATCCCCCAGCGGGGTGCCCGTGCCGTGCGTCTCTATATAAGAGACGGTCTCCGGCGCGACGCCGGCCTGTGCCTGCGCGAGGGCGACGACCTCCGCCTGGCCTTCGATGCTCGGCGCGGTGTAGCCGATCTTCAGCGCGCCGTCGTTGTTGATGGCGCAACCCCGGATGACCGCGCAAATGGGATCGCCGTCGGCCAGCGCCTCCGAAAGCCGTTTCAGCACCACGAGGCCCGCGCCGTCGCCCGGCACGGTGCCCGCCGCATCGGCGTCGAAGGGCCGGCAGTGCCCGTCGGGCGAAACGATGCTGCCCTCCTGGTGCAGGAGGCCCTTCTTTTGCGGGAAGGAAACCGACACGCCGCCCGCGAGCGCCACGTCGCAATGGTAACCGAGCAGGTTCTGGCAGGCGAGGCCGACGGCGACGAGCGAGGTGGAGCAGGCGGTCTGCACGTTGAGGCTCGGGCCGCGCAGGTTGAGCTTGTAGGAGATGCGGGTCGTCAGGAAATCCTTGTCGCTGGCCAACAGGGCCTGGAAACCGCCGGCGCGGCGGAGCGCCGCGGCCTGCGGCAGCACGTTGGCAAGCAGGTAGGTGTTCAGGCTGGCGCCGGCGAAGACACCGATGGCGCCGGGGCAGGTGGCGGGATTCACACCGGCGTTCTCCAGCGCTTCCCAGGCGCACTCAAGCAGCAGGCGGTGCTGCGGGTCCATGAGCTCGGCCTCCCGCGGGTTGATGCCGAAGAAAGCGGCGTCAAACCACTCGGGTTGCGCCAGCAGCGCGCGCGCCTTGACGACATGCGGGTCGTCCTTGGGCAGCGGGCCGTCCAGCGGCGAGGGTTGTAACTCGTCGTCCGTGAAGAAGGCGATCGACTCGACCCCGTCGCGGAGGTTGCGCCAGAATTCATCGAGGCTGCGCGCCCCCGGAAAACGGCCGGCGAGGCCGATGACGGCAATGTCTTCGCGGGATGGATCGGGATTGCTCATGGGCGCAAGGCGGCGGCTTCGGGTTTGCGGGGCAGGGCGGCGCGCTGCCGCTGGGCGCGCTGGGCCACCTGCTGGTGGAGCCGGCCCTCGCCGGGCTTTTCCCCGATGCAGCGCGCGAGCGAACGGATGGTCGGATACTGGAACAGTGCGAGCATGGGCAGCTCGATGCCGAGCTGTTCGCGCAGCTTCGCCTGCACCTGCGCCACGCGCAGCGAGTGGCCGCCCAGGTCGAAGAAATTGTCGTCGGCGCCGGGGTTTTTCACATTGAGCACTTTCGACCAGACTTCGGCGACGGCCTGTTCGACGCCCGGGCGCGGCGCGGCGAACGTGGTCGCCAGGCTGGGCCGCGCCGAGTCAGGCGCGGGCAGCGCGCCACGATCGATCTTGCCGTTGGGCGTGAGCGGCAGGTGTTCAAGCACGACGTAGGTCGCCGGCACCATGTAGTCGGGCAGATGGCTGCCGAGGAAACGCCGCAGCTCCTCGATGGCCGGCGGAGCGGCCGCCGTGAGGTAGGCGACCAGTTGCTGGTCGCCGGAGGCATCGGGCCGGGTCACGACCACGCCCTCGCGCACCCCGGGGAAATGTTGCAGCACGCTTTCGATCTCGCCGAGCTCGACGCGGTAGCCCCGCACCTTGGCCTGGTGGTCGAGCCGGCCGAGGAACTCGAGCTCGCCGCCGGCAAGGAAGCGCACGAGGTCGCCGGTGCGATACATCCGCGCCCCGTGGTCCGGGACGAACGGGTCGGGCAGGAATTTTTCCGCGGTGAGCTCGGGCCGGTGCCAGTAGCCGGTGGCGACGGATTCGCCGCCGATGAACAATTCCCCCGGCACGCCGAGCGGCACCGGCTGGAGCAGGCGATCGAGCACGTAGAGGCGGGTGTTGGCGATCGGCCGGCCGAGCGGCACGGTGCGGCCGATCTTCTCGAGACGATGGACGGTGGACCACACGGTCGTCTCGGTGGGGCCGTACATGTTGTAGACCCGGCCGGGCAGCTCGTGGTGCAACTGCTCCGCCAGCGGCACGGGCAGCGGTTCGCCCCCGACCAGCAGCTGCCGGAGCCGGCGCAAGGCGGCGAGTGAGGCCGGCCGGGCGACCAGGGTTTTTGCCAGGGACGGCGTGCACTGCAGATGGGTGACGCCATGGTGCGCGATCTGCTCGGGGACCGTGCGGTGCGGCGGCGGCACGACCGCGCGCCCGCGTTCCCCGCACAGGGTCTTCAGCCGGTTGAGATGCTCGAGGCTCGCCAGCACGGTGTCGGTGGCGACGCCGAAGTCGATCAGGCAGGCCAGCTCATCGACTCCGATGGATTTGAAGCGTTCGATTTTTTCGACGCAGTCTTCCGGCGTGCCGAACAGACCGTAGTTTTTGAAATAGCGGTCGAAGGCGGCGTCGATGTGCGCCGCCAATTCCGCCGCACCGGGCTTGGCGCCCGGGGCGGCGGGCGGCTGGTCGGTGAGCGAGCGGACGAGGTCGGCCGACTGCTTGAGATAAGTGCAAAGCGGTTCGCGCACGGTATCGCGGACGCCGGCGACGTCGGTGCCGACGAAAGTGTGCAGCATCAGCGTGACGATGCCCGTCTCAGGGTCGTGGCCGTGGGTGCGGCGGGCCTCGCGGTAGAGGCGGATTTTCTCCGCCAGCTCAGCGAAACTTTGCCCGAGGAGGTGGGTGATGACGTGGGCCCCAAGTTCACCCGCCTTGCGGAAGGTTTCCGGCTGGCCCGAGGCCGTGAGCCAGACCGGGAGCTCGGCCTGCAGCGGCCGGGGGTGGATGGTGACATCCACGTTGCTGTCGCCCGGAACCCGGATGGATTCGCCGCGCCAGAGCTTGCGCACGATCGCGGCGTTTTCCTCCAGCGTCTCCTTGCGGCGGGCGAAATTCTGCGGCGCCAGCGCGAAGTCGCGGTCGTGCCAGCCCGAGGCGAAGGCCACGCCGGCGCGGCCGTGCGAGAGATTGTCGACCACGGCCCACTCTTCGGCGACGCGGAGCGGATTATGCAGTGGCAGCACGATGCTGCCCGCGCGCACCCCGACGCGCGAAGTCACGGCCGCGACGGCGGCCCCGGTCACCGCCGGATTGGGGAAAAGGCCGCCGAAGGAATGGAAGTGCCGCTCCGGTGTCCACACCGCGGAAAACCCGTGGCGGTCGGCGAATTTCGCCCCTTCGATCAGCAGCCGGTATTTGTCCCGCTGGTCTTCGGGTTTGTCCGCCTCGCTGGCGAAGTAGAAGAGGCTGAAATCGAATTTCCTCCCGGCCTTGGGTGCGGTCGCTACCGGCGGGGCGGCCTCGGCTTCGGCATGGATCACGACCTTGAAGCCCCGGGTGAGTGTCCAGAAAAGCTCGAGCACCGAGATGTCGAAGGAGATCGTCGTCACGGCGAGCCAGCAACCGGGGGCGCGGTCCGCCGGATTCTCATGGCCCAGGGCGCGGTTCATGCCGGCGAAGAAATTCACCACGTTGCGGTGCGCGACCACGACGCCCTTCGGCTGGCCGGTCGAGCCGGAGGTATAGAGCACATAGGCCGGGTCGGCCGGGCGGGCGTCCGGCCCGGGCTGGCCGGTCGGGGCGCCGGCCGGGAATTCAAGTTCGTCGAGACAGACGAGGCTGGCTCTGCCCGTCGGCAGCAGTCCGAGGAATTTTTTCTGCGTGAGCACCACGCCGGCGCCCGCATCGCCGACGATGTAGGCCAGCCGCGCGACGGGGAATTTCGGATCGAGCGGGAGGTAGGCACCGCCAGCCTTGAGGATGCCGAGCAGGCCGACCAGCATCATCACGGATCGCTCGACGCAAATGCCGACGAGCGCGCCGGGGCCGACTCCGAGGGTGCGCAGATGGGCGGCCAGTTGCGCGGCGCGGTGATCCAGCTCGCGGTAGGTGAGGCTGTGGTCGTCGCAGGCCACGGCTGCGGCGTCGGGCGTGCGTGCGGCCTGCACGGCGATCAGACCGTGGATGGTCTGGTCGCGCGGGTAATCCACGGCGGTGCGGTTCCAATCGGTGAGCAATTGCCGGCGCTCCGTTTCGGTCAGCAGCGGCAGCTCGCCGATGCGCTGGTCGGGCCGGGTTGCAACGGCCTGCAGCAGCACGGCCAGATGCGCCAGCAGGCGCCGGATGGTCGCCGGCTCGAAGAGATCGGAGTCGTATTCCGCGCGGGCCGTCAGGCCGCGCGCGCTTTCCACGAGGTAAAGGGTGAGGTCGAACTTCGAAGTGCCTGAGTCGAGCTCGAGCTGGGCGAGCTGCAGGCCGGGCCAGTTCACCGGTTCGAGCGGGTCGCGTTCGTGCACGAACATCACCTGGAACAGCGGGGCGCGGCTCAGGCTGCGCGCGGGCGAGAGTTTCCCGACGAGCTTCTCAAACGGCACCTCCTCATGCGCGAGCGCGTCAAGCACGGTGGTGCGGACGCGGCCGAGCAGCTCGCGGAACGTGGGGTTGCCCGACAGGTCGCCGCGCAGCACAAGGGTGTTGATGAAAAGGCCGAGCATCGCCTCGGTCTCCTTGCGGTTGCGGCCGGCCACCGGCGTGCCGACGGGAATGTCGGTCTGGCCCGTGTGGCGGTGGAGCAAGACCTGGAAGGCCGCGAGCAGCGTCATGAACAGCGTGGCGCCCTCGCGGCGACTGAGCGCCTCGAGGGGTTCGCGAATTTCGGCGGGCAGGGCGAGGGTCTCGATGCGGCCGTGGTAGCCCTGCACGGCCGGGCGCGGCCGGTCGGCGGGCAGTTCCAGCAGGGCCGGGCTGCCGGCGAGCTTCTCCTTCCACCACGCGAGGCGGGAGGACAGCGCCTTGAAGCGCTCGCGCTGCCAGACGGTGAAGTCGCCGTATTGCACCGTCAGTTCCGGCAGGGCCGGCGGCCGGCCGGAGTGCAGGGCGGTGTAGACGGCGGCGAGTTCGCGGAAGAAGACCGTGAGCGACCAGCCGTCGAAGATGATGTGGTGCACCGTCAGCAGGAAGATGTGGTCGGCCTCCGCGAGCTTGAGCAGCTGGATGCGGAAGAGGGGCACCTGCCGCAGGTCGAACGGGCGCCGCGCCTCTTCGCGCGCGATCGCGCAGGCCTGCGCCTCGCGGGCCTCGGCGGGCCGGAGCCGCAGGTCGGTCACGGCCAGCTTGAAGGGCAGGGCCGGCGCGACGATCTGCACGGGCTGGTCCTGTTGCAGGGCGAAGGAGGTGCGCAGCGCCTCATGCCGCGCGATAAGATGAGCAAGCGAGTGTTCGAGCGCCGCGGCATCGAGCGGCCCCGTCATCCGGACGGCGATCGGGACATTGTAGAGCGCGCGACCGGGTTGCAGCTGCTCGAGAAACCACAGGCGGTGCTGGGCGGACGAGGCCGGGAAGAAATACGTTTCGGGCGGAGCTTCCCCGTTGACGGGGACGGCGGAGGTCGGGTGCACGGTTATTTCCTCGGGTTGAGCGCGGGGCGGGAGCCGGCGTCCTTGGTTTTAGGGTAGGGATTGCGGCGCACCCTCACGAGGGCCGGGGCGGGCCGCGCGGCGGGGCTGCGCCCGGCCGCCCGCTCGATCTCCCGGGCCAGGGCGGCCACGGTCGGGTGTTCAAAGAGGCTGCGCACGGACAGCGTGGTTTGAAACTCGGTGTTGAGGCGCGAGATCACCTGCGCCGCCCGCAAGGAATGCCCGCCCAGTCCAAAGAAATCATCCCGCGACCCGATGCCCGCGCGGCCGAGCACTTCCGCCCAGATGCGGGCGACGGTTTCCTCGGTTTCGCCCTGCGGGGCGGCGAATGGGGGCGCCGAGTCGTAGCCCATGCGGTCGGGCGAGGGCAGGCGCGCGCGGTCAACCTTGCCATTGGCGGTCAGCGGCCAGCTCTCCAGAGTGACGAAGGCCTCGGGCACCATGTAGGCGGGCAGGCGCGCGCGCAAAAGATCGGCGAGTTCGCGGGGCGCCGGGGGCGTTTTCCCCGGCGGTGGCAGCAGGTAGGCGACGAGGTGCGTCTGGCCGGCGTTGTCCTCGCGCGTCACCACGAGGTTCTCCCGCACACGGGGATGGGCGTGCAGCAGCGTCTCGATCTCACCCGGCTCGATGCGATGACCGCGGATTTTTATCTGCTGATCGAGCCGGCCGAGGAACTCAAGGTTGCCGGTCGGAAGCCAGCGGACGAGGTCGCCGGTCCGGTAGAGCCGCGCGCCGGACTGGAAAGGATGGGGCACGAATTTCTCCCGGGTGAGCGCGGGGTGGCGGTGGTAGCCGCGGGCCAGGCTGACGCCACCGACGTAGAGTTCCCCGGGAACCCCGACCGGCAGGGGCTGGCGCTGCGGGTCGAGGACATAAGCCTGGGTGTTCGCGATGGGGGCGCCGATGAGCGGCGCAGACGCGGCCTCCGCTTCCGGCGGGACCGGCAGCCAGGTGGAGACGACGGTGTTCTCGGTCGGGCCATAATGATTGCCCAGCATGCAGGGCAGCGATTTGCCGGGCCAGCGGCGGAGCCGGTCACCACCGGTAAGAATCGCCCGCAGCGCGGTGTCCGCGGGCCAGGCCTCGTCCATGACGGCCTCGGCCAGAGGAGTGGGCAGGAAGCAAATTGAAATCTGCCGGTTCGCCAGCCAGAGGACCAACTGCCCCGGATCCACGCGGATTTCCTCCGGCGGGATCTGGATGCTGGCGCCGGCGGCAAGGTAGGGCCACAACTCCCACACCGAGGCGTCGAAGCCGGGGCTGGCCAGCTGCGTGGTGCGGTCCGCCGCCGTGACCTGGTAGGTCCGCAGGTGCCAGGAGATGAGATTGACCACGCTGCGATGCTGGATCGCGACACCCTTGGGCGTACCGGTGGAGCCGGAAGTGTAGATGACATAGGCGAGGTTATCCGGGCCCGGGACCGCGGGGGCCGGCAGGGAATGGTCCACCGGCTGGGTTGCGGGCTGACCGTCGACAAAAAGCACGCGCGCGGCACTGCTGGAAAAAACAGGGGCCAGCTTGCGTTGAGTTATGAGCACGGGTGACCGTGTATCTTCCAGCATGTAGAGCAGCCGCTCGGCCGGGTAGTCCGGATCGAGAGGCACATAGGCGCCGCCGGCCTTGAGCACGGCCAGGATGCTCATCACGAAGTCGACCGAGCGCGGCAGGCACACGCCGACGCACACGTCCGGGCCCACCCCGAGCGAAAGCAGCTGCCGCGCGAGCGCGCCGGCTTGCGTGTTCAGGTCGTGATAGGTCAGGTGCCGGCGCTGGTCGACGACCGCCACGGCGTTGGGGGTGGACGCCACCTGTTCCTCGAACAGTTGATGCACGCAGAGATTATCGGCGTAGCCGGCCTCCGTGCAGTTCCAGTCAATCAGCATCATTTGCCGCTCCGCGGCGGTCAGCAGCGGGAGCTGTCCGATCGGCATCTGCGGGTGGTCGGTGAGGCCGTCCAGAAGGGTCACGAGGTGACCGAGCATCCGGCTGATGACCGCGTCGTCAAAGCGCAGGGGATCATAAAGGATTTTCAGGGAGAGGGCCGTGCCGCCCGCGGCGTCGAGCGCCAGGGCGTAGTTGGGCTGGCTGCGGATGCCGAAGCTCCGCTGCCGCCAGACGCCGCCCTGGGCCTTCAGCGCGGTGTCCCAGCTCGGCTCCTGGTAGTTCACGATGCTCTCAAACAGGGGCGTGCCGCGCGGCACTTCCGTCCAGCCCTGGATCTCGGCGAGCGGGGTGTTTTCGTAGGGCCGGAGCGCGATCCAGTGTTCGCGCAGGGTCTGCAGCCAGGCGATGGCGGGTTGCTCAGGCGGCAGGGCCACGCGCAACGGCAGCGTGTTGATGAGGAGCCCGACCATGGACTCCGCATTTTCGACGGTCGTATGCCGGCAGGCGCGCACGGCACCGAACACGACACTTTCCTCGCCACTGTAACGGCTGAGCAGCAGCGCCCAGGCACCCTGGACCGCCGTGTTGAGTGTCAGGCCATGAAGCTGGACCAGACGCTGCAGCGCCTCGGTGCGCTCGGCGGGCAGGACGACCGCCTGTTCGCGATGCACCGCGCCCTCCGAGGCGTCGGTTCCGGCGGCGGTCCGCGCTCCCGGCAGGGCCGTGGGCGCGATCATGCCCCGGAGCACCCGGCGCCAGAATATCTCGGTCTCGCGCCAGTCGCGCGTCTGCAGCCAGTCGATATAGTTGCGGTAAGGGGCGGGCGGGGCGGCCGCGGGTTCGCGGCCCTCCGCCAATTTGGCATAGGCGTCGAACACCTCGGTCAGGAGCACCACCAGGCCGCGGCCGTCGAGCAGCAGGTGGTGAAAGGTGAAGACCAGCCGGTGTTCCCGGAGCGCGGTTTGCACCACGGCCAGGCGCCACAGTGGCGGGGTGTTCAGGTTGAAGCCGCGGCGGCGGTCGGCCTCGAGCAATTCCTCCCACTGGCGCTCGCGGTCCGCCGGCGGCAGCGCGCGCCAGTCGTGCCAGACCACTTCGACGGTGCCGGCGGCGTCCACGACCTGCAGCGGCTGGTCCGTTCCTTCCCAGCGAAACGCCGTGCGCAGAATGGCGTGCCGCTGCGCGGCCCACCGCCACGCCCGTTCAAACTGACCCATCTTCAAGGCCTCGGGCAGCGTGATCAGGAGCTGCTCGACATCCACCCCGGGGCAGCGGGCATAGAGGCTGTGGAACAGCATGCCCTGCTGCATCGGCGAAAGTGGATAGGTGTCGTTCGGCGGAGCCAGCGGCATTGGACGGTCTGATTTCACACGGCAGCGTAACGCGGACCGGCCACAATCCAAAGTGGGTGATGACCTGCTGGCCTTTGGTTAATGACCCCAGCACCGCGCCCCGGGAGGCGCATTTTGCGCCGGGGCGGAAGGGACAGTCCCCATTACCGGCGGCGGCCGTGTGGCCTATCTTCGCGGAGGTTTCTGACCGGGCGCGGATGAACTTCGCCCGGCCGGCCGACCCGCCATGATTTTTCCCACCACGACATTATTCCGGAGCCAGGCGCTCGCGCCGGAGTGGCGCCGTTTCCCCGCCGCGGAGCAACCGGCCGAGCGCTGGCCCGTCGCCATCCTCGGCGTGCCGTTCGATCCCGTGACCATCGACAGTGCGATCGCGCGGATCACCCAGATGGTGGTATCGCGCCGGCCGGCCTACGTCGTGACCCCCAACGTGGATTTTCTCGTGCAGGCGCGGCGCGATGCCGAGCTGCGCCGCATCCTGCTGGAGGCGCACCTGGTCCTGTGCGACGGCAAGCCTCTGGTCTGGGCCTCGCGCTGGCTGGGCAATCCTTTGCCGGAGCGCGTGGCCGGCGCCGACCTGGTGCCGCGCTTCATCGCCCTCGCGGCGCAACGGGGCTTCCGGCTGTTTCTGCTCGGCGCGACCCCGGAGGCAAATGCGCGGGCGGTCGCCCGCCTGCAGGAGCGGCATCCCGCCCTCGTGATCGCGGGGCATTATTCCCCGCCGTTCCGGCCGCTGGTCGAGATGGACAACGAGGAAATCTCGCGGCGCATCTGGGCGGCCCGGCCCGATGTGGTGCTCGTGTCATTCGGCTGCCCGAAACAGGAGAAATGGATTGCCCAAAACTACCAGGCGCTCGGCGTGCCGGTCTGCATCGGCGTCGGCGCAACGATCGATTTTCTGGCGGGCCAGGTGCGGCGTGCTCCGCGCTGGATGCAGCGCGCCGTCGGAGCTGCCGCGGAGCGCCAGGACTGCAACCTGCTGCTCGCGTGCGGCACAGGCGCCGACGAATCCGAGCTCGCGCCGCCGTGGCCACTCGACCGCGCGGGAACGCAGTTCGTCCCGGTCGGGCCGTGGAACACGGACGGGCTCCTCGTCGTCACGCCGTTCATCTCGGTCGACCGCGCGAAGGAGATCGAAGCGATCACCGCGGTCCACCCGGTCGTATTCGTCGGGCCCGCTGCGTATGGTGTCAGCGTCGCGCCCGACAACGCGAGTGGGATCTCAGCCGCACTCGAGCACTTACGCCGCCAGGTCGGCCGCCGGCTCGTGCTGTTCCGGCCGAGTCTGCCGGTGCGGCGGTCGCTCGGCCGGATGGGCCTGTTATCCTTCCTCGAGCTGGCGGAAACCGCGCCGGTGCACGACGCGGCATGAACATCGGGCTCTCCACCTCGGTCATCCAGCGCGGCCGGAGCGGGGTGGCCCAGCATGTCCTCGCCCTGGTGCGCGCGCTGCGGCCGCAGGCCGGCCGGCACCGGTTCACGCTTTTCGTGCTGGAGGAGGATCTGCCCCTGCTCGCCTTCGCAGCGCCGGCGATGGAACTGGTGACCGTGCTCGAGCGGTTCCGCCCGCCGGTGCGCGATATCCTGTGGCACCAGACGATGCTGCCGCGGCTCGCCGCACAGCACGCGCTCGACGTGCTGCATGTGCCGAGCTACCGGCGGATGCTGCGGGCGGCGCCCTGCGCGCTGGTGGCGACCATCCATGATCTTGCGCCCTTCCACCTGGCGGGCAAATACGACTGGCCGCGCATGTTCTACGGACGCGTGGTGGCGCGCCAGCTGGCGCGCCGGCAGGACCGCATCATCGCCGTAAGCCGGTCGACGGCGCTCGACATTCACCAGCATTTCCAAGTGCCGGCCGAAAAGATCGAGGTGATCCCCAACGGGCTCGATCACACGCGCTTCAACCCCGGCAACCCCGCCGCGGCCCGGGTCTGGGTCGCCGAGCGCCACGACGTGACGAAGCCTTTTTTTCTCTATGTGGCCCGGCTCGAGCATCCCGCCAAGAACCATGTGCGGCTGATCGAGGCCTTCAACCGCTTCAAGCGGCAGACGCGCTCGGACTGGCAACTGGTGCTCGGCGGCAGCGACTGGCACGGCGCGGAGTTCATCCACGAGGCGATCCGCGGCTCGCCCTGCGCGGCCGACATCCGTTGCCTCGGCTTTGTGCCCGATGCGGAGCTGCCGCAGTGGTATCAGGCGGCGGCGGCGCTGGTGTTTCCCTCACTGTTCGAGGGTTTCGGCCTGCCGCCGCTGGAAGCGATGGCTTGCGGCTGCCCCGTGGTTTGCTCCGCGAGGGGTGCGCTGGGCGAAGTGGTGGGGGAGGCCGCCGCGCTGGTGGATCCGGAGGACGTCGGGAGTCTGCAGCAGCAGCTCGTCCGGCTGGCGGGCGACGGGGCCTGGCGGGCCACGCTGCGGGCCGCGGGGTTGAGGCATGCGCAGGAGTTTGACTGGGCGAAAACGGCGGCGGCCACGATGGCCGTTTACACGCGGGCCGTGGCACTGGGGTCGCGGGCGGGCTGAACCGGGGTGAAGGCTCCAGCGGGTTTTCGCCCGTCCGGCCCTGATCCCCCGCGGGTTTCAACTACGCTCGTTTCCTGCCCCGACCCGATTATGCGACGAAGCCCCGCGGACTAGGATTGGCGCGCTGCCGGTCGCTGTCGCGTCCGGGGCATCAACCGAAAATCAAGAAAAGGAAAATGTCATGAATACTGCATGTAGGCGTCCCGGACGCTTGATTCCCGCCGGCATGATGGCAGCCCTGCTGGGCTGCTGCCTGATCGGCGCACGGGTGGAGGCCGCGACCACGGCCTCCACCACTTACCAGGGCCAGGCGAGCATCGTTGTGATCACCGGCAGCACTTCGATCCCAGGAGGCTCGCTCTTGCTCTGCGATACCGGACCGCTCCCGAGCACCGGCGGTTCCCTTGAACAAACCATCTCGGACGTGAACGTCGCCAGCGGCGGGCTGATCATCAGCTCGGCGCGGGCCTCGACCACGGGATCGGGACCGCAGACGTTCTCGGAAACCACCATGACCGGCTTCAGCGTCGAGCTGATGCCGCCCAATGGCGGCATGTCGTTCGTCACCGCCGACTTTGTCGGCAGCACGGCGACGGCGACGTGCGATGCGAACGGCAAGGCGTCGGTCTCCGCCAGCGTCAACATCCAGAACCTGGTGGTCAACGGCGTGGCCGTGACGGTGACCGGCGAGGCCAACCAGGTCGTGGAGTTCCCCGGCGGCCGGATCATCATCAATGAGCAGGCCAGCGACGCGAGCGGCGGTTCGGGCGTGATCACGGTGACCGCCCTGCACGTCATCGAAGACGGCTGCCTGAACGGCCTCTTCTGTTTCGCCCAGGCCGGCATCACCTGCACGGGCAAGCCGCCCCCGCCCGAAAGCGACTGCGGCAAGCTCACCGGCGGCGGCTGGATCACCGGCACGCCCACGGGTGACAAGGGCACGTTCGGCGTCAGCGGCGGCATCCGCCGCGGCGAGTTCTGGGGCCACCTGAACTACATCGATCATGGCACCGGCATGCACGTGCGCTCCACGGCCGTGACCGGCTTCATGGTTGATCCGAGCGACGCTGACTGCCGCATCATCACCTATGATGTGCTGATCAACGACACGGCCGGCACCGCCACGGTCCGGGCCTGCGACAAGGGCGAACCCGGCCGCGACGACATCTTCGAGATCACGCTCTCCGACGGCTACCAGGCCGGCGGCGATCTCGGCGGCGCCCGTCCCGGCGGCGGCAACATCCAGCTGCACAAGTGCCCGCCCGGCTGGGCCAAGTGACAGCGAACGGCAACGCCATCGAGCGAATGCCCAACAGCCGGGCGCGGCGGTTTCCGACCTAAGCCGCCGCGCCCGGCACCATTTCCACTGCCAGCACTCCCGGCAGCGGCGTTCACAACCCCGGTTTCATGTTCGTGCGTCCAAACCTCATCCTTCTCGCGGCATCGCTCCTTCCGCTCGCGGCCGGTGCCCCGCCGGCGCTGGACCGCGCCCTGGCCTTTGACGCTGATCGCAAGGAATACACCGCCCGGCCGGGTGAGGATGAGTGCGTCTTTCACTTTCAGGTTCAGAACAAATCCGAAGCCGAGGTCGTGATCACCCAGGTCCTGACCACCTGCGGCTGCACGGTTGCGCAACTGCCCCGCCAGCCGTGGCGGCTCGCGCCCGGCGAGGGCGGGGAATTCAGCATCACCGTCAACCTGCGCGGCAAATCCGGCGCACTTCTCAAGACCGCGACCGTGGCGGCCGCCGACGGCCGGCTCAAGATGCTGGTGCTGAAAGTCACCGTGCCCGATCCGAGTGAGGCGGACGACGCGGCGGACCGGGCGCACAACCAGGCCTTGGCCGCCGCCAACCGCCAGGCGGTCTTCCAAGGCGACTGCGCCCGCTGCCATGCGGCGCCGGCCACCGGCCTCCATGGCCGGGCGCTCTATGCGCAGGCCTGTGGCATCTGCCACGACGCCAGTCACCGCGCGTCGCTGGTGCCAGACTTGCTTGCGCTGAATCATCCCGGCGACCGCGCGTTCTGGCGCGAGGCCATCGCCGCCGGACGGCCAAACACGCTCATGCCCGCCTTTGCGCCGGCGCAGGGCGGTCCGCTCACCGACGAACAGATCGAGTCGCTCGCCGTTTACCTGGCGGAGCGCACGCCGCCTTCAACTCAACCTCAACCCCAAATCCAACAATGAAAACTGTCCCGTCATTAATCCGGCTCGCCCTCGGACTGAGCCTGGCCGCGCTTGTTGCGCGCGCTGACCTCGTCACCGACTGGAACGCTCGCGCGCTCGACGCCATCCGGGCCAACCGCACCCCGCCGCCGCTGGCCGCCCGCAACCTCGCCATCCTCCACGTGGCGATCTTCGACGCGTGCAACGGCATCGGGCAGAACTGCGAGCCGTATTACGTGGCCGCCAAGCCCGCCGGCGTCGCCTCGAAGGAGGCGGCCATCACGACCGCGGCGCGGCGCGTGCTCGTCAATCTCTTCCCCGCGCAGCAGCCGGCCTTCGAGACGGCCGCGACGGCGGAGCTGGCCGGCCTCGCCGAAGGCCCGTCGAAGAGCACCGGCGCGGCCTGGGGCGAACAGGTGGCCGCCGCCATCCTGCAGTGGCGCGCCAGCGACGGCGCCAGCCTGACCGTGGCCTATGCCCCCGGCAGTGGCGCGGGGATGTGGATCCCGACGCCCTCCGCATTCGCCCCGGCGCTGCTGCCCAACTGGCCGCAGGTTCTGCCGTTTGCGATGACAAGCCCGGCGCAATTCCGCCCGATGCCGCCGCCCACTCTGGACAGCGCGCAGTGGGCGGAGGATTTCAACCGCACCAAGGATCTCGGCCGCATTGACAGCACGGCCCGCACCGCCGACCAGACGGCCATCGCGCGCTTCTGGGCGGATGGCGGCGGCACCGCCACGCCGCCGGGGCACTGGAACATCATTGCGCGGGACGTTGCCCGCCAGCAGGGCAACACCCTCGAGGAAAACGCCCGGCTGTTCGCCCTGCTGAACATCGCGGAGGCCGACGCCGGCATCATCGCCTGGGACTGCAAATACGCCTTCAACTTCTGGCGGCCGGTCACCGCGATCCGGGCCGCCGACACCGATGGCAATCCCGACACGTCGCCTGATCCGGCCTGGACGCCGTTGCTGGTCACGCCGCCGTTCCCCGAATACATCTCGGGCCACAGTACGTTCAGCGGCGCGGCCGCCGCCGTGCTGGCGGCGTTTTATGGCACGGATGACATCATCTTCACCACCATGTCGGAGGACCCGCCCGGGCAGGCCCGGTCGTTCGCTGCATTCTCGGCGGCGGCGTTGGAGGCCGGCATGAGCCGCATCTACGGCGGCATCCATTTCATGTCGGCCAACTTGAGCGGACTGGAGTGCGGGGTGACCCTCGGAGGCTACGTGGTGGACAATTTCCTCCGGCCGCGGCCGGGCAAGCCTCACCGCGGACATTGACTGGCGGAGGTGGCTTGCAACTCCCGGCCATCCGGGGTCCCGCGCCCCCACCGGAGCAGGCCTTTACCCGACAGCGGGCCGGGCCGGACAGTGTTATTTTTAAGGCCAACCAATCAACCTCCTTCCCTATGAACACGCACATGCTTTTATTCCTGTGGCGTCATGGCCACACCACCCAGCTGGCGGCGCACCTGGCCGCCGGCCTGATCGCCTTGCTGTTGCTATGCGCGGCATCTCCGGCCCACGGGCAAAGCACCGGGGGCCCGGACGCAGTGGCCGCCAGCCGCGCGGATCGCCTGCTCGTGAAACCGGCGGCCGGCGCAGATCTGTCCGCCCTGCACGCCACGCTTGGCGCGACAGTGCTCCAAACGTTTCCCGCCATCGACAATTTGCAGATCGTGCAACTGCCGGCCAGCGCGGACGCCTCCAGCTTGATTGCCGCCTACCAGCAGAGCGGCCTCGTGCAATACGCCGAGCCGGACTTCATCGTGCACCTGCTGAATGATCCCAACGATTTCCGCTACTGGGACGGCTCGCTGTGGGGCCTGCACAACACCGGCATCTACGGCGGCACGCCCGGCGCCGACATCAAGGCCTCGCAGGGCTGGAACGTGCAGACCTCGGCCGCGAACATCATCGTGGCCATCACCGACACCGGCGTGCGGCTCACGCACGAGGATCTCGCCGCCAATCTCTGGACCAACCCCGGGGAGAGCGGCAAGGACGCGCTCGGCCTGGACAAGAGCATGAACGGCCTCGACGACGACCATGACGGCTACATCGACGATGTGCACGGCATCAACGCCATCCTCGGCACCGGGCTGCCGCTGGATGACTACGGCCACGGCACCCATGTGAGCGGCACGGTGGGCGGCGTGGGCAACAATTCCGTCGGCGTGGTTGGCGTGGCCTGGCGTGTGCAGCTCATGGAATGCAAGTTTATCGATGCGCAGGGCAATGGCAGCATTTCCGACGCCATCAAGTGCCTCGACTACGCGCGCCGGAAGGGCGCGAAGATCGTCAACGCGAGCTGGGGCAGCTACAGCTTCAATTCGACCGCGCTGTATGACGCGATCAACAGCCTGCGCCAGGCCGGGATACTGTTCGTGGCCGCCTGTGGCAACGACAACAACGACAACGACGCGCGCCCACTCTATCCCGCCAGTTACAACCTTGACAACATCATCGCCGTCGCGGCCACCGACCGTACCGACGCCAAGGCCTGGTTCTCCAACTTCGGCGCGCACACGGTGCACCTCGGCGCGCCCGGCGCCGCCATCTTCTCGGCCTGGAACGGCTCGGACAACGACTACCGCTACGACGACGGCACCTCGATGGCGGCGCCGCACGTGGCCGGCGCGTGCGCGCTGGTCTGGGCGCACAATCCCGGGGACAACTATCTTCAGATCAAGAACCGTATCCTGGGCAGCACGGATGCGTTGCCGGCCCTGGCGGGCCGGACCGTGACCGGCGGCCGGCTCAACCTCTACAAGGCGCTGACGGTTTCGACGGGCACCACCAGCACCCCCCCGCCCGCGCCGTCGCCGGCCCCTTTACCTGTGCCATTGCCGCTGCCGTTGTAGTGGCCGTATGAATGGAATGGCGAGTCAAGTCCAGGGTGGGTCTTCAGCGGCGCGATTTCAGGCTTGTACCCCATGGCGGCACGCGGCGCTGCGCGCCTAAAGTCAGTGTATCGACCGCAAGCAAACCCGCACTCAAACCTGCAGGAGCAATATAGGGAATCCCACATGAAAATACCCGAATCAAAATTCCGCGGCGCCGCGCTCGGCCTGGGGCTGCGTTGTGCCATCGGGCTGATGTTCGTCGCCGCATCGGCCCACGCCCAGAGCATGATGACGACGGCGCAAAGTTACAGCGGCCGCGCCACCGTGGTCTCCGCCAACCTCCTCGGCCTGCCGCCCGTGGTGATCTCCGACACCGGCCCGCTGCCGGATTCCGGCGGCGCGTTGCAGACGTCGCTGTTGCAGGAAAGCGTGCCCGGCCTCGGCAGCGTCGAAGTCTGTCACGCCGCCACCTACGGTCTCGGCGACACGAGTTACGCCGAGGCGTCGGTCGCTCGCGTCAACCTCACCGCAGGAGGCGCCGTCGTCACCGCCGATGCGCTGTCGTCGTGGGCGATGGCGAACTGTTGCATGGGCGCGTCGATCAGCGGCACGTCGCAGGTCGCCAACCTGAACGTCAACGGCCAGCCGGTGACTGTCACGGGCCAGCCCAACCAGACGATCCCGCTGCCCGTCGGCCGCATCGTCATCAACGAACAAATCACCTCGCTTGGCGCCAACTCCGGCGACATCACCGTCAACGCGCTGCACATCGTGATCAACGGCGTGGCCGACATCGTGGTCAGCTCGTCGCACGCCGACATCCAGTGCGGCGCCGCCGTGCCGCCGCCGCCTGGCTCGCCGTGCGACTTCATCACCGGTGGCGGCTGGATCACCGGCACGCCCTCGGGCGCGAAAGGCAACTTCGGCGTCGCCGGCGGCACGACCGACAGCGGCGCGTTCTGGGGCCACCTCAACTACATTGATCACGGCAACGGCATGCATGTGCAAGCCACCGCTGTGATTGGCTACGCCGCGGATCCGTCGGATCCCGACTGCCGCATCATCGACTATGAGGTCACGATCGATGACGCGCCCGGCACGGCGCGTGTGCGCGCCTGCGACAAGGGCGAACCGGGCCGCAACGACCTCTTCGAGATAACGCTCTCGAACGGCTACCACGCCGCAGGCGATCTCGGGGGTGCGCATCCCGGCGGCGGGAACATCCAGTTGCACAAGTGCGGCGGGCACTGACCGGCTGCGACTTTTGTGCCGATGCATCCCGGAGCCGCGCGCTCCGGGATTTTTTTCGCGCCCGGCGCTCACTCGCTGGTTTTCTCATCGGGTGGTGCTGAAGCACCACCGAGGTGTTTCCGCCGGATCCGCCTACAGCGGCCGGGGCCCGGCGGGCCGCTGGAGCGCCCACCTGCGCGAATTCGGGTTATCAACCAGTATATTCGCCTTGGATCGGGTTGCTATGCTGCGGCCGAATCCCGGCGGCAGGAGCCTTTCTGCCGCAGCGCAACCATCAAATCCCACCATGGAAATCCGCCGCTTTCCCCTTTTCGCCACAGTCGCGCCCGCGCCGCTGCCTGTGCCGTTGTCGTGGACGAACTATTCACCCGAACAAAAGGGATGAAGTGCATCCCACCTTGCTAATCAGCGACACCCCGCGGAAACCAACCGTCGGTTCCCAAGACGGTGTTGCAAGCAGGTAGGGGACGCTGTAAACCGGCACTCCTTGGGGACAGATTTTTCCGAACCGGGCTGCCGGGCATCGAGTCCGGACAGAGGTCTGCCTGTCTTGGCGGAAACATGGGCCAGTTCAGGGCAAAATATCTGTTACCCGCCGGATCCATTTGGGGTGGTGGTTCGTGAGATTGCAGGGATTGACCCACCAGGCAAACGCACGGTGCCCTGATATAAACAGCGGCCCTCCGGTCGCGCGCGGTGTGCGATCCAAGACGGCACACATTAACTTGGGAACAGAATCATGAATGCCTTCATACGCGCGACAGCAGCCAGATTGGGCCGGATGATAACACGCCGGGGCCGCCAATTTGTTTCGTTCGGGTTGATGATCCTTGCCTCCAGCGGGCCGGCGCCGGCCGCGACGAATGCGGCCACCTGTCCGCCCCCGGCGGAATTCCGGACCGACCGCATCCTGGTGCGGCCAAAAGAGTACGCGAACCTCGACGATCTGCACCGGTCGGTGGGCACCAAGGTGCGACACGCGTTCGCCAGGCTCGGCGGCCTTCAAGTGGTCGATCTGCCTGCGGGCGCCAGCGTGGAGAACATCCTGCGCGCCCTGCGGCAAAGCGACCTGGTGCAGTATGCCGAGCCGGACTACATCGTGCATGCGCTGGACACCATACCGAACGATTTCCGCTACTGGGACGGCTCGCTGTGGGGCCTGCACAACACCGGCATCTATGGCGGCACCCCGGGCTGCGACATCCACGCCCCTCAGGCCTGGGACATCCAGCACACGGCCGACAACGTGATCGTCGCCGTGATCGACACCGGTGTGCGCTACACGCACGAGGATCTCGCCGGGAACATGTGGGTCAACCCCGGCGAGACGGGGCTCGATGCCCAGGGTCACGACAAGGCGACCAACGGGATCGATGACGATGGCGACGGCTACGTGGACGATGTGTACGGCATCAACACCCTGACGGGCAGTGGCAATCCAACGGATGACTATGGTCACGGCACGCACGTCAACGGCATCATTGGGGCGATGGGCAACAATTCCGTCGGCGTGGTCGGGGTGGCCTGGCGGGCGCGGCTGATGAATTGCAAATTCATTGACGCCCAGGGAAGAGGTTCCATCTCCGATGCGATCACCTGCATGGACTACGCCCGCGTGAAGGGGGCCCGGATTGTCAATGCCAGTTGGGGCGACTACAGTTTCACGTCGGCGGCATTGCGCGACGCGATCAACAACCTGCGTGACGCGGGCATCATTTTCGTCGCCGCCGCGGGCAACAACAACAACAACAACGACGCGGTCTCGCTTTTCCCCGCGAGCTACGAGTTTGACAACATCCTGGCGGTCACGGCCACGGACCGCACCGATGCGAAGGCGTCCTTCTCCAACTACGGCGGAACCACCGTCCATCTCGGGGCGCCGGGCTCACCGATTTTCTCCTGCTGGAACGGCTCGGACAGCGACTACCGCTACCTCGATGGCACGTCCATGGCCGCCCCGTTCGTGGCGGGCGCCTGCGCGTTGATCTGGGCGCATTATCCGACGCTCCGGCACCACGAAGTCATCTCCCGGATCCTTTCGTCCGTTGATCCCTGTCCGGGGCTTGCCGGTATAACCGTGTCCGGCGGGCGGCTGAACCTGTCTGCGGCCCTCGCTCCGCTGCCACCCACGGTGCCGCCGCTTGAGACCATCTGGGTGGACGATGCGCTGCCGGCCGGCGCGCAACCCGGCGCCGAGGGAGGCGATTCGTGGACCTGGACGGCCGGCAATCCCGCGCCCTATTCGGGCACCCTGGCCCACCAGTCAGGCCCGGCGCCAGGCAGGCACGGACATTATTTCACCAAGGCCACCGGCACGCTGCCGGTCTATACTGGAGATACGCTATTTACTTACGCCTTTCTCGATCCCGCCGATCTGCCGCGGGAGATCATGATCTCGTGGAATGACGGTTGCTGGGAGCACCGGGCCTTCTGGGGCGAGGATCTCATAGCTTATGGCCAGGGCGGCACCAGCAGCCGGCTTAATATGGGAGTGCTGCCGCCGGCCGGGCAATGGTTCAAGCTCCAGGTGCCGGCGCAGCTGCTGGGGCTCGAGGGCGCGCAACTGAAGGGCATGAGTTTCACGCTCGTGGACGGCAAGGCTGCCTGGGACGCCGCCGGCCGCCGGTCCGGCCCGCCCACCACCGAACCCTGATTTGTTGCGCGACTGCGGCCGTGGTCACCATCGCCGACAATGATGTGATTTCCCTGCCCTTGTTCTGAACCCCTCACATCATTTGCGCGCTGGCCCGGCCTGCGGAACCAAGTATAAACGACCTAGACCTGCCCGGCTAAGCGGGCCAGCGCGCTTTTTTTATGGGAGATTTACGGCTGTTCCTTCGATGTAGGTATTCACCTACTGGGCGGCCGAACCGGGGTGGGCTAGTCTGGGGGCGTACCAGCTGCTAATTCATTCATGAACCAAACCGGGCACATCCTCGTGGTCGAAGACGTCAGTGCGGATTACGAACTGATCACGCATGAGCTGGCACAGATCAGCCAGGGGTTCAGCACGCAGCGGATCGACTCACCCGGGGAATTGGCCCGCGAACTCGATCGCACGCCTCCCGATGTCGTGCTCTGCGACCACGGTAGTGCGCGATGGGACAGCTTTGCCGTGCTGAAACAGGTGCGGGCGCGCAATGCCGATGTGCCATTTATTCTTGTGACCGGTGACATGCAGGGCGCGGCCGTGACCCGCGCGCTGAATGACGGGGCGGATGACATAGTCTGGAAGCAACAACTGGACACCCTGGGTCCGGCGATCCACCGGGCCCTGCGGCTGGTCCAGGAGATGCGGTTGCGCCATGAGGCGGAACGGGAACGTGATCGCCTGCAGCAACAGCTGCTGGATGCCATGACCGCCCCGCAAACCCTGCCGGTCACGGTGCGGATCTGCGCCAGTTGCAAGAAAATCCCGGACGGGACGGACAACTGGATGCAACTGGAGCAATATTTCCACCAGAACCTGGGGATCGGTTTCACCCATGGACTTTGCCCGGTCTGCGTGCAGAAATATTATGCCGATTTCCGGTAGCCCGGCGGCTCTGGGGTAGGACCGGTGGCGGTTTCGGGTATTCACCTACTTACCCGGGGCGGGCCGGCAGCTTACCTTACCATGGCCCTGCCTTCGCGGGGCCTGCCCCCGTCATACCGAAAACCGAATGAAGAAGGAAATAAACGTCCTGATAATCGAAGACGTGCCCGCCGACGTCGTGCTCATCAACCACGAGTTGCGGCGTGGCGGTCTGTCCTTCCGGTCCAAGCGGGTTGGCACCAAGGATGAATTTCTGGAGGAATTGCGCCGTGGCCCGCCCGACCTCATCCTGTCGGACCACGGGTTGCCGCAGTTCGATGGCTTCAGCGCCCTGGCCCTCGCGCAAAAGCAGTGCCCCGAGGTGCCGTTTCTCTTTGTCACCGGATCCATGGGCGAGGAAGTGGCCATCGAGAGCCTCAAGAGCGGCGCCACGGATTATGTCCTGAAAAACCGCCTCGCCGGCCTGATGCCGGCCGTGACGCGCGCCCTGCACCTGGCCGACGAGCGGCGGAGGCGGCTGGAGGCCGAGCAGGCGCTGGGAGTCAGCGAGGAGCATTTCCGAACCCTCGTCGAGGGAGTCAAGGACTATGCCATTTTCATGCTGGATGCCACCGGCAATATCACGACCTGGAACACGGGGGCGGAATGGATCATCGGCTATCCGGCGAAGGAAATCATCGGGCGCTCCCATGAGTGCACGTTTCCGGCCGCCGACGTTGAGAACGGCCTGCCGGGCAAACTGCTGCGGCTGGCGCAAATGCAGGGCCGCAGCGAGCGGGAGGGCTGGCGCCTGCGCAAAGGCGGGGCCCGGTTCTGGGCCAACACGGTGATAACCGCCCTGCGCGACCCGCAGGAAGAGTTGCGCGGCTACGCGGTCGTCACCCGCGATGTCACGGAGTGGCGGCGCACCGAGGATGAACTGCGCCAGAGCCAGGCGCGCAAGGGGGCCATCATGGAGGCCGCCCTGGACGGCATCATCATGATCGACGCCAGCGGCTGCGTCACCGAATGGAACCCGGCGGCCGAGCGTATTTTCGGCTACAGCCGCGCCCAGACGATCGGCCGCGACATGGCCGGGCTGATCATTCCGGCCATCCACCGGGAGGCGCACCGGCAGGGTCTGGCGCGGTATTTGGAAACAGGGCAGGGCCCCCTGATGGGGAAACGGGTGGAAATCACCGCCTGCCGGGCCGACGGCACGGAATTCCCGGTTGAGCTGGCGATCACCTCGACGCCCACCCTGGCCAAGCCCACCTTCATCGGCTACGTGCGCGATCTCACGGAACGCGAACAGGCCCGGGCGGCGCTCAGCCAGAGCATGGCCCGGCACACGGCCATCATGGAGGCCGCGCTGGATGCGATCATCTCGCTCGATCACGAGGGGATCGTGCATGATTGGAACGCCGCGGCGGAGCGCATGTTCGGCTATCCGCGCGCGGCCGCGATCGGCAAGAACGTGGATGCGCTCATCATCCCGTCCACGCTGCTGCAGATTTACCGCGAGGGACTGGCGCGCTACCTGATTCTCGGGGCCGGCAGCCTGATCGGGCGGCCGGTCGAGCTGACCGCCCGCCGCGCCAACGGGGTGGAATTTGCCATCGAGCTGGGCCTCACCCCCATCGCCGCGTCCGAGCCGCGACTCTACACGGCCATCATCCGGGACATCACCGCCCGCAAGGAGACGGAGGCGGAGATCCACCGGTTGAACGCCGGGCTCGAACAGCGCGTGCGCGAGCGCACCGCCGAGTTGGAGGCCGCGAACCTGGAGCTCGAGTCATTCAGCTACTCGGTGTCGCACGACCTGCGCGCGCCGCTGCGCCACATCACGGGTTTCATCGAGATGCTCCAGGCCCAGGCGGCTCCGAAGCTGGACCAGGAAAGCCAGCGCCTCGCCCGGAGCATCGCCGACTCGGCGGCGCGGATGACCCGCCTGATCGAGGCCCTGCTGGGATTTTCCAAGCTGGGCCGGGCCGACCTGCGCAAGACGCGCATCTCGCTCGTGCACCTGCTCCGTGGTGCGCAGTTGGAATTGCGCAACGAGGCGCGCGGCCGGAAAATCGAATGGGTCAGCGGCGCCCTGCCGGAGGTCGACGGGGATCCGGCGCTGTTGCAGCAGGTGCTGATCAACCTGCTCTCCAACGCCCTGAAATACACCCGCCCGCGCGAGGTGGCGCGCATCGAGATCGGGGCCAAGGCCGACCCGCGCGAGGTGGTCTGCTTCGTGCGCGACAACGGGGTCGGCTTCGACATGCGTTATGCGGACAAGCTTTTCGGCGTGTTCCAGCGGCTGCACCATCCCTCGGAATTCGAGGGCACGGGCATCGGCCTGGCCAATGTGCGCCTCATCGTCAACCGCCATGGCGGCCGCATCTGGGCCGAGGGGACGGTGAATGAAGGCGCGACGTTCTTTTTTTCCCTGCCGGTGGTTTCCGGCGGCCCCGCGCCATGAACAACCGAAATCTGATCCTGGTCGCGGACGACGACGAGAACGACCTCAAGATGACCCTCGCGGCCCTGACCCGGGCTGGCACCGACCCGGAGGTGGAGGTGCGCACCGTGCACGACGGCGCGGAGGCGCTGGACTATCTGCATGGCGAGGGGGCTTTCAAGGACCGCCCCGCCGGCAACCCCCAGGTGCTCCTGCTTGACTTGAACATGCCGCGGATCGACGGCTGGGAAGTCCTGCGGCGGGGTCGTGCGCGACATCGAGGTTTTCTGGACCAAACGCAACCACCCGCCGGTCCAGCCACGCGCACTCGAGGTCGCTCCCGGCCTGGCCGGCGTCAAGGCCGGCAGTCCGTCGTGAGCAAGGAGACGCATATCCTGCTGCTGGAGGACGACATCTCGGATGCCGAACTGGTGAAATATGCCATGAGCCAGAGCGGCCTCGCCTACACCATGGAGCGGGTCGAAAACCGCGAGGAATTCACCCAGCGGCTGGGAGGGCGCCCGCCCGACCTGATCCTGTCGGATTACCATTTGCCTTCCTTTGACGGCCTCTCGGCGCTCGACTTGGCCCGGGAAAAACTGCCCGACGTGCCTTTCATCTTTGTCACGGGCACGCTGGGCGAGGAGCGGGCGATCGAAACCCTCAAGCGCGGCGCCTCGGACTACGTGCTCAAGACCCGGCTTTCGCAGCTCGTGCCGGCGGTGCACCGCGCGCTGCGCGAGTCCGGCGAGCGCTCCGAGCGGAAACGCGCGGAGGAACGCCTGCGCGAATCCCACGAGCAGTTGCGCGCCCTCTCCGTCTATCTGCAGTATGTGCGCGAGGAGGAGCGCACCCGCATCGCCCGCGAGGTGCATGACGAACTCGGCCAGTCGCTCACCAGCCTGAAACTGGACCTCGCGTGGCTCGCGGGCCGGCAGCCCGTCGGCCAGCGGCCGCTCCACGACAAGATCAAGGCCATGTCCCGGCACATTGACACCACCATCCAGACGGTGCGCCGGATCGCGACGGAGCTGCGCCCCGGCATTCTCGATGATTTGGGGCTCGTCGCCGCGCTCGAATGGCAGGCCAACGAATTCCAGGGCCGCACCGGCATCGAGTGCGACGTGGCCAGCACGCTGCGGGACGATACCCCGCTCGATGCCGACCTGAACACGGCCTTCTTCCGCATCTTCCAGGAGACGCTCACCAACATCATGCGGCACGCCAGTGCCACCCGGGTGGTCGTCCGCTCCAGCGAGGAGCAGGGGAGCGTGCTCCTCGTCGTCAAAGACAACGGCCGCGGCATCACCGCCGCGGAGATCCACGACACGCGATCCATCGGGCTGGTCGGGATGGGTGAGCGCGCCGCGCTGCTCGGCGGCGAGGTCAGCTTCCAGAGTGAACCCGGCAAGGGCACCGTGGTCACCGTCAAGATCCCGCGGACGCATTCTGCGCCGCGCAACGCCGTTTCCCATGAAAATCCTGATCGCGGACGACCACGCCGTGGTGCGCCAAGGCTTGAAGCAAATCTTGGCCGATGAGTTCAGCCGCGCGGTGTTCGGCGAGGCCGGCACCGCGCAGGAGGCCATCACCAAGGTTTGGGAAAACGAGTGGGATGTCGTCGTGCTCGACATCACGATGCCGGGCCGCACCGGCCTCGAGGTGCTGGCGGAAATCCGGAAGTCGCGCCCCCACCTGCCGGTGCTCGTGCTCAGCATGCACCCGGAGGACCAGTTCGCGATGCGCGTGCTCAAGAGCGGCGCCGCGGGCTACATGACCAAGGAGAGCGCCCCCGAGGCGCTGGTCGGCGCGATCAAGAAGGTGCTCGCCGGCGGCCGCTACGTGAGCCCGGCCTTGGCCGAGCAGATGGCGTCCTACCTCGGCACGGATGTGCAGAAACCGCCGCACGAACGGCTCTCCGACCGCGAGTTTCTGGTCCTGCGCCTGATCGCCTCGGGCAAGACGGTGAGCCAGATCGCAGGTGAGCTCGCGCTCAGCGTGAAGACCATCAGCACCTACCGCGTCCGCATCCTGGAAAAAATGCTCATGTCGTCCAACGCCGAGCTTACGCATTACGCCATCCAGAGCCGCCTGGTGGAATAAGGCGGCGGGCTGGGGTCAGGAAGTGCGCGGATTGGAGGTTTTCACCCACTGACCCCGCCGCCCGGACCGGGCTACCTTGGACGCAGGCGTGTTTCATCCCCGCCACTCTTTTTTCGTCATCGAGAATCAAATCCATGAATGCCAGTGCCGCTTCCGAACCGGTCCGCCAGAAATTCCCACCGCCGCCAACCGGGGCTTCCCGGTGGAACGGTCGCGCTTCCCCCGCGGAGCCGGTGGCCGCCATCTCGTCCCTCCGGGATTACTGGCCGCTGGTGGTGGCGGTGACGCTGCGCTGGCGCTGGCTGGCCGCCGCGGCCGCGGCCGGCATGTTGCTCGGTGCCCTGGGCGGCCGGATGATCTGGTCCACCGGCTACACGGCCGTGGCGCAGATCATCCGCTACGAGACCCCGGACCCGCAGCTTTTCCAGCCCCGCCAGATTGCGGCGCCCACGCTGGCCAGCATGATTGATTCGGTCGAGGTGCATGCGCGCGTCGGCGCCGCGTCCAAACCGCCGCTTTCGGCCGACGCCATCGGAAGCATGCTGCGCATCACGCCCGAGCGCAACAGCGACATCCTGAACGTGGCGATCTCCGGCCGTGATCTGGGCGCGGCGGTCGCGCTGGCCAACCGTTACGCCGGGGAGGCGGTGCGCTTCACCCAGCAGTTGCAGTCGCAGGAGGCCGGCGAAGCCAGCCACTACCTGGAGCAGCAGCTGGCCAAGGTCGAGGGGGAGATTACCGTCCTCAACGAGAAATTCCGCGCGCTGCCACCGGCGGCGCTCAAGGCCGCGGCTTTGCCGCGGCCGACCATGCTGCTCACCAAGCTGGACGAGGCGCGCGACCAGCTGGCCGACCTGCTGGCCCGTTACACCGACGCGCATCCCCTCGTGCAGGAGCAGCGGGCAAGGGTGGCGGTGATGGAAAAACAGGTGGCCGAGCTGGCCAACCGGCCCGCGGTCGCGGTCGGCAATGGCGGGACCGCGGCCCCGCCCGCCGCGGTGGCCAACCCCGCGACCGAGGCCGCCGCCGTGGCTTCGGGGGACTTCGAGGTCATGCGCGAGGTCAGCAAGGCCCTCGAGGGCCAGCGGCTGCTGCTGGGCGGAAGACTCCGGCTGACCAAAATGCTCCAGCAGACCCCGCCGGGGTATTACCGGATTTTCGCCTCCGCCACGCCGGAGCACGCCGTCGTCAATCACCCGGCGGCCAAGATCGGATTTCTTGCCATCGTGACGGGCCTCCTCGGCGCCGCTCTCGCCGGCGGCGTGGTGCTGGGGGTGGAATTTTTCGACCGCCGGCTGAAAACCGCGGCCGACGTCCGGCGCGTCACGCGTCTGCCGGTGCTGGCGAGTCTCGGCCGCGTCGACCGCATGACGACGGCGGCGCAGTCGCAGTGGGGCTTCCGCACCTGGACGGCTTTGCAGAACCGGCTCAGCGAATCACCCAACCAGGGACTGGTGTGCGGCATCACTTCCTCCAGCTCCGGCGAGGGCCGGTCGGTGTGGGTGCAGCTGCTGGCGGAAGCGGCCACGCAGTGCGGCTTCCGGGTCCTGACCATCTCGACGCGGCCGTCGCCCGGGGGTAATGCCCGGTACGCCCCGACCGTGAACATTCCATCGCAAAACCCGCCGGCCCCCGGCGCCCCGGGCACCACGCTCGCCCCGAGTGTGCTGAGTTCCCCCGCGGAGATCGCCCAGCAGCTGGTCAATCCCGACGGCCCGCCCCATGTGCACATCCCGCTGCCGGGCTGGGTGTGGAATCTCGAACGGCGCAAGGAGTGGCTGGCTGCGCTCGAACACTGGCGCACCCTCGACAACGTCGTTATCCTGGTCGAGCTGCCGCCGGCCTCGGCCCCCGAGTCGGTCCTGCTGGCGCAGAACCTGCCCAATCTCGTCTGGCTGGTGGACGGCACGCTCGCCGGCGCGCCCGAAACCTGCGCCCAGCTCGAAACGCTGCGCCACGCCCGCTGCAACGTGGTCGGGGCGGTCCTCAACCGCGAGGCCGCGCCCGTGTCCCTGGATCGTTTTGCCCGCTGGCTGCCGGACGTGGTGGCGGCGATGCTGCTGTTGATCCTGAGTGTGCCCACCGGCGCCCTGGCCCAGCCGGCGGCTGACGCGTCACCCGCCACACCCGCACCGCCCGGGACGCCGGCGGCTTTGTCCGTGGTGTCACCGGTGCAGCGCGCCGATTGGCAGAAGCGGCTCACGCTCGGCCCGGGCGACGTGCTGCGGCTCGGGCTCTATGGCGAACCGACACTGTTCCAGCCGGGCGTCGCAGTCCAGCCGGACGGCCGCCTCAGTTTCCTCGAGGCGCGCGATGTCCCGGTCGCCGGGCTCACGGTGGACGAGGCGCGGGCGAAACTGGACGAGGAGCTGGCCAAGTACCGCCGCGCCCCGCGCACGATGGTCACGCCGCTCGAGTTCCACAGCAAAAAATATTTCATGCTCGGCAAGGTCGCGCAAAAGGGCGTGTTCACCCTCGACCGGCCGCTGACCGTCGTCGAGGCGGTCGCGCGCGCGAAGGGTTTCGAGACCGGCCTCTCCGGCCGCAATGTCGTGGAGTTGGCGGATCTTTCGCGCAGCTTCCTGATGCGCCGCGGGCGCCAGGTGCCGGTGGATTTCGCGCAGCTTTTCACCGCGGGCGACCTCGCGCAGAACATCGCGGTCGAGCCCGACGATTATTTCTATTTTCCGCCGGCCGACCTGCAGGAGATCTACCTCCTCGGCGCCCTGCAGACCCCCGGGCCGGTCACCTACACCCCAAATCTCACGGTGGCCCGCGCCCTCGCCGGGCGCGGCGGGCTTAATGACAAGGCCTGGTGGCGGCAGGTGCTCGTGGTGCGCGGCTCGCTGAACCACCCGGAGGCGTTTGTGGTCAACCTGGTCGACGTGCTCGCGGCCAAACAGCCGGACCTCGCGTTGCAGCCGCGCGACATCGTGTTCGTGAGCGAGCGGCCGTGGATCAGGGCCGAGGATCTGCTCGACGACGTGGCGACCGCCTTCGCCCAGTCCGTGGTGGTCTTCTGGACCACCGACAAGGTCATACCCGTGGTGCGATGATATTTTATCCCCCTCCGTCATGAAACCGTTTCTTCACATCGCTCTCGTCAGCCTGCTCGCGCTGGGGCTCGGCAGTTGTGCGAGTTTTGACTCTGCGGCCGGCGGCCGGCCGGTGGCGCTGACTCCGACGACTCCAGAAGGCGCGATCCGGGCGCCCAGCCCCGAATTACTGCAGCCCTCCGCCCGGGCCTTCACGCTGGGACCGGGCGACCGGCTCGAGATTGAAATCGCCGGCGACCCCGCCTCGCGCACCGCCACGCCGGTCGGGCCGGACGGCAAGATCTATTACCAGGTGCTGCCGGGCATCGATGTCTGGGGCCTGACGCTCGTGCAAGCCCGCGAGGCGCTGGAGCACGAATTGTCCGGGCTTTACCGCGAGGCGCCACACGTGACGCTGACGCTGCGCGAAGTGAGCAGCAAGCAGGTGTGGCTGCTCGGCCGGCTGACCGCGCCGGGCCTTTATCCTTTGACCGGGCCCACGACGCTGCTCGAGGCGATCGCGCGCGCGGGCGGCCCGGCGCCCACGCCCGTGTTCGCCACGCTGACGCTCGGGGGCACGGCGACCTTTGCCGGCGGCAGCGACGAGGCGGCGGATTTGCGCAACGCCTTCGTGGTGCGCGGCGGCCGGCTGCTGCCGGTGAATTTCACCCGCCTGCTCCGTCAGGGCGACATGGCGCATAACATCTACCTGGAGCCCGACGATCTGGTTTACCTGCCCTCGGCGGTTTCGCAGGAAGTCTATGTGCTCGGCGCGGTCGGCCAGCCCAAGGCGGTCAGTTGCACGGAGCGCACGACGCTGCTGGCGGCGATTGCCGGCGCCGGCGGCACGCTCAAGGACGCCTACCTTTCGCATGTGGCGGTCGTGCGCGGCGGGGTAGGGGCGCCCCGGATCTCGGTGCTGGATTATCACGACATCGTGCGGGGCAAGACGCCCGACGTGCGGTTGGAACCGGACGACATCGTCTACGTGCCGCTCACGCCCTATCACACCCTCACCCGCTATATGGATCTGATTCTCGCGACTTTCGCCCGCACGGTCGGCGTCAATGCCGGCGCACGCGCCGTGTCGCGCGGCCAAGCCGTGGGCATCAGCGTGCCTGTCGGTCCATAGGTGACCGTGGATTCGTCTTCGTATACCAAACTTGGGTGCTGGAACCGATGGAGTAGGGCACCAAACGGCGCTTCCTGTCACTCCCGGCCCAATTATTGAAATGGCTGCCCGGGCTGGGATCGAACCAGCGACCAAGTGATTAACAGTCACCTGCTCTACCACTGAGCTACCGGGCAGTGGCGAAAGAACGGCCAAAAAGAGACGGGCTCAGGGGCTTGTCAATCACTCTATAGTTGTAAAAACGGGAAATTCAGGGGCGGAACAAAGTTTTGGTTGCATCGGTCCGGAGCGGCCAGTCAACTCTGCACTCTTTTCCACTACGCCTGCCTCCAATTCCGGAGTCACAGGGGGAACGAAATCATGAAGAAATACCAACTCACCGTCACGCCCCGCGAGGGCACAGGCCGCAGCGCCTCCCGCCGTTTGCGCAAAGCCGAGAAGATTCCGGCCATCCTCTACGGCAAGCACACGAAACCCGAGAATCTGGCCGTCGCCGCGCCGGAATTCACCAAACTCCTCAAGGAGATTGCCGGCCGCGCCACCCTCATCGAGCTCAAGCGCGATGCCGGCAGCACCGCGCTCTCCTTCCTGCAGGAAATCCAGCGCGATCCAATCACGGACCGCTACCTGCACGTCGACCTGCACGAGGTGAAGGAAAACGAGAAGATGGTGATCAACGTCACCATCCACGTCATCGGCGAGGCCTACGGCGTCAAGACCGAGGGCGGCATCCTGGAAACCGCCCCCCACCGCCTGCGCATCCGCTGTCTCCCGAAGGATCTGCCCGCTTTCATCGAGGTCAACGTCACCGACCTCAAGGTCGGCGGCGCGATTCACGTCGGTGAACTCAAGCCCATCGCGGGCGTCGAGTTCATGGACGACAAGAATCAGCCCGTTGTCCTCTGCGTCGAACCACCGGCGGAGGAAGTCGCCGCTGTCGTCGAGACGCCCGTCGAGGGTGCCGTCGCCGCCGATGGCACGGCCGCTCCCGCCACCGGCGATGCTGCTGCAGCCAAACCCGGCGACGCCAAGCCGGGCGACGCCAAGGCCGCCGCGCCCGCCAAGGGCGATGCGAAAGCCGCCCCCGCGAAGGGCGATGCCAAGGCCGCCGCCCCGGCGGCCGGTGCCAAGCCCGCCGCGGCCCCCGCCAAGAAATAACTTCAGACCCCGGTCCCTCCGCTTGCGGGCGGGCCGTTTTGCACACTGTTCTTTGAGTCATGTCCGTCACGCTGATCGCTGGACTGGGCAACCCCGGGCGCGAATACGCCGGCAGCCGGCACAACCTCGGTTTCACCGTGGTTGATGCGCTGGCCGCCGCCGAGGGCCTCAAGTGGGAAAAGGAATCCCGCTTCCAGGCCGAGATCGCCCGTTGGGATGTCCGGCCCCGGGTCACGCGACTGCTCGTCAAGCCACAGACCTTCATGAACGACAGCGGGCGCTCCCTCCGGGCGTTGCTCGACTTCCACCAGGTTCCGGTCGAGTCGCTCATCGCGGTTCAACGACAGAAACCAACATCATTGACCAACAACTAAACACTTTCGTGGACGGCCTCCGCCTGCTAATCAATCGCGGGTCGGCCGAAGCCATGAACATCCTCAACCGCCGCGACCGCCATGAAACAGACCAAGCGTAACTACAAAGCCACCTTCATCCTCGATAACCGGGGCAAGGAGGACACCGTCGATCAGCTCATCGACGGCGTGAAGAAAGAGATCACCGCCGTGCAGGGCGAGGTCACCGCCGTCGAGAACGTCGGCCGCCGCGAATTCATCCGCAAGACCGACGACAAATTTCCTGCCGGTGTCTACGTGCAGATGAATTTCTCGGCGCCCGCCGGCGCCCCCGCCCAACTCCACGAGCGCCTGCGGCTCAATGACAGTGTCTACCGCGCGCTCGTCGAGAACGCCTGACCGCGTCCTCGCGCCGCCCTTAAATCCATGGCCAACCTCAACAAAGTGATGCTTATCGGCAACCTGACGCGCGACCCCGAACTGCGGGTCACGCCGAAGGGCACCGCCATCTGCCAGTTCAGTCTGGCCGTGAACCGCAAGTTTCGCGACGAATCGGGCGCCGACCGTGAAGAGGTGACCTACGTCGACATCGAGGCCTGGGGCAAGTCCGGAGAGAATATCGCCAAGTATTGCACCAAGGGCCGCCCGCTCTTCGTCGAAGGCCGCCTGCGCCTCGACCAGTGGGAGGACAAGACCACCAAGGAAAAGCGCAGCCGCATGAAGGTGGTCTGCGACAATTTCCAGTTTCTCGGCAGCGCCCGCGATGGCGGCGGCGCACCCGCCGGTGGGGGCGAGGGTGGGGCGGCCCCCCGCAGCGCCCCCAAGCCCGCGGCGCCCGCCGCGCAGGAAAATCTCGACGAAGACGTGCCGTTCTAATCCGCGCCCGTCGCATTTAATTTAACCGAATCATTCAACACCGTTACTTTCATGGCTAACCACGAAGTTCTCCTCACCAAACCGGTCGACGGCCTCGGCGCCGAAGGCGACCAGGTCAAAGTCCGCGCCGGCTACGCGCGCAATTTCCTCCTGCCCCAGGGCCTGGCCCTGCCGCTCACGCAGTCCAACCGCAAGCGCGTCGAGGCGCTCAAGAAGGCCCGCGGCCTCCGCGAAGCCAAGGAGCTCGACGGTGCGCAGGCGCTGGCCAAGCAGATTGAAAAGGCCGGCATCGCCATCGCGGTGAAGACTGGCGAGGGCGGCAAACTCTTCGGCGCCGTCACCACGAGCAACATCCACGAGAAGCTGGCCGCCGCGGGCATCACCGTCGAGAAGCGCCGGATCCACCTCGGCCAGCCGATCAAGACGCTCGGCAAGCACGAGGTAAGGATCAAGCTGCACCCCGACGTCAGCGTCGAGCTGTCCTTCGACGTCGTCTCCGAAAACCCGATCGAGCCCGCTGCGTCGTAACGTTGCCGCGACGTTCGACCCCGAAACGGCCATGGCCCAGACGCCCGTTATTCCCCGGCGCAACCAGCCATCGCCCGACCCGGCGCTGCCTGCGGCCCCGTCCGATCGCTCGCCGCCGCACAGCCTGGACGCCGAGGAGCACGTCATCGCCTGCTGTTTGCTCGACGGCAGCGATACCATCGCCCGCTGCCTCGAGGCGCGGCTCACCGCGGATTCATTTTATTTCCCGGCCAACCGGCTGCTCTTCCAGGTCATTGTCGAGCTCTACCAAAAAAGTCCGCCGGTCACGCTCGAGGTGCTGGCCGAGGAGCTGAAGACGCGCCGCCAGCTTGAGGCGGTCGGCGGCTTCGCCTACCTGATGCAGGTCACGGGCAAGATCCCGACGACGGCGCACGCCGGCTACTTCATCGACAAGGTTCGCGAGAAGCACCTGCTGCGTGAGCTGATCAAGACGGCGACCGGCGCGGTCGAGCAATGCTACGGCTTCACCGGCGGGCTCGCAGAGTTCGTGGACAAGGTGGAGCAGGATCTTTTCGCCGTCACGCAGGACCGGGTCAGCGACAGCGCACAGGAGATCAAGGAATCCATCAAGGAGGCCAACACGGTCATCGCCAAGCTGCTCATGAAGAAGGGCGAGCTGACCGGCGTGACCTCCGGCTTCAAGGACCTCGATGCGATGACGTTCGGGTTCCAGCGGCAGGAAATGATCGTCATCGCGGCCCGGCCCTCGATGGGCAAGACGAGCTTTGCGCTGAATGTGGCCGAGGCCGCGGCATTGCCGAAGCCGGGCAAGGCCGAGCCGGTGCCGACCCTGATTTTTTCGCTCGAAATGAGCTCGTCGCAGCTGGCGTTGCGCATGCTGTGCGCTCGCTCGCGGGTAAACATCAAGCTTCTGCGCGACGGCCTGGTCGGCCGCGACGGCCGCGAGGTCAACGCGCTGGGGCAGGCGGCCGAGGAATTCAAGAAGACCCCCATCCTGGTGGATGACTCGAGCAACCTCACGATCATGGAAATGCGGGCCAAGGCCCGGCGCATCTATGCCCGCAAAAAACTCGGCCTGATCATCGTGGACTACCTCCAGCTGGTCAGCGGCACCGACTCGCGCGCGCCGCGCGAGCAGCAGGTGGCCGAGGTTTCGCGCGGATTAAAGGCGATGGCTAAGGAACTAGATCTGCCGGTTATTGTTCTAAGCCAGCTCAACCGTTCGTCGGAGAAGGAAAACCGCACCCCCCGCCTGTCGGACTTGCGCGAATCCGGCTCCATCGAGCAAGATGCCGACGTGGTAATAATGCTGTCCCGCCCCAAGGATTCCGACGAAAAATTCCAGACCGCCGCCGCCGCCGCGGATTTAATCGTTGCCAAGCAGCGCAACGGGCCGGTAGGTGATTTGAAACTAACTTTCCTTCAAGAAATTACGCGCTTTGAAAACTTCACTCCGTAACCCGTTTTCCCGGGTTTTACTCGCTTCAATCCTCCTGTTTTCCGCCGCCGCGGGATTGTTCGCCCAATCCGCGCCCGGGCCGGCGCAGGCGGTGCCCGCCGCTCCGGCACCCAGGATTGGCACGATCACAATCAAATTTGTGAGCATAGCCAACATCAGCGAGCAGATCGTGCGCGCCAACATGGCGCTGCGCGAGGACACCGAGCTCGACGAGGCGCTGATCGACCGCGACATCCGTTCACTCTACAAGACTGGATTGTTCGAGTTCATCGAGGTCAAGCGCCAGGTGATGTCACCCGCGGCGGTCAACCTCGTCTTCGAGGTCACGCCGAAGTTCCGCGTCCTGAGCATTCACTTCGAAGGCGCCAAAGCCTACAAAGACCGCCGCCTGATCAAGGAAATCAAAACCACGGCGAACGGCTCCCTCGACGAGCGCCAGGTCAAGGACGACGCCCAGAAAATCTACGAGTTCTATCAGAAAAGCGGCTACAACCAGGCGCAGGTCACCTACAGCATCGACCGCAACCGCAGCACCGGCTTCGGCACCGTCACCTTCAAGATCCGGGAAGGCGCCCGGGTGAAGATCGGTGCCATCAACTTTGTCGGCAACGACCACGTCAAGGCCAAGCGCCTGCGCAAGGAAATGGAGACCAAGAAATGGCACATCTTCTCCTGGCTCACCGGCGGCGGCCGACTGAAGGACGACACGTTCGACGACGACCTCGGCAAGCTGCGCGACTATTACAAGGAGCAGGGCTACCTCGATGTCGAGATCGCCGAGGACAAGATCACCTTCGATTACCCGAAACCGGAGCGACTGGTCATCACCATCCGGATCAACGAGGGGCGCCAATACAAGATCGGCGACATCAGCATCAAGGGGAACAAGGTTTACCAGGAAAATTTTCTCCGCCTCGTGCCACGGCAGAAAAAGGGCATGGTCTTCGTGCCCTCCAAGCTCGACAAGGATGTCGAGTCCCTCCAGGAATTCTATGGCTACGATGGCTACCTCGAGACCCGGGTCCGGCTGGTGCGCAAGCCCAACCTGCAGACGGGCAACATCGACTTGGAATACCAGGTCAACGAGAGCGAGAAGTTCCAGGTTGAGTCCATCAACATCGAGGGCAACACCAAGACCAAGAGCATCGTGATTCTGCGCGAATTGGTGCTCGGGCCCGGCGATGTCTTCAGCTCCATTCGCATGAAGATCAGCAAGCTGCGCCTGGAAAACACCCGCTTCTTCGAGGATCCCGTCAACGTCACGGACGAGTCCACCAACATTCCGGGGCGCAAGAACCTGAAGATTTCCGTCACGGAGGCCCGCACGGGCAACCTGACCTTCGGCGCGGGTTTCAGCTCGCTTGAGAAGGCGGTCGTGTTCGCCGAGGTCACGCAGTCCAATTTCGACCTGTTCAACCGCCGCTCCTTCTTCCAGGGCGCCGGGCAGAAATTCCGCCTGCGCTTCCAGATCGGCTCGCAGTCGAGTGAGGTTATCCTGGCGTTTGAGGAGCCTTGGTTCCTTGAGCGGGAGCTGGCGCTCGGCGGCCAGCTTTTCCGCACGACCTCCGACTACAACAGCTCCTTTTACCAGGAAATCCGCACCGGCGGCGAAATCTACCTGCGCAAGCGGCTCTTCAACTGGCTGGAGGGGCGGTTGTCCTACGTCTATGAGGTCGTCGACATCGGCAAGGTATCCACCTCCGCTCCGCCCCAGATCCAGTTCCTGGCTGGCAACACCGCTACCTCGCGGCTGGGCCTGACCCTGAGCCAGGACACGCGCGACAAGATCATCAACACCACGCGCGGCAACTATGCCAGCCTCGACTTGATCGTGGCTGGCGGGCCGCTGGGCGGAAACAACAATTATTACAAGCTGGAGTTCCACGGCTCGAAGTTCTTCCCGATCGCCGAGTTCCAGGAGCAGGTGCTGTCCGTGATCGGCCGCGCCGGCGTGGTCGAGAGCTTCGGTGCCAGCAGCAAACCGGAGACCCGCATCATCAGCATTGTCGACCCCACTACCGGGCTCCCCGTGAATCAGAGCGTCACCTTTGTGCCCGGGGTGCCGTTCTACGACCGGTTCTTCCTCGGCGGACCCCAGACTCTGCGGGGCTTTGAGTTTCGCACGGTCGGCCCGAAGGACGCCAGTGGCGAGCCGCTGGGTGGCAAAACCTACGGATTCGTCAGCTTGGAATACTCCCTCGACGTCGTTAAACCCGTGCGGGCGGCCATCTTCTATGACGGCGGCTTCGTGAACACCAACGCTTACGATTTCAGCCCGGCCAACTATAACGACAATTTCGGCGTCGGCCTGCGCCTGTTCGTGGCCGGCGCCCCGCTCAGCCTTGATTTCGGCATTCCCTTAACCGGTGATCGGTTTAACAAGAAGGGCTCCCAGTTTAATTTCTCTTTCGGCACCCGCTTCTAACAACCCCCACCATCCATTATGAACAAGATGATCCGCACCTTAATCACCCTGGCCGCTTTCGCCGCCGGTTCAACGGCCCTGCTCGCGCAGCCCGCCTTCAAACTGGTTGTGGTCGACATGGCTAAAATCTACGACGGCCACTACAAGACGGAGGAGGCCAATGCCAAGTTCCGCGACGCCGAGCAAAAGGCCCAGGAGCAGGTCGAGGAGCTCAATAAACAGGGCCAGACCCTGGTGGACGAATACAAGGAGCTCATCGAGCAGTCCAAGAACACCCTCCTCACCCCCGAGGCCCGCGCCAAGGCCGAGGCCGACGGCCAGAAGAAGCTGGAGGACATCCAGCGCAAGCAGGCGGACGTGCAGAATTTCCGCACCAACACCCAGCGCTCGCTCCAGCAGCGCATCAAGTCCCACCGCGATCTCCTGCTGGAGGAGATCAGCAAGGTGGTGAATGAACTGGCCAAGCGGAAGGGCGCCACGCTGGTCATCGACAAGTCCGGCCCGACCCTCTTCGGCATCCCCAGCGTGCTCTATTCCGATCCCTCCTACGACATCACCGATGAAGTGGTGAAGGAAGTGAACAAGGATCGCCCCCCGGCGCCCCCGGCCCCCGCTGCGCCCACCACCGCCACGACCCCGGCCGCGACGCCGCCCGCCACCTCGACATCATCGTTCACGGTGCCCAACGTGGGACCCAAGCCCGAGCCCAAGAAGCCGTAAGAATTCTTGCCAAGCCCTGTTCCACCGAACAGGGCTTTTTTGTCGCCATGCAGGTCGCTTACACTCCCGCCGAGATTGCCGCCATTGTCGGAGCCTCGCGCACGGCGGGGTCGACGAAACAGAAAATTCGCGACATCGCCTCCCTCGCGGCGGCGCAGGCTGGCGACCTGTCGTTTCTCGGCAACGCCAAATACAAGTCCCAGGTACCGGCCAGCGCGGCCACGGCGCTGCTCCTGCCGCCGGACTACGACGGCGAGCCGAACGCCGGGCAGGTGTTCCTTTTCGTCGAGAATCCCTCGGTGGCGCTGGCCAAGGTTTGCGCCCGCATCGAGCAATCGCTCTGGCCCAAGCCACCGGCCGGCATCCACCCCAGCGCGGTGGTGGCGCCCAAGGCGAAAATCGACGCCACGGCGCACATCGGCCCGCTGTGCGTGATTGAGGACGGCGTGCACCTCGGTGCCGGCAGCGTGCTGCAAGCCTCCGTGTTTGTCGGGCGCGACGCCCGCATCGGTGAGGGCTGCTGGGTGATGGCCGGCGCGGTGATTGCCTCAACCTGCTCGCTGGGCAACCGCGTGCGGTTGCAGCCCGGCGTCGTCATCGGTTCCGACGGCTTTGGTTATGAATTTATCCAGGGCCGCCACGAGAAAATCCCCCAGATCGGGTCGGTGGTCATCGGGGATGACGTGGAGATCGGCGCCAATTCCACCCTGGATCGCGCCCGGTTCAGCCGCACCGTCGTCGGAGAGGGCACCAAAATCGACAACCTGGTGCAGATCGCCCACAACGTGGTCATCGGCAAGCACTGCATCCTGTGCGCCCAGGTGGGCATCTCTGGCAGCACCACCGTGGAGGATTACGTCATCCTGGGCGGCCAGGTGGGGGTGGGCGGCCACATCACCATCGGCAAGGGCAGCAAGGCCGGCGGGCAGACCGGCATCGCCTACGACATACCCCCGGGCAGCTACCTCAACGGCACCCCGGCCATCCCCTACATGCTGGAGCGCCGGCTGCAGGTGCTCCATCAGCGGCTCCCCGACCTCTTCAAGCGCGTCGAGGCGTTGGAGAAAAAATAGAATAAACTTCCCGCTCGTTCCAATCTCCGTTACCACGCCGTTGCATGAGGGACACCAAGCTCAAGATATTCTCCGGCTCTTCCAACCGCGTGCTGGCCGAGGAAATCTGCCAGTGCATCGGGGTGCCGCTCGGGGAGGCGACCGTCTCCTGTTTCCCCGACGGGGAGTCGTTCGTCAAAATCAACGAGAACATCCGCGGCGCGGACATCTACATCATCCAGTCCACCTGCCCGCCGACCAACCATCACCTGATGGAACTGTTGATCATGATCGACGCGGCCAAGCGCGCCTCGACGCAGCGCATCACCGCCGTCATCCCGTTCTACGGCTACGCGCGGCAGGACCGCAAGGACCAGCCCCGCGTGCCCATCACCGCCAAGCTGGTGGCCAACCTGCTCATCGCGGCGGGGGCGAACCGCATCCTGGCCATGGATCTCCACAGCCAGCAGATCCAGGGCTTTTTCGACATCCCGGTTGACCACCTCTTTGCCTCGCCGATTTTCTTCCAATACCTCGCCACCAAGCGCAGCAACAAGCTCGTGGTGTTCTCCCCCGACGTGGGCGGCATGAAGATGGCCGCGGCCTACGCCGACATCCTCGGCGCCTCGCTCGGCCTGGTGGTGAAGAAGCGCACCAGCGCCACCAAGGTCGAGGCCATCAACATCGTCGGCGAGGTGGAGGGCTGCGACGTCCTGCTGGTGGATGACATCACGGAAACGGCCGGCACCCTGACCACGGCCGCCAAGATCCTCAAGGAACATGGCGCCCAGAGCATCCGGGCCGCCGTCAGCCACTGCGTGCTGAACGAAATCGCCTACGAGCGTCTCAAGGGCGGGTTGATCGACGAGTTGATCACCACCAACTCGGTGCCGATCGACACCCGCGGGCTGCCCATCACCGTGCTCAGCATCGCCCCGCTGCTCGGGGAGGCCATCTTGCGCATCAATACCAACGAGAGCATCACCAGCCTGTTCAAAATCAAGGGCTTCTAAGCTGGTTGCGGAACCACCGCGAGTGACCACTGTCTCTGTCCGCACTCTTTCCCTATGAATACCAAGTCGGTTGTTCGGTTCCTTGCGTTGATCACCTCGATTCTTGGCCTGGCCGTCGGCCTGCTCGCCGTCGACAAGACCGTCGCCAAGCCGGCCATCCCGGTCAAGAAGCCGGTGCTCAAGATCGACCCTTCGCCGATCGGTGATTCCAAGGTCGTCGTCACCAGCTACGCCGATGCGCTGGAGAACATCCGCCCCGCGGTCGTTTCGGTTTACTCGAGCAAAGTGGTGCGCCAGCAGGTGCCGGAGTTTCTGCGCCAGTTCGGCGCCCAGGGGCGTGAGCAGAAACAGCGCGGGCTCGGCTCCGGCGTCATCATTTCCACCGACGGCTTCATCATCACCAACAACCACGTGGTGGAGGAGGCGGACGAATTGAAGGTGCTCCTCAACGACGAGCGCGAGTTCACCGCCAAGGTCATCGGCACCGATCCCAAGACCGACGTCGCCGTCATCAAGATCGAGGCGGAGAATCTCCCCGCCGCCACCCTGGCCGACAGCTCCAAGCTGCGTGTCGGCGACATCGTCTTCGCCATCGGCAATCCCCTGGCGGTCGGCCAGACCGTGACGATGGGCATCGTCTCGGCCACCGGCCGTCGCGTGGGCATCCTTGACGAGGTCGCCGGCTATGAGGACTTCATCCAGACCGACGCCGCGATCAACCAGGGCAACTCCGGCGGCGCGCTCATCGACGCGCGCGGCCGCCTGGTGGGCATCAACTCGGCCATCATTTCCACGTCCTCCGGCAACATCGGCATCGGTTTCTCCATCCCGATCAACCTGGCGAACAGCATCATGAACAGCCTCATCGAGACCGGCACGGTCTCCCGCGGTTATCTCGGCGTCTCGACCGACGCCCTGGCACCCGACCTGGCCGAGTCATTGGGCGTCAAGCGCGACACCAAGGGCGTCATCATCACCGATCTCAATCCCGCGGACGGCCCCGCCGCCAAGGCCGGCTTGAAACGCGAGGATATCATCACGGCCATCAACGACAAGTCCGTCGCCTCGCGCGATGACCTGAGGCTCTTCATCGCCCAGACCGCCCCCGGCACCAAAATCACGGTGAAATTCATCCGCGAGGGCAAACCGCAGGCCGCCGACGTCACCCTCGGCAAACTGCCGGAGGATGCCGATGCCAACGGGGAACTGCTCCCCGGCGTGACGGTAACGCCGCTCACCAGTGAAATGCGCAAGGAGCTGCGGATCTCCGATCGCGTGGACGGCCTGGTCATTTCGGATATCGCGCCCCAGTCGCGCTACCGGGAGATTTTCCCGCTCGGGGCCGTGATCCAGGAAATCAACAGCACGCCGGTCACGGATATCACTTCCGCCCGCGGGGCGCTGATCGAGGGCCGGAACCGCGCGCTGATTTACTACCGCGGCGCCAACCGCTACGTACTGTTCATCATCGTCCGGTAATTTGCCTCGGTTTCGCGCAGCGAGAACCAAAGACAACCACCGGGTGGCCAGCAGGCCACAACGGTGCTCAGCTCCCCGGCTTGCTGGCCGGGATCTTCGCCAGCCACTCCGGTACTTGGTCGGCAGGGTAGGTGGGATAGCTCATCTCCAGCAGAGAATACGTCGGCACGTCGAACTTCGCCTGCCCGGCGCTGCGGTCCACGAGCACGGCCACGGCGGCGGCGGTGCCGCCCATTTTCCGGACAATCTCAAGGCATTCCTGCACGCGGCCGCCGCGGGTGATGACGTCCTCAACCACGAGAACGCGCTCACCGGGCCTGAGGGTGAAGCCCCGGCGCATCACCAGCACGTTGCTTTCCTTTTCCGCAAAGATGAAACGGCACTTCGCCTGCCGGGCCACCTCCTGCCCGATGACCAGCCCGCCCATCGCGGGGGCCAGCACCGTGTCGAAGGCCAGCGCGCCCAGCTTCTGCTTGAGCAGCGCGCCGAGCCGCTCCACCGCCGGCATGTCCTGGCAGACCTGCGCGCACTGGAAGAAATGCCCGCTGTGCAGACCCGAGCGCAGGACAAAGTGCCCCTGCAGCAATGCCTTCGTGCGCACGAAAATGTCGGTGACCTCCTGTTGAACCGCGTCCATGCAAAAAAGCTGTGGCAATCCAGTATGGCATGTAAACTGTTTTTGTTTGCCTCAGTTTCGCTGTACGAGAACCGTGGACAAACACCGGGCGGCCAGCAGGCCGCAACGGTGCGTTGCTCTACCTTCATGCATCCTTCACTCGACAAACCCGCGCTCGAAGACGAGCTCGGCGACGTGCTCGAGAAAGCCGCGCGCAACGTGCCCTTGAGCCTTGAGAGCCTGGCCCTGGCCGCGAAGGTGGACTACAGTCGGCTGCGCGATGCCGTGGACTACCGCTCGGATTTCAAACCGGCCGAGATCGGCCGCCTGGCCGCCGCGCTCAATCTGAATGAGGTCGGACTGAACGCCCTCGCGCAGGGACTTTATCCGTTGCCCGAGCCGGCGGGACTGACGTTCTGCCTGCACCCATTGCGGATGCCCTACGGTATCGGCGTGGCGAACGCCTATCTCGTCAGCACCGGCGGCGACAGCGCCATCCTGTTCGACACCGGCGCCAGCCATGCGGAGTTGCACCGGGCCTGGCCTGCGTCAATCCAGCGTCTGGACGCAGTGTTTATCACGCATTACGAGGCCGAGCACATCGGCGGACTCGAGGTCGTCCTGCGCGAGAGCGAACTGGGCCATTTCCACGGCCCGCCGAATGGCCGCTGGCCGCAATGCCGCGGGCTGGGGGAGGGCCAGCGGGTGCTAGTGGGCGGACTCAGTGTCACGGCGTTCAGCACCCCGGGCCACGCGGCCGAGCACAACTGTTATCTGGTGCAGTCCACGGCCCAGCCGGCCGGAGCCGCGCTGTTGATTTCGGGGGACCTTATCTTTGCGGGTTCGCTCGGCGGCGGTTATTTCTGCTGCCAGCGCCAGCTGACGCATTCCCGGCGCATCATGGGGCTGCTGGCCGGCGATGCGGTCATCGCGCCCGGCCACGGGCCGCTGACCACGGCGGCGAATGAGCGGCGCTTCAATCCGTTCCTCGCCCAATAAGCCGGGGGGTGGGCCAAATGATTGGCCCGCCGACCTGTTGAACGACATGACGAAGGACTTGTTATTGGATGAAATAGAATCCCCTTGATGATACCTGAATGAAGATTCAGCAGGGGTTAATGTTCGTTTAATGGACGCGACGTAAAGTCGGGAGGTTCAGTGCCTTTAACCCCAACCATCCCGGATCATGAATACATTGATGAAACACTTCTGCCTGCTCGCCCTTGGCGCCACCTTCCTCTGGGCAGCCGAGGCCCCCAAGAAAAACTGGATCCCGCCGGCCCACAAGATCCAGGCCCAGGTGCTGTCCGACGAGATCATGGCCGCCCACCCCGAGTTGCTCAGCATCACCTTCCACGGCGTGCCCCCCGGCCTGTCGAAGGTCTACACGATGTTCGCCGGCTCCTTCCCGGACCGCATCGGCAATCCCGACGATCCGGATGACGTGATGATCATCGAGCTCGGCATCACCATTCTTGATCCCCGCTGGCACCGCCTGAAGGACCCGGCCAAGAAGTTCGTCATGATGATGCCGCTGCGCGACGCCGCCGGCGAGAACTGCGGCCTCCTGGTCGCCGCCTACAGGAACCCCGACTTCAAGCCGGACGGCAGCAATGCCAAGCTCGAGGCGGAGTATTTCGCGAAGGGCACCAAGCTGCGCGACGAGCTGCAAAAGAAGATCCCGAGCTACGAGGGCCTGTACGCCCCCGCCAAGTAACCATTCTCGGCCTGCTTCCCCATGAAACGCACGCTTGCCGCCCTCGCGGCGCTCAGCTGGCTTTCCCTGCCGGCCCAACCTTTCTATCAGCTGGAGTCGGCGCTCATTATCAAGAGCCCGACCAACCCGAGTTGGGACTACCTCACTTACGATTCCGCCCACGACGTGCTCTTCATCGCGCGCCGCGACGACGGCATCCTCATCTACGACGCCAAGGCGAAGAAAATCACCGGTGCCATCGAGAACTCCAAGGGCGGCAATTCCACCGTGCTGGTGCCCGAGTTCGACCGCGGCTACGTCATCAACCAGGACGGCACCACGACCATCTTCCAGCTCTCCACGCTGAAGACACTGGAACGCGCCTCGTTTGGCGAGAACGCCGACAACGGTTTCTACGACCCCGCGACCAAGCAGATCCTGGTCACGCAGGGCGACAGCAGCCAGGCCACCTTCCTCGACGCCAAGACCGGCAAGGTCACCGGCGTCCTGAAGATCGACAGTGAGAGCCTCGAGGGCACCGCCCCCGACGACGAGGGCAGCTACTACATGGCGCTGCGCGACCGCGACAAGGTCATCAAGATCGACGCCCACAACCACACGCTCGTCGGCGAGTGGAAAATCGGCAACCACGTGAAGCCGAACGGCGTGGCCTACGATGCGATGAACAAACGCCTGTTCGTCTCCACCCGCGGCGACAATCCGGCCCTGCTGGTCTACGACACCACGGGCAAAATCCTGGCCGAGCCCACCATCGGCCGCGGCAACGACCAGGTCATCTTCGATCCCGAGGCGAAAAAAATCTACACCTCGAACGGCTTTGACGGCACGCTGGTCATCATCGACCAGGTGGACGCCAACACCTACAAGCTCGCCGAGGCCGCAACGACGCGGCCCTATGCCCGCACGATGGCGCTGGATCCGAAGACCAAGACGGTCTACCTCACCACGGCCGAGGGCACCGTGGATCCCTCCAAGAAGCAGCGCCCCGAAGTCGCCCCGTTCTACCCGAACAAGTATTTCAAGGACACGTTCACCCTGCTCACGTATTCGCGCAAATAACCGGCAATCCCTCACCCCTGTCTGAAATGAACACCACCCCGTTTATCCCCGTGCGCCGGCTGGCCATTGCCGCCGCGCTTTCACTGCTCCTCTCCAGCCCCGCCTTCGCGCTGAAATACGCGGCGGTCGAGCATCACCTCAAGGCCGATCCCGCGATACCCGTGTGGAAACCCGGCCCGGTCGAGTCCGTGCCCGAGGAGGAACTCAACCTCGTCGGCGCCGACATCATGGACGAAATCACGCTCGGCTGGATCAAACTCTACCGCCCGGCCTACCCGCGGCTCAGCGTCACCATGGAGGCCCGCGCCTCCGGCAC
>WNFI01295871.1_pt1 | contig 124748 bp, 114 predicted proteins | sample 5400471 | NCBI WGS metagenome assembly WNFI01 (sample SAMN13153348, study PRJNA577476) | soil metagenome | isolation source: 100 cm saprolite on Douglas fir-dominated hillslope | place: USA:California | collected 2013-09-17
CGCTCCCGCCCGCCCCGGCCCCCCGCCTCCGGCGGCAGAGCCCTGACACGCCCCGGGCGATCGCTTTTCCTTTGCAGGGCAGCCGGCGGATTGCACCGTCATTCCTGTGAGCGCACCGACCGCCCAGAGCATCATCGAGCAGTTTCGCCAGACTTACGGCGGCGCGCCGGCCGTGATCGCCCGGGCGCCCGGGCGGATTGAATTCATCGGCAATCACACCGACTACAACGGCGGCGCCGTGCTCGGCGCGGCGATCAACCGCTATGTGTGGGTGGCCGCCGCGCCCAACCCGGCTGGCCGGCTGCGCCTGTTCAGCGCGAATTCCGCCCCGGTGCTGGAACTGCCGGCGGATCCGGGCGTGAAAATCACGGGCTCCGATTCATGGGCCAACTACCCGCTCGGGGTCTGGCGCAGCCTGCGGGATTTCAAGCTGCCCCAGCCGGCGGGCTTCGACCTGCTGGTGGCTTCCAACCTGCCCGCGGGCGCCGGACTCAGCAGCAGCGCGGCGCTCGAACTGGCCGTGGCCCTCGCGCTGCTCGGCCTTGAGGGCGCCAGCATCGAGCCGGCGCAGCTCGCCGCGCTCGGCCGCCATGCGGAAAACAAGTATGTCGGCGTACCCTGCGGGATTCTCGACCAGGGCACCAGCGCCTTCGGTCGCGCGGGCCAGCTGGTGCACATCGACTGCCGTGGGCCGGTGTTTTCTCGCGTGCCGTTCCCGGCGAACGCGCACCTCTGGATTTTCAACACGCGCGAAAAGCACGCGCTGATCGACGGCCTCTACGCCACGCGACATGAGGAATGCCTCGCCGCCGCGAAGACGCTGGGCGTCGCCTTGCTCGCCGACCTCACGCCGGCGCAGCTGCCGCCGTTGGAGAAGAGGCTGACACCGGTGCTCGCGCGCCGCGCAAAGCACATCGTCGAGGAGCACGCGCGCGTGCACGATACGGTGGATGCACTGCAACGCGGCAATCTGGCCATGGTTGGACGGTTGCTGACGGCATCGCACCGCAGCTCGCAGCACCTGTTTGAGAACAGTACGCCGGCGCTCGACCACCTCGTGGATTTGTTGGAGAAGCACCCCGCGGTGCTCGGTGCGCGGCTGACCGGCGGCGGGTTCGGCGGTGCGGTGCTGGCGCTGACGAAGGACAGTTTCACGGAGCAGGACGCGGCCGGGATTGCCCGGCGCCATGGCGCGGTGCACGGCCGCGCGCCGGAAACGCTGTACCTGCAGGCCGCGGATGGCGCGCAAGTGTTGAGCCAGCTCTTTTTCGCCCCGTCCGGCACGGCCAGCTGATAGGGCGGCAGGGGCGAGCAGCACCTCAATCTGGCGGGGCAGGTCGGCTTTCGTTTTTTCAGCGAACTCATCCTCGATTGCCTGAACCGCACCGAGAAGGCGATGACGCAGGCCCACGCGTTCAGGGCCGCCGAACTCTGCCTCAAAGCGCAGGGGGCGGCCCGCTGGCTCACGCCCTGAGACGGGCTTCCGGCAGGGGATTTCGCGCTTGGAGCGGACTCAGACTGGCGTTAGGTAGGGGTTGAGTCACCCCCATGAAACTTCCGTTTTGGCTGCGTGCCGGTATCTGGACCTTGGTCGTTGCGCTCGGTGTCACCGCCTTCGGCATCTTGGCGTGGTCGCGCGGCGAGCCGGTCAGCGCGCTGTGGATGGTGGTCGCGGCCGTTTGCGTGTTCGCCGTGTCCTATCGTTTTCACTCGGCGTGGCTCATGGCGAAGGTGCTCACGCTCGACGAACTCCGCGCCACGCCCGCGACGGTGCATGAGGACGGCAAGGATTTCGTTCGGACAAACAAATGGGTCGTCTTTGGCCACCACTTCGCGGCCATTGCTGGGCCCGGGCCGCTGGTCGGGCCGGTGCTGGCCGCGCAATTCGGTTTCCTGCCGGGCATGATCTGGATCCTGGTCGGCGCGACGCTCGGTGGGGCGGTGCACGACTGCGTCATCATGTTCTGCTCCGTCCGCCGACGCGGGAAGTCGCTCGGCCAGATGGTGCGCGACGAGGTCGGCCCGTTCGCCGGCCTCATCGCGATGGTGAGCATCATCGCCATCATGACCATCCTGCTGGCGGTGCTCGCGCTCGTCGTGGTCAACGCGCTCGCCGAGAGCCCGTGGGGCCTGTTCACGATCGCGGCCACCGTGCCCATCGCCGTCGTCATGGGTCTCCTGATGCGCAATGGCGGCCACAGCTCCTCGCGACTGGGGTGGATCAGCGCGTTCGGCGTCATCGCGCTGCTGGCCGCGGTGTGGGGCGGCAAATTCCTGCCGGACAACCCCGCGCTCGAGTCCTGGCTGACGCTGTCACGGCCCGCACTGGCGTGGTGGATCATGGGCTACGGCGTGGTCGCGGCGGTGCTGCCGGTGTGGCTGCTGCTCGCGCCGCGCGACTACCTGAGCACGTTCATGAAGATCGGCACGGTCGTGCTGCTCGGGCTGGCCATCATCTGGCTCGCGCCGGTGCTGAAGATGCCCGCGCTGACCCAGTTCATCCACGGCAACGGCCCGATCCTGCCCGGGCCGGTGTTTCCGTTCTGTTTCATCACTATCGCGTGCGCCGCCATCTCGGGTTTCCACTCGCTCATCTCGTCGGGCACGACGCCGAAAATGCTCGAGCGTGAGAGCCACATTCGCGTGGTCGGCTACGGGGCGATGATCACGGAGATGTGCGTGGGCATCATGGCGCTCATCGCCGCCTGCACCATGCAGCCGGGCGAATATTTTGCGGTCAATCTCACCGGCGCGCCCGCGGCGGTCACGGCCAGCGTCACCGCCCTCGGGTTCCCGGTGACAGAGACGCAGATGACCGCTCTGGCCGCGAGCGTGGGCGAGAAGACAATGATCGGCCGCGCGGGCGGGGCGCCGACCTTTGCGCTTGGCATGGCGCAGATGTTCGCCGGGGTGTTCGGCGGGCGCACGGCCATGGCTCTCTGGTATCACTTCGCCATCATGTTCGAGGCGCTGTTCATCCTGACGACCATCGACGCCGGCACGCGGGTGGGGCGCTTCATCATGCAGGATCTGCTCGGTTATCTGTGGAAGCCGCTCGGCAACACGCAATCGGCGGCGGGCAATTTCGCCGCCACGCTGCTCTTCGTCGCGGCGTGGGGCTGGTTCCTTTATCAAGGGGTGGTCGATCCGCTTGGCGGCATCCGCTCGCTCTGGCCGATCTTCGGCGTGGCCAACCAGCTGCTCGCCGTCATCGCGCTCGCGCTCGGCACCACCGTGCTGCTGAAGATGGGCCGCGCGCGCTACGCGTGGGTCACGCTCCTGCCGCTGGCGTGGCTGCTGGCCGTGACGCTGACCGCGGGGCTGATGCTCGTCTTCAGCGCGAATCCGCGGCTGGGTTTTCTGGCGCAGGCGGCGAGCCTCGCGGAGAAGTTGCCTACGGCGGCGCCGGCCGAGGCCGTGACGTTGGGCCGGCAGATTTTCAACGCGCAGGTCAACGCCGCGGTCACGGGTGTATTCCTGCTGTTCGTCGTGCTGGTGGTGCTGGCTTGCGCCCGGGTGTGGGTGCAGCTGCTGTCCGGCCGGCGCACGGCTGATCTGCACGAGGAACCGTATGTGTCCCTGGCGGTCGCGGCCAAGTGATGCGCATCGCGGTCATCGCCGACACCCACGACAGATTCCCGCCGAAATTGCCGGCGCGGCTGCAGGATGCCGACGAGATCTGGCACCTCGGGGATGTGTGCGACCCAGCCACACTGGTGGCGTTCGAGAACCCGGGCCGGCCGCTCCATGTCGTGCTCGGCAACAACGAAGGGCACAATTTCTGGCCGCTCGAGCTGCGGCTCGAGCGCGAGGGGTGGAAATTTTTTCTCACGCACATCCCGCCACCGCGGGCGCCGGCCGGTGTCGCGGTCGTGCTGCACGGCCACACCCATCTGCCGCGTGACGAGACTGACGAGGACGGAGTGCGGTGGCTGAACCCCGGGTGCATTACCGCGCCCAAGCACGGGTCGCGGGCGAGCTTTGCCTGGCTGACGATACAAAAAGGTCGGCCCTTGGACTGGCAGCTGGTGTCGGTGTGAGGCGGGCCACCGGGGCCGCGGTCACTGCTCGGCCAAGGTGGCGCGCCGATACTGGAACCGGCCCACGTTCACCGTTTCGGGCGGGGCGATGCCGGCAATGACGCCGAAGGAAGTGATGACGCAGGCGATGTTGCCGTTGCGGCCGGCGCGGGCCTGTTCCTGAAAACGGGGCTTGGTGGGTTTGCCGTCCTTGCCGATGCCTCCGAGTGAAACCTGGCCGTCGGAAGTGATGACCACGAGTTGGTTGCCCGGCGCCTTGCCGGTCCAGTAGCTGCCGGCGACCGAGGTAAACACCTCGGCGCGCTCAGCCGCCGAATTTACGAGGACTACCTCGGGCGGCAGGTCGCTCAATTTTCTTTGCGGCAGGCCGAACCGCAGGCCGACCGCCACAAGCACCAGCGCCACAACGAACAGGCCGGCGGCTTCCGCCACTGCGCGCAGGGCCTGGAAACGACGGGGTGCGCCCGGAGCGTGTGACGACGGGTTGGGATTAGCGCTGCCGCTGCCGTGAAATGGCGGCAGTCCGGCCAGATCCGCCGGGCTGTCAGCGGTCCAGAAATCGTCGAAGAGCGACATGCTCTTGTGCATGCGCAGCCGGCCCTGATACACGGCGATCCGCCAGCCCTTGTCCCCACGCTGTACCAGGATGCCCGGCTCGGCCTTGGGGTTGGCTGTAAAATTGACCTTCAGCAGCCGGCCCGCTAGGCGCTGGATTTCCTCGGCGGGAATGTTGCCCAGCTCCGCCTTGTCGCCGGACGGGGCGAGGGTGGAGGCGTCAGCCGTGAGCTGGACCAGGGTTACGCGGTAGGTCGGGCTCATTTTTCGATAATGTACACCAGCGAATGGGTGCCGCCGATTTGCAGGTTGCCCGTGGCCGTGTTGCCGTCATCGATCAACTGGTCGATCATCTCGAGCTGGTCGAGATCGTCGATGATCGGATTGCCTGAGTCGCCCTGAATGATGATGGCGGCCTTAGCGGGGACGCTGTCAGCGGTCGTGCCAAAGTTCCACTTGTAATAGCCGCCGATGGGGGTTTTCAGGATGAAATTGGCGGGCAACTGGCCGGCGACCTCGGGCGGGACGACCTGGGGATCGCCGTCAACGGGCCAGCGGCCGTTTTGCAAGCTGTAGGTTATAAAAACAGTGGAGAAGGTGCGCAGATCGTTCACGACCGTGGTGGCCTTCGACCGCAGGGTGATGCGGCGGTAGGTGGGCAGGGCCGCGGCGGCGAGCAGCCCGATGATCACCACCACCACCATTATCTCCACCAGGGTGAATGCCCGTGTTCGGCGTCTTTGACTAAAGGAAGTGAGCAAACCTAGCGACATTTAGACTGGGGAATGTATAAGTATTGGCCAGTCGTGCAAGCCTTCTGGTAAAAACAAGTTGTAGGGACCATTTCATTCAAGAATTTGCGGTGGCGTGCACAGGGAAACGATGCACATATGCGCTCTCGGTATGGGTATACGGACTCCCTGCCCAGTTGGACGGCGCGGTTAATTGCCGGCCCGGCCCGGAAATCCGGATGGTGGGCGGCTAAAATTCCCAGGGATCGGGATATTTAGTGATGGCTGGCGTAGACGGGCAACCGCCCTTAGCCATGAAGGGCATTGAACGGCACCCAGCAGGAATTTTTTGAGTCCAGAACCACGGCAAAACCGGACATGGTGTTTGTCCGCAGCCAGCGCGCCCGGCATTACCGGCTGACCTTGCGCAAGGACGGCGTGGCAGTGGCGACCATCCCGACGCGCGGTTCGGAGCACGAGGCGCGGACATTTGTCGAGCAGCACCGCGACTGGCTCGAGCGGGCTCGGGCGCGGCACGCGCGACAGCCGCGGCCGGCGGAGGTGTGGCTGCTTGGCACGCGCGTACTCTGGCGCGGCGAGCTGACGGAGATCCGCCGGGCGAGCGTAGCACCGTTGATTCCTGCTGGAATCCCGGTGTTTGTCCCGGGAACTCCGTGCTCCGCTGGATTCCCGGGCAAAGGAGCGAAACCGGCCGTCTGCCTGGCGGCGGATGTGTTTCGCGTCGCCGCGCTCGAGGGTGATCTGCGGGCGGCGCTGGAGGCGGGATTTGCCCGGCGCGCAAAAATCGAGCTGCCGGCCCGGGCGTGGGAGCTGGCCGCGGAGACCAACGTGGACGTGAAGCACGTGACGGTGCGCAACCAACGGTCGCGCTGGGGTTCATGCTCGGCCGGCGGCACGATTTCCCTGAATTGGCGGCTCGTGCAAACGCCCGACCCGGTGCGCGACTACATTCTCTACCACGAACTCATGCACCTGCGGGAGATGAACCATTCGGACCGTTTCTGGGCCCGCGTCGCGCAGGTCTGCCCGTGGTGGCGCGAGTCCGAGCGGTGGCTCAAGCGCCACGGCAGCCTGCTCGGGCTGTGAGGGGCCTCTACCTGATTTCCAGCAACTCGACCTCGAAGACCAGCGCGGCCTTTGGCGGAATCGGGCCCTTGCCCTGCGTGCCGTAACCCAGCCACCACGGGACGAGCAGCGTGCGCTTCTCGCCCTTTTTCATCGCGGCCAGGGCCTCGTCCCAGCCCTTGATCACCGCGCCGGTGCCGACGCGGAAGACATAGGGCGTCCCGCGGTCGCGCGAGCTGTCGAATTTCGTGCCGTCGAGCAGGTAGCCGTCGTAATGCACAACGACCTCGTTGCCGAGCGGCGGCGGGTTCCCCTCGCCGGGCGCGCGCACGAGGTAGCGCAGGCCGGAGGTGGTCGTGCGGGCCGTGCCGTATTTTTCCCGCAGGATGGCGGCGTCCGCCTCGCTCCACTGCGGATTTTCCATCATCTGCCGCATGTATCTGTTGGCCGGCAGGTCGCTGGGGCTGTCGTGGCGGAAGATGCCGGTGCGGGCCTGCCACGCAATGAAGGCGAGCACGCCGCCGAGGATGAGAACGATGCCGAACTGGCGCATGGGGGGATGGCCTATTTTTTGGCGAGTATTTCCAGGGCGGCGGCGGTCAGGGCGGTGACGCCGGTCTTGATGGTCGGCTCGGGGACGGGGGCGAACTTGCCCGAATGGAGCGAGGGGAGCGGCACGCCGGTGCGCTGGCTCTCGGATATTTTTTCCGCCGAAAGGGCGCCGAGCCGGAACATGCACACCGGCACGTGCTCGACAGTGCGACCGTATTCACTGAAATCCTCCGACACCATTGAAGGCTCGAAGGTCTTGACTTGGTCCGCGCCGAACCAGGCGACGAATGCGCCGCGCACCCGGCGGGTGAGGACGGGGTCGTTGTAGACCGAGGTGGCGCCTTCGGCGGCGTTGACCTCGACCTCGGGCATGAGTTCGTCCGGCAGGCCGGCGGCGATGGCCTCGCCGCGACAGATGCGGCGAATGGAGCTGACGAGGTGGGCCCGGACTTCGTCGGAGTAGGAGCGCAAAGTGAGCCCGAGCTTCACCTCGCTCGGGATGATGTTGTTTTTCGTGCCGCCCTGAATGTAGCCCACGGTCACGACGGCGGGATCGGTGGCGCGCAACTCACGGCTGACGATGGTTTGGAGCGCCAGAATGATGCGCGCGGCCAACACCACAGGATCCTTGCCCTTGTAAGGCATCGCGCCGTGGCCGCCAATGCCGTGGATCGTGATATTGGCGGTGTCGACGTTGGCATGACTGAATCCCTCGATGGTGGCCACCGAACCGGCGGGGATTTCGGACTCGTCATGCAGCGCGAGCGCAAAGTCGGGCTTGGGGAATTGCCGGTAGAGCCCGGCGCTGAGCATGGCGCGGGCGCCGATGACCCGTTCCTCGGCGGGCTGACCGACGAACACGAGCGTGCCGGACCACCGGTCCTTCAGCCCGGCCAGCATGCGCGCCGTGCCCGTGAACACCGTCATGTGGATGTCGTGGCCGCAGGCATGCATGACGGGCACCTCGTGGCCGCTCAGGTCGGTGACGCGCACCTTGCTGGCATATGGCAGGCTGGTTTCCTCCAGCACCGGCAGGGCATCCATGTCGGTGCGGATGAGCAAGGTCGGCCCGGCGCTGTTCTTCAACACGCCGACCACGCCGTAGCCGCCGAATTTCTCGGTGACCTCGAAGCCGGCGGCGCGGAGTTCGGCGGCCACTTTCGCCGAGGTCTTTTCCTCCATGAGCGACAGCTCGGGATGGAGGTGCAGGTCGATGTAGAATTTTTCAAGAGCCGGATAGTCGGCGGCGAGCTTGTTCGCCACCAGCGCGGGCACGCCGTCGGCCGCCCGGGCCGCGCCGGGCAGGGCGCAAACGATGGCGAGAAGGAAAGGAAGGCGGAAGTTCATGGTTTGGGTTCGAAACGGAGGATCAGGAGGTCGAGCATGGCATCAACGGAATACTTGGCGAGGTCGGCGGGCTTGAGCGGGTTGTCCGGTCCGCGGGTCTTGCGCGCCAGCTCCGTGTATTCCGCGGCCTTGGCCTTGACGGCCGCGTAGAGCGTGTTCTTCGCGTCCATCGTCTTTTGCTTCTCCGGGTTGAAGGCGGGCATGAGATCCTCGCCGACCCACAGATACCACTGGTCCTTGTCGGCGAAGTAGACGGCGAGCACACCGTCTTTGTAGAGGCCGAGCGAGCGGGCGAGCTTTTGGGTGAACGGCGCCGGCGTCTCCTTCGCCTCGGTGGGCGTGAAGGTGGGGTAGACCCGCGCGTAGATGCGCTGGCCGGTGGCGCGCTGGAAATTGTTCAGCTTATAGTTGAAATTCTTCGCGCGCGGCACTTCGGTCGGCAGCACCTTCGCTGCGTCGTCGAAATGCGATGCGGGGCCGGGCTCGGGCTCGCCGTTGTATTTGCCGCCCGTTTCCTGGAGCGCCCTGAAGGTGGCCGGGTTGGCCTTGAAGGCCTGCGCGGCCGCGCCGATTCGCAGGATTTTGATCGTGAAGGCGTCGTCCTGCTTGATCTTGGGGAGCGCCTCGCCGCCGCGCACGACGCGGCCAAAGACGCTGTGCAGGTAGTTCAGGCGTGTGTCGTCGCCGAGCGTCAGGAAAAACTCGCAGCCGTTGGTGTCGGGCCCCGCGTTGGCCATCGAGAGGACGCCCATTTCCCCATGGTGCAGACCGGGCACGAATTCGTCGGTGAACTTGTGGGGGATGCTGTCGTCACCGGTGTCCTTGAGCCCGGGATTGCCGCTCTGGATGACGAAGCCGGGCACGACCCGATACCAGGTCAGGCCGGTGTAGAACGGCTTGCCGTCCCGGGGCGCGAGCATGCCCTCGGCCAGGCCGACAAAGCTGGTGACGGTCAGCGGGACCTTGGCGGCGAACAGCTCGACAACGACCACCCCGGGCGGGGTCGTGAATTCAGCATAGAGTCCGTCCGGCAGTCTGTCCTCGGCACATAGCACGCTGCGGAGTGCCAGCACCGCAAGCAGGGTGGCGGTCTTCAATAGTCGCATAGGCCCAACATAATGGCAGCCCGGGTGCGGGCGAGCCTGTTTCATGGATGTGGGTTGCGCGCTTGCGCGCAACGTGGCGTGCGAGCACGCCACCTACAGAAACGAGCAGATATATTCACAAAGGCCGGTTTTCACCTCGATGGTGAACCCGCTCTTCCCAGGGACGTCGAAAGAACTGCCGGCAGAGTAATCCTTCACCGCCGTCTGCCCGTCGAGGGTGACGCGACAGGCGCCGGCCGTGATTTCCATCCGCTCGGGGGCGCCGGTGCCGAAGTGATGGCTGCCTGGATAGATCAGCCCGAGGGTCTTCTTCGCACCATCGGGCATGAGGATGGTGTGGCTGACGACGCGGCCGTCGAAATAGACGTTGGCCTTGGTGTGGACCGTGACGCCCGTGAATTGCGTAGGCAAGGACATGGGGCGGATCTTCGGCAGGTGACGCCGGGCGAGTCAATCCGCCCCGGCGAACATGACAGGAAAAAAGAAGCTGGGCATTCGGCCCGGCTTCTTGTTGTCGGTGGTTTGGGCGAGCGCGGCGGCGGCGCACAGCGCCAAGCATCACGCGAACAGGCCGGCGGGGGGTCGGCCGGCGCTGCAGGGTTGCAGGACGTTATTTGCTTGGCCGCGTACGGCAAAAGCCCACTCATGCTTATGTCCTTAAATTACCCCTGACCCCATGAGTGTTGTTGTAACCATGAAGACGATTGCGGCGCAGGCCGGCGTCACGCAGGCCACAGTCTCGATGTGCCTCGCGAACAATCCCCGCATCCCGCCCGCCACGCGCGTGCGCATCCAGGCGGTGGCCGACCGTCTCGGCTACCGGCCCAATCCCTATGTGTCCGCGCTGATGCGCATCCGCCGCCAAGGCCGCGCCCACCGCGAGATGCCGGTGCTCGCGCTGGTCAACGGCTACGACAATGCCACCGCCTGGCGCGACACCGCGCCGCGGACCGTGCGGCTCATGCGCGAGGGCGCCATCGAGCGCGCCGCGTTGCGCGGCTATCGCACGCAGGAATTCTGGTTGCACCAGGACGGCATGTCGCCGGAGCGCTTCAGCGGCATGCTCCACGCCCGCGGCATCCACGGACTGATCCTCGGGCCGCTGGCCTACGGCGCACCCCCGCCGGCGCTGAAGTGGGAACACTTCGCCGCGGTCCGGCTCGGCGTGCCGCTGCCCGAGCTGACCATCACCACGGTGTGCAACGACCATTTCTTCTCCGCCCTGCAGGCCGTGCGCGAATGCCACAAGCTCGGCTACCGCCGGCCCGGCCTCGTGATTTTGCGCCACCACCGCGAGCGTTTCCTCGGCCGCTGGGATGGCGGCCTGTCCGTCGGCCGACACCTGCTCCCGGGCTTGAAGCCTGTGCAGACCCTGTTGCTGGAAAACTGGAAGGACCTCGCCCCGCTGGCGCCTTGGCTCAAGCGGCAGCAGCCGGATGTGCTCGTCTCGCCCTCGGAGGACGAACTTCTGCCGCACCTGAAACGCCTCGGCTGGCGCATCCCGCAGGAGATCGGCCTTGCCTCCCTGGCCTGCCCGGCGCCGGAGCACGCCTGCAGCGGCATCTGGCAGAACGGCGCGCTCATCGGTGCGACGGGCATGGACGCGCTCATCAGCATGCTTGAGCGCAACGAGCGCGGCCTGCCCCCGCAGGCCCACACCGTCATGGTCGAGGGCATCTGGAATCCTGGCCGGACCCTGCGCGCGGTTTAGCCATTAAAACGCCACCTGGCTTACCCTGCGTTTATTTCCGCCTTTAAGTCGGCGGCGAATTTCACCGGGTTGAACTGCTTGGCGAGCTGCTCGTATTCGATGACCGGGATCTTCATCCGGTTCATGATCCATTCGCCGAGGCCGGCCGGGATGGCGTAAAGACCCCAGTGGATGAAGAGACCGAACTTGTCGTGGCGCGGAGAAAGGGAAAATATTTTCTCATAAGGGGCAGGGGCTTCACGGCAGCACCGGCTTGTGTCCGGGACAAATTACCCGGCGGCTATATCGTTATGTAAGTCACTTTTCGCCGGCATACAGCCGGAAGAGCGCTTGCGTGCCGCAATCCTCCCAGCCGCGGCGCGCCACCTCGTCGTAAAGTTTCTTCGCCTGCACCAGCCCGGGCAGCTCCAGCTTCATCGCCTCGGCCGATTCGAGGGCGATGCGCATATCTTTCAGAAAGTGCTTCACATAAAACCCCGGCGCGTAGTCGCCCCTGAGGGCGCGGGGCGCGAGATTGTTGAGCGACCAGCTGGCGGCCGCGCCGGCGCCGATGCTCTCGATGACGCGCGCCGGGTCGAGCCCGGCCTTCTTCGCGTAGGTCAGCGCCTCGCACCACGACGTCATGATGGAGGCGATGGAAATCTGGTTGGCCATCTTGCAATGCTGGCCCGCCCCGGGTCCGCCGAGGAGGGCGACGTTCTTGCCCATGACCTCGAACAGCGGCTTCGCGCGCGCAAAGGCCGCTTCGCCGCCGCCGACCATGATGACCAGCCGCGCCTCCCGCGCGCCAACATCGCCGCCCGAAACCGGTGCATCCAGCGCGGCCAGATCCTTTGCCTCGGCGGCCTCGGCGATCCGCTGCGCGAGCAGCGGGCTGGAGGTGGTCATGTCGATGAGCACCGCGCCGCGCTTCGCGTGCGCCAGCACGCCATGCGGGCCGAAGTAGGTTTCCTCCACATCGGTGGGAAAGCCCACGATGGTGAAAACAAAATCCGCCTGCGCCGCCGCCGCGCCGGCAGTGTCGTGCCAGTGCGCGCCGGCGTCGAGCAGCGCCTGCGCGCGGGCCCTGGTGCGGTTGAAAACATGCAGGGTGTGGCCGGCCTTGAGCAGGTGGCCGGCCATGCTGCGGCCCATGACGCCGGTGCCGATGAAAGCGAGGGAGTGGTTGGACATGTGTGGCTGGATTCGGGAACAGTTTTGGCCGCCCGAGGCGATGCTAAATCTGGCTAGACCCGCTGCGGGCCGCGGGCAAGGCTGGTCCGGCGATGCAAATCCTCAACATCCTCGCGCCCGTCTTCCTGCTGATCGGGCTCGGCGCCGTGCTGCAGTGGACGAGGTTCGTCTCGCCGGATTTTTTGAAGGAGGCCAACCGTGTGACCTATTGGCTGGGCCTGCCGGCACTGTTGTTTTCCCAGCTGGTTGCCTCTTTCCATCAGTCTGGCGGCGCGGGAAAAATGTTCACGGTGATGCTGGTGGCAACCGGCCTGCTGATGGCTGCGGGCTATCTGACGGGATGGCTGCTGCGGGTGCCGGGCGCGGCGGCGGGAACGTTCGTGCAGGGCGGCTTTCGTGGCAACCTGGCGTTTGTCGGCCTTCCAATCATCTATTCGCTGCCGGACTCCCCGCTGGCGTGGGGCGTGTCCGTGCGCACGGCGGCACTCCTGACGGTCGCGCCGATGATGGTTTTCTACAACACCGCGGCCGTCATCGTGCTGCTGCTCAGCCAGCACACCCTGAGCTGGCGCATGGTCCGCCCATTCCTCCGGCAGCTGGCGATCACCCCGCCGTTGCTGGCAACATTTGCCGGCATGGCCTTTGCCCTGATGGGATGGACGCTGCCGGGCGCGGTGGACAAGACACTCACCGCCCTCGGGGAAATGGCGCTGCCACTCGGCCTGCTCGGGGTCGGCGGCTCGCTGGTGACCGTGAACCTCGGGGCCAACAGGCGCCAGCCGCTGGCTTCGGCGCTCCTGAAAACGGCCGTGTCACCCGTGCTCGGCTGGCTGGTCGGGCGTGCGCTGGGGCTGGGCGCCCTGGAGCTGAAGCTGGTGCTGATTCTCATGGCGTGCCCCACCGCCATCGTCTCCTACACCATGGCGCTGGAGATGAAGGGCGACGAGACGCTCGCGGCGGGCACGATCGTGCTGAGCGTGCTCACCTCACTCGCCTCGCTGGCGGTGATCCTCGCCGTATTTTGAACCGGCGCGCCCCGCCAGCTGATGTCAACTAATAGTATACTTAAACCACGGGCAGACCCCCGGAAAGTGGCGCGAGACTTAGTATACTATTAGTTGACATCAGGTCCTTCCCGCGCGCGCCACGCACAAGCCTGAGTCAGGTCCGGTCGGCCGCATCACGGGATCCGCAACTCGGTGCCGATGCGCAGGAGGCCGTTGGCGGCGATACGGTCCGAGTTGGCGTTGTAGATTTCCTGCCAGCGATTGGCCGTGCCGTAGTAGCGCTGGCTGAGGCGCGAGAGCGAATCCCCGCTCGCGACCACGTGGGTGCGGGACGCCGGGACCGCCGTGGGCGCGGTGGCCACCGCGCCCGGCGGATTGACCGTCCGGGAGAGCATCGTCTTGAGCTGGTAATTTTCCCCGGCCAGCACGGCGTTGGCGCCCTGCAACTGCTGGGCCAGCGCGCGGGTGGCGGCGAGATCCGCGGAATTCTGCGCCGTCGAGCGTTGCAGCGCGGTGAGGGCCTCGTTGAGGCGGGCGATCTCGGTCTGCGTGCTGCCGGTGTTGTTTTGGGCGCTGGCCCGCAATTGCGCGACCTCGCCGGAAAGCGTGGCCACTTGCGCAGCGAGCGCGTTCTTCTCCGCCGTCCCGGTCTCGGTGGCCTTGCCGGCGCGGGCGGTGAGTTCGTCCCGCTCCTTTTCCACCATCGCGTACCCGCGCAGTGAAGTGGCCAGCCGGTCCTCGGTGTCCGCCAGTTTCTTCTGGAGTTCGGAACTGTCCCCGCCGGCGGCCGGGGCGGAGGAGGTGGACGCGACGGCGGGCCGCTGTCTTGCCTCCGCCAGCGCGGCCTCGAGCTCGTTCACGCGACCGGAAAGATCAGGATAAGCCGGCGCGCGGCCGCGGGGGGCCGCCGCCACTTGCGCCTCGAGTTCGTGCACCCGGCCGGAAAGGTCGGGGTAGGCCGGAGCAGCCGGTTTGGTGGCTGCCGCATTTTCCGCCGCAGCCAGCTTCGATTCCAGTTCGCTGACCTTGCCGGAGAGATCGGGATAAGCGGGTGCCCCGTTCCGGGCGGCGAGGGCGCTCTTCAGTTCATTCGCCTGGGCCTGGGCCGCCGCCAAGCTGCCTCGGAGCCCGGCCTGTTGGGTCTCGAGATCCTTAATGCGGGCGGCATCCGCGGTGTTGTCGCGCAACTGGCGGCCGGTGTCGGCCAGCATCTTCTGCATGCGTTCCCGGTCGGCGCGCACCTGGGCGACTTCGCTGGCGAGGTCGGTCACGCGGCCGGACAATTCGTCGCGCTCGCGCCCTAGCTTCGCGCTGTCATCGCCGCCCTTGGCGGCGTTCTGCAACGCGGTGTTGGTCCCGGCCAGTTGCTGCTTCAGTCCGGTCTGGGCGGCCTCGGCGGCGATCAACTGGCGGGCGGAGTCGGCCACGGCGGCTTCCAGCTCACGGACGCGACCGGAGAGATCCGGGAAGGCGGGAGCGGCGGGTTTGGCGGCTTCCTTGGCTTGAGCAAGGGCGGTCTCAAGTTCATGCACGCGGTCGAGATAACCCGGCGGAGCGACCGGGCGGCCACGGGTCGCGGCGGTGGCCTCACCCAAATTGCGGCCGGCGTCGGCGAGCAATTTCTGCATGCGTTCGCGGTCCGCGCGCAGCTGGGCGACTTCGCCGGTGAGATCAGCCACGCGGCTGGAGAGGTCGGGATAAGCGGGAGCGGCCGGTTTAGCGGCGGCGGACTTTTCGGCGATCGTGAGTTTGGTTTCCAGTTCACTGACCTTGGCCGAAAGATCTGGATAAGCCGGCGCGGCGTTCTTCGCGGCCACCAGCGCTGCTTCCAGTTCGGTTACGCGGCCGGAAAGATCGGGATAGCCAGGCGCGGCGGGCTTGGCCTCGAGGGCGGACTTGAGCTGGGCAATTTGTTCGGTCGCCGTGCTCAACTCGGCCGCACCTTGCCGGCCGCTGGCGGCGAGGGCCGCCTCCAGTTCCCCAACCCGGTTGGAGAGGTCGGGATAAGTCGGGGCCGCGGGCTTGGCCGCGAGGGCCTTTTGCGAGGCGGCCAGATTGGACTCGAGAGTGGCGACCTGGTCGTGCAAGTCCGGATAAGCGGGGGCGGCCTTGCTGGCGGCGGCCAGCTGGGCCTTTTCCTCCGTGAGCCTGGCGATGGTGTCGCGCAATTCAGTCTGGGCGCTCCGCGCGCGGTCACGCTCGGTGGTGAGATCGGCGGCCTGGGTTTGGGCGGCCGCTTTCGCCTGCGCGAGGGTCGCCGCTTCCTGCTTGGCGCGAACAGCCTCTTCATTTGCCGAAGCGACAGCGGACTTGTCGGAGGAAACTTGCGCCTCAAGTTCGCGCACCCGGCCGCTGAGATCGGGATACTTGGGGTCGGCGGGCTTGGCGGCGAGCTGGTGCTGAGCGTCAGCCAGACTGGACTCAAGTTCACGCACGCGGCCGGAAAGGTCGGGATATTTGGGCGCGGCAGGCTGGCGCGCCTGGGCCAGCTGGCCCTCGAGTTCGCTCACGCGACCGGAAAGGTCGGGATAAGCAGGTGCCGCGGGCTTGGCTGCGAGCGCGGCCGTGAGATTGCCCACTTGGGCCTCCAGCGCGCCGACCTTGCCGGAAAGATCGGGGTAGGCCGGGGCCGCGGGCTTGATGGCTACTTGCTGCATTTTCAACGCGGCCACTTGAGACCGCAATTGCCCGGTCTCGGCCGTGGCGGCTTCAGCCTGGCGGCGGAGGGCGGCCTTGTCGGACTCAAGCATCTTGACCTGGGCCAGCATGGTGGTGCGCTCACGCTGGGCGGTGATCGTGGAGCTCTTGAAATCGTCAAACTGTTTCGCGACCTCGGCCCGCGCCTGCTCAGTCGCGCCCGCTTTCTGCGTGGCGGTGGCGAGCGCGGCCTCGAGTTCGCTCACCTTGCCGGAGAGATCAGGATAACCGGGCGCGGCCGGCTTGGCCGCGGCGGCATTTTGCGCGGCGATCAACTGACGGTTGGTGTCAGCCAGCGCCTGCTCCAATTCGCTGACTTTGCCGGAAAGGTCGGGGGTGGCGGCCATGGCAAGTTTGCGGGCAGCCGCGAGCGCGGTCTCGAGCTCAGCAACGCGTCCGGAGAGATCGGGGTAAGCGGGTGCGGCGGGCCGCTGCCGGAGCTGGGCGACCTCGGACTGGAGCGCGGTGTGCTCGGCCATGATGGCGTTGAGTTGCTGCTGCGCCTCATCCCGGGCCTTGGTAAGCGCGGCCGCTTGCGCCTTGGCGTCCGCTTGGGCGGAAGCGGCCGTAGACAAGCCGGCGGACATGGCCGCGAGTTTCCCGCGGGTGTCGGCCAGTTCCTGCGCGGAGGCCGCGACAGTGGCGCGCAGAGCCTCGGTCTGACGCTCCTGCTCACGGACGCGGTCGCTGAGATCGGGGTAGGCCGGGGCGACAGGCTTGCGGGCGACGGCAAGCGCCGTCTCCAGTTCGGCGACGCGTCCGGAGAGATCGGGATAGGCCGGAGTGGCCGGCCGGGCGCGGAGCTTGCCCGCCTCGGCTTGCAAAGCGGTGTAGGATTCCTGCGTCTGCTGCCTGGCGACTTCGGCCTGTGTGAGTTTCTGGCCGAGGAGCTGAGCCTCGGCTTGGGCGGCCTGTTTCGCCTGGCTGGCCCCGGTGGAAACAGCCGTGAGTTGCTTCTCAAGTTCCGTCACGCGGCTGGAGAGGTCAGGATAAGCCGGGGTGGCCGGCTTGCTCTTGGCCGCGAGGGCCTGCTGCGCCGTCGTCAACTGGGTTTCGAGCGCGGCAACATTGGTGCGCAAATCAGGATAAGCGGGGGCGGCTGGCTTGGCGGCCAGCTGGTGCTGGGCGTCAGCCAGACTGGACTCAAGCTCATGCACCCGGCCGCTGAGGTCGGGGTATTTTGGTGCCGCCGGTTTGGCCGCGAGCTGGCGCTGCGTGTCGGCCAGACTCGACTCGAGTTCCTGCACGCGGCCGGAGAGGTCGGGATAAGCGGGCGCAGCGGGTCGCTGGCGAAGCTGGGCAACCTCGGACTGAAGCGCGGTGTGCTCGGCCGTGATGGCGCCGAGTTTTTTCTGGGCCTCATTCTTCGCCTGGGCGAGTGCGGTCGCTTCCGTGACCGAGGCGGCGAGCTGGGTCTCGAGGGCGGTCTTCTGGCTGGTCACCTTGTTCAGAGTGCTTTCGACCTGGGTGCCAAAATTGCGCGCGGTCTCGAGTTCGGCGAGGGCCGCCTGCAACCCGCGGGTCTTCTGCTCGGTGGCCGCCGGTTTGGCCGCGAGCTGGCGCTGCGTGTCGGCCAGACTCGACTCGAGTTCGCGCACGCGGCCGGAGAGGTCGGGGTAAGCGGGGGCGACGGGTTTGGCGGCGGCGGACTTTTCCGCCGTCGCGAGTTTGGCTTCCAGTTCACCGACCTTGGCCGAAAGATCCGGATAGGCCGGCGCGGCGGGCCGCTGGCGAAGCTGGCTGACCTCGGACTGGAGCGCGGTGTGCTCGGCCGCGATGGCGCTGAGTTTTTTCTGGGCCTCATCCTTCGCCTGGGCGAGTGCGGTTGCTTCCTGCCTGGCGCGACTCGCTTCCGTGGCCGCCGCGGCGAGCTGGGTCTCGAGGGCGGTCTTCTGGTCGGTGACCTTGTTGAGGGAGCTTTCGACCTGGCTGCCAAAATTGCGCGAGGCCTCGAGTTCGGCGCGGACCGCCTGCAACTCGCGGATTCTTTGATCGAGCGCCGTCGTGTCGGCCGCGGGCTTGGGCGCCTGTTGCAGCGCGGCGAGGGATTGCTTGGTGCGTTCCAGTTCGGCCTTCACGGCCTCGGCGGCTTCCCGGTCCGCTTTTTCGCGGTCGGCGGACAGCTTGACCAGGCGCTCGCGCTCGGCGCGCAGCGCACTCACCGTGCCGGTGAGGTCGGCGACTTGGGCGGAAAGAGTTTCGCGCTCGGTGCGCAGGCGGTTGAGGGCGGGATCCTCGGACAGTGGCGCGGGCTGAACCGGGGTGGGCACGGCCGCGGCGGCAGGCTTCGTGTCGGGCGCCGCCGGAGTCTCCCCGGTCGCCGGGGCCGGAGTGCTGGTAACGGTGGATGGCCTGTGGCCGAGCTCGGCCTTGCGCTCGGCCAGCCGCTTCTGGGCGGTTGCATACGCGGCCTTGTCGAGCGAGCCGACGAGGTTGTCGAGAGCCCGTCCGCGGGCGCCATTTTCCCGCGCGAGCGAGAGCCACACGAAAGCCTCAATGGGATCGGCGGCGACGCCGTGGCCCTCCGCGTAGGCCAGCCCAAGATTGTATTGGGCAATGCCGTTGCCTTTCACCGCCTTGGCCCGGAGCGAGGTGAGCTCGCTGCTATCCTGGGCGGAGACGGTGAGGCCGCAGATGAACGCGAGCAGGAGAACAACAAGCGGGCGGTAGATTTTCATACGGCGGGCAAAGGTGTGGGTGGATACAATTGCCCGGGCCCCGGCCCGGCTGCAAGCCCGCCCCGTGCTCCGCTTGTAAAAAATAAGGTGGTTAACCGGGGCTTTAGCCTGTAACCACGCCGGGTCGCCAACGGGCTGTTCATATCTACCTGTAATTCAATAGCCGGTTTGGTCGCGAAGCTCAGTTCGCGTTTGGGCGTTACTCCTTGGTTCGCATAACAGCCCGGTGCCACGCGGCGAGCAACCGGCGGGTGGCGGCGATCGGGGCTCGGGCACGGAAGGTGCGGTCGGCCGACCAGAGCCGCGCGATCTCGTCGCGGTTTTTCCAGAAGCCGACCGCGAGCCCCGCGAGATAGGCCGCGCCGAGCGCGGTCGTCTCGGTGGTGCGCGGGCGGACCACCGGCACGCGGAGCAGATCGGCTTGGAATTGCATGAGCGCGTTGTTCCCCACCGCGCCGCCGTCCACCCGCAGTTCGCGCAATTTCCGGCCGGCATCGGCCTCCATGGCGCTGAGCAGGTCGGCGCTCTGGTAGGCGATGCTTTCCAGCGCGGCGCGGGCGAAGTGTCCGGCGTTGCTGCCACGGGTGAGCCCGACGATCGCGCCGCGCGCGCCGGCATCCCAGTGCGGCGCGCCCAAGCCGGTGAACGCGGGCACGAGGTAAACGCCGCCGTTGTCCTTCACCCGCGCGGCAAGTTTCTCCACGTCCACGCTCTTCGCGATAAGACCGAGCCCGTCGCGCAGCCATTGCACCACGGCGCCGCCGATGAACACAGAGCCCTCGAGCGCGTATTCGAGCCGGCCATCAAGCTTCCACGCGATGGTGGTGAGCAGTTGGTTCTTGGAAACAACGGGCTTGGGCCCGGTGTGCATGAGCAAAAAGCAGCCGGTGCCGTAGGTGTTCTTCGCCATGCCGGGCGACCAGCAAGCCTGGCCGAAGAGCGCGGCCTGCTGGTCGCCGGCGATCCCGCTGATGGGCACGCCGCGCAACGCGGGCAGGGCGGACACCTCGCCGTAAATTTCGCTGCTGCTGCGGACCGCCGGCAGGATGGCACGCGGGATGCGAAGGATTTTCAGCAACGCGTCGTCCCAGTCACCAGTGCGGAGATTGAGCAGCAGCGTGCGCGAGGCGTTGGAGACATCGGTGGCGTGGACGCGGCCGTTGGTCAGCTGCCAGAGCAGCCAGGTGTCCACCGTGCCGAAGGCGAGTTCGCCCCGCTCGGCGCGCCGGCGGGCGCCGGACACGTGATCGAGCAGCCAGCGAAGCTTGGTGCCGGAAAAATACGGATCGAGCAGCAGCCCGGTTTTGCGCCGGAAAAACGGCTCAAGAGCGGCGCGCTTGAGTTTTGCGCATAGGTCCGCCGTGCGGCGGTCCTGCCACACGATGGCGCGGTGCAGCGGCCGGCCGGTGCGGCGGTCCCAGAGCAGGGTGGTCTCGCGCTGGTTGGTGAGGCCGATGGCCGCGATGTTTTTCCCGGTCAGGCTGGCCCCGGCCACGGCGGCGAGCGCGGTGCGGCGCGTGGTTTCCCACAGGTCGCGCGGATCGTGTTCGACCCAGCCTGGACGCGGGTAGTGCTGGGCGAATTCCTGCTGCGTGGTGGAAATCGCCCGCCCGCGCCGGTCAAAGACGATGGCGCGGGAGGAAGTGGTGCCTTGGTCGAGGGCAAGGACGTAGGGCATGGGACGAAGGGAGGTGTAAAACAGCCTCCAGTCCGCGCCAAGCCGCGAATAATCCGCGTTGGCCGGTTGCGGGGATTTTTACCGGACGGATGCTTGCCAAGAAAAGTAAGCTAGCTTACTAATGATGGTTCCGCCCCATGTCCCCCTCCCGGCCCAACCTTGAGCGCAGCCTCGGCTTTTTAATGGCCGACATCAGCCGGCTGGTGCGGAAGGAGTTTGACCGGCGCGTGCGCGACCTGGGTCTGACGCGGGCGCAGTGGCTCTTTCTCTATTACCTGGCCCGGCAGCCCGGCTGCACGCAGAGCGAACTGGCCGAGCTCCTCCAGATGGAAAAAATAACCATCAGCCGCCAGGCCGACCGGCTGGAGCAGCGGGGCTGGATCCAGCGCAGCGACCATGCCGATGATGCCCGCGCCTATCACCTGGAGCTGACGGCCCGGGCGGAGCGCATCATCACCCGGCTGGATGAGCGGGCCGCCCGGTTGCGCAAGGACTATCTGCACGGCATCCCGGCGCCCCGGCGCTCGGCGCTGCTGGCGGATCTCTCCTTGATCAAGACCAACCTGCTGCGACTCGACCCCAAGCCCCGTTGAAAATTTCCATGAACCCACGCTTCGTTCCCCGCCTTTCCCTTCTGGCTGTGCTGGCGCTGGCCGCCGGCTGCAGCCGCTCGGCCGACAACAGGACCGCCGCCGCTCCCGCCGTCCCGGTGCAGGTGGCCGTCGCGGTGCAACAGGACGTGCCGCGCCGGATCGAGTCCATTGGCGCGGTGCAGGCGTTGCGCACCGTCGCCATCAAGTCCCAGGTCGATGGCATCATCGCCCAGGTGCACTTCCGCGAGGGCGACGACGTGAAGGCGGGCGATTTGCTCGTTACGCTCGACCGCCGGCCCTTTGGGAACAGCCTCCGCATCGCGCGGGCCGACCTGGTCAACGCCCAGGCCGAGGCGGTGCGGGCCCAGGCCGACGCCGACCGCTACACACGGCTCGACCAGCAGGACGCCATCTCCAAGGAGCAATACGCCCAGCTGACCACCCGGGCCGAGACCACGCGCGCGGCGGCGCAGGCCAAGGAAGCCGCCGTGGCCAACGCCGAGTTGCAGCTCGGCTACACCGAGATTCGCGCGCCCATCGCCGGTCGCACCGGTCAGCTCATGCTGCACGAGGGGGCGCTCGTGAAGGCCAACGACAACAGCTTCACCGTGGTCACCATCAACCAGCTCGCGCCGGTCGCGGTGGCCTACGCCGTGCCCGAGCGGTCGCTCGATGAAATTCGAGCGGCCTTCATCGCGGGCACCGCCACTGTGGTCGTCACGGACCGCGCCAGTGGCATCAAGCGCGAGAACGGCCGGCTCGAGTTCATCGACAACACCGTCGATCTCACCACCGGCATGATCACGCTGAAGGCGGTCTTCCCCAACGAGGACCAGGCGCTCTGGCCCGGCCGTTTCGTCTACGTCGTCACGCAGGTCGGGATCGATCGCGACGCCATCGTCGTGCCCTCGACGGCGGTGCAGAACAGCCAGAACGGCGCGACGGTCTACGTGTTGAAGCCCGACCAGACGGTCGAGCTGCGCCCCGTCAAGGTCGCGCGCACCGCCGGCGACAGCACGCTGCTCGCCGACGGCATCAAGGCCGGCGAGACAGTCATCACCGACGGCCAGATCCGCCTGCTGCCCGGCATGAAGGCCGAGGCGCACGCCCCGTCCGGGGCCGCGACCGCCGCCGCGCCGAAAAAATCCTGAGGATCCCGCCATGAACCTGCCCGAAATCTGCATCCGCCGCCCGGTGATGACCACGCTGCTGACCGCGGCGCTCTGCATCTTCGGCGCGATGGCCTACCGGCTCCTGCCGGTCAGCGACCTGCCCAACGTCGACTTTCCCACCATCCTGGTGAGCGCCTCGCTGCCCGGTGCCACGCCCGAGACGATGGCCAGCGCCGTCGCGACCGTGCTCGAGCAGCAGTTCTCCACCATCGCCGGCATCGACTCGATGACGTCCACCAGCAGCACCGGTACGACGCAGATCACGCTGCAGTTCACGCTGGAGCGCAACATCGACGCCGCAGCGCAGGACGTGCAGGCCGCCATCGCCGCCGTGCAGCGGCGGCTGCCGACCGACATGCCGTCGCCGCCCTCGCTGCGCAAAACCAATCCCGCCGACCAGCCCATCATGTATCTGGCCGTCAGCTCGCCGACGCTGCCGCTGTCCGCCGTCGACGAATACGCCGAGACCACCATGGCGCAGCGCATCTCGACCGTGGACGGCGTGTCGCAGGTCCAGGTCTTCGGTGCGCAGAAATACGCGCTGCGCGTCCGGCTCGATCCGCGCCTGCTCGCGAGCCGCGGCATCACGCTCGACGAGGTCCGCACCGCATTGAGCGCGCACAACGTCAACCAGCCCACCGGCCTGCTCGACGGCTATCGCCAGTCGGTGCAGATCCTCGCCAGCGGCCAGCTGGCCAACGCCACGGAGTTCACCAGCCTCGTCGTCGCCTACCGCAACGGCGCGCCGGTGCGCCTCGGCGAGCTCGCGCAGGTCCTCGACAGCGTGCAGGATGTGCGCGTGGCCACCTGGTTCGCCGAGCGCGACGGCCCCGGTGGCCGGCTCGACCCGCGTCGCGCGCTCGTACTCGCCGTACAGAAGCAGCCGGGCGTCAACACCGTCGAGGTCGCCAACCGCGTGAAGGCCCTCATGCCGCTCATCTCGCGGCAGCTGCCCGAGTCCGTGAAGTTCAGCATGCTGCGCGACACCTCCGAGGTCGTGCGCGCCTCGGTCCACGACGTCCAGGCCACGCTCATGCTGTCGATCTTTCTCGTGGTGCTCGTGATCTTCGTGTTCCTCCGCTCGCTGGCCGCCACGCTGATCCCCAGCGTGGCCATCCCGATGGCGTTGCTCGGCACTTTCATGGTGATGTATTTTTGCGGTTACTCGCTCGACAACCTCTCGCTGCTTGCGCTCACGCTCTCGGTCGGCTTCGTGGTGGACGACGCCATCGTCATGCTCGAGAACATCGTCCGCCACATCGAGGGCGGCATGCCGGTGCGCGAGGCGGCTTTCCGCGGCTCGCGCGAGATCGGCTTCACCATCCTGTCCATGACGCTGTCGCTCGTGGCGGTGTTCATCCCGCTCATGTTCATGGGCGGCATCCTCGGGCGGCTGCTGCACGAGTTCGCCGTCACCATCACCTCGGCCATCATCGTGTCGGGCGTCGTGTCGCTCACGCTCACGCCGATGCTGTGCAGCCGGTTCCTCAAGCCGCATACCGGCAGCGCGCACGCGGGCGGCCTGCCGCACGGGAAGCTCTACGAGTGGAGCGAACGCGTGTTCGCCGGCATGCACCGGTTCTACGAGCGCACGCTGCACGCCAGCCTGCGGCACCGGGCGGTGGTCCTCATCATCGCCGGCGTGATGGCCCTGCTCACGGTCGGGTTGGTGAAGGTGCTCCCGCAGGGCTTCATCCCGACCGACGACACCGGCCTCGTGCTGGTGTTCACCGAGGCCGCGCAGGATATTTCCTTTGAGGAGATGGTGCGGCACCAGCAGGCGGTGGCGGCCATCGTGGCGGAGCAGCCCTACGTGGAGGCGATGATGTCCTCGATGGGTTCCAGCGGCGCGGTCAGCGCCACGTCGAACCAGGGCCGCGTGTTCATGCGCCTCAAGCCGCGCAGCGAGCGGGCGCCGATCGAAGCGATCATGGGCGATCTGCGCAAGAAACTCGCCGCGGTCCCCGGCATCCGCGCCTTCCCCCAGATTCCGCCGGCCATCCGCATCGGCGGCCAGCTGACGAAGGCGCTTTACCAGTTCACCCTCTTCGGCTCCGACCTCAAGGAGCTCTATGCCGCCGCGGGCGGGCTGGAGCAGAAATTCCGCGAACTGCCGCAGCTGGTCGACGTGAACTCCGACCTGCAGATCACGAGCCCCCAGCTGCGCGTGGACATCCAGCGCGACCGCGCCGCCGCCCTGGGCATCACGCCGCAGCAGATCGAGGACGCGCTCTACAGCGCGTTTGGCTCGCGGCAGGTCTCCACCATCTACACGCCGACCAACCAGTATTTCGTCATCATGGAAGTGGCGCAGGAATACCAGCGCGAGGCCTCGGGGCTTTCGCTCATCTACCTCCGCAGCAAGGGCGGCAAGCTTGTCACGCTCGACACCGTCGCCACGTTGCGCCGCGATGTCGGGCCGCTCACGGTCAACCACCTCGGACAGCTGCCCGCCGTGACCATCTCGTTCAACCTCAAGTCCGGCGTCTCGCTCGGCGATGCGACCGCCGCCATCCAGGCACTCGCGCGTCAGGAGCTGCCGGCCACCATCAGCTACAATTTCGTCGGCTCCGCGCAGGCCTTCGCCTCGTCGCTCGCCGGCATGGGCCTGCTGATCCTGGCCGCCCTCGTGGTGATCTACATCGTGCTCGGCGTGCTCTATGAGGACTTCATCCACCCGCTGACGATCCTCTCCGGCCTGCCGGCGGCGAGCTTGCCTGCCTCGTCCGTTTCCGGCCGATCATGATGACCACGTTCGCCGCGCTGGCGGGCGCCATGCCCATCGCCCTCGGCCTCGGCTCGGGCGCCGACTCGCGCCGGCCGCTCGGCCTCGCGGTGGTGGGCGGGCTCGTGGTCTCGCAAATGCTGACGCTCTACATCACGCCGGTCATCTACATCTACATGGACCGTTTCACCCACTGGCTGGAACGCCGGCGCGGGCACAGCCGCCCGGCCCATCTCGGCGAAATCGCGCCCGTGGCAAAGTAAATCACCCTTTGCCGCCGCCGGCCGTGCGGGCCCGTCGCGGAAGATTCCGGGCCTCAGAAACGGTAGCTTGCCTGGAACCCGGCGCCGACATCGGGGCTGGCGTTGGTGAAACCCTTCGTGGCATAGGCCATCACCCGCCAGCGGGCGTTGTAATCACGGGTAAACATGGCCGTGGCATCGAAGGAACTATCACTCCCCTGCACGATCGGCTGCCGCCAGTTGAGCAAGGCGGTGACAATGCTGGTCGGGGACACGCGAAAGTGCGCGCCGCCGGACGCATAGACGCCGTTGCGCAGCTGGTAGGTCGCGGTATCGCCGAGCACACGGTAGCCGGCCGTGGCAAAAGGCGTGACGCTGGTGAAAATGTGACTGAGGGTAAGCTCTCCGTAATAGTCGGCCGCCCCGGTGCCCAGCCCACGGGCCTCATCGGCCGTGGGCAATTTAACCCGGGCTGTGGCGTCGAGGTTGGTCTGCTCGGCGACGGGACCGAAGTGGTAGGTTGCGCCAAGGTAGATGTCGCCCAATCCCGACTCGGACGCGGAAGTCGGCCGCGCCGTGCCGGATCCGGCGACCACGGTGGCCGGCCCCTTGATTCTAAGGTAGGAAAAGTTGGCGCTGAGAGCCCACGCATGGTTTTCGTAGCCCAGATTGAGTGGAGTGGAAAAAACCTCGGTGTTGGTGGTGAAACCGTAGTCACCGCGGCTGTAGTCGAAGCCGGTGCTGAGCGTCGTCACGGCCGGCGGGGTTGGCGTGGATTGCGCAGAGAGCACGGCGGTGCCGGTGAGAAGGGCGAGCAAGGGAATGTTTTTGAAGAGGTTCATGGCGGTTGGGGCAGGGGAGGTTGAAGGAAGGCGCCGCTTGGCGCCGCGCTCCGGGTGAAAAGCCAGAAGCGCGGCGATAGTGGCGTGGCGCACGGCGCGGGCGCCGCACGCGGTCCATTTTGTGGTCAGGACTTGGGCGTGGCGGAGACATCAGCCGAGCTTTGCGCGGCGGCTTCCGCGTGGGCTACAGCCTCGGCGTAGGCGCCGTAGTCGTGCGCCAGGGCAGACTGGGTTTCACCCCAGGCAGCCGCATCCGACGCCTTGACGGCGGCTCGCAGGCTGGCGCGGAGCTCCTTTTCCTGCTTCCGCACCTCAACGAGGGCCTTGGCAAAGGCATCGCGGGCCTTTTCGCCGGAAGCCTCGGCCCTGACGCGCAATTCGGCGACCAGCTGCACTGAGGCATCAAGGCGGGACTGCACCTCGGCCGTCACGCTGTCACGCACGGCGAAAGCCGACGTCTGGATGGTATGCACGGTGTCCGCGGTGTTGACGGTGACCGAGGCCTGGCTCGGCACTGCGGTGGCCACGGACAAACCGTTGGCCTGCCCTTCGGCCGAGCCATGCGTGGTGGCGTTTGCGTTTACCCCCGTTGCCGAGGAGGCGTTGCCCGCTGCCTGCGCGCTGTTGGTCACTCCGGCAGCGGCCGGCATGACCGGTGTCCGGATCGCGGTGGAGGCCGCGGAAGCGGCACCAGCCGTGGCGCCGGCTGAAACCGTCGGCGGAGGGGGCGGGGGAGGCGTGGGCTGCATGGCGGGCGCATTCACCCGACCGGCGGCGTTCGCCGCGCCGTTGAGCACCTGGGCCGAACCGAGCGATGCAAGGGTGGCGAAGGCAATGACGAGCGCGACATTTCGCTTAATGTTTTTCATGGCTAAATCTCCTTTGGTTGAGGGTTCGGCCTCTCAGACTAATCGTTTGCAGCCAGAGTTTCTTCGGGGGAGATAAATTCGGGAAATTTCCGTGTAAAAAAATGGAACAACTTTCGCCGCCCGGGTCTCCCGCGCACGCGCCGGATATATCCGACCCCCACATTTATTGGCAAAAGCCGCCGTGACACCCGAACTTCGCCGCCGGATGCTGTCCCAGCATTTGACCCACCATGAAGATCTGCCCGCCCATCCTTGCCGCCCTGTTGCTCGCGGGGTGCTCGGCTGTGCCGGGCTCCTTTCAGCTGCAGGAAACCGCCAAGTATTCCATCGAGAACACCGGGAAATTCGCCCCCCTGGATCCTGCCACGCAATCCGCGATCGTCTGCACCGGCCTTCAGGAGCACACCGGCCGCGACGGCCGGCTGGAGGTGGTGGCCAATGTGATGAACCGCGCGAGCGGCCGCCGCGAGGTCCAGGTGCGCTGCGTGTTCAAGGATGCCAACGGTTTCGCCACCGGCGACGAGACCGCGTGGCAGGTGCTCCAGCTCGACGAGGACGCCACGGAGGCCGTGCGCTTTGTCTCGCTGAACAATCGCGCGCGCCTCTACACCGTCGCCGTGCGCGCACCGCGCTAGGTGTGAGTCGTCAGGGTTTCGGCGGGGTCGTGGGCGTCCCGGCCGGTCGTTTTGGCGGCGCGGGAGTGACGGGCCTGGCCGCCACCGGGGGCGGGGCCTGCATCCTGGCCCGGCGGTCGATCACATACCACAGCACGAAGCCCATGGCGCCGACCAGCAACACGAACAAAATCATGATTTCCTTGGAGCGGCGCACGGGAACAAATTATCCGCGGCTCAACCCAGGGCCAGCGCAATCACGCCGAGCACCATGCCGCCCGCGGCCAAGAGCCGGCGCGGCGCATCGGCTTCTTTGAGCAATTTTGCGCCGAAGAAGGTCCCGAGCAGGATGCTGATCTCGCGGGCCGGGGCGATATAGCTGACGGGCGTGAAACTCATGGCGGTGAGGATCAGCACGTAACCGATCGGGCCGAGCAGGGCCACGGTGAACACTTTTCCGCGATGCTCCCGCCAGGCTGACGCGGCCTCGGCGCGGCGCCGCCAGGCAAACGGCGTGAGCACGCCGCACATCACCACCTGTGTGCCGCAATCGTAGAGCACGGGCGGCAGATGCAGCTGCGAGACGGCGCGCTGGTCCCACACGGTGTAGGCGGCGATGCAGCAGCCGCAGGTGAAGCCGTAAAGCAAGCCGCGGCGCAGGTGCGCGCGGTCGGCGTGCAGCAGCCGGGGCCCGCCTGTGAGGTAGAAGATGCAGGTGACGATGATGGCCCCGCCGGCCAGCGCCAGCGGGGTCGGGCGTTCGCCGAAAAGGGCCATGGCGGCGAGCGTCGAGAGGAGCGGGCCGGTGCCGCGCGCCAGCGGATAGACGAGGGAGAAGTCGCCGTGCCGGTAGCCGCGCTGGAGCAGCAGCGCGTAGGCGGTTTTGATGAGACCGCTGCCGACAAACAGGAACAGGGCAGCGGACGGCAGCACGGGCTGCCGCCACAGCCAGTAACAAGTCACGGCCGGCACGTAAAAGGCGAACGACAGGAGCCCGGTCAGCCAGACGAAAGGCAGGCCGCCGCCCGAACGCTTCGCCGCGTAGTTCCACGTCGCATGCGTGAACGCGGCGATCAGGACGATGCCGAGGGCCAGGGGAGTCATGGCAGAATATGATTTACCACAGGGGCACAGGGGACACGGCCGACGAATAGGCTTCAAACGAAAACAATTCTCTGAGACCTCTGGGGCCCCGTGGTTAAATCATCCGACCTGCTCCGCGAACTGCGCCCGACGCTCGCCCTGGCCTTCCCGATCGTCGTCGGGCAGGTCAGCCAGATGCTGATCGGGCTCACGGACAGCGCCTTCATCGGTCGCGTGGGGACGGTGCCGCTGGCAGCGGCGGCGTTCACCAACGGCGTGTTCGGCATCTTTTATGTGGTGGGCATCGGGCTGCTGCTGGGCGCCGGGGTGTTCGCGGCGCGCGACCACGGCGCGGGCGACGAGGCGGGTTGCGCGGCGTGGCTGCGGCACGGGCGGGCGCTGGCGCTCGTCGTGGGGCTGGGGGCGCTGGCCTTGATGGCGCTGCTGTCCACGCAACTGCACCGCTTCGGCCAGCCGGCGGAGGTGGTGGCGATCGTGCGGCCGTTTTTCCTGCTGATTGCGACGTCGTTCGTGCCCGCACTGGTTTTCCAGGTGCAGCGCCAGTTTGCCGAGTCGCTCGGCCGGCCGTGGGTGCCGATGGGCATCATTTTGGCGGACGTGGTGCTGAATATTTTTCTCAACTGGGTGCTCGTGTTCGGCCACCTCGGGTTCCCGGCCCTCGGCCTGGTGGGCGCGGGCTGGGCCACGCTGCTGGCGCGGCTGGCGGCGGTGGCGGCCATCGCGTGGTTGCTGAGAAGTTCCCCGCATTTTGCCGCGGTGCGGGCGGCGCCGTGGGCGGGCTGGGAGCGGACGCGGTTCGTTGCTCTGCTGCGGCTGGGCGGGCCGGCGGGCGGCATGCTGCTGTTCGAGGCGGGGGCGTTTGCGGCCTCGGCGCTGATGATGGGCTGGCTGGGCACGCTGCCGTTGGCGGCGCACCAGATCGCCATCGGATGCGCGTCGCTCACCTTCATGGTTCCGCTGGGGCTGTCGCTGGCCGTGAGCCTGCGGATCAGCAAGGCGCTGGGCGCCGGCCGGCGCGAGGCGCTGCGGGCCATCGGCTTTGGCGCGCTCGCGACCGGGCTCGCCTTCATGGTCGGCTGTGCGCTGGTGTTTGCGCTGGCGGGGCGGGGCATCACCGCCGGCTTTACGCCGGCGGCGGATGTGGCTGCGCTGGCCGCGCAATTGCTGATCGTGGCCGCGGTCTTCCAGCTCTTCGACGGCGGGCAGGTGATCAGCGCCGGCGCGTTGCGCGGACTGGGCGACGTGAAGGTGCCGACCGTCATCACGTTCATCGCCTACTGGGTCATCGCGCTGCCGCTGGGCTACTGGCTGGCGTTTCATACCCCGCTCGGGCCGGTGGGCGTATGGACCGGACTGGCGTCGGGCTTGGCCTTCGCCGCCGTCTTTCTCGGCTGGCGGTTCCACCACAAGACCCGGCCGGGTTGACTGGCTTGCAGCGGGGCGATGTCAACTAATAGTATACTTAGGCGCGGAGCTTTTGAGCAAAAGAGCGCATCAGCTTAAGTATACTATTAGTTGACATTGCCCATTTGCCGCCGTTTCAGGCAAGAGCCTCGGCGAGGGTGGCGATAATGTCGTTCACGGGCTCGGTGCCGACGGAGAGGCGGAGCAGGCCGGGGTCGAGTCCGTGCGCGGCGAGCTCGGCGCGGCCGGCCGCCGAATTGATGAGGTCGTAGTGGGCGAGGTAGATGAACGGCGAGAGCAGCGTCGTCCGCATGCCGAAGCTCGGACCCTTGGGCAGGCGCACGCGGTCGTAGAATTTTTCGAACGGGGTGCGCAGCGTGAATGAAATCATGCTGCCGACGGATTCCGGTGCGCGCGCGATCTTGAGGTAATTGGCGCGCGTGGCGGGTTGCAGCGCCCACCAGACCCGGCTGACGGCGGGATGTTTCTCGAGAAACGCGGCGACCTGCAGCGTGCTGGCGTTGATGTGCGCGACGAATTCCTCGGTCGCACCGATTTGGGCGGCGAGCCGGGCCAGGTCGCGCGGATGCACCGGCTCGAGAAAGCCGGCCACGAGACGGCGGAGTTCGTCCGCGTCAGACCGGGTGGAATTGACGACCACGGCGCCCGCGATGACGTCGCCCTCATTGGCGGTGTATTTGGTGAGGCTTTGCGCGACGAGGTCGGCGTGGGGCAGCAGGTCGACGTTGAACGGCGAGCTGATGGCGGGATCGAGGATGAGTCGCGCCCTGTGGCGGCGGGCGAGCGCGACCACGGCGGCGACATCGGGGGTCTGGATGAGGGGATTGGTCGGGGCCTCGATGACCACGCCGGCGATGCGCGAGCCGTGCTCGGCGAAAAGCCGCTCGAGTCCAGCCAGATCGGTAACGTCGCCGTGCCGCAGGTAATCGCGGGCGGGGTCGGGCGTGAATTTTTTCAGCAACGCGATGCTGTCGAGGTAAAGCCAGCCGAGCTGGACCCAGGCGGTGCGGCCGCGTGGCGCTTGCAGCGTGCTGATGGCGCGGAAGGCGGCGTGCAGGGCATTCATGCCGCTCGGCGCGAGCAGGATGTCGGCGTCGCGGGCCCCGGCGTAGGCGCGGCGCAGCACGCGCTTGATTTCCGCTGTCGCATCACCCGGAAAAAGCTTCTCCGGCACGGCGGCGGGCCGGACCCCGAGCCGCACAAGATGATCCTCCGCCGCGCGGGTGGACAGGAAGCCACCGAGATGCTGGAGGAAAAGTTTTCCGCGAATGTTCAACGCCGGGGTGTCGGTGTGCGCGACGCCGTCGATATCCTCGGCGGAGAAAGGGAAGGCGTGGGCCGGGCCGGCGCGGCCGAGGTGATCGGCGAGCGCGCCAGCCATGACGGGGGAGGTCACCAGCCAGAGGGAGCGGCCGGCGAGCTCGGGCCGGCGGCCGAGATATTCGCAGAGCTGCTTCGCGTGCGAGTGCACCACGAAGCGCGGGTAACCCGAGGCGATGTGCCGTGTGGTCTCGGGCCGGCCTTCTTCGTAACCGATGATGTCACCCAGCGTCGGCAGGCTGCACGCGACGGAGTGCGGGCTGCCGGGAATACGCTGGCCGAGCGGAATGGGTTTGAAGACGGACATGCGGGGACAAGGGGCAAGTTCACCGTCCGGGCGCGGGTGAAGCAATGACGGGGTGTGTCATGTGACAGCGGGCGGGGCGAGGCGGGCCCTGGCCTCGGACAGCGTGAGGCCGTCGATGCGCACCACCTTATGCCGGGATTTGTCGCCGCGGACAAGGGTGATCGCCCGGCGGGGCACGCCGAGCCGGGTCGCGAGGAATCCGAGCAGCGCGTCGTTGGCGCGACCCTCGAGCGCCGGCGCGTGGACCCGGACCTTGAGCGCATCACCGAGCCAGCCGGCGATCTCGTCGCGCGGGGCGTTGGGGATGATCTTTAGCGTGAGCGTGCAGGAGGGCATGGCGGACGATTGCGGGATTGAACCGGCCCCGGATTGCGGCAAATTGCCCGCCAGCACTCAACCCCATTACTCCAATGCTGCACACAATCATGAACCTGAATTATCTCGCGGTCGTCGTGACCGCCGCCGTCGGTTTCCTTCTCGGCTGGCTGTGGTATTCCGTGTTGTGCGGCAAGACCTGGATGGCCGAGATGAAAATCACGGAGGAATCCATGAAGGCTGCGGCCGAGAAGGGCATGGCGAAATTTTTTGCCATCGGGTTTGCCTACACTTTGCTGGGCACCTTCGGGCTCGCGGCGTTGATCAAGGCGCACGGCTCGGAAAACTGGCTCAAGGGCGCGGAGCTCGGCCTGTTCGTTGGCGTATTTATCGTCGGGATGCGCATGCTCAATGGCAGCATGTGGGAACAGCGTTCCGTGAAGCTGCAGGCCATCAACCTCGGGCACGAGATCGCGCTGTTCACCTTGCAGGGGGCCATCCTCGGGCTCTGGCATTAGCATCAGCCCAGCCGGCGATTTTTTGCCGAAACGGTTTGCCGCGGGCGCGGCAAACTGGCGGACTAGCGCGGCATGAAACTGGTTTCCTGGAACGTCAACGGCATCCGCGCCGCGCTGAAGAAGGGCTTTCTCGACTACATGACGCAGGTGGACGCCGACGTCATCTGCCTGCAGGAGACGAAGGCGCAGCCCGGCGACGTGCAGCACGTGGCCTGGGTCGCGGGCTACACGCCGCACTGGTATCCGGCGGTGAAGAAGGGTTACTCGGGCACCGTCCTGTTCACGCGCGTGGCGCCGCTCAAGGTGACCTGCGGCATCGGCCTGCCCGGGCACGACGACGAGGGGCGCGTTATCACCGCGGAGTTCAAGGACTTTTTTCTTGTGAACGTCTACCAGCCCAACTCGCAGCGCGGCCTGACGCGGCTGAAATACCGCATCGAGGAATGGGACCCGGCGTTTCTCGCCTATCTCAAAAAACTCGAGAAGAAGGGCAAGCCGGTGGTGTTCTGCGGCGACCTGAACGTGGCGCACACGGAGATCGACCTGACCAATCCGAAGACCAACCGGCGCAACGCGGGCTTCACCGACGAGGAGCGCGCAAATTTCACCGCGCTGCTGGCGAAGGGCTTCGTGGACACCTTCCGCGAATTCGAAAAAGGCCCCGGCCACTACACCTGGTGGAGCCAGATGATGAACTGCCGGCCGCGGAACATCGGGTGGCGCGTCGATTACTTTGTGGTCTCGAAAAAACTGCGCCCAGCGCTGAAGCGCGCCTGGATTTCGCCCGAGGTGATGGGCAGCGACCACTGCCCGGTCGGGCTGGAGTTGAAGTGATGCCAGCTGGAGCCGGATTGAATCAATTGATGCTGCGTTCGCCGCGGTTGACGCTGGCGGTCGCGGAGAGCATCACCTGCGGCCACGTGCAGGCGGCGATCGGCGCGGAGTCGGGGGCATCGGCTTATTTTCTGGGCGGGGTCACGGCCTACAGCCTCGAGCAGAAAGTGAAGCTGCTCGGCGTGAACCGGGCGCATGCCCGGCGCGTGAACTGTGTGTCGCAACGCGTGGCGGTCGAGATGGCCCGGGGGGCGGGCGAGCTTTTCGGCGCGGACCTCGCCGTGGCGACCACGGGTTATGCCGAGCCGAGTCCGGCCGATGCGGTGAAGGTGCCGCTGGCGTGGTGGGCGTTGTGCCACCGGCAGCGACGCGGCGCGGTGATTATTTCCGGCTTGGTGGAACTGCCGGGCGCGACGCGAGCCCAGGCGCAGGAGCGTGTGACACGGGAAGTGCTCGGCCGGCTGACGGCGTATTTGCGCGAACTTAGGAGATAACCCGCCTTCGCCCCGCCGTTGCGGGACTTTGGCGCGGTTGCGGCTGTGCTTTGCGAGAGAATCAGGCGCGCAAGAAGCCGGCAGAATTGTTCGCAAAAAACCCGCCGGAGCGCGGCGGGTTGGGCAAATAATATCTGGCCGGTTACTGCGTGAGGCGCGTCACGTAGTCCATGATGAAGCGGGCTTCCGGCGGCGGCGTGACCCAGTCGCTGTAAAGCAGCTCGGGCAGGCGGTTCGTGGTATTATAGAAGAGGCGGTTGGCCTCGTCGTGGGGCGACATGTAGCCAGTCTTTATGGCGGCGCCGAGGTAGAGGCCCTCGGTCGAGGAATAAACCAGCACATTGGCGTCGCCGGGGAGGGACTTGCTCAGGCTCTCGCGCTCGGCCGCGCGGATGCCGGCGAGGACCTTGGCCTCGGCACCGAAGTTCATGCGGGTTTTGAAGAGCAGGCGGGCGGTGTTGTCGTCCATCAGGACATAAATCACGTTGATGGACTTGCCGCCGGCCTGGAGGCCGAAGCTGAATTCGCCGGCCCGGAGGAAGGCGGGCACGGACCACCGGCCGTTCGGCCGGCGGACCAGGGCGACGGCGTAACCATCCTTGATGCCGAAGATGAACCCGGCCTGGAACTGGTTGACGATGACGAGGCCCTTGGCGCGCCGCAGGACATCGGCGGGGATGGCAGTCCGCATGTTGCCCTGGATCTGCTGCAGGATGGCCTCGCAGGTATCGAGGCGCGCGACGACATCCGCGCGGTTAAACTGGTTCGCGGCGGGCAGCCAGGCCGCCAGGGCGGTGAGGCAGAAAATTGCGGTGAGAAACTTCTTCATGGTGGTGGAGCGGACAATAGGCCTGCGCCGGAGGAGCGCAAAGCTGTTTTGAGAGAGGGAATAATCAGATTTGAGGCGAGAATGAAAGCCCTACTTAGTCCCCGGTCCGGCCGGGTCCAGTCCAGGACCGGCGGACAGAGTGCAGGTTGCCGGGTCATTCCAGGCCCCGGCGGGCCAGTTCGTCCTCGTCCCAGCCGAGGTAGTGACCCAGTTCATGGAGGTAGGTCAGCCCGACTTCGTCACGATAGACGGCCTCGTCGCCCTCGGCGTAATCCCAGATGTTTTCCAAAAAAAGCAGGATCTGCGGCGGCAGCGGCTGGGCCTCGGCGAGTTCGCCGTGGAGCTCGTGCCCGACGAACAAGCCGAGGATGTCCGGTTCCAGATCCTCGCCCAGGAGGGCGGCGCTGGGGTGGGGTTCATGGCAAACGGGCACCGCGTCGGCGGCCGCGCGCACCTCGGCGGGCAGCCGGCGCTGGGCGGCGGCCACCACTTGCCCGGCGATCGAGGAGAGTTGCTTGAAGTTCATGCGGCCGGGCCAGCGCGGGATCAGCGCGGCATTTCCTGCGACATGTCGAAATGCTCGAAGCGTTCGCCGAGCCACCACACCACGCCGGCGAATTCCGCGCCAAGGACCAGGCAGGCGACCACGGCGGTGGCGACAATTGCGGTCACCGTGCCAGCCAGCCAGTTGACGATGAAGGCGACGAGTCCGCCGCACAGCGCCGCCGGCACCAGCGCGACCAGCAGCACGACGATGTAACCCGCGAAGAAAATCAGCCGCTGACCCATCACCTCGATGCCGCCGCGCGATCCCGAGCTTTCGGCCCACGCGGGAAAATACAGCGTCGCGGCAAACGGGATGCTCAGCATGAGCCCGGCCAGCGGGGGCAGGACCAGCGCGATACCGAGAGCGCCGGTGCCGAGCACCCCCGCAGCCAGCGCGGCGGATTTGGCGGTCGAGCCGATGCTCGGCGCGCCGAGCAGCAGGAGCAGCCACTCGACGGCTGCCAGGATCACGATGGGCGGAAGCAGCGAGCCCAGCACCACCTGCCAGCCGGGCAGCGGATAGCTCCGGAGCAGGTCGAAATGCGCGACCATCAACCGCACGTTACGGCGCATGATCATCGGCCCGGCGATCAACAGCCAGCCGCCGATGGAGAGGGGAACGATGGCGACGGCGGCATAGGCGTGTTTATCCAGGCCGGTGGTGATAGCCCAGACATGGAACCCGACAATCAGCCCCGCAAAGATCAGCCAGGTGCGCACCCGGAAGAACGGGCCGAGGGCGATGAGGTTTTTCCACAAAAACGCCACCGCGATGAGGCCGGTCGGCGCGAGCCGGAAAGCGGCCGGACGCGGTTTGGCCGGGCGGTTGCGCCCGGCACGCCAGTCACCCGCGCGGACCGCGGCCACGACCTCCGCCGTCTTCCGCGCCTGGTCGATCGACGCCTCCTCGAACGACACCTCGGCGCGCATCACCCACCAGTAATGCGCGGCCATGAGCAGCAGCGCCGGCCCGAGGGCGAGGAAGAAAGCCGCGTAGTCCGTGGCGAAATACGGCCGCACCGCCAGGGCGAAGGGAGCGAGGATCCAGCCGATGGGTGGATGGGTGAGCACACGGCCGGCGTAACGGATCATCGCACCCAGGCCGGTGAGATCCTCCGGGGCGGGAAGCGCGACATGCCCGCGGAGCCACCACCACGAGCCCGCGCCCAGCACCACCAGGACACCCAGCACGAGCGCGCGCCGCCGGGCCACGTTGACCCCCAGGTCCAGCAACTGCTCACGCACAAACGACGCGGCGATCAAGTGCAGGTTGAGCGTCGAGAGAATGACCCACCAGCCGGCGGCATGGAGGAGCGGGCTGCCGCCGAGGAAGCTGGCGCGCCGGAAGATGAGCGAAAGGAAAAACACCGAGACGAGGATGCCGAACTGCGAGCGCAGGAGCTTGAAATGGATAAGCCAGCGGCGCGTGACCGGCGCGGGGAAGATGAACGCCACCTCCGCCTCGGAAAAATGCAGTGCGGCCCGGTCCGACGGCACCACCCACGCCACCACGACGAGGAGGAGCAGCACCAGCGCGGCGAACAGCACGAGATTGGGCGCGAGATCCGGCGGCATGGTGAAGGGGGGCGCGGCAGCCGCGGCACCGGAGCCAGGGGAGGAAACGCCCAACACCCGGCGGAAAAAAACAAAATAGAAATAGATGCCGCCGGCGATGGCGCCGAAGAGATACTTCGGCTGCTTCAGCCGCTTGATCCGCTGCACCAGCGCGTTTTTGACCGTGGTGAACTGAAGGTAGAGAAACGCGTTGATCACGGCTGGACGGGCGGCGGGGCGGGGGTCTCGGCGTCGCCCGTGGCGCGAAAGAACACGTCCTCCAGGCTCAGGTCGGCGCCGCCGGAGTAACGGGCGTGAACCTCGGCCATCGGGCCGCCGGCCAGCTTCTCGCCGTTCTTGAGGATGAGCACGTGCGTGCAGACCTCCTCGAGCAGCGACAGCAGGTGCGAGCTGAGGATGAGGGCGGCGCCGTCGCGCGCGAGGCGCTTCATCACGTCCTTCATCCGGCGGATGCCGCCGGGATCGAGACCGGTCAGCGGCTCGTCGAAGATGATGACCTTGGGCGAATGGAGCAGCCCGCAGGCGATGGTGAGTTTCTGCTTCATGCCGCGGGAGAGTTCGCCGGGCAGCAGCCCCCGCTTATCGGCCATCTCCAGCTCCGCGAGCAGGGGCCCGGCCCGCTCCTGCCAGTCGGTCACGCCGTAGAGCCGCGCGACGAAATTGAGGTGTTGTTCGACGGTGAGGTATTCGAAGAGGCGCGGCTCGTCGGGAAAAAACGCCAGCTGGCGCTTGGCCCCGACGGGGTCGGTGGCAAGGTCGAGGCCGCCGATGCGCGCGGTGCCCTCGGTGGGCGGGATGATGCCGGTCACGCAACGCAGGGTGGTGGTCTTGCCCGCGCCATTGGGCCCGACCAGGCCCAGGACCTCACCGGGGTGCACCGTGAACGAGAGGTCGCGCACGGCGGTGAACTGGCCGTAGCGCTTGGTCAGGCCGGTGACTTCAATCATGGGCGCGGACTGTGGGTGAAACCGGCGCGGGAGTAAAGCGGCGCTTGGCCCGGGGTTGTCTTTGTTTTGGGTGGCAGCCCGGGAGAGGTGCGGACCGGCCCCGGGTTGCCGGCCCGGGTAAAATATTACGGCAGATATTTTTTAAAATGAAACCTTCGCGCCGGAGTCGCGTCGTAGTTCCAGCAACCAGCAACCAGCAACCAGCAACCAGCAACCAGCAACCAGCAACCAGCAACCCATCATGAAAAATTCCCTCAAATTCACCCTTCTGCTGGCCGGACTGATCATGCTGGCCGTCCCCGTCATTCGCGCCGGGGAACCGGCCGCTCCTCCGTCCGACAAGCCCGACCGTTCCGAGCACCGGGGCCCCGGTGCCATGATGGAGCACGCGGTCAAGGAACTCGGCCTGACCGCCGACCAGGAAGCCAAGTGGAAGGAAATCCGCCAGCGGGAAAAGACCGCACTGGACGCCATCCGCAGCGACAGCACCCTGTCCCGGGATGACCGGCGCGCCAAGGCGAGGGAGACGAACAAGACCTTTGCCAACCAGCGCCGCGCCGTCCTGAACGCGGACCAGCAGAAGAAATTCGACGACAAGCGCGCCAAGATGCGCGAACGCGGCCCCCGGGGGCCGGAAGGTCGAGACCGGCAGGCTCCGCCGCCCGAACAGGCGCCAGGCAAATAATAGATTTCTGCACAGGGGTGCAGTGTGTGCAAAGAAGTGCCGCGGCGTGGGGCCGCGGCACTTTTCTTTTTGGACAAGCCCCGCGGGCTGCCGCACGCTGGCGGGCCATGGGCAAACGTCAGGTTCACGCTCGGTCATTTTGGAAAGCATTGTCGCGGCGGGACTTTCTGGAGAGAAAGTCATGAGCCGGCGGCAAATTATCGTGGCGGGCGGCGGGGCGGCGGGATTTTTCGCGGCCATCGCCTGCGCTGAGGCGGATCCCGGCTGCGCCGTGACGATCTACGAGGCCACGGCGCACCCGCTGGCGAAGGTGAAGGTCTCGGGCGGCGGCCGCTGCAACGTGACCCATGCCTGCTTCGAGCCGCGCGAACTGGTGCGGCGCTACCCGCGCGGCCATCGCGAGCTGCTCGGCGCGTTCCATCGCTGGCAGCCGCGCGACACCGTGGAATGGTTCGGGCAGCGCGGCGTGGCGCTGAAGACCGAGGCGGACGGGCGGATGTTTCCCGTCACCGACAGCTCGCAGACCATCGTGGACTGCCTGCAGGGCGCGGCGGAGAAAGCCGGCGTGCGGATGGTGCTGCGCACCGGGATCAAGCAGGTGGAGCGCGTTGCCCCTAACGCGCTTTCGGAGGGGAGAACCAACGCGTTGGGGGCAACGCGTTCCACCTTTCATGTCACGCTCACGACCGGCGATGTGGTGACATGCGACCGGCTGCTGCTCGCGACGGGCGGCAACAAGTCGAACGCCGGCCTGGCCTTCGCGCGGCAGTTCGGGCACACGATCGAGCCGCCGGTGCCGTCGCTGTTTACTTTTCACGTCAATGACCCGCGCCTGCAGGAGCTGTCGGGCGTGTCGGTCGAGGAGGCGGTAACCGCAGTGCGCGGCACGGCGCTGAAGGAGCGCGGGCCGCTGCTCATCACGCATTGGGGCCTGAGCGGGCCGGCCGTGCTGAAAATTTCGGCGTGGGGGGCGCGCGCGCTGCACGACTGCGGCTACAAGTTCACTTTGCTCGTCAACTGGGCGCCGGCGTTCGACGCCGGATCGCTGCACGCCGGGCTGGAGCGGGCGCGCGCGGCCAACCCAAAAAAACAACTGGGCACCTGGTGCCCGGTGGGGCTGCCGCTGCGGTTGTGGGAAAAATTGCTCGTGGCGGCGGGCCTGGCGCCGGGCACGCAGTGGGCGGTGGTGCCGGGCGCGGCGCTGCGGGCGCTGGCGGCGCAGGTTTGCGCGGGGGAGTTCGCGGTCACGGGCAAAAGCCTGTTCAAGGAGGAGTTCGTCACCTGCGGCGGCGTGCGGCTGAGCGAGGTGGATTTCAAGACGATGGAAAGCCGGCTGATGCCGGGGCTGCATTTTGCCGGCGAGGTGATCGATGTGGACGGCATCACCGGCGGCTTCAATTTCCAGGCGGCGTGGACCAGCGGCTGGCTGGCGGGCCGGGCGATGGCGGCAAAGAATGTTTAACAGCCATTCCTGAAGTCAAAACGCGGGGACTCGCAACGCGAGTTCCCTCACCCCTCTGAGAAGTCGGTCACACTCTGGGTTGCACTCATCGGCCAACCGCGCCGCCCGGCAGCGTGGTTGACAGGGACGGTCATACGGCGTGTATTACACCCATGCTTACTCTCCGCCTTCCCCCCGCCCTCGACAAGAGCCTTGGCCGCAGCGCCCGCGCCGCCAAGCAGACCAAGAGCGCCTTTGTGCGCGCCGCCGTGCTGGAGCGCATCGCCGAGGCCGAGGATTACCGCATTGCCGTCAAACGGCTTGCCCGCGTCAAGGCCGGCAAGGAAAAGACCATCCCGTTCGATGACATCAAGCGCGCGCTGGGTCTTTGATTACACCGAGTCGGCCAGCCGGGAGTTTGCGCGCCTGGATTTCGCCGCCCAGAAGCGAATAAGCCGCTACATGGAGACCCGCATTGCCGGCGGCGATCCCCGCCGCTTTGGCAAGCCCCTGAGCGGCGAGCTGCATGGCCTCTGGCGCTGGCGGGTGGGCGACCACCGGCTCATCGGCCAGATCAAGGACGGCGCGCTGCTCATCCTCATCGTCCGCGTCGCCCATCGTTCCACCGTTTATGAGGACTGATTCTCCGCGCTGGTGGATATCATGAGGGTTTAGCGCGATCCGGAGCCTCATTCCGTCGCCCAGCTTTATTATTTGTTTTGTAAGGGTAAGCCTTTTCGAGGCGGCGCGGGTTTGCGCGGGCGAGTTCACCGTCACGGGCAAGAGCCTGTTCAAGGAGGAGTTCGTCACCTGCGGCGGCGTGCGGCTGAGCGAGGTGGATTTCAAGACGAGGGAAATAGGGCATGACTCACTTGGGACTGACGCGGCCTTGGTAGATGCGGTTCATGGAAAGCAGAGAGTGAGGGTGTAGAGTGAAAGTGACCCGTCGTCGCCCGGTGGGCTATGGCGCGGCAAGCGGAGGACAGAGAACGGAGGATGGATGGTGGAGTAAGTCAGGGTTTCTTCAGCGTGGTGTGGTAGCCCAGCTCCTTGCGCGGCGGTTCGGGCGGCGGGGCGAGCAACGGACGGAGCTTTTCATAGACATCGCGCAGGATGACATCGTGTGTGATCAGCTTCTTGTCGATTTGCGCGAGCCGCTTAAGAATCGTAGCGTTGGCCAGCAAGGCCTCCTTCATCTGCACGAAAGCCCGGACGACATACACGCTCATGGCGATCGCGCGTGAGCTACGGAGGAGCGTGGCTGCCATAATTGCGCCGTGCTCGGTGAACACCCAAGGCAACTTGCGGGCACCGCCATGACCAACGAGAGCCAAGTCTTTCGTGCCAGAACTTGAAGTCACAATTTGTGACTTCAAGTTTGCAAATTCTTCTCTGGTAATTTGAAAGGCGAAATCATCAGGGAATCTGGCTGCGTTTCTTTGGATCGTCTGATTAAAGACCTTGGTCAGCACGCCATAGAGCCGGGCGAGGTCGCTATCAAGCACGACGCGCTGGCGGCGGATGGTGTGGACGGGCGGAAGCTCGGGGGATTTGGACATGACTAAAATATCCCGATTCTCTCACGCGAAATCAGGTGGCAGAAAGCGTGGCCCGTGGCTCGTTTCTGGGCGAGGCACACGGACGGGTCAACGATGCTTCTGGCCTGGAGGGGAATTTCTTTCGAACCGAGGCCGCCCCAGACTCGGGGCCGGCTCCACTTGGGCGAAAAGCACTGGAATAAACCGGCGGGACGCACATCCTGTCCGGGATGAAATTATTGACCGCGCTGCTCGCGCTGGGGGCACTCGTCCCGCTCCACGCCGCAAAGGCCCCATTGGAAAAGGAAGTGGCCGCCGTCATCGCCGGCCCGCAGGTCACGGTGGTGCATTTCTGGGCGCCCTGGTGTCCGAACTGCCGGGCGGAAATGGACCCGGCCGCGGGCTGGGCGAAATTCATCGCGGCAAACCCCGCGGTGACGGTCGTCTTCATCAACATCTGGCACAAGGGGCAGGATCCCAAGCCCTGGCTCGACGCCGCCGGTCTCGGCGCGCAGCCCAACCTGATGCTGCTGACGCACCCGAATCCGTCAAAGCTGGAGGCGAACCGGTTGAATTCCTTCCTCGGCCTGCCGGTGACCTGGATTCCGACGACCTGGGTCTACCGCGAAGGCAGACTGCGGATCGCCTTCAACTACGGCGAAATCCGCTTTCCGGTCCTGCAACAGATGATCGACGACGCCCGCGACAAGTGGACGCGCTGATTTTATCCCCCCACCGCACTCCCTCCATGGCCGCCAACCTCAACTGGGGCATCATGACCACGGGCTGGATCGCCCGGAAATTCGCCACCGACCTGCGGCAATCGCGCACCGGCCGGCTCACGGCGGTGGGCGCGCGCAAACTGGCGGACGCCGAGAAATTCGCGCGGGAGTTCGGCGGCGCCCGGGCGCACGGCAGCTATCCCGCGCTGCTGGCCGACCCCGGGGTGCAGGCGGTCTACATCGGCACGCCGCACCCGCTGCACAAGGAGTGGGCGCTCAAGGCCATCGCGGCGGGCAAACACGTGCTTTGCGAAAAGCCGCTCACGCTCAACCTGGCCGACACGCAGAGCGTCATCGACGCGGCGCGGGCCCGGGGCGTGCTGCTCATGGAGGCCTACATGTACCGCTGCCATCCGCAGACGTTGAAGCTGGTCGAACTCGTGCGCAGCGGCGCCATCGGCGAACTGCGGCTGATCCGGGCCTCGTTCAACGTGCTGCGGGATTTCGATCCGGAGCATCGGATCTTCAAGCGCGCGCTTGGCGGCGGGGCGATCCTCGACCTCGGGTGCTACCCGGTGTCGTTCTCGCGGTTGATCGCGGGGGCGGCGGCGAGTGCCGGAGCCTCGGCGGCGCCCACTCTGCCCTTTGCCCAGCCGGTGGAATTCCACGCGGCCGGCCGGCGGCATCCGCTGACGCAGACCGACGATTACGCGGCCGCGGCGGTGAAATATCCCGGCGACGTCATCGCCGAGCTCTCCTGCGGCTTGACGGTGGTGCACGACATTTCCGCCCGCATTTACGGCAGCAAGGGATGGCTCGACGTGCCCACGCCGTTTTCCCCCGGCCTGGACGGCAAGACGGACAGGTTTTTCCTGCACCGGCCCGGCACCAGTGCGCCGGAAGAGTTCACTTTTCCTTCTTCGGTGGGACTCTACGCCTATGAAGCCGATGCCGTGGCCGAGGCCATCGCGCACGGCGCGCGCGAAGTGTCGCAGATGACCTGGGCCGACACGATCGGCAACACGGCGGTCCTCGATGCCTGGCTCGCGGCGGTTGGGGTGAGCTACGACGGGATCTAGGCGGAATATTTCCTGGAGACACGGCGACCTCGCCGTGTCTCGCCGGCAAACCGCCGCGAGGTCGCTGCAGCTCCGGTTTTGCGGGTCGCTTGGTTCAATTGAGCGCACTGCTATTCGTCGCCGGGAAATTGTCACCGGCCGCACGGCGCTTGCCGTGGCGGGCCAAGCCGTGCAATTTCCGCGCAACATGAATCCCCGCCATCTTCTTCCCGGCCTCGCGCTGATCGCGTCGCTGGTTGCCACCATGTCCTCCGCTGTTACGCCAACGCCGGAGCAAGTCTCCGCCAAGGCCGGCGCACTTGTCGCCGCCGAGACCGCCAGGGCCAACGAGTTCTTCGACCGCGTGTTTGACGAGGCCGTCGCCCGCAGCCCGGAGTTCATGACCCAGCTGGGCATGAAGAAGGACTACGACAAGTGGGACGACCTCTCCGAGCAGCACGCGCTCGAGGATTTCGTGCTCAACGCCAAGAATTACGAGGAACTGAAGCGCACCATCAACTTCGACCGGCTCGACGACCAGGCGAAGGTCAGCTACCGGATGTTCGTCAACCAGGCGGAGCGGACGATCGAGGGCTGGCGGTGGCGCTACTACAACTACCCGCTCAACCAGATGTCGGGCACACATTCCGAGGCCCCGGCGTTCCTCATCAACTTCCACCGCGTCGACAATGCGGACGACGCCCGGGCCTACATCGCACGGTTGCGCGGCCTGGCGCCGATGTTCGACCAGTTGATCGCAGGCGTGAAAATCCGCGAGACGAAGAACATCATCCCGCCGCGTTTCGTGTTCCCGCTCGTGATTGAATCCTGCCGCGAGGTGATCCGCGGTGAGCCCTTTGACAAATCCGGCAAGAAAAGCGCCCTGCTCGAGGACATCGAGGGCAAGGTCGGCGCGCTCAAAGACACGGACGCCGCCACGAAGCAAAAACTGCTGGCCGACGCCCGCGCAGCGCTCACCGGCGCGGTGCAGCCGGCCTACGAAAAGCTCATCGCCGTCATGGAAGCCCAGCAGAAAATCGCCACGGACGACGACGGCGCGTGGAAATTCGCCGAGGGGCTCGATTTCTACGCCTTCGCCCTCCGCGGCTCGACGACGACGCGGATGACGGCGGACGAGATCCACCAGCTCGGCCTGCGCGAGGTGGCGCGCATCCACCACGACATGGAGGCCATCATGAAGCAGGTCGGGTTCAAGGGCGACCTGCCGGCCTTCTTCAAATACATCAAGGAGGACCCACAGTTCTATTATCCCACCACGCCCGAGGGGAAGGCCGCCTACCTGAAGCGGGCCACGCAGATCATCGACGACATGCGCGCGCGGCTCGACGAGTTCTTCATCACCAAGCCCAAGGCGCCGCTGGTCATCAAGCCGGTCGAGCCCTTCCGCGAGCAGGGCGCCGCCGGCGCCTTCTACGAGCAGCCCGCCCCCGACGGCTCCCGGCCTGGCGTCTACTACGTCAACACCGTCGACATGCGCGGGGTGCCGATTTTCGAGATGGAAACGCTCGCGCACCACGAGGCGATTCCCGGCCACCACATGCAGATCGCCATCGCCCAGGAGCTAACGGGCATTCCGAAATTCCGCAAGTTCGGCGGCAACACCGCCTACGTCGAGGGCTGGGCGCTCTACACGGAATATTTCCCGAAGGAATTCGGCTTCTACTCGGATCCCTACCAGGACTTCGGCCGGCTCTACGACGAGCTGCTGCGCGCCGTCCGCCTCGTGGTCGACACCGGACTGCACGCCAGGAAATGGACGCGCGAGCAGACCATGGAGTATTTCCGGAAAAACACGCCCAACCCCGAGCGCGACATCTTCACCGAGACCAACCGCTACATCGTCTGGCCCGCGCAGGCCACGGCCTACAAGATCGGCATGCTCAAGATCCTCGAGCTGCGCGAACTGGCAAAAAAGGAGCTCGGCCCGAAGTTCAGCCTGCGCGAATACCACGATCTGGTGCTGCGCGATGGCGCCGTGCCCATGGACATCCTCGAGGAGAACGTCCGCGCCTGGATCGCGAGGAAAAAGGGCTGAGCGCCTCCGGCCTAAGTATACTATTAGTTGACATCAGCCCCCGCCTGAACAGCGGGGGTTATGGCCGACCGGTTATGCGCCGGAGATTGTCGCACACGATGGCGGCGGCGATGGCGGCGTTGAGCGACTCGGCGCCGCCGCCAAGGCTGGCGCACTTGGCGCCAAATCTTGGAATCGTCACGCGTTGCGTGACCAGTTTTTGCACGGCGGGTGAAAGTCCGCGGCCCTCGCTGCCGACGACAATGACGGCGTCGCGCAGCGGTTTGAGCGTATGCACGTCATCGCCAGCCAGCTCGCAGCCGAGCACGGGCACCTTTACACCCGCCAGTGCCTCGGCGAGCGGCACGGAGTGGACGGTCACGCGGGCAAAAGAGCCCATGCTGGCGTTGATGACCTTCTGGGAAAACAGATCGGCGCAATCCGGGGAGAGCAGCACGCGGTCGAGCGCGAACCAGTCGGCCAGCCGCAGTAGCGTGCCGACGTTGCCGGGATCCTGGATGCCGTCGAGGGCGAGGGTGAGCCCGCAGCTTAGAGCACCGGCGGCGGGCGGGGCACGGGTTATTTTTCCCACGGCCAGCACACTGGAGGGCGTGGGGAAGTGGCTGGCGCGGGCCATTTCCTCCCCGGTGATTTCACGCACACGGATGTCGCCACGCGGCCCCGGCCAGGCCGGCGTCGCGTAGATTTCCAGCAGCGGGTATTTCGCCGCGAGCAGCTCACCGACGACCTTTTCGCCCTCGATGACGAAGAGCCCCGCGTCCTCGCGGTGCTTCTTCTCGCGCAGGGCGCGGAGACGGGAAAGATCGGCCTTGGCCAGCGGCATAGGGCGACATGAGCAAGGCCGGCCCCGGTTGGCAAAGCTTTGTCGAGCGTTATCTGCGGGCTTTTCAAAGCCCCGGGCTGCGCTATCGTGGCCGGCATGAAACGACTCGCGCCCCTCGTTCTCGCGCTGCTTTGCGCCACCTTCGTTGTCCCGGTCTCGGCGACGGAGACCAAGAAAAAACCCGAGAAGGCGCCCGGCGTAGAGCTGGCGACGCTGGCCTCGCAGGTGACGGGCATCGCCATCTCGCCGCTGCTGGGCGTGGGCGTCGTCGGTGCGTGGCAGTATTTTCACGCCAGCACGCCCGAGGAGAAAGCGCGGCTGCCGTGGTTCGCCCAGGTTTCCTTCTGGCTGCCGGCGCTGCTGCTGGTGGGCGTGTGCGCGTTCAAGGACACCATCGCCGCGATGGCGCCCCCGGGTTGGAAAAAACCACTCGATGCCGCCGAGGTGCTGGAAAACAAGGTCAGCGGGCTGGTCGCCGCCGGGGCGGTCATTCCTTCGCTGGTCGCGCTGGGCTCCAAGCTCATGATGTCCACGGCCGGGCCCGACCAGCCGGTGGCGGCCGTGGGTGGCCTCGCCCTGATCCCGTTCGGGGCGATGGATTTCTCGTGGGTGCTGACCATCCTGATGGTGCCGCTGTCGGTCGCGGTGTTCGCCGTCGTGTGGGTGGTGGGCCACGCCATCAATGTGCTCATCCTGCTCAGCCCGTGGGGCGGCTTGGACACGGTGCTGAAAGCGATGCGCACAAGCGTGCTGTCGCTCGTGGCTGCCACGGCCTACATCGATCCTGTCGTAGGCGCGACGCTGTCGGTGGTCATCATTCTGCTCGCCTGGCTGATGGCCGGCTGGGCGTTCCGGCTGATGGTGTTCGGCACGGAGTTCACCTGGGACTTCTTCACCCTCCGCCGCCATCGCTTCAAGCTGCTGGCCGATGGGAACAAGCTGTTCACCGCGCGCGAAATTTCCGGCGCGCCGATGCGGACCTACGGCCGGCTGCACCAAGAGGGGGAGGGCCGGCTGCTCTTCAAGTTCCGCCCGTGGCTGGTCCTACCGGAGCGCACCGTGGAGGTGCCGCGCGAGGGGCTGGTAGTGGGCAGGGGCGTCTTTTATTCAGAGGTGCTTGGCTTCGACCGGAAGTCAGACAAGAACCAGACGCTGCTCCTGCTGCCGCCGCGCTATGTCGGGCACGAGGAACTTTTCGCGCAGACCTACCGCATCTCCGGCACGTGTGATGTCGGGCTGCGCAAGGCGTGGGGCTGGCTCAAGGAGGCGTTCGGCTTCAGCGCGAAGAAAACCGCGGCGAGCGCGATGTAATCCCACCGCTTCGCCACTTCCCGACATGATCAAACACTCAGGAATATCCGGTCTGGTCTGCGGCCTCACCCTGTTGCTGGCCGCCGCGCCGCTGCGGGCGCAAACTCCGCCGGAGGTCGGGCCGGAAACGCGGCAGGCCCTGCGCGCGGCCAAGACGGTCCGCTTGGAAGTGCAGCAGGAATACGATCTTTCCGGTGAGAACGCGGAAGGGGAAGAAGCCAAAGCCGATGAACCGAAGGCGAAGGCCGGGCCGCCAAAAAAATTCTCCCTGCCCCTGGAAGAGCTGGCCGCCGGGATGCTCAAGCTTACCGGGTGGAAGCTGGCGCCGGCGGGCGCGCGGGCGGATGTGACCCTGACCATCGACGTCCGGGGCACGCCGCTCGGGGCGGATTATGTCGGCACCGTAATGGGCCGCCATTACACCGGCGCAGAGCTGACCGGATCGGCGCGCCTGGCTTTGGGCGATCAGGTCGTGACCGAAGCGGATATTTCCGCGAAGATCCCGGTCGCCACGACCATCCGCAATTCTTATTACAGGCCCAGCGACGCGCCCTTTTCGCAAACCCTGCCGCACTATTGCGAGGCGCTGTTCACCGTGATCGGCCGGGTCTGCGGGCCGGGACCGGTGGTGGCCGGATTGAAACTGGAAAACTTCGACCAGCAAACCGGCGCAGGCCGCGCCTTGCTCGCCGTGGGTGACGCCTCGATCGAGCCGGCGTTGATCGAGATTTTGGGTCAGGACAATGAGACACTCGCCCGGGTCGCGGCCCTGGGACTTGGGGTGCACGGCCGCGCCACCGCGCTGCCGCCCTTGCTCGCGGCGCTGCGGAAGGACAGGAGCGGGGACACGCGGACGAATTATACGGATCCGTTCGACGACGAGCTGCTGCGCACATTGACCGAGGAACCGGACCAGGCCTTGCCGCCCACCGAGCGCGCCGGGGCCGCCCGCGAGAAGTTGGATGACTACGGCACCATGCACCGGGCGGTGGAATGGGCGCTGCTGCAGATCGAGGCGCCCGACAAGCTCGGCCAGCTGACCGCCGCGCTGCAGAGTCCCGACTCGATCATGCTGCGCCGTGGTGCGGCAGTGGTGCTGGGCGAGATGGCGGACCAGCGGGCGTTTGCGCCTCTCGCGGCGGCGACCCGCGACAAGGATCCTCTCGTGCGCGCCGCGGCGGTGGCGGCACTGGGTCGGTTGAAGGACGAACGGTCGGTGGAGGTCTTTCTGGCCGCGAGCACGGATTCCGCTGACTATGTAAGCAAGCTGGCCCGCGAACAGCTGGCGGTGGCCGGCGAGGAGCGTTGGAAAAATTTTCTGCAGTTCACAGCGCCGGCAGCGGCCACTTGGAGAGAAATTCCCGTGCGGATCCTGCTCGATGGCTTCGCCCATCCCGACCCGCTGGTACGCGCGGCGGCGGCCAAAGCCACCAGCGACCGTCCTGAAAAGGAAATCAGGACCGGCCTGGCTGCGCTGTTGCGATCCGACCCGCAGGCTTTCGTGCGTGAAGTCGTCGTCGAGTCGCTGGCCGAGGCGCGGGACGACGGCAACGCCAGCATCCTCGCCCTGGCCCTGGGGGACGCCGATGCCGCCACCCGCCGGGCTGCCGTGCAGGGACTGAAGGGAGATGCCGAAGGCGGGGATGATCCGGAAAGGAAGGCGGTCCGGAGCCGGCTGCCCGAAACAGCGCTGGGGCCGCTGCTCGTTCTCGTGGCCCGCGACGAACTGGACGCCGAGAGCGCCGCGTCCCTGCTGGGACGCATCGAGGGACCGGCAGTGGCGGACGCCCTGTTGCACGTGCTGGAAAAAGAGCGCCCGCCTGCGGTGGGAGGACTGATTGCCCGGAGACTCGCCGAGCTGGGGGACAAGCGCGTCGTGCCGCCGTTGCTGACGATGCTGGCAAAAGCCAGGGAAGAGGATTCCACCCAATTTATCGTCGACGCCTTGGTCAAGCTCGGGGACCCGGCGATCCTAGAGCCGCTGATTGCCCAGTTGAAATCGGGCACCCCGATGGCCCGCCGCCTGGCGATAAACGTGCTCGGCCGGCTCCGGCAACCACGCGCCATCGGGCCGCTGATCGCCGTCCTGCGGGCCGGTGAGACCGCCCGGCCCGGCGAGCCCGCGGAGCGCCAGGCCGGCGTGGCGAACGAGGCGCTGGAGACACTCACCGGCAAATCCTTTGGCAAGAGCGACGAGTGGCTGCGGTGGTGGAAGGAAAACGCCGGGAAGCCATTCGTGCTCCCGCCGCCCAAGGCGCCAAAACAGAATTAACGGTCATGGCCGTCAGGGCCGGCTGCGAGTAACAGGAAGGCTCGCTTCACTTTTCCAGGAAGGCGCGTAGCGCCTCGAGTTTTTCGGCCCAGTAGGTCTTCATCTTCTCGACGGCGTCGGGCGTGGCGAGTTTGCCGTGTTGCGGCACGATCTGGCATTTGAGCGGACCCTTCGGCCAGAAATTCACGCTCAGGCAGGTGGCGTCGGGCCAGAGGATGCGGATGGATTTGTGCGGCGTGGCCTTGCGGATGGTCAGTGGCGTGCGGGGCAGCCATTGCTCGCGCAGGTCCGCCTCCTTCCACGCGGCATAGGCCCGGTCCACCGGCGCCACCATGGTCTTGCTGACGCTGACCGCGAAACCGTCGGTCTTCTGGTGCTTCACGCGCCGCCCGCGCGCCTGCTCGTAGCCCACGGTCACCATCTGGCCCCACCAGTCGGGCACCCGGTGCTTCTGGTGCAACAGCAGGGCGATGTCCTTGTGGGGCAGTTTTTTCGCCCCGGCCTTGTCCAGCAGGGCCAGCCACTGCGCCCAGGTTTTGCCGGTGGCTTTCCGGACCGCGGCGGAGCTGATACCACCATATTTGGCCGCCGTGCGTTTCATGGATAGGGCTGGTATGTAGCCGACCCCCGTCCAGGCCTCAAGACTGATGGCGCAACCAGCCTAATCTTTTTGTTTCCGCCGCAGGGCGAAACTGCTAGGCATGGGGCATGAGCGAAGAAAACGAACCCAAGCTCCGCCTGAAACCCAGGCTGGCCGGCGATCCTGCCGTCGCTCCTTCCCAACCCGCCGCGGCGGACACTCCGCCGGCCGAGCCGCCACTTGCGCCCACCGCTTCCGCCACTCCGGCACCCGAGGCGGCCGCCCCGGTGGTGCGGCTCAAGCCCCGTCTTTCGGTTGCGCCCGCGGAACAAACTGAGCCGGCAGCTGCAGCCGAGCCAGTCGTGGTCCCGCCACCGGCTGAGCCTGCGCCTGAGCCGGTCGCGCCTCCCCCCCCGCCGCCGGTCGAGGCAGCCGCGCAGGAAAAGCCCGCAGTAAAATTCAGTCTGAAACCCAAAGCCGCTGCGCCCACCCCGTCGTCGTCGGCCGAACCTGCGGCGGGCCCGTCTTTGGTGGAAGCCCCGCTGCCGATCCCCGGGGAAACCGTCGGACCAGCGCCCGCCCCGGTGGAGGCCGGTACGGATCGGGGCGAACAGGGCGAGCCGGCGGAAATCACCGCCATGCGCAAGGCTTCTGGCCAGCCATTTCCTCCTCCCGCCGGAGCCGCGCCTTTTCCCCCGCCACCGGGCGTGCCCTTTCCTCCACCCCCCGGAGGCAAAGCCCCGGCACCATGGGCCAAGAAACCGGGTGCCGCGGGCGCAAAGAAAAAAAAGCGCCTCGTCATGATCGGCGGCGGCGCCGGTGTGCTCGTGCTGGCCGCGGTGCTGTTCATTTTCCTTCGGCCGAAGGCGGAACCGCCGCCTCCGCCCCGGCCCAAGCCCGTCGCCAAACCTGCGGCGCCGCCCGAGCCGGTGGTGATCGAAAAAGCCAAGGAGCCGGCAACCGAGCCTGCCAAGGAAACTTCCCCGACCGTCGCCAAAGCCCCGGTCGAAGCCAAGCCGGCGGAAACTCCGGCTGCCGTGGTGGCGGCCCCGGTGGTCGAGGTTCCGGTCGAGCCCCCCCCGCCCCCTCCGCCGAGCAACCAGTTCAAGGCCTGGGTCGAGACCCTCAAGATCGGCGGTGTGCGCGGCGGGGCGACCCCTCGCGTCTTTGTCGGCGGCACCTCCTATCTGCCGGGCGACCTGGTCAATCCCCAGCTGGGCATCACCTTCGAGGGCTACAATGACAAGACCCACCTCCTGACCTTCAAGGACAAGACCGGCGCGACAGTCTCCCGGCGGAATTGAGCCGCGGCTCAGTGCGCGGCGAGGGCGTCCCGGATGCCGCGCAGCAGCTCGGGGTCGGTGGCGATCCCGAGCACCCCGTTCACCACGAACTGCACGCCGATGCACATGATGAGGAAGCCCATGATCTTCGTCATCGCATTCAGGCCCACCGGCCCGATGAGGCCCACGATCCGGCCGGACAGCCGCAGCACCAGGTAGGTGAGCAGGGCCACCGAGATGATACCCGCAATGATGGCGATGTAATCGGTCCAGCTGGTGGCCAGCGAGGTGAACCCCAGGGTCACGGCGATGGAACCCGGGCCGCTCAGCATCGGCATGGCGAGCGGGGAGAAGGAGATGTCCAGCTTCTTGCGCGCGGCCTCGCGCTCCTCGTCATCGGGCTTCGCGGCGCTCTTCTGGGCGGTCAGCATGCCCATGCCGATGCCGGTCATCATGATGCCACCCGCGATCCGCAGGCCGGGGATGGAGATGCCAAAGAAATTCATGATGAAGGTGCCGCCGATGAGGAAGCTCATCAAAATGCCCACCATATAGAAGCAGCCCTTGCGGGCCTGCTCGCGGCGGCGCGCCGGGCTGTCGCCCTCGGTGATGGCCAAAAAAGTCGGCGCGGCGGCCAGCGGGTTGATGATCGGCAGCAGGCCGATGAACGTGCCGAGGAAGATGGCCCACAGGTGGGTGACGCTGGACATCGCCCGGAGCTAAAGCAGGCGCAGCGGGCTTGGCGAGCCGTGACTCACCACACGTCGATCGGGCCCTTGGGCACGGGAATGGAAGTGCGCCGCAGCGCCGCCGGTTCGTCCTCGTCGCGCATGAACGAGGCCACCATCGGGTCGGGCCGATATTGGGTTTTCAATTCGCCCTGGGCGTCAAGGAAGGGTGCACGCCACTTGTCATAATTAGCCAGCAGGACTTCGAACTCGGCGTGCGTGCTGAACTGCGTGATGCCGCGCTTGAACTCCTTCGCCGGGCCGAAGCGCTTGGCATACCACGCCGCCGGCTTGCGGAAGAGCCGGCAGCCGTAATCCTCGCCGAAGACCTCGATCATCAAGTCCAGGTGGCGGCGCATCACCGTGACGCGCTCCGCGTAGCCCGGCTCGGTTCGCAGCTCGCCGGTCTGCAGGTAATGCCGGGTGTGGGTGAAGATCCACGGATGATAGAACGCCCCGCGGCCGATGCTCACGCCCGCGCAGCCGGTCTTGTCGAACATCATTTTCGCCGCCTCGGGCGTGGTGACGTCGCCGTTGCCGATGACCGGGATGCTTTTCACCGCCGCCACGACGGCGCGGATGCCGGCAAGGTTGACCGTGCCGCTGAAGCCCTGCGCCCGGGTGCGGCCGTGCACGAAGATGGCGGCGACACCGGCATCCTCCAGCACACGGGCGAGATCCGGCGCCGTCAGGTTCTGCTCGTCCCACCCGAGGCGCATCTTGGCGGTGATCGGGATCTTCACCGCCTCGACCATGCCGCGCACGAGCTTCGCCGTCTGGGTGAGCTCGGTCATCATGGCCGAGCCGCCGCCGATGCCGGTGACTTTTTTCACCGGGCAACCCATGTTGATGTCCACCGCGGCGATGCCGAGTGACTCGACCATGGCGGCGGCGTCACGCATCTCCTCCGGCACGGCGCCGAAGAGCTGCACGGCAAGCAGCTTCTCCGCGGGGCAGGTGCGGATCATCTGCAGCGCGCGCGGATTCTTTTCCAGCAGCGAGCGGGCGTTGACCAGGTCGGTCGTGGTCCAGTCGATGCCGCCGATTTCGCGCACAACGAGCCGGAAAGGCAGGTTGGTGTAGCCCGCCAGCGGCGAAAGGAACAGGTTGGAGTCGAACTGGAGCGGACCGATGCGCACACCGCGACTATGCCTCAGCCTGCGGCCAGTGCACGCTTCATTCGCGAGAGGGCCTCGGTCAGCGTGGCCCGCGGGCAGCCGAAGTTGAGCCGCACGAAGCGGCCGGCCGGCGCGCCGAACTGGACGCCGTCGGAAAGGCCGACACCGTGCTGCTCGAAAAACTCGCCCGAATCGGGCAACGCGCGCGCCGACACGTCCAGCCACGCGAGATACGTGGCCTCGCACGGGGTCAGCTTCACCCCGGGCAGGTGTTGCGTGATGAAAGTGGCGAGGAGGTCACGGTTGCCGCGAAGATAGGCCAGCAGCGCCTGCCGCCACGGCTCGCTGTCGCGCAACGCGGCTTCGCACGCGGCGAGACCGAGCACGTTCATTTCGGGCACGATGCCGGTCATGGCGCGCGTGAAGGAGGCGCGCAGCTTGGGATCGGCAATGATCGCCCAGGAGCAGGCCAGGCCGGGTATGTTGTAAGTCTTGCTCGGCGCCATGAGCGTGATGGTGCGCGCGGCGGTTGCGGGAGAAAGCGTGGCCACGGGGATGTGCGGCAGATCGTCGAGGATGAGATCGCAGTGGATGTCGTCCGAGACCAGGAGGAGATTGTGCCGCTCGCAAAACGCGGCGACTTGCTCCAACTCGGGGCGGGTGAAGACGCGGCCCACGGGATTGTGCGGGTGGCAGAGGAAGAACAGCCGCGTGCGCGGGGTGACGGCGCGCTCCATCGCGGCCCAGTCGAATTCATAACGGCCGTCGGCGCGGGGCACGAGCGGCACCTTGCTCGTCTCGCGGCCCATGTTTTTCGGCGCGCTCATGAACGGCGGATAGACGGGCGTGCAGGTGAGGATGGCGTCACCTTTTTCCCCAAAGGCCCCGGCCGCAACATTGAGACCTGTGACCAGTCCCGGCAGCCACACGAGCCAGGCCGGTTCGATTTTCCAATGATAGCGGGTCGCGCAGTATTGCACGACGGCCTCGATCAGCGTGGGCCGCGGCTGGCCGTAGCCGAAGACCCGATGGTCCACCCGGCGGTGCAGCGCCTCCAGGATGGCTGGCGACGCGGCAAAATCCATGTCGGCGATCCAGAGCGGCAGGATATCGCGGCTGGCGTAGCGGCGCCATTTGCGGCTGTCGCTGCTCGTGCGGTCGATGACGGTGTCGAAGTCGAAGGTCATTGGGCAGGGCGCAGTTGAAACCACGGAGCACGCTGAAGCCATGGAAAAAGACCGGCGTGACGGAGTTTCCCGTATGAGCCGTCACACTGCGGAACATTATAGCGCAGCGGCTGTGCCGGGCGGCGAACCAAGTGGCGGCTTTGGCGCGACTTGTGGCGACGGCGTCCCGGGCACGCCCGGTGCATGGGGCTGGCACACAGTTTAGCCAAACAACCAAACAGGAGAAACCAACCATGTATCGCCTCATTCGTTATGCCCAGCCACTCGCCACCAGTGCCCATCGTTCGCCCTGGACCGGCCTTGATCAGGAAATCAACTCACTCTTCACCTCCGCCCTCGCCGACTTCGTGCCGGGTGCGACCCGCTCCATCCCGGTGAGCCTGCACGAGGACAAGGATAACCTCCAGGTCATCGCCGAGCTGCCCGGCGTCGCCCGTGACGACGTCAACGTCGAACTCACCGACGACGTGCTGAGCCTCAGCGCCACGCGAAAGCAAGGCGAGCAGACCTTCACCTTCGAACACAGCTTCACGCTGCCCTACGCGGTGCAGGCCGAAAAGATTGCCGCCGAGCTGAAGGATGGCGTGCTGCGGCTGACCCTGCCGAAGGCCGAGGCCGTCAAGCCCCGCAAGATCACGATCAGCTGAAGTTTTCAGGAACGGGTGGGCAACGCCGCCGGGTGCCTCGGGCCCCGGCGGCGTTCTTTCGATGCGTAACCTTGGCTGGCACGGAACAAGCTTAATCAGGGATGCTGCCGGTGGCTTAGGGGTAGGTTGCCGGTGGCATGTTCGCCTCGTGCGGACCAAATCGCCGGGAGCCGCTTAGCGGCCCCGGCGATTTTATTTTCCCGACCGGGGCGCAACCGGCCCGGCCAGTTGCCATTGACCCGGCCCGGCTGGCGCGGAGACTGGGCGCCTGGACATGACCCCCTTTTTCGCCGCCACCGCCCTGCCGACCCTGGAAACGCCCTGGGACTGGTTTTTCGCCATCGTGCAAATCGTCGCCATCGACATCGTGCTGGCGGGCGACAACGCGGTGGTCATCGCCCTCGCGGTGCGGCGGCTGGAAAAAAAGGAGCGGCTGTGGGGCATCATCATCGGTTCGGGCATGGCCGTGATCCTGCGCGTGGGGTTGACTTTCGTGGCTTCGCAACTCCTCGCGCTCAACTACGTCAAGCTCATTGGCGGGCTGCTCATCCTGTGGATTGCCGTCAAGCTGCTGCGGGAAAACACGGGCGGGGCGGAGGGCAAGGCCGAGGCCCGCAACCTCTGGCACGCGGTCTGGCTCATCACCCTGGCCGATATCACGATGTCGCTCGACAACGTCCTGGCCGTGGCCGGCGCCTCCAAGGGCAGCTTCGGCCTGCTGCTGTTCGGGCTCGGGTTGAGCATTCCACTCGTGGTTTTCACCAGCAACTTGCTGGCAAAGCTGATGGATCGATACCCAGTCATCATCTACGTGGGCTCGGCCATTCTCGGCAAGGTGGGCGGCGACATGATCATGACCGACCGGCTGATTGTGGCGACTTTCAACCCGGGGCCGTGGCTGGTGCATACGGTCGAAGGCTTGCTGGTCGTGGGCGTGATTCTCGCGGCGCTGGCGTGGCGGCGCGTCAAACGCCCGGCAAACCGTTGACAAGCGCTTCGGGAAGCCTTTCCAAGGGCCGCTTTCCACCATGCATTTTCGCGTCTTGATCCAATCACTGCTGTTTCTTGCGCTGGCCCTGGGCGGGCGCGCCGAGGAGCAGACGGCCGAGGCCGCCCAGCACGCCAACAGCACCGCCGCTGCCGCCGCGGTGAACATCGGCCAGGTGCCGCGCAGCCCGGATTTTCTGGAGCACCTCGTGGATGGCGTGCTCGCGCGCTTCGACGTCCGGAGCAGTGAAAACACGCTGGCACACTATGTCGTCGCCATGCTTTTCCTGGTGGCGGCCCTGCTGCTGCGCCGCGTGGTCACCGGCGTCATCTTCAACCAGCTCAAAAAACTCGCGGCCCGGACCACGACCACGCTGGACGACGAGCTGCTGCCCGTGCTCGAGGCGCCGGTGGCGGCCTTCATCATGCTGGCGGGCATTTTCAGCGCGCTGAAGGTGCTCAAGCTGCCGGAGGACACGGACCGCTACATCGGCAACGGCTCGACGGTGGCGTTCTCGCTGGTGATTTTCTGGGGGTTGCTGCGGGGCATCGACGCGCTGCTCGACCACGCGCACCAGGTGGCGCTGGAAAAACAGCTGGGCGTGGCGGCGTTCATGCCGTGGATCAAGAAGACCCTCGTCACGCTGTTCGTCGTGGTCGGCGGGCTCATGGTCGTGCAAAGCCTCGGCTACGACGTGAAGGCGCTCCTCGCCGGCCTCGGCCTCGGCGGTCTGGCCTTCGCCCTCGCCGCGCAGGACACGCTCGCGAACCTCTTCGGCTCGATCGTCGTCGCCATCGACCAGCCGTTCAAGCTGGGCGAGACCGTGAAGATCGGCACCAGCATCGGCGTGGTGGAGGACATCGGCCTGCGTTCGACCAAGATCCGCCTGACCGACCGGTCGCTCGTCATCATCCCGAACAAGACGGTGTCGTCCGAGGCGATCGTGAACCTGTCGCGTTTCACCTCGCGCCGGGTGGAGCAGGTGATCTCGCTGACCTACGACACCCCGCCGGAAAAGATGGAGGGGATCGTGCAGGAGATCCGGCGGCTGATCGAGCAGGAGCCCGGGGTGGAGGTCACCGCCGTGCATGTATATTTCCGTGACTTCGGCGCGTCGTCGCTGGACCTCTGGCTGGCCTACGGGATCAAGGACCCCGACTTCGCGAAGCACCTGGCGCTGCGGCAGCGGCTCAATCTCGCCATCATGCGCGCGGTCGCGGCCCACGGGTTGGAATTCGCATTTCCCACCTCGGTGATGCACCTTGACGGCCCCATCGCGAAGCAGCTCGCCGGGCGGAAAGACTGATCCTCAATCCAGCGTCTGCCGGTAGCGTTTCACGCCGACGGACATTGCGACGATGAGAAACAGGAGCAGCGGCCACAATTCGGGCACGATCTCGGCGGCGCCGTTGCCCTTCAGCAGGATCCCGCGGACAATGCGGAGGAAGTGCGTGTTCGGCAGGCAGGTGCCGATCCATTGCGCCCACTCCGGCATCCCGCGGAAGGGAAACATGAAACCCGAGAGCAGGATCGACGGCAGAAAAAAGAAGAACGCCATCTGCACGGCCTGGAGCTGGTTTTGGGCCAGCGAGGAGAAGGTGATGCCCATGGCGAGGTTCGCCGCGATGAAGACCAGGGCCACGGCGTAGACGAGCGGGAGGCTGCCGACCATGGGCACGCCGAACAAAAACCGCGCGGCGAGCAGGATGAGCGTGACCTGGATGTATCCAACCGCGATGTAGGGCAGGATTTTCCCGACCATCACCTCGAACGGCCGCACCGGCGTGGCGAGGAGGTTTTCCATCGTGCCCCGCTCACGCTCGCGCGTGATGGCGAGCGAGGTGATGACGACCATCGTCATCGTGAGCACCACGCCCATGAGGCCGGGCACGACGTTGTATTGGGTGATGTTCTCCGGGTTGTAATGCGCGTGGATCTGGTAATCCACCGGGCCGTCCTTCCCGCGCAGGCGGGCGAGCGGGCCGGTGAGGTCGCGGTCGAGCACGGTCGTGCCGATGACGCGCACGGCCGAGAGGGCGGGGCCGGTGGCGGCGGGGTCGGTGGCGTCGGCCTCGACGAGCACGGTCGGCCGCTCGCCGCGGAGGAGCCGGCGGGAAAAATCCTCGGGGATGTTGATGACAAACTGCACCTCGCCGAGCTGGAGCAGTTCGCGGGCCTCGGCCTCGGTCGCGACCTCGCGCACCAGCGTGAAGTAGCCGCTGTTCCGCAGCGCCGCGACGAGCGTGCGGGCAAAAGGGCCTTGGTCGGCGGCACGAATCGCGGTCGGCAGGTGCTTCGGGTCGGAGTTAATGGCGTAGCCGAAGAGCGTCAGCTGCATCAGCGGGATGCCGACCATCATCGCGAAGGTCACGCGGTCGCGCTTCATCTGGATGAACTCCTTCAGCACGATGGCCCAGAGGCGATGAAAGGTGAAGCGGGGCATCGGGCGTCAGGAGAAATTGTCCTTGGCCGTGTCCATCAGGCTGATGAACACGTCCTCGAGCCCGGCGCGGATTTTCTTCCACTCGTGGCGCGGGTCGCGGCCGGCCGCAATGGCCGCCTCGAGCCGGACCGCATCGCGGCCGCTCACGTGCAGGGTGGTGCCGAAGGCGACGACTTGCTCGACCCCCTCGCGTCCGCGCAGCGTGTCAGCGAGGGCGCGCAGGTCCGGGCCGGTGACCGTCCAGGTGGTGAGCCGTGCGGTGGTAAGGACCTCGGCGAGGGTGCCGCGCGTGAGCAGGTTGCCGTAGGCGAGGTAGGCGAGGCGGTGGCAGCGCTCGGCCTCGTCCATGTAGTGCGTCGTGATAAGCACGGTGAGCCCGTCGGCCGCGAGCTGGTGGATCTCGTCCCAGAATTCACGGCGGGCCTTCGGGTCCACGCCCGCGGTGGGCTCGTCGAGCAGCAGCAGTTGCGGCGAATGGATCAGGCAGGCCGCCAGCGCGAGCCGCTGCTTCCAGCCGCCGGAGAGCTGGCCGGCCAGCTGGTGGCTGCGATTGCCCAGGCCGAGTCGCTCGAGGCTGCGCTCCACGGCGGCGGCGCGGTCCGGCACGTCGTAGATGCGCGCGATGAAGTCGAGGTTCTCGCGGATGCTGAGGTCCTCGTAGTAACTGAACCGCTGCGTCATGTAGCCGACGTGGCGCTTGATGTCGGCTTGCTGCGCGCGCAGATCGTAGCCGAGGCAGGTGCCGCGGCCCGCGTCGGGCGTGAGCAGGCCGCAGAGCATCCGGATGAACGTGGTCTTGCCCGAGCCGTTGGGGCCGAGGAAGCCGTAGATCTCGCCGCGCCGCACCTGAAGGTCGATGGCGTTGACGACGATCTTGTTGTCAAAGCGCTTGGTGACGCCGGCGACGTCGATGGCGAAGTCCGTCGCGGTCATGCAGTTTTATTTTCCGACGGTCACATCCACCGGCTGTCCGGGATGCAGGTCGCGCGCGGCGGCAGGATCGAGGACCGCCTCGACCATGAACACCAGCTTGGCGCGGTTCTCGCGGTTGTAGAGGACGGGCGGGGTGTATTCGGGTTTCGGCGAGAGGTAGCTGATGCGGGCCTCGAGCGGAGTGGCGCGACCGGTGAGCGTCACCTTCACGGGGTCACCGGCCTTGAGCGCGCCAAACCCGGACTCGGGCACGAAGAAGCGCACCTTGATATTTTCGGGCGGGAGCAACGCCACCACCGGAGTGGCGGCGGGCACAAACTCGCCTTCGCGGAAGAGAGTATCGTAAACGAGCGCGGCCCGCGGAGCCGACTGGCTTTTCTGCGCCACGCTCCAGCCGGCGCGGTCCAGCGCCGCCTGGGCGGCGGCCGCATCGGCCTCGGCGGCGGCGACCGCGTCGGGTCGGCCGCCGAGCTGGGCGGTGGCGAGCTGCGCCGCGGTCTCGGCCACGAGCCTCGTGTTGGCCTCATGGTTGAGGCGGGCGCGATCATAGTCGTCGTCGGAGAGCACCGTGGTCGCATGGAGCTTGGTGGCCCGCTCCAGCTCGCGGGCCGAAAGCTCGGCGGCCGTGCGGGCCTGCGCGAGCCGGGCCTCGAGCGCGGCCAGCTCGGAGGGACGCTGGCCCTTTTGGAGATCCGCCAGCCGGGCCTGCGACTGGCGCAGCCGCCCGGTGGCTTCGCGCAAGGCGGACAGTTCCGCGCTTTGCTCCAGGGTGAAAAGCGGCGCCCCGGCCTCGACGCGCGCGCCTTTCTGCACGGCGAGCCGGGCCAGCTGCCCGCCCAACGGTGCGGCAACATAAACAAATTCGCCCTCGAGATAACCCTGGTAGCCGGCGGAGTCATGCCGGGCGCAACCAAGGGCGAGCAAAATTCCCGTGACGAGCAGGGCGGCGGCGCTTTTGCGCCAGGAACTGGCATCCATCTGCGCAGCGTGGCAGGCCGGCAGGTTGCGTCCAAGCGCAAAGGCGCTTCGGCGATTGCCAGAAGAAGGGCGTTAATTACGTTGGCGCCATGCCCGCCCTGGCCAGCAACTTCAAGAACGAGGTCTCCACGCTGATCGCGAACAAGGACTTCGCGACCCTGAAGGCCAGGCTGGCGTCGTGGCTGCCGTCCGATGTCGCGCCGATCCTGGCCGAGCTGCCCATCGAGCAGCTGGCCGCGCTGTTCCGCAGCTGCTCGAAGGAACTCTCCGCGGCGGTGTTTTCCTACCTGGAGCACAACGCCAAACACAAGCTGCTGAAGACGCTCACGCAGCCGCAGGCGGCGGCGCTGCTGAACGAACTGCCGGCGGACGACCGCACGACCTTCCTCAACGAACTGCCGCTGGACCTCGCGATGCAGCTGATCTGCCTGCTCACGCCGGAGGAGCGGAAGATCACGCAGGATCTGCTGGCCTATCCCGAGCACAGCGTGGGCCGGATGATGACACTCGACTACGTGGCGGTGCACGCCGACTGGACCGTGCGCGAGGCGCTCGACTACATCCGCGAGCACGGCTACGACCGCGAGACGCTCAGCATGATCTATGTGACCGACGAGGCGGGCCATCTGCTCGACGACATCCGCGTGCGGCGCTTCCTGCTCTCGGCCCCGGAGACGAAGGTCAGCGCCCTGATGGACGGCAACTTTGCCACGCTCGCCCCGAATGACGACCGGGAGAAGGCCCTGCAGATTTTCCGCAAATACGACCGGATCGCCCTGCCGGTGACCAGCCACGACAACAAGCTCATCGGCATCGTGACGGCCGACGACATGCTCGACGTGGCCTCCGAGGAGGCGACGGAGGACATCCAGAAGCTCGGCGGCAGCGAGGCGCTCGACGAGCCCTACACCACCATCGCGCTGCACAAGATGGTGAAAAAACGCGCGAGCTGGCTGGTGGTGCTGTTCCTCGGCGAAATGCTGACGGCGACAGCCATGAGTTATTTTGAGGACGAACTCGCCAAGGCCATCGTGCTCTCGCTCTTCATTCCGCTGGTCATCAGCTCCGGCGGCAACGCCGGCTCGCAGGCGGCGACGCTCGTCATCCGCGCCCTGGCCCTCGGGGAGTTCCGGCTGCGGGATTGGTGGAAAATCATGCGCCGCGAGCTGGCGGCGGGTTTCATGCTCGGCCTGATCCTCGGCGTCATCGGGTTTCTCCGCATCGTGATCTGGTCGCGGTTCTCCCACATCTACGACCCGAGCCCGCTGCTGGTGGCCACGACGGTCGGCGCCGCGCTGGTCGGCATCGTGCTCTGGGGCTCGCTGATGGGCTCGATGCTGCCGTTGATCCTGAAGAAACTTGGGTTCGACCCGGCGACTTCCAGCGCGCCGTTCGTGGCGACGCTGGTGGATGTGACCGGCCTCATCATCTACTTCAGCGTCGCTCTCTTCATCATGCTTTAGACGGGGAGCCCATGCGCCAACCAGTTTTGCTTTACGACGGCGGATGCGGCCTGTGCAACCGGCTCGTGCGCGCATTGCTGCGGGCGGACCGGGCGGGGCGCCTGCACTACGCCCCGTTGCAAAGCGAGCCGGCCCAGGCCTACCTGCGCGGGCAGGGCCTGCCGGTGAAGGATTTCGGCAGCCTGGTTTTTGTGCCGGATTGGAACCACCCGGCGACCGGCGCGCCTCTGCTGCGCACCAGCGGTGCGTTGGCCGCATGTGCCGAGGTCGGCGGTGTCTGGCGGGCGGTGGCATGGCTGCGCGTGCTGCCGGCGTGGTTGCGCGATCCGTTCTATGAACTCGTGGCCCGTTCACGCTATGCGCTGTTCGGCACCTACCGGCCATCGCCGTTGCCCGAGCCGGAATGGGGAAAGCGCTTTTTGGCCCGCTGACCGGCCGGCCAAAGAAAAAAGGCCGGGGCGATCCGGCCTTTGGGATTGGACTGTGGGGATGCGATTACTCGCGGCCGTAGCCGCCACCGCCACCACCCCGGTCGCCGCGATCGCCGCCGCCCCGGTAGCCACCCCCGCCGCCGCCGCGACCGCCCCGGTAGCCGCCCCGGCCACCACCACCACCGCCGCGATAGCCACCACCACCTCCGCCACCGCCACCACCCCCGAAAGAACGGGGTGGGCGCTCTTCGCGCGGCCGGGCAATATTGACCGCCAAGGCGCGGCCTTCCATCTCATGACCGTGGAACTTCTCCACGGCCTTCTGGGCCTCGTCGCCGCTCGCCATCGTGACGAAGGCGAAACCCCGGGAACGCCCGGTGAACTTGTCGAAGATGATCTCAACGACGCTGACGGTGCCGACTTGGCCAAACAGGGCCTCGAGGTCCTGGGCAGTGCTAGCGAAGGGCAGGTTCCCCACGTAGAGCTTGCTGTTTTCCATGTGATGATGAGAGCTGATGCTGTCGCCTTACCGCCCGTCTCCGAACCTCGGATTTCAAATCATCACTGAACACTGCGCTCACCTGACAATTCTCCGTAGCGATAGAATCTAACAAACAACCAACCCAACGACAGGCAGGCTGGCGCGGACGGCATTTTAGGCAAGGCCAAATCAGCGCAAGTAATTGCCCCGCAAGTGCGGCGCGGTGGGTTCCCCGGCCTTTCCGAAGGCTATTCCCCGCCGGGCCCGGAGCGCCCCGAGGGCATTCTCGGCCCTGATGGACAGTGCTTATCAGACCGTTTGTGTCGGGGCACTCCGCGCCACATCCCGCCGTCAGCCTGCCGCGCCCGAATCGGGGGGTGGGGAAACACGCGTATGTTTCCGCAAAGGTTTTCGCCACGAGCCGCGCAAATCCCGCGCATCGCCCGCGTGCCGTTTCGAGCAACGGAAAGGTGGCGGAAAATTTCCGGCCCGGCCAATTGGGATGACGCCGGAGACCGGCGGGCCAAAAGCCGCCGGACGATATTTCCAAAAAAACGTTCAAGTTTCCCTCTGAAAAAAGTGATTTTCTCCTCTAGAAAATCATTGCATTGCATCAAACGGATTCTATGACGAATAGCACTATGGCTAAATCAACTCGTAAACCAAACGCCGCTTTCATGAAGCCGGTCACTCCCGACTCAGCGCTCGCCGCTGTGGTTGGCTCCACCCCAGTGCCCCGCACTGAGCTCACCAAGAAACTCTGGGCCTATATCAAGAAGAACGGCCTGCAGGACAAAAAGAACCGCCGCATGATCAATGCGGACGCCGCCCTGAAGGTTGTCTTCGCGGGCAAGGCGCAGGTCAGCATGTTTGACATGACCAAGCTGGTCAGCAAACACGTCTCCTGAGGTTTCCACTCTTAGCAAACTTTCAGTCACCGCCGCGGAGCAATCCGCGGCGGTTTTGTTTTTAGTGGGCGGACTTCCGGCGGGGCACCTTAAGGCGGTCATTCTGAGCAAAGCGAAGTCTGGCCAGCAGGCTGGTTCCCCATCCATCTTTTCGCTGGATGCTTCGCGTTGCTCCGCATGACATGACATCGATTATCCCATGGTTTCCGAACGCCCAGTCCGCCGGCAGGCCGTGCCGATGCTCCTGCTCACCACCCTGTTCTGGGGGCTGAGCTTCCCGCTGGTCAAGGCGATCGGGCTCGCCCACCGGCAGGTGCGGCCGGGCAGCGGCACGTGGTTCATCACGGCCTACACCATCGCGCCACGCTTTCTGCTCGCGACCGCCGTGCTGCTGGCGGTGCTGGCGCCGAAACTCGGCAGATTCACCCGCGGCGAAATCCGGCAGGGCCTGCTGCTCGGGCTCACGCTGGGGGCGGGCATGCTGCTCCAGAACGACGGCCTGCAGTTCACCTCGGCGTCAACCTCCGCGTTCCTCACGCAGCTCTATGCCGTCATGATCCCGGCCTGGCTCGCGCTGCGCGCGCGGCGTTCGCCGCCCGGCATCGTCTGGCTCTGCGGCGGACTGGTGCTCGCCGGCGTGGCCGTGCTGGGGCGTTTTGATTTCCGCGACCTTCACCTCGGCCGCGGCGAACTGGAGACGTTGCTCAGTTCCGTTTTCTTCATGATGCAGATCCTGGTGCTGGGCCGGAAGGGATACGCCGGCAACCGGGCGCTGCCGGTCACACTGGTCATGTTCGGCGTGGAGGCGGTGGCCTTCGCCGCGATGGCCTGGGGCACCGCGCCGGATTCCGTCGCGCTGCTCGCGCCGTGGGCCTCGCTGCCGTGGCTCGGGTTCACGATCCTGCTCACGCTGGTCTGCACGCTCGGCTCGTTCAGCCTGATGAACCGCTGGCAACCGGCCGTCACCGCGACGGAGGCCGGGCTCATCTACTGCATCGAGCCGGTGTTCGCCTCGCTCATGGCGTTGTTCCTGCCCGCGCTTTTTTCCGCCTGGGCCGGTTTCGATTACGCGAACGAGCGGCTCACCTGGCACCTGCTGCTCGGCGGCGGGCTCGTCACCCTCGCCAACCTGCTCATCCAGCTCCGGCCCCCGCCGGAAACACCGGCCTGACCACGGGCTTAAGTATACTATTAGTTGACAATCACCAGGCCGGTCGCTTGCCACTCCGGCGGACGCGAAGCCATTCGAGCAGCAGGAGGGTGCGCTCCGCATCAGGCATCCGGCTGCCACTGGCAAAAAATTCGTTCACCGCCTGCCGGTGCAGGCCGAGCAATCGCGCCAACTGGGCTTTTTCGCCGCGCCGCTTGAGCATGGGCCGCACTTCCGCCACCAGCTTGCTCCAAAGCGGGGTGTCCCGACCGGGGCGCAGCGTGCCCCCGACAGAGCGGCGCGGACCGAGCCGGCGGCGCACGGAGGCCCGGCCCTCCGCGGAAAACAGTTCAACAAAGCTGCCCAGGGCGATCAGGCGCGGATGCATGGCCCAACTGGGAAAGGAAAACGAACGGATGTCAACTAATAGTATACTTAAACCCGCGGCGCCCTTTCAGGTGAGGAGGCAGGGGTGAAGCGGCCTGTGCGGAGGAAAGTCTGGATCTGCGCGATGACACGGCCGCGCCAGGCCAGCCACGTATGGCTGGAATGAACGGTGATGAAATCCGTCATGCCGTCCAGCCGGGCGCGGGCGACCGTGACCTTGCCGTCGTTCGGCCCCGGGAGCCAGGAAGAGTAAACCGGATTGAGCGAACGGTCGCCGGCGATGATGCCGAGCTGCCCCGCGCCCGCGCGCCACGAGCCGAGGGCGCGTGGCAGGCCGTCGGTCCCGAGCTGCTGCCCGGCCGGGCCGTTGATCGCGCGGTAAAGCCAGACCGGCTTCAGGCGGTCGGCCAGTTCGCTGCCGGCATTGGGCGGCGCAAGCATGACCACCCGGCCGAGGTTGGGCACCGGATGATCGCGCAGGTAACAGCGCAGGATGATGCCGCCGAGGGAGTGGGTCACGAAATGGAGCCGCGGCGCGGAGCTTTGCGCGGCGATCACCGGGGCGAGCGAGTCCCGGCTGAGGTCCCCGATGGCATGCTTCCGCGACGGGTAGGCGACATTGACGACCCGGTAGCCGTCACGCCGCAGCGCCTGTTGCACGCGCCAGAGCGACCATGGCGTGCGACCGAGGCCGTGAAGCAGGATGACCGTCTCCCCGGATGCGGCGTGGACAGTGGTGGCGGAAAGCATGAGCAACAATAATAGCGGAAGGCGCCGCATGGATTTGTTCAAGCGGCGCGGCGGATGGAAGCCACCGCGCGCCACACGACCGCCCCAAGGACAATCACCCCGCCCAGCAGCGCCAGCGGGCCGGGTTTTTCGCCGACCGCGAGCATCACCCAGACCGGATTGAGGATGGGTTCGATGACGGGGATGAGCGCGGCCTCGAGCGCTGTCATTTCCTTGATGGCCCGGGCGTAGAAGAGATAGGGGACGCCAAGCTGCACCACGCCGAGCAGCAACAGGGCGACCAGGCCACTCGTGGGCAGCGGCGGGGCGGACCACAGGGCCGGCAGTCCGATGACGAAACCGAGCAGGTTGCCGAGGATGACCGACTCGACCGGCGAGCCGCCCTTTTGCTTGCGGAGCAGCATGATCATGGCGGCGAAGCACACGCCGCTGGCGATGGCGACGAGAATCCCCGCCAGGTCGTGCAACCGCAGCCCGTCATACAGGAAAATGCCCATGCCGGCAAAAGCGGCGGCAATGGTCAGCCAGTCGGCGCGTGTGGACCGCTCGCCCAGCAGCCAGGCGCCGAACAACGCGATCCAGACGGGAGCGGTGTATTGGAGCAGGATGGCGTTGGCCGCGGTGGTGAGCTTGTTGGCCGCGGCGAACAGGACGGTGCAGCCCGCGTAGGCGACGGCCGTGCCGAGTTGCAGCGGCGACCACGTGAAGCGCAGCGCGCGGCCGCGCACCAGCAGCAGGAAAACCGCGGCGATGAGCCCGCGCCCGCCCGCGGCGGCGAGCGGCGGCCAGGGCACGAACTTGAACAGCACGCCGGCGAGGCTCCAGCAGAGCGCGGCGAGAAGCAGCAGGCCGACGGCCCGGGGGTGCGCGGGATTTTTCAAGGCCGGAAAGCCATGCGGGGTTTGGCCCAAAAGGCACGAAAAAAGCCGGACGCCGGCTGGCACAGTCCCGCCGGCGCCGCAATTCCACTCGGGATACCCGCAGCAAGCTGCGGGGTATGTTTAAGCATTCAATAATTGAACGCTTGCTTGCTGGCGGGATCGGCGAGCAGCGCCTCCCAGGGGGGAAACCCGCGCAGGGGAGAAAAATCGATGTCCTTCTGCAGGGCGATCACACTGCTGGTGGAAGCCGTCGGCACATTCATCAGGGGCGCCAGTTGGTCGACCGCTTTGTCCTTTTCCCCGGTCCACGCGTAAACGATGCCCGCGTTGGCGTGGACATAAAACTGCATCCGTATCGGATAGCCCGGCTTCAGTTTTGCCAGCAGCCGAGCCACGGTCTCCATTGCGCCGTCATGGTCGCCCACCAGCGCCTGGGCGTAACTCAGGGAACTGAGGATACGGTCGTTGTCGGGATCGGCGGCGGACTTGATTTTGAGCTGGTCGAGCATTGGCCGCACGAGGGCGACGGCTCTTTCGCGCTTGCCCAGGACGACGAGGGCCTCGGCATATTGCATCGTCGAATCGGCATCGCTGAAGTTGATGTCGGTGCCCTGCTGGTCGCTGAGTTCCACGTAGGCCCGCGCATCACCGATCTGATGATAATACCAGTTGAATTTCGTCGCCACGACCTTGGGGTCCTTTTGTTGCTCCGGGGTCAGCCGGGCAAAAACAGCCTCCATTTCCTGCCGGGAGCCGCGGGCGAAATAGGGCACCGAAGCCAGCGCGGCCGCGGCCTCGAATGAATCGGGCTGGAGTTCCACCAGCAGCCGGGCGTTTTGCGTGGCCTGTTCATATTGCCGCAGGTTCAACAGCGCATTGTAGCCGGCCCAGAGGACGACGGGATTGCGTGGGTCGAGCGCCTGGGCGCGCCGGAGGTAGCCCATCGACTCCGCCCAGAGGCGTTCCTGGGCCGACAGGGTGCCGAGGGAGATGAGGATCTCGATATCGCCCGGGGCCAGGCCCAGGGCTCGCTCATAAAATTTGCGGGCCCCGGCCAGATCTTCCCCGGCTTCCGCTCCCAGTCCCTGCGCATGGATGACCGCTGGGTCCTCCGGCGCCAGCCGGATGGCCTGGGCCAGCGCCGCCTGCCCCGCCATCAGCTGGTTGCGATCGCCCCCGGTGGTGGGCGAACGGTAGCTCCGGAAATTCACCCGGGCCATGTCCAGCCAGGCCGGCACGAAATTGGGGTCCAGCTGGACGGCGGTCTGCAGCAGGCGGTCGAGCTCGGGCAGCGTCGCCCGCGAAACGCCCGACCACAGGATGATTTCGCGGGCCTTGAGCTGGTTGTTGTAGGCGTCGACATTGGTGGTGGCGCGGCCGGCGATGATGGTTTTCTGCTGCGGGGTGATGGCGGTCTTGAGCGCCCCGGCAATCTCGGTGGCCAGCGCCTCCTGGATGGCAAAAATATCGCTCAGCTCCCGGTCGAAAGCCCTGGCCCAGACATGCTCGTCGGTGGCGGCGCGGATGAGCTGGCCGGTGACGCGCACCTTGTTGCCGGCGCGCCGCACGCTGCCCTCCAGCACGTAGGTGACGCCCAGTTCCTGGGCGATCTGCCGGATGGTCTTGGTGGTGTTGCGATATTGCATGACCGATGTGCGCGACACCACGCGCAGCTCGGAGATAAGCGCGAGATTGGTGAGTATGTCCTCCTGGATGCCGTCGGTGAAAAATCCGCTGTCCTTCTCCTCACTCATGTTGTTGAACGGGAGGACGGCGAGGGATTTTTCGCTGATGACGCGGGCGGGCGGCTCCGTGGATTTGACCGCGACGGCGACCGCGGGCACAACCGGCGTAGGTTCGGGCTTGGCGGCAGGACGGAACAACACGAAGGCGCCCAGGGCGAGGACGGCAACACCCAGCAGGGCCGCGGCCCAAAGGGGAAACCCGGATTTGGGGCCCGTGGCCGGCGCCGCCCCATGGGTTCGGGGGGCGGACCTGGCCCCGGCGGCGGACTTGGGCGGCACCTGCAGCAGGCGTTTCACCTGCTCGACAAATTGCGGCGTGGGTTCGCCGCCGGGCAGATGCGTCCATTGCGCCTTGAGAAACTGCTCGGGGACACTGGCGGAGGATTCGCTGGTGTCGTCGACGACCACGGGAAAGAGGAACGACTTGTGGTCGGCCAGCAGATGAGTGCGTTCGACCGCCAGTTTCCATTCGAGCCGGAAGTAGCCCTCCCCGCGCTGCTCGCTCTGGTTGGAGATGACCGGCATGAAAAGCGCACACTCCTTGATCTGGCGGCGGATCTTCTGGTCCCAGACATCGCCGCCGCGCAACTCGCTCATATCAAACCAGACCTCGACCCCGAAGGCGCGCAGGGCGTCGGCGATATGGCGGGCCGCGTCCGCATCCTCGCGGGCATAGCTGAGAAAGACCGCTTTATGCAGTGGTTCGGGCATGAGTTGGGTGTGTGCCAGGCCGCTGGCTCGGCGGACTCACTTGTTAAGGATGGGCCCTTGGTACGCGAGTGCATTTCTCCGATAAGGAGTTGCCTTGATTTGGGGCGAAACGCCAGCCCCAACGCGCGCTGAACGCGTCCGGAGGCCGCGTTCCACCAATTTACTTCGCGGCCCGCGCGAACGCCTCAAGCACCTCGCCGGGGGTGAGCAGCTCCGGCAGGATCACGGGGTCGGCCTTACCGGGGGCATAGAGCAGGTTGAACGGCACCGCGGAGCGGTTCCAGCGCGCCAGCTCGGCCGTGATCTTCGGGTCGCGGTTCGTCCAGTCGCCGCGCAGGAGCACGACGTTCTTTTTCTGCAACTCGGCGAGCACTTCGGCCGAGTGAAAGACGACGGCCTTGTTCGTCTGGCAGGTGGCGCACCAGCGCGCCGTGAAATCCACATAGACGAACTTGCCCGCGGCCTGTGCGGTGGTAACAGCCTCGGGGCTCCATTGCTCCCAAGTGACCTGATAGCTGCCGTCGGCCGGCGCGGCCTGCACCGCCTTCGGCCAGCCGGTGCAAAGGCCGCCCGCCAGCAGCAGCAGGGCGAACACCCGGCCGAAAATTTGTCTGCCCGGCTTGCCATGGGCTTGGCCAAAGCGGCCGTAGGCCCACGCGGCCATCGCCACGAGCACGAAGCCAAACGCGATCAGGAGCAGGGCATTGTCATCGTCCTTGGTCTGGCCGGCCAGCACCCAGAGCAGCCAGCCGACGGTCGCATAGAGCGGGAAGGCCATGAATTGCTTGAACGTCTCCATCCACGCGCCCGGCCGCGGCAGCATTTTCACTGCTGCGGGAAGCATCGAGAGCAACAGATAGGGCAGCGCGAGCCCGACCGCAATCGCGGTGAAAACCATGAATGATTCCGCCGCGGAGAGGGAGAGCGCGGCGCCGAGCGCGGGGGCGAGAAACGGCGCGCTGCACGGCGTGGCCACAAGGGTGGCGAGCGCGCCGGTGAAGAACGAGCCGGCGAAACCCTCCTTCATTTGCAAATTGCCGCCAACCCCGGTGGCAGACAGGCCGACCTCGAAAAGTCCGCTCAGGTTGAGTGCGAAGATAAGCAGGAAAGCCGCCATGCCGAAAACGAAGCCCGGCGACTGCAGTTGAAACCCCCAGCCGAGCTGCGAACCGCCGGCGCGCAGCACCAGCAGCACCGCGGCCAGCGCCCAGAACGAAAGCAGCACGCCGAGCGCGAAGACGAGCCCGTGCAGGGTGATTTTCCGGCGGTCGCTGCCCGACTGGTTCATGAAGCCGAGGATCTTGATGCCGAGCACCGGGAAAACGCAGGGCATGAGATTGAGGATGAGGCCGCCGACGAAGGCGAGGAGCAGCGTTCCGAGCAAAGTGCTCGGAGGCGCTGGCGGCTGCCCCGTTGCGGTCTGCTGACCGCCCGGGGTTTGTCCTGAGTTCTGCTCCGGCCGGCCGCCCGCGCCTTTGGCGCTGCCGGCCACTGAGGTCGCAAACTCAGGCAAAGGCGTGTCGATGACAAGGCCGTCGTAACCGGAGCCCGGCGACCAGCCGTTGGACGAGGCCAGCACGCCGGTGAGGCGGGCGGAGTTTTTGTCGGCGGCGGCATCGATGGGTGCGGTGATGATCCAGGAACCGTTCTCCTGCGTGACGACCTGGGGCCGGGCGTAATCGGTGAAGGCATCGCTGGCGAAGAAATGCAGGTTCGCCGGCTGATGTTTCGTGCCGGGCTTGGGCGTGAGCCGCAGCGTGGCGGTTTTGTCGGTGTGCGAAGCAGTGACGTCCCAGCCGGTGTTGGCCTCGGGCAACTTGGCGCGCGTGTCGTTGATGGCATCGGTCCATTTCGCATCGGGCTGGCCCGCGCCAGCCGCGACGACCGGGAAAGTGATGCTCAGTTTCGCGTCACCGGGCATGCAGACGTCCTGGCACATGAGCCATTCGACGACGGCCGTCAGCTTGATTTCGGTGCCCGGAGCAAGCGTGGCCGGCGGAGTGATTTCCACGAGCAGGAAGGCCTCATCGCCATAGCCGTTGCCCACGATTTTATTGGAGGAGTCCCGCAGGATATGCGGCGTGGGCCATTGGATCTCGCCGGCCTTGAACCCGGCGGGCAGCGTCCAGGCCAGCGAGGTCGCGTAACCGGTGCCGGGGGCGATCCAGTAGCTGTGCCAGTGCGGATCATGCTGCATCCGCAGGGCGACGGTGAACGGCTTGCCCGGCTCGATGGCTGCCGCATCGGACACCAGCGAGACGGCCACGGCGCCCTTTTTGACGATCGAGGACTCGGCGGCGGGGAGCAGCGACGGCAGGGCGAGCAGCAGGAAAAGCAGACGGGGCAATTTCATCTGGCAGTGAGAGTAGGCGGGGCGGGGTTTATTTCAAATGCGCATTACCCGGGCAGTTTAACCGCGAATCACGCGAATGGACGCGAATCCGGAGCAAGATACGGAAGGCTGAACCACTAATCTTCACCAATTAGTGAGGGATCAGAGTGCTTTAGTGGTTTAAGTGACCTGGGGTTTCATTGACCAGGCTCAGCCGGTTGATTTGCTCCAAGGGCATGCCGATGGACTTTGCCGGGCCGGAGGAGCGCGCGGTGTTTCCATGCAAAGGCATTGCACGCGCCGCCACAAGGGCCTAGCACGAAGACGTCAGATGGACTCCGTTTCGCCCTATCCGATTGGCCCCGGCCAGCGTACGCTGGCGGCGATCGTTTTCACCGACGTGGTGAACTTCAGCCGCCGCATGCACCGGGAAGAGGTGGTGACGCTGAAGCTCGTCGAGCAGGATTTCGAGCTCATGCGGCAGCTGGGCGAGAAACACGCCGGTTCCGTGCTCAAGACGACCGGTGACGGGCTGCTGCTTTATTTCATCAGTGCCGTGCAGGCCGTCGGCTATGCGCTGAAACTGCAACGGCATTTTGCCGAGCGGGCCCGCTCCAACCCGGCGGCGGGGAACCTGGTCCACCGGATCGGCATCCATCTGGGCGACGTGTTCGTGAAGGATCAGGACGTCATGGGCGACGGCGTCAACACCGCGGCCCGCCTGCAAGCCGAGGCGGATCCGGGCGGCATCTGCATCTCGCAGACGGTCTACGACGTGGTGAAGAGCAAGCTGGAGCTGGAAGTGGCCCGGCTGACGCCGCGCGGCCCGAAGAGCATCGCGGAGTCCGTGACGATCTACCGCGTCCTGCTGGAGCCGGCCGCGGTCCGGCCGGCGCCAGCCGCACCGCTTCCGGTTTACACCGCGCCGCCGCCGCCTGCGCAGATGACCCGCGCCCGGAAACTGGCGGCCCTGGGCGTCCTGGCCCTTGTGTTCGCCGGGGTGGCCGGTCTGGTGCTGCAAGCCCAACGGAAGCACGAGGAAGAACTCGCGCGCAGCCGGGCGGCGCAGGCCGAAATGAGCAGGGCGCTCCTGGTGGCGAAGGAAGCCGACCCCCCCGGTGGCCAGGCGCCCGGAGAAACGGCCACGACCGCAGCCAACCCGGATGAGACCCCGCCGGCCGAGCGCATCCGTGAGCTGCTTGAATGGTTGAACGGCGTCCTGCCGCGTTACACCAGGAGCCGCCCCCTGCTGTTGCGCGAGCTGCCGGGCACGATCGCGCGCGATGCCAAACTGTTCACCGACGTCGATCACCGGCTCTATTTTGCGGAGGGGGGTGCGGTGCGTCAGCGGAATCTGGCCGAGCTGCAGCCTGACGCGCTCGGGGCGGTCATTGTCAGCGTCCTACTCGACGCGCCCGAGCCGCCGTCAAAGGGAGTGAGGCAGGGCGCCGAGGCTTTCGCGAAAGCCAACGGCCTGCCGGAAATGCTGAAAATGCTAGAGGGCAAGGCGGAGCAGCCGCAGCCGTAGATGGCTGGAAACAGGCTGAGTCAGCGCGGGGACCGCCCTTGCCACCGCCCGCGCCGCAAGCGGATGGTCGTAGCCTTTACGGCTCCGCGTCCTTGGGCTTCGCAGGATTTTTGAGCCGGATGACCTGCTTGGCTTCCTTGAAGCCGAGGGTGAGCTCGCTCGAGGTGAGCCGGATAATCTGCACATACATCAAGGCCTCTTTGCTATCGAGGAAGATGTAATCACCCTCCTTGTAGGGCGACTGGTTGACGACGAGTTGGGTCACGCCGCTGACCACGATCGTGCCGCCGATCTTGAGCTTCGCGGCGTAACGGGCGAGGGTCTCGGCGTCGGTTCCGGGTTGAACCTCGTCCGCGGATTTGGCGCGGTTCGTTGCCACCACGGTGGCTTCGTTGCCGCCCGGCCCGGCGTCGTCGGGACGCCGGCTGGTGGCGCTGCTGACGACGAGGAAGGGGTTTGGCAGGTCTACCGGCAGAGGCACAGGCCGCAGGCGCTGGCGGAACAGTGCGTCGATGCGGTCCGTGATGCGGCTGGCTTTGCCCGGCGCGGCGGCGCCGGCGGGAAGCGCGTCGGCGGCGGAAAGCGGCGCGGCCGCCAGCCACAGGCCGGCGGCAAGGGAAAGAAAAGGACGAGGCAGGCGTTTCATGGGCGGCCGAGGGTCTGGATGGTGAGGTCAAGGACCATGGTGCCGGTCTCCGCGTCGCCGCGGCTGAAGCTGTAACCGGTGACATTTATCAGCCGGGGCCCGGTCTCCAGGTTGCGCAGGAAGCTGATGAGCTGGGCGTAGGAACCGGTGGCCTTGAGGGAGAAGGGAATGGTCTTGAATGGATTGCCCTCGGCCGGGGGCAGGGCCGCGAGCTGGTTGAGCTGGCGGAGCCGCACGCGGCTGAGCGTCTCCATCTGGTAGAAATATCCGAGATTCACCTCCAGGTCGGCGTCGGTGGTCAGGTTATGGTCGATCAACTGCAGGGCTTCGCTGACGGCGGCCAGATCAGACGTGATGCGCGCGTGGTTGGTGAGTGCGTGCAGCATGGCCTCGCCTTTCTGGTGCATCAGCCCGTGCTGCTCGATGGCAGACTCGCGCCGCTGCCAGAGGAACCAATTGGCCGCGGCCAGGATCACGATCAGCAGGACGTTGGCCGACAGGTAAGGCCGCGGCCGGCACAGACGGAGGAGCGGCTGGAAGAGGCTGCTCATGGCGCGGGCTCCTTCCGCTTGAAGGTGATCTCGAAGAGCAGCGACTCATCCTTGTCCCCCTCGCGCTGGAGCGCAGTGAGCCCGATGCTGGAGAACAACGGTCCGATGTCGGGCGCATGGCGCAAGCTCTCCAGGTAGCGGCCGAGGGTGCGGCTGGATTGTTCGGGCGGCTCGCGCAGGCTCCCGCTCATGGTCACGCGATTGCCGCCGGCTTCGATCAGGTTGACGCGCATGCGGGGCGGCAGCGAGCGGCCGAGGCTCAAAATGAAATCGGTGACCGGATACGGCATGTTCATCAGCTCGAACGCGTGATCGAAACGGCGGGACTGGGCGCCGAGGGCGCTGGTGGACCGGGTGAGCTCGTCGAACAGCTGCTGGTTGGATGCCATCTGCTGGTTCCAGAAAAAAGTGTCGGCGTCGAGCGAGCGGATCACATACCACTGCCAGCAGGCGAGCGCCAGGGCGAAGACCGTGACCGTGGCGGCGATGGCCGCGGCCAGGAACCGGCGGCCGACGGGCTTCCTGCCGGGCAGGTCGTTCGCCAGCCGGCAATCGACATGCCACGCCGCCGCTTCGGGGCTTTTTCCTCCTGGTGGAACCGGCGGAACCGCCACCAGGCCCAGGGCGCCCAGCCAGTGCGGTCCGAGCGCGGGTAGATCGCCACCGGCCTGCAACCCCACCGTGGCCAGCCAAGCCCGGCAATCCACGGCGAAGGAAGTGCGCTGGATGACCTGGGCGAGCGGCTCGGCAATCCAGGCGAGTCCGGGTGGCAGATAGGCGCAGTAGATTTCGCCCACGGGCTGGCCGGTCTTCATTTCGTAGGAATCGACCATCGGCTTGAGATCATGGCCGATGGCCCGGACAAACCGGGTGGCGCGCAACAGCAGGTCGTCGTCGGGATGGTGGAGCCGGTCGCGCACCCCGTCGGCATCGCTGAGCCGGAATTCCTTGCGCACGGCCTGCACGATCGAGGAAAAGCCGTGCCGGACGGGCGCCGGCGTATGGAGGCCCTCCTTGCCCAGGATGTAGGCGACGGTATGATCCTCATGTATGACCACCACCACCACCGCCCGCTTGTCACTGCGCCAGGCGGTGTAGCCGGTGATGGCGCCGATGAGCGGCAGGATGCCCATCTCGAGCTGGCCGGACAGCAGGCGCTGGTTGAGCAGGCGTTGCTGGACCCGTCGCAGGTCGGTGTGCGAAACGCCGAAGAGCAGCACGGATCGGGCGGCACCATCCGGGGTGAAGGGCAGGCCCTCCTGCGGATTGAGCGTCCGGAGGATCCAAGCCTCGGGATGGCCGATCTTGAACTGCTCCCGGGCGAGGGTGGCGAGGTAGCCGGAGTCGGCCAGCTTGCGCGGTGGGAGATTTTCGCGGTGCAGCAATCCATCGGGAGTCACGAAGCCGCAAATCGCCGGCCCCGGCGTCCGGTGCTCGCTCAACTTCTCGTCGAGCCAGACCCCGAGACCGGCGTCGTCATCCGCCGCGAATTCCACGGCCCAATCAATGACCACGGGACCGGGGTCGGGGCGCCGGAGGCCCGCGACGAGGATCTGGAACGGATTGAACTCAATCAGCAGGCTGCGTCGGTCATTGCGGCTGAAGAGGAAGGAGGAAGGCATGGCGGAGAGGCGGGACGCATCAATCCCCGCCGGGGCGAAAATCGATGGCTTTGGTCGCGCTGGCGTGGCCGCCCCGGGTCATGGTTCGGTGAGCAAAGTGATGATATAGGGGGTTGTCACGCCGCTAAAGCGCACGTTGCGCAAGGCGGTGTCATAATGGAACTGCGGATTGGTGGCGCCCGCCGAAAAGCGCACGTATTGCCCGCTGAGCAGCGCCCCGTAAAAGGTGGCGTTCTGCTGGATGTCGATGGGCTTGTTTTCGCTGTAAATCACGCCGTAGAAGTCGGCCGCGCTGGTATACTGGGCGGAATCGACGGTGGAGCTGCTGCTGCAGAAGAGCGCGACCTTGCGCGGGTCGTGGGTCTGGTTGTCGATGCCATTGGCGCCGAGGCTGACGTCGCCGGCCACGAACAACTCGAGCGAACCGGTGGGAGTCACGGTGATCTGACCGGAACCGTTGATCGTGAGGTTGCCAGTCACAATGAGTTTCAGCGGCCGGCTGACGGTGAGACTGGGCGCGAGGAGTGGGACACCCGTGATGATGAGGTCGCCGTTTATCTTGTAGGTGTCCACCGTTGCCGGCGCGGAGAGCAGGGCGGCGACGAGGTCGAGGACGGTGTTGAGGAGGCCCCCGTAGTTGGGGCCGGAGGCGGGAGGCGGGACAATGGCAAACACGGACGCGGCCGGAATGAAGGCGCTCTTGCCGAGCAGACCGGGATCGACATCCACCGCCGCCGCGGTGGCGGGGCCCTTGACCCGCCCCGGCGGGCTGCCGGAGGTGGAATACGAGACGGCTTTCCCGGTGGTGGCGAGGTAGCCGTAGACGAGGGCCTGGCTGAGGGCGACACTGGTGACGCCGCTGTCGGCGGCGGCGATGACCGCGGCGTAATTGGCGGGGGTTCCGGCGGTGAACGAGTAAGCCACGACGGCCGTGGCCGGGTTGTTGTCCGGGCGGGAGTTCCAGCTGTCCACCGTGCCGCCGCTGGTGAAGGAAACATAACTGTTGACGGAAGCGATGGCGTTGCCGAAGAGCGGCGCCGGTCCGGTCGCCGCCTGCAAGGTCTTCGTGAAGACGTGCCCGTCGTCGAGGGTGATCGTGGCGGTCGAGGTGATGGCGGGCCAGGCCGGGCCGGCACTGGCGAAGTTGGCGACGGTGAGGGTGACCTGCCCGGTGGCACCCTGCCCGAGCGAACCATAGGCCAGGGTGACCGTGCGGTTGGGCCCGCTGGTGTTCCACGGAGTGTCGCTGGACGGACCGCTGCCCGTCCAGGTGTCCTGATTCAACGCCCAGAGCGCTTCCTCGAGGCCGGTTTGGGCGAGTTGTCGCGCCCGGTCCTCGTGCAGCAGGCGGGTGCTGAAGTCATAGGAGCGCTGGTAGAGCGCGAGGTAGCTGCTCAGGGCGATCGCGAGCACCGCGGTGAAGCAGAGCGCGACCAGGGTCACGGAACCGGCGCAGTCATGAAGGCGGGCGCGCATGGTTCAACCGCCGGTGGCGGGCTGTTTGTTCCGGAGGAGGAACCGCGATGAAACGGCCTCGTAGGTGACGCGGGTGGCCGCGGCCTGGGTGCCGGGTGTTTCGAGGACGAAACGGACCTGGATCTGCTTGATCCCGTAGGGCACGTTGGCGCTGGCGTTCAGCTGGCTGGTCGGGGCGCCGCCGGTGGTGGTGTAATAGTCGAAGGCGAACGTCGTGCAGGCGCAGCGGTCGTTTTTCAGCAACAGGAAATCAGGGTTCGCGCCCGAGGCCGACTGCCGGCGCAGGCTGCCGGCGGCGCTGTCGAAGGTGTAGGTGACCTCGCCGGCGGGCAGCACCAGCGTCACGGAGCTCGCGGTGGGCGTCGTGCCGGTTTTCACGGCCTCGGCCAGGGCAAAGTCGCGCCGGAGATAGGTGAGGGCTTCGCGACCCTTCGCCTCGAGCGTCTGGTTGTTGGCCAGGCGGGCGAGGTTGCGGCCCAGGAACACGAAGCTGGAGAGGACCGCGGCCAGGACCGCGGCCGCGAGCGACATGCTGACGAGCACCTCGACCAGGGTGAAGCCGGCGAGATTCGCTCCGCGGGTGGAACGCGCGGCCCCCAACGCGTTGGTCGAGGTGCGCAACGGACAAAGCGCGTTGGGAGCAACGCGCTCCACCACGGGTTCAAGCTGGAAAGGAGTCATTCTCACGATTTTTGATAAGACAGGTGCAGGCCGTTCTGTCCGAAGAATGCCGGCGTGCTGCGGCGGTAGACCCGGCCGGTGTTGCTCGTCCAGCTTACCGTGTAGTCGATGCGCAGGTAGGTGACCGTGCTGGACGTGGCGGACGCCGGGCGCAGCCGGGTGAGGACATACGAGCAGGTGAAGCCCTTGGCGAGGGCGATGAGCGCTGTGTTGTCGTCGCTGCTCACGACGGTGTAGTTGGTCAGGGCGAAAAGCGTCGGGTCGCCGGAAAGCGCGCCTGTGTCGCTGATGGTGAGCGCCCCGCTGGCGGCGAGGCCGGCAATGGTGCTCCAGGGGCCGGAACGCAGTCGCTCGATTTCCGCGTCCATGATCTGGGTTGCCACCTGCTGCTTGCGGGACGTGTCGAGGGCCTCCGACCCGATGGTGATCCCGTGGATCAGCCCGGTGAAGCCCACGACCAGAATGGCCGAGGCCATCATCACTTCAATCAACGTGAATCCGGTGCAATGGTGGTGTCTGGCTGCCATCATGGCTGTTTGAAGGCATTTGATCCGCCGGCCCGGAGCTTGGGGCGAATTCGTGGCCAGAGGCAATAAAAAGGCCGCGCGTAAAATTCCCGGGGCTTGTCCCCGGGAATGGGGCGGGCGAGGAGGCGGCGTTCCATCGTAAAATTCCGGCCTGACCGCTGACCCCGGGCTTCCGGCGGCCTTCATTGGTTTGGGACGAAATTGACCACGAGGGAAGACTGGCCCTTGCTGCGATGATGCCGATGGACTTTGCCGGATTGGAACAACGCAGTGTGGAAAAACTGGCCGCGCAGGGCGGCGACGTGGCGCACGACCTGGAGCATGTGCGGCGGGTGGTGGCTAACGCCCGGGCGCTGGCGGCGGCGGAAAAGGCCCGGACGGAAATCGTGCTGCCGGCGGCCTGGCTGCACGATTGCGTGACGGTGCCAAAGGACTCGCCGCAGCGCGCGGCGGCAGCGCGGCTGGCGGCGGCGCAGGCGGTGTCGTGGCTGCGGGCGTGGGGCTGGCCGGAGAAGTGGCTGCCGGAAATTTCCCACGCGATCGAGGCGCACAGTTTCAGCGCTAACGTCGCGCCGCGGACCATCGAGGCGAAAGTCGTGCAGGATGCGGACCGGCTGGAGGCGCTGGGCGCCGTCGGGCTGGCGCGCTGCCTGATGCTCGGCGGCGCGATGCAGCGACCGCTCTGTGCGCCGGAGGATCCATTCTGCGAAAAACGGGCGCCCGACGACCGCGTCTCGGCCGTGGACCACTTTTATGCGAAGCTGCTCAAGCTCGAGGGCCTGATGCAGACGGGGAGCGGCCGGCGCGAGGCCCGGCGGCGGACGGAATTCCTGCAAGCATTCCTGGCCGAGCTGAAAAGGGAATTAATCCGGAATGATTTTGGCCACGGATAACCCAGATGGGCACGGATGATGGGCCAAGCAGTCGTGGACAACGGCATCCGTTGATGTCAACCAATAGTATACTTAGGCGGCCCGCTGGGACACGGGCCCTCCAGATGGGTTACTTCACCGGGAGAGTGAGCTGGGCCGCGTTGTAGCCGAGGGTGAGCTCATTGGGCGCGATGCGGACAATCCTCAGGTAATAAATCGCGTCACCCTTCCCATGGACCTGGATGAGGCTGCCCTCCTTGTAGGGGGACGAATTGATGATGAGGTGGGGCAGGCCGTTGACCATCATCTGGCCGGTGATCTTGAGCGTGGCCGCGTAGAAGGCGAGAATCTCGTCATCAGCCGTGAGCGGCTTCTCCGGCTCGGGCGGAGTCGTGGGCGATTGCTCGGGATTGGCCCCCGGGCCGGTGACGCCGCCGGAGGACTGGAAGGGGTTGGGCAGAACGGTGGGCAGGGGCAGGGGTTTCAGCCGCTGCTTGAGCAGGGTATCGATGTGCTCCTTGGTGTGTTCAAATCGATCCGGAACCCTGGCGGGGGAGGCGGCTGGGGCGGCCGGAACCGGCGTGGTCGAAAGCAGCAGGCCGGTGGCAAAAAGCAGGGAACGGGAGAAGCGGTGGTTCATGGGTGTCCGAGAAGTTCGACGGTGAGATCCATGGCCAGGGTGTTGGTCGTCGCGTCGGCCCGGCTGAAATTGTAGTTCTTGATGCGGAGCAGGCGCGGGCCGTTCTCGAGTTCACGCAGGAAACTCATGACCTGGAAATAAGTGCCGGAGACCCGGAGGGAAAACGGCACGGGCTTGTAGGGCACGCCCTCCGGCGGCGGCTGGGAGCTGAGCTGGTTCAACAGGCCGAGCCGGGCGCGGCTGACCGTCTCCATTTGGTAGAAGTAGCTCAGGTTGTCGGCCAGCTCCGCCTCCACCACAAGGTTCTTGTCGATGATCGCGAGGGCCTCCTGCACCGTGGTGAGCTGGGCGATGATGCGGTTGTGGCCGGCCAGCGCGGCCAGCGTGGCCTCGCCGTCCTGCCGCACGCGGTCATGGTGCAGGCTGAGGGCGGCCTGCCGCTGCCAGAGGAAATAGTTGGCCACACCCAGGAGCACAATGAGCGTGACGCAGGTCACCATCAGCGGATTGCGCCGGGTCGCGGCCAGCAGCTGTTGCAGAAAGGCGCTCATGGCTGGGCCCCCTTGAGCTTGAAGGTGAGCTCGAAATTAAAACCCTCCACCCCTTCCCGGCGCTCAAACGAGGTCTGCATGATGCCGGCAAAAGCGGCGTTGATGGCGGTATCGCGGCGCAGCTCGTCCATATACTGGCGCAACGTGCGCTTGGCCCGGTCGGAGGGTTCGTTGATGGCGCCCCGCAGCACCAGGCCGTTGTCGAAGGAGTTGATGGTATCGATGCGCATGCTGGCCGGCCGGGCGCGGCCAAGGCTGAAGAGCAGGTCCGACACCTGATAGGGCGCGCTCATGAGCGTATAAGCCTGGTCGAGCTTGTCGGAAGCGGCGGCCAGGTTGCGGGTGGTCAGGTTGAGCGCATCGGTCTCCTTTTTCTTGTCCGTGACGCGCTGCTCCCAGTAGGTGGTGTCGTTGGCGAGGATGTAGCCGGCATAGAGCTGCCAGCCGGTGAACATGAGGGCGGCCACGGCGAGCGTGGCGGCGATGGTGTTGGCCACGAACCGGCGGCGGACCAGGTCGTTGCTGGGCAACTGGGCGGAAAGCCGGCAATCGATGCGCCACGGGCCCTGGTCGGCGGCGTCATTCCGTTGCGCGGCGTCGGATTTCGGGCCGGGGAGGTCGGCAACGAGGCTGAGGGCGCCCAGCCAGTGCTGCCCGAAGGCGGGCATGCCGTCATCCAACTGCAGATTGACCGTCGGCAGCCATTCCGTGCAATTTATGCTGAAGGGGGTGCGGCCCACCACCTGGGCGAGGGGCTCGGCGATCCAGGACAGCCCGGGCGGAAGGTAGGCGCAGTAGATTTCGCCCACGGGCTGCCCCGTGGTCATCTCGTACGAATCGACGAGCGGCTTGAGGTCGCGCCCGATGGCGCGCACGAACTTGGTGGCGCGGAGCAGCAGCTCGTCGTCGGCCTGGTGCAGCCGGTTGCGCACCGCGGAGACATCGGCCAGGCCGAATTCCTTGCGCGCGGCCTGCACGATGGAGCTGAAACCGTGCCGCACCGCGGCGGGCGTGTGCACGCCCTCCTTGCCGAGGATGTAGGCGACGGTGTGCTCCTGCTCGATGCAGACGACCACCACGGCGCGCTTGTCGCTGCGCCGCGTCTTGTAATCGGAAATGACGCCGAGCAAGGGCAGGATGCCCATTTCGAGGCTGGCGGGCAGCAGGCGGTGGTCGAGCAGGCGCTGCTGCACCTGGTGCACATTGGTGTGCGACACGCCGCAGACCAGAGCCGGGCGCTGCGTGCCCTCCGGGAGCAGAGGGACGCCCTCCAGCGGGCTGAGGGTCGCGAGCTTCCAGGCCTCGGTGTTTTCAATCTTATACTGCTCCTTGACCAGATTGGTGAGGTAGTCCGGCTCGACCAGCTTGCGGGGCAGGAGGCTCTCGCGGTGCAGCAGGCCTTCCGGGGGGACAAAGCCGCCGATCACCGGCACCCAGGCGTTTTGCTTCTCGAAATTGTCGTCGAGCCACTGGCGCAGGCCGAGGTCGTCTTCGCTCCCAAACTCCGCGGCGCAGTTGAGCACGAGGGGGCCCAAGGCGGGCCGGCTGAAGCCCGCGACCAGGATCTGGTAGGGATTGACCTCGATCAGCAGGTTGCTCCGGGAGCTGCGGTTGAACATGGGGGAAAAGTGAAGGCGGAATTCGCTCGGGTCGCAACTATTGAGACTGCCGGCCCGGCGTCAAGGTGTCCGCCGTGGGTTACGGCATGGTGGCCAGTTCGGTCGCGTCGGTCAGCTCGCGCCACTCGGAGATCGCATAGGGCTGGTCCACTCCGCCGAAGGTCGCGTAGCGCAGCGAGGTGTCGTAGTGGATGTTCGCGTTGGCCCCGCTGTAGGTGATCTTTTTTGCGGAAATGGCCCCGTATATGGTGAGGTTGTTGTTATCAATCAACAGGCCCGAGGCATTGGTGGTGTTTGGCAGGTAAATCACGCCGTAGAACGGGTTGGTGCCGCTGGGGCCGTTGGTGGCGTCGGAGTAATTCTGCACCGAGGAGGCCGAGGTGTCACAGATCAGGATCAGTCTTTTCGGATCCTGGGTTGTATTGTAGAAACCATCACTGCCGAGGTTCACCGTGAGACTGCCGGCGATATGAATTTCGGCGGAACCGGTGGTATTGATGTTGATTCTACCGTTGGGACTCCCCGAGTCCATGATCAGATCACCGTTAATATAGAGGATCACCGGCCCGTTGATGTTGAGGATGGAGTAGCCGGTGGATGAGCTAAGATCCAAATCGCCATTGATGTAGTAGCGGGAAGGTGTGGTCGCTCCCGGGGTGCCGATGTTAGTGGTGGCCGACAAGCCCAGGGTGATGTCGGTGCCCTTGGGTGTAGTGGCCCAGTTCGCGGCCAACCCCCCGGACGGCAAGGTGTCGAACTGCGGAATGTAGGGGCTGCGGCTGATGCGGGTCAGGTCGATGTTGGGCGAGCCCGGGCTGGAGGGACCCTTGACGCTGCCGCCGATTCCAGCCGGCGGCGACGGCCAGGCCAGATAGCCTTTCACAGCTGTGCTGCCGAGAGTGATGGTACTGCCGGCAGCTAGAACGGCCGAGTAGCCAAGGTTGGGGCTGCCACCGGAAAATGGACTGCTGTTCTGGTTATAAGTGTAAGTGGAATAGGTGCCGGCCGTGCCAGGCGAGCCAGCTGTATCCATTCTAAATACGGAGCCGTCGTAGCTGTCCACCGTGCCGCCGCTGTTGGCGCTGATGATGGTGGTGGCCGCGGCGGCATTGGGGAACAGCGGAGCCGGGGCGATGGTGGCGCGAAGCTGGGTTTTGATGGACGTGCTGCCCACAATATTGACCGTGCCCTCGGCATAGATGACGGGTGGGCCCGTCGTTACGCCGGAGGGCTGGGCCCAGGCAGCAGTCCAGTAAGTGGTATTGTTGGGCGATTGGCCGGTATTCGCCACCAGACATTTATACCAGACTCCGTCGTAACAGACATAGCTGCTGGTGGTGTAGGCGGTGGTGGAGCTCCATAGACGGGATGCGCCCGTCGTGCTGGACCAATAAGTGGTGTTGGTCGGCGTTTGATTGGTATGGGGGAGAATGCAGCGGTACCAGGTGCCACTGTAACTGACCGTGTCGTTCAGGTTGTAATATTTGGTGGAATCCCAAGCCGCCAAGGATGCCGGAGCCAGCGCCCAAGTGCCGGGGTTGGTGGCGGGAAGCGTGCCCGTATTGCTTGAGAGAGCGAGATACCACACACCGTTGTAACGCACCGTATCGTTCTGGCTGTATTGCTTGTTTGAGTCCCATGCCGTGTTGAACAACGGGGCGTTGGACCAATAGGTGGTGTTCGCGGGGGTAAGGGTGCCGCTGCTGGTATGGGCGAGAATGCACCGATACCACTGGCTGGTCGTGCTGTAATAGACTGCGTCGCCGAGGCTGTAGTTAACGCTGCTGTTGCTCCAACTCCACATGCTGCCGGTCAGGGCGACTTCCCAGTCGCTACTCGTGGTGGGCACAGAATTGGCGGAAGCTATTTTGCAGCGATACCAAGTGCCGCTGCCGCTGGCACTGTAAAAAACACGATCGTTAAATGAGTATTGGACGCCGCTTCTCCACGCCCAAGAGATATAAGGTATAGAATTCTGCACCCACAAGACAGGGCTAGTAGCACCATAGTCTCCGGAAGCGTAAGTGTATGGTTGTGAGGCAATGCAACGAAACCAAGCGTTGCTAGAAGAGGCGCGGTAAATATAATCGCCTAGGAGATAGGGGGTGGGGGTGGGAAGGGGGGGGCTAGTCGAATAAGTACTCCCACTGGGAGTAGCCGCAGTGCCCGAGGCAGTAATAACAGGTGCCCAATACGTCGTATTCGATGAAGTGATTGCGGCACTGCTGGTATGAGCCAAGATGCAATAATACCATTTTCCCGAATCAAACAGCATCGTGCCAAAAGGGTAACTGGTGCCAGAACTCCAGCTGAGCGATATTTTTGGAATGTAGGACCAATAGGTGGTGCTGGTGGGGGTGATGGAGGCGCTGCTGGTGTGGGCGAGAATGCAACGATACCAAGTGCCGTTATAGTTAACGACGTTGTATAGAGAGTAAGTAATATTGCTGCTCCAGGTCCAGGGAATCGGTGCCTGAACCCAATATGCCAAATTGCCCGGGGTTTGGTTTGAATGATTCTGAACGCATCGATACCAGATGCCATTGTAGCCAACGAGGTCGTTGATGCGATAGTTGGCCGAGGAACTCCAGATGGAATCGAGCTGGGCGGCGTTGTAGTTATCGATCCGGATTTTCACCGAGCCGGTGACACCCTGGCCGAACTTGGTGGCGGGGAAAGCGAGGTTGCAAGTAGCGGTGGTGCCGCTGATGGTCCAAGTGGCAGAAGTGCCGCTCGTCGTCCAGCCGCTCCAATCGTTTTTGTTGAATGCGCGCATGGCCTCCTCCAGCCCCAGCTCGGCCAGTTGCTCGCTCAACCCGGTCCGGTTGGAACGGTCGCTCAGCTTCATGGACTGGTTGCCGACCGCGAGATAAGCCGCCAGGCCGATGCCCAGCACGGCCAGCAGGCAGAGCACGACCAGGATAAGGGAGCCTTTTTGCGGGTTGCGGGAATGGCGCATCAAGGAAGCAGGGTTTTGTTGCGGATGAGCAGGCGGGGCGAATCGGTCCGATAAACCTGGGTCAGCGTTCCATTGGTGCTGTTGCCGGCCTGGGAGGTCAGGGTGAAGGAGAGCTGCTTGATGCCCGGAAGGTAGTTCACGAAAGTGGTGTAAGGATTGCCTGAAGAATCGTAGTAATTGAAAGTGAAGGTGACCAGATTGGTGTGCAGGGTCTGGGCCGTGCCGCCAGCTGGGGTTCGGGTCAGGGTTCCGCTGCTGTATGTGTATGCTACGGTCGTGGAGCTGGTGCCGGTGGGCAACGAGAGAGTCAGGCTGCTGGCGCTGGGCGTGCCGGATATTCCACTGGCCATCCGCACATCCCGGGTGAAATAGGCGAGGGTGCGCCGGGCTTGGGATTCAAGATTCGGCTGGTTGGCCGAGCTGATGCCGAGCGAGCGGGTGAAGTTCCGGCCCAGTGTAACATAAGTGGTAAGCACGGCGGTCATGACCATCAGGGCCAGGCTCATGCCGACAAGTAATTCGACGAGGGTGAAGGCGGCGGAGTGGGATGAGGCAATTGAACTGCGAAGGAGCGCAAAGGAGCGCGAAGGAAGCCTTGTGTAGGAGCCTGCTTGCAGGCGATTGCTTGATATTCGAATGCGCGGAATCGCCTGCAAGCAGGCTCCTACACCCAATGCATTTCGATCGTCTCGGTTCAGGCTCACGAGCGTTGGTAGGTGAGGTTCAGGCCGTATTTGCCATAATAGGCGGAATTTGTCCGGGTGTAGGTGAAAGTAAGCAGCGTGCCGTCAGCCTTGAGGCGGCTGGTTTTCACGACCCAGGTCACGGTATAAGTGATCTCTCGCAGATTGGTGGTCGGATCCGCCACGGTGCGGGTGAGGGTGTAGGTCGCACCAGAAGCAGTGATTGCGGTGCTGAACTGGCCGTCGATCGTTGGCGTTGGGCTCGTAGCGGTCATGGCACTGATGGTCGTCCAGCTGGAGAGACGAAGTTTCTCGATCTCGTGGTTGAGAATCTGAGCGGCGAGAGTCTGCCGGCGCGCCGAGTCCATCATGTTTGAGCCAAGCCCCACTGCCTCGATCATGCCGATGAAACCGGCTACGAGGATAAGCGAGGCCATCATCACCTCGACGAGGGTGAAGCCGGCCGGGCGGAGGTGGCGGGGTTGGGGCATGGCGGGGCGTGATGGCCTAGTCCCCTGACGATGTAGCAGCGAAGGGCGAAGTGCCAAGTGACAAGTGCCAGGATGCGCCGTGGCGCGCGGAGGCTCAGCCCTATTCCAACCCCCTTGTCTCCGTTATCTCCTGTGCCAAAACAAACTAGCCGACCCGCCGTCGCTACAGCAGGCGCCGCCGGATTTCCGCGATCAATTTCCCGGGCGGCTGCTGGATGTCGAGCGTGAGGGCGTCGGTCGGCGCCTCGAGGTCCTCGAACTGGCTCTGCACCAAATCCGCCTTCAGGTAGTGCCCCGGGCGCTGGCTGACACGGGCCCGAATGGTGGTGGGATCCCCCGCGAGATGGACCAGTGACACGGCGCTGGTGCCCTGCAGGAGAACCCGGCGGTATTTTTCCTTCAGGGCGGAGCAGGTGAACACCGCGCTTCGGCCGGCGGCGAGACAGTCGTCGATCGCGGCGCGAATGGATGCGAGCCAGGGCGCGCGGTCGTGATCATCGAGCGGAAGGCCGCGGGCCATCCTGTCCTTGCTGGCGGCGCTGTGGAAATCGTCGGCCTCGTGATAGGGCCAGCCGAGTTCGGCGGCGAGGCGCCGGCCGATCGTGGTCTTGCCCGAGCCGGCCACGCCCATGAGGAGAATGATGCGAGGGGACATGAGGACAAAAGTGCCAAATGGCAGGCAACAAGTATCAAGAAAAAGAATCCAGGGGACCAGCGTCTTTGTCCCGAGTCTTGCTACTTGTCCCTTGTTACTTCCGGTGCGTGAGCACCGGTGCTCAGGGCGTGAAGCGCCGGTAGGTGACACCGTAAAGGACCACGGTGTTCGCATCCTTGAGCTCGATCACATAGGGATCACTCGTGACCAGAATGGCCCGGCCATCCGCCAGGGCGCCGCGGGCTGAGCGGATATTCTCCTCGGCGACGGTCTTCTGCGGGCCGAATTTGGCGAGGAGCAGCGTGCCGTCGGAGCGGATGATGATCCGCCGGTCCCCCTCCTGGACGCCGGTTTCAAAAACGCCGGCGGTCTTGATCAGCAAAGCGTGGGACTCGGATTCCGGCAGCAGGTCATACTTCGGCCCGGGGGTGTGGGTGGGGCGCAGCAGCATCCACGCGGTGACGGAGTTGAAACCGATGATAAGCACGGCCATCACGGCGATCTTGGCCCAGCGCGGCATGCCACCGAAGTCCCGCGCAGCAGCGCTGGAGGCGCCGGGGCCGGGACTGGCCGTCGCGGGCCGCTCCGACCTGGGCGGGGCTTTGACGGACTCGGCGGTCCCGGTGATGGTGGAGAGGATGAAGGAGACGGAATGCTCCTCACCGCGGAGGATGGCTTCATAGCCGACGAAACACAGCCCGCGGTAACGCGTGCGAATGGTGAAGACCTCGCGGTCGGTCTTGATCCGGATTTCCGGGGAGGAGGGTTCGTAGATGGTCAGGCCCGCCGCGATCTCGGCCAGTGCATAGAGCAGATCCCGCAACTGGGCGGTGTCGGCCGCCGGGATCTGCTCATCGGGATAGGCCAGGCCGGCCGCCTTCGCGCCGGGCGCGAGGTGATGCATCGTGATACTGAAATTCGTGGCGGCCATCAGGGTTCGATGATGAGAATCGGGCCGCCGCCGAAACCGAGGCGGAAGTTGCCGGTGGCCAGGTTGCCATCGTCCAGGGCCGCATCCATTTGTTGAAACAGATCCAAATCAAGCAGGAGGGGCGCATCGGCGGTGCCGGTGATGGTGATGGCCGCGCGCCATTTGCCGCCGGGACTGGTGCCGCCGGGATGGACTTGCATGAACTCCCAGTCGAATTTGCCGCCGATCGGCGTGGCTTGCGTCCAAACAGTGGTCTGCAAATCCTGACTGGTGATGCCGGTGGGCACGACCCCCGCCACCGCCTCGGGGGGCCAGTTGCCGGTTTCATGCGCATAGGCCTGGAAGACCGCGGTGAAGACACGGAAATCGTTGATGACGGCGCTGGCCCGGGTCTTCCGCTGGATCCGCTGGTAGGAAGGCAGCGCGAGCATCATCAGGAAGCTGAGGATCGTCACCACGACCATCAGTTCCACCATGCTGAGACCCGCGGCCGAACGGGGCATGGTCTGGCGACCAATCAGGCGGCTGCGGAGTGGCAAGGCGGGCACGGTTCTCTTTTTGCGCAGCCCGTGCCTGGAGGCAAGGGGGAATAGTTAATGCAGATGACGGAGAACGGAGATTCCACGGCGAGGTCGCCGTGGCTCCAAGGAACGCGGTTGACTGGAGCGCGGGCGACCCCGCCCGCGAATGCCCTGGCAAAGCAACAGCGCTCGACGCGGCGGAATGATTCTGTTGCAGTCGAAGCCATGAGATTCCGCCCGTTCCTTTCACTGCTTTGCCTGTTCGCCACCGGGGCGGCCCTGGCCGGCCTCACGCCGGGAGAGCAGAAGGTCATCGACACCATTGACGCCAAGTCGGACGACTTCGCGCATGACCTCGAGCAGGCCGTGCAAATTGACAGCGCCACGGAGAATCTTGCGGGCGTCCGCCAAGTGGGTGAACTTTTCAGCCGCCAGCTGGCGGAGTTGGGTTTTGAAAGCCGTTTCGTCGAGTTGCCCGCGTCCACCGGCCGGGCGGGGCATCTCGTGGCCGAGCACCGCGGCACCAAGGGCAAGCGCCTGCTCCTCATCGGCCACCTCGACACGGTTTACCCCGGCGCCAATTTCCGGCACGAGGGCGACAAGGTCTTCGGTGCCGGCGTGGCGGACATGAAGGGCGGCGACATAGTCCTCATCCATGCGCTGCGTGCGCTGTACCGCACCGGGGCGCTCGCCGACACGCAGATCATCGTGGTCATGACGGGCGACGAGGAGGCGCCGGGCAGCCCGCTGGAGGTGACCCGGCGCGACCTGCTCGCCGCCGCGCAGCGCAGCGATGTCGCGCTGGCGTTCGAGTCGGCCATCGGCCACACCGGCACGGTGGCGCGGCGCGGCAGCATCAGCTGGGAACTCGAGGTGCAGGGCGCCACCGGCCACTCGTCGGGGATATTCTCGGCCGCGATGGGCAGCGGTTCGGTGTTCGAGGCCACGCGCATTCTCCAGGGATTCTACGAGCAGTTGCGCCAGTTGGACGGCCTGACCTTCAATCCCGCGCTGGTGGCGGCCGGCGCGGAGGCGGAGCTGACCCGCACGGGCGGACGGGTGTCGGGCAAGATCAACATCATCCCGCAGCGCACGCTGGTGCGTGGCGACCTGCGGGCGGTGAGCGCGGAACAGCTGGCGGAGGCGCAGGTCCGGATGCAGGCGATCGTGAAGCACAACCTGCCGCGCACCTCGGCCGTGCTGAAATTCAACGAGGGCTACCCGGCGATGCCGCCGACGCCGGCGAATTACGCGCTGCTGGCGCAGCTCGACCAGGCCAGCCGCGACCTCGGCCTGGGCGAAATCACCGCCTTCGACCCGCGCGGCCGCGGCGCGGGCGACATCGCGTTCGTATCGCCGCCGCTGCCGGGGCTCGACGGCCTCGGGCTCGGCGGCAAGGGTGAACACACGACCAACGAGTCGGCGGATCTCACGATCACGCCGGAGCTGGTGAAGCGCGCGGCGCTGCTCATCCACCGGCTCACCCGCTGAGCCCGCGGGTGAGTGGATGTGTTTGGCGCTGCCGGACATAAAGCCCGACCGGCACCAGACTGACGCACAACCAGGTAGTGTCCTAATTTGACTTGTCATCGCGAGGTGCGCGCAGCGCGCCGTGGCGATCCATCTGGATTGCTTCGTCGTCCCGCCGAGCGGGACTTCTCGCAATGACAAATCAGGACACCACCCACAGCGGCCGCGGCTGGACACGGGGACGTTTGTCCCGCAGGCTGCCGCTCCATGGACCAGAGCGAACTGGAGCAATGCTACGCGGCGCTGGGGGTGCAGCCCGGGGCCACGCTGGACGAGGTCGAGCGGGCGTTCATGCAGAAAAATTTTGCGCTGTTGAAGGGCAAGGCCGGCGCTGCCGACGAGGCGGAGCGGGGGAAGTTACGCTCGGCGCACGACGCCCTGGCGGCGCACCTGCGCGAACAGCAAAAACTGGCGGAGGCGGCCAATCCGCGCAAGCGGCCGCGCCTGGCGGAGATTCATCCGCCCAAGCCGCCCCCGCGGGGACTCCTCACCGCGCCGATGGTGAAGCCGCGCGACCCCAGGGCGGATGAGTTCGCCCTCTTCAGTTTCGACAACTGGAAGGTGAACGTGATCGTGCCGCCGCTGCTGCTGGCGCTGGCGTGGCTGGTGACGGTCAGTCCGCTCGGGATGCTGCTGACCGGTTTTCATGTGTGGATGCACGAGTTCGGCCATGCGACGGCGGCATGGATGTGCGGATTCCGGGCGACGCCGCTGCCGTTCGGCTGGACGCCGGTCGAGCCGGAGCATTCAAATTTCGTTTATTCCGGCCTGCTGCTGATGTTCGGGATTCTCTTCGTGGCCGGCTGGAGAGAACGCAAGGTGTGGCCGATGATCGCGGCGGTCGCGCTGGCCGCGCTGCAGTTCCACATGACGTGGCGGATGCGCGAACTGGACCAGGAGTTCTGGTGGAGCGCGTTCGGCGGCGTCGGGGGCGAGTTCTACCTGAGCGCGCTCTTCATGGCGTTTTTTTTCGTGCAGCTGCCGGAGAAATTCAAGTGGGGCGCGTGCCGCTATGTTTTCTTCCTCATCGGGGCGTCCGCCTTCGTCAACATCTACCTGAGGTGGGACAAGATCTACCACGGCCTCGAGGAGATTCCCTTCGGCTCGATGATCAACGGCGAGGGCGACCAGGGCGGCGACATGAACAAGCTGATGGACGGCTTCGGGTGGACCAAGGCGATGATCCGGCGCAACTACCACCTGCTCGGCAACGGGTGCCTGCTCGGCCTGGGGATCACCTACGCGGTGTTTGTGCTGCGGCTGAACAAGATTCCGGACTGGATCCTCGGGAAGCTGCGGAAACCGGAAACGGAAAGCGAGGAGGCATGAGCCATAGGCCGCTCTGCATCTTTCTGCTCGGATTGCTCTGTGCCGGGGCGCTGGTGGGTTCGACCGGCTCGTCACCGGCGGCCGCCGGCGCGACGGCACCGCACACCTTCGCCATCGGGGAAAAGGATTTCCTGCTGGACGGGAAGCCGCTGCAGATCCGCTGCGGGGAGATCCATTTCGCCCGCGTGCCGCGCGAATACTGGCGCCACCGGCTGCAGATGTGCCGGGCCATGGGGCTCAATGCCGTGTGCGCGTATCTTTTCTGGAATTTTCACGAAGCAAAACCCGGCACCTATGACTGGGCGGGCCAGGCCGATGCCATGGAGTTCTGCCGGATGGCGCAGGAGGAAGGCCTGTGGGTGGTTTTGCGACCCGGGCCTTATGCCTGCGCGGAGTGGGACGGCGGCGGACTGCCCTGGTGGCTGTTGAAAAAGCCGGACATCCGGCTGCGCACGCGCGACCCGGATTTCATGAACCCGGCCAAAGCATGGCTGAAGGAGGTCGGCCGCGTGCTCGGGCCGATGCAGGTGACCAAGGGCGGGCCGATTTTACTCGTGCAGGCGGAGAATGAATACGGTTCCTGCGGCAAGGACGCGGACTACATGGGCGCCATCCGGCAGGCGTTGATCGCCGGCGGCTTCGACGTGCCGCTCTTCGCGTGCAACCCGCCCGGTGATCTCAAGAACGGGCTGCGCGCCGACCTGTTCCAGGTGGTCAATTTCGGCAAGAACCCGGCGGCCGGCTTCCAGGCTCTGCGGGCGGTGCAACCGGCGGGTCCGCTGATGTGCGGCGAGTTTTATCCCGGCTGGTTCGACACGTGGGGGGTGTCGCATCACCTGGGCAACACGCCGCAGTATCTGGCCGACCTGGAATGCATGCTGCAGGCCGGCGCGTCGTTCAGCATCTACATGGCGCACGGCGGCACGACGTTCGGGCTCTGGGCCGGGGCCGACCGGCCGTTCAAGCCCGACACCAGCAGTTATGATTACGACGCGCCGATCAACGAGGCCGGCGCCGCTGCGGAAAAATTCCCCGCCTCGCGCGAGCTGATGAAAAAATACCTGGCGCCGGGCGAGACGCTGCCCGAACCGCCGTTGCCGAACCCAGTGATGACAGTGGCGCCGTTCATGCTGACCGAGACCGCGGCGGTTTTCGCGAACCTGCCCGCACCGATCGCGGACAGCGGGCCGCGCCCCATGGAAGCCTACGACCAGGGTCATGGGTGCATCCTTTACCGGACCACCTTGCCCGCCGGGCCCCCCGCGACGCTGCAGGTCGGACTGGCGCACGATTTCGCATGGGTGTTGCTCGACAGCCGGCCGGCCGGCCACATGGACCGCCGCAAGAAGGACACGGCGGTGTCACTGCCGGCGCGGGCCGCCCCGGCGCAGCTGGATATTTTCATCGAGACGATGGGCCACATCAATTTCGGAAGAGAGATGCACGACCGCAAGGGCTTGACCGGCCCGGTGCAGTTGGTGATGGGGGAGGGCAAGACAGAGCTGACGGACTGGCAGGTTTATCCGCTCGGGCTGTCTGGATCAACGGCCATTGCCTCGCGCGCTTTTGGAACATCGGGCCGACGCAGACCGCCTATGTGCCCGGCCCGTGGCTGAAAGCCGGTCGCAACGAGATCATTATTCTCGATCTGGTCGGACCAGCGGAGCCGGTGCTCGCAGGACTGGACCATCCCATCCTGGACGAATTGCACCCGGCGTTTGATTTTGGCGCAAAATAAAAGCCCGGGCGCGGAGCCCGGGCTGGGAAACGCGGCCCGCAGGGACGCGGGCCCTTCACCACTCAGCGGACAACCCGGGCGCTGCCGCCCTTCATGAGCTTCTCGACTTCCTTCTGCGTGGCCATCGAGGTGTCGCCGGGGGTCGTCGAGGCGAACGCACCGTGCGCCGCGCCATAGTCGACGGCCAGCTGCGGGTCGTTCTGGGAAAGGAAGCCGAACTGCAGGCCGGAGGCGAACGAGTCGCCGCCGCCGACGCGGTCGAGGATCTCCAACTCGGGATACTTGCGGCTCTCGTAGAACCTGCCGCCGTGCCAGAGGATGGCGCTCCAGTCGTTCTTCGTCGCGGTGATGACGTCCTCCTCGTTGCCGATCATGACGTCGACATACCTGGCTATCTCGCGGTTGACCTCCTGCGCCTTCTTGAGGCCGCCGATGGTTTTCCAGAGCGAGGGACGGTAGTTGAGATCGTAGGAGACGATGGTGCCGTGCTGGTTGGCGGCCTTGACGGCCTCGACGGTGAGGGCGGCGGTCGTGGCGGAGAGCGCGGCAAAGATGCCGCCGGTGTGGAACCAGCGCACGCCCTGCCGCCCGAAGATTTCGTCCCAGTCGAAGTCGCCGGGCTTGAGTTGCGAGGCGGCGGTGTTGCCGCGGTCGGGCACGCCGACGGCGCCGCGCATCCCGAAACCGCGCTCGGTGAAGTTGAGGCCGTTGCGGACGGTGCGGCCGATGCCGTCGTCCTCGCGCCATTTGATAAAGTCGGTGGCGACGCCGCCCTGCATGATGAAGTCCTCGACGAGGTGGCCGACCTCGTTGTCGACGAAGGCGGTGCAGACGGCGGTTTTCAGGCCGAAGCATTTGCGCAGGCCGCGCGAGGTGTTGTATTCGCCACCGCCCTCCCAGGCCTTAAACTCGCGCGCGACGCGCACGCGGGTCTCGCCGGGATCGAGCCGGAGCATGACTTCACCGAGGGAGAGCTGGTCCCAGCGGCATTCCTTGGCAGGTTTGATTTTGAGGCTCATGGGATGAAAGCTTGGAGGGGGGGAGTGGGGAGCAAGGAGTTATTTCACCGCAGTGGCGGCAGCGACGAACTGTCTGGCGCGGGCGGTGATGGCGGCCCAGTCACCGGCCTTGAGCGCGGCGGCGGCGACCAATGCGCTGCCGGCGGCGGTGGCAAAGGCGCCGGCCTTGAGGAATTCGCCGACCGTCTCGGGCGTGACGCCGCCGGTCGGCATGATCTCGATCTTCGGGAAGGGCGCCTTGATGGACTTGATGTAGGCCGGGCCGAAAAACTCGGCGGGAAAAATCTTCACGACGTCGACGCCCAGCTCCCACGAGGTGTAGATCTCGGTCGGCGTGAGCGCGCCGCCGAGCACGGGCACGCCGGCCTCCCGGCAGACCTTGATGACCTCGGGCCGCACGGCGGGCGTGACGATGAACTTGGCGCCCGCGGCGATGCCCGCGCGGGCGGTGTCGGCGTCGAGCACGGTGCCGAGGCCGAGGAGGACGTTCGGCAGTTCCTTGGCAACCTTTGCGCACAGCTCGAGCGCACCCGGGGTGGTCATGGTAAGCTCGATGCAGTTGAGACCACCGGCGGAGAGGGCGCGGGCGCAATCGAGGAGGCTGGCGGAGCTGTCGGCGCGGATCAGCGCGATGACTTTCTCGGACTTGAGGCGGGCGAGGACAGCGGCTTTGGACATGAGGGGAGGATGAGCAGTAAGTGGGGGACCGCAGGCGGGAAAGTCGAAAAACAGGCCGGGAGCCGCTCCGGATCAGCGCCGGGGTTCGGTGTAGCCCAGCAGGCGCGAAAGCTCCGTGGCGGCGGCCTTGACGGCCGCGGCCATCTCGGGAATGCGGTCCCGGGTGAAGCGCACGGAGGCGGCGGTGATGCCGATGGCCGCGACCACGGTGCCGTCGGAGCCGTAAACCGGGACCGCGAGACAGCGGACCCCGAGGTTGAACTCCTCGTCATCCAGGCTGTAGCCGCGCTTGCGGGTCAGTTCAGCGTCGCGGCGGATTTCCGCAGGGGTGGTGAGGGTGCGCGGCGTGCGCTTGACGAGCGAGGTGGCCCGGTAGAGTTCCGCCAGCCGGGAGTAATGCAGGAAGGCGAGGAAGGTCTTGCCCGTGGAGGAGCAGTGCAGCTCGGCCAGAAAGCCGGGGCGGGAGGCGGCGCGCAACGGGTGGGGGCTGTCCTGCACCGCCACGATGAGCGAACGGTTGTCGCAGGGGATGGCGAGGTGGGAGGTTTCGTCGATCTGGCCGGTGAGTTTTTCCAGCACGGGCAGGGCGGCGGTGCGGATCTCCGTGCCCGCGAGGGAGGCGTTGCCCAACTGGATCAGCACCGGGCCGAGTTCATAATGATTGCCATTCTTCCGCACCAGGCCCTCGAGGTGCAGCGTGGTCATGATGCGCAGGGTGGTGGTGACCGGAATGTTGAGGGCCCGGCCGATGTCGGCGATCTTGCAGCCATCGTCGCGGCCGCCGAGGAGCTTGAGGATGCGGCAGGCGTTGCGCAGGTTGGGAATGACGTAGCGTTCCTGACTGGGCGCGGACACGGCGGTGGACTGGGGGGCGACGAGAGGCATTATGGGGAAAACTGACGGGAAGGGGTGGTGTTCAAATGTGAATTACAACTTCATTGGCGAAATCAGGCCCAGTGCAGCGCCCGCGCTCAGCCTAAATCAATGTTAGTGAAATCCCGCCCGTCCGGCGTTCGCCGGCGGGCCGACCCTGAACTGATATCCCCGACCCCAACCGCCTTGAACCCCCATTCGCTGGCAACGGCTGGCCTCCGGTTTAAGGCCCGTTACAACAAGACACCGCCACGTTCTTCCTGCAAACCACGGCCCGGGCACTTCACCCCGGGCAGCTTTACTGCATAAGCAAAGATTGAGTTGGCCGGCCGGGCCCTCCGCTCCAACCTGGACTTTCCTCCGCCCCATGCGCATCCACGAAACCAGTTACCCCCGCACCGCCTCCACACTGCCGACGGACGGACTCCGCGCGGAGTTTCTCGTCAGCGGGCTTTTCCTGCCCGGGGAGGCGAACTTCCGCTACTGGGAGGTGGATCGCACGGTCCTGGGCGGCATCGTGCCCGTTTCGTCCGCCATCGTCCTGCCCAATCCGCCGGAAGTGCGCAGCGCTTTTTTTCTGGAGCGACGCGAGGCCGGCGTGATCAACCTCGGCGGGCCCGGCGCCCTTCAGGTTGACGGCGCCACCCACGCCATGGAACCACTCGATGCCATCTACCTGGGCCGGGGCACGAAGGCCGTTTCCTTTGTGTCGCGCTCGGCCGGCGAGCCGGCGCGTTTCTATTTCCTGTCCTACCCCGCGCATGCCGCTTATCCGGTCCGGCATATCCCGATCAAGGACGCGAAGGGCGACCGCCTCGGCGCGCGCGAGAACGCCAACGAGCGCACGCTCTTCAAGCTCATGCAACCCGCGGCCTTTCCCACCTGCCAGCTCGTCATGGGCTTCACCCGGATGGAGCCGGGCAGCGTCTGGAACACCATGCCGCCGCACACCCACCTCCGCCGCTCCGAGGTTTATTGCTACTTCAACGTGCCGCCGACGCAGGCGGTGTTCCATTTCATGGGCTCGCCGCAGGCGACGCGCCACCTCCTCGTGCACGACCTCGAGGCGGTTCTCTCCCCGCCGTGGTCCATCCACAGCGGCGCCGGCACCGCCGCCTACAGCTTCGTCTGGGGCATGGGCGGCGAAAACCAGGAATTCGCCGACATGGATCCCGCCCCGGTCGCCGGCCTGCGGTGATTTTCCCATGGCGACCGTCCTCGACACCTTCCGCCTCGATGGGAAAGTCGCCCTCGTCACCGGCGCCTCGCGCGGGCTCGGGGCCGCGATGGCGCAGGCCCTCGCCGAGGCCGGGGCCGACATCATTCTCGTCGCCCGGGGCGATCTCAGCGCGACAAAAACGCTCGTCGAGACCGCCGGCCGCAAGGCGTTCTGCTTTTCCGCCGACCAGGCCAGCCGCGCTTCGCTCGACAAATTGATGGCGGCGTTCGGCGGCGCGTTGCCCTGGCCCGACATCCTCGTCAACAACGGCGGCACCATCCGCCGCGGCGCGTTCGTCGATTTTCCGCTGACGGACTGGGATGAGGTCATCGAGACAAACCTCACCTCGATCTTCCGGCTCAGCCAGCGCATCGCGCGCGAGTGGGTCGCCCGCCAGCGTCGCGGCAAGATCATCCACACGGCCTCGATGATGTCCTTCCAGGGCGGCATCCGCATCGCCTCCTATACCGCGGCCAAGAGCGCACTGGGGGGCCTCACCAAGCTCATGGCCAACGAACTCGCCGGGCACGGCATCAACGTCAACGCCATCGCCCCCGGCTACATGGCCACCGACAACACCGAGCTGCTCCGGGCCGACGCGGCGCGCAGCAAGTCCATCCTCGAGCGCATCCCCGCCGGCCGCTGGGGCACGCCCGCCGACCTGCAGGGCGCCATCGTTTTCCTCGCCGCCCCGGCTTCGGACTACCTGCACGGCCACATCCTTGCGGTTGATGGCGGCTGGCTCGCGCGCTGAAATTTTCTTCCCCCATGAACCCCCTGCGTTTGCTCCCCTGTCTCTTCGCGTCGGCGCTCGCCGGCGCCGCGGCCGATCGCGTGACGGTGACCGCGACGCACACCCTCGACGCCGCCCGTCCGGCCGAGACGATCACCGTGCCCTGGGCCGACGTCGCCCGGGCCCTGCCGGGCGTCTACCTGCAACACATCGCGGTCAGGGACGCCGCCGGCACCAGCCTGCCTTACCAGGTGACCAACATCGCCCCCGAGGCGAAGGATCCGCAGAACAAGGGCATCGCCTACGGCGAGCTCATCTTCCAGCACGACTTCGCCGCCGGCGAAAAATCCGCGGTGTTCACCATCGAAAAGATCGAGGCCGTCGCGCCTGTGTTTCCCTCGAAGGTTTTTGCCCGCTTCGTCCCCGAGCGCCTCGATGACTTTGCGTGGGAAAACGACAAGGTCGCCCACCGCACCTACGGCCCCGCGCTCGCCGCCGCGGCCGAGCCCGGCTCCGGCAAGGAGGTGCTCGTCACGAGCGGCCTCGACGTCTGGTGCAAACGCGTGAGCTACCCCGTGGTCGACCGCTGGTATAACAAGGGCCACGATCACTACCACAAGGACGAGGGCGAGGGCATGGACATGTATCAGGTCGGCGGCTCGCGCGGCTGCGGCGGCACCGGCGTGTGGGATGGCCAGAAACTTTACGTCGGCCGGAACTACAAGACCTGGAGGGTCATCGCCAACGGCCCCATCCGCGCGATCTTCGAGCTGACCTACGACACGTGGGACACGGCGGGCGGCATCGTGGCGGAGACCAAGCGTTTCACCGTCGATGCCGGCCACAATCTCGACCAGATCGAGAGCACTTTCATTGCCTATACCGGCCCGAAGGAAATCACCGTGGCCATCGGCGTGAACAAGAACAGCGGCGACAAGGGCCAGGACGCGAAGGCCGGGCTGACCAGGAACCAGGCGGACGGCTGGTTCACGCAGTGGGAAGTCGAGAAAACCAACGGCGCGCTCGGCGAGGCTGTCATCGTGCCCGCCGGACTGCAGGGTTTCGCCGAGGACGCCGCCAACCAGCTCGTCGTCGCCCAGGCCGTTTCCGGCACGCCGCTCCGCTATTACGTGGGCGCCGGCTGGTCCAAGGCCGGCGAGTTCACGACGCAGGAATCCTGGAACGCCTACGTCGCGGCTTTCGCCGCCCGACTGAAATCACCCCTCCGGATCACCCTGACGCCATGAAATCTCCGCGCAATTTGCTGTTTTTTACTCTGCCCGGGCTCTGCTTCCTGTCGGGCTGCAGCACGGTAAACCGCAAGGCGGAGATCCTGGCAGTGATGGAGCGCGCGGCCGACTGGCAGCTCGCGCACCCGTCCGAGTGGAAGCCGCTCGAATGGCAAAACGGCGCCCTTTACACCGGCATCGTGGCCCTGTCCCGGGCCTCGGCCAGTCCGCGTTTCCACGACGCCATGATGAAACTCGGCGAGGACAACCACTGGGCGCTCGGCCCGCGACCCTACCATGCCGATGACCACGCGGTCGGCCAGACTTACGCCGAGCTCTACCTGCAGCATCACGACCCGCGGATGATCGCGCCGATGCAGAGGGGCTTTGATTTCATCCTCGCCAACCCCAAAACCGACAACCTCGAGTTTGACCGGAATAAAAATCCCGGCGCGCAGGACCGCTGGTCGTGGTGCGATGCGCTCTTCATGGCGCCGCCGGCATGGGTCCGCCTGTGGCAGGCCACCGGCCAGACCGCCTACCTGGATTTCGCCGTCACCAAGTGGTGGGTCACATCGGATTACCTCTATGACAAGGACGAGCACCTTTATTTTCGCGACGACGGCTATTTTGAGAAGCGGGAGAAAAACGGCCGCAAGGTTTTCTGGAGCCGGGGCAACGGCTGGGTGATGGCGGGTCTCGTCCGCGTGCTCGAGTTGCTGCCGGCGGATCATCCCGCCCGCCCGCGCTTCGAGCAGCAGTTCCGCGAGATGGCCGACCGGATCGTGACGCTGCAGCAGGCCGACGGCTTCTGGCGCTCCAGCCTGCTCGACCCGGAAAGCTACCCGATGCAGGAGACCAGCGGCACGGGATTTTACTGCTACGCGTTTGCCTGGGGCGTTAACGCCGGCCTGCTCGACCGCGCGCGCTTCATGCCGGCCGTGCGCCATGCGTGGGCCGCCCTCGTTTCCTGTGTGACGCCCGAGGGCAAGCTCACCCACGTGCAGCCCGTCGGCGCCACGCCGGTCACGTTTGATCCCGAGTGGACCGAGCCCTTCGGTGTCGGCGCTTTCCTGCTCGCGGGCAGCGAAGTCCGGCGTCTCAAATAACAGCCCTTACCCCATGAACACCCTGTCCTCGTTGATGGCGCGCGCCGCCGTCCCCATCGAGGACACGGTCTTCGACACGGGCGCCGACTGCATCGCCATCAAGGCCGGCCACAACAACGACGGCATCAGGTTCACCGATTGTGTCTTTCGCGGTGTGACGCAGACGGAGCTGGTGCAATACGCCGGGAACATCAGCTTCAAGAATGTCACCATCGATCCGGCCAACCGGAAGCCCAGCGCCAACTCCCGCGTGATGGATCCCGCCGTTACCCCACCCCCCGCGAAACCATGAGCAAAGATAAACCCGAGGCCAAAAGCGAACTGTCCGCTGCCGTCTCCGCCCCGGCCCCGGCGACCAACTACCGCTGGGTGGTCTGCGCGCTGCTGTTCTTTGCGACCACGATCAACTACATCGACCGGCAGATCCTCGCGCTCATCAAGCCGATCCTCGATGACCAGTTGCACTGGACCAACGAGCAGTTCGGCTACGTCAACGGCGCCTTCCAGGGCGCCTACGCCGTGGGCCTGCTCATCTTCGGCTGGTTCATCGACCGCTTCGGCACCAGGATCGGCTACGCCGTTTCCATCGCCGCCTGGAGCGTGGCCGCGATCGGCCACGCCTTGGTCTACAGCATCAGCGGCTTCCTGTTTGCCCGCGTCGCGCTGGGGCTGGGTGAGGGCGGCAACTTCCCCTCGGCCATCAAGGCGGTCGCCCTCTGGTTCCCCAAGCGCGAGCGCGCCACCGCCACCGCGGTCTTCAACTCCGGCACCAACGTCGGCGCCATCATCGCCCCGCTGATCATGCCCGCCATCGCCCTGTCCCTCGGCTGGCACTGGGCGTTCATCTGCGCCGGCCTCGCGGGCTTCCTCTGGCTCTTCCTGTGGTTCCCCTTCTACAACGTCCCGGAGAAAATCAAGGCGGCCAACGCCGCCGAGCTCGATTACATCGCCAGCGACCGCGACGACACGAGCCGCGACGGCGAGAAGATTTCCTGGCTCGGCCTCCTCGGCTACCGGCAGACCTGGGCTTTCGTCATCGCCAAGGGCCTGACCGACCCGGTCTGGTGGTTCTTCCTGATCTGGCTGCCCGACTTTTTCAAACAGACCCGCCACCTCGATATCAAGGCTAGCGGTTACATGCTGGCGACGATCTACGGCCTGGCGACCGTGCTGAGCATCTTCGCCGGCCTCGCGGTCGGCTGGCTCGTGAAGTCCGGGTGGTCGGTGACCCACGCCCGCAAGACCGGCATGCTCTTCTTCGCGTTCTGCGTCATCCCGATCATCTTCGTGAAGGACGTCGGCAACTGGCCGGCGGTGCTCCTGATCGGCTTCGCCTGCTCGGCCCACCAAGCCTGGTCGGCCAATCTCTTCACCACCGCTTCGGACATGTTCCCCAAACGCGCCGTCGCCTCCGTGGTCGGGCTCGGCGGCATGGCGGGTTCCGTGGTCGGCATTTTCTTCCCCATCATGGCCGGCCGCCTGCTGGACTCGTTCGGCGACAAGACCGCCGGCTACGCGGTGCTTTTCGGCATCTGCGCCGGCGCCTACATCGTGGCCTTCATCATCCAGCACCTGCTCGCCCCGAAGTTCGAAATGGTCGAGCTGAAGGCCTGACATGCTCCGCCACGCACTGCCGGCCCTCGGCCTCGATGGGGAAAATTTTCACGGCGGTGACGGGGAATGATTTCACCGCTACCGTCGGCCGCTGGGTGGGCGCCAGGGTTGGCCTGTTCACCGTGGGCTCAGGTGGGGCGTCGGCGGACTTCGATTGGTTTCATGTCGAACCGCTGGTAAAATAAAATCCTGCGCAACCGCGGTGCGTCGGAGCTTGCCGTGCGCAGGGGATAATAATTCCATGAATGTACTTTTGTTTCATCAGTGAATAAGCCGATTTAACCCCAATTTCCCGTCCATGAACTCCTCGGAATATCTCCTGCAAATGTTCGGGCTGAAGGGCAAGGTGGCGGTGGTCATTGGCGGCACGGGCGAACTGTGCGGCGCGATGGCCGGGGGCCTCGCCGGTGCGGGCGCCGAGGTCGTCATCGTCGGCCGCAACCCCGACAAGGCCAGGGCCCGGCTCGACCAGATCGCCGCGGCCGGCGGCTCAGCGTGGTTTCATGCCGCCGAGGCCACCAGCAAGGCCGAGGTGCAGGGCCTGCTCGACGCCGTGCTCAAGCGCAGCGGCCGGGTTGACATCGTCATCAACGGCGCGGGCATCAACTCCACCACGCCCTTCAGTGACATCACCGAGGAGGAGTTCGACCGCATCGTGCGCGTGAACCTCAAGGGCGTGTTTCTCGGCTGCCAGGTTTTTGGCAAGTATCTCGTCGAGCGCGGTCAGGGCGGCTCGATCATCAATCTCGGCTCCATGTCCGCGGTCGTGCCGCTCTCGCGCGTGTTCACCTACTCGGCGACCAAGGCCGCAGTCCACAATCTCTCGCTCAACCTCGCCCGCGAGTGGGCGCCGCACCAGGTGCGCGTCAACGTTCTCGTGCCGGGCTTCTTCCCCGCCGAGCAGAACAAAAAGGTGCTCACGCCGGAGCGGGTGGCGCACATCATGGGGCACACGCCGATGAAACGCTTCGGCGAGGCCCGTGAGTTGATCGGGGCCACGCTCCTGCTGGCCAGCGATGCCGCCGGCTCCTTCATCACCGGCGAGGAACTCATCGTCGACGGCGGCTACCACGCGATGACGATTTGAAATCTGCCACCACGAAAGACACTAAATACACGAAACAAATGTCCCGCTGATTCTCCCTTTGGTGTATTTCGTGGTGAACCTCTGTCTCTCCATGTCCGCCATCAACGGCTTCCTCCTGAAAAACAAACTGCGGGTCGCGCAGAACCCCTGCGTCAGCCCCGACTTCTGTCTCGACTGGCCGGCGCTGCAGGCCGGCGTGAAGACGGGGAAGGTGACGGAATACTCCAAGAGCCGTTTCTCCACCACCGCCGGCGACTGGACGCTGCTGGAGAACGCCAGCGGCGATTGTGCGTGGAAACTCCAGGCGCTGGTTTCGCCGCTGGCCGACGGCGTCGCCCACGCGGGCGCGACGTTCTTCCCGGCCTCATGGTCCAATCTGCTCAAGCTGAAGAATCTCATCCAGGAGCACGACGCGGACTCGACCATCTTCCCCGGCACCGGCGGCAATCTCGGCCGCAGCACGCTCGGCATCGGCGCGCGCTTCACCACGCTGCACTGGCCGGCGGTCGATTGGGCGATGAGCGCACTCGAGCTGGGGCTCACCGCCAACCAGAACAGCATCCCGCGCGAGTTGGTCTACGATGTTGATGCCATGCTGTCCGACCGGCTCGACTCCGTGCCGTTCCCCTTCATCGGCACCAATGTGCCCGAGGGCCACCAGGGCCAGAGCGTCGAGGGCATGAGCCACGGCTGCGTGCTCTCCAAGCTGAAGACTGGCTTCCATCACCGCCGCCTGCCCTGGAGCTTCAATGCCGACCACCAGCCGATCGGCGGCAAATTTGACTCGCGCGAGGACGCCCTCGTGAGCGGCTGCCTGCTCGCCAGCTACATCACTTTCGACCTCTCGCCCGAGCTCGCGCTCAACCATCCGGCAAAACTCGCCGACATCCCGGCCGACATCGTGAAGAAACCCCGGGCGCGCGTCGCCGCCGCCGGCGTGAAGATCGACGACGAGGCCTTCGGCAAACTGCTCTGCACCGTCTGGCCCGCCATGCGGAAGATGAAGCGCCGGGACGAGAAATACGCCGCCGCCCGCGCCGCGGCCTTCACGACCGATGCCGGCCGCCGCTATCTGCGCGAGCTTTCCATCGACGAGCTGCCCGGCCTGACCACGGCGGAGACGACGGCCATCATGCTCGCACTGTGCGAGGCGCTCGGCATGCCGGTCAACTTCGTGGCGCCCGCCTTCGGCTTCCAGAAGAACATGCCATACCCCGACAACGCCGCGCTCCGCGCCCTCATTGTGAAACAGTGGACGGTGTGCGAAAAATTCGGCGTCAGCATCGGCTTCCACTCCGGTTCCGGCAAATCCGCCGGGAACTACCGCGTGATGGGCGAGGTGACCGGCAGCCGGCTCGAGATCAAGACCAGTGGGCGCTATACTTACGAAATGGGCCTCGCGCTCTTCGCGTCGAAGAACGCCACCGATGCCGCGCTCTGGCGCGACTGGTATCGCTTCACCCTGGAGCTCGCTCTGGCCGGGGCGTTCAGCGCCGACGCCACCGAACAAAAGATGGCCCGGACCTTCATCACCACGCCGCTGGCCGCGGCCGGCCGCACCGTGGACGTGTTTGGCTCCCCCGCCGCCTGCCGTGCCGCGCTTGAGGCCCTGCCGCCCTCGCCGGAGCACATGTTTTTCTTCGAGTATAATTTCCTCTTCGTGCTCGCGGCCGGCGGCAAGCCGGAGAAATCCGCGCTCGGCGACCACTCGCCGGCCGGCTACGCCCAGCGCGCCCGTTTCTACGCCATCAGCCCCGAGGCGCGGCTCAACTACTCGAAGGGTGTCGCCGGTTACATCATCTTCCTCGCCGAGACCACCGGCCTGGCCACCGCCGCGCGCTGCGCCGCGTCGCGCAAGCTGCTGACCGGCTACGCCACGCTCGACTCCATGCTCAACGACATTTCCAAGTAATTTCCTGCAGGTCGGAGTTTATTCCCGACCTACAACAGCCAACATGAAATCTTTCATCCACGACGACTTCCTGCTGCAGACCGACGCCGCCCGCGATTTGTATCACAATTTTGCGAAGGCCGAGCCCATCTACGATTACCACTGCCACCTGCCGCCCGCGCAGATCGCGGACAACCACCGCTTCGCCGACCTCGCGGAGATCTGGCTCGGGGGCGACCACTACAAGTGGCGGGCGATGCGCGCGAACGGCGTGGACGAACGCTTCTGCACCGGCGATGCCTCGCCGCGCGAAAAATTTGATGCCTGGTGTGCCACCGTCCCGCACACGCTCCGCAATCCGCTCTACCACTGGTCACACCTCGAGCTAGCGCGCTACTTCGGGATCACCGACATCATCAACCCGGCGTCGGCGAAGGCCATCTGGGAGCAAGCCAATGCGAAACTCGCGAACATGCGGGTACACGACATCCTCGCGGCCAACAAGGTCGCGGTCATCTGCACGACCGACGACCCGGCCGACTCGCTCGAAATCCACGAGCGCATCAAAAAAACCGGCATCAAAACCCGTGTCTACCCGACCTTCCGCCCCGACAAGGCGTTCATCGTCCACCAGCCGGCCGCGTTCAACGCCTATCTTGAAAAGCTCGCCGGGTCTGCTGGCCGGGGCGCCGTCAGGTCCTTCGATGATTTCCTCGCGACGCTGAAGAAGCGCCACGACGACTTCCACGCGTTCGGCGGCCGGCTTTCCGACCACGGCATGGAGACCGCGTTTGCCGAGTCCTGCACCGCCGCCGAGGCCAGGGGCATCTTCGACGCCGCGCGCAACAACCGGGCCGCCACGCCCGATGAAATGGCGCGTTTCAGTTCCTTCCTGATGCTCGAGCTCGGCCGCTGGGACGCCGCGCGCGGCTGGACGAAGCAGCTGCACCTCGGCGCCCTGCGCAGCGCCAATACCCGTCTGCTCAGGCAACTCGGACCCGACACCGGCTTCGATTCGATCGGCGATTTCTCCCAAGCCCGGGCGTTGGCCCGCTATCTCGACACGCTCGACTCGACCGGCGAGCTGCCGCGCACTGTGCTCTACAACCTGAATCCCGCGGACAATTACGTCTTCGCGACAATGGTCGGGAATTACCAGGACGGCTCCGTGGCCGGCAAGATGCAGTTCGGCAGCGGCTGGTGGTATCTCGACCAGAAGGAGGCGATGGAGTGGCAGATGAACGCGCTGTCGAACAACGGCCTGCTGCGGCGCTTTGTCGGCATGCTCACCGATTCGCGCAGCTTCCTATCCTACACCCGTCACGAGTATTTCCGCCGCGTGCTCTGCAACCTGCTCGGCGCCGAGATGGAGCGTGGCGAGCTGCCCGCCGACCGCGAGCTCATCGGCGCCATGGTGCGCGAGGTCTGCTTCAGCAACGCCCGGGGCTACTTCCGCCTCGAGCTGGATGCGGCCTACCGCTGACACCCGATTGTTGCATGTCTGCCGTTGCCTGAGGCCCGGGCCAGGTCCACTTTCATTTTATGATCAGCCGACTGCTCGCCGTTGCCACCCTGGCGCTCTGCACTGTTTCCCTGCGCGCCGCCGAGCCGGAGCGTCCCCGGCTGGCGGTGGTGATCAGCATCGACCAGATGCGCGCCGACTACCTCGAGCGCTTCGCGCCGTATTTTGGCGAGGGCGGCTTCAAGCGCTTCACGGCCCAGGGCCTCGTCTTCACCGACTGCCACCACCGGCACGGCATCACTACGACCGGCCCCGGCCACGCGACCATCCTCAGCGGCGTACACGCCAACCAGCACGGCATCGTGGCCAACGATTGGCGGCTCCGCGAGTGGCCCGGGCTCGAGCAGGTCAACTGCGTCGAGGACCGGGATGCGCCGCTGGTCGGCCTCGCGCCCAACCCGGCGCGCTCGCCGGGGGGCGTCGTCGAGGCCAAGGCCGGCCGCTCGCCACGCCATTTGCTCGCCAGCACGGTCGGCGACCAGCTCAAACTCCGCTACGGCGCCCGCGCCAAGGTCTTTGGCGTGGCCGACAAGGACCGCGCCGCCATCCTGATGGCCGGCAAGCTGGCCGACGGCGCCTACTGGACGGAGGAGGGCCGCGTGGTCACCTCCACCTACTACCGGCCGGCCCTGCCCGACTGGCTCACCGCCTATAACGCCGGGCAGTATGCTGAGAAGTTCTTTGGCCGGGAATGGACGCGGTTGCTCGACGCCTCAATCTACGACGCCGTGCAGGGGCCCGACGACGCTGCGGGCGAGGCCCGCGACTTCGGGTTCACCCGCACCTTTCCCAAGCGGGTTGACGGCGGCAAGCCGGAGCTGACCAAGGATTTTTACCCGGCCTTCGACCTCACGCCGTGGAGCAATGATCTGGCCGCCGACTTGGCGCGCGAGCTCATTGTCCACGAGCAGCTCGGGCAGGACGACGGGGCCCCCGACCTCCTCGCCCTCGGCTTCTCGCAACTCGACCGGATCGGCCATGGCTACGGTCCGGACAGCCACGAGGTCATGGATTCGGTCCTGCGGCTCGACCGCACGCTGGCCGGCCTGTTCAAATTCCTCGACGAAAAAATCGGCCCCGCACACTACACGGTCGTCCTCACGGCCGATCACGGTGTCGCGCCGCTGCCCGAGCGCATTTTGGCCACGTCGCGCGATCTGGCCGCCGGCCGCGTGGACCCGGCGGACGAGAAACCCGTCTTCGCCGCGCTCGACGCCAGGTTCGGCGCGCCGGCGAACGCCGAGCGCTGGGCCATTCGTGATGGAGTTTGCTACCATCTCAACCCCGCCGTGCTGGCGGAAAAGAACCTCGCGCCCGCCGTGGTCGCGGACGCGCTGCGCGACGCGCTGCTCAACCATCCGGCCATCGCCGCCGCCTACACCCGCGCGCGTTTCGCCGATCCGGCCCCGCTCGATGCCATCGGGGAGGCGATGCGCCTGAGCTACTACCCGCCACGCAGCGGTGACGTGGTCTTCGTGCTGAAACCCTATTTCATCATCCGGCCGGACAGTGGCACCACGCACGGCACGCCCTATGATTACGACAAGCACGTGCCGCTGGTCTGGTTCGGCCCGGGTGTGCCGCCGGGAAAGCGCACCGAGCGGGTGGATGCCGATGAGATCGCCCCGACACTCGCCGCGCTGCTCGGCGTGCCGCGCCCGCCCCAGGCCGCCGGCCGGCAGCTTTTCTGACCGATGGCAGCATAAAGACGCAGGTTTGCGGCGAGGGCGGTGGGCCGCTTCATCTATCGCCAGCGACCTTAACACCCGCCCCGCCCGAGCCACCAAGTATACTATTAGTTGACAAATGTCGGCATGCCTTGATGTCAACTAATAGTATACTTAGACGGGCGAGATCTTTTTGGTAAGCGACGTGAGGAGGGGCCTGCCGGAACTTCAGAGCAGCCGGTGGCCGCGGGCCCAGCGGACGAATTCGCTTTCCAGCTGGTCGAACGACTCGATGACGAACAGCGTGTCCTGAAAATGCCAGATGTCGTAGGGTTGCGCGGCGAGCGTCTCGGGCCGGTAGGCGATTTTCTTCACCTTGTCGGTGAGGCTGTGCTGCGTCTCGCCGGAGGAGGAGATGATGCCGTTGCCGTAGATGCGCGGGCCGCCAGGATTCTTGATCAGCCCGAATTCGACGGTGAACCAGTAGATGCGCGTCAGGCCCTCCTCGACGGCGGGATCCTTGCAGTTGAGCGCGGCCTGGCCGATCTTCTGGTAGAAGTTGGCGAAGCGCGGGTGCATGATCATCGGCGTGTGGCCGAAGATGTCGTGGAAGCAGTCGGGCGCCGGCGTGTAGTCGAGTTCCGAGCGGACGCGGATGTAATCGGTGCAGGGAAAAATCCGGCGGGCGAGGTGGGAAAAGAAGTCGTGCGCATCGAGCAGGCCGGGCGTGCGGGCGATCTGCCAGTTCGTGGCTTTTTGCAGTTTGCGCGAGACATCGGCCAGCGCGGGGATGCGGTTTTTCTCCAGGTCGAGCGCCTTCAGGCCCACCAGAAATTCGTCGGCCGCGCGGCCGGGGAGAAGCGTTTCCATGCGGGCATGGAGCGTGCCCCAGACGTCCTGCTCGTCAGCGGTGTAGGCCGGATACGGGCACTCGCCGCCGACGGGCAGCGGGGCCGTGAGTTTGTGCGGGATGCAACGCGGGTCATCCGCACCGGTGGCGGGAGTGTTCTGCATGCGCCTAATTTGCGCAATTTCCCGGCGGAATCGAACGGAAACCGGCTAATTACTCCGAAAGGACTAGTGCGACGAACCTAGGCGCCGCCGATCGGCGGCGTGGTTTCGCCCGGCTTCGGCGGGAGCGGGCGGGGCTTGCGCCGGTCGACGCCGTCCCACTTGGCGGGCGGCGGGGTCCTGTTCACGAGGGTCTCGGCGAAATGCAGGGGCACTCGCGCGAGCACGTAAAGCAGCGGGAGCGTGGCGAGCAGGGCCAACGCGGAAGTGTTCGGAGTCAGTCCACCGAACAGCGCCGCGGAGACGGACATGACGAAGATGGCGGCCCAGACGAGGGCGCTGGCCAGGATCGGCCAGACGATGAACTTCAACCAAGTGCGCGCCGGCCGCCGGGACCGCCAGAGCTGCATGGCGGATAGAGCCAGCACGGAGCTGAAAAGCACCACGCCGGCCAGGCCGCCCGCGAAGATGGTGCCCACGGTGAAGAACAGGGCGTCAGGCAGGCCGAAGAGCTTGGTCGCAACCAGGCCGAGTTTGACGTTGGCGTTGGGCGCCGAGAACACGTCGTCCCGGTCGTAGAGGCTGGTGAAGCGGCCCGACTCGATTTGGTTGTAGCGCTGCAGGTAGGCCGCCATGCGCTGCGCGTAGAGCGAGGGGTTGGCATTCTGCAGCCTGGCGCCGCGCGGCACCTGGGGCACGCCATTGAGCACGCTCGCCACCTCGGGATAATCGCGGCGCAAGGCCTGCCGGGCGCTCGTGACATTGAAGGGGCTGGCGAGACTGAGCGGGCCCCAGCCGTATTCGCTTTCTCGCAGCCGCGTAGCGAAGGTGCGGGCCAGGGCGAGGGGATGCTGGTCCAGCGCCACGCTCGAGAGCTGGTAATTGAAATTGGTCCAGCCCGCGGAGAACACGGACGAGATGGCGCCCAGGCACCAGACTGCCGCCGCGCCGCCAACCAGCAGGACCAGGCCGAGCTTGAGGGCACGCGCGAGTTCATGACGGAGCCACGGCCGAAATTTTTCATCGGAGATGCCGGTCGACTTGATCGAACTCATGCGGGGTGGATTAAGGCAGGGTCGGGGGACGGTGTCACGCTTGCGACGACTCAGCGGTTCAACAGGGCGGCGACGCGGGTGCGGCCGCGCACGCCGAGCTTGCCGAAGACGGCGGCGAGCTGCGTCTTGATGGTCAGCGGGCTGCGGTGCAACTCGGCGGCGATCTCGGTGGTGCGCAGGCCCTCGCGGACGCGCATCGCGACCTCGCGCTCGCGCTCGGTCAGCCGGGCCAGCAAGGCCACGGCGCCGGGGGAGAGGGGACGCTCCCGGTCGCCGCGGGGCCGACGGTAATCGAGCTGGACGTGAAAGGCCGGAGGCGAGTTCGCGGCGAGCGGGTGAAGCCGGATGCGCGCGTGCAGGCCGCGGGGCAGGTCGCTCACCACCTGCGGCTGCTTCACCGCCTCACCACCGGGCCAGAGCGCGCGGAGGGTGCGGCAGGCCTCGGCCAGGGGGGCGGGCAGCCGGAAGGCGCTGCGGGCGCGGAGCGCGGCGGCGCGGCGCTCCCCGTGGTTCCACACGGCGCAGGCGCGGGCGGCCTCGGCGTTAAACCACACGGGGGTCAGCTCCCAATCGAGCAACAGCAGGCCGACGGGCACTTCCTCCATCATGGCGGCGTAATGGGCGAGCACATCGGCCCGGTCGGCGGGGGGCATGGGAATGAGAAGAAGTGAAAGTGAGGATGAAAGCGCGCGGAGCCGGGAGGCTCCGGCCGGCACATTCACTTTCACTTTCACGCACCCGCCGCAAGCCGATTACTCCGTTTGGCCTATAGACCCGCCCCCGGGGGAGGGATACAGTTGAAGTCGCAACCCATTCCCGCATGAGCACGACCTATTTCGAAACCCCGGCCGACAAAAAGACCGCCGCCAACCCCCTCGGCCTGAAGGGCGTCGATCACATCGAGTTCATCGTCGACAACGTGGACCAGTGGCGCGATTTCTTCGTCAACAAATACGGCATGACGGTCCGCGCCTACGGCGACAACCAGTCGGGCCTGAAGGGCCGGCGCGCGTTCGTGGTCGGGCAGGGCCGGGTGAATTTTCTCGTGGCCGAGCCGCAGGGCGCCGGCGCCGAGGCGGACTTCATGCGCTGGCATCTCGACCGGCACGGCTGCGGCGTGCGCGACGTGGCCTTCAACGTGAAGGACGCCAGGCACGCGTTCACCGAGGCGCAGCGCCGCGGCGCCAAGCCCGCGCGCGCGCTGTTCGAGGACGCCGGCATCACGCACGGCGCCATCGCCGCCTACGGCGACACCATCCACAGCTTTGTCGAGCGCCGGACGCACGGCGTGTTCGCCCCGGGCTACGTCAACCAGCCGAGTGGCATCGAGGACCGGGACATCAACTTCGCGATGATCGACCACGTGGTCGCCAATGTGGACCAGATGGACCCGTGGGTGCAGTATTACCAGGAGGTGTTCGGCTTCGACCTCTACATGCATTTCGACATCAACACCGGCCGCTCCGCCCTGATGTCCAAGGTCGTCAGCTCCACCGACGGCTGGGTCAAGATGCCGATCAACGAGCCGTCCTCGGCCAATTCGCAGATCCAGGAATTCCTCGACCAGTACAAGGGCCCCGGCGTGCAGCACATCGCGCTGCTCACGCCCGACATCATCAGCACCATCGGCGAGATGCGCCGCATGGGCCAGGAGTTCCTCGAGGTGCCCGACACCTACTACGACGCGTCGTTCGACCAGCGCGTCGGGAAGATCGAGGAGGACAAGGAAGTGCTGCGCTCCCTGCGGATCCTCGGCGACCGCGAGGGGGATGACGACGGCTACCTGCTCCAACTTTTCACCAAGTGCGTCTTCACCCGCCCCACGCTGTTCTTCGAGATCATCCAGCGGCGCGGCCGCTCCCGCGGCTTCGGCGAGGGCAATTTCCGCGCGCTGTTCGAGGCCATCGAGCGCGAGCAGGCGAAGCGCGGAACCTTGTAAGAAGAATCCAGAATCCAAGGAATCCAGAATGAACCGGCGCCAGACAAGGGATTGCTTCTGGCTCCTGAATTCTGGATGCTGAATTCCTTTCTGCCATGCCCCAATACCTCAAACTCGGGTCGGTGCCCCGCAAGCATCACATCAAGTTTCCCCGCGACAAGGCCGCGAGCTACCTGGGCGAGGGCCTGCATTACGAGCACGTCATCACCACCGAGGGGTTCGACCGCTCCTACAGCATCGTCTATCACCTGAAGCCGCCGACACGCGTGAAGAAGGTCGAGCTGTTCAAGGAGTTCGCGCTCAAACCCGCGGGGCACACGCCCTTGCGGCACCACCACCTCAAGTCCGCCGGCATGGCCCGCGCGGGCGATCCCTACACCGGCCGCGTGCCGCTCATGTTCAACGCCGACATCGGCTGCTACCGCTGCCGGCCCGCGACCGCGATGGACAAGGGCTACGACTTTTACCGCAACGGGCAGAGCGACGACGTCATCTTCGTCTGGGCCGGCGGCGGCTGGCTCGAGTCGCAATACGGCCGGCTCCGCTACAAGCCGGACGATTACATCGTCATCCCGCGCGGCACCATCTACCGGCTCGTGCCCGACGACATCGCCAAGGAAGACTATCTCGTCATCGAGTCGACTCATCCGGTGCGCATCCCGGAACGCTATCTGCACAAGGAGGGCCAGATCCGGATGGGCGCGCCCTACAGCGAGCGCGATTTCCATGGCCCGAGTGAAATCCTGACGGTGGACAAAGAGGGCGACTTCGCGGTGCTGACCAAAGACCGGACCCGTTTCACGCGGAATGTCATGGCCGGTCACCCGCACGATGTCGTGGGCTGGGACGGCTACCTGTATCCGTTCACCTTCAACGCGAATGATTTTGAGCCCATCACCGGCACGGTCCATCTGCCGCCGCCCATCCACCAGACCTTTGAGATGCACGGCTTTGTCATGTGCACCTTCGCGCCGCGCTACCTCGACCACCACCCCGAGGCCATCAAGGTGCCGTGGGCGCACGACAACACCGAGGCGGACGAGGTACTCTTCTATGTACGCGGCAACTTCGGCTCGCGCAAGGGCGTCGAGCCCGGCTCGTTCACGCTGCACCCGCAGGGTATCCCGCACGGCCCGCACCCTGGCACGACGCTCAAGAGCTTCGAGCACGCCCGCACCGAGGAACTGGCCGTGATGTTCGACACGCAGTTCCCGCTGGAGCTGACCGTCGAGGCCCTCGCGATGGACGACCCGAACTACCCGCTCAGCTGGTTGGGTTGATTATTGGACAGGATTAACCAGATTTGGAGGATTCAAGGCGACAGCATGAATCTCTCCTGTTTAATCCAGTCAATCCCGTCAAAAAAATGATTCTCGATTTCGAAAAGCTCACGCCCCGCGAAGCCCACCCGTGGCTGATCAACGCCATCACGCCGCGGCCCATCGCGTGGGTCTCGACCATCTCCGCCGCCGGCAAGACGAACCTCGCGCCGTTCTCGTTCTTCCAGGGCGTGTGCGCCAGCCCGCCCACGCTGCTGTTCAGCGGGGCCAACGACCGCACCGGCCGGAAGAAGGACAGCGTCATCAACGTCGAGCAGGTGCCGGAGTTCGTGGTCAACATCGTGCCCTACGCCCTGCGCGAGGTGATGAACCTGACCTCTGCGCCGTTGCCGCACGGCGAGAGCGAGTTCGAGAAATTCAACATCGCGGCCGCGCCGTCGCTCAAGGTCCGCCCGCCGCGCGTGGCTGCGGCCCCGGTGGCCTTCGAGTGCAAGCTCGACCGCATCGTCCGCATCAACGAGGGCCCGCTGGGCGGCAACGTGGTGTTCGGCACCATCGTCTGCGCGCACATCAGCGAGGCCGTCCTCGGCCCTGACGGGCAGATCGATCCCAAAAAACTCGACACCATCGGCCGCATGGGCGGCGATTTCTACACCCGCACCACCGAACTGTTCGCCATCCACCGCCTTACTTGAAATAAACCACGAAGGACACGAAGCGCATGAAATCATACCCGCATTTCTCTTCGTGAACTTCGTGTTCTTCGTGGTTAAATAAAATCTCCCAATGGCTGAAATCGTCATTCTTTCCGCCACCCGCACGCCGCTCGGCGCCTTCCAGGGTGCTTTTGCCAATGTGCCCGCTGCGCGGCTCGGCGCTGCGGCCATCAAGGGCGCCGTGGCGCAGGCCGGGGTTAATCCCGCCGACATCACCGATTGCCTGATGGGCAACGTGCTCCAGGCCGGGCAAGGCCAAGCACCCGCTCGCCAGGCTGCGATCTACGCCGGGCTGCCGCAGTCCGTTCGCTGTGTCACCGTGCACAAGGTTTGTGGCTCGGGCATGCAGACGGTCATCGGCGCGTCGCATTTCCTCGCCAACGGGATGGGCACGATCGCCGTGGCCGGCGGCATGGAGAACATGTCGCTCGCGCCCTACCTGTTGCCCAAGGCCCGCGACGGCTACCGCATCGGCCACCAGCAGATCGTCGACTCGATGATCACCGACGGGCTGTGGGATCCGTATAACAACATTCACATGGGCAACTGCGCGGAGAAATGCGCTGCGAAATACAGCTTCACTCGCGAGCAGCAGGACGCCTACGCCGTCGAGAGTTTCAAGCGCGCCAACGCCGCGCAGAAGGATGGCCGCTTCGCCCGGGAGATCACGCCGGTCGAGATCACCGAGGCCAAGGGCAACGTGACCAAGGTCGAACACGACGAGGGCCCGGCCAAGGTGAAGTATGACAAGATTCCCGGGCTCAAGCCGTCGTTCCAGAAGGACGGCACCATCACGTCCGCCAACGCTTCCTCCATCAACGATGGTGCCGCAGCGCTCGTCCTTGCCACGGCGGACACCGCCAAGGCGAAGAACCTCAAGCCCGTCGCGCGCCTCGCCGGCTTCGGCGGCCACGCGCAGGACCCGGTGTGGTTCACGACCGCGCCGGTGCAGGCGACGCAGTCCGCGCTCAGCCGCGCCGGCTGGAAGGTTTCTGATGTCGATCTCTGGGAGGTGAACGAGGCTTTCGCCGTCGTGCCGATGGTATTCATGAAGGAACTGAACGTGCCGCACGAGAAGCTCAACGTTCGCGGTGGCGCGATCTCGCTCGGCCATCCCATCGGCGCCAGCGGCGCGCGCATCCTCGTCACACTCATCGCGGCGCTTAAGGAGCGCGGGCTCAAGCGCGGCGTCGCCGCCATCTGCATCGGCGGCGGCGAGGGCCTGGCTGCCTGCGTGGAGCTTGTTTAATTAACCACGAAGGATACGAAGAGCACGAAGTCATACCCCATCTTCTTCGTGAACTTCGTGGTTGAAAATCATTCCCTCGTGGCTCCATGAGCAAAGTCTACCCCAATGCCCCGGCGGCCCTCGCGGGCCTGTTGCACGACAACATGACGCTTGCCGCGGGCGGGTTCGGGCTGTGCGGCATCCCGGAAAATTTGATCGTCGCGCTGCGCGACAGCGGTGTGAAGGGCCTGACCATTGTCGGCAACAACGCCGGCGTGGATGACTTCGGCATGGGCATTCTCCTGAAGACGCGACAGGTAAAGCGGGTCTTCGCGTCCTACGTGGGCGAGAACAAGGAATTCGAGCGGCAGGTGCTGGCGGGCGAGCTCGACCTGCAGCTCGTGCCGCAGGGCACGCTCGCCGAGCGGCTGCGCGCGGGCGGCGCGGGCATCCCGGGGTTCTACACCCGCACCGCTTTCGGCACCAAGCTGGCCGAGGGCAAGGAGACCAAGGTTTTCGACGGCAAGGAATACGTGCTCGAGCCGGGCATCAAGGCCGACGTCTCGCTCGTGAAAGCGTGGAAAGGCGACAAGTCCGGCAACCTCGTCTACCGGAAGACCGCGCGGAATTTCAACCCCATGATCGCGACCTGCTCGAAGATCTGCATCGCCGAGGTCGAGGAACTCGTCGAGGTGGGGGAGCTGGCGCCCGACCAGATCCACACGCCCGGCATCTACGTGGACCGGATCATCCAAGGGCCGCGCTACGAGAAGCGGATCGAGTTCCGCACCGTGTCGGGCAGCGCCGTCTCGAAGAAGGAATCTCCCGTTCGCGATTTGATGGCGAAGCGCGCCGCGCAGGAATTGCGCGACGGCTACTACGTCAACCTCGGCATCGGCATTCCGACGCTCGTGGCGAACTTCATCCCCAAGGGCATGAACGTCACGCTGCAGTCCGAGAACGGGCTGCTTGGCATCGGCCCGTTCCCGACCGACGACCAGGTCGATCCCGACCTGATCAACGCCGGCAAGCAGACCATCACGACCATCCCCGGCTCAGCTTTTTTCTCGAGTGCCGATTCGTTCGCGATGATCCGCGGCGGACACATCGATCTCTCGATCCTCGGCGCGCTGGAGGTGACCGACACCGGTGACATCGCGAACTGGATGGTGCCCGGCAAGATGGTCAAGGGCCCCGGCGGCGCGATGGATCTCGTGGCCGGAGTGCGGCGCGTCGTGGCCGTGATGGAGCATTGCGCGAAGGACGGCAGCCCGAAGATTTTAAAGCAATGCACGCTGCCCATCACGGGGCAGGCCGTGGTCAACCTCATCATCACCGACCTGTGCGTCTTCGAGGTGAAACCAAATGGCGGCGGGCTCGTGCTCACGGAGCTGCATCCCGGCAGCACGGTCGAGGATATCCGCGCGAAGACCGGCGCGCCCTTCACCGTGGCGGCTGGCGTAGAAAAATAGCTTTTCATCACCCCGGCATTGCCACCGCCCGCCGAACACTCTTTGCTTTTTCTTCTATGAAACATCCCCGCTGCCTCCTCGCCGCGCTCGGTCTGATCACCGGCGCCCTGCTGCCGCTCTCCGCAGCCGAACCCGCCAGGCCCGTCGCGCCCCGCTTCAGCGCGGGCAACATGGACCCGACCGTCGACCCACGCGCCGATTTCGCGCACTATGCCTGGGGCAACTGGCAAAAAAACAACCCGGTGCCGGCCGACAAGTCGCGCTGGGGCGCCTTCAATGAGCTCGACCAATTCAACCAGGCGGGGCTCAAGGGCATCCTGGAAACCGCGGCCGCCCGCTCGCATGAGCCCGGTTCGGTGGAGCAGAAAGTCGGGGATTTCTTCACCTCCGCGATGAACACCACGGCCATCGATGCCGCCGGGCTCAAGCCCGCCGCGCCCGAGCTGGCGCAGGTCGCCGCCATCGGCTCGACCGCGGATCTCGCCCGCACGCTGGCCGCCCTGCACAACCACGGCGTGACCGGCTTTTTCCGCGTCTTCGTCGATGCCGACGAGAAGAACAGCAAGATGAACGCCTTGCAGGCCAACCAGGGCGGGCTGAGCCTGCCGAGCAAGGACTACTACTTCGGCGAGCAATTCGAGAAACAGCGCGCCGCCTTCCTCGAGCACGTGACGAAGATGTTCACCCTGGCCGGCGACACCCCGGAGGCCGCGGCCGCCGGGGCCAAGACGGTCTTCGAGGTCGAGAAATCACTTGCGACCAACGCCCGGACACCCGTCGAGCTCCGCGACTCGCTCGCCAACTACAACAAGATGACCACGGCGGAACTCGCGGCGAAGCTGCCGGCGTTTCCGCTGACCGCCTATCTTGCAGAGCGCGGCATCAGTGGCCCGGCCGCCGCCGATATCATCGTCGGCCAGCCGAAATTCTTCGACGGCCTGCAGGAGCAGCTGGCCGCGCGCCCGCTGGCGGACTGGAAAGTCTATCTGCGCTACAAGGTGCTGCGCGCCGCGGCACCTTACCTGGCCGCGCCCTTTGAGGCGGAAAGTTTCCACTTTTACAGCACGGTCCTCCGCGGCACCCCCGCGATGGAACCCCGCTGGCAGCGGTCCGCCCGGGTGGTGGACGGCCAGATCGGCGAGGCGCTCGGCCAGCTCTACGTCGCCCAATACTATCCGCCCGAGGCCAAGGCCCGGATGGAGGAGCTGATCCGCAACATCACCGCGGTGATGCATGACCGCCTGAAAAAAGTCGACTGGATGACCGAGCCCACCCGCCAGAAAGCGCTCGCCAAGTTCGACCGCTTTTATCCCAAGGTCGGGCATCCGGAAAAGTGGCGCGACTACGCCAAGGCCCCGATCCAGCGTGAAAGTTACTACGCGAACGTGCGTACCGCGACCGAGTTCGAGGTCAAGCGCACCCTGGCCCGGCTCGGCTCGCCGGTGGACAAGGCCGAGTGGGGGATGACGCCACCGACGGTGAACGCCTATTTCGACCCGACGGCCAACAACATCAACTTCCCCGCCGGCATTCTCCAGCCGCCGTTCTTCGACTTTTCGCTGGATGACGCCGTCAACTACGGCGGCATCGGGGCGGTCATCGGCCACGAGATCACGCACGGCTTCGACGACCAGGGCCGCCACTACGACGCCGACGGCAACCTCGCGGAGTGGTGGACGGAGGCCGACGCCAAGGAGTTCAAGGCCCGCGCCCAGAAGGTGGTGGACCAGTTCAACGGCTATGAGGTGCTGCCCGGCGTGCACGTCAACGGCGAGCTGACCCTCGGCGAAAACATCGCCGACCTCGGCGGCATCACCCTCGCCTACGAGGCGCTCGAGCGCTCACTGGTGGGCAAGGAACGCAAGCTCATCGACGGTCTCACGCCCGAACAGCGCTTCTTTATCTCGTGGGCGCAGGTCTGGCGCCAGAACACGCGCGAAAGCGAGGCCCGGCGTCTCGTCACCATTGATCCGCATTCGCCCGGCCCGTTCCGCGCCATCGGCCCGCTGGTGAACTTCCAGCCGTTCTACGACGCCTTCGGCATCAAGGAAGGCGACCCGATGTGGGTGAAGCCCGAGCTCCGCGCGAAGATCTGGTAAGCTACGGCTTCTTTCAGGCTTTTAGCCCGCGCCTGTCCGGCGCGGGCTTTTTTCTTCACGCCGCGGGCGGCTTGGGCAGGAGCTTCGCCACGACCACGAGCAGCACCACCACGACGAGCGCCAGCGCGGCCCAGAAAACATAGCCGCCGTTGAGCCGGGCGAAGGGATTTCTGGAGACGGTGCTCTGCTCACCGGGGCCGACGTGCGCCACGTTGCGACCCGAGGTGAGCAACTTCATGGCCACGAGGTTGAGGTCGTAGCGCGGGGGGTTGGCCGCCGGGTTGCCGTAGGCGAGCGTGAAGCCTTCGGTTTCCACAACCTTAAAGATCAGCCGCACGACCGGATAGACCACCTGCACGGCGCCAAGCGCGATGGCCGGGTTGTCGCGGTTGTCGGTTTCGATCCAAAGCGTGTCGCTCCGCGCCCGGGTAAACAGGTTCAAGACCTTGGTCTCGGGCACGCCGGGCTCGGGCGTGCGGTGCCACTCCTCCGAGGTGAGAACGCTGTCATAGGCGCGGCCATCGGCGCCGGTGAGTTTTTCATAGATGCGGATCTGGCGCTCGAAAAGCGGTGTGCCCGAACTCAACACCAGGCGCGGGATCGGCAGGCCGGCCTCGGGGAGATGAAGCTGCCACACGCTGAAAGTGGGGCGCTTTGGATCCGGGGCGGCGACCGGGGTCAGGGTCACCGACCGGGCGAGCGCCGGCTGCTCGAGCACATAGGGAATCTGATTGCCGGCGAGCAGCAGGCGCAGGTCGGCAAAGTCGGGCCGGGACTTGGCGAGCGCGGCGAGGTCGAGTTCCAGTTCCTGCACGCCGAGGCGGGCGATCTGGAGCGACTTGCGGTAGGACCAGTCCTTCGTGTCGAGCGGTGCACCCGTCAGCGGCACGTCGGGCAGCGGGGCGGTGCCCAGCGACTCGCGCGGGTGGTAATCCGGCATGTCCTCCAGGCTGCCCGGGATGACGGGAGCGGCGCTGGCCGTGCGCATTTCCCCGGCGAAGGCGGCGAGGTCGTAGTGCGGGGCCGTGGCCTGCGGGTTGCCCGAGAGCAGCGTGTAGGCGCCCGCGGCCGGGGCCATGAACAGCAGGCTGACCGGCCGGCGCTTCAGGCGGACGCCCTCGAGGGCGAGCGGCGGCGAGTCGCCATTGTGGATGTGCACGAGCAGCTCGCGCGTGAGCGGCGTGAAGTCCAGCGGCAGCTCGAGCTGGGCGCGGGCCGGCGCGCCGTCGAGGGCGACGCGGTAAAGCGTGCCGGAGCCGATGGTGCGTTCGCCCGGAAGCGCGTCGCGCACCTCGCGGACCGTGACGGTGACGCGCCGCATGAACAGCGGTTCCTTGGTCTCGAAGGCCAGGGCGGCGAGCGGCAGATGGCGGCCGTCAAGGGCGAGGGTGAGCACGGTCTCGCCCGCAAATTCGTCGCGGCTGGTGATGCTCGCCCCCACCGGCACCAGCGCGGGCGCCGGGCCGGCGGCGAGGCTGAGCCAGGCGCCGGTGAAGGGCAGCGCCAGCGCACGGTTGTCCGATACGGTGACACGCACAAACGCCGCGGTGTGTCCGCCGAGATCGAGCGTTAGTTTTTCCGCGCCCCACTGGCGGAAGATGGGCACACCCTGGTCGAGGGTCGTCCAGTTGGCCTTCTCGTCGGAGATCTCGACCCGCACCGCTCGCAGGAAAAACGGGTCAGGGGTCTCCAGGGTCAGCGCCGCCAGCGGATCCTTGGTGCCAGTGATGATCTTGATCTGCGTGGCGCCGTATTCCAGCCTCACATCAAGGTCGGCGGGACGGATGCGTCGGGCCGTCGGGATCGGCGGATTGTCGAGGAGCAGCGCGATCTCGCGGCTCGCGGCGTCGATGACGCGCAGATCCTCCTGCCGCGGCCCGGCGGAATCGAAGGACGCCGGTGGCAGTTCCACGCGGACCAGGCCGGGTGCGGCGACGTTGAATGACTGCTGGTGCTGCCACTCGGTGGGCGCGAGCGCGGCGTGGCCGGCGACGGCAAACAGGGCGAACAGGTTAGGCAGAAGGCGGAAGGGATTTTTCATTGCTGGGCAGAAAGCGCTGGTAGGCGAACGACGCGAGGATGGCGATGACCGCCACGGCGAACAGTGTGCCGATGCGGTAAAGCGCCTCGAGCCGCGCGAGATCGTGAAAGAAAAGCTTGAGCAGCGCGACACTGAGCAGCGCGATGGCCGCGTAGCGCGCGGCGCTGGTCTGCTTCCAGATGCCGGCGCCCAGGAGGCCGAGCGCGAAGAGCGCCCAGGCGATGGTGTAGGTCATGTCGCGCGCAAAATTGCCGGAAAACTGCAGGGCCAGCGCCTGCGCGCCGGGCGCGGTGAAGTAGTCGGCGATCTCGATGTTGAGGAGCAGGAACGCGAGGACGACCCCGAGGGCGTGGAAGAGCGGCGGGGCGTTGATCCCGAGCACGCGCTCGCGCGGTGGGGCCAGCAGCCGGGCCCCGGTGAACAGCGCCGCGGTCGCGAGGCCGTAGGCGTAGAGATACCAGTTGAAAATGGCCGTGTCGCCGCGGACATGGTAGCCGAGGACGGCGCGATTGAGCCCCAGCCGCACAAAGGCGGTGACGAGCAGCACGGCACCCACCGCGCGCAGGCCCGGATGCGGAACACGGTGGAAAAGCCAGAGCAGCGCCGCGCCCTCGAGCGCCCACGCCACGGTGAGCCACTGGCGCTCAAACTGGATGGGAAAGATGAGCGTGATGAAGAACAGCGCCACGCCGCCGAACCACGCGAGCTGGTTGAGGCGCTTCGGGTTGTCGGCGGGCACGCCTTGCAGGATGGCAACGAGGCTGCCCAGCGGCGCGACCACGAAGAGCGCCGGCACCGCGCCGAGAAAATCGTTCGGCCATGCCGCCTTGATCGCCTGGTAAACCATCCAGAAGTGCGCGAGGCCGCTCGCCGCCGCCACGGCCCACGGTCCGGTGAGCCGGGCGAATTCCCGCCGGAAGAGAAACGGGTAGGCGGCGAACACCGCATAGAAGCTCACATACCAGACCAGCGGCAGCGCCGCCTCCTTCGCGTCGAAGTGGTTCGCGTGCCAGGCATATTGGAGCGCGGCCATGCCGGCGAGCGCGCAGGCCGGCAGCCATTCGATGACCAGCAGCCGCGCCAGCCCGAGCGTGAGCACGACGAGCAGCAGGCCGAGCCCGAACACGGCCGACGGGTCCGGCACCGACAACCGTGCGCACACCATGATGAGCAGCAAAAACGGCAGCAACGAGGCGAAGGCGGGGATCTGCGCCCGGGCATCGCCGAAAACGGGCGAAAACCGCCGGTCGCCGGCGGGCAGCTTGTCGCCCAGCTTGCGCACGAGCCACAGGCTGGTGGCGAAGAAGAAAACGGCGAAGCCGCCGATGACGAGGAGCAGCGACGGGGCGAACACAAGGGCCGCGGGCACCCGGAAGATGCACAGGGCGGTGGCCAGCAGCGTGAGCACGAGCACGGCGGCCACGGCGGCGAGCGAGGCGCTCAACACCGCGAGCCCGATGGCGAGCAGGTCGACAAGCAGGATGGCGGGCCAGAGGAGCAGCGATACCGTATCGAGCTTGAAGATGGGCAGCAGCATCAGCAGCAGCGTGAGCGGCGGGAAGAGCTGGCTCCACCACGTCGGCGCCGCGGCGGGCCGGTGGCGCTCGAGCAGCAATGGAAAGACCGAGTGCAGCGCCGCGAACAGCAGGTAGACCGCGAGCGCGGCCGGCAGTAGTTCGTCGGTGAGGTGCTGTCCGGTCCAGAACGACAGCAGCGCGAACACCGCCAGGCCCGCGACGAGGTGGAGCCGCGGCAGCGACTCGTCGCGCCACGCGAGCGTGAGCAGCAGCGCGTCGAGCAGCAGCACGTAGCCGAAATAGAGCGGCGCGCGCGCGGCCAGCGCCGGGTAGCCGAGAAAAAAGAGCGCGAAACCCAGCCCGACGAAGGGCATCACCGCCGCCGTCCACGCGAACACCGGATGGGCCTGCCCGCGGCGGCGGGCGACCTCCGCGGCGGCAAGGTAGAGCGCACCGAAGCCGAGGCAGACCGTCATCGCCACCGGGCCTTTCTCGGCGACGAAGAACTTTTCCGCCCAGCCCAGCATCATGAGCACGGTGCCGCCGGCGCTGAGCGGCACGAGGTGGCGCCAGCCGGTGTAAAGCACGACGGCGATCAGGCCGGCGTCGAGGAGCGCGATGTAGCCGAAGAGCCCCGGAGGATTGTCCACGCCGGTGTTGATCAGGATGGGCGTGAGGAAGCCGCCGAGCATGCCGAGGACGGCGACGACCTGCGCCTCGAGCCGCACGGCGAGGATGAACGCTGTCGCGGTGATCAGCGTCATCAGCAGGAACGTCGGCACCGCGCCAAAAAACTCGAAGTGATAGATGGTCCGGCAGGCGAAGGTCACCGCGTAAAGCGAGAGGACACCGGTCGCGATCAAGGTCTGGGCGGTGATGGCATATCGCTCGCGAGGAATCTTGAGTCCGCCCACCATCAGACCGGCGCCGACCAGGAAGCCGAGCGCCGCGCGCACCGCGGGCGGGATGAGATCGTGCTCGAAGGAGTATTTGACGAAGAACGCCACGCCGAGGAACAGGGCCAGCCCGCCGAGCCAGGCGAAAAGCTTCGCGCCCATGAACTGCTCCCAGTTGATTGCGGGCTTGGGCGGCGGAGTGTAGGCCGGAGGGGTGGGAGCATGGATCGCCACGGCGGCGATGACCGGCGGTAGTGCGGGCGGCTCGGCGGCGGGCTTGGGGCGCGCCGGGGCGGCAGCCGGCATGGGTGGCGTCGCGACGACGGGGGGAGGAGTCACGGCTGCCGGCTTGGCCGGAGTGGTGGCGCGCGGTGTTTCCGGTTTCGCGAGGGTCGGAGCAATGCCCTCGCGCACTTTGGTCTGCAAGCTGGCGAGTTCAGTCTCAACCTGACGGAGCCGCTGGTGCAGCATCTCCAGTTCGTCATTGTGCCCGCGGACCTTGACGATCGTCCAGATCGGTAAAACGACCAGGACCAGAAACAAATAAAGCGCCAGCAGAACGAGAAGTGCTTCCATAGGGGGTGGCCCGCCAGATCTGTTACTGGCGAAGCGGCGGGGCATTGGCAAGCCTGTCGCCGACTTTGGCTTGCGGCGGACATTCCGCGCGGGCGTGATAACGGCATGAGCCTGACCCTCTGGACCAACCACACCCTGCGACCCGGGGCCCGGGCCATGTTCACGGAGGGACTGGCCGCGGCCGGCTGCCGGCTGGTGCAGTCGGCGATTTCCTCCCGTTCGGTGCTGGCGCAGGGCGAGCCCGACCCGGCGCTCGCAGAGGCCGACCTCGCCTACGGCCAGCCCGACCCGGGCGACGTGATTAAAAATCCGCGGTTGAAATGGGTGGCGCTCTCGACAGCGGGCTACACGCGCTATGATCGCGACGACTTCCGGGCGGCGATGAAGCAGCGCGGCACGCTCGTGACGAACGTGTCGGCGGTTTTCTCGAACCCCTGCGCCGAGCACCTGCTGGCCCAGATGCTGGCGTTCACCCGCGAACTGCCGAAATACATCCTCAACCAGGCCGGTCCGCGCGAATGGAACTACCTGGCGGGCCGCTACAGCATCGAGCTGCTCACGGGCAAGACCGTGGTGCTGCTCGGCTACGGCGCCATCGGGCAAAGGCTCGCGGAGCTGCTTGCGCCGTTCCGCTGCCGCGTCATCGCGGTGCGCCGCACGCCGCGGGGCGACAAGGGCGTGGAGACGGTGACCGAGACGGAGCTGCCGCGCGTGCTGGCGCTGGCGGACCACGTGGTGGACGTCCTGCCGGATTCACCGGCGACGCGGCAGTTCTGCAACGCCGCGCGTTTTTCCCAGATGAAGCGCGGCGCCTGCTTCTACAACATCGGCCGGGGCACGACGGTGTCGCAGGACGATTTGCTGGCCGCGCTGAAGTCCGGGCAGGTGGGGGCGGCGTATCTCGACGCCCTCGAGCCCGAGCCGCTGCCGCCGGAACACCCGCTGTGGTCGGCGCCGAACTGCCACATCACGCCGCATGTCGGCGGCGGGCACAAGGAGCAGGACGAGAGCCTCGTCCGGCATTTCCTCGGCAATCTCGGGCGCTTCCAGCGCGGCGAGCCGCTG
>WNFI01306967.1_pt1 | contig 123404 bp, 124 predicted proteins | sample 5400471 | NCBI WGS metagenome assembly WNFI01 (sample SAMN13153348, study PRJNA577476) | soil metagenome | isolation source: 100 cm saprolite on Douglas fir-dominated hillslope | place: USA:California | collected 2013-09-17
TCCTGTGGCGGTACGCTTCGCGTTTCAGGCGGGTGAAGGTGCGCGGCTGCCAATGCGGATCGGCGGCAAGGTTGGTCCGCGCTCCGGCCTTCCGATCGACGCAGAGGTTACGGTGACGAAACTCGCCGAGAATGCTACCCAGCGCTTCTCCGGCGCCTCCATCGCCTTGGGCGATTGCGCCGCATTGCGGATAGGCGGGATCGACGTCGTGGTCAACTCACGACGCACGCAGGCGCGCTCTCCCGACCTGTTCACCAATCTGGCCATCGATCCGAGAACAAGGAAGATCCTGGTTGTGAAATCGACGAACCATTTCTACGCCGCCTTCGCCCCGATCGCGAAGGAGGTGCTGTACGTCGAAGCGGACGGACCCCTGCCGCGCGACTACACCAAGGTGCCGTATAGCCACCTGACCCGTCCGATGTGGCCGTTTCACGCCGACCCGATGGGCTTGGACTGATAAAATGCTCGGCACGGGTGATTAACCCGCCGAAGCTTGCGATCAGCACTCGCCGACGGAGCCGCTGTCCGTTATACGAGATGTCCGCGAGACGACGAGGGCTCGCGTGGCATAGTTGTTGCTTTTGCGCGGGATTGGTTTTTGGGCATAGTCGTATAACGCGTAAGGAATGTCCGATGTCGCCGTTCACCACACGCAGCGTTCTTCATGGCTCCCTGATCGTCGCGCTGACGATGCTGGTTTCGGGAGCAGTGTTCGGGCAAGCGTATCCGACTCGCCCGATACGCATGGTGGTCCCCTTTTCGGCGGGCGCCGGCGTGACGGACATCATGGCGCGGCTGGTCGGGCAACACTTGAGCGCCAACCTCGGTCAGCAGATCGTCATCGAAAATCGCCCGGGCGCCGGGGGGATTCTGGGAACGGACATCGTGTCGAAAGCCGCACCCGACGGCTATACGCTCCTGATGACCAACGTATCGCTTGCGGTGACCCCCTATCTGTATCCCAGCCTGCCGTACGACCCGGTGAAGGACTTCACGCCCGTCACCATGGTCAACTCTGCGCCGCTCCTGCTGGTCGTGCATCCGTCATTTGCCGCGAAATCGTTGCAGGAGCTGGTCGTCTATGCGAAATCGCACCCGGGTCAACTGAACTACGGCTCCGGAGGCGTCGGCAGCACGCCGCATCTCGCCGGTGAGCTGTTCAAATCGCTCGCGGGTATCGACGTCGTGCACGTGCCGTACAAGGGTGGCGCACCTGCGCTCAGCGACCTCGTCGGCGGACAGTTGTCGTTCATGATCGAGAACGTGCCGGGCACGATGCCCTTCGTGATGTCCGGGAATCTGCGCGCGCTCGCGATCACGAGCCCGCAGCGCTCGCCGCTGGCGCCCGAGTTGCCGACCATGGCCGAAGCGGGCGTGCCGGGCTATGAGATGATCGGCTGGAACGGCATCGTTGCCGTGAAAGGGACGCCGCCCGAGATCGTCGACAGACTGCATAGCGAAGTGGTGAAAATATTGCGCATGCCGGAGGTGAGAGAGCGTCTGGCGACCCTCGGCGCGGAGCCGGTCGGCAACACGCCGGATGAATTCGGCGCGTTCATCAAGGCCGAGATGGCGCAGTGGGGCAAGATCATTCAGGAAAGAGGCATCCGGTCCGAGTAATGAACGATACTTCGTGCCCAGGCGCCACCCGGGAGCTCGCGCGCTTTGTCGTCGAATCCCGCTGGAGCTCGATCCCCGCCCCGGTCAGTCACGAAGCCAAGCGCGCATTGCTCAATTGGGCCGGCTGCGCGCTTGGTGGCTGCCGGGATGAAACCGTCGACACCGCACTGGCTGCACTCCTGGAATTTGCCGGGCGGCCGCAGGCGACGATCCTTGGGCGCAGCGAGCGGACGGATATACTGACGGCCGCGGCCCTCAACGCGCTCAGCTCCAACATCCTCGACTTCGACGACACGCATCTGCGCACGGTCATACATCCGACGGTGCCGGTAGCGGGGGCGCTGCTTCCGCTGGCCGAACACATGCGAGTGACGGGCGCGCAGCTGCTGCACGCATTCGTACTCGGTGTCGAAGTCGAGTGCCGCGTCGGCAACGCGATCTCGCCGGAACATTACGACGCGGGCTGGCATATCACGTCCACGTGCGGCGTTTTCGGCGCGGCCGCGGCATGCGCGAAGCTGCTTGAGCTCGATACGAAAAAGACGGCATGGGTGTTTGGCATTGCCGCGAGCCAGGCGGCGGGCACCACCGGCGGGCACGGCAGCATGACGAAGTCGTGGAACATGGCGAACGCTGCGCGCAACGGCCTCGCGGCGGCGCTGCTGGCCGCAAAGGGCTTTACGAGCACCGAGCAGGGCCTCGAGGGCGAGCGCGGCTTTACGCGCGTGTTTGCGCAGCGGCGCGACCTCGATGAGATCGTACGCGGCCTGGGTGCGACGTGGGAGCTCGCGCAGAACACCTACAAGCCTTACCCGTGCGGCATCGTTGCGCATCCGGTCATCGACGGATGCCTGGCGCTTCGCGACGAAGCCCGCGTGGCGCCGGATGCGGTGGAGCGCATTGAGTTGCGCGTGCATCCGCTCGTGCGCATGCTGATGGGGAACGCGGCGCCGCGGACCGGACTTGAGGCCAAGCTTTCCGTTCAACACTGCGCGGCCGCGGCGCTTATCTATGGCCGGGTCGGCGTGCGCGAGTTCACGGACGCATGCGTGAACGATCCGGCGGTGGCGGCACTCCGGGGCCGCGTGATGCTCGTCGAGGACCCCGCCATGCCCAAGGAGGCCGCGGGCGTAACCGCACGCATGAGCCCCGGACCGACGTTCGACAAATACGTGCCGCACGCGACCGGCAGTCTCGAGCGGCCCATGAGCGATGACGCGCTCGGCCGAAAATTTCGCTCGCTCGCCGAGTGGGGATGGCCGGACTGCGACTCGGGCGCGTTCATCGAGCTTGCGTGGTCGCTCGATGAGCTCGCCGATGCTGGCGCGTTCGCGCGCGCGGCGGCACCACGTTAAAAACCAGGGAACAGAGATGCCTTACGCAGAGTCGAATGGAGTGCGGCTGTACTACGAAGAAGCCGGCAGGGGAACGCCCATCGTCTTCGTGCACGAGTTCGCGGCGGATCTGCGAAGCTGGGAGCCGCAGGTCCGCCATTTCAGCCGGCGCTACCGGTGCCTCGCATTCAACGCTCGTGGATATCCGCCTTCGGACGTGCCCAAAGCGAAGTCTGCGTACTCCCAGCGAATTGCCGCCGACGACATCGCGAACGTGATGCGTCACGCCGATGTCGCCAAGGCGCACATCGTCGGTTGTTCCATGGGCGGGTTCGCGACGCTGCACTTCGGCTTGAACTATCCGCGCATGGCGAGATCGCTCACCGCCGTCGGTGTCGGCTCCGGCTCCGATCCCGATAAGAGCAAACAGTTCTATCGCGACAACGCGGAGATGGCCTCCCGTTTCCTCAAGCTAGGCGCCGCCGAGGCGGTCAAGCCGTATCAGGTTGGCCCGGCGCGCGTGCAGCTGCAGAACAAGGACCCCCGCGGCTTTCGCGAGTTTTGCCAGCAGTTCGGCGAGCACTCGGCGCTCGGCTCGGCCAACACGCTCAGCGGCGTGCAGATGAAACGCCCGACGATCTACAGTCTCGAGAGCAAGCTCCGCGCGCTGAAGGTGCCGTTGCACATGATCTCGGGCGACGAGGACAACAACTGTCTCGACCCGTCGCTGTTCATCAAGCGGGTATGTCCGTCGGCATCGTTGACGGTTTTTCCCGCAACCGGACATGCGGTCAATCTCGAGGAGGTCGACCTGTTCAACCGGATCACCGGTGAGTTCCTGGCACAGGTCGACAGCGGCCGCTGGCGCCCCCGCGATTCACGCTCCTTCAATAAATCCAACCTGCTCAAGAACTGACGGAGGCAGGGCGGCTCCAATCCGGCCGTCCGTGGCGACGTAGGAGGTCGGTCAACTCTGCTGCGCTCGTCCAGTGCTCGAACCCTTCGACAGCGCGTTCGACTTCGCCGAGGCCTTGCGGCGTCAACGCCAAGGCTGCAAGCTGGCGGAACTTCCGCCGGATCTCGGATTCGTCGTAGGGGTTCAGGCAATCTCCTCGCGGACTGTCGCAGGCCCGCATGGTCTGCCGCCCGTCTTTCAGCGTGAGCGTGACGCGGGCCGGCTTCAATGCCGGCATCGCTGCGGTCATGGCCGGGTCTTCGCTGATGTGGACGCGGTGGCGCAGCGCCGCGATCGCCGGGTCGTCCAGTGCCGAGTCGCCGACCGCTTCGTAATCGGTGCTGCCTCTCACCGCCAGGCATGCGGCCACATGAGGCAGCGAGTACTTCGAAGCGAAATAGTTCGGCGGATCCGGGTTGCGCATGGCCGTCGCGAATCGGAAGGTCGCGATGTCGATGCGTTCGATCTCTTCCGCTTTCGCGCCGAGTGCCGCGATGGCCTCCTCGAGCGCATCGAGTGCCGCGTAGATCGGATTGCAGCAGGCCCGTAGACGAAGCCAGTTCCGCGTGATCTCCCAGCGAGTGCCGAGCTCGTCGAGCAAGCCGCAAGGCTCGAAGCCGTCGCCCACGAGGCTGCTGAGCGCTTCCTCGATCGCATCGTCCTGCGCGGTAAAGCCGGCCAGCGCAAGATCGGGTGCCAGCGCAAGCGCGAAACCACTCATTCCCCCGGCGACGTTCAGCGTGGTCGCTCCGGCAATAGCGTTGTTATAGCTCGGCGTCAGGACGAGAGTCGCGGCGATACGCATCGCGCGGCTCGTATCGGCGGCATTCAGACCCCGCAATCGCGATCCCGCGGCGGCGGCGCCCAGCAGCGCGGCCTGGCCGTTTTGGTGTGCGAGCGGCCGGGTCGTCATCGCCGCAGCGAGGCGTGCGCCGGCGTCGTACCCGAGGATCAAGGCCGCGAGCATGTCGCGGCCGGGGAGACGCATCCACTCGCCGACACTCAGCACGCCAGGCAGGATCTGCATCACGCCTTGATAGGAGACATATCGATTTCCTTCGCCCAGCTCGAGGGATCGGCCGGCGATGCCGTTCAATAAGGCAGCCATGCGCGGGTCGCTCGTCGGCCAGCCCGGCGCCCATACGGTCGCACCGGTCCCCGCGGTCGCGTTCAACCGCTCGCGCAGCCCCCGCACCTCGGGCCGATTTGCCCCGGCCAGGATGACACCGATCGTGTCGAGCACGATCAGCTTCACATACCGTTGCACATCCTTCGGAATTTGATCGAGCGTCGTCTCAGCGACGAAACGAACGAGCTTTTCGATCTGCTCCGCCATTTGTGCTCTCTCGTGGGCTTGCGGCGCATGATGAGAGTTGAGACCAGCGCCCGGAACTCTGTGTGGTAAAGCATGACCTGCCACCGATCAAGAGCGTGCCGCAGGCCGTTCTCGAGATTGATATTGTCGAGCGCCGTGGCATTCATGGAGGTCTGCAGCAGGAGGCGCTCATAGCTGCCGCGCCGCGATCGTGCCGCGGACGACGTGCCGGCCCACGCCTACCGGCGCTTGCCCGGCCGGCTAGAGCCCGTGCTCGCTCAAGCCCGGATGATCGTCGGGGCGGCGGCCGAGCGGCCAGTGATATTTGCGCTCGCTCTCTTTGATCGGAAGATCGTTGATGCTGGCGATGCGCGGCCGCATCAGGCCGTCCTCGTCGAATTCCCAGTTCTCGTTGCCGTAGCTGCGGAACCAGTTCCCGCTGTCGTCGTGCCACTCATAGGCGAACCGCACGGCGATGCGATTCTCGCGGAACGCCCACAGCTCCTTGATCAGGCGGTAATCGAGCTCGCGGTTCCATTTGCGGGTCAGGAACGCCTCGATGGCGGCGGTGGCGGCTCATGGCTGGTCCTCGCGTGACGGGTTCGGACGGGTTCGCGGTCGATGCGGCGGCGGCGATCCGCGCCCCGAGATGACCCAGGCGCGCGAGTATCTGGCCAAGAACTGAGAGATCACGGCAGCCGCTCCGGCTGCGCTGCGGGGTGGACCGAACGTCTCGTCAACGCTCAACCGTCATGTCAACGGTAGGAACGCCGATTCACCGATGCGGCGCAATGGTTTCCAGGAACCGTTGATCTGTTGACGCGGTGTCCGGGGTGATACGCGCACAGTGCGGCATCGGCGTCCCGAAGAATTGCAGAATTGCACTGCCGGTTTTCACCTACCGCAATTCTTTTCCGCCGAATTCGCAATCCGATTCAATGGCGTGCGAAAACAATTGCAGTATTGCGCGCGATTCAGGGGGGCGCCCCCGACAAGGGGCGCGGAGGCAAGGCCGCTATCGCGGCAGCTCGGTGCGCCCCATCAGGAACTGATCGACCGCGCGCGCGGCCTGACGGCCCTCGCGGATCGCCCACACGACGAGCGACTGGCCGCGGCGCATGTCGCCCGCGGCGAACACCTTTGGCACCGAGGTCTGATACGTCTCGGTGTCGGCGGCGACGTTGCCGCGGCCGTCCAGCTTGACGCCGAGCTGTTCGAGCAGGCCGGCGCGAACCGGTCCGAGAAAGCCCATCGCCAGCAGGACGAGGTCGGCCTTCATCTCGAACTCCGAGCCGGCCATGTCCTGCATCTGAAACCGGCCGTCGGCGCCCTTCACCCATTCGACGCGCACCGCGTGCAGCTTCTCGACCTTGCCGTTGCGGCCGGACAGCCGCTTGGTCAGCACCGCCCAGTCGCGGTCGCAACCCTCTTCTTGCGAGGACGAGGTGCGCAGCTTCAGCGGCCAATAGGGCCAGGTGAGGGGCTTGTCTTCCTGCTCGGGCGGCTGGGGAAGGATCTCGAGCTGGGTCACCGACGCGGCGCCCATGCGGGTCGACGTGCCGATGCAGTCGGAACCGGTATCGCCGCCGCCGATGACGATCACGTGCTTGTTCTTGGCGTCGATCCAGCTGAGGTTCTGCGCCGGGTCGCCGGCGACCTTCTTGTTGTTGGGTGTCAGGAAATCCATAGCGTAGTGCACGCCGGCGAGGTCGCGGCCGGGCACTTCCAGATCGCGCGGCTGCTCGGCGCCGCCGGTCAGCACGATCGCGTCGTAATCGGCCAGCAGCCCGGCCGCCGTGACATCGACGCCGACATTCGTGTTCGGCCGGAATTCGACGCCTTCCTCGGTCATCTGCGCCATGCGGCGGTCGATGTGATGCTTCTCCATCTTGAAGTCGGGGATGCCGTAGCGCAGAAGGCCGCCGATGCGGTCCTCCTTCTCGAACAGCACCACCGCGTGGCCGGCGCGCGCGAGCTGCTGCGCCGCGGCCATGCCCGCCGGACCCGAGCCGATCACCGCCACGCGCTTGCCGGTCCTCGCCACCGGTGCCTGCGGCTGAATCCAGCCCTCGGCCCACGCCTTGTCGACGATCGAGCATTCGATCGTCTTGATGGTCACCGGATTGTCGTTGATGTTGAGCGTGCACGCCTCTTCGCAGGGGGCGGGACAGATGCGTCCGGTGAACTCGGGAAAGTTGTTGGTCGAGTGCAGGACCTCGATCGCGCGGCGCCAGTCGTCCCGATAGACGAGGTTGTTCCAGTCCGGAATCAGGTTGTTCACCGGGCAGCCCTGGTGGCAGAACGGCACGCCGCAATCCATGCAGCGGGCCCCCTGCTGCGAGACCTCGCCGTCCGGCAGCGGCTTCACGAACTCTTTCCAGGAGCGCACGCGCTCCTTCACCTTGACGTAAGGACGGTCGCGACGCTCGATCTCAAGGAAGCCGGTCGGCTTACCCATGACTCAACACCCTCGATGCACGATTGTTCAGGCTCGCAGCTTGGCGCGGGCGCGTGGCTTCTCGGGTTGGTCCGCCTTGGCCACGGCCGCGTCGGCCGCGGCGGCGGTCAGGGCCCGCCGGTAGTCGACCGGCATGACCTTGACGAACTTCGGCAGGACCTCGTCCCAGTGGGTGAGGATCTCGCGCGCCCGCTTGCTGTTCGTATAGTGCAGATGGCGCTCGATGAGCCGGCGCAGCCGGAACGCATCGTGGCGCAGCATGTCGCGCATCAGATCGTCCTCGTCCATGTCGCGCGGGACCCGCTCGACGGTGACGGGCTCGATCTCGACCATCGAGCGGTTGCACAGCCGCTCGAACATGCGGTCCTGGTCGAGGACATAGGCGATGCCGCCGCTCATGCCGGCGGCGAAGTTGCGCCCGGTGCTGCCGATGACGGCGACGACGCCGCCGGTCATGTATTCGCAGCCATGGTCGCCGACACCTTCGACGACCGCGGCCGCACCGGAGTTGCGCACCGCGAAACGCTCGCCGGCGACACCCGCGAAGTAGCACTCGCCGGCGATGGCGCCGTACAGCACCGTGTTGCCGACGATGATGTTGTCTGTCGCTTCGAGGCGGCTCTTCGGCGAGGGATAGACGGCGATGCGGCCGCCGGACAGGCCCTTGCCGACATAGTCGTTGGCCTGGCCGATGAGCTCCAGCGATACGCCGCGGGCGAGGAACGCGCCGAAGCTCTGGCCGGCCGTGCCCGAGAGCTTGACCCCGATCGTATCCGGCGGCAGGCCCGCGTGGCCGTGACGCCGGGCGATCTCGCCCGACAGCATGGCGCCGACGGTGCGGTTCACGTTGCGGATGGTGGTCTCGATGCGCACCGGCTTGCCGTGCTCGAGGGCCGGCGCCGCGGCTTCGATGAGCTTGTGGTCGAGCGCTTTCTCCAGGCCGTGATCCTGCCGCTGCGAGTTGTGGATCGCCACGCCCGGCGCCACCTTCGGGCGGTGCAGCAGCTTGGTCAGGTCGACGCCTTGCGCCTTCCAGTGGGCGATGGCGTGGCCCATGTCCAACAGGTCGGAGCGGCCGATCAGGTCGCTGAACTTGCGAACGCCGAGCGAGGCCATGATCTCGCGCACGTCTTCGGCGACGAAGAAGAAATAGTTGATCACGTGCTCCGGCAGCCCGGTGAAGCGCTTGCGCAGGACCGGATCCTGGGTTGCGATGCCGACCGGGCAGGTGTTCAGATGGCACTTGCGCATCATGATGCAGCCCGCCGAAATCAGCGGTGCGGTGGCGAAACCGAACTCGTCGGCGCCGAGCATCGCGCCGACGATGACGTCGCGCCCTGTGCGCAGGCCGCCGTCGACCTGGACCGCGATGCGGCCGCGCAGGTTGTTCAGCACCAGCGTCTGCTGCGTCTCGGCGAGGCCGATCTCCCACGGGCTGCCCGCGTGGGTCAGCGAGGTGAGGGGGCTGGCGCCGGTGCCGCCTTCGTAACCGGCGATGGTCACGTGGTCGGCCTTGCACTTGGACACGCCGGCCGCGACCGTTCCCACGCCGACCTCGGAGACCAGCTTCACGCTGACGCGCGCCCGCGGGTTGACGTTCTTCAGATCGTGGATGAGCTGCTTCAGGTCCTCGATCGAATAGATGTCGTGGTGCGGCGGCGGCGAGATCAGGCCGACACCCGGCGTCGAGTGGCGGACCTTGGCGATGTTCTTGTCGACCTTATGGCCGGGCAGCTGCCCGCCTTCGCCGGGCTTGGCGCCCTGCGCCATCTTGATCTGCAGGTCGTCGGCGTTGACCAGGTATTCCGCGGTCACGCCAAAGCGGCCCGAGGCCACCTGCTTGATCGCCGAGCGCATGGAATCGCCGTTCGGCAGCGGCTTGAAGCGATCCGACTCTTCGCCGCCTTCGCCGGTGTTGGACTTGCCGCCGATGCGGTTCATCGCGATCGCGAGCGTGGTATGCGCCTCGCGGCTGATCGAGCCGAACGACATGGCGCCGGTGGCGAAGCGCTTCACGATGTCCTTGGCCGCCTCGACCTCGTCGATCGGAATCGGCTGCGGCAGCGTCTTCAGCTTGAACAGGCTACGCAGCAGCATCAGCCGCTCGCTCTGCTCGTTCACCAGCTTGGCGTAGGTCTTGTAATCGTCGCGCACGTTGCCGCGCACCGCGTGCTGCAGCCGGGCGATGACGTCGGGCGTCCACACATGCTCTTCGCCGCGCAGGCGCAAGCCGTACTCGCCGCCGACGTCGAGCATATGGCGATACACCGGCGCGTCGCCGAAGGCGAGGCGGTGCCGCAGGACCGTCTCGGCCGCGATCTCCGGCAGGCCGGCGCCCTCGACCGTGGTCGCGGTGCGGGTGAAATACTTCTCGACGAAGCCGCTCGACAGCCCGACCGCGTCGAAGATCTGCGCGCCGCAATAGGACTGGTAGGTGGAGATGCCCATCTTGGCCATCACCTTGAGCAGTCCCTTGCCGACCGACTTGATGAAGTTCTGCTGCACCTTCTCGGCGTCGGCTTTCCAGCCGCGCTCGCGGCGGAGCGCCTCGAGGGTCTCGAACGCCAGATACGGGTTCACCGCCTCGGCGCCGTAGCCCGCCAGCACGCAGAACTGGTGCACCTCGCGCGCCTCGCCGGTCTCGATGACGAGGCCCGTCTCGGTGCGCTTGCCTTCGCGGATCAGGTGGTGGTGCACCGCCGAGGTGGCGAGCAGGGCGGGGATGGCGATGCGTTCGCCCGACACCGCGCGGTCCGACAGGATGATGATGTTGTAGTCGCCGCGCACCGCCTCGGCCGCCTTGAAGCAGACGCGAGCCAGCGCCGGCTCCATGCCGTCCGCCCCTTCGGAGGCCGGATAGGTAATATCGATGGTGATGGTGCGGAAGGCTTCGCCAACCAGATCGTGGATGTGGCGGATCTTCTCCAGGTCCTCGTTGGTGAGGATCGGCTGGCGCACTTCGAGCCGCATATGCGTGCCGGCTTCGTGCAGGCCGAGCAGGTTGGGCCGCGGACCGATCAGCGAGACCAGCGACATCACCAGCTCCTCGCGGATCGAATCGATCGGCGGGTTGGTGACCTGGGCGAAGTTCTGCTTGAAGTATTTGTAGAGCAGGGTGGGGCGCTGCGACAGCACCGCGAGCGGCGTGTCGGTGCCCATGGAGCCGACCGGCTCTTCGCCGCCGGTCCCCATCGGCTCCAGGATCATGTTGATGTCTTCCTGGGTGTAGCCGAAGGCCTGCTGGCGATCGAGCAGCGTGCGGTCGTCGAGCGCCGCCGTCTCCCCGCGCAGCGGCAGGTCCTCGAGCACGAACTGGGTCTTGGCGAGCCATTCCTGGTACGGATGCAGGGATGCCAGCTGCGCCTTGATCTCGGCGTCGTCGACGATCCGGCCGGCCTCGAGATCGATGAGGAACATCCGGCCGGGCTGCAGCCGCCATTTCTTGACGATCCGCTCTTCGGGGAAGTCGAGCACGCCGACCTCAGAGGAGAGCACGACCATGTCGTCGTCGGTGATGACGTAGCGCGCCGGCCGCAGGCCGTTGCGGTCGAGCGTGGCGCCGATCTGGCGGCCGTCGGTGAACGCGATCGCCGCGGGGCCGTCCCACGGCTCCATGAGCGCCGCGTGATATTCGTAGAACGCGCGCTGCTTCTCATCCATCAGCGGATTTCCGGCCCACGCCTCGGGAATGAGCAGCATCATCGCGTGGGCCAGCGAGTAGCCGCCCTGGACGAGGAGCTCGAGCGCGTTGTCGAAGCAGGCGGTGTCGGACTGGCCCTCGGGAATGAGCGGCCACAGCTTCTTCATGTCTTCGCCGAACAGCGGCGAGCGCATCGAGTGCCGGCGTGCCGCCATCCAGTTGATGTTGCCGCGCAGCGTGTTGATCTCGCCGTTGTGGCAGATCATCCGGTACGGGTGCGCCAGCCGCCACGACGGGAACGTGTTGGTCGAGAAGCGCTGGTGGACGAGGGCGAGCGCCGAGACCAGGCGCTCATCCTTGAGGTCGCGATAGAACGAGCCGACCTGATGGGCAAGCAGCAGGCCCTTGTAGACCAGGGTGCGCGAGGACATCGACGGGACGTAGAGCTGGCTGATGCCGTCCGGCTCGCCGCGCTGGGTCATCACCGTCGCCGAGGTCTGGATCTGCTTGCGGATCACGAACAGCCGGCGCTCGAAGGTGTCGACGTCGGCGATATCGGCGCAGCGCCCGATGAATATCTGGCGGATGTCCGGCTCGGTGGTCTTGACCGTGTCGCCGAGGCCGGCGCGCTCCACCGGCACCTGGCGCCAGCCCAGCACCTTCAGTCCCTCGATCTTGATCATCCGCTCGATCAACTCGATGGCGGCTTTCTGCGCCGCCGGCGGGCGCGGCAGGAAGATCATGCCGACGGCGTAATGGCCGAATTCCGGCAAGGTCAGGCCCTGCTCGGCGCATACGGCGCGCAGGAATGCATCCGGGGTTTGAATGAGGATGCCGGCCCCGTCGCCGGTCAGCGGATCCGCACCCACCGCACCCCGATGATCGAGGTTGATCAGGATCTGCAGGCCCTGACGGACGATCTCGTGGCTTTTGCGCCCTTTGATGTTGGCAACAAAACCGATACCGCACGAATCGTGCTCGTGGTTGGGATCGTACAATCCTTGTTTCGGCGGCAGTGACATGGGCGCGGCTCTCGTCGTCTGTGTTCTGCTCTGGCGACCGGCGGCTTTTCGCAACCGGTTCTTAATCCAAATCGGTCATGCTTCTCGCGGCCTCTCCGGCAGGCCCCGTCCTTCGGGAAGGAGCCGTCAGGGCACGCGAAAACGCGCCGACTTGCCCATTTTGCCGGCGAGCGGCGCAATCAACGACTATGCCCGAACTGAAATCGGATGGCGACTAGATTCCGCACCTTCAGGGGTGCGATCTACGCCCTTTCCGTGTGCAGACAGAACACCTTACGGCCTCCGGCCATCAGCCCCGCCGGCGGGCCCGGCGGGCGGCTGGCCGAGCGCCGTCCGGCCGCGGTGTTTCGGCTTGGTCGTGGGCAGCCAGGGGCATAACGGCGCAATAAAGCCCTTGCCCGCGGGCCCAGGTGCAGAACCGGGTGGCCTCCTCCGCATTGGGAAAGTCGCCGGCGATCAGCCGGATCATGGTGCCTTTCGGGGTCTGGACCGGCACGACATGCCGGGTGAGCGAGCCGATACTGCTTTGCTGGTTCACGATGATGTTCCAGCCCCGCAGGGCGTCGGCTTCGCGGAAATACGACGCCAAATGGGCCCCGTAACCCGTCCCCGAACTCATGGGCTCGACCTTGGCGGACTGGACCGGGACTGGCGGGGGCGGCGGCGGGAGGGCCGCCTGCATCATCGCCACCGGGACCAGCTCGGCGAACTGCGGCGGCCCGTCCTCGGCGCACCAGCCACACGATGCCAGCAGCCCCATGACCGGTGCCATGATGACGACGTTTCGCCAGTGCCGCTTGCTCATGAACCCCCCGGCCGGCTGGCCCCAGCGCAGGGCCGACTCCGCCTCGCCGTGTTAAGTGTGCCGCAAGTTTTGTCGTCTGCCCACAGTCCCGCGTTGTATACTCAATGCCCTCCTCGGTTGTTCGGTTGTGCAGCAGCGAGGCCCTAATTTTAGTAGGCGCTGTGAGCCTGTTTGCGTCATGAGTTCGGCGACATTCGAAAGCTTCGATGAGGACCGGCAGCGCGACCGTCACCCGGCGGCGCTTCCGATCGGCGTCATTCTGTCGCTGGCGTTTCACCTCGCGATCGCGCTGCTGCTGATGTTTTCGCCATGGGCGAAGCACGAAATGCCGCCGCCGGAATTCGTCATGGAGGTCGTCCAGCTGCCCAAGCCGCCGGAGCCCAGGGCGCCGGAACCGCCGCCGGCGCCGACGCAGCCGGAGGTGCAACCGAACCTCCCGCGGCCGGAGGTGCCGCAGCTGGTCGAGGCTCCGATCACCGACAAATCCTCGCCACCGCCGCAGGCGTCAAAAACCCCCGCACCGCCGCACGAGCGCCCGACCACGTCCCGTGCCGAGCCCAAGAGTGCCGCCGCCCCGGCCCTGCAGGCGCCGGCGAATTCCGCGGACGCGAATGCGACGCCGGCGACGCTCGGTCGCCACGACCGCAAGGCCGAGCCGCAAGGCGGTGGGCCGCCTGAGCCCGCTTCGCAGAGGGTGCAGGACTTCATCCTGATGCAGATCGCCCGGGCGTGGATCATCGATCTCCACTCGCCGCGGTTTCGCGATTTGGACATCAGCTGGGTGTTCGTCCTGCGGCCGGACGGCATGCTGGAGGCGCCGTTCGGCAAGAACGATCCCTGGGACCTGTCCGAGATGGTCGATCCGCGCACCTACGCGATCATGAAGGAGGCATCGGATCGCGGTCAGTTCTATACGACCGTCGTCACGACGTTCCTGCAGGCGGTGCGCCAGGCGCAGCCGTTCCGCGTCCCGCCGAAGGAGGAGAGCTACGTCAACCGGGCGCTACCGCTGAGGTTCCACGCCGGCGATCTCGTGCAGACGACCAGCGAGAACACGGGCGCGCACTGACGGGCACCGGCCGGTCAGGATCCCATGTCGACATAGCCGCGTTCGATCGCGCGCTCCAGCGCTTCGAACGCGGCGCGCCCCTCGTCGTAGAGCTCGCGCTTGTTCTTCAGATCCTCGATGCAGCCGGTGTCGCACGATCCCGGTGAATTGCTGAGCTTGATCGCGGCTTCCAGGTAGTTCGCGCGAAACCGCGCCACCATCACCGCGAGCTGCTGAAACGTCGCTTTGTTGAGGTTCGGAATCTGCTTGTGGATGACCTCGCGGTTGGCGATCGCGATCGCCATCTCGAGCTGCTCCAGGAATTGGCGCTGGGCGGCGAGGCCCTGGGAGTCCAGATCGCGCCCCCAGAACGAGGACTTCTTGTCGGATGGGCCGGAGACATATTTTTTCATGTGCCCCTCCACGAGGCGGATGGCGGACGATAATCCTGCCGGAGAGTGGTTAAGCGCGCCTTAACCGTGCTAGCGCTCCCCGTCAGGTCAGGGCGCCGCGGGCCGCGATCGGCCACAAGGCTTCCACCCGATTGTTGCGGATACCGACATACCAGTCGTGAAGGTTCACGGTCGGGTCGCAGTGTCCGGGGATGAGCCGGATCTTCTCTCCGACATGCAGCGCGTTGCTGGGCCGGGAGAGCACGATCCGGCCGTGCTCGTCCGAGGCGCGGTCGAGCACGGCGCCCGGAATGTCGCAGACCGCGGGCATGCCGGAATCCACGCTAAACGCTTTGAGCCCGGCATCGACGACGGCGCGCTCGCCCGTCGGGCGGCTCATCACGGTCGTCCAGACGAACAGGCTGTGTTCGAATTCGGGCTGCATCGCGCCGCTCGCGTCCTTGTTGCGCGCGTAGTCGGCGTCCATGAAGATGTACGACCCGCATTGCAGCTCGTTGTACACGCCGGTCTCGATCTCGAAGCGATAGGTCCCGGTCCCGGCACCGCTGACGGTCGGGCACTCGATCCCGTTCCGACGCAGCAGGTCCACGGTGTCGCGGGCCATCGCCGCAGCGCGCTGAATGGCGGTGCGGCGCTCGGCGAGATCGCGCACATGCTGTGCCGATCCGTGATAGGCCTGCAGACCGCCGAAGTCGAGGTGCGGCGCCCGGGCGATCGCCTTGGCGAGATGCAGCGCCGGCTCGCCGGGCGCCACGCCGCAGCGTGCGGCCCCGACATCGATCTCGACCAGCACCCGCAGGCGCACGTCGAGCCCCGCCGCTGCGGCCTGCAGGCCGGCGATGTTGCCGGCGTCATCGACGCAGACCCCGATCCGCGCACGGCGGGCGAGGGCCGCGAGGCGGCGCAGCTTCGCGGCCCCGGCCACCTCGTTCGAGACCAGCACGTCCGGGATGCCGCCATCGACCAGAATCTCGGCCTCGCTGACCTTCTGGCAGCACACGCCGACCGCGCCCAGCGCCATCTGCTTCTCGGCGATGAGCGGCGATTTGTGAGTCTTCGCATGCGGCCGCAGCCGCACGGTGCCGCCGGGTGGAACGGTTTCCGCGAGGCGCCGCAGGTTGCGCTCGAAGGCGTCGAGATCGATCAGCAGCGCCGGCGTGTCGACGTCGTCGAGCGAATCACCAATCGTGGCGGGTGGCAGCACGGCGTTGCTATCCTTTTGTCATACTGCGAGGCACCGTTTCACAAGCGCGTGAGCGTCTCGACGGTCCTGGCGCGGGAGAGTATTCTCGATTAACGATAAAAAGGCCAATTTAGACAAGCCATTCGGTGATGAGGGACGCGATGATCGAACTCAATGTCAACGGCAAAGTCCGCCAGGTCGACGCTGATCCCGACACTCCCTTGCTGTGGGTCATCCGCGACCATCTCGGCATGACCGGGACGAAATACGGCTGCGGCATCCAGCAGTGCGGCGCTTGTACCGTCCACATCAACGGCGAACCCACGAGGTCATGCGGCGTTCCGGTGGGGACGGTGGGTAAGGACACGGTGACGACCATCGAGGCCATTTCGGCCAACCGCAGCCATCCGGTCCAGAAGGCTTGGATCGAGGAGCAGGTTCCGCAATGCGGATACTGCCAGTCCGGCCAGATCATGGCCGCGGTGGCACTGCTCAAGAAGACCCCGAAGCCCACCGATGCCGATATCGACCAGGCGATGACGAATATTTGTCGCTGCGGCACCTATCAGCGCATACGGACAGCGATCCATCGTGCCGCGGGCATGATGATGAAGACGGCGTCGAAGACGTGAGCGGGGAGGACTAAGCCATGACCTTTATGCATCGAGTGTCCCGCCGGCAGTTCGTCGTCAGCGCCGCGGCGGCGGGCGGCGGTTTCGCCCTCGGCTTCCATCTTCCCGGCAAGCCGGCCGGTGCGGCTCCAGCGCCGGCGGCGGCCAAAGGCGGCGAAGTCAACGCCTGGATCATGATCAATCGCGACGAGACGATCACGCTGCGCGTCCATCGCTCCGAGATGGGGCAGGGATCGTTCACCGCGATCCCGCAGCTGATCGCCGAAGAGCTGGAAGCGGATTGGAGCAAGGTGCGCGCCGAGTTCGCGTCCGCCCACCGCCACGTCACGCAGAACAAAGTTTATGTGAGCATGTCCACCGGCGGCAGCCGGGCGATCCGCGATTCCCAGACCTATGTGCGCCAGGCGGGTGCGGCCGCGCGCGAGATGCTGGTCGCGGCCGGGGCGGCGCAATGGAAGGTGCCGGCCGGCGAATGCTATGCCGAGAAGAGCTTCGTCATTCACCGGCCGACCGGCCGCAAGCTGAGCTACGGGACGCTGGCATCGGCGGCGGCGCAGATCGAGCCGCCGAAGAACATCAAGTTCAAGCCGGACAGCGCCTGGAAGATTGCCGGCAAATCCGTACCGCGGTTCGACGTCCCGTCCAAGACCGACGGCAGCGCCATCTACGGCATCGACGTCAATCTGCCGCAGATGGTCCACGCCGTGCCGCGGCAATGCCCGGTCTTCGGCGGCAAGGTGAAGAGCTACGACGAGGCGAAGGTCAAGGGCATGCCGGGGGTGATCGCGGTCGTCGCGATCCCCAACGGCGTCGCCGTGGTCGCCGACCATTTCTGGCAGGCCAAGAAGGCCGTCGAGGCGCTGCCGATTGAATGGGATGTGGGCGACAGCGGCGGCGTGTCGACCGCCACCATTCGCGAGCGCTTCCTCAAGGCCGCGGATGAAGAGTCGGGCGCCAAGGTCCGCCATGAGGGCGATTTCGACGCCGCGATGGCCAAGGCCGCCAAGACGGTCACGGCCGAATACCATGCGCCGTTCCTCGAGCACGCCACCATGGAGCCGATGAACTGCACGGCGCGGGTGGAGGGCAGCCGCGTCGAGGTGTGGGCGCCGTCGCAGACGGCCGAGGGCGCGCTCGCCGCGGCGGCCGAGGCCGCCGGCGTGCCGCCGCAAAACGTCGAGGTCTATCTCACTATGCTCGGCGGCGGTTTTGGTCGTCGCGGGCGCATCGACTATGTGACCCAGGCGGTCGCCGTGGCCAAGCAGATGTCTCCGCGCCCGGTGAAGCTGATCTGGACACGTGAAGAGACAACGCAGCACGGCTTCTACCGGCCGGTGAGCATGGGGCGCCTGTCGGCCGGTCTCGACGCTTCGGGAATGCCGATCGCCTACGGCCACAAGATCGTCGGTCAGTCGCTGCTGTCGACGGTGGCTCCGGATCGCGTGAAGGACGGCATCGACGCGGCGGCGGTCGAAGGGACGTTCGATCAGGCGTACAAGATCCCCAACGTCAAGTTCGACTACGTCATGCGGAACACGCATGTCCCGTGCGGGTTCTGGCGCTCGGTCGGCCATTCGATGAACGGCTGGATCACCGAAAGCTTCGTCGACGAAGTCGCGCACGCCGGCGGCAAGGATCCGCTGGAATTCCGCCGGACGCTTCTGGCCGGCGAGACATCGTGGCTCAACGTACTGAACCTGGCGGCCGAGAAGGGAAACTGGGGCAAGAAGCTGCCGAGGAACTGGGGCCGCGGCATTGCGATCCACGAAGGGTTCGGCAGCATCGCCGCCCACGTCGCCGAGGTCGAGGTTACCGACAAAGGGGACCTCAAGATCCACCGCCTCGTCGTCGTGCTCGACTGCGGGCACGTGGTCAATCCGCGCAACATCGTGGCGCAGTGCGAGTCCAACGCCGTCTATGGCCTGACCTCGATGCTCTACGGCGCGATCACCATCAAGGACGGCCGGGTCGAGCAGGCCAATTTCGACGACTACCAGATGATGCGCATGGCGGAGATGCCGAAGGTCGAGACCTATCTCAGTCTCACCCGCGGCGAGTGGTGGGGCGGGGTGGGTGAGCCCGGCTTGCCGACCGCGCTGCCCGCGGTCTGCAACGCCATCTTCCAGGTGACCGGCAAGCGCATCCGGTCATTGCCGCTGACCGGGCAGAATTTGCGGTCGGCCTAGCGTCGTCGAGGTCATATGGCCGGAGTCGATCGGCGTAAGGTCCTGGTCGGGGCGGCGGCGCTCGTCGCCGCGGGTCCCGCGTGGGCCGATGCGACGGTGGCGGACCTTCTGTCCGAGATCTTCGGCGCCCGGGTGCCCAAGCCGGGCGTGATCTCGATGAAGTTGTCGCCGATCGCCGAAAACGGGCTCGCCGTGCCGATCACACTGGCCGTCGACGAGGTCCCGTCGAAGGTGAAGCGGATCGTCGTGCTGGCCCCCGGCAATCCGTTCCCGCGCGCCGCCGAATATCGGTTCGGGACGCGCACGGCGAAGGCCGAGGTGGCCACGCGGATCCGCCTCGCGCGCAGCCAGACGGTGGTCGCCATCGCCGAGCTTGGCGACGGAACTCTGTGGTCGGCCAGCGAGGAGATCACGATCACCAGCGGCGCCTGCGCGGAGATCTACGATGGCCGCTGAGACGCCCAAGATCCTGATCCGGGTGCCGGCGACCGCGCAACGCGGCGCCATGCTCGAGATCAAGGCGCTGATCAACCACCAGATGGAAAATGGCCTACGCTACGACATCGATGGGCACCTGCTGCCGCGCAAGATCATCCATCGCTTCGTGTGCCGGTATAATGGCGAGGTCGTGATCGATTGCGATTGGGGCACTGCCATTTCCGCCAACCCCTACATCTCCTTCTTTGCCGTTGCGGCCGACAGCGGTAGCTTCGAGTTCGAATGGACCGACGACGACGGCACCATCTACCGGCAGACCGCACCAATTCTCGTGGCCTAGTCCTCGCGCTGATCGCGTTGTGCGGGGCGGCGGCGACGTTCGCCGGCGCCTATGGCGCGCTGCCGGGGAACTGGCTGTCGCGGTCGGGCAGCGCGTTCATCACGCCGGGCTTGCGCGACATGCAGTCCGACGATTTCGCCAATCCGGGCATGCTGTGGGTCAGCTCCGGCCAGGCGCTGTGGACCAAGATCGACGGCGGGGCCGGGAAGAGCTGCGCCTCCTGCCACGGCGATCTCTCGTCGATGAAAGCCATTCAGTTTCCAAAGCGGGATGCGGACGGGGAGCTGATCAATCTCGAACTGCAGATCGAGCGCTGCCGCACCCAGCATATGCAGGCGCCGGCCCTCGGATACGAATCCGATCCGCTTCTGGCGCTCACGGCCGCCATCCGCAACCAATCGCGCGGCGCGCCGGTGGCGATCCCCGAGGACACCGAAGCGATCGCCGCCGGCGAGCGCTATTTCCGGCAGCGCCGCGGCCGATTCAATCTCGCCTGCGCGAATTGCCACGAGCAGAGCGTGGGCAAGCACATCCGCGACGAGACGATCAGCCAAGGGCAGACCAACGGCTTCCCGACCTACCGGGTGCGCTGGGAGACGCTGGGATCGGTGCAGCGCCGCTTCCAGGCGTGCAATGAATCGATCGGCGCCGAGCCGGAGAAGCTCGGCAGCCAGACCTACATCGCCTTGGAGTGGTTCCTGGCCTGGCGCGGCCGCGGCCTGCCGATCGAAACGCCGTCAGTACGCCAGTGACCGGCGGCTGACGCCGGTCAGGCCGCTCCGGCCGGGGCGCCCGGCGGCAGCTGGAACAATCCGTTCGGCAGCCCCTTCATGTAGGTGATCGCCTCGTCGCTGTTCACGATGTCGGCGTATTTCGCGTTCATGTCGCAGAGATTGATCGCGTGCGAGGCCTGCGAGCGGTCGAAGCAGCCATCCTCGATCACCGAGATGCGATAGTTGTTGCTGAACGCATCGAGCACGCTCGCGCGCACGCAGCCGCTCGTCGTCGTGCCGGTGACCAAGAGGCTGTCGGCGCCGAGCAGCACCAGGTAGCTGGCGAGATTGGTACCGTAAAAGGCGCTCGGCTTTTGCTTCGGCACCACGATGTCGGAAGGCGCCGGCGCGATCTCGGCGACGATCTCGTTCCCGTCGAGATTCGACTTGGTCACGCGGGGCGCTTCCTTGGTGCGGCTGTTCTTGAACCCCCAGCTTCCAATGTCCCAGTTGTCGTCGCGGCGGATGCCGGTGGTGTAGATCACCGGCAGGCCCTTGGCGTGCGCCTCGTCGATCAGGCGCCGTAGCACCTTGATCGCCACCCACGCCTCCTCACCGCAGGAGTTTCGCCACCGCTTGATCGATTCCAGGATCGGTTCGGGCTTGTCGCCGCAGAAGTTGTAGTTGACGTCGATGATCAGCAGCGCCGGTCGCTTGCCGAAGCCGGCGCGGGCGCCATATCCCGACGCGGCGAACACCGCCTTGTCGCGCTCGGTGAGAAACTTGTTCCAGATCGGCTCGCTCATGGTCGCCCTCACGCTGGATTGTTACAATCAACAAAAACTTACCTTGACCCGTAAATCTCTGTAAGCCTGATTCTTCCTAAACGAGCCGGAAAATCCGGCCCGACCTTAGACCCGCCAGGCGGCCAGAAGAGCTGCCGAACGCTAGACGCAGGGGACCCGTATGACTTCGGTCATTACGAATGTCAGCGCGCTCGTCGCGCTGCAGAGTCTTCAGCAGGTCCAATTCGATCTGAATCAGTCGCAAAACCGTATCGCCACCGGTTTGCGGATCAACAACCCCGTCGACGACGCCGCCAATTTCGGGATCGCGCAGGGGCTGCGCTCGAATCTCCAGGCGTTCGCGGCGGTTCAGCAGAGCCTATCGAGCGGCACCGGCCTGTTGTCCGTCGCGACCGCCGGTGCGACCTCCGTCTCCAACCTGCTGTCGCAGATCAACACCACCGCCGTCTCGGCATCGAATCCGTCGAACACGGTGAGCCAACAATCGATCCTGTCGGCCAATTTCACGAGCCAGCTGGCACAGCTCAATACGTTCATCGCCAATGCGGTGTTCAACGGGCGCAATCTGCTATCGGCAGGCTCGGCCAGCGTCACCATCACTTCGACAATCTCGGGTGGTCAGCTGACGATCGCCGCGGCGTCCACGCTCTCAGCCGTGTCGGGGGCGTTGTCCGGCGGCGTCGCGACGTCGGCGGCGGCGCTGGCGCTCCTGACCGCCATCACCGCCCAACAGCTGGTCGTCGGCGCGGCCCTCGGGGCTCTTGGCTCGAGCCAGACATCGATCAACTTCCTGAGCACGTTCACGCAGACGGTGTCGAACGCCGTGACGCAGGGTCTGGGTGCGCTGGTCGACGCGAACCTGGCTCAGGAGAGCGCCAGGCTGCAGGCCCTCCAGGTGCAACAACAACTCGCGGTTCAATCTCTCGGCATCGCCAATCAGCGGCCGCAGATCCTGCTGTCGCTGTTCCGATAGAGGCAAAGAAAAAGGCCCCGGCGGATGCCGGGGCCTTTTGAGCGCTGGCCGCGCTAAGCTGCTGCCGGGAATTTCTGCTCGCGCCAGAAGCCGAGCTTCTCGTGCACGGCGCGATCGGAGAAGCTGAACAGCACGGACTCTTCGGACGGCTCGTGGGTGTGCTTCTCCCAGCTCGGTACGACGAAAATGTCCCGCGGTCCCCATTCCAAGGTCTGGTTGCCGACGACGGTGCGGCCGCGGCCTTCGGTGCACACGAAGACCGTGCTGTCGGTCGAGCGGTAGGGCTGGGTCTTGAAGCCCTTCGGCAGGAGCTGGATGAACGTGGCGATGGTCGGCATCGCATAGTCGCCGGTCTGCGGGTTGATGTACTTCATTTTGAGGCCGTGCCACGGGCTCCACTTGTCGCGGCGCTTCATGGTCTCGAGCGCTTCGCGTGTCCGGTCATAGGGATAATTGAACACCGGCGAGGTCGGACGGTTGTAGTCGTCCTCCACCGGCAGCAGGTTGGCGCCGTAGCGCGCCATGGAATCGCCCTCCGGCCGGTCCGGCTCGATGGCGTCCTCGGACTCGGAGCCTTCGCGGAAGCTCGCCTCGAAGAGCTTGATCATGTGCATGTCGAGACCATCGAGCCAGACCATCGGCCCGTCGCCGATGTTGCCGTGGTCGTGCCAGGTCCAGGACGGCGTGATCACGAAATCCCCCGGATGCATCATCGTCCGCTCGCCGTCGACGGCTGTGTAAGCACCCTTGCCTTCGATGATGAAGCGGAGTGCCGCCTGCGAGTGGCGATGGGGCGGGGCGATCTCGCCGGGGAAGATGATCTGTAGGCCGCCGAACATGCTGCGGGTGATCTTTGACTCGCCGGGAAACGCGGGATTCTCCAGGATGAGCACGCGCCGCTCTGCTTCCTTGGCGGTGATCAGCTTGCCGGCCTCGATCAGGAATGGCCGCACGCTGTCGTATTTCCAGAGATACGCCTCGGTCAGCGTGTCCGGTTCCGCCGTCACCAGCTTGTGCAGCACCTCCCACAGCGGAGCCAGGTTCTGCTTGCCGATCCGGCCGTAGAATTCCTGGCGGACCGGGTCGATGTTGTGTTTGGGCGATACAGCGGCTTGTCCCATCATGGCGCTCACTCTCCTGGGCCGTTACGGCGGGCCTATCCCTAAAACATAGGGCGGCGCGGGCCTTTTCGCCACTTCATACTAACCCGTTGACAGATATCGGCGGAGCGGTTGAAACCTAAACCGTCCAGCGGCGAGGAGACGAATGATGGCCACCAGTTTCACTTTTATCGGCTTCGGCGAGGCTGCCCAGCATATTTCACGCGGGTTGAAGGGTGCCGGGGCGGGCCCGATGCAGACCTACGACATCCTCCTCGATAAGCCGGGGGAGGGAGCCGACCGCATCCGCCGCCGCGCCGCGGAGATCGGCGTGACCTGCCGAGCCAGCAGCGCCGAGGCGGTGGCCGGCAGCGACGTCGTCATCGCGGCAGTCACCGCCGCCTCGTCGACGGACGCCGCCCGAGGCACGTCCGCCGGCTTGAAGCCCGGCCAGTTCTACATGGACATCAATTCAACCTCGCCGGCGGTGAAGCGGGCGAACGCCGAGCTGGTCGCCGCCGCCGGAGCGGATTTTGTCGAAGCGGCGGTGATGGAGTCCGTGCCGCCGCACGGCCACAAGGTGCCGATCTTGTTGGCCGGCAGGGTCGCGGCGCGGCTGGTGGAGGTTCTGCGCCCGTTCGGGATGCGGGTCGAGGCCGTGGGCGAAAACATCGGCCAAGCCTCGTCGATCAAGATGTTCCGCAGCGTCATCATCAAAGGCCTGGAGGCCCTGATGCTGGAATCGCTGTACGCGGCATCGGAAATGGGGGTCACCGAGCGGGTGCTCGCCTCCCTGGCCGAAACATATCCCGGCATGGACTGGCCGAAGGCGGTCGACTACCTGGTCGGCCGCACCGCCCAGCACGGGGCCCGCCGCGTCGCGGAGATGCGCGAGGTGGCAAGGACGTTGCGCGACATGGGACATGAATCGCTGATGGCGGAGGCCACTGCCGACCGGATTAAATGGTGCGTCGAAGCGCTCGCCGGGCATCGCTGGGAAAAGGGCGTGCCGAAGGCCGCCGAAGTCTTCGCCGAGATCGACCGCCGCCGGCCGCGCCGGCCTGCCGCCTGATCGGTCAGGCTGCCTTCGATCACGTTAAGGAACTGGCAACCAAAAGTCGCTAGCTTCCGGTGACTCCGTCCTCCGCGAGCTCCGCATGACCGAATATACACGGCGTCTCAGCGACAAGATCCTATTCGCCTTCAACCAGGCCTGCGACCAGGGCTATTTCGACGTGGCGGAAGTCCTGATCCGAGCCCTCGAGCTGGCGCTCACCCGGCAGGGCGGTTTCAACAAGACGGATAACCGGCAGAATATGCAGGCCGTGACCGACGCCTATAGCCGGCTTCAGACGCTGAAAGGCGCCTACACTCAGTAATCGGGCAGTAATCGGGCCCGCCGGCGTTAGACCGGCGCTCCAAGGACATGAGCTAAGCCGGCTCGAGCTCGCGCTCGAGCGCTTTGAGGACGTCGTCGATGCTGCGGCCCCGCGACAAGGTGCGGTGGCCGTCGGACACGACGTATCCGCCGGGCCGGTGGCGTCCCGGGGCCAGCTTGGCAATGACGTAGAGCGGCCAGTCGCGGGCGTGGCGGAATACCGAAAACGCCGCGACATTGGCGCCGACGTCGATGGCATAATCGCGCCATTCGCCGCACGCGACTCGCCGGGAGTACACGTTCAGGATCTTGCGGAGCTCCTGCCGATCGAAGAAGACCCGGCCGCCCGACTTGGGCCGGTAATCGGCAAGATGTACCAGTATGTCGTTGGTGGCCGTCACGCTCGGCTTTGAGTGTTGCCGATTTTGGGCATTCTGTCCATCGATCGGCGTTCGAAAGCCCCATGAAATCGCCCGCGCAAGGCCGCAGGAACAAAGGCGAAATTAGGGCCGCGGAGGCTGCTTTGTTTTTGCGCAGCGCGTGGTCACCAGCTATGGTAGCGCGCCTTTCCCGCAGGAGCCCGCCGTGTCCGATATTTTCACCGAAGTCGACGAAGACCTCCGACGCGAACGCGCCCTGAAACTGTGGAAGCAGTACGGCAATTACGTGATCGCCGGTGCCGTGGTCGTCGTGGCCGCGACTGCGGGCTACGTCGCGTGGGAGGACTATTCGCGCAAACAGGCCGAGACCGCCGCGGCGCAGTATGTCGCGGCCCTCGATGAGGCCAAGACCGGAAAGGCCGCGGACGCAACCAAGGCCTTGGAGAGCATCGCGCGTGCCGGCGGAGCCGGCTATTCGCTGCTGGCGCGCCTGGAAGAAGCAGGAATGAAGGTCGCCGCCGGCGACATGGCCGGGGCGGTCGCCATTTACCGTCAGGTCGCCGCCGACAGCGGCATCGATCGCGAGATTCGCGACGCCGCGGCGCTGCTGGCGGCTCTCGACTCCGTCGACACGGCCGCCGCCGAGGATCTCGACAAGGAGGTCGCCTCGCTCGCGGCATCCACCAGCCCGTGGCGTTATCTCGCCTGGGAGGTCCAGGCGCTGGCGGCCGCCAAGGCGGGCAAGATGGACGACGCCCGCAAGCTCTATTCCCGCATCTCCGACGATCCGGAAGCGCCAGCCGGCGTGCGGGCGCGGGCCGCCGAAATGCTCGCGGCGCTGGCGGGCTGAGAACGCAACCGATGTTTCGCACCCGATGGGTCATCTGGCTGAGTGTCGCGGCCCTGGTGCTCGCCGGGTGCGGCGAAGGCACGTGGCTTGGCGCGTCATCGAAGAAGAAGCTGCCCGGCGAGCGCATCCCTGTCTTGCCGCAAGACGAAGGCGTGGTGCCGGATGACCGCATCTCCTCGGTCGCGGTCAAGTTGCCTCCGGAAGTCGACAATCGCGACTGGCCCCAGCCGAGCGGCTATTTCGGCGAATTCATCCCGCATCCCGCCGCCAAGGGATTCAAGGTCGCCTGGCGCACCAGTGTCGGCTCGGGCAACAGCCGCGACGGCCGCGTCTCGTCCGTGCCCGTCGTGGCGCAAGGCCGTGTGTATGTGATTGACGCCGGCTCGCGGTTGAGCGCCCTCGACGCGGAGAATGGGCGCACCGCCTGGACCTTCGATCTCGAGCCGGAATACGACCGCTCGGGCGGCGGGAGCGGCGGTGGCGCCGCCTATTTCGACAGCCGGCTCTTCGTCGCCACCGGCTATGCCCAGGTCGTGGCGCTCGATGCGGAGAAAGGCAAAGAGCTGTGGCGGACGACGCTGACGGCACCGTTCCGCGCCGGTCCGACGGTCGGCAACGGTCGGGTCTTCGCCGTCAGCATGGACAACCAGATCCACGCGCTGGATGCCAACACCGGCCGGAAGCTGTGGACACACAGCGGCATTGCCGAAGGCGCCGGGCTCTATGGCGGCGCGTCTCCCGTGAGTTCCGGCAATATGCTGATCGCCGCCTTATCCTCAGGCGAACTGTTCGCCTTGCGCGTCGATAACGGACGCGTCCTGTGGTCGGATTCTCTCGCCGGCATTCAGAAGTCCGATGCTGTCTCGGCGCTGCCGGATGTGCGCGGTTATCCTGTCGTCGATCGAGGGCAGGTGATCGCGTCGAGCCACGCGAGCCGCCTGGTCGATATAGACCTGCGGTCAGGTGCGCGGATATGGGAGCAGGGCTTCGGCAGCTTCAACACACCCTGGGTGGCCGGCGATTTCCTGTTCATGGTCACGGTCGATGCGCAGCTCCTCTGCGTCAGCCGCCGCGACGGCCGGGTCCGCTGGGTTCAGCAGCTCGCGCGCTTTGAGGACGAAAAGGCGAAAAGGGGCGTCATCACTTGGGTGGGGCCCATCCTCGCGGGTGGCCGGCTGTTTGCCGCCAATTCCCTCGGTGACGGTATCGTCGCCATTCCCGAAACGGGCGAGATCGAAAGCCGCATGTCGCTGCCGGGCGCTGTCTCGGTGCTCCCAGTCGTCGCGAACGGCACGATTTACGTGCTGACCGACGACGCAAATCTGGTGGCCTTGCGCTAGTCAGGACTCCGCGATGTTCCGGGTCGCGATCGTAGGCCGGCCCAATGTCGGCAAATCGACGCTGTTCAATCGTCTCGTCGGGCGCCGCAAGGCGCTGGTCGATGACACGCCGGGTGTCACGCGCGACCGCCGCGAGGCCGAAGCGCAGCTCGGCGATCTCGTGTTCACCGTGATCGACACCGCCGGGCTCGAAGAGGCGCCCACGCGCTCGCTCGGCGCCCGCATGCGCGACCAGACAGGGCAGGCGCTGCGCGCCGTCGACGTCGTGCTGTTCGTGATCGACGCCCGCGCCGGCGTCACGCCGACGGACCGGCACTTCGCGAACTGGCTGCGCAAGGCTGGCCGGCCGATCCTGCTGGTCGCCAACAAGAGCGAGCGCGGGGCCAATTTACCCGGCGTCGACGAGGCATCGCGCCTCGGTTTCGGCGAAGCCATCCCGGTCTCCGCCGAGCACGGCGAAGGCCTTGCCGATCTGCATGCCGCGTTGCGCCCGCATGCGCCGGACGATGCGGTCCTCGCGCACAGGAACACGCGCGATGAGGACGACGCCGCTCCGGAGGCCACGGACAAGGAGGAAGAACGGCCGATCCGCGTCGCCATTATCGGCCGCCCGAATGTCGGAAAATCGACCTTGGTCAACCGGCTTCTCGGCGAAGAGCGCCTGTTGACCGGGCCAGAGCCGGGCATTACGCGCGACGCCATCGAGATCCCGTGGAACTCGGGCAAGCACCGCTTCGTGCTCATCGACACCGCAGGCTTGCGAAAGAAGGCGCGCATCGACGACCCGGTCGAGAAACTGTCGACCTCGGATGCGATCCAATCACTGCGCGAGGCGCAGGTCGTGATCCTGGTGATCGATGCGACGATGATGCTCGAGAAGCAGGATCTGACGATTGCGCGCCTGGCGATCGAGGAGGGCCGCGCGATCGTGCTTGCGGTGAACAAATGGGACCTGGTGGACGACCAGGGTGCGGCCGCCCGCAAGCTCCGGGACCGGCTGGAGATTTCGCTGCCACAGATCCGCGGCGTCCCCATCGTCATGCTGTCGGCTTTGCACGGGCGCAAGCTCGACGCGTTGATGCGCGCCGTCATTGACAGCTTCGAGATCTGGAATGCGCGCGTGCCGACGCCGGCGCTCAATCGGTGGCTCGGCGGCGTCACCGAGGCCCATCCGCCCCCTGCCGTGCGCGGCCGCCGCCCGCGGCTGCGGTTCATGCGCCAGGTCGCATCGCGCCCGCCGACCTTCGCCATCTTCGGCGGCAAGCTGACGACCCTGCCAGAGGATTATCTGCGCTATCTCATCAACGGCATCCGCGACACCTTCAAGCTTCCCGGTGCCGTGATCCGGCTCGTGCTGCGACAGACCGAGAATCCCTACGCCGAGTAGGCGTCTGGCGTGTGCCGCGCTATGATCGCGGCACAAAGCAGCCGGCGTACGGGCCGTAGGGCTTGGGAGGACTCGCATGACACAGCTTGCGCGCGCGGCTTTGGCCGTGGTTTTTCTGGTCCTCGGCGGCGGCTGGGCCGCGGCGGAGGACAGCTGGCGCCAGGGACCGCCCATTCCCGAGGGCGCCAACGAGGTGATCGGCGCCACCGTCGCCGGACAGGTCCTGGTCTATGGCGGCCAGGACGGCACGAGCAAGCCCATGGGCATTTTCTGGAAATTCGAGCCGGCCTCGGGGCAATGGGCGAAGCTGCCGAGCAATCCCATGCCGGTGCATCACGGTGCCGCGGTCGGGATCGGGCGCAGATTTTATGTTTTCGGAGGCTTCCGTCTGCCGGAGTCCGGCAAGAGCAACTGGTACCCGGTGAACAACGCCTGGATGTTCGACCTCGACAGCCAGAGCTGGACGGCCTTGCCGCCGATGCCGACACCGCGCGGCGCGCTCGCGGCCGAGGCCGTCGGCTCGAAGATCTACGTGATCGGCGGTGCCCGCATTCCCGACGGCCTGAACATGCCGGACGGCCTGTATGGCGGCGGCCCGACCGAACTGCTGGGAACCAACGAGGTGTTCGACACCGAGAGCAATACCTGGAAGGTGCTGCGGCCGATGCCGACGCCGCGCAACCATCACAGCATCGCGCGTGTCGACGGCAAGATCTACGCGATCGGCGGCCGTGTCGGATCGTGCTTCTCGAACGGCTGGTCGTCGAACGTGTGGGTGAACGAGGAGTACGACATCGCCTCGGACCAGTGGACCAGCCGGGCACCCATGCCGACCGCGCGCAGCGGCACGGCGGTCGCCGTCCTCGACGGCCGCATCCACGTCCTGGGCGGCGAGGGCTGGGTCGACGATTTCGGCGGCGTGTTCCGCACGCAGGAGGCCTACGACCCGAAGAAGAACGCCTGGACACGATTGGCGCGCATGCCCACGCCGCGTCACGGTTTCGCCGCGATGGCGCTCGGCGGCAAGATCTACGCGATCAGCGGCGTCAACAACGCGGGTGGGGCCGGCACCCTGTCGGTGGTCGCCGTCAACGAGATCTACGAGCCCTGAGGCGGGCCGACGGGAGGCGGACATGGTGAGGTATAGACTGACCCGGCGCGGGCTCATCGCCGCCGCGGTCGCGGGCGGCACGGCGGTTCTGTTGCCGCGCCGGGGAAGGGCCCAGCAGATGTGGAAGGCGCGTCAGTTTCACAACCAGCCGGCGGAGAGCCACCAGCAGCGCTTCCTCGTCGGCCTATGGGACGACGTGCGCAAAGACACCGGCGGTCGCGTCGATGTCAGTGTTCATCCACAGAACGACAATGTCCCGGGCTCGGATCCACAGGCCCTCAAGATGCTCGTCGGCGGCGAGCTCGAATTCTTCAGCTTGATGGGCGGCATCCTGGGTCAGGCCGTTCCGGTGATGGAAATCCAGGGCCTGCCGTTCGCGTTCGCCTCGCCCGATCAAGTGTACGAGGTGATGGACAGCGGGCCGTTCGCCGCGCATCTGCGCCAGGAATGCGCCGCCAAGGGCATCCATCTGTTTCCCGCCGGCGCGCTCGAGAACGGCTTTCGCGACATCTCCATGGTGGACAAGCCCATCCGCACCGCCGACGACCTCGCCGGCCAGAAGATCCGCGTGCCGGACGGCGAGATGTTCCGCGACCTGTTCTCGACCTTGGGGGCGGTGCCGGTCACCATCAACATCCGCGAGCTCTATGACGGGCTGAAGGCGCACAAGGTGGACGGCCAGGAAAACCCGCTGGTGGTCACCGAGGTGAACAAGCTCTACGAGGTCACCAAATATGTGAGCGTCACCCACCATATGTGGTCCGGCTTCAATCTCCTGGCCAACCTGAAGTTCTGGACGTCGCTGCCGTCCGACATTCAAGCGGTCGTCAACCGCAACGTCGTGAAGTACGTGGCGATGCAGCGCAAATACACCGACGACCTCAATGACGCGCTCGCCACCAAGCTTAAGGATCGCGGGCTCGTGTTCAACCAAGCCGACATGGCGACGTTCCGCGGCCGGCTCGGCCCTTTCTATGCCCGCTGGAAGCAGCATTTCGGCGAGACGGCGTGGAACCTGCTCGAGCGGCAGGTCGGGTCTAAGTTGGGGTGATCATACCCGGCATCGCGAGAAGCGCAGCGACGACGCGATCCAGTCATGGAATTCTGGATTGCTTCGCTTCGCTCGCAATGACGAGGGGAGTGGCGGTTATGGCTTCCGGCGATACGCGGTCAGGATCTCGCCGGTTCGCGTGCACGCCGGCGAGGCGAGATCGACATAGATGTCGGTCATGTCTTCGGGAGCGGGGAGGGTCATCGGATCCTCGCCGGGCATGTACTGGGCACGCAAGCCGGTGCGGGTCGGACCGGGCTGGACGACGTTCACCCGGACGTTGGTGTTGACGAGCTCGGCCGCCCAGCTCTTGGCGAGCGCCTCGAGGGCCGCCTTGCTGCTCGAGTAGACGCCGGTATAGGCGCGCGCATGCTGGGCGGCAGCGGACGAGACGAAGATGGCGCGGCCGGCGTCGGAGAGCTTCAGCAGCGGCTCGAGCGTGCGGATCAGGCGCCAGTTGGCGGTGATGTTGATCTTGTAGACGTCGTCCCACAGCTTCGCGTCATGATGCGACAGCGGGCCGATCGTGCCCAGGATCGCGGCATTGGCGACCAGCACGTCCAGCCGGCCGAAGCGCGCGTGGAGCTGGGGGCCGAGCGTGTCGATCTTGTCGACCTCGCGGAGGTCCAGCGGGACCAGCGTGGCGGTACCGCCCGCCGCCTTCACGGAATCGTCGAGCTCCTCCAGCGCGCCGACGGTGCGCGCGATGGCGACGATGTGTGCGCCCTCGGCGGCAAGCCGCCGGGCGATCGCGGCCCCAATGCCGCGCGAGGCGCCGGTGATCAGCGCCACGCGACCGGAGAGAGTCTTCGCGGTCATCGGTAATACGCCTGCTCGCGCCGCCGCCGGGCCAGGCGCCGGAACGGCCACGCCACGACATTGACCACGATCAATCCGACGACAATGCCGATGGCGAAGAAGTAGACGCCATCCAGGGACACCTGGAGGGCGGGCTGAAACACCCGCAACGTCGCGCGGGCAATGTCGGGATCGAAGTTCTGGAGGAACGCGATGAGCCGTTCGAAGCCGAGACCGGCGTCAATCGCTTGCGCGGCCTCGGTGCACCAGGCGGCGCGGGCTTGCGTCTGGGCCAGATAGGCCGGCGACATGATGTCGGGCCGCTGCGCCGCGTCGCCGATGATGCGCGCCAGCTCGGTCTGGCAGGCGCTGAGCGCCGCCGCGTATTGCTGGATGAAGCTCGGCAGGACGGAAAAGACCGCCGCTCCGACTGCGGCACCGATCCCATCGAGGAGACTTCTGAACACGCGGGAGCTCGCCGCGGACGACCGCCGTCAGGCGATCTCGAGCAGCGAGAGCTGAGCCGGGACGCCGCCGCCCTCGTTGTCGGTCAGGCGCGTGGGATAGTCGCCCGTGAAACAGGCGTCGCAGAATGTCGGGTCGGCGTTGTCCCGCCCGGCCGGCTTGCCCATGGCACGGTAGAGGCCGTCGATCGAGATGAAGGCAAGGCTGTCGACGCCGATGATGCGCGCCATCTCGCTGACCTCGAACTTATGGGCGAGGAGCTGCGTGCGCTCCGGCGTGTCGATGCCGTAGAAGCACGAATGCCGCGTGGGCGGGCTCGAGATCCGCATATGGACCTCGCGCGCACCGGCCTGGCGCACCATTTCGACGATCTTCTTCGAGGTGGTGCCGCGCACGATCGAATCGTCGACCAGGATGATCCGGCGGCCTTCGATCATCGCCCGGTTGGCATTGTGCTTGAGGCGCACGCCGAGATGGCGGATGTGGTCGGTCGGCTCGATGAACGTCCGACCGACATAGTGATTGCGGATGATGCCGAGCTCGAACGGCAGCTTGGCCTTGGCGGCGTAGCCGATCGCCGCCGGCACCCCGGAATCCGGGACCGGGATCACGACGTCCGCCGACACGTGGCTTTCGAGCGCCAGCTCGGCGCCGATGCGCTGCCGGGCCTCGTAGACGGAAATCCCGTCGAGCACGGAATCCGGCCGCGCGAAGTAGATGTGCTCGAACACGCAAAAGCGCTTCTGCGCCTTGGGAAACGGCTTGACGCTGTGAACCCCCTCCGCGTCGAGGATGATGAGCTCGCCCGGCTCGATGTCGCGGATGTAGTCCGCCCCGATAATGTCGAGCGCGCAGGTCTCCGAGGCCAGGATATGCGCGTTCTCGAGCTTGCCGAGCACCAGCGGCCGGATGCCGAGAGGATCGCGGATGCCGATCACCCGGTTGCGGGCGATGGCGACGAACGAATAGGCGCCCTCGAGCTGGCGAAGTGCCGTGACCATGCGCTCGACCAGGTCGCCCTCGGCGAGCGCCATCAGATGCACGATCACTTCGGTGTCGGTCGTCGACTGGAAGATGCAGCCGCGGCGCACCAGCGACTGTTTGAGGCTATGCGCGTTGGTCAGATTGCCGTTGTGGCCGATGGCGAAGCCGCCGATGTCGAAGTCGGCGAACAGAGGCTGCACGTTCCGCAAAATGGTTTCGCCGGTCGTCGAATAACGGACATGGCCGATGGCATGGTTGCCGCGCAGCTTGGCAATAACCGTCTCGTTGCCGAAATTATCGCCGACGAGACCCATCCCGCGGTGGCTGTGGAACTGGGTTCCGTCGCAGGTGACGATCCCCGCCGCCTCCTGGCCGCGGTGCTGCAGCGCGTGCAGGCCGAGCGCCGTATGGGCCGCCGCGTCCTTGTGGCCGTAGATGCCGAAGACGCCGCATTCCTCCCGCAACTTGTCATCGTCGAAGGGGTTGGTCGTCACCATGGCGGGCTCGGGCTGGTCGAGGCTCATCGGGTCGGCTCGGGCTCCGGGGGCTGGGCGCGCTGGATCAGCCCGTCGAGGCCGTGCCGCTCATCCGCCTTATACCCCGTTTGGGCATTGGAAGTCGCGGGTTTTGCCACCGGGGTCAGGGGCGCCTTGAGGATCGCTTCGTAAGGCTGAACATCGCGGCCGCTCCGCTCGCTGCGGGCGCCGACCGTCTGGGTCCGGCCGCGGAGCTCGGGCGGGGCGAAGCTGCGCAGATATTCGGCCAGGTGCTCGACCAGCGGCCGAGTCCGGGCATCGCGCAGCCATTCGGGCTGTTCGCTTTGCGGGATCGCCCAGGCCACGCCGAGCCATAGGACCGCCACCAGCAGGGCGCCGCGGACGAGGCCGAACACGAAGCCCAGGCTGCGGTCGAGCGCATTGAGGCCGGTCCCGCGCACCAGCGAGGCGATGCCGCCGCCGACCATGGAAAACACGATGAGACTGACGAGGAACAGAACGGCGCCGGTGATGATGTCGGCGAGGAGGGCGTTGCCGATGAAGGCGCGGGTATAGGGGCGTGCAAGGCCGAACCCCCACAACGTCACCAGCGCCGCTGCCACCCAGCTCGCCAGCGACAGCACCTCGCGGACGAAGCCGCGCGCCATGGCGAAAATACCTGACAGGATGATCAGGATCGCGACGGTCAGATCGGCGGGATTGATCGGGAAGTTATGCATCGCGGTTTAGGCTGTCTTCAGATCGCGCCGGCCACGCGCGGGAAGGGGGCCGAAAACGTCAACCAGGTCCGACAGCAGCGAAATCTCCGAGACGGCAATGGCGCCACCCCGGTCCGAGGGCGGCTCGCTCCTGTCCGCGGAGGGGGCCGGTCGTCGGCGCCGCGGGCAGAGGGCTCGTTCAAATCCAAGCTTTGCCGCTTCCTTGAGACGCGCATCCATCTGCCCAACGGCGCGCACTTCGCCCGATAGGCCGATTTCACCGAATATGACCGACGCCGGCGGCGCCGGTCGATCCGTGAGGGAAGAAACAAGTGCCGCCGCAACCGCGAGATCGGCGGCTGGCTCGCCGATCCGCAGACCGCCTGCGACGTTGAGATAGACATCGCTGGCCCCGAAAACAAGGCCGCACCGCGTCTCCAAAACCGCTAACACCATGGCGAGGCGGCCTGAATCCCAGCCGACCACGGCCCGGCGCGGGGTGCCGAAGCCGGCCGGTGCCACCAGCGCCTGGATTTCCACCAGCACCGGTCGCGTGCCCTCCATGCCGGCGAATACCGCGGCCCCGCTGACCTCGCCCCGGCGCTCGGCCAGGAACAGGGCCGATGGATTGGGCACCTCGACCAGCCCTGCATCGGTCATTTCGAAAACGCCGATCTCGTCGGTCGGGCCGAAGCGGTTCTTGACCGACCGCAGGATGCGGAACTGGTGGCCGCGTTCGCCTTCGAAGTACAGCACGGTGTCGACCATGTGCTCGAGCACCCGAGGACCCGCGATCATGCCTTCCTTGGTGACATGGCCGACCAGCAGCAACGTGGTGCCGCGGCGTTTGGCGAGACGGATCAACTCACCGGCGCAGGCCCGCACCTGCGCTACGGTGCCGGGTGCCGAGTCGAGGGTATCCAGATACATCGTCTGGATCGAATCGATCACCACCAGCGCCGGCCCGGACGCGGCATCGAGGCTGGCCAGCACATCGCGCAGGTTGGTCGCCGAGGCGAGCGCCACATTGGCGTTGGCGAGCCCCAGCCGTAACGCCCGCATCCGGATCTGGTCGATCGCCTCCTCGCCGGAGATGTAGGCGACCGGCGAATCGCCGGAGAGCGCCGCCGTCACCTGCAGAAGCAGGGTCGATTTGCCGATTCCGGGGTCGCCGCCGACCAGAACGGCCGAGCCCGGCACCAGCCCGCCGCCGCAGACGCGGTCGAACTCAGCGAGGCCGCTGGCCCGCCGCGGGGCCGGTGCCGCGGCGCCGGACAGGCCGACGAAATCGATCCGGCTGGCCTTGCCGCCGCCGCGCTTGGCGCCGTGCGGCGCCATCTCGGCCGGCGCCTCTTCGACGATCGAGTTCCAGGCGCCACAGGACTCGCACTTGCCTGACCAACGGGGCGACGTGGCGCCGCAGGCTTGGCAGACATAGCGGGCATCGCGCCGCGCCACTATGCGCGCACCTGCATCTGGATCGGCCCTTCGGCGCGGCCGTGGACGAACTGGTCCACATATTCGTTGCCGGGATGATCGATGTCGGCAACCGACCCGGTCCAGATGATCTTGCCGTTGTAGAGCATGGCGATGCGGTGGGCGATCTGGCGGGCGCTCTTCATGTCGTGGGTGATCGACACGGCGGTGGCGCCAAGCTCCCGAACAAGCTTCACGATCAGTTTGTCGATGACGTCGGACATGATCGGGTCGAGGCCGGTGGTCGGCTCGTCGAAGAAGATGATTTCCGGCTTGGTCGCGATCGCGCGCGCCAAGCCGACACGCTTCTTCATGCCGCCGGAGAGCTCGGCCGGCCACAATTCGCCGACGTCGGGCGTCAGCCCGACCGCGGCGAGGTTGCGGAGCGCGATCGGCTTCGCCTCGGCTTTCGACATGCCTTGCGCGTGAATCAATCCGAAGGCCACGTTTTCCCACACGTTCATCGAATCGAAAAGGGCGGCACCCTGGAACAGCATACCGAATTTGCGGTTCACTTGCTCTCGCTCGGCGGTCCTGAGCCCTATGACCTCGGCGCCGTCGACCTTGATGCTGCCGGCTTCGGGTTCGAGCAAGCCGAGGATGCATTTCAGCAGCACCGACTTGCCGGTGCCGGAGCCGCCGATCACGACCAGCGATTCGCCGACCCCGACGTCGAGGTCGACGCCGTCGAGCACCTTCTTGGCGCCGAAGTATTTCTTCAGCCCCCGGATCGAGATTTTCGGCGTGGCGCTCATTTTCCGAAGAACAGCTCGGTGATGGCGTAGTTGAAGATCAGGATCAGGATGGACGCCGACACCACGGCGTTGGTCGTCGCACGGCCCACGCCCTGCGCCCCGCCCTCGCTGTGGTAGCCGTGGTAACAACCCATGAGCGAAATCAAGAACCCGAACACCGTGGCCTTCACGACGCCGGAGAAGACGTCCATGAACTCCAGGTAATCGAACGTGCGCTTCAGATACGCGGCGGGATTGAAGCCGAGCTTATAAACGCCGACCAGATAGCCGCCGAACACTCCGATGACGTCGGCGACAAGGACCAGCAGCGGCAGCATGGTCAGTCCGGCGATCAGCCGCGGCGCCACCAAGTATTTGAAGGGGTTGGTCGACAACGTGACGAGGGCGTCGATCTGCTCGGTGACCCGCATCGTGCCGATCTCGGCGGCCATCGACGCGCCGATGCGGCCGGCCACCATCAGTCCCGAGATCACGGGCCCCAGCTCGCGCGTCACCGAGAGGATGACCACGGTCGCGACGGCGCTTTCCGCCGAGAAGCGCGCAAAGCCGGTATAGCTTTGCAGCGCCAGCACCATCCCCGTGAACAGCGCGGTGAGGCCGACGACCGGCAGCGAGAAGTAGCCGATGTCGAGCATCTGCTCGCCGATTGTCCGGAAATACCAGGGCGGCGTCAGCGCATGTCCGCTCGCGCGCCCCGCAAACAGCGCGATCCGGCCCATGGCGCCGAGGAACGCGAGGAAGCCGCGGCCGATCAGGGCAAAAAATTTCATCGCGAGGCCGACCCGCCGCGATAGACGCGCCGATAGCGATGCCCGAGCCGCGTCAGGATTTCATAGCCGATCGTGCCCGCGGCCTCGGCGACGTCGTCGATGGGGAGGCGATCGCCCAACAGCTCGACCACGGCGCCGGCCGAGATCGATGGAGCGGCGGTGATGTCGAGGGTCAAGAGGTCCATCGAGACGCGGCCGATGACGGGCACACGGAGTTCTCCGATATACGCGCAGCCGCGGTTGCTGAGACTGCGCGGCCAGCCATCGGCATAGCCCGCAGCGACGGTCGCGATTCGGGTGCGGCCGGCGACGCGATGGGTGGCACCATATCCAACGCTCCGGGGTGGGTCAACCTCGTGGATTTGCAGGATTTTTCCTTGTAGCCGGACGACCTGGCGCAGGCCGTTCGGCCGCCCCGGCTGGGGATTGATCCCAAACAGCGCCGAGCCCGGCCGGACCAGGTCGAAGTGGTAGGCGCCGCCGAGGAAGATGCCGGACGAGTTCGCGAGGCTGGCCCGAGTGCGCGGAAAGGCGGCGCGGACGCGGCGAAACGCGGCGAGCTGCTCGGCGTTCAGCGCGTGCTGCGGCTCGTCGGCACAGGCGAGATGGCTCATCAAGCAGCGCAGGTCGAGGCCTTTCAGCCGGCCCTCGTCCTGGGCCAACGCCAACGCCTCGGCGGGAGAGACGCCGAGGCGCGACATGCCGGTGTCGACGTGCAGAGCCGTCGGCAGGGGCCGGCGCGCCCCGCGCCCCGCCTTCCCCCAGCGCTCGACCTGCCCGAGATCGTTCAGGACCGGAATGAAGCCGCCGCGCTTGAACTCCGCCTCTTCGCCGGCGAGCAGCCCATTCAGCACGTAGATGGCGGCGCGTTTGGGCAGGACGCGGCGGACGACTTCGGCTTCGCCAAGATGAGCGACGAAGAACTCACGGCACCCCGCCGCCGCGAGGGCCGGCGCAACGCGCGCCGCGCCCAGGCCATAGGCGTCGGCCTTGACCACGGCGGCACAGGCGGCCGGGCCGACCTCCTGCCGCAGATGACGATAATTGGCGGCGATCGCGCCGAGATCGATCGTGAGGACGGACTGCGAAGGGCGCGCGCGGTCGGGCGAGGCCCGCCGGGGCCGCGCACCTTTATTCCTCGCCATCCGGCAAGGCGCCTTCCGGCAGGTTGTCGAACTTGGTGAACGCGCCCTCGAACAGCAGCGGCACCGTGCCGATCGGGCCGTGACGCTGCTTGCCGATGATCACTTCCGCGACGTTGTGCATCTTGGTCGCGCGCTGCTGCCACTTGTCGAGGCGGTCGTGGAATTTCTCGTCGCCCTCTTCGGGCCGCTGCGCCGGCTGCTCGCGTTCCAGGTAGTACGCTTCGCGGTAGACGAACATGACGACGTCCGCGTCCTGCTCGATCGTTCCTGATTCACGCAAGTCCGAGAGCTGCGGGCGCTTGTCTTCGCGTTGCTCGACGGCGCGCGACAGCTGCGACAGCGCCAGCACCGGGACGTTCAGCTCCTTGGCGAGCGCCTTGAGGCCGCGGGTGATTGCCGAGATTTCCTGGACCCGATTCTCCGGACGCGACCCCGGCGGCGGCGCCAGGAGCTGCAAATAGTCGATGACGATCATCCCCAGGCCTTGCGTCCGCTGAAGCCGGCGCGCGCGGGTGCGCAGCGCCGAGATCGACAGGGCTGGCGTATCGTCGATGAACATCGGCAGGGCGGCCAGCTCCTGGCTGGCCTGGACGAAGCGCGGGAAATCGTCGCCGCGCACCTCGCCACGGCGGATCTTGTCCGACGGCACCTCGGTCATCTCGGCGAGAAGGCGGGTCGCCAGCTGTTCGGCCGACATTTCGAGCGAGAAGAACGCAACCTTGCCGCCCTCGACGACCTCGGTCGTGCCGTCCTCCATCACCTGCTCGCGATAGGCACGCGCCGCGTTGAAGGCGATTTTCGTGGCGAGCGCGGTCTTGCCCATCGATGGCCGGCCGGCCAGGATCACCAGGTCAGATTTGTGCAGGCCGCCGAGCTTGCGATCGAGCGCCTCGAGCCCGGTGGTGACGCCGGTGATGGCACTTTCGCGCTTGAACGCCAGCTCGGCCATGTCGATGGCCGTGTTGATGGCGAGCCTCAGCGGCTTCAGCTGCCCTTCCTGGTCGCCGGTGGTGGCGAGGTTGAACAGGCTCTGCTCGGCGGTCTCGATCTGCTCCTTGGCGCCGGTCTCGAGGTCGTGCGCGTACGCGCGATTGACCACGTCCTCGCCAAGCCCGATCAGCTGGCGCCGCAGATAGAGGTCGTGGACGAGCCGGCCATGCTCGGCAGCGTTGATGATGGTGACGGCCGAGGCGGCGAGCTTGCCGAGATAGGCCGGTCCGCCGATCTCGGTCAAGGTCGAGTCCTGCTCGAAGAAATTCTTCAGCGTGACCGCGCTCGCGACCTGGCCGCGATTGATCAGCTTGCCGGTCGCCTCGAAGATCCGCGCATGGCGCGGGTCCATGAAATGCTCGGCCCGGAGGAAATCTGAGACCTTCTCGTAGGCCCGGTTGTTGGCGAGGATGGCGCCGAGCAGTTGGACTTCGGCTTCGAAATTATGCGGCGGGCTGCGCAGCGACAGCGCGTCATCGTCGCGTGTCTTGAGCGGTGCAACGTTGGTGCGCGCTGTTTCCATGGGGCGTCGACCCTACCGCTCGCAAACAGAGTGAGCCAAGCCGAATCGAATTTATCAAAGCAAGTATATCGGGGATAAGTTCGGCCGGTCGAATGCTCTTGGCGCGCAACAAAACAACCCGCCGCGACGGCCGATCCGCGTTAATGCCGACCTGCGAGGTCAGCGCGCGAGCGCGCCGACGGCGGCGTTTGCGTTTTCCCAATCGTGGATGTAGTCGCGCGTGCGAGGTACCGCATCGACGCTCTTGGCCAGCTGAATTTGGAAGACCATCAGTCCTTGCCGGCGGAACGCCACCTCGCTGCCGGCCAGATAGAACTCCCACATGCGGCAGAAGCGCTCGTCGTAGATCTTGCGGATCTGATCGCGCGCCTGGTTGAAGCGCCGGCGCCACTCGGCGAGCGTGTCGGCGTAGTGGAGGCGGAGGATTTCGATGTCCGTCACCCACAACCCCGCCCGCTCGATCGCGGGGATCACCTCGGACAGCGCCGGCGAGTACCCGCCCGGGAAAATGTACTTGCGGATCCAGGGGTTGGTCACGCCGGGGCCGTCGCTGCGGCCGATCGCATGGAGCAGCGCCACGCCGTCTTCGGCGAGCAAGTCGCGCACTTTGCGGAAGAACTCGGCGTAGTGGTGCACGCCGACATGCTCGAACATGCCCACCGACACGATGCGGTCAAAGGTGCCGGTCTGCTCGCGATAATCGCGGAGATGAAACTTCACCCGATCGCCGAGCGACGCCTCGCTGGCGCGGCGGTTCGAGATCTCATGCTGCTCGGTCGTTGGCTCCGATATGCCGCTTCTTGTTGTCTTGCGCGGCTTCCAGCGAATCGTTGCCGGTGCGGAAGTAGGCGCAGGAATACTGCCGGTCTGCATCCAGGAAGAGGTCGTAGAGCGTGCCTGACAGGTCGTAGTGATGCGCCACGTTGCGTTGCGCACGGCCGACCGGATTGAATTGCTGCAGGCTGCGGAAAACTCTTTCGATCCGGTACAGCGGGTCGAAGTTTTCGTAGCCGTTGAAGCGCTCGGTGTTGAGCGCGCAGAAATCGAGGAACTGGTAGATGTCGCCGTTCTCGATGGTCAGCCTGCCATCCATGAAGGCTTCGCCGAGCGCCAGCCGCGGATTGAGCGCAAGCCGCCACTCGGTCACCTTGTCGAGCAGGCGAATGGTGATGTCCGGACCCGGCTGTTCGCCGAATACGAAGGGGCGGCCGCGCCAATCGACGACGGTCAGACGGCCGACTTTGAAAACAGTCCGGAAGAGGCGAGACAGCAGGAACATGCGGTCAAACGACCTAAATCGAGAGCCGGGCGCTTGAGCACTACCGAGTTAAGAAGATTTTCGAGCGTCTGTAAAGACCACCTTGGAAGAATTCCAATCGGACACAATCTGCGTCAAACAGCAGAACGGCGCCCCGAGGGGCGCCGTTCCCGGAAATCGCGAGGGACGGTGGTTATTCCGCGTCGGCCGCCTTTTTCGCCTTCGTCTTCTTCTTTTTGGGTTCCTTGGCAGCCGCCGGCTCCTCGGCCGCAGGGGCCCCGGCCGGTTCGGCTGGTGCGGCCGCCGCGGCCGTCTCTTCCACCGGGGCCAGGGCCTCGGGTGCGGCGGCAGTCTTGCCGGCGGCCTGGGCGGCGGCTTCCTCCTCGGTGGGGGCCACGTTCACCGTGACCGACACCGTTACCTCGGGATGGAGCGAGACGCGGGTCTTGTGAAGGCCGAGTGTCTTGATCGGCACGTCGAGCAGGATCTGACGGCGATCGACCGTGAAGCCGGCGCCGGTGATCGCGGTGGCGATGTCGCGCGTGCTGACCGAGCCATAGAGCTGGCCGAATTCGCCGGCCTGGCGGATGATGATGACCATCAGCCCGTCGAGCTTTCCCGAGATCTTCTCGGCGTCCTGGCGGCGATCCAGGTTCTGCGCCTCCAGCTGCGACCGCTGCGTCTCGAAATATTCGCGGTTCTCCTTGGTTGCGCGCAGCGCCTTCTTCTGCGGCAACAGATAGTTGCGCGCATAGCCGGGCTTGACCTTCACGACCTCGCCCATCTGGCCGAGGGATTCGATGCGTTCAAGCAGAATGACGTCCATGGACAGTCCTCCTCTAGTTCAAGAGCCGCCGGCGGCGCGGCGGCGCAATTTCAACCAAGGTTCGGCCATGCCGAGCAGGGCGGCGATGAGCAGCGGCCAGCCGAACAAAAACACGAAGATGTAGGCCACGCCCAAAAGCCCGGAGCGGTTCGGCGAGCGCGCCAGCAGCGCGTGGATGACGCCGAGACCGGCCAACGCGTAGCCGATGACGAAGATCAGGGTCAGGTTGCCCCCGATGAACCCGGCGTGGCCGGGCATGAACGTGCCGAGGACACAGATCGCGAGCGCCGGCAGCATCCAATCCGGCAGGTCGATCTCGGCCATGGCGGGCGAGGGGCGGACATTGCGGTGCAGCCGGACGAGGAGGCCCTGCGCCAGGACCGCATTGGCGATGATCATCGCCATCCACGAGCCGGCGACCATGCCGGGGAAGAACCGCGCCATGACCGAAGCGGCGCCGCCGATCGCCGCGTCGTCGAGACCGGGGCCGGCAAGGGCCCGGAGGCCGGCCGCGAGGAACCGCTGGACCAGGCCTTGCGCGCCGCCCGGCTCGCCGCTGAGCAACAGGCACAGCCCCAGAAACGCTGCGGCGCCGAAGCTCACCAGCCAGGCGACGAGCAGACCGGCCGGATACCAATCGATCCGGCCGTCCTCGGTGCGCCGGTTGAGCTGGGCGAGCCAAGTCATGGCCACGGCCGGGACCGCGTTCGCCGCGAGATAGGCGAGGGCGAACATGACTCCGCCCGCAGCCGCCAGCGCGATCGTCGCCACCACACCCGCCAGCGCCGCACCGCCGAATCCCATCCACAATCCGACCACGAACAGCGGCAGCTGGGCGAGGTAGGCGAACACGAAGGCACCGAGCGAGCCGGTGAGCAGCAGCGCGTGAAGCACGGCGCTGAGCACACCGGCGCCCGCGGCGGCGAGCGCGTAGGTTGGCATCGGGGGGCGTTCCGGCGGCGGGGCTGGCCCGTCCGTCCTAGCTCAGGACGTAGGGCAGGAGGCCGAGAAAGCGCGCGCGCTTGATCGCCTGCGCGAGCTCGCGCTGCTTTTTCGCCGACACGGCGGTGATGCGGGACGGCACGATCTTGCCGCGCTCGGAGATGAAGCGCTGCAGCAGGCGGACGTCCTTGTAGTCGATCTTCGGCGCGTTCGGGCCGGAAAACGGGCACGTCTTGCGCCGCCGGAAAAACGGCCGGCGTGCAGCCATGCCGCCGCCCGCCCCGCCGCCCATTCCTGTCTGGCTCATGGCTGACCTCCCTCGCTGACGGGTTCGCGGCTCTCGCGCGGTGGACCGTCGTCGCGCCGGCGCGGACCGCGATCGCCGAAGCGGTCGCCGCCACCGAAGCCACGGTCGCGATCGCCGCGCTCGCCGCGCTCGTCGCGCTTCTGCATGATCGCCGATGGACCCTCTTCGAGCTCGTCGACCTTGACGGTGAGGAAGCGGATCACGTCCTCGTTGAAACGCATGGTCCGCTCGACCTCATGGACCGCCGCGGGCGGCGCGTCGATGTTGAGCAGGACGTAATGACCCTTGCGATTCTTGCGGATGCGGAACGCGAGGTTGCGCAGTCCCCAGGACTCGCGCTTCTTCACGTCGCCACCCTTGTCCTTGATGATGGTGGTGAACTGATCGGCCAGGGCGTCCACCTGGGCGGTGGTCAAATCCTGGCGCGCAATGAACACGTTCTCGTAGAACGGCATCAACCTTCTCCTCATGGCTAATACCCAGATGGGCGACGCTTAAGCGCCTCGCCCTTGGGCCAAGCCGGCCTACTGGTCTGAAAGACGTCGAGGCCGGCAAGGAGGCGGCCGGATGTCTCCCGGCCGCTGCGAAGGCGGCGACTATACACGCATATCGCGGGGGTGCAAGCGCATCGGCGGCATGTACAATGCCTTGATACGCCATCCATATTAGGCGCTGTTGGCGGCGAACTCCCGGCTTTGGCGGATGTCGGCGTGGCTTGACAGCCGCAGGCGGCACGCGTACCTGACCCGTCCTTTGGGGGGAGTGGAGTCTTCGATGACGCGGGCGTTCGTGTTTCCCGGCCAGGGATCTCAGGCCGTTGGCATGGGCCGCGACCTGGCCGCCGCGTTTCCCGCCGCCCGGCAGGTCTTCGAGGAAGTCGACGACGCGCTCAAGCAGAAGCTCTCGAAGCTCATGTTCGAGGGGCCGGAGAGCGAGCTCACGCTCACCGCCAACGCCCAGCCGGCGCTGATGGCGGTGAGCGTCGCGGTGCTGCGCGTGCTCGAGACCGAGGCGAAACTGGATCTCGGCAAGGTCGCCAAGTACGTGGCCGGGCATTCGCTCGGCGAATATTCAGCCCTTGCCGCGGCGCGGACCTTTGCGCTCGCCGATACGGCACGTCTGTTGCGCCTGCGCGGCGAAACCATGCAGAAGGCAGTGCCGGTCGGCGAGGGGGCCATGGCGGCCCTGCTTGGCCTTGACCTGGAGGCCGCGCAAAGTGTCGCCGCCGAGGCGACGAAGGCGCCTGACGGGACGACCGAAATCTGCCAAGCCGCCAACGACAACGCGCCGGGGCAAGTCGTGGTCAGCGGCGCCAGGCCGGCGGTCGAGCGGGCGCTGGAGATCGCCAAGGGCAAAGGTGCCAAGCGCGCGATCCTGCTGCCGGTGAGTGCTCCGTTCCATTGCGCGCTGATGAAGCCGGCGGCCGATGCGATGGCCGAGGCCCTGTCGAGCACGGCGATGGCGCCGCCGCGGGTGCCGCTGGTCGCCAATGTCACCGCGTCCGCGGTCAGCGATCCGCCCGCCATTCGCGATCTTCTCGTCCAGCAGGTGACGGCGATGGTGCGCTGGCGCGAGAGCTGCCTCTTTATGAAAGCGCAGGGTGTGGCGACGCTCGTCGAGCTCGGCGCCGGCAAGGTGCTGACCGGGCTGGCCCGGCGCATCGACCCCGAGCTGTCGGGCGTCTCAGTGCAGACGCCCGCGGATATCGAAGCCATGGCGAAGACATTGTGATGTTCGACCTCGCAAACAAATGCGCGCTGGTGACGGGCGCCTCCGGCGGAATCGGCGGCGCGATCGCCGCCGCCCTGGCGGCGCGGGGCGCCCGCGTCGCGTTGTCGGGCACGCGCGTCGATGCGCTGCAGCAGCTCGCGGGCACGCTCGGCGCGAAGGCCGTTGTCACCCCCGGCGATCTGGGCGACGCCGCCGCCACCGAGAAGCTGTTCAAGGACGCGGAAGCGGCACTTGGCCAGATCGACATCCTCGTCAACAACGCGGGCCTGACCCGCGACGGCCTCGGCGTTCGCATGAAGGACGAGGACTGGCAGAAAGTGCTGGATGTGAATCTCACATCAGGATTTCGCCTCGCGCGCGCGGCGATGCGCGGCATGATGAAGCGGCGCTGGGGGCGGATCATCGGCATCACCTCCATCGTCGGCGTCACCGGCAATCCCGGCCAGGCGAACTACGCCGCGGCCAAGGCGGGCATGATCGGGATGAGCAAGGCGCTGGCCGGCGAGGTCGCCTCGCGCGGCATCACCGTCAACTGCGTGGCACCCGGCTTCATCGCCACCGCGATGACCGACGTCCTGCCCGAGGAGCAGAAGGCAAAGCTTCAGCACGCCGTGCCGGCCGGGCGGCTGGGGAGTGCCGCGGATGTCGCCGCCGCGGTCGTCTATTTGGCCAGCGAGGAAGCCGGCTACGTCACCGGGCACACGCTCCATGTTAACGGCGGTATGGCCATGATCTGACGGGGGCCGTCCGGCGGTGGGGAAGGGACTTGCCCGGCGCGCAGCGGGTTGCTAGTCATGCTTCGGGAGATATGTTAACAACCGGCGGCTTTTCCCGCGGCGCCGAATCCGGCAGACGCGGTAGACCGACCAGCAAAACAAATTCAGCAATCCAGCGGAAAGGTTTGTACAGATGAGCAGCGTCGCGGAACGCGTCAAGAAAATCGTGGTCGAGCACCTGGGGGTAGACGAGGCGAAGGTGACGGAGAACGCGAGCTTCGTCGATGATCTCGGCGCCGACAGCTTGGACACGGTCGAGCTCGTGATGGCGTTTGAAGAGGAATTCGGCTGCGAAATCCCCGATGACGCCGCCGAGAAGATCACGACCGTGAAGGACGCGATCGCGTTCATCGAATCGCGCAAGTAAGACGCGGCGGCGGACCGAGCCCGTCCCGCCGGGTGCGCGCGATGACCGGGATGTTTTCATGAGTCGACGGGTCGTAGTCACAGGACTGGGCATGGTGACGCCGCTGGCATGCGGCGTGAAGCCGACATGGGCGCGGCTCATCGCCGGTGAATCCGGCCTGCGCTCCATCCAATCGTTCGACGTCTCCGACCTGCCGGCGAAGGTCGCGGGCCAAGTGCCGCGCGGCGAGACGTCGTCCGGCCTGTTCAATGTCGACGACTGGATTGCGCCCAAGGATCAGCGGAAGATGGATGAGTTCATCATCTTCGCGATGACCGCGGCCACGCAGGCGGTGGAAGATTCCGGCTGGAAGCCTCAGACCGACGCGGAGCGCGAGCGCACGGGCGTCATCATCGGCTCGGGCATCGGCGGCCTGAAGACGATCGCGGACACGTCGCTCATCCTGCAGGAAAAAGGCCCGCGCCGCGTCAGCCCGTTCTTCATTCCCGCCGCGCTCATCAACCTCGCGTCGGGCCAGCTCTCGATCAAATACGGCTTCAGAGGGCCGAACCACTCCGTCGTCACCGCCTGCTCGACCGGCGCGCACGCGATCGGCGACGCCTCGCGCTTCATCCAGTACGGCGACGCCGACGTGATGGTGGCCGGCGGCGCCGAGGCGGCGATCTGCCGGCTGGGCATCGCGGGTTTCGCGGCCTCGCGCGCGCTGTCGACCAATTTCAACGACACGCCGGAACGGGCGTCGCGGCCGTGGGACAAGGACCGCGACGGCTTCGTCATGGGCGAGGGCTCGGGTGTGCTGGTGCTCGAGGAGTACGAGCACGCGAAGAAGCGGGGCGCCAAGATCTATGCCGAGATCTCCGGCTATGGCCTCTCGGGCGACGCGCATCACATCACCGCGCCGGCCGAGGACGGCAACGGCGCGTACCGCGCCATGCAAGGCGCACTGCGGAACGCCAAGATCAGCGGCGATGAAATCGACTACGTCAACGCGCACGGCACGTCGACGCCGCTCGGCGACGAGATCGAGCTTGGCGCCGTGAAGCGGGTGTTCGGCTCGCATGCCTACAAGCTGTCGATGTCCTCCACCAAGTCGTCGATCGGCCACCTGCTGGGGGCCGCGGGCAGTGTCGAAGCGATCTTCTGCGTGCTCGCCATTCGCGACCAGGTGGCGCCGCCCACCCGCAATCTCGACAACCCGTCCGACGGCTGCGACATCGACCTCGTGCCGCACCAGGCAAGGCAGCGGCCGATCCGCCGCGCCCTGTCCAACTCCTTCGGATTCGGTGGCACGAACGCGAGCCTGGTCATCTCGGCGGTCAATTAGGGCGCGACGCAGGCGCCCTGCGAATGCAAGCCGGCGGCCTGCGATCCTTCCTGCTCACCGGAGTGGCGCTCCTCTTTGTCGTCATCCTGGTCGTGCTCATCGGTTGGATCCGGTACACCCATCCGGGCCCGCTCACCGAGCCGCGCACCGTGATCATTCCGCGCGGGTCGGGGGTCGACGACATCGCCCATCAGCTCTGGCATGCCGGCGTGCTCGGCGATCCGTATTCCTTCGAGCTGGGCGTGCGGATGGACGGCAACGCGACCCGCCTGCGCTCCGGCGAATACGCGTTCGCGGCGCGGATCACCGCGCGCGACGCCGCGGCTGAGCTCGCCGCCGGGCGGACCGTGATCCGGCGCATGACCGTGCCGGAGGGGCTGACCACGGCGCAGGTGCTGGCCATCGTGCAGACGGCCGAAGGCCTCGAGGGCGACATCGGTGCCTCGCCCGGCGAGGGGGAGTTGCTGCCGGACACCTTCTTCTATTCATGGGGCGATTCGCGCCGTCAGATGATCGCGCGCGCCAAGCGGGCGATGACCGACCTGATGGCCCAGCTGTGGCAGGGCCGCGCCTCCGAGCTGCCGCTGCGCACACCCGACGAAGCGGTGATCCTCGCCTCGATCGTGGAGAAGGAGACCGCCATCCGCGACGAGCGGCCGCGGATCGCGGCGGTGTTCCTCAACCGGCTCCGGCAGGGGATGCGCCTTCAGGCCGACCCTACCGTCATCTATGGACTGACCGGCGGCCATGGCGGCCTCGACCGTCCGCTGTCGCGTACGGATCTCGAGACGGTCAGCCGCTGGAACACCTATGTCGTCGACGGGTTGCCGCCGACGCCGATCGACAATCCCGGTCGCGCGTCCCTGGAGGCGGTGGTGCACCCGGCTTCGACCGACGACCTCTATTTCGTCGCCGACGGCAGCGGACGACACGTGTTCGCGCGCAACCTGGCGGACCATAACCGCAACGTGGCACGGCTGCGCGAGCGTGAGAACGAGCGCGAGCGTGGCTCGCGCTAGGGCTGCGCCCTTCGACGCGCCCGCCGGAGCATTGGATCGACGAGGGCCGCCGGCATCGCCGCCATGATCCGCATCGCCGCATAGATCGGCCCGGGGAAGGCGGTGCGAGCCCGGTTGGCCGCGAGGCCACGCATGATGATCGCGGCGGCGCGGTCGGCCGGCATCAGCATCAGCATCGGCATCGGAAACTGATTCTTGTCGGTCATGCGCGAGGCGACGAAGCCGGGACATATGACCGAAACGGCGACGCCCTTGGGGGCCAGCTCGGCGCGCAACCCCTCGCCCCAGGTGCGGACGAACGCCTTGCTCGCGCAATAGGCCGCGGCCCGGGGGAGGCCCCGGAATGACGCAACCGACGACATCAGTGCGATGTGGCCGCGGCCGCGCCGCACCATCGGCTCGATCAGCGGCGCCACCGTGTTGATGACGCCGTCGACATTGATCGCCGTGATCGCCCGTACCTCTTCAGCCGACTCTTCGCCGCGGCCCGTACCGGCCGAGATTCCCGCATTGGCCACGACGAGGTCGAACGGCTTCTCGCGATCGAGCGCCAGCATCCAGTCGGCGAGCGGCCCCGCATCGGTCACATCGCGGGCGATCGCCGCCGTCTCGGCGCCGCGACCGCGGCAGAACTCGGCGACGCCGGCGATTCGCGCCGGGTCGCGGCCGACCAGTGCGAGAAAGACGCCGTGGCGCGCATAAGCCCGCGCCAGGGCTTCGCCGATGCCGCTCGATGCGCCGGTGATCAGAATGTTCCGCGGCTCGCGCACTGGGCTCTTTCGGATAAAGGGCGGTTGCGCATATAGTAGCGGTCAAAGCGGCAGCGCACTAGATGTTGAGCCCCGATATAGGCGGGGCATGAAAGGGTCTGGCGTGGCGATTTCGAGCATGACCGGGTTTGCGCGGGTGGGCGCCGCCGCCGCGGGTGCGGACCCGGGCTGGACCTGGGAAGTTCGAAGCGTCAACGGCCGCGGGCTCGACGTCCGCTCGCGTCTGCCGGCCGGCTGCGACCAACTCGAAGCGCCGATCCGCGCCGCGGTCGCGAAGCACGTGACGCGCGGCAACGTGTCGGTCACGTTGACCCTGAACGCGGCGGAGGCCGGTCAGCGGCCGCGGCTGAACCGCGCCGTCCTCGACGATGTGCTCGCAATCCTGCGCGAGCTGCAGGGCCGCATCGACGCCGCGCCGCCGCGGCTCGACGGCATCCTGAGCTTGCGCGGTGTCCTCGACCTCGGCGAGACCGGTACCCTGCCCGACGACGCGAAGCTGCTCGCCTCGCTGGACGAAGCTTTGAGCGGGCTCCGCCGCGCCCGGATCGAGGAGGGGCGCGAGATCGATCGCAACGTCACGGCGCATCTTGACGAGATCGAGCGGCTCACAGCCGATGCGGCAGAGTCTGCCGGCGCGCAGCCGGCGGCGATCAAGGCCCGGCTCGAGACGCAGCTGAGCGAGTTGCTGGGCGCCCAGACGCCGGTGCAGCCCGACCGCCTTGCCGCGGAAGTGGCGCTGCTGGCGACGCGGGCCGATGTGCGCGAGGAGCTTGATCGGCTCCAGGCGCATCTGGGGGCCGCGCGCGAGCTGCTCCGCGCCGGTGGTGCCGTCGGTCGCAAGCTCGACTTCTTGTCGCAAGAGTTCAATCGCGAGGCCAACACGTTGTGCTCGAAATCCGCCGATATCGAGCTGACGCGGCTCGGCTTGGCGCTCAAGGCCAGCATCGACCGGCTGCGCGAGCAGGCGGCCAACATCGAATAGGCGCGCGCACGACCATGGACACCGAAATCTCGCGCCGCGGACTGATGCTCGTCCTCTCGTCTCCCTCCGGTGCCGGCAAGACCAGCATCTCGCGCCTGCTGTTGCGGCGGGACACCAACCTCGTCATGTCCGTGTCGGTGACCACGCGGCCCCAGCGGCCCGGCGAGGTGCCGGGCGTCGATTACGATTTCATCGACACGCGCGCGTTCAAGGCCATGATCGATGGAGACGAACTCCTTGAATCCGCCGAGGTGTTCGGGAATTTCTATGGAACGCCGCGTCGCCCTGTGGAGCAGGGTCTGAGCGCGGGTAAAGACATTCTCTTCGACATCGATTGGCAGGGGACGCAGCAGCTGGCGCAACGGGCGCGGACCGACCTCGTCAGCGTGTTCATCCTGCCGCCGTCGACCGCCGAGCTCGAGCGCCGCCTGCGCGGGCGAGCCCAAGACCCGCCGGATGTCGTCGCCAGCCGGATGGCCCAGGCCTCGGACGAGATGAGCCATTGGGCGGAATACGACTATGTCGTGGTCAACGAAGACTTGGTGGACTGCGTGACCAAGGTCGAAGGCATCCTGCGGGCCGAGCGCATGAAGCGGCATCGCCAAGTCGGCCTGGTGAATTTCGTCAAACAGCTCCGCGAAGGGCGCTGAAGCTTCGCGCCAGGGCGCAGAACTCCTCGATCGAGAGCTCTTCGGCGCGGCGGGTCGGGACGATATCCGCCGCCGCCAGCAGGGCCGCCGGGTCGACGCCGAGGGCGCGCAGGCTTTGGCGCAGCATCTTCCGGCGCTGGCCGAAGGCCGCGGCGGTCACACGTTCCAGCACCGGCGGATCTGCGGGAGCCAGCGGCGCGGGGCGGGGCAGGAGCTCCACCACCGTCGAGGCGACTTTGGGCGGCGGCGTGAACGCCCGACGGTCGATATCGAACAGCCGACGGACTTGCATCCGCCACTGCGTGGCCACGGCGAGCCGGCCATAGCCGGCCTCGCCGGGAGGGGCGATCAGGCGGTCGGCGACCTCCTTCTGGAACATCAAGGTCATGCCGGCAAAGGCGGGGGTGTGCTGCAGCCAGCCGAACAGGAGCGGGGTCGCCACGTTGTAGGGCAGGTTGGCGCAGATGCGGCGCGGTGCCGCTCCCAGCTCGTGGACCGCAACGTCCAGCGCATCGCCGGCCACGACCTCGAGCCGCCCCGGCCACGCCACCGCGATCTCGCCGAGGGCGGCGAGGCAGCGCTCGTCGCGCTCAATGGCGATGACGTGCGCTGCCCCGGCGGCCAGCAGTGATCGGGTCAGCCCACCGGGGCCAGGGCCGATCTCGATCACCGTGCCCGTGCCGAGATCGCCGGCTGCGCGGGCAATGCGGCCAGTGAGATTGAGGTCCAGGAGAAAATGCTGCCCCAGCGATTTGCGGGCGCCCAGGCCGTGGCGGGCGATGACCTCGCGCAGCGGCGGAAGCTCGTGCGCCTGGCCAGGCGGGGTCGGGCTCAGGCGTTCGCGACTTCGGCCGACCGGGTGCGCTGACGCGCCAGCGAATCAGCCAGGATCAGAGAGGCGACCAAGCTCGCCTCGTTCGCCGTCCCGGTGCCGGCGATCGCGAATGCCGTGCCGTGGTCCGGCGAGGTGCGGACGAACGGCAGGCCGAGCGTCACGTTGACGCCGCGGTCGAAATCCAGCGTCTTCAGCGGGATCAGCGCCTGGTCGTGATACATGCAGATCGCCGCGTCGTAGCGGGCGCGGGCGGCGGCATGGAACATCGTATCGGGCGGCATCGGGCCGGTCGCTTCGATGCCCTCGGCGCGGAGACGCTCGATGGCCGGCTGAATGATCTCGATATCCTCGCGGCCGAGCGTGCCGTCTTCGCCGGCATGCGGATTGAGCCCGGCGACGGTGAGGCGTGGCCGGGCGATCGCGAAATCGCTGTGCAGGGCCCCGGCGGCGATGCGCGATATTTCGACGATGAGGTCGGTATCGAGCGCGCCCAGCGCCTGGCGCAGCGAGATGTGGATCGTCACCGGTACGACGCGCAATCCGCCGCCGACCAGCATCATCACCGGCGTCAGCCCGCCGCCTGCCAGCTCGGCCAGGAATTCGGTGTGACCGGGATGCTCGAAGCCGGCGCTGTAGAGGACGCCTTTGTTGATCGGGTTGGTGACGATCGCGGCGGCCTCGCCGCGGCGGGTCAAATCCACCGCGCGGCGGATGGATGACAGGACCGCAGGGGCGTTGCGCGGATCGGGACGGCCGGGCTCGACCGGCTGCGGCAAAGGCTCCGGCAGAACCGGAAGGCCGCGCTGGAACGCATCGGCCGCGGCGGCGGGAGCGGCGATCTCGACGATCGGGATGGCCCAGCTCAAGCGCCGGGCGAGGGCCGTGAGGCGCGCCGGATCGTCGATGAGGAAGAACGGCGGCAGCTTGCGATGAGCCTGCCAGGCCTTCAGCGCGATCTCGGCTCCGATCCCGGCCGGCTCGCCCATGGTGACGGCGAGCGGCGGGCCGGGAGTGCGTCCGTCCCGAGCCACTAGACCCGCACGTCGATGAACGCCTGCCGCCGCAGATCGCTGAGGTAACGTCGCGCGATCAAGTCGATCCGCTGCCGGGTAAGGTTTTCGGCGATGTCCTCGCGGCTCGGCATCTGCACCGCCGGATCCTGCCGCTCGCAGAGCATCAGGAGACTGACGCCGGTGTCGTTCTGCATCGGCTCCGACGGCTGGCCCACCTTCAGGTCGGTGACCACGGGGCGAATGGTCGGGTTGAGGTCGCGGACATGCAGGTCGGGCGTCGGTTCGGTGTACGTGACGTGCAGCTCATCGGCCGCGTGCTTCAGGTCGTCGCATCCGGTGACGGATTCGCGGACGGTCTGCGCCAGGCCCTTCTGGGAGTCGATGTCGTCGGCCGTGGCGCTGGGTTCCAGCGGCAGCGTGAGCTGCGCGATCGACACCACCGAATCTCCCGGATCGGCCGCCGCCAGGACGCGCTTGTCGCGCATGAGATAGATATAAAAGCCGGTCGGCGTGCGGATCGGCGGCGTCGCGCGGTTCTTTTCCAGATTGTCCATCGCGCCGATGACTTCGGGATCGAGCGACCCGCGCTCGACCCAGCCGATGTCGCCGCCTTGCGAGGCCGACGCCGCCTGCGAGAACTGCTGCGCCATGGCGGAGAACGACACGCCGCGCCGCATCTGATCCAGCATCTGCTCCATGTTGCTGCGGACTTCGTCCTCCTGGTCGGGGCTTTCCACAGCGAGGAAGATCTCGGCCAGCAGGAACTCGGTGGTGCCCTTTTCGCTGTTGATGCGCTCGATGACCTCGTCGATCTCGTCCTGGCCGATGTCGAGGCTCGGCCGCAGCCGGCGGGACACCACTTTCTGCCACGATAGGCCGGCCTTGATCTGCGCCAGCAGGCTGCCGCTCTCGATGCCGTCGGCGGCGAGGGCCTTGAGCAGGGCGCCGCTCGGCATTTTGTTGGCGGATTCGATGCGGCCGATCGCGTCGCTCACCTCCTTGTCATTGGCGGCGGCATGGATGCGATTGGCTTCCTGGATCTGGAGCCGCTCGTCAATCAGCGTGCGGAGGGTTTGCTGGCGAAGACGGGTGCGCACTTCCTGCGTGTTCGGCATACCCGACGTTGCGATCACGAGCGTGACGCGATTGTCGATGTCGAACATCGAAATCACATCGTCGTTGACCACGGCGGCAATACGCTGGACGGTTCCGCTGTCCTGGGCCTCTGCGATCGTGGACACGGCGGCGAGCCACCATGCGGACAATAGCGCCAGCGCTGTGAAGACTCGGGTAGGTCGCTGTGATCTCAGGAATCGGCTCATCGGGTCATGCTGCCATGGGGGGTAACCGCCGCGCGCGCCATTTTGCGGTTGAAGCGGCCCATCTTCAAGAAATCTTCAGCCATCCTCTAAATGGAGCAGCATCGTGGTGCCCAGCAGCGCGCTGACCACCGCCGGGGCCCACGCGGCCAGCGACACCGGGATGCTCCCCGCCTGGCCCAGGGCGGCCACCAGGTTGGACAGGAAAAACAGGAGGAAGCCGCTCGCGATACCGCCGATCATCAGACGGATGGCGCCGCCCCGGCGGGGCGGACGCAGGGAGAACGTGGCGGCGATCAGGACCATCGCGAACAGCAGCAGCGGGCCGGCGATGCTGCGGTGCAAGTAGAGCCGGTGGCGCGTCGCCGAGAACCCGGCGGCTTCCAAGGCGCGGATGAACGCGGGAAGATCCCAAAATGAGATGGTTTCCGGCGAGCCGAAGCCGTCGAGGATGCGCTCGCGCGTCATTTCGGTCGGCAGCTCGTATTCAGCCTCGAGATGCGGCACCTGACCCGGCGTCATCACGGATGCGTTGTGGATCAGCCAGTAACCGGTTTTGAGCTCGGCGCTGCCGGCGTCGATCCGTCCGATGAATTTGTCCTCACCTTCGAAGGTGAAGATCATCACGTCTTGCAGCTCGATGGTGGCCGGGTTGACCCGGCTCGCATGGACCACCGAATTGGTGACTCCGTCGGCCTGCCGCAGCCACACTCCGGCGGAGGAGACCGCCATCATGCTCGATTGCCCGCGAAAAATCTGGGCTTCCAGCTGCTCGTAGCGCGCATAGAGGACCGCGCTGACCGGATTGATGACGGCGAGCGTGAAGGCGCCGATGATCAGCACCCCCGTGACCACCGGCAGCAGGAATTGCCACACCGACACGCCGGCGGCCCGGACGACGGTCAATTCCTGGGTCCGCGCCAGACGAAAGAACGCGATCATCGCCGAGAACAGGACGACGAACGGGATCATTTCCTGGGCGAGTTTCGGCTGCTTCAGCAGCGACAGGCGGATCACCATCCCGAGCGTTGCCGCCGGCAGCGTCGCGGCGCGGCGCAGGAGCTCGATGAGGTCGAACAGGAAGACGACCGTCATCAAGCCGACGAACACCCCCAGAAACGACAACAGGAACTGGCGACCGACGTAAAACGACAACGTGGGGGACAGGCGCATCGTGAACGGCCGGGTGCGGACTCGCTTTCGGGAATGAGCCGGACGCTATCACGATCACCATGCGGGGCGAAGATGGCGAGAAAGCGGCCTGCTCAGTCGCGGTATTACAGCGCCGGGGTGGCCCGCCGGAGTAGCGGAAGAGTGGCGGAAAACGTCCAGAACAAATCATGTACAGCATTGAAAACCGGGCTTTTCTTGTCCACAGATTGTGGCTAGAGTGCCCCTCTCGCGCAGCCGGGCACACGATCCTTGGAGCGGCGCGGAGAGGAACCAGCCGCAATGAAAATCGCGTTTTCCAAGCCGGAACAAACCAATTCGGGCAGCCTCGTCGTGGGCGTCAGCGAGGAGAGGAAATTGACCCCCTCCGCCGCGGCGCTCGACAAGAAATCCGGGGGAATTCTCACCCGCGCCATGGGCGCCAGCCGCTTCAAGGGAAAGAAGGACGACCTCCTCGACATCATCGCGCCGAAGGGCCTGTCCCTGGCGCGGATCGTCCTGGTCGGGCTCGGCAAGCTGGAAAAGCTCGACGCGCTCCGCCTGCAGGCCATCGGCGGCCAGCTCGTGGCGCATCTGAACCGGGTCGGCGAAACGGTCGCCACCATGCAGATCGACACGCTGCCCGGTGCCCCGCTGCAGGCGCCGGACATGGCGGCGCATGTCGCCTACGGCGCCAAGCTCAGGTCGTATCGCTTCGATAAGTACCGGACGCGCGAGAAAGAGGAGGCCAAGCCGAGCCTGCGCTCGTTCAATGTCATGGTCACCGACGTGGCGGCGGCTCGCAAAGCCTCGGCACCGCTGGACCGCACCGCCGATGCGATCTTCTTCACCCGCGACCTCATATCCGAGCCGCCGAACGTCATCTATCCCGAGACGCTCGCCGAGCGCTGCAAGCGCTTGACCGCCGTCGGCGTCAAGGTCGAGATCATGGACGAAAAGCAGCTGACGAAGCTCGGGTTCAACGCGCTGCTCGGCGTGGCCCAAGGCAGCGTTCGCCCGCCACGCGTCGTGGTCATGCAATGGAACGGTGCCGCCAAGGCTAAGGACAAGCGGCCGATCGCCTTCTGCGGCAAGGGGGTCACCTTCGACACCGGCGGCATTTCGATCAAGCCGGCCGGCGGCATGGAAGATATGAAGTGGGACATGGCCGGCGCCGGCACGGTGGTCGGTCTCATGGAAACTCTGGCGGCGCGGCGGGCGCGCGTGAACGCGGTCGGCGTCGTCGGCCTCGTCGAGAACATGCCTTCGGGCAACGCACAGCGTCCGTCTGACATCGTAAAATCCCTGTCGGGCAAGACGATCGAGGTTCTGAACACCGACGCCGAAGGCCGCCTCGTTCTGGCCGACGTGCTGTGGTACACGCAGGAGCGTTTCAAGCCGAAGGCGATGGTCGACCTCGCGACCCTGACCGGTGCCGTGATCGTCGCACTCGGCCATGAATATGCCGGCATCATGTCGAACAACGACGACCTGGTGAAACATCTCACCGCGGCCGGCGACGCTGTCGGCGAGCGACTGTGGCGGCTGCCGCTGGGCGAGTCGTTCGACCGCGACATCGATTCCGACGCGGCCGACGTGAAGAACATCGGTTCGAACCGCGCCGCCGGCTCGATCATCGGCGGCCAGTTCCTCGCCCGCTTCGTCAACGACGTGCCGTGGGCGCATCTCGACATCGCCGGCGTCGCCTGGTCGAAGAAGGACCAACCGACCGTGCCGAAGGGCGCCACCGCGTTCGGCGTGCGCCTCCTCGACCGTCTCGTCGCCGAGCACTACGAAGAACCCGGCTGAACAGCGTCCTATTCCCCTTCGTCATGCCCGGGCTTGACCAGGCTTGACCCGGGCATCCATGGGCCTCAAAACGAACCGACGCCCTCGCACACGATAGGCGGTTCGTCCTGGCTGAGATCAGATTTTATCATTTGCGCACGACGGCGCTCGAACGGGCGTTGCCGCAACTCTTGGAGAAGATTCTGGCGCGCGGCGATCGCGCGGTCGTGATGGCAAGCTCGCCCGAGCGGGTGTCTGCCCTCGACGATGCGCTATGGACATACGACGACCGGTCGTTCCTGCCGCACGGCACGGCCCGGGACGGCTATGCCGATCAGCAGCCGGTGTGGCTGACGACAGAGGCTGAAAACCCGAACGGCGCCAAGGTGCTCGTCCTCGCCGACGGCGCCGTCGCCAACGTGGCCGGCTGGACCATGGTGCTCGAGGTCTTCGACGGCAATACCGATGATGCGGTGGCGGCGGCGCGCGAACGCTGGAAGGCGCACAAGGCGGCGGGCCACGAGCTCACCTATTGGAAGCAGGACGAGCAGGGGAAGTGGGAGAAGGCGACGTAAGGGGAGGGTGGCCGCCGCCTTCCACGGTTGCCTCGGCACCCCCGACCCGCTATAAGCCCGCCGTTTCCCTACATTCCGTCCCAGAGAAGCGAGCATTCGCATGGCCACCGAGCGCACCCTGTCGATCATCAAGCCGGACGCGACGCGCCGGAATCTCACCGGGCAGATCAACGCCCGCTTCGAGGGAAAGGGGCTGCGCGTCATCGCCCAGAAGCGGCTCCTGCTGTCCCGCGGCCAGGCCGAGCAGTTCTATGCGGTCCACAAGGCGCGGCCGTTCTTCGACAGCCTGTGCAAGTTCATGACCTCGGGCCCGGTGGTGATTCAGGTGCTGGAAGGCGAAAACGCGGTGGCAAAGAACCGCGAAATCATGGGCGCCACCGATCCCGCCAAGGCCACCCCTGGCACCATCCGCAAGGACTTCGCGGAATCGATCGAGGCCAACTCGGTCCATGGCTCCGACAGTGCCGAGAACGCGGCCAACGAGATCGCCTATTTCTTCAGCGGATTGGAACTGGTCGGCTGAACAAAGCCGTCCTCGGCAAGAAAAAAGGCCGCTTCAATGGGCGGCCTTTTTTACGCGCTGCGCGCCGCTCAGGTCACAGCGGCCTCGGCGGATGGCTCCCGGTGAGGAAGGCCGCCATGAACACCAGCACGATCAGCGTGATGATCATCATCCACTTGGCGAGGCGATTGAAGTTTTTCCACGTCTCTTCAGCCTGACGCATGTCGAAGCGGGAGGCGGTGGTGGGGCTGCCGTGGGGCGCATTCGCCATGGTCGGGACTCCTCGAAAAATCCGCCGCGAACATAGCCAAAGCGGCGGGCGCTGAAAAGACCTAAGCGGTCGCGGGATTGATTAAAAATCCGTCCGGTGCGCGGGCGCCGTCGATGTCCACCGCATCGCCCGCGACCCGGGCCCGGCCGGACGCGACCAGCCCGAGCGCCAGCGGATAGGCCCGGTGCTCGGCGTCGAGCACGCGCGCCGCGACCGCCGGCTCATCGTCGCCGGGCAGGATCGGCACCGCCGCCTGAACGATGATCGGGCCGTTGTCCATTTCTGCACGCACGAAGTGCACGGTGCAGCCGGTGAAGCGCACGCCGGCGGCGAGCGCGCGCGCGTGCGTGTCGAGCCCGGGAAAGGCCGGGAGCAGCGAGGGATGGATGTTGATGAGCCGGTCCCGCCAGGTCTCGACGAAGCCACCGGTCAGCAGGCGCATGAATCCGGCGAGGCACACGAGCTCGGCGCCGCAGGCGGTGAGCCGGGCGTCGAGCGCCGCCTCGAATTTGTCCCGCCCGAGATAGGCCTTGTGATCGACGATGTCGGTTGCAATGCCGGCCGCGGCCGCGCGCTCCAGCCCCGCGGCCTCCGGCCGGTTCGAGATCACCTGCGTGATCTCGGCCGGATAATCGGCTGCGCGCGCGGCCTCGATCAGGGCCTGCATGTTGCTGCCGCGGCCGGAGATGAGGATGGCGACTTTCTTCCGCGCCACCTAGGCCACCCGGAGCGGCCGGGATTTTGCCGCGGCGACGGTCATCGGCTCTGCCAGCGGTCGATATTCGATACGACGCAGCCGTCGTCCTGACCGCGCCCGACGACGTTGCCGAGGTGGAAGACCGTTTCTCCCGCGGCCTGCAGAAGCCGTGTGGCCGCGTCGGCCTGCGCGGCGGCGGTGATTACGACCATGCCGATGCCGCAGTTGAACACGCGCGACATCTCGGCAGGCTCAATTTTGCCGCTGGCGGCCAGCCACGAAAACACCGGCGGCAGCGGCCACGTCGCCGCATCGATCGCCGCCGAGACGGTCTCGGGAATGACGCGGGGCACGTTCTCGACCAGCCCGCCGCCGGTAATATGGGCCATCGCCTTGACCAGGCCGGGCTGCCGGCGGGCCTGGCGGCACAGCTCAATCAGGCTCTTCACGTAGATGCGCGTCGGCGCCATCAGCGCGTCGGCCAGGCTCTGCGCCGGCGCGAACGGGGCGGCGTCGGACCATTTGAGTCCGCTTTCGGCGACGACCCGGCGCACCAGCGAAAAGCCGTTCGAATGGACGCCGCTCGATGCCAGTCCGAGCATCACATCACCCGCCTGCACGGTCCGGCCGTCGATCACTTGGCCGCGCTCGACCGCTCCGACGGCGAAACCCGCGAGATCGTAGTCGCCGCCGGCGTACATGCCCGGCATTTCCGCCGTTTCGCCGCCGATCAGGGCGCATCCCGCGATCGTGCAGCCTTCGGCAATGCCGGCGATGACCGTCTTGGCGGCGGCGAGATCGAGCTTGCCAGTCGCGAAGTAGTCGAGGAAGAACAGCGGCTCGGCGCCCTGGACCACGAGGTCGTTGACGCACATCGCCACCAGATCGATGCCCACGGTCGCGTGCCGGCCCGATTCAATGGCGATCTTCAACTTGGTGCCGACGCCGTCGGTGGTCGCGACCAGGACGGGATCGGTGAACCCCGCGGCCTTGGGATCGAACAGGGCGCCGAAACCGCCGAGTTGCGCGTCGGCTCCCGATCGCCGCGTCGCCCGCGCAAGCGGCTTGATCGCTTCGACCAGCGCGTCACCGGCGTCGATATCGACCCCGGCGTCCCGGTATCGGTTGCTGCGAATAGGCGCCCCGTGCAAAATTGTTAATCGGCCGGGGCAACATACTTGATCTAGAACGGTTTGCAATGGCGCTGGGAACTGCGGTGAAGGGGCAATCGGCGGCTGATGGCCCGGTGCTGCGGCGGATGTCGTGCCGCCATGTTGGCCGCGTCTGGATGGCGCTGCTGGCGCTGATCCTGTCGCTGGCGGCGGCTCCGGGCTGGGCCCAGGCGGTGCGCGACAGCGGGACGTTCACCGTGCGCAACGTCGCCGTCGATCGCACGGCGTCGACCGCGGCGGCGGCGCGCGAGGCGGCCCTGGTTGACGGCCAGCGTACGGCGCTGCGCCGCCTGTTCGAGCGGCTGGTGCCGCGCAGCGAATACCGCCGGCTGCCCAATCTCCCGGATTCGAGGATCAGCGACGTGGTCGAGAACTTCGAGGTGCAAAGCGAGCGCACGTCCGCGGTGCGCTACATCGCCAGCCTGACCTACCGATTCCGCGGCGATGACGTGCGCAATCTGTTGCGCAACGCCAATATTCCGTTCGCCGAGACCTACGCCAAGCCCTATCTCGTGCTGCCGGTGCTGCGCGACCACGGCGTGGCGCTGCTCTGGGACGATCCCAATCCGTGGCGCGCGGCCTGGGCGAAGGTCGCGCCGTTCGACGGTTTGGCGCCACTCGTTCTGCCGAAAGGGGATCTCGCCGACGTGTCCGACATCAATGCCGACCAGGCGCGCAGCGGTGACGATCGACGGCTGGCCGCGATCGCGCAGCGCTATGGCATTGCCGGCGTCTATGTCGCGGACGCGGTGCTCGACACCGCGGAGACCGGCCGCGCGCTCCTGCAGGTGACGCTCAGCCTTTACGGCGGCACCACCGGGGAGCAGACGGTGGTCGACAGCTATACCGCTGCGGCCGGCGAGGACGCCGACGCGTTGATGCAGCGCGCGGCGGTTGAGACGACGCGGGGCATCGAAGAGCGCTGGAAGGGGGAGCAGCTGCTCCAGTTCGGCCATGAAGCGGCGCTCACCGTCTCGGTGGCATTCGACGATATCGGGCAGTGGGTCGCGATCCGAAGGCGCCTAGCCGATCTGGCGATCATCCGGCGCAGCGATATCGTGAGCCTCACCCGCCATCAGGCGATCCTGAACCTCGCCTATATCGGCGATGACGGGCAGCTTCGCGTGGCCCTGGCGCAACGCGATCTCCAGCTGGCTCCGGCGAGCTCCGAGGTGAGTCCCAGTGGGGCGGGGGCGGCATGGCAGCTGAAGCTCGCTCCGTCGAGCGGCGCGGATCCGGCGGCACGGGCGCAGGGCGGTTTCCGGCCGTGATGAGCCTGCCGAATTTTCTCAGCTTCGCCCGGCTTCTGTCGGTGCCGGTGATCGTCTGGCTGCTGGTGGATGCACAGCGGACGGCCGCGTTCTGGCTGTTCGTGCTCGCCGGCCTGACCGACGGCATCGACGGATTTCTCGCCAAACGCTTCAACTGGAAGACCGAGCTCGGCGCCTATCTCGATCCGCTTGCCGACAAGGCGCTGCTGGTCGCCGTCTACGTGACCCTGGGGTGGACCGGGGACCTGCCGCACTGGCTGGTCATTCTGGTGGTGTTCCGCGACCTCACGATTGTCGGCGGCGCCTTGCTCGAGCACACCATCACCCAGTCGTTCAAGAGCCGGCCGATGATGGTCAGCAAGATCAACACGGCGCTGCAGATCGCGCTTGCCGCCCTCGTCCTGGCGCGGCTCGGACTTGGCTTCGACGACTATGGTCTGACCCAGATCGTGGTGCTCGTGGTTGCCGCCACGACCGTGCTGTCCGGGTTCATCTATCTCGTCCATTGGACGCGGCGGCTGGCGAAGCTGGAGAACGCGCCATGACCACCGGCTGGCGGGTGGGCGCCTGGCTGACGCTGCTGGCGCTCGCGGTCTTTCTCATCTGGCTGCTGAAGTCGGTGCTTCTGCCGTTTTTCCTCGGCATGGCGATCTCGTACATCCTCGACCCCAGCGTCCGGCGGCTCGAGCAATGGACCCGTAGCCGTTCGCTCGCCACGACGGCGGTGATCGGCCTCTTCTTCGTGATCGTCGCCGGCACTCTCGCTTTGCTGACCCCGATCCTCGAGCGCCAGTTCCTCGGCCTCGCGCAGCGGCTGGTCGAGGCGGCGATGGACGCCTACGACTGGGCGATGCCGTATGTCCAGCGACACCTCGAGGAGGCGAATGTCCCGGCGACAGCGGCGCCGAATGCCGGCGAGATCGCTGGCAAAGTCATCAGCTGGGGCGGGGGTCTGGCCGCTGGCCTGTGGAGCGGCGGCCTCGCCATCGTGAATATCCTGTCGCTCCTGGTGATCACGCCGGTGGTGGCGTTTTACATCCTTCGCGACTGGCCCAGGATCGTGCAGCGCATCGACAGCTGGCTGCCCCGCGACCACGCGCAGCTGATCCGCCGCACGATCAAGCTTATCGACGAGCGTCTTGCCGGATTTGTCCGGGGCCAGGCGCTGGTCTGCCTGTTGATGGGAATCTTCTACGCCATCGCCCTGACCGCCGCAGGCCTCAATTACGGGCTTCTGGTGGGTCTGCTCGTCGGCGTGCTGACGTTCATTCCCGTGGTGGGGGCGGCGATCGGCGCCGTGGCCGCGCTGATCATTGGCGCCTTCCAGTTCCACAACTGGGTGCACGAGGCGGTCATTCTCGGGATCTTTCTCGTCGGCCAGTTCACCGAAGCCTACATCCTGTCACCCAAGCTCGTCGGCGACCGGATCGGCTTGCACCCGGTCTGGATCGTCTTCGCGCTGCTCGCCGGCGGGTCGCTGTTCGGGTTTCTCGGACTGCTGTTGGCGGCTCCGGCGGCGGCGGCGATCGGCGTGCTCCTGCATCTCGCCCTGGAGCGTTACCTCGCCAGTCCCTTGTACCGCGGCGGCACCACCAAGAAGGAGGCGGCGTGACGCGGCAGATGCCGCTCGATCTTGGACATCGGGCGGCGCTGGGGCGGGAGGACTTTCTCGTCTCACCCGGCAACCGCGATGCCGTGGCCTGGCTCGATCTGTGGCCGAACTGGCTGGCGCCGGGGCTGGTGATCTACGGGCCTGAGGCGTGCGGCAAGACCCATCTCGCCGAAGTTTGGCGCGCTCGCTCGGGGGCGCGCGTCCTCAGTCCGCAGGAGATCGCCGGGCGCGACGCGCCGGCCATCCTCGGAGAGGTCCGCACCGCGGTGATCGAACGGCCGGACCGCGGCGTGGATGAACGAGCCCTGTTCCATTTGTTCAACTACCTCGCAGCTGAGGGCGGATCGCTGCTGCTCACGGGCGAACACCCGCCGACGCTGTGGCCGTTGCGGCTGCCCGATCTGCGCTCGCGGATCGCGGCCCTTCCGGCGGTCGCCGTGCGGCCCCCCGACGACGCGCTCATCGAGGCGGTGATGGTCAAGCAGTTCGCCGATCGCCAGATCAGGGTCACCCCTGACGTGATCGCCTATCTCGTCCCGCGGCTCGAGCGTTCGCTGGCGGCGGTTCGCGCGGTTGTCGCGGCGCTGGATACCGCTGCCCTCGCGGCGGGGCGGCCAGTCACGGTGCCGCTGGCGCGCCAGACCTTGCACGACCTCGCGGCAACGCGCGGCGCCACGGGCAATCCATGACCATCCGAATGGCACCGTTTTAAGCTGGCTTGCGATCTAATTTTTTCCACATGTGGGCACTTTTGGGGATAAGTCCACGAAAACGTCACGAATCCCGCGCCTTACCGGGTCATTGTAATAAATAGTTCATACGGGCGCTCGTTGGCCCCGCGGCGAGGGATTGGCTAGACTGCGCCGCTCCTCCGGACGCCTCCTTCCGGTGATTCGAAACGGCCAGTGATCATGACCGACGCGGGCGATCCCCGGGAAGTTGAACTGAAGCTGCGCATCCCGCCGGACGCGCTTCCGCGGCTCATGAACCATCGCTTGCTGCGCCGGCTCGGCAAGACCGGGCCGGTCCAGAAGCGGATGGTCTCCACCTACTTCGACACGCCCGATTTTCGATTGATGCGGGAGCGCGTCGCACTCCGCGTGCGCAAGATCGGCCAGCGCCATATCCAGACCGTGAAATGCGCGCCGACGGCCGAGAACGGCGTGAACTCGCGCAATGAATGGGAGCGCGAGGTGACCGCCGACCGGCCGAACGTCAAAGGGGTCGGCAACAAGCGGGTCCGCAAGCTGTTGACGGCGGACAAGGTGCGCCACCATTTGGCACCTCAATTCGTGACCGACGTGAAACGCGCGACGTGGCCGCTGAAGCTGCGCCACGCCCAGGTCGAGCTCGCGGTCGACGTCGGCGAGATCAAGGCCTCGAATGGCAGCGTGCCGGTCTGCGAAGCCGAATTCGAGCTCAAGTCGGGATCGATCGACGGCGTCTACGCGCTCGCCCAGGAGCTCCACAAGAGCATTCCCTTCACGCTGGAGTCGTTGTCCAAGGCCGAGCGGGGGTTTGCCCTGGTGGCGCGCACGCAGCCCAAGGCGCAGCGCGCCCAGGCTCTGACGTTGGACAAGGATTGCACCATCGCCGAGGCGTTCCAGCGCATCGGACGCAACTGCCTGCTGCACCTGCGGGCCAATGAGGCGGCGGTGCGGACGGCGCAGAACGCCGAAGGCGTCCACCAGTTCCGCGTCGCCATCCGTCGCTTGCGCTCGGCGCTCACCGCGTTCCGCGACCTGCTGCCCAAAGGCGAGCGCCGCCGCATCGTCAACCAGATGCGCTGGATCGCGCACCGGTTTGGTCACGCCCGCGACTGGGATGTCTTCAACGGCGCCTTGCTGCGCGAGGTGCGCGAGCACATGGCCGGCGACCGCTCGCTGGCTCCATTCGCCGCGGCGGCCAAGGCGGCGCGCGCCGATGCCTACGCGGCGGTGGCCGAAACCATCGCCTCGCCGCGCTACACCGACAGCCTGCTCACCCTCGAAGCATGGTGGGAAAGCGGCGCGTGGGTGGACTCGCTGGGCGAGGACCGCGACGAAGCCGCCATCGTTTATGCGCGGCGTTCGCTCAAGAAGCTCCATCGCCGGGCGCATAAGCTCGGCGATCGCCTCGAGACGCTGAGCGAGTCCGAGCTGCACGAGCTGCGCAAGCGCGCCAAGAAGCTGCGCTATGCCGCCGAATTTTTTCGCACCCTGTTTCCGGCGAAGGCGGCCAAGGCCTACATCAAGGGGTTATCGGAGATCCAGGACCGGCTCGGCGCGCTGAACGACGGGGTCGCCGCCAAGCACCTGCTCGGCGAACTCGAGAAGCGCCGGAACAGCATGGATCCCGCGGTGCTCGCCCGGGCGAGCGGCGCTATTGCCGGCTGGAGTGCGGCGCGCCTGGCCGAGGATCTGAAGCGGTTGCCCGAAGCCTGGGCGCGCTTCTCTGACGTCAAGCCGTTCTGGAAGTGATACGAGAGCAACCGAATAAATAAGTCCTATCGCTCCGGCGCAGGCCGGGGTCCAGGCCGATCATAGGTCGTCGACGACGCCTCTAGTCCTTCCCGCCGCCGAGCAGTGCCGGGGTGACCACCTTCATCAGCTTGACCATCCCGGACGGAGCATCGGTGGCCAGCAATCGCCAGTCCTCGCTTTTGAGGCGAAAGCGGGCCAGTGCCGCGGTCGGGAACTTCTTGTGCAGCCGCTCGCGGCTGTCGGCACCCGCCGCACCCGGGGATTTTGCCAGCTCGGCGACGAGCTCCTGGAGACCCGGGTTGTGCGCGATCAACAGGACCGACGGGATCTCGCGCGGCAAGCGGCGCAGCCGCGCCAGCAGGGTGGGGGCATCGGCCAGATAGAGGCTTGGCTCGATATGGATCGGCACGTGCGGGCCGATGGCCTCCTGCAGCAGATCGAGGGTGTCCCGCGTGCGCTTCGCCGAGGAGCAAAGAATCAGCGCCGGCCGGATCCTCTCCTCGGCCAGCCACGTTCCGATGAGCACGGCTGCGCGCTGGCCGCGTTTATTCAATGGCCGGGCGATGTCCTCCATGCCGGGATCCGCCCAGCTGGACTTCGCGTGCCGAAGAAGTAATATATCTTTCATATAGTTGTAAGATATTTCTGAGGTCCGAGTCGAACGGGGTTGGCCGGGCCGCGGAGCACTATGCTATAGCTTGCAAGACGCCGGGAGAGGCCAGTGAACGTCCAAATCAGCCCGATCGACCGCTTACCGCCGGAACTCGCCGCCGAATCGCGGTTCATCAATCGCGAGCTGTCGTGGCTCGCCTTCAACGAGCGCGTGCTGGAAGAGGCCGACAATCACGGCCATCCGCTCCTGGAGCGGCTGCGCTTCCTGTCGATCTCGGCCAGCAACCTCGACGAATTCTACATGGTTCGCGTCGCTGGCCTGAAGGGCCAGGTGCGGGCAGGCGTCAGCACGCCGAGCCAGGATGGGCTGACCCCGGCGCAGCAGCTGGCCGCGATCACGCTTCGCGCCACCCGCCTGATGGAGGAGCAGCAGCGGTGCTGGCGGGGGCTCAAGGCCGAGCTGCGCGCCGCCGGAATCGTCGTGGCCACCCCGAACGAGCTCAGCGCCGAGGAGCGGCAATGGCTGGACGGGCATTTCATGGATGCGATTTTCCCGGTGCTGACGCCGCTGGCGATCGATCCGGCGCACCCGTTCCCGTTCCTTCCCAACCGCGGTTTCGCGCTGGTGCTGCACCTGCAGCGCCGCTCGGACCAGCGTCAGTTGCGGGCGCTGTTGCCGTTGCCGGGGCCGGTCGACCGCTTCATCCGCCTACCCGGCAGCGCCGTCCGCTTCCTGCCGCTGGAAGAGGTGGTGAGCCTGTATCTAGACCGCCTGTTTCCCGATTTCGACGTCGTCGGCCAGGGTTATTTCCGGCTCTTGCGCGACAGCGAGGTCGAAATTGAGGAAGAGGCCGAAGACCTGGTGCGGCTCTATGAATCGGCGCTGAAGCGCCGCCGCCGCGGGTCGGTGATCCGGCTCAAGGTCAATGCCGAGATGCCGGAGGATTTGCTGAGCTTCGTGACCTCCGAGCTCGAGGTGGCGCCCGACGACGTGTTCCGGATCGACGGGCTGCTTGGCCTTGTCGATACGCGGCATCTCATCATCAAGGACCGCGCCGACCTTCTGTTCCCGCCGTTCAATCCGCGCTTTCCCGAGCGCATCCGCGATTATGGCGGCGACTGCTTCGCCGCCATCCGCCAGAAGGACATCGTCGTCCACCATCCCTACGAGAGCTTCGACGCGGTGGTGCAGTTCCTGGGGCAGGCGGCGCGCGATCCGGCCGTCGTGGCGATCAAGCAGACCCTGTACCGCACCTCCGACAACTCGCCGATCGTGCGGGCCCTGGTCGAGGCGGCCGAGGCGGGCAAATCGGTGACGGCCCTGGTCGAACTCAAGGCGCGGTTCGACGAGGAAGCGAATATCCGCTGGGCGCGCGACCTCGAGCGCGCCGGGGCGCAGGTGGTGTACGGATTCATCGACCTGAAGACCCATGCGAAGATCTCGCTGGTCGTGCGCCGCGAGGGCGGGGGCGTGCGGTCCTACGTTCACTACGGCACGGGCAACTACCATCCGGTCACCGCGAAGATCTACACCGACCTGTCGTTTTTCTCGTGCGACGAGGCGCTATGCCGCGATGCAATGCGGCTGTTCAACTACATCACCGGCTATGCGCGTCCCGAGAAGATGGAGAAGCTCTCGTTCTCGCCGCTGACACTGCGCCATGACCTGATGGCGTTGATCGATTCCGAGATCGCGCATGCCCAGGCCGGACGCCCGGCGGCGATCTGGGCCAAGATGAACTCGATTGTCGATCCGGCGGTCATCGACGCGCTGTATCGGGCCAGCAACGCCGGTGTATCGATCGACTTGGTCATCCGCGGCATCTGCTGCCTGCGCCCGGGGGTGAAGGGGCTGTCCGAGAACATCCGGGTGAAGAGCATCGTCGGCCGGTTCCTCGAGCACGGGCGCGTCGTCTGCTTCGGGGCCGGACACGGCCTGCCGCATCCGCAGTCGAAAGTGTTCATCTCGTCGGCCGACTGGATGACCCGCAACCTCGACTATCGTGTCGAAAGCTTCGTGCCGGTCGAGAACCCGACGGTGCACCAGCAGGTCCAGGACCAGATCATGGTGGCCAACCTGCGCGACACGGCGCAGTCGTGGACGCTCGCCGGCGACGGCACCTATGCGCGTATCCAGCCGAGCGACGAGGGTTTCAGTGCCCACAAGTTCTTCATGACCAATCCGAGCCTCTCCGGGCGCGGCAAGGCGCTCAAGCGGCCCGGCGGAGCGCCTCGACTCGTTCCAAAGAACCGGTAAACTCAGCTCCGCATGCGGTCGCGATTCGCGCCGGGCCGGTCATCGGCCGCTCCGGTCGGTGTCATCGATATCGGCTCGAACTCCATCCGCCTCGTCGTCTATGCCGGGGACGAGCGGGCGCCCTATCCGATTTTCAACGAGAAGGTGCTGTGCGGCCTCGGCCGCGGGTTGGAGCGCACCAGCCGGCTGAACGAGGAGGGTGTTCCGCTCGCCCTCGCCAACCTGAGCCGCTTTGCAGCCCTGGCCGAGGCGATGCGTGTGCGGCGCCTGCGTGTCGTCGGTACGGCGGCCGTGCGCGATGCCGAAGACGGCCGTGACTTCGTCGCCCAGGTGCGCGAGCGCACCGGCCTGCGCGTCGAGGTTCTCGACGGCGAGGAGGAAGCGCGCCTGTCCGGCCTCGGCGTCCTCTCCGGCACCCCGGACGCCGACGGGTTGATGGGCGATCTCGGCGGCGGCAGCCTCGAGCTGGTGGCGCTGAAGCGCGGTGAGATCGGGCGCCACGTCACCCTGCCGTTCGGCCCGTTGCGGCTGCGCGAGATCACCGACCGGCGAAACGCGCTGGTCGATATCATCGATCATCGGCTCGAGAAGATCGATTGGCTGAACAAGGCGAAGGGGCGCGACTTCTACGCGGTGGGCGGGTCCTGGCGAGGCATCGCGCGCCTGCACATGGCGCATGTGAACTACCCCCTTCGGGTGATCCACGGCTACACCCTGTCGCGCGGCCGGGCCGAGGATTTCCTCGACCTGATCGCCGGCCTGTCGCGGGAATCGCTGGAGCGGATCGGCCGCGTGCCGCGCAAGCGGCTCGAGGTCCTGCCGATCGCCGCCCTGGTCCTGCACCGGGTGCTGTTGCGCACCCGGCCGGCGCGGCTGGTGTTCACCGCCTTGGGCCTTCGCGAAGGATGCCTCTTCGACCGCCTGTCGCCGGCTCAACGCCGGCGCGATCCGCTGCTCGCATCGGCCGAGCAGATGGCGCGCGCCAGTGCCCGCTTTGCCGTCGACGGACACGCGCTCCACGAGTGGCTGACGCCCCTGTTCCGCAAATCGCCGGCCGAGCACGAACGGCTGCGGCTGGCGGCGTCGCTCCTCGCCGACATCGCGTGGAACGAGCATCCGGATTACCGGGCGGAGATCGCGTTCCAGCGCATCCTGCGCATGCCGATCGTGGGCATCGATCATCCGGGCCGCGCTTTTCTGGCCTTGACGATCTATACCCGCTACGCCGGGACGGCCGAGGGCGAGGTGACGGGGCCAGCGTGGCTGCTGCTCGACGAGGAGCGCGTACGCGAGGCCTACCGGCTCGGCCTGGCGCTCAGGCTCGGCTTCACGTTGTCGGGCGGAGCCCCCGAGGTGCTGCGCAAGATCCACCTGGAGCGGGACGAAGGCTCGCTGCGCCTGCGCGTGCCCAAGCGGATGGGCTCCCTGGTCGGCGAGGCGGTCGAACGCCGCTTGCAGTCGGTCGCCGAGGCGCTCGGCCGCAAGCCGAAGATCAAGATCGGGAACTGACCTCTTTTCCCTCCCCCTCAAGGGGAGGGAAAAGAGAGCTATGACCCTCTCGCAACCATCACGCGCGACGGTGTGGCGACATCCGTCGTCGACAATAGCTGGATCTTGCGGCCGCGCAGGGTGAACGCAAGCTCGCCGCGCTTGAGCGCCAACGCCGCCTCGCCGAACACCTCGCGGCGCCAGCCGTGCATCGCCGGAACCGGTGCCTCGTCGTCGGCGGCGATCCGCTCCAGGTCGGCCGTGCTGGCCACAAGCTTCTGGGCGACGCCGTGCTCGTCGCATTTCATCTTCAGCAGAACCTTGAACAGCTCGACCACGGGGCCCAGGCCGGGCGGTAGGTCGACCGGCGGCGGCAGCACCGGGATGTCCGCCTCGGGGAGCGCCAGGCCGCGGCGCACCGCATCTAGAAGCTCCTCGCCGAGCCGGCCATCGGCAAAGCTGCGCGACAGGCCGCGGACGCGGGCGAGCTCGTCGATCGTCGCCGGCGCGTGGCCGGCGATGTCCATCACCGTCTCGTCGCGGACCACGCGGTTGCGCGGCACGTCGCGCCGCTGGGCTTCGCGCTCGCGCCACGCTGCGACCTCCTTCAGGACCGCCAGCAGCCGCGGCTTGGCGGTGCGCGGCTTGAAGCGGCGCCAGGCTTCGGTGGGTTCCATCCGGTAGGTCGCCGGGTCCAGCAGCGTCGCCATCTCCTGCTGGAGCCACGCGGCGCGGTTGGTCGTCGTCAGGCGCTGGGCGAGGGACAGGTAGATCCGGCGCAGATGCGTCACGTCGGCGAGCGCGTAGGCGATCTGGCGCTCGCTGAGCGGCCGCTGCGCCCAATCCGTGAAGCGCGCCGATTTGTCGATACGGACACTGGCCAATTGCCCGGCCAGGGTCTCGTAGCTGACCGCGTCTCCGAACCCGCAGACCATGGCGGCGACCTGCGTGTCGAACAGCGGCCCGGGCACCGTGCCGCAGAGATGATAGAAGATCTCCAGGTCTTGCCGCGCCGCGTGGAAGACCTTCAGCACCCGCGGATCGGTGAGAAGCGCCAGAAGCGGTGACAGGTCCATCCCCGGCGCCAGGGCGTCCACCGCGGCGGCCTCGTCGGGACTGGCGATCTGGATCACGCAGAGCTGCGCCCAATACGTGCGCTCGCGCATGAACTCGGTGTCGACCGTCACGTAGGAGGAGGTGGCGACGCGACCGCAGAACTCGGCAAGCGTCGCGGAATCGGCAATCCAAGTCATGTTATGTCGGATGTAACATGATGCCCCGGCTGATTTCCAGGCTTAGGGGTTTTCCGGCTCCGGCCGAACCTTGACAATGGGCGGCAAGCCGTGCCTTTTGCGCCGGAATTCCTGTTTCAGAGCCAGCGCCTATGCATCTTTACCGGACTCATACCTGCGGGCAACTGACGCGCGCGAATGTCGGCCAAACGGTCCGCTTGTCGGGCTGGGTCCACCGCAAGCGCGACCACGGCAACCTGCTGTTCGTCGACCTGCGCGACCACTATGGGATCACGCAATGCGTGATCGATACGTCGAGCCCGATCTTCAACCAGGTCGAGGCGACGCGGGTGGAAAGCGTGGTCACGGTGACGGGAAAGATCGTGGCCCGCTCGCCGGAAACGGTGAACCCGAAGCTGGCCACCGGTGAGGTTGAGGGGCAGATCGCCGAATTCCAGCTCCAGTCGGCCGCCGACACGCTGCCGATCCAGGTGAATCAGGAAGGCGACTTTCCCGAGGATCTCAGGCTCCGCTACCGCTTCCTGGACCTCAGGACCGAGCGCATGCATGCAAATATCCTGCTGCGCGCCCAGGTGATCGCCTCGATCCGCCGGCGGATGATCGAGCAGGGGTTCACCGAGTTCCAGACGCCGATCCTCACCTCGTCCAGCCCCGAGGGCGCGCGCGACTATCTGGTGCCGAGCCGCGTCCATCCCGGGAAATTCTATGCCCTCCCGCAGGCGCCGCAGCAGTTCAAGCAGCTGCTGATGGTCGCGGGCTTCGACCGGTATTTTCAGATCGCGCCGTGCTTCCGTGACGAAGACGGCCGTGCCGACCGCAGCCCGGGCGAGTTCTACCAGCTCGACTTCGAGATGTCGTTCGTGACGCAGGAAGACGTGTTCGCGGCGATCGAGCCGGTGCTGGCGGGCGTGTTCGAGGAGTTCAGCCGCGGCCGCAAGGTCACCAAGCCGCCCTTTCCGCGCATCGCCTATGACGAGGCGATGCTGAAATACGGCTCCGACAAGCCCGATCTGCGCAACCCGCTGATCATCACCGACGTCAGCGAGGTGTTCCGAGAGTCGGCGTTCAATGTCTTCGCCAAGGCGGTCGCGTCTGGCGGGGTGGTGCGTGCGGTTGCGGTACCGGGTGCAGCCGCGCGGCCGCGCAGCTTCTTCGACAAGCTCAACGACTGGGCCCGCGGCGAGGGGGCTCCGGGTCTCGGCTACATCACCTTCGAAGCCGGACAGGCCAAGGGGCCGATCGCCAAGTTCCTGGACGCGCCGCGGCTCGACAAGCTGCGCGAGCTTGCCAAGCTCGGCGATGGCGATGCGGTGTTCTTCGTCTGCGACAAGAAGCCGGCCGCCGAGAAATTCGCCGGCGTGGTGCGCAAGAAGCTCGGCGACGAGATGGAGCTGATCGCACCCGACGACTTCCGCTTCTGCTGGATCGTCGACTTCCCGATGTATGAGCTCAACGAGGACACTGGCAAGATCGAGTTCAGCCACAACCCGTTCTCGATGCCGCAGGGCGGGCTGGAGGCGCTCGAGACCAAGGACCCGCTGACCCTGAAGGCCTTCCAGTACGACATCGTCTGCAACGGCGTGGAGCTGTCGTCGGGCGCCATCCGCAACCATCGCCCGGACATCATGTACAAGGCGTTTTCGATCGCCGGCTACTCGAAGGAGGATGTTGAGAGCCGCTTCGGCGGCATGCTGAACGCCTTCAAGTTCGGCGCCCCGCCGCACGGCGGCTCGGCGCCGGGCATCGACCGCATCGTGATGCTGCTCGCCGACGAGCCGAATATCCGCCAGGTGGTTGCGTTCCCGATGAACCAGCAGGCGCAGGACCTCCTGATGCAGGCGCCGTCGACGGTCGATCCGGCGCGCCTCAAGGAGTTGCACATCAAGCTCGACCTCCCGCCGCCGAAAAAGAGCTGAGCACGAAGCGGATCGCCCCGGCCGCGCCATCTTCTGGCCTCGGCTGCAAGACAAAACACCGCTCATTTTTGCCGGCCTTGCGATCATCGACGGCCGGGTGCTGCGCGCGGCGCGTGGTCGGACCGAACTGGTCCAGACCATCGACGGGTCTTGAAACGAGCCTGACCCGCGCGCCCGTCACGCTTGCGGAACGTCGCTTGGGCCGCAGCATTTCCCATATCGTGGCAATAAACCCGGAGGGAAAGTCCGCCGCCGGCGTTTATGCCCGAGACCCTGTTGCAGTGCGAAAAGGGATGCGATAATAGCGCGTTTCACGCCGCAGGGTGGGCGGCCTTTGGAGTGAATGCATGTTGCGTCATCTGGTTGGTCTCACCCTCGGGATCGCGCTGTTCGCAGGCGCTCCCGCGCTGTCCGCCGAGATCGTGCCGCACCGCGCCTCCTATACGCTGACGCTTGGAGGCGCCAAGTCGTCGAGCGGCGTCGTCGACATCCAGGGGGCGATGTATATCGAGTGGCAGGAGGTCTGCGACGGCTGGACCATCAACCAGCGGATGCGGTTTCAGATGACCGACAGCGATGGCGAGCGCACCGACAACGACATCAACTTTTCGAGCTGGGAAGCCAAAGACGGCCTGAGCTATCGATTTACCTTACGGAGCTTACGCGACGGCGAGGTCGATGAGACGCTGCGCGGCCGCGCCGTTCTTGAGGGCAGCGGCAAAGGCGGCAAAGCGGTGTTCGTCGAGCCGCAAGGCCTGGAAATCGAGCTGCCGCCGGGCACCCTGTTCCCGACCGAGCACACCTTGGTGCTGATCCGCATGGCGGAGAAGGGCGAGCAGCAGGTGGCGCGCATGGTGTTTGACGGTGCCACCCGCGACGGCGCGCTCGAAGTGAACGCGATCATCGGCAGCAAGACCACCGAAGTTGCCGCCCAGCCGCAGATCGCGTCCGCGATCGGCGCCCGGCCGGCGTGGCACGTCCGCATGGCGTTCTTCAAGGATGATGATCGGACCGGCGCGCCGGAATACGAAACCGGCCTGCGGCTGCAGGACAACGGCGTCGGCCGCGACTACACGTTCGAGTATCCCGAGTTCGCGATCAAGTCGCGCCTCGATCTACTGGAGGCCCTGCCGCGGCCTAAGTGCTGACCGGCAACTCCCCCGGTTCCTCCGGCCACAGCCACGCGGCACCGCGGACCCCACTGGCGTCGCCAAATTTCGGCGCCACCAGTCTGGTGACCACGGTATCGGAGAAAATCCAGCGCCCCCAGCGCTTTGGGATTTCGTCGTAGAGCGAGCCGATCTGCGACAGCCCGCCGCCCAGCACGACGGCACCGGGGTCGTAGATGTTGATCACGATTGCGAGTGCCCGCGCCAGACGGTCGTAGTAGCGGTCCAGGCTCGCGGCCGCGTCACGGTCGCCAGCATTGGCTGCCGCCACGATATCAGTCGCTGCCAGCTTCCGGCCGGTGGCGTCGTCATGGTCGCGGCTGAAGCCGGGTCCGGAGAGGAACAGCTCGATACATCCGGGCCGGCCGCAATAGCAAACGGGGCCGGGCCGCTCGTCGAGGCTGCGGCCGTTCGGGAGCTGCCACACGCGGGGCGAGGGCAGGGGATTGTGCCCCCATTCGCCGGCGATCGCATTGGCGCCTTGGATGAGCCGTTTGCGGTAGGCCAGGCCGCCACCGACTCCGGTGCCGAGGATCACTCCGAACACGCTATGGACGTCCGCCGCCGCCCCGTCCGTGGCCTCCGACAACCCAAAGCAGTCGGCATCATTGGCGGTCCGGACCGGCCGGCCGAGTGCCCGCTCGAGATCTTTATCCAGAGCGTGGCCGATCAGACACAGTGAGTTCGAGTTCTTCACCAGCCCGGTCGCCGGCGAGATCGTGCCTGGGATGCCGACGCCGACGCTCCCATGCTGGCCCAGATGCGCTTCGGCGGAGTGCACCAGCCCGGCAATGCTGCGGATCGTACTTTCGTAGTCACCGGAAGGAGTTGGGGTGCGTTGCCGCCACAATTCCTGGCCGTTTTCGGCGAGTGCCAGAAGCTCTATCTTTGTGCCGCCGAGGTCGACGCCGATGCGCAATTGTCACTCCCTGTGGATGGATTCCGGAATCTTTTTGGAATCCAAATGTATTTATAATTACCGAATTTTAACTCAAATGCGCGATGATGTGACCGCTTTGTCACCGGGCTAGTGATGGTGATATCTTAACCATTAGAGCCTAAGTTCGAACACTCTATCTAGTCGCTGGAAGGGGGCGGCACTTGTATGGCTAAGACGGTGCTGATCGTTGAGGACAACGATCTCAACATGAAGCTCTTCCACGACCTTTTGGAGGCGCACGGCTACGCAACAATCCAGACCAAGGATGGGATGGAAGCGATGAAGCTGGCCCGCGAACATCGGCCGGACCTCATCCTGATGGACATTCAGTTGCCTGAGATCTCAGGGCTGGAAGTCACGAAATGGCTGAAGGAAGATCCAGATCTTCGGCGCATTCCGGTGGTGGCGGTGACCGCCTTCGCCATGAAGGGTGATGAGGAAAAAATCCGGCAGGGCGGCTGCGAAGCCTACATCGCGAAGCCGATTTCAGTGGTAAAGTTTCTTGAGACGGTGGCGAAGCTTTTGAACTAAGCGCCGCCGCGGGGTTGAGGGGATGACCGCGCGGGTCCTGGTTGTCGACGATACGATCGCCAACGTAAAGCTTCTCGAGGCGAAGCTGGCGGTCGAATATTTCGACGTCGTCACGGCGTCGAACGGCGCCGAAGCTATTGCCGCGGCCACCGAAAATCCGCCGGATATCGTACTGCTCGACATCATGATGCCGGGTATGGACGGATTCGAGGTCTGCCGCCGCCTGAAGACCGATGCGCGGACGGCGCACGTGCCGATCATCATGGTGACGGCGCTGTCGGACGCCGAGGATCGCGTGCGCGGCCTCGACGCCGGCGCCGACGATTTTCTCACCAAGCCCGTGAACGACCTGGCGCTGTACGCGCGCATCCGATCGCTGGTGCGGCTCAAGATGACCGCCGACGAGTGGCGGTTGCGTCAGGCCACTGGCAGCCATCTCGGGATGCTCGTGGACGACAACGCCGCCAAGCCCAAGGCCGGCAGCGGCGGTAACCTACTGGTCGTCGAGGACAACGCGGCTTACGCCGAGCGTCTGCGCAGGGCCCTGGCCACTGACAACGACGTGCTCGACGTGGTCACCCAGCCGGCGGAGGCGATGGCGCGGGCCAATGAAGGCGTCTACGACGTGCTCGTCGTCAGCCTTGCCTTGCGCGAGACCGACGGCCTGCGCCTCTGCGCCCAGATACGCTCGCAGAACCAGACCCGCAACGTGCCGCTGATCGCCCTCGTCGAGGACGGCGACTATCCGCGCATCGCCAAGGCTTTGGACCTGGGCGTGAACGACTACATCCTGCGCTCGGCCGACAGCCAGGAAATCCTGGCGCGTGCCCGCACCCAGATCCGCCGCCGCCGCTATCAGGACGGACTGCGGGCGACCTTCGAACGCAACGTGGCGCTGGCCCTCATCGACAGCCTCACCAGCCTGTACAACCGCCGCTATCTGACGGCCCATCTGGCCGCCTTGATGGACCGCACGCTGCGGACCGGCAAGCCGTTGTCCCTGCTCATGATCGACGTCGACAAGTTCAAGGTGGTCAACGACACCTACGGCCACGCTGTGGGCGACGAAGTGCTGATTGCGGTGGCCGATCGGCTGTCCCGGCATTTGCGCAGCTTCGACACCGTGGCGCGCTGGGGCGGCGAGGAGTTCGTCGTCGTCATGCCCGAGGCCGAACCGCGGGTGGCGCTGGCGGTGGCCGAGCGCCTGCGGCGCAAAGTCGCCGACGAGCCGGTCATCGTGAAGCACGCGGTCGGACAGCTGCCGCTGACCATCAGCATCGGGGTTGCCGTCAGCTGCGACCAGCTGGCGACCCCGGACGACCTTCTGCGGGCGGCCGATGCCGCGATGTACGAAGCCAAGCGCCAGGGACGGGACCGGGTCGTACAGGCCGATCCCGACGCTCTGGCGGCCAAGCGGGCGTAGCGCCCAACCGGCCTCAGGCCGGAGCGGTCAATCCGAGAAAATCCGCATACAGCTCGACCTGGTGGTCGAGCATATGGTGTCCGCGATGGATGCGGCAGCCGCGTGCCTCTGCCGCGGTCAGCAGTTTCGTGGTCGCCGGCTTCATGATCACGTCGGCGACGACGGTCTCGCGGCGCAGCCCGGCGGGATCGAAGGGCAGAGGGTCCTCGGCGCGCAAGCCGGTCGGGGTGACGTTGATCGCGATGTCGATGCTGCCCGGGTCGGCATCTCCGACGGCCGCCTTGCCGGGCCACAGCGCGTTCAGCCGGGCCACCAAAGCAGCGGCGCGGTGGTCGTCGAGGTCGCGCACGGTGAGCGCCCCGGCGCCCGCCTCGAGTAGCGCGAAGGCGACCGCGGTGCCCGCGCCGCCGGCCCCCAGCTGCCAGACCTTGGCACCCGCCACCTCGATGCCGGCGCGGCGCAATCCCCCGACAAAGCCCAAACCATCGAAGAGGTCCCCGACCAGGCGGCCGTCCGGCTCGCGGCGGACCGCATTTACCACTCCGACCCGGCGCGCCCGATCGGACAGCTCATCCAAATAGCTGGTGATCGGTCCCTTGTGGGGGATCGTGACGCTGAGTCCGATCAGGTTCTGCATGGCGCGGAAACCGCGCATCGCGTCGGCCAGGCCCGCAGGGGTGATGTGCATCGGGATGCAGGCGGCGTCGATGCCGCGCTCACCGCACAATCGCGTGAAGACTTCGGGGAACCGCACCTGGGCGACAGGGTCGCCCATCGCCACGATCAGCCGCGTCGCTCCCGAGACGGCGACCATCGCGTCTCCGGCCGGGAACGCCGGGACGCCCGGCTACTTGATTTTCGCTTCTTTGAACTGGACGTGCTTGCGCGCGACCGGATCGTATTTGCGCAAGGTCAGCTTCTCAGTGTTCTTCTTCGGGTTCTTGTGGGTCACGTAAAAGAAGCCGGTATCGGCCGTGCTGACCAATTTAATCCACAATTGCTTGGCCTTAGCCATGGAACTTCATCCGCTCTCGGAAAGGGTGGCTGCGTGGCCGGGGAACATACAAGGCACGCAGCCCCTGTGCAAGTCCGCCCCTACGGGCGATGGCTGATGGCTGCGGGTGAGCTGACCTGGCCGCCCGGCGCCGCTTCGGCCGACAGGGTGACCGAGGACAGCGCCCGGGCGTAGAGCTTGCGGTCGGCCAGCAGGCCCCGCGCGACGTCGACGTCGGCGTCGTGTTCCTTGGTGTCGGCGGGGCAGATCGAGCGCAGCTGCTTGATGCCCGCCATGTCGCTGTGGTCCGCGGCCCGCCACTTGATCATGGTGGCGCCGCTGCTCGCCTTGCCGGTGCGGATCTCGTCCAGGTAGAGGCTGGCGGGCTGGCCGACGCTGGTGCATACCGCCGGCATCACGCCGAGATCGGCGATCGGGTACCCGGACGGCGAGAAGAACCGCGCCCAGGTGAGGATCAGCTCGCCGTCATTCGGCATCTGGATGACCGTCTGCACGGTTCCCTTGCCGTAGGTCGTGGTGCCGATCACCACCGCCCGGCCGTTGTCCTGCAGCGCCGCCGCCACGATCTCCGACGCCGAGGCGGACGCGCCGTTCACCAGCAGCACCAGCGGCACGTTTTCACCGATCTGGCCGCGGCCGGCATAGTTGGACTGTCCGCTCGCCGGATGGCGGCCGCGGGTCGAGACGATGGCGCCGTCGGGGAGGAACAGATCGGCGGTTGACACCGCCTGATCCAGGAGCCCGCCCAGATTGCCGCGCAGGTCGAGGATGACGCCCGCCAGTTCGGGGCCGATTTCCCGTTTGGCGCGGCGCAGCGCGTCGGTGACCGACGTGCTGGTGCTCGAGTTGAACGTCAGCAGATGGATATAGGCGATGTCGCCCTCGCGGCGATAAACCACCGACGGCGGGATGATGAGCGCTCGCGCCATGCTCAGCTCGAACGGGCTCGGCATGCCCGTACGGCTAACCGTCAGCCGGACCGAGGCGCCGACGTCGCCGCGCAGCCGCTTCACGATGTCGCGGGTCTGCAGGCCGGCGGTGGCTTCGTCGTCGATGCGAATGATCTCGTCATCCTTGAGGACGCCGCTGCGGGCCGCCGGCGTCTCTTCCATGACGCTGGCCACCCGCACCTTGTCGCCCTGGCCGTCGATCGTGATGCCGATCCCGCCGAAACCGTCGCGCGACGCGCGCTGCTCGGTGGCGACGACCTTGCCGGCGTAGCGCGAATACATGTCGAGGTGGCTCAGCATCCCCTGAATCACCGTCTGATAGATGCTTTCGGTGTCGGCGATGCGGAGCGTGTCCGAGTGGTCGCGGCCGACATCGAGGGCGGCGACGGTCAGCTGACCCCAGCGGTAGCCGTCATCGGTCCGCGGCCGGTCGTAGCTGGCCAGCGTGATGTCGTCGTAGGCGACGTCGTACCGGTCGCCGTTGCGCGACACCGAAAATCTCGGGTCGAGCTTGTGGGCGCTGTTGAACCCGTCCTGGGCGATGTCGTCGAGCGACACCGGACGGACGTATTTCTCGGCGATCTGGTCATAGGCCATCGCGAAGAAGCGGGTGGCGTTGTCCGGCAGAGCATTTGCCGACGTCGGGTGGGCGTATTCGCGCGAGCCGGCGCAGGCGGTGACGAAGAGGAGAGCTGTGAGAGCGAGTGGTCCGCAACGGCGCAACGAGGCGCCCCCCAGAATGAACCCGTTGTGCATAGCTGCCGTTTACCCTCTGATTTGATTTGCCCAGTGGAGTGCGATCACCGCGCCTTTGACCCGGGGCAAAAGAAAGAGGGTCAGAGCCAACGCCAATGGCAGCCAAAGAGCCATGTGTACCCACTCGGGTGGGTGACGGAGCTCTTCCAGGATCAGCATCGATGGCACGATGAGGTGGCCTACTAGCAGGATCGTGAAATACGGCGGCGCATCGTCCGACCGGATTTCTGCAAGTGGTAGGCCACAAGCTAGACAGATTTCGTTAACTTTTAGATAACGCCGGTACAGTGCGGCATTACCGCAACAGGGGCAGCGCTGTGCGAGGCCGTGACAGAGGCCACGAAACCATGACACAGGAGAAGAGGCTAAAGGCTTTGGATTGTCGCGGTTAAGCGCTGGAATCGCCACGTCGAAGTGCTGAACCATGGTTCAACACTGGCCACAAAACTGTGGCAAAAGCTAGTACGTGAAACCCACGACTTGGTTATTTCACGTTTATTTTTTGCGGCGGCTGCGAACGTGCCGCATATGTTTGCGGTGCCCCCGTGCGGCACGGTCGCGATCGCGTTCCGGGGCCGCCTTGCCGCCACCGACGATCTCGAAGGTCAGTCCGCCGGTAACCGGCTGGGCTTCGACCAGTCGCACGTCGACCGGCTCGCCCAGCGTATACGCCCGGCCGGCTTGAGGATTGACCAGCCGGTGGCGCTCGGGATCGTGGCGATAGAAACCGCCGGGCAGGGAGCGCATCGGCACGAACCCGTCGGCGCCGAGATTGTCGAGCGTCACGAACAGCCCGAAGCGCACGACGCCCGAGATACGTCCGGTGAATTGGGCGCCGATGCGGTCCTTGAGCCAAGCCACGACGTATCGGTTGAGGGCGTCGCGCTCGGCGGCCGCGGCCCGCCGCTCGGTCATCGAGATGTGGTCCCCGACCTCGTGGAAATCGACCGCCCCGGCGTCGAACAGGCCGCCCTCGCCGAGGTTGAACCCAGTGATCAGGGCGCGGTGCACCAGCAGGTCCGAATAGCGGCGGATCGGCGACGTGAAGTGGGCATAGCGGGTCAACGCCAGCCCGAAATGTCCCTGGTTGTCGGGGCTGTAGACGGCCATCGACTGGCTGCGCAGCACCAGATCGTTCACCAGATGCCGGAACGGCGTGTTGGCCGCCCATTCGAGGATCTGGTTGAAGTGCTTGGGCTGCAGAACCTGGCCGCGGGCCAGCCGGTAGCCCAGCCCGTCGAGGACCTCGCGCAGGTTCTCGAGCTTCGCCGGATCGGGCGGCTCATGGACGCGGTACATGCAGGGCAGCCGGCGCTCTTCGATGCTCTCGGCGGCGCAGACATTGGCGAGGATCATGAATTCTTCTATGAGCCGGTGGCTGTCGTGGCGGGCTCGCGGCACGATGCGCTCGATCCGGCCCTTGTCGTCCATCAGCACCTTGCGTTCCGGCAGATCGAGTTCGAGCGTGCCGCGCTTGCGCCGCGCGCGGCCGAGCGCCCGATACGCCGCGTAGAGCGGCTCGATGACCGGCGTGCGCAGGGATTCGGCGGCGCCGTTCGGCCGCCGGTCAGCGGCGTTCTGCGCCTGTTCGTAGGTGAGGCGCGCGGCGGAGCGGATCATGGCCCGCGCGAAGCGGTGGCGGCGCTTGCGGCCCTGGGCGTCGATCCAGATATGCACCGCGAGAGCGGGGCGGTCCTCGTCCGGCCGCAAGGAGCACAGGTCGTTCGACAGGCGCTCGGGCAGCATCGGCACGACGCGGTCCGGGAAATAGACCGAGTTGCCGCGCTCGCGCGACGTCCGGTCGAGGGCGCTGTCGGGACGCACGTACCAGCCGACATCGGCAATCGCGACGATCAGGTGGAAACCGCCGGAATTGGCCGGATCGTCGTCCGGCTCGGCAAACACCGCGTCGTCGAAGTCGCGTGCGTCCTCGCCGTCGATGGTCACCAGCGGCACGTTGCGCAGGTCTTCGCGATCGCCCAGCGGCGGCGCCGGGGCGCGCCGCGCCTCCGTCAGAGCGGCCTCCGGAAAATCGACCGGGATGTCGCGGCTATAGATCGCGATCAAGCTCGCGGCGCGCGGCGCGTCCGCCGCACCCAGCCGCTCCACGACCCGGGCGCGCGGCATCCCAAGACGATGCTGCGAGACGACCTCGGCATGCACGAGCTCGCCGGGCTCGGCGCCGGCGGCATCGGCGGCGGAGACCATGAACTCGGTTTTGATCTTGCGGTCCGTCGGCTCCAGCCGACCGCCCTGCGGATCCTTCCGGAACACCGCCAGGAGCTTCTCGGGGCCGCGATCGAGACGGCGGAGAACCTCGGCGACGAACCGCCGGCCGCGCCGACCGGCAATCCGCACCAGCGCGCGGTCGCCGTCGGCGAGTGGCACCGTGCCCCGGCCGCCGCGGATGTGGATGATCGGGCGCCCGAGCTCGGGATCGACCGGATGGGCGAGGGCCTCGCCTTCGTCGGTGTCGACGTCGAACACTTCGACCACCAATGAGGACGGTAGGCGGCGGGGCGCCGCGCGATCTTCTTCCGGCGCCTCGGCGCGCGCGATGTCCTTGAGCAGCGCCTTCAGCGCGATCTTGTCGTTGCCGCGCACGTCGAAGGCGCGTGCGATTTCGCGTCGGGTGGTGTTATCTGGGTTATCGCGAAGGTAGGCCAGCACCTGCTCCCGCGTGGGGAGGCCCGGCTTGGACTTGCGTGCGGTCAATGGACGAGGAGCCGGACGGTCAGTCGTTTTCGGCGTCGACCGTGGCCGGGTTCTTCTTTTTTGACCGGCGCTTGAAGCCGCCGCCGCCCGCCGCTTTCTTTTCATTGCGGGCGTTGATCCATTCAATCGCTTCATCGAGAGTGACGCTGTCGATCTCGCGTCCCTTCGGCAGGTTGGCGTAGGTCTTGCCGTGCTTCACATAGGGACCGTAACGGCCAACCCCAGCGGTGATCATCTTGCTGTCGGCGGGATTCGGACCGATCTCTTTTTGCGGCGTCGCGGGCGCCATGTTGCGCCGGCCGCGGTTCGGCTGCGCCAGGATCTCGACCGCGCGGTTGATGCCGACCTCGAGCAGATCCGGCGTACCGTCGAGCGATTTATATTTGCCGGCATGCTTCAGGTAGGGCCCGAAGCGGCCGAGCCCGGCATAGATGATCTCGCCGGTTTCGGGATGCGGACCGATCTCGCGCGGCAGCGCCAGTAGCTTCAGCGCCAGCTCGAGGGTAATCGCGTCCGGCGCCACGTCACGCGGCAGCGATACCCGCTTCGGCTTGATGCCCTCGGCGCCTTCGCCGAGCTGCAGGTAAAGTCCGAACGGCCCCTTGCGCAGGCTGACCATCTCGCCGGTCTTCGGGTCGACGCCCAGCGTGCGGGTGCCTTCCATCGCGGCACCGGCCGCCCCATTGGCGCCGTTGGCGACGCTCAGCGGCCGGGTGTAGCGGCATTCCGGATAGCGCGAGCAGCCGACGAAGGCGCCCGACGTCCGGCTGAACTTGATGCCGAGCTGACCTTCCGCGCACACCGGGCACTGACGTGGATCCTTGCCGCTGGCGTCCTCGGGGAAGAAATGCGGCCGCAGCCGCTCGTTCACGACGTCGATCACCTCGCGGATGCTTCCGAGATTTTCGATCAGGATCTTCACCGCTTCCTTGACCGGGGGCAGGGCGCGCACGTTCTCCGGCTGGCGGCTGAACGGCTGCCAGAACTCGCGCAGCACCCGCTTCCAGTTGGCGCGGCCGCCCGAAATGTCGTCAAGCTGGTCCTCCAGCTTGGCGGTAAAATCGTATTCCACGTAGCGGTGGAAATACGCCTCGAGGAACGCAACGACGAGCCGACCCCGATCCTCGGGGATGAAGCGGCGCTTGTCGAGCCGCACATAGCCGCGGTCCTGCAGCACCTCGATGATGCTGGCATAGGTCGACGGCCGGCCGATGCCGAGCTCCTCGAGCCGCTTGACCAGGCTCGCCTCGGAGTAGCGCGGCGGCGGCTGGGTGAAATGCTGCTCCGGCTTCACGGCCTCGCGAGCGGGCGCGTCGCCTTCCGCCATCGCCGGCAGAATGCGGCTGTCCTCGTCGTCCTCGCCGGGATCGTCGCGGTCCTCGCGATAGAGGGCAAGGAAGCCTTCGAAGGCAATGGTCGAGCCGGTGGCGCGGAGGATCGCCTTGCCGTCGGAGGACGCGACGTCGACCGCGGTCTGGTCGAGCTGCGCGCTCTCCATCTCGCTGGCAACCGTACGGCGCCAGATCAGCTCGTAAAGCCGGCGCTGGTCGGTGTCGAGCTGGCGTTGCATGTCCTGGGGTCGGCGCAGCAGGTCGGTCGGGCGGATGCCCTCGTGCGCCTCTTGCGCGTTCTTGGCCTGCGTCTTCCACACCCGCGGCTGTTCGGGCAGGAAATCGCGGCCGAATTGCTCGGTGATCAGGGCACGGGCGGCGCGGACCGCTTCCTGCGACAGCGTGACGCTGTCGGTTCGCATATAGGTGATGAGCCCGACCGTCTCGCCGTCGATGTCGACGCCTTCATAGAGCTGCTGGGCGAGGCGCATCGTGCGCGCAGCGCCGAAGCCGAGCTTGCGCGAGGCTTCCTGCTGCAGGGTCGAGGTGGTGAAGGGCGGAAGCGGGTTGCGCCGGGTGCGCTTTTTCTCGACCGCGGTGACGCGATACGGATCGCCGCCGGTGATCGCGGCGACCGCGCGGTCGGCGGCCGCCTGGTCAGGGAGGTCGAACTTCTCGAGCTTTTTACCGTCGAAATGGGTGAGGCGGGCGGTGAAACTCTGGCCGGACGGCGTGCGCAGATCCGCGTCGACCGTCCAGTACTCCTGAGCCTTGAAGCTCTCGATCTCGGTTTCGCGCTCGCAAATGATGCGTAACGCGACGGATTGCACGCGGCCGGCCGAGCGGCTGCCCGGCATGCGGCGCCACAGCACCGGCGACAGGGTGAACCCGACCAGGAAGTCGAGGGCGCGGCGGGCGAGATACGCCTCGACCAGGTCTGAATCGATGTCGCGCGGATGCTTCATCGCCTCGAGGATCGCGGTCTTGGTGATTTCGTTGAAGACGACGCGCTTCACCTCGATCTTGCCGAGGCGCTTGGCTTCATCGAGCACTTCCTTGAGGTGCCACGAGATGGCTTCGCCTTCGCGATCCGGGTCGGTCGCGAGATAGAGGCGCTTGGCGGATTTCAGCGCCTTGGTGATCTCGCCGAGCGGACGCTTGGCGCGGTCGCCGACTTCCCAATGCATGGCGAAGTCCTGATCGGGCGCCACTGCGCCGTCCTTTTCGATCAGGTCGCGGACATGCCCGAAGCTGGCGAGCACCTTGTAGTCCGAGCCAAGGTACTTGTTGATGGTTTTTGCCTTGGCCGGCGATTCAACGATCACGAGGTCCATACGTATAACTTATCCACTGAAGGTTAAAATAAGCTTTACCATTCAATATATTGAATTAAATAACAGAAACCATATTTCCTGGGTGTCGGGTCAGCCGCCCGGCCAGCTCCAGCTCGAGGAGTGCCATGTGGACGACGGCGGTTGGTAATTGGCACTGACGGACGATTTCGTCAACCTGGGTGGGGGCAGGCCCCAGCTTTTCGAGGACCTTGGGGAGGGCGGTTTCGACCTCGCGGTCGGCCGCTGGCGGCGGCTCATCCTCCCGTACGTCCAACGGTTTAGCGGCTGGAAGGGCGGTCTGTCCGAGCGCCTCGAGCACGTCCTCGGCGCCCTCGGTCAAAATCGCGCCGCGGCGGATAAGATCGTTCGAGCCCCGCGCCCGCGGATCCAGCGGCGAGCCCGGTACCGCGTAGACGTCGCGGCCCTGCTCGAGAGCGAGGCGGGCGGTAATCAGCGACCCCGATTTCAACGCCGCCTCGACGACGACCACCCCGACCGAGAGGCCGGACACGATCCGGTTGCGCTGAGGAAAGTGCCGCGCCTGCGGCTCCAAGCCCGGCGGCATCTCGCTCACGACGGCACCCTCGGCGACGATCTCTTCGTAGAGCCCGGTGTTCTCGGGCGGGTAGACGATGTCGACGCCGCCGGCCATCACCGCGACGGTGCCGGACGCCAGGGCGCCGCGATGGGCCGCCGCGTCGGTGCCGCGTGCGAGCCCCGAGGCGACCACCAGGCCGGCGGCGCCGAGATCGGATGCGATCTGGCGCGCGATGCGGATCCCATTCGCCGACGCGTTGCGTGCCCCGACGATCGCGATCGTCCGGCGGGCGAGCAGCTCCGTCTTGCCACGCACGGCAAGCAGCGGCGGCGCGTCGTCGACCGCCGCCAAGGCCTCGGGATAGTCGGGCTCGAAGCGGCCGATGAGGCGCGCGCCAAGCTTGACGTTCTGGGCCATCTCCCGATCGGCGGCCTGGGCGCTGGTGACGCGCAAGGTCGCGCGGCCGCCACGCCGGGCCAGATCCGGCAGCGCGTCCAGCGCTGCCGCGGCGGAGCCGAAGCGCTTCAGCAGATGAAAGAAGGTGATCGGGCCGACGCGCTCGCTGCGGGTCAGGCGCAGCCAGTCGCGGCGCTCGGCGTCGCTCAGCACCCGCCGGCCGCTCACGCGGGGTTCCCGCGTTTGGCGGCGCCGATCCTGGGTTCCTCGCCGCGTAGCAGGCGGCGGATATTCGTATGGTGCTTGGCCCACACCAGCGCGGCGAGAACCGCCGCGAGCTCGGCGATCTGGAGATCGCCGCCGATCACGTTCGGCGGCGCCCACAGCAGCGGCAGGTACCACGCATAAAAAGGTGCCGCGGCGAGCGCCAGCAGGGCGGCGAGAGATGAAAATCGGGTGACGGCGGCGACGACCAGCCAGGTCGCGCACACCGCGAGCCCGACCGGCCAGTCGATCGCCAGCAGGACGCCGATGGCGGTTGCGACACCCTTGCCGCCCTTGAAGCCGAGCCATACCGGGAAGAGATGACCGACGACGGCGCCGAGCCCGGCCAGCAGGACCATGTCGGGCCCCCACTGGGCTGCGATCAGCACCGCCGCCGCTCCCTTGGCGGCGTCGAGGATGAGGGTGGTGGCCGCCAGGCCCTTGCGGCCGGTGCGGAGCACGTTGGTGGCGCCGATGTTGCCGGAGCCGATGGCCCGGATGTCGCCGAGCCCGGCGATGCGGGTCAGGAGCAGGCCGAACGGCACCGCGCCGAGCACATAGCCGCCGGCGAAGGCCGCCAGGAAATACGGCCACACATAGGACCAGGAAATCGGATTGGGCATGCGTCGTCCGGCGACCCAGGGTCAGGCCGAGGCCGGCGGTTACTTCCGCAGGATGATCCGACCCTTTTCGCACTCCTTCCAGAAATTGCCCCAGTGGAAGAGGTACTCATCGATGCACCACAGCATCTTGGCCTGGTCCTCGGCCGTCGTGACCTTGTCGAGGACGACCTTGAACGCGGTCTCGCTGTGGTCCTCGTCGCCGTCGATATGGACGATCCAGGATTCCTGGTCCTCGTCGTTGACGCCGTAATGCTCGCGCAGGCCGTCGCTGATCAGGCGGCACATCTGCGGCGCATGCGATTCACTGGCGATACCCGAATTACCGAGCGCCACCGTCACCGGCATCTCGCGCGCGACCTTGAACCGGTAGGCGACCATGTCCTTGATGGATTGCGGCACGGGAAAGCTCTCGACCTCATCCTCGCTGAGGCCGGTAAAGCGGGTCCCGAAATCGAGCGCCAGCTCGTCGTGACCCTTGGAGCCGCAGCGCAGCTCGGTGTCCTCGTCGATCAGGGTGTCCATGATGCGGCGGCGGATGCGCCGGTCGTCGCAGCGCGAATGGATGGTCGAAAGGACCTGCGGCGTCACCTTGGTGAAGTGATAGAACAGCACGCCGAGATAGCCGATCTGCTGGCGCGTCGCTTTGCCGGCGCGGATCAGATTGACCATCGGGTAATCGGAATGGCGCTTGCCGTCGATCCGCCGCACCATCTCCTTGAGGAACTCCTCGCGGGCAAGCGGCTTTGGCAGCTTTTCGAGCACGGCGACCATGAGCGTCTCCTAGGCTTTGGCGGATTTGAGGTCGGAGTCTAGCGCGTCGACGACGGCCGGAACATCCTCGACCGTCATCGCGTTGTAGAGCGAGCCCGAAGGGGCGATGCGGAGATTGGGCCCCTTGGCGCACAGGCCGAGGCACTTGATCGTCTGCACGTCGACGTTGAGGCCGCGGCACGCGACCGCCTCGCGGAGTGCGGCGACGATCTCCGGCCCGCCATGCCGGCCGCAGCACGGCGCGAAGCGCTCGTCACGGTCGTTGATGCACACGGTGACGGTGGGTCTTCCCGTGAAGTCGACGGGCCAGGGACGGAGAACGGCTTTCATGATTGACCTGTCGCTTAGTCTACGCTGACGCCCGAGCGCCGGATCGCCTCGCCCCATTTCGCCACCTCGGCTTGGACGAAGGCGCCGAATTGCTCGGGCGTCGAGGTCGCGACGTCGGTGCCGAGGGTCTTCATCTGGGCAAGATAGACGGGATCGCGCGCGATGCGCACCGTCTCTTCATTCAGCTTGCCGATTACGCCGCGCGGCGTAGCCGCCGGCACAAAGAGTCCGGTCCACGAGCTGACCTCGAACCCGGGAAGTCCGGCCTCGGCGAAGGTCGGCAGGTCGGGGACGGCACTCGAGCGTTGCGGCGTCGTGACGGCGAGGGCGCGCATCTGGCCGGAGTTCACGAGCGCCAGCGCATTCGAGACGGTCTCCAGCATCATCGACACCCGGCCGGCCATCAGGTCGGCGGTGACCGAGCCGCCGCCGCCGCGATAGGGGACATGGACGATGTCGATGCCGGCCGCGGCCTTGAACAGCTCTCCAGCCAGATGCGACGCGGTGCCGTTCCCGGCCGAGGCGAAGGTCAGCTCGCCCGGATGCGCCTTCGCATAGGCGATCAGCTCCTTGAGCGATTTCGCCGGTACCGAGTCATGGACGACGAGGATGTTCGGGAGTGTGTGCAGGATCCCGACCGCGGCGAGATCATTCACCGGATCGTAGCTCAGGTTCTTGTACAGCGCCGGCCCGATGCCCATGGTGCCGATAGTGCCGAACAGCAGCGTGTATCCGTCGGCCGGGGCCCGTGCGACATATTCGGCGCCGATATTTCCCCCGGCGCCGGGCCGGTTCTCGATCACCACCTGCTGGCCGATGTCGTCGGCGAGCGCCTTGGCGACGCTGCGCGCCATCGCGTCAGACGAGCCGCCGGCGGTGAAGGTGACGACCATGCGCAGCGGCTTGTTGGGATAAGTCTGCGCGTCCACACCGGCCCAGGACAGGACGGCAAACCCGCAGACGAACAACGACAGGATCGATCTCATGCACCCCTCGCCGCGACCTTAGCACCACCATCCGCCCGGGCGGGAGCCTAGTTGGCGAGGTGAAAGACCGTCCGTCCGCCGACCCAGGTGCGTATGGGCCGGCCTTGCACCGGGCGCCCGTCGAAGGGGGAGTTTTTCGACTTCGAGTGAAAATCCTTCTCGGCGATCTTCCACGGCCGGTCGGGGTCGAACAGGACCAGGTCGGCGGCCGCCCCCTTGCTCAAGCGGCCGGCCGGCAAGCCCAGGATGCTCGCCGGCGCCGCGGTCATCTTGGCGATCACGGCGGGCAGCGACAGATGGCGGTTGTGCACCAGCTCGAGAGCGATGCACAGCAGCGTCTCCAGCCCGATCATGCCCGAGGCGGCCTGGGCGAACGGCAGGCGTTTGGCATCGGTGTCGTGCGGCGCGTGGTCGGAGGCGATAGCGTCGATCGTGCCGTCCTTGAGGCCCTCGATGATGGCGCGGCGGTCGGCTTCGGTGCGCAACGGCGGCGACAGCTTGGCGAAGGTCCGGTAGTCGCCGACCGCCGTCTCGTTGAGCGCGAAATACGGCGGCGCGGTGTCGCATGTCACGTTGAGGCCGCGCGCTTTGGCGCGCCGGATCGCGTTCACCGCCGAGCGCGTCGAGACATGGGCGATGTGGAGCCGGCCCTGGGTCAGCTGGGCCAGGCGCAAATCGCGCTCGACCATGATCGTCTCGGCCGCCGCCGGAATGCCGGGGATGCCGAGGCGGACAGCGATCTCGCCCTCGTTCATGGCGCCGTGGCGGGCGAGGGACGGCTCCTCGGGGTGCTGGATGATCGGCCGGCCGAAATTCCGCGCGTAGGAGAGGGCCCGCCTCATCACTTGCGCGTCCGCGACGGCGTGCGTGCCGTCGGTAAAACCCATGGCCCCCGCTTCGGAGAGAAGCCCGATCTCGGTGATCTCCTTGCCGGCGAGGCCGCGGGTGAGCGCCGCATAGGTGTGGATCCGCACCCGGCTGGTCTCGCGTGCGCGTCGCGCCACCGATTCCACCAGTGCTGCGTCGTCGATCACCGGCTTGGTGTTGGGCAGCGCCACCATGGTGGTCACGCCGCCGGCGGCCGCGGCATTGCTGGCCGTGGCCATCGTCTCCTTGTGCTCCTCGCCCGGCTCCCGCAGCTGCACGCGCATGTCGACGAGACCCGGGGCCACGCACAGCCCGCCGCAGTCGAAGGCTTCCATCCCGTGCGGCCCGGTCGCCGCGACGGCACCGGCGCGGGCGAGATGCGGGCCGACATCGGCGATGACGCCGTCGGCGATCACGATCCCGCCGGGCTGCTCGGCGTCCGACGCCGGATCGATCAGTCGCGCGTTGATGAGCGCCAGCGGCGGCGCGCCGCGCGCACCGGCCTCGTTGCGGACGGAATTCATCCGCCTACGCTCCGCTTCGGCGGACAAGCGCTCCGCCTGCCATAGCCTTGGCGAAGGCGGGTCATGCCGAGCCTCCGCGCGCGCCCTCGGGCTGGTTGCTGCGCAGGCTGCGCGTCAGCACGTCGAGGCAGGCCATGCGGACCGCAACTCCCATCTCGACCTGCTCGCGAATGAGGGAGCGGGAGATGTCGTCCGCGACCTCGCTGTCGATCTCGACGCCGCGGTTCATCGGTCCGGGATGCATGACCATCGCGTCGGGCTTGGCGGCGGCGAGCTTCTCGCGGGTCAGTCCGTAGAAGTGGAAATATTCGCGCGGCGAGGGCACGAAGGCGCCGTGCATCCGTTCCAGCTGCAGGCGCAGCATCATCACGATGTCGCAATCCTTGAGCCCGGCCTTCATGTCGTGAAACACCTCGACGCCCAACCGGTCGATGGTCGGCGGCACCAGGGTCGGGGGGCCGACGACGCGCACTCGCGCACCCATGCCGACCAGCAGGTGGATGTTCGAGCGGGCGACGCGGCTGTGCAGGATGTCGCCGCATATCGCGACGATCAGCCCCTGCAGCCCGCCCTTGTGGCGGCGGATGGTGGCGGCGTCGAGCAGCGCCTGGGTCGGGTGCTCGTGCGTGCCGTCGCCGCCGTTGATGACCGAGCAGTTCACCTTTTCGGAGAGCAGCTTCACGGCACCGGAATCCGGATGGCGCACGATCAGCACGTCCGGCAGCATCGCGTTCAAGGTCATCGCGGTGTCGATCAGGGTCTCGCCCTTTTTGATCGACGACGCCTCGGCCGCCATGTTGATCACGTCGCCGCCGAGTCGCTTGCCGGCGAGCTCGAACGAGGTGCGGGTGCGGGTCGAGTTCTCGAAGAACAGGTTGATGACGGTGCGGCCGCGCAGGAGGGCGCTCTTCTTCTCCGGCGCCCGGTTCTGCTCGGCGTAGCCGTCGGCCAGGTCGAGCAGCAGCGAGATCTCGTCAGGAGACAGCCCTTCGATACCGAGCAGGTGGCGGTGGCGAAAGCGGCCGAACGAAGGGCCAGGGGCCGTCGAAGTCATTAAAGGGGCCTTATAGACCGCCTGTCCCGGGCCCGGCAAGGCGCGTCAACCTTGGTTTAACCATTTGATCCTACGTTATCCCCAGCCCTGCTGTCGGGAGGAATTAAATGGGCACGTCGACGCCGATCCAAGCCATCGTTTCCGCCGAAAACCAGATCGGCAGCCTCGCCAACGCCGCGGCCCAGGTCGGCGAGCGGCTGGGCGAAACCGCCCAGGCCGTGGACGAGATCGCCCGCTCGACCTGCCTGCTGGCCCTCGACCTGGCTTTAAGAGCGGACAAGCCGGGCAATATCGGGGTCAATCTGGCCGATGCCTCGCGCGAAGTGGGGCGGCTGGCCGAGCGCACCCGCCGCACCCTGACCGACCTGGAAGCGATGCTGAAGGCCGTCGAAGGCCGCGCCGGCTGATTTAGCCGGCGAGCAGACCTCGGGTCTGTGGATCACCCGAAAAACCGCGCAAGGCCGCAAGGGTTCCAAGAAACCCCTGATTAGGCGCGTGAATCCGCGCGCCGACCCCTTGCGCGCCCGATTTTCCCAAAACCCGGCGCAAGGGTCTTTCGACTAAGCACACCCGAGCCGCATTTCCAGGCGCTGTTCCGCGACCGCCTGACCCCACTGATCGCCGAGGACCTCCTCGGCCAGGGAGAAGCCGGCTTGGCGGTAGAGACGGCCGGCCGGCTCCAGCCCAGCGAGCGTCCAGAGATAGACCCGCTCGAAGCCGCGCTCGCGGCAGAACGCGAGCGCCTCATCGAGCAGCCGGCGCCCAAAGCCCCGGCCGCGCGCCGCCGGGTCGACGATGAAACAGCGCAAATGCGCGTCGCGGCCCGCGGCGTCTCCGTCGATCGCGATCGAGCCGAGGAGCCGGTGGCCGCTCCGCACCGTGCGGTAGAAATCACGCGCCGGATCGAAGCGCAGCAGCAGGTCGCCCATGTCGCGGGCGATCCGGGCCTCGAAAAACAGGCCAAGGCCGTGGCTTTCCGAGTAATGCACGGCATGCAGCGCCGCGAGCTGGCCCAGCGCTCCGGGGAAATAGCCGCCGAATTCGACCTCTTCGGTCATCGGTGCCTCGCTCACCGCGCGGCGATCCCTCGCCGGATCTGGGCGACCAGCTTGTCGGCGAACCGGTTGTCCAGCGCCGCGTGGCCCAGAAGGAGCCGGAACCAGACCGCCCCCGAGATCGTGTCGACCGCGAAATCGATGTCGGCCCCCTCGCGGATCTCGCCGCGTCTCTGCCCGCGCACCAGGATGTCGCGGATCATGTGCCGGCGGCCGCGCACCAAGTGTGCGATCAGCGCCTTGGCCACGCGGCGGTCGCCCTGGGTCTCGGCGATCAGTCCGGCGAGGATCGCCCGCGCCGGCGTCGCGGCATAGATCCGGAACAGGCGGCGGAGGAAGAACCGCAGATCGCCGGCCACCGAGCCGGTGTCGAAGCGGAGCTTCTGCTCGGCGACGAGGCCGATATAGAGCTCGAGAAACAGGGACGCCTTGGACGGCCACCAGCGATAGATGGTCTGCTTGCCGGCCCCGGCGGCCGCGGCGATCGCCTCGATGGACACCCGGTTGTAGCCGCGGCGGCGGACGAGGCGCTGGGCGGCCTCGAGGATCGCGTCGTGCGTGCTGGCGTTGCGGCGGTCGGCGCGCGGCTCCAGCTTCGGCTCGGGCTTGCGAACCCGGGGTCGGGGCGGCGACAGCCGCCCCTTCGTCGCGCCTCGCGAGGGCTTTTTCTTAAGCTTTACAGCAACGGGCGCCACGAAGAGAATGCTAAGACGAGACGTATCGTCTCGTCAAGGAGGCGCGATGGCACACGACCATGAATGCGGCCTGGACGAGCTGCTCCGCCGCCGCGACGCGTATATCCGCCACGGCGTTCCCGCCGAGGTCTCTGCCGGCGTGCGCGCGTGGGCAAGACGCGCCCGGCTGAGGGCGATGCGCGACACGGCCGCTGCCATGGGAACGGGACTGGTGCGCCTGTGGCGTTGCTTGCGGTCAGTGGCCGGCGGTGAGCCCGTTCGCCGCGTTGAGCGGTGAAGACAAGCCCGCAGCCCTATCCGCGCAGGCCCTTTGCCTGCGCTTCACCGGTTGATGGGAATCGCGGCTCTCGATGTGAAGATCGCGGCATCGCAACGGGCCGCTGCCAGAGCGATCAACCAGGCATTCGGACTCACTGCGGCGGCTCCTGGAACGCCACCCGCGCCAGCGGCTCAACGCGCGGAAGCACGTCGATTTTGCCGCCAGTGATGTCCGCCAGCGTGACCCACTGCACACCCGCTGCATCGTCCGCCGCCACGGCCTCGCCCGATCGCCAATCCGCCAGGACGGCGACCAGCACGTAGTGCCACTGGACGGCGCCCGCCGCGTCGCGGCCGATTTCGTCGAGTGTCGTGAGCACGCCGACCGGCGTGGCGCCCACGCCGGTTTCCTCGGCGAGTTCGCGCATGGCCGCTTCGATGACCGTCTCGCCGCGCTCGACATGGCCGCCGGGAAAGCCCCAGCGGCCGATATACCCGCCCTTGGACCGCTGGGCGAGCAGCACCTGGTCGCCGCGCCGCACCACGGCGATGACGCCGACCCGGGGCCGCTCGCCTTCGCTCAAATGACGCCTCGCTCGCGGAGCGCGCCGATCTCGGCGGGAGAGAGCTCGAGCAGCTCCCGCAGCACCTCGTCGGTGTGCTGGCCGCACACCGGCGGGGCGCGGCGATAGGCGGGCGGCGTCGCCGACATCTTGATCGGGCTGCCGATCATCGGCATCCGCACGCCGGCCGGCTCGTGCTGGATGTCGATCTTCATCCCGCGCGCCAGCACCTGCGGGTCGGCGAAGACCTGGTCGAGCGTGTTCACCGGCCCGCACGGCACGCCGAGAGGCTCCAGGCCCCCCAGCCAGTGGGCGCGCGTTTTCGCCGCCGTGATCTCGCGCAAGATCGACGTCAGGACGTCGCGGTGTTTCACCCGCGCCGGATTGTTGGCGAACCGCGGATCGTCGGCGAGCCCCGGTTGGCCGGCAAAGGTGCAGAACTTGCGGAATTGCGTATCGTTGCCGATGGCCAGGATGAAGTAACCATCCGAGCTCGGGAACACTTGGTAGGGCACGATGTTCGGATGAGCGTTGCCGAGCCGCTTGGGCACCCGCCCGCCGACCAGATAATTCATGCCTTCGTTGGCAAGCCACGACACCTGGGTGTCGAGAAGCGCCAGATCGATCTGCTGGCCCTGGCCGCTCGCGTCGCGGTGGCGGAGCGCCGCCAGGATCGAGATCGCGGCGTACAGGCCGGTGGTCACGTCGGCGATGGCGACGCCGACCTTCACCGGCTCGGATCCGGGGACCGTGTCCGGCTGCCCGGTCAGGCTCATGATGCCGCCCATGCCCTGGGCGAGATAGTCGTAGCCGGCACGCGCTGCGTACGGGCCGGTCTGGCCGAAGCCGGTGATCGAGCAATAGACGAGGCGGGGGAACTCGGGCGCGAGCTGGGTGTAGGCGAGGCCATACTTGGCAAGATCGCTGGATTTGAAGTTCTCGATCAGCACGTCGCTCTTCGCGATCAGGCGCTTGGCCAGCGCCTGGCCCTCCGGCTTCGCGAGGTCGAGGCTCAGCGAACGCTTGTTGCGGTTCGCCGACAGGTAGTAGGCGCTCTCCCCGGTGTCCTCACCGTGCTTGTCTTTCAGGTACGGCGGGCCCCATTTGCGCGTGTCGTCACCGGCGCCGGCGCGCTCGATCTTGATCACGTCGGCGCCGAGGTCGCCGAGGATCTGGGTGCAGGTGGGACCGGCGAGGATGCGCGTGAGGTCGAACACGCGCAGCCCCGACAGGGGCAGCGTGGGATTGGTCATTCGGCGGCGCGTTTGTGGTCGAGGGGGAGATAGCCCGTCTGTGCGGGCGTCACATGGAAGTGCATGACCGCATCATGACCGGTGCCGCTTCTGATGATCAAGCAGTCCCTGCAGGATATACGCGGCGGCCAGCTTGTCGACGAGTTCGGCGCGCCGGGCCCGCGACAGGTCGGCCTCGAGCATTGTGCGGGTGACCGCGGCGGTCGACAGCCGTTCGTCCCAGAACGCGAGCGGCAGGTCGATCCTGGCCAGCAGGTTGTTGGCGAAGGCGCGCACGGACTGGCAGCGCGGGCCCTCGCTGCCGTCCATGTTGATCGGCAGGCCGATCACGAACCCGCCGACGTTGTTCGCGGTCACCAGCGCCTTGAGCCGCTCGACGTCGGCTGCGAATTTCTTCCGGCGCAGGGTTTCCACGGGCGAGGCGATGGCAAAGCCGGCGTCCGACACCGCGATCCCGATGGTCTTTTCGCCGACGTCGAGACCTATCAAACGCTGGCGCGGAGCCAGCGAATCCAACAGGTCGGCAGGGTTGCGGATCGGCATGCGGGGGTGTAGGGTCCGGCGCGTTTTGTTGGTTTTCGAACAGAGACTTAATCCATGTCGCTCGACAAAGCCACCGTCGCACGGATTGCGACGCTCGCCCGCATCAAGGTGGCGGATCGCGACCTCGACAAGATGGTGGGCGATCTGCAGCACATCCTTTCCTGGGTCGAGCAGCTCAACACCATCGACACGACCGGGATCGAGCCGATGACGTCGGCGGTCGAGGTGACCCTGCCGATGCGTGACGACGTCGTCACCGACGGCGGCTACGCCGACAAGATCCTCGCCAACGCGCCGGAGCCGGTGATCGTGGGCGAGGGCGGCTTCTTCACCGTGCCCAAAGTGGTGGAGTAAGTGGCCTCGCCGACCGACCTCACCATTGCCGAAGCGCGCGAGCAGCTCAGGGCGCGCAAGCTCTCGTCGCGCGAGCTGACCCAGGCGCATCTGGAGGCCATGGCGAAGGCGAAATCGCTGAACGCCTACATCACCGAGACGCCGGATCGGGCGCTCAAGATGGCGGCGGAGGCGGACGGCCGGCTGAAATCGGGCGGCACCGGGCCCCTCGACGGTATTCCGCTCGCGATCAAGGACCTGTTCTGCACCGAGGGCGTGCTGACCACCGCCGCGAGCCACATCCTCGACGGCTACAAGCCGCACTATGAATCCACCGTCACCGCCAATCTTTGGAAGGCGGGGGCGGTGATGCTGGGCAAGACGAATCTCGACGAGTTCGCCATGGGCTCGTCCAACACCACCTCGTATTACAAACCGGTGAACAATCCGTGGCGGCGCCACGGCGACAACCGGCCGCTCGTCCCCGGTGGCTCATCGGGCGGTTCGGCCGCGGCGGTTGCGGCGCGGATCGCCATGGGCGCCACCGGCACCGACACCGGCGGTTCGATCCGTCAGCCGGCGTCCTTCTGCGGCCTGGTCGGCCTCAAACCGACCTACGGCCGCTGCTCGCGTTGGGGCATCGTCGCGTTCGCCTCGTCGCTCGATCAGGCCGGGCCGATGACCCGGACCGTGCGCGACGCGGCCATCCTGATGGGCGCCATGGCCGGGCACGATCCCCGGGATTCCACCTCGGTGCCGCGCCCGGTGCCCGATTACGAGACGTCGCTCACCGGCAACATCAAGGGGCTCCGGTTCGGCATCCCGAAGGAATATCGCGTCGACGGCATGCCGGCCGAGATCGAGAAGCTGTGGCAGCAGGGCGTGGCCTGGCTGAAGGCGGCCGGCGCCGAGCCGGTCGATATCAGCCTGCCGCACACGAAATACGCGCTGCCCTGCTACTACATCGTGGCCCCCGCCGAGGCGTCGTCCAACCTCGCGCGTTACGACGGCGTGCGCTTCGGCCTCAGGGTGAAGGGCGACAGCCTCGATGAGATGTACGAGAACACGCGCGCCCAAGGCTTTGGCGACGAGGTGCGACGCCGCGTGATGATCGGCACCTACGTGCTGTCGGCCGGCTATTACGACGCCTATTATCTGAAGGCGCAGCGGGTGCGGGCGCTGATCGCGCACGACTTCACCGAGGCGTACAAGAAATGCGACGTCATCCTGACGCCGACCACGCCGTCGGCGGCGTTCGCCATCGGCGAGAAGAGCGATGACCCGATCGCGATGTACCTGAACGACGTGTTTACGGTGCCGGTGAACCTGGCCGGCCTACCGGGCATCTCGGTGCCGGCCGGCCTGTCCAGCGACGGGCTGCCGCTCGGCCTGCACGTGATCGGCCGCGCCTTCGACGAAGAGACCCTGTTCCGCGTCGCCGGCGTGATCGAGACGGCCGCCAAATTCACCGCCCGGCCGCCGGCGGTGGGAGGCTGAGGCGATGCTGATCGAAGGCAAGACCGGCACGTGGGAAATGGTGATCGGGCTCGAGGTCCACGCCCAGATCATCTCGAAGGCCAAGCTGTTCTCCGGGGCCGCGACGGCCTTCGGCGCCGAGCCGAACACCCAGGTGAGCTTCGTCGACGCGGCCTTTCCCGGCATGCTGCCGGTGATCAACCGGTTCTGCGTCGAGCAGGCGGTGAAGACCGGGCTCGCGCTGGGGGCGCAGATCAACCTCATGTCGGTGTTCGACCGCAAGAATTACTTCTATGCCGATCTGCCGGCCGGCTATCAGATCTCGCAGTACACGCGGCCGATTGTCGGCAAGGGTCACCTCACCATCGACCTGCCGGACAGCGAGACGCGGCAGATCGGCATCACGCGCCTGCACATGGAACAGGACGCCGGCAAGTCGCTGCACGACCAGCACCCGACCAAGACCTATGTCGATCTCAACCGCTCCGGTGTCGCGCTGATGGAGATCGTCTCCGAGCCCGATCTGCGCTCGCCGGAAGAGGCGGGAGCGTACCTGAGGAAGCTGCGCGCGATCTTGCGCTATCTCGGCACCTGCGACGGCAATATGGAAGAAGGCTCGATGCGCTGCGACGCCAACGTGTCGGTGCGCAAGCCCGGCGGGCCGCTGGGTACCCGCTGCGAGATCAAGAACGTGAACTCCGTGCGCTTCGTCATGCAGGCGATCGAGTACGAGGCCCGTCGCCAGGTCGAGGTGATCGAGGACGGCAGCACCATCGCCCAGGAGACGCGGCTGTTCGACAACCAGAAAGGCGTCACGCGCGCCATGCGCTCCAAGGAGCACGCGCACGACTACCGCTATTTCCCCGATCCCGACCTCCTGCCGCTGGTGCTCGATGGCAAATGGGTCGACGAGCTGAAATCCCGTCTGCCAGAGTTGCCGGATACGAAGAAGGACCGCTTCATCAAGGAGTTCAAGCTGAGCCCCTATGATGCCGGCGTGCTGGTGGCGGAACAGGAAGCGGCTGAGTATTTCGAGCAGGTGGCGAAGAACCGCAAGGATCCGAAGCTCGCCGCCAACTGGGTGATCTCGGAGCTGTTCGCGGTCCTGAACCGCCAGAATGTCGATATCACCAAGTCGCCGGTCTCCGCCAAATCGCTGGCCGGCCTGCTCGACCTCCTGGAGGACAACACGATCTCCGGCCGCATCGCCAAGGACGTGTTCCAGCAGATGGTCGACACCGGCAAGGAAGCCGCCGCGATCGTCGAGGAGAAAGGCCTGAAGCAGGTGACCGATACGGGCGCCATCGAGCAGGCGATCGACGCGGTGCTGGCGGCCAACGCCGACAAGGTGGCGCAGGTCAAAGGCGGCAACACGAAGCTCGTGGGGTGGTTCGTCGGTCAGGTGATGAAGGGGACCGGCGGCAAGGCCAATCCCGGCATGGTGAACGAGATTCTGAAGAGGAAGCTGGAAATCTGATCGGTGTCAGCGCGTAGAACGCGTTTTTCTTGATCGTCATGCCCGCGCCGGTGTCGTGTTTCGCGAGCACCTGAGCGGGAATCCACATGGTTCCGCGGCGCGATGGATGCCCGCTTTCGCGGGCATGACGATACAGAGAGTGGTTCGACCTGATCCAAAGTCAGCTCCAGTTATGCAAGGAGGGGAGAGCATGGCCAAGGCGAAGAAGGCGGCGAGGAAAGCGAAGAAGGTGGCAAAGCGACCGCGGAAGACACTGGCGGCGACCGCCCGCATCAAAGCCGCCGCCAAGAAATCCGCGGCGCGCGCTGCGAAGGGCGCCCCGATCCGAAAGTCCGCTGCGGCGAAGAGCGCGGCGAAGAAGAAGGGCGCCGACAAATACGTCCTGCATGGATTTTTCGGCTCTTTGCCGTCGTGCAAGATCGGGCTGATGCTGTCGATGTGCGGGGTGAGGTGGGACTACAGGCACACCGACCTACCGAGTGGCCAGCAGCGCTCGCCGGAGTTCCAGGGCATGAACCGCTTCGGCCAGGTGCCGGTCCTGAAGCACGGCGATCGCACCCTCTGCCAGTCGAACACCATCCTCTGGTATCTCGCGCAGCAGACCGGGCGCTTCGGCGGCCGCAGCGACGATGAGAAGCTCCGGATCCTGGAATGGCTGAACTGGGACCTGGCGGACATGGCGGTGGGCGTCGGCATCTCGCGGTTCATCGCGCGGATGGCGCCCAATACAGGACAGGAGATGCGCGACTTCATCCGTCAGCGCGGCGAGCGCGCGCTGACGACGCTCGACCGCCACCTGGGTACGAGCAAGTTCCTGGTCGGCTCCCAGCCGACCATCGCCGATGTCGCGATCTTCCCGTGGGTGGCGACGGCGGAGGAGGGCGGCTACAACGTCGCCAATTACCCGAACGTGCAGGCCTGGGCGGAGCGGATGCTCACGTTCCCCGGCGTGCGCCACCCGTATTCCCTCATGCCCAAGGAGGACCGCGTCGCGGCGTAACCGACATGGCCATCGACCTCTATACCTGGACGACACCCAACGGCCGCAAGGTCTCGATCATGCTCGAGGAGCTCGGGCTGCCCTACAAGGTGCATGCCGTCAATATCGGCAAGAACGACCAGTTCAAGCCCGAGTTCGTGGCGATCAACCCGAACAGCAAGATCCCGGCGATCGTCGATGCTGACGGGCCGGGCGGCAAGCCGCTGGCGCTCTTCGAGAGCGGCGCGATCCTGATCTACCTCGCCGACAAGGCCGGCAAGTTCCTGCCCAAGGATCCGCGCCAGCATTACGTGACCTTGCAGTGGCTGATGTTCCAGATGGGCGGCGTCGGGCCGATGTTCGGGCAGGCGCATCATTTCCTGCGCGCCGCCAAGGAGGATGTGCCCTACGGCAAGAAGCGCTACACCGACGAGGCGCGGCGGCTCTACGGGGTGATGAACGGCCGGCTCGGCGAAGCCAAATATCTCGCCGGCGACGATTACACCATTGCCGACATGGCCACGTATCCGTGGGCGGCGCGCCACGAGTGGCACCAAGTCAATCTCGCCGACTTCCCGAACGTGAAGTGCTGGTACGACGCGATCGGCGCGCGGCCCGCCGTCGTCAAGGGCATGGCCGTTCCGGCGGTGTAGGCGCGGTCAGCCGGCGGCGCGCAGGGCCGCCGTGTAGCCGCGGATCCGCGCCGCATTCACGCCGAAGTCGCTGCGGCCTTGGCGCGACACCGATCGCACGTCGATGCGGCTGGCGCTGCCGGTGGCGGTGACGCGGACCGATATGTCGTCGGTGAAACGGAACCAGAAGCTGGTGTCGCTGGCCTCGATCCGGCCGCTGGCCGGGTCGGTGGCGACGATGGCCCAGCCCTTGGCGTTTGCCGCGTCCAGCGCCCTCTTGAAGGCCTCAGGGGGCGGCAGCGCCAGCGTGACCGGCGCGATGTCGCCATAAGCCTGCTTCTGCTGCTCGCCGACCTTGGAATCGTAGGTGACCGGATTGCCCTCTTCGGCGATGCGGGCGGGGAGGACGGCGCTGAATTCGGGAGGGTTCGTGAAGTCGGTCGTGATGTCGTGGATCGGCGGCACGGTGGTGCGCAGCTGGTTCCAGTGCCAAGGGACGTAGGCAAAGCCGGCGCCGACGACCAGACCGATCAGCGCCATCACCAGGCCGCGCCGGCCGATCGAGCGGATGCCGAGCAGGCCGAGTGCTGAAATGATCAGCGCGGCAAGGCCGGCATATCCGGCATAGGTCATCAAATAGAAGAACGAGGTCCGGTAATGCCACCAGCCGGCTCGCCAGCCGATCGGCGCCAACGCCAGCAGCACGACGGCAATGACGGCAAGGCCAAAGCCGACGATCGGCGCGCTGGCGAAGATCCGGGATCGGACGTCGGAGGATAAGGTCGCGGTCGTCATAGAAGCCTCCCGCAAAACCGAGAACAGCCCGACAACTGTACCGGGCGCCGGGCCGCAGCCTGCTCACATTCTCTTGAGGTCTTCGCTGTCCGGCCCCGGCGCCCCCACCGGATTGAAATCATAGGTGCCGATGCCCTGCAGGATGCCGAACTTGCATGGGCCGTCGTTCTTGCCGGTGACGCGGTGGGCGCGCTTGGCCGGCACGAGGCAGGTCTCGCCGGATTTCAGCTCGAATACCTCGCGCGGGGCGCGGGTTTCGATGGTCATCGGCCCCTGCATGCAGAAGAACCGGTCGCTGACATTGGTATGCCAATGCCACGGCACCTCCTGGCCCGGCCCGAGCGTGATCGCGACCATGCGCAGATCCGGCGTCTCGGCGAAGATTTCATAATCGACGACGGGATAAGAGCTCACTCTCGGCATGGGCGCTCCTCGTGCTTTTCCAAAGCTTAGGCGGAGTGCCCGGCGCCGCGCAACGCACGCGGCTCAGATGATCCCGGCCGGCTCGCGAATGACCCGCCCCGGCGGCAGGCGGACGGTAACGGTAGTGCCGCGGCCGGGCGTGCTCTCGATCAGAAGTTGCCCGCCATGCAGCTCGACCAGCGACCGGCTCAAGGTGAGGCCGAGGCCGGTGCCCGGATAGCGCCGCGTGAACACGTTGTCGATCTGCTGGAACGGAAGAAGGGCCTTCTCGATTTCGGCCGGCGTCATGCCGATGCCGGTATCGGCGGTCTGCACGCACAAGGCACCGTCCGTGTCGTGGTACGCGCTCACGGCGATGTCTTGGCCGCTCGGCGTGAACTTCAGCGCGTTGGACAGGAGGTTGAGCACGACCTGCTTCAGCCGCCGGGCATCGACGCGCACCCACACCGGCTCGGCCGGTATGGCGATGCGCAAGCCGATGCGGCGCCGACGGGCGGTGCCCGCGACCAGGCGCTCGCAGCCGGCCAGCACGTCGCGCAGGTCGGTGTCCTGTTCGTTGATCGTGAGGTGACCGGCCTCGATCTTGGTGAGGTCGAGGATGTCGTTGATCAGGTCGAGCAGGTGCTTGCCGCTGGTGTGGATGTCGCCCGCGTACTCGCCGTAGCGGGCGTCGCTGTGCGCGCCGTAGAGCGCCTTGTTGATGATCTCGGCGAACCCGAGAATGGCGTTGAGCGGCGTGCGCAGCTCGTGGCTCATATGGGCGAGGAATTCGGTCTTCGCCTGGCTCGCCGCTTCAGCTTCCTCCTTGGCGGCGCGCAGTTCGAGCTCGGCCTGCTTGCGGGCGGTGATGTCCTCGACCGTGCCCTCGTAATAGAGCAGCTCGCCGGTGCGGCTGCGCACTTCGCGGCAACTCTCCGAGATCCAGATGATCTGCTGGTCGCGCCGGTAGACCTGCGACTCGAAGCCGGCGACGGCGCCGTGCTCCTTCATCAGCCGCGTGAACTCGTCGCGCCGGTTGCGGTCGACATAGAGCTGCCGCCCGATATCAGTGAGGGAGGCCAGCATCTCGGCCGGCGAACGATAGCCGTAGATGCGCGCCAGCGCCGCGTTGGCGCGGAGATACTTGCCGGCGGGCGAGGTCTGGAACAGACCCCAGATCGCATTCTCGAAAATGCCGCGATAGAGATGCGCCTCCTCACTGGCGGCGCGGTCGCTCTGGACCTCGGCCGGAGGCTTGGACCGGTTTGAATGGCGCTGGTCGCGTTTGGACAGGGGCGCGGCAGACATGTGGCAAGGGGTCACAAATGTGTCGCATTGATAGCCGCTAAATCTCAACCGCCAATTAACGCCAAGCCGCTCTTTTGATTGCTTATTTTTCGGGCGCGGCGCTCAAACTTCGGGCACGCTCAGCGCAGCAGCCCGAACACGCCGACGGCCAGGAGCAAGGCCAGGGCGACCCGCCGGTAGAAGCGCTCATCGGCGCCGCGGAACAGCCGCACCCCCAACCACGATCCCGCCAGCATGAACGGGAACAGCACCGCCGCGCGCAGCAGGGCGGCCGTGCCGACGATCCCGACGCCGAACATCAGGGCCAGCAACAGGATCTGGGTCGCGAAATAATAGGTGATGGCGTTGGCGCGCACCGTTGCCGGGCTGTCGTCGCTGGACAGCATGTAGAGCAGGACCGGCGGTCCGCCGACGCTGGTCGTCGCCATCATGGCGCCGGAGATCGTGCCCACCACCGCACTGGGGAAGGCGCCGCGCATGCCGGTCCAGCGCCAGCCGGCGAGCATCACGGCGGCGAACAGCGCCACGAGGGCGGAGACGATCTTGCTCAGGAGCACGCGGTCGAGGCTGACCAGAAGCCACAGCCCGAGCGGCATGGCGATGCAGGCGGCGATCGTCATCGGCGCCACCACCGTCCAGTCGCAGTCGCGGCGCGCCGCCGGAAACAGGTGGAAGCTGATGGCGAGTTCCATGGCGACCACCGTCGCCACCATGTCGGCCGAGCCGAATAGGATGGCGAAGATCGGCGCCATGAGCATCGCCGAGCCGAAGCCCGAGAAGCCGCGCAGGAGGCCGGCCGCGAGGGCCGCGGCGATCGCGACGACGACGTTCGCCCCTCCGAAGAGCTGCGTTAGGACGTCCATGACGATGTGGAGGTGCTTCAGCCGCGCTTGAAGTGCTTGGAGAGGGCGAGGCCCTGGCGCTGATAATTCGAGCCGAGGCCGCTGCCGTAGAGCTTCTCGGGCGGCTCGGTCAGGCGCTCGTAGATCAGGCGGCCGACCACCTGGCCGTCTTCGACCAGGAACGGCACCTCGTGCGAGCGCACTTCGAGCACGGCGCGGGTGCCGGGAATCTCGCCGCTGACGCCGTAGCCGAAGCCGGGGTCGAAGAACCCGGCGTAGTGGATGCGGAATTCCCCGACCGAGGGGTCGTACGGCACCATCTCGGCCGCATAGCCGGGCGGCACCCGCACCTTCTCTTTCGAGACCAGGATGTAGAACTCGCCGGGATTGAGGATCAGCGAGCGCGACGCGTCGCGGCGGATCGGCTCCCAATACTCCGCCGGGTCGAAGTGACCGATCTTCGCAAGATCGATCAGCGGCGTGTGGTGCTTGGCCCGATAGCCGATGAGGGCCTGCCCCGTACTCGATACGGGGTCGTCGTCGATCCCTTCGAGATCGATCGAGACCCACAGCCCGCGGCGGATGGTCGCGGTCTCCTGCTTGTCGCCCGAATAGACCAGGCCTTCGCTCTGGTCGAGCGCCTCGAGCGCCGCATCGGACGGCGGCGGATCGCCCCGCCGCAGGCGCAGCTGATTGAGGCTGAGGCCCTTGTGCACGCGCACGCTGAAGGTGCGGGGCGAGACTTCGGCATAGAGCTGCCCCTTGTAGCCCTTCTTCACCTCCTCGAATTCCTCGGCGTAGTCGGGAATAAGGCGGGTGAAGACGTCGAGCCGGCCGGTGGTGCTCTTGGGATTGGCCGTGCCGGCGATGTCGGCCGGCAGGTTCAGCCGCTCCAGCAGCGGGACGATGTAGCAGCAGCCGCGCTCCAGCACGGCGCCCTGGGTGAGATCGAGCTCATGCATCTTGAGCGCTTCGATCTTGCGCGCGACCGGCTGCTGGCCGGGCAGGAAGCTCGCCTGCACGCGCCAGGCGACGGCGCCCAGGCGGAGATCGATGCTGGCGGGCTGGATCTGCTGGTCGGCGATCGGCTCGTCGGCCTGAATGCGGCCGGCGCGCACGAACTCGCGATAGACTTGATAGGGCAGGATGCCGGTGGTGAACCGCGGCGTGGCCGCGATGCGCGCATCCGGAAAGAGCGCGTCGCCACTCTTCTCCGATACGCTCTTCTGTGCCACCTGAGCCCCTTCGCGTGACCGCTCATCAAAGCTCGCGGCGATGCGGCGCGAGCGGCGGCACGTTACTCGAAGGCCAATGCCCCGTCGAGCAAAACGGGGGTGGCGACCAGCCGGATGAGGCTGCCGGTCCTCCTGAAACGACGAAGGCCGCCGACCCTTGGGTGCGGCGGCCTCGTAACGTCAGGCGGCGACGGCGGTCTCTTCCCGGCTGAACCGGCCTTCGACCACCGGTGCGGTCGTCGGGCGGCGGAGACCGGCCATGAGCGACAGCTCACGGCGGGCAGATTCCAAAACCGCGAGTTCGCGGGCGTCTTCACGGTCGACAACTTGCATCTGAGACAGCTTGTTTTCGACCAAATCCATCAGGGTCTGTATTGAACGTCGGCTGAGAGACATTGTTCTATCCTCCAGGGCCGCATGATTTTTCTGACCCTTCGAGGTTAATGCGCGCAAAGTTAACGGCGCGTAAAATGCCGCGCGAAATTAAGCATATCGCATCAATGACTTAAAAGTTTTCCACAGGGGGCGCGCCCGCTTTCCGCCCGTTTTTAGACACAAAAAACTCACAGCGGCCCGCGGTACGATGATCTGGTTCAGCGGATTCTGGGGCGCATCGAGCGCCCACGTGGCGCGACGCGGGCGAGTTATCGCATGGCCGCCGGAGCGGCGCATCTTCGGTGTGCGCCGCCGGCAAACCAACGCCGCAACCGTGAGGCCCAGCACCGGGCCTCGTGGTTTGACAGGGGGGAGGGCGCTCTATAGAACCGCCCCCGCATACGCCGTGATGACCCACTCCCGGCGGAGGGGTGGCCGAGTGGCTGAAGGCGGCGGTTTGCTAAACCGTTATAGGGCCCTAAAGCCCTATCGTGGGTTCGAATCCCATCCCCTCCGCCAACTCTTTCCCGGAGCGCGACCAGGTATCCTCTGCAACGCCAGAGGGGCTCGCGCTGGATGGCGGCCGACGCGGCAGGCATTGAAACAGACATCAAGTGATGATAATAATGTGCCTCCATGGGAGACACGAAAATGCGCACGACGCTTGCCCTGGATGATGAACTTGTTGCCAAGGCTCAGGCCTTCACCGGCTTGAAGGAGAAGTCCAGCCTGGTCCGCGAAGCGCTCAAGGCCCTCATCGAGCGGGAAAGCGCGCGACGATTGGCGCGTCTGGGCGGCAGCCAGCCCGGTCTGAAGGCGCCGCCGCGGCGACGGTGAAGCTCGACGTGATCCTGGTCGATACGTCCGTTTGGGTCGACCATCTGCGGGCGAGCGACAAGGCCCTCGCCGCGCTGCTCGACACCGCAGCGGTCTTGGCACATCCCTTTGTCATCGGCGAACTTGCTTTGGGCACTCTGCGTCAGCGCGAAATCGTGCTGAACGCACTGTCTGATTTACCCCACGCCAGCGCCGCCACAGACCTGGAGGTTCTCCATTTCATCGACCGCCATGCGTTGTTCGGGCGCGGGATCGGCTATGTCGACGCCCATTTGCTCGCGGCGGTGCAACTGACGGCGGGAGCGGAGCTATGGACGAAGGACAAGCGACTGCACGGCGTCGCCGTTGAACTGGGGTTGGCAATGACTGTGGCCCAGAGGCGTCCCTCATAGGGGTATGCCGCAGACATAGTGCTCATCATCGTCGGTCGTGGCCCCGCCAACGATCGCCCGACCCAAAGACAACGCGGAGCCCTACCGCTCCGGCACCGCTAGGTCTTCGCCCAGCCGGGACGTCCGGTGCCGTGCGCGGCGAAGATCACCGCTCCAGCACCGCGCGCAGGAACTGCCGTGTCCGCGGGTTGACCGGGTTCTTGAGGACCTGCGACGGCGGGCCGGCCTCGACGATCTTGCCGGCGTCGAACATGGGCTCCTCAGAGCCTGTGAATCTTTGGCTGGATTATGATTGCACAACGAGCGCGGTGGTGATTCGCTTGTTCGCATTCGTGAGACATTGCCGGCGATAGAAGCGGATGCGTTCACGCGCTCGATTGGCTCGTGGCGGTTCCGCGTCGCTATTGGGAACCGTTCAGACGTGGCGCGGTGGTGGGAGTAATATCCCCCGCCAGCCGCTATGCGTAGTATTACTCCGGCGCTCGCGCCTCCGGTAGTTCGGCTCCTTCTTCCCAACCACAGGACTGGCAGGAGCGACCGTCCGCGACATGTCTGGACTGTGCGAGCTTTGAGGAGCCACAGTTAGGACACTTCGACGTTGGCTCCGACGTTTTCATAATCACGCAGGCAAATCCGACCAGGACCTGCTCCGTTGCGTTGAGTGCCATCTCAGCGTCGCTGCGGGTCGCATTCTTTGCGTGTGTGAGCCAGTTAACGAGCCGCCATGCCGTCTTGCAGGTCCCCCGCAAATAATGGCGGACCTCTTCCGCGCTCGCCCCCAGCGCGACGCCGGCTGCGATCAATTCAGACCATGCAACAAAGTCGGCATTCTTTGGGGCCGGGTCCGGAACAGCGCTCGCTCGACCCCGGAGCGTGTCCATCGCGACAAGCAGTGTCTCGCGGCAACGCATTCCGACCGCCTGGAACTCTTCGATTTCCTCGGCCGCATCTAGGGCCTCAGCTGCCTGGACCCACCTGCGCCACGCCGACGTCACAAGCTGTTGCCTGTCAGATGATACGCGTGGCTGGCGTTGGCTCATAACGCGAGTGGTGACACCAACGTGAAACGAAATCGTATAGTCGAGGCTCGGAAATAATTTTTGCGAGTAGAGATTCGTTAGATTGGTGATCACCCACCAGCGCCCGCGTTTGTTTGTTCGGACGTCCCACGCGTCCATTCGATTGCCCATGACGGTCTCGCTGGCGACCTTCTCGAGATGAGTTACCTTTTCTCCATCTCTGCGGGACTGCATGATCTTCGGCTGCAGCGCCAGCGACCGGGCGACGTGAACCTGTACGATTGGGCTCTTGAAGCGGGGCGGCGTCTCTGCCCCGACAAGAGCAAGATCGTGCATCGCACGAAGGAAACCCGATCTGCTCGAGAAAGTGCGTGACTACGATGACAAGGCGCCTGGGTACCCCAAGGCAAAGTTAGCGTTAAAAGCACTTTTTGCCAGCGTGCGTCCGCGCTATCGCCTTGCTTTGCGCATCTTCTTGACTGCCAGGTTGCTAGGACCTTTAAAACAGTTTGGCTGATGGGTTCGAGATCGAGAGGTCAGTCATGAGGCGGCACGCACTGGTATTTGGGTTCGTCCTCATATTGAGCCATGGTTGGCTGTCGCTCGCCGCGTACGCCCAACAAGCGGACAACATGCCTCGCGTCGGCTTGCTCCAAGGTTCTCGGACCTCGCCGCTCTTCGAAGCATTCCGGCAGGGTCTCCGTGATTTGGGGTATGTCGAGGGCAAGAACATCACCATCGTAGCCAGATGGGCGGAAGGAAATCTCGATCGTTTCCCAGAACTCGCGCGCGAGCTTGCCCAACTCAATGTGAACGTGATGCTGGTCCCCGGCGATCAAGGGCTGCGGGCGGCCAAAGAAGCGACCACCACAATTCCCATCGTTGTGATAGCGTGCGACCCGCTCGACAGCCTTGTCGTAAGCATCGCGCGACCCGGCGGTAAGGCGACCGGGTTAACCTGCATTTCTTCGGACCTGGCGGGCAAACGGCTTCAGTTGCTCACGGAACTCGTGCCAGCGCTCGCCCGCGTTGCGGTTCTATACAATCCGGAGGATCGCAACAAAGAATCGGAGTACAAACAAATTCAGGAAGCGGCCCGCAGTCTGAAGGTGACGTTGCGCGCCCATGAGGCACGTTCGGCGATCGAGATCGATAAAGCTTTTGCCGGAATGGCCGGCGACGGTGCGCAGGCATTGGTTATTTTCCCCGATCCGCTCATGATCTTTCATGGAAAAAAGCTCGCGGATCTCGCATTGAAGAACGGCCTTCCCGCGATATTCGGCTTTCGAGAATTCCCCGACATGGGAGGTCTCATCTCCTACGGGGCGAGCAATCCTGAGATATTTCGGCGCGCCGCTTCGTACGTGGACAAAATTCTGAAGGGCGCCGATCCGGGCGATCTGCCAATCGAACAGCCGACGCGCTTCGAGCTCGTGATCAATCTCAAGACCGCGAAGGCCCTCGGCCTCACCGTGCCGCCCTCGCTCCTCGCCCGCGCCGACGAGGTGATCGAGTGACGGCGGATGAGCTATTCGCCGCTGTCGATCAGCATTGAATTCGCAGGAATGAGGAGAGGCGTAGCGAAGCGAGGAACGCCAGCGCGGCCAGCATTGCCTTGGCCGTCTTCTTCTTTGTTTTGCTGTCAGTCCGTAGGGTCACGTTGACGCCATCACGGCTGAATTTGATTCCCCGGTGTGCGTAGAACGTCGCCAGCGTGTCTAGGGTGGCCCTCGCGGCCTACCGCTCCAGCACCGCGCGCAGGAACTGCCGTGTCCGCGGGTTGACCGGGTTCTTGAGGACCTGCGACGGCGGGCCGGCCTCGACGATCTTGCCGGCGTTTCGGCTGCAGCGCCAGCGACCGGGCGATGGCGACGCGCTGCTGCTGGCCGCCGGAGAGCTGCGCCGGATGCTTGCCGAGATGATCCTTGAGGCCGACTTGGCCCAGCAGATCGCGGGCGCGCGCGTCGCTCTCCCGCCGGGGCAGGCCCAGCGCATGGACGAGCGGCTCGCGCACGTTCTCGAGCGCCGTCATATGCGGGAACAGGTTGAACTGCTGAAACACGATGCCGACGGCGCGCCGCACCTTGCGGGCGTGCCGCTCGCCGGCCGGCCGCAGCCCGTGCGGCGTCTGCTCGTGCCACAGATAGGCGCCGTCGATCCGGATCGTCCCTTCGTCCGGCTTCACCAGGCCAATCGCGGCGCGCAGGATCGTCGTCTTGCCCGAGCCGCTCGGCCCGATCACCGCCACCTTCTCGCGCGGCGCCACGTCGAGATCGATGCGGTCGAGGATCTTGCGCTCGCCGTAGCTCTTCGATATGCCGCGCATCGAGAGCAGGGCTTCCGACAACGGCGGCTCAGGCGCGGATTTCATCCTTGGTCTCCAACGAACGGATGGCGCGCGCCGACAGGTAGCTGACCGCGAAATAGATGGCGCCCACGAGGGTCAGCGGCTCGACGAAGCGGTACGTCATCTGGCCGATGCTCATGCCGTGGGCGAGCAGCTCCAGGACCGTGATGGTCGAGAGCAGGGCGGTCTGCTTGAACATGCTGATCACCACGTTGCCCAGCACCGGCAGCACGGCGCGGATCGCCTGCGGCAGGATGATGCCGAGCCACACGCGGTGCACCGGCAGGCCCAAGGTCAGCGCCGCCTCCCATTGCCCGGCGGGGAGGTCCTCGATGCCGGCGCGGTAGATCTCCGCCGTGTAGGCGCTGAAGAAGAGGCCGAGCGCGATGATCCCGGTCGCCAGGCCCGACACGGTGATGCCCCAGGTCGGCAGCACGTAGAACAGGAAGTAGAGCTGGATCAGGAGCGGCGTGCCGCGGATGAACTGGACCAGGAACCACACCGCCGGCGTGATGACGCGGAGCTGCGCGATGCGGACGAAGGTCCACACCAGGCCGAGCGCGAACGCCAGCAGCGAGCCCAAAACCGTCGCGATCACAGTGACGACGACGCCCTCCAGCAGCTCGGGCACGATCGACCAGGCGAAGCCCCAATCCCAATGAAAGCCGCTCATCCGCCGGCTCCCACCGCCCAGGCGGGGATCGACGACGGCGCGCGCGCCAAGGGCCCCGCGCCGGCGGCCTGGGCGAGTTGGCGGCCCGCCCGGCGCGCGACCCAGCGTTCGAGCAGGCGCATGCCGCCACCGAGGATGAGCGCCAGCACGAAATAGACGACGATGGTGAGCCCGAAAATCGGGCCGCTCTCGCCGAGCGTGCTGCCGATCAGGCTGGCGCGGAACGACAGGTCCTGGATCGTCACCAGCGACACCAGGGCGGTGAACTTCAGCATCGTGATCAGCTCGTTGCCGAACGGCGGTACCATCAGCGGCAGCGCCTGCGGCAGGATGATGCGAAACAGCCGGTAGCGGGCCGGCAGGCCCAGCGCCACGCCGGCCTCGCGCTGGCCTTTCGGCACCGCCTCGAGGCCGGCGCGGACGACCTCGGACATGTAGCTGCCCTCGTTCAGACCGAGGACCAGGACGCCGCACAGCAGCGGCGGCAGGGTGATGCCGAAGAGCGGCAGCACGTAGAACGCCCAGAAGAGCTGGACCAGGGCCGAGCTGCCGCGAAAGAACTCGATGACGAAGCCGGCCGGCCAGCGCAGGACCGCGTGCCGCGACATGCGCCCCAGCGCCAGGACGACCGCGACCGGAATCGCCACCGCCATGGCGACGAACGTGATCTCGAGCGTGACCGGAATGCCGCCGAGAAAAAACGGGATGAAGTCGAGAAGCGTTTTAGGAGGCTGCACGCGTCAACCGGAAGAACAACGTCGCGCGTGCATCCGCACGCGCGCCAAGAAGTGGTTCAGCATACAGGCCCTGGGGGTGAGTCACCCGAACGCGCGGATGCGCGTTCGGCGCGCGAGCATGTGGGCCGGGTTCTGCAAGGGGCTTCGCCCCTTGCTCCTGCGGACCGAACGCCGGCGGTGGGGCGGCCACATGCGAGCGCGCTCGAATTAAAAAGTGCACGCCTGCTCGGGCGTCGCGTTCAAGAGCTTGTCGTTCACGTCGAAGCCGTGCGCCGCGACCACGGTCCCGAATTCGCCCGACGCCTTCAGGGCGCGCAGCTCGCGCTGGAAGGCGGCATGCAGGTCGGTGTCGTCCTTGCGGAAGGCGCAGGCCGCAAAGGAGATGGCGTCGTCCTCGACCGGGTAGATCACGTCGAGCTCGTTCTCGAGGCCGCGCTTCTTGATCATGTCGGCGATGCCCGGATGCGAGCCGAACTGGGCCTGGAAGCGCTTGGCGAGCAGGCCGTCCATCAGCGCCGAATCGTTGGGGAACTGACGCAGATTCGCCAGCGGCACGCCACGGACCTGGACCAGGCGGAAGTCGGCGCCGCCGGCGAGCAGGCCGACGACGTAGTCCTTGAGCTCGGCAATTCTCTTCGGGCCCTTTTCACCCTTGAGCGTCACGATGGCGCGGCCATCCGACGTGATGGGATCGGAGTACTGCACCTGCTCGCAGCGCGGCTGGGTGACCGTGAGGCACGCCGAGATGAAGTCCCAGCGGCCGGCCAGCATGCCGGGCACCAGCTCGCCATAGGTGCCGATATAGCCCTCGATCTCGGTGATGCCGAGCCGCTTCAAGACCATCTGCGAGACCGTCGGGGCCACGCCGCTCAGCGTGCCGTCGGGGTTGAGGGCGCTGAACGGCGGCTGATTGGCGACGCCGACCCGCACCTTCTTGGCCGCCTGCAGCCGGGCGAGCAGGCCTTGGCCGCCCGGCGCCTGCGCAAGCGCCAGCCGCGGAAGAACGAGGCCGCCGGCGAGTCCGGCGATGACGCGCCGCCGCGTGGTGCCGAGCCTGGTCATGTCTCCCCCGCGAAGATCACTTGGGCGGCGCGTAATACCAGTCGCGCGACGCGCGATAGGTCATCGGCTCGTAGCGGGGCGGCCGATCGGGGCCCTGGCAGGTCGGCAGTACCTCGATCACGGCGTCACCGCTCGGCCCGAAGAACACCGGGAGCGAGTAGCGGTCGACGTCGTGGGTGTTGATCACCCGGTGCTTGGTCGACAGATATTCGTCGTTGGTCCAGCGCACGATGACGTTGCCGGTGTTCACCAGCAGCGTACCGGGGATCACGTCGACGGCGCGCCAGTGGCCGGACGGCATGCGGACGGCGAGGCCCGGGACGTCGGCCTGGGCGAGAAACGTCATCATGGCGTTGTCGGTGTGCGGGGCGATCCCGTACTGCCGGTTGCCGACCTCTTTCTGCGGCGGATAGTGGAGGAGCTGCATCGTGAGGTGCGGCGTGGCGAAGAACTTGTCGAAATAATCCGGCGCCAGGTTGAGCGAGACGGACCACAGCGGCAGGAACTGACGTCCCAGCCGTTCGATCGCGGCGTGATACTCGGTCACGGTCTCCTTGAAGCCGGGCAGAGCCTCCGGCCAGGCGTTGACGACGGCCCGCCGCTCTTCGTCCGACATGCTGGGCCCGCCGGAGCCGCCCTCGCGATTGACCGAGAACTTCGCCATCAGGTTCGGCTTGGCCCCCCGGATGATGTTGACGTTCGAGCGCCGATAATCGTCCTCGAAGGTCCCGTGATAGCCGGATTTGAAGCTGCCGACGGAGAAGTACGGAATCTTGCGCTTCTCCGCCTCGGGCAAGGCATGGAAGCGCCGCGATTGCGCGAAGATCCGGTCGATGAGGTCCGGCGGCAGGCCGTGGCCCTTGAGGTAGAAGAAGCCGACTGTCCTGCTGATCTCGCGCAAGTGCGCCGCCACCGCCTCGCGGCCGCCGGGATGGCCCTGCAGGTAGGGTGCGAGGTCGAGCGTCGGGATTTCCTCGGCCGAGTCCGGATGATCCATCAGGTAGACGGCCTCGGCGTCGTCCCGGAGTTCGCCCCTGACGTCGTGCACCTTTACATCGTCCATGATCGGCTCCCTCAACCCAATCCGGCCCGGATTCCAGCGTCTGCGGCGCCGCGGCCGGCACTCGATGCTCCAACTGTGCCACGGATTAGACGAACGGTAAATTGCGCTGCGGGAGGGGCGGGCTCCTGGTCTAACCCGCTCAATTCCTGGCGCTCCGGCCCCGCTGCCTAGAACTTTGGCACAGATATGGCATGCGTCCGTCCCCCGACGGTAAGCGTGGGGAGATCATCATGCGTTTTGGGGTTCGATGGGCCGTGGGTGTGCTGGCGGCGGTGGCGGCGGCGGTCGGGGCAGCGCCGGCGGGGCGGGCCGACATGCCGGTCAAGCTGGTCATGGACTGGGCGTTCGAAGGCGCGCAGTCGATCTGGACTTTGAGCCAGGAGCGGGGGTGCTTTGCCAAGGCCGGCCTCGATGTCACCATCGACCGCGGCTTCGGCTCGGGCGATTCCGCGTCCAAGGTCGCGGCGGGCGCCTATGACGTCGGGGTCTCGGATCTCAACACGGTCATCCAGTTCTCGGGGAAGAACCCGAAAAAGATCATCGCCTTTTTCGTCATCAGCGACGCCCAGCCGTCGGCGATCATCTCGTACAAGACCGCCGGCATCACCAAGCCCGGAGACCTCGTCGGCAAGCAGATCGGCGACGCGCCCGGCGAAGCCGCGCGGGTTCTCTTTCCCGCCTTCGCCAAGGCCAACGGTCTCGACGCGGCGAGCATCAGCTGGGTGAACGTAACGCCCGACCTGCGCCAGCAGATCCTGTTCCAGAAACGCGCCGATGCGATCGCGGGCCACATGTTCACCATGCTGACCGGCTTGCGGGCGCTCGGCATCAAGGACGACGAGCTGTCGGTCATGCGCTACGCCGAATGGAACCTGAGCCTCTTCGGCAACTCGGTCATCACCACGCCGGCGTGGCTGGAGGCGCATCCCGACGCGGCCAAGACGTTCGCTCGTTGCGCGGCGGAGGGAATCAAAGCCTCCATCGCCGACCCCGCGGCCGCGATCGCGTCGCTGAAGAAACGCAACGCCCTGCTGCAGGATCAGGTCGAGCTGGACTCGCTCGCGTTTTCGAACAATCTCGCGATCGTGACGCCGCACACCAAGGCCGACGGCCTGAGCGACGTGTCGCGCGAGCGGCTGGAAAAGATCATCGCGCAGGACGCGGCGGCGTTCGAGATCGCGCCGCCGAGTGTCGACGACATCTACACCGACAAATACCTGCCGCCGCGCGCCGAGCTCATGCTGAAATGAGCGGTCCCGGTTTGCAATCGATGGAGGCCACATGCTGACTGCCCGGCAAAAGGTGTTGCGCCGCTTCTGGCACGCCGTCATTCCGCTCGATCACCTGAAGTCCGGCCCGAAGCCGTTTCGCCTGCTGGGCGAGAACATCGTGCTCTTTCTCGACGAGCGGGGCGCGCCCGCGGCCCTGCAGAACCGCTGCTGCCATCGGACCGCGCAGCTGTCCAAGGGCTGGTGCGAGAACGGCCAGATCGTCTGCGGCTATCACGGCTGGACTTATAACCGCGAGGGCGAGCTGACGCGCATCCCGCAATTCGACCCCGAGACCAAGCTGCCCAAGCACCGCGTGAAACCCTACCGCTGCCAGGCGCGCTACGGCTATGCCTGGGTGGCGCTCGACGATCCCATCCGGCCGCTCTTCGAGATTCCGGAGGAGAACGACCCCAAGTACCGGCGCATCCCGCAGTTCTATGCCGAATGGCAGACCGCGGCCTTGCGCCTGATGGAGAACTCGTTCGACAACGCGCATTTCTCCTTCGTCCACAAGGGGACGTTCGGCAACATGCACAAGCCGAAGCCCGGGCGGTACAAGATCGAGGAAACCGAGCCCGGCTTCTACGCCGAGGCGGTGACCAATGCGCTGAACCCGCCGAAGGCGTTTCCGATCACCGGCTGCACCGAGCCGCAGATCGACCGGCTGCTGCGCAGCAACTGGTATTTGCCGTTCGGGCGCCGCTTCGACATGGAGTTCCCGAGCGGTATCCGCCACATCATCATCAGCTACGCGACGCCGGTCGATGACGACCGCATGCAGATGGTGCAGTTCATCTATCGCAACGACACCGAGGCGGACTGCCCGGCCCAGACCCTGGTCGACTGGGACGCGGCGATCATCGCCGAGGACAAGGAGATCCTCGAATCCACCGATCCGGACGTGATGCTCGACGTGAGCGCCAAGATGGAAGCGCATATGCCGTCGGACCAGCCGAGCCTGATCATCCGGCGGCGCCTGCTCGAGTTGCTCCGCAGCTACGGCGAGCCGGAAGTCACCCGCGAATACTCTTGAAACCACACGCCATGGCCATGACGGACCTTGCGATGCGCGTGGCGTGGCCGGCCGAGGGCGTCGCCCGGGTTCCGTTCGTGGTCTATTCGGACCCCGAGATCTTTGAGCGGGAACAAAGCCACATCTTCCGCGGCCCGACCTGGCACTTCCTCGGCCTCGAGGCGCAGCTGCCGGAGGCGGGCAGCTACGTCCTCGCCGATGTCGGCGACACACCGGTCATCGTGCTGCGCGACGCGGCCGGGGATATCGGCGCGCTCGTCAACCGCTGCGCCCACAAGGGCACCCAGCTGCTGTTCGTGCCTGAAGGCAAGGTGAAGCAGCTGATGTGCGTGTACCACAACTGGTGCTACGACCTCGGCGGCCGTCTGACCTCCGTCGCTTTCGAAAAAGGGGTGCAGGGCAGGGGCGGCATGTCGCCCGGCTTTAGCAAGGAGAGCCACAGCCTGGCGCGGTTGCGCGTGCACCGCATCTGCGGGCTGATCTTCGGCACCTTCAGCGACGCGACACCCGATTTCGAGACCTATGTCGGGCCGGAGCTCGTGGCGAATATCCGCCGCGTCTGCGGGCGTCCGCTCCGCATCCTCGGCCAGTACAGCCAGCTGCTGCACTCGAACTGGAAGCTCTATATCGAGAACGTGCAGGATCCCTATCACGCCTCGATCCTGCATGCCTTCAACAGCGTGATGAAGCTGGACCGGCTGACCATGGAGGGCGGGGTGGTCAAGGGCGCCAAGGGCTGGCATCACATCGCGTTCTCGAAGATGACTACCGACCGCGGCGACGAGATCTACGGCAAGGGCCCGATGCGGTCGGCCGAGATCACCGCCTACGGCCACGGGCTGCGCGATCCCTCGCTGGCCGAGTTCTGGGACGATTTCGGCGACGGCGTGTCGCTGACCGTGCAGACGATCTTTCCCACCTTCGTGCTGCAGCAGCTGCGCAACAGCCTGGCGTTCCGCATCGTCGTTCCCAAGACGCCGACATCGAGCCAGCTGTACTGGATTGCGTTCGGCTATGCCGACGACGACGAGCGGAAATCGGCGCTCCGGCTGAAGCAGGCCAACTACATGGGGCCGGCGGGCCTGATCTCGATGGAAGACGGCATGGTCGGCGGCCTGGTGCAGCGTGGCATCGGCGGCGATAGGGACAAATGCTCGGTGCTGGAGCTCGGCGGCAATGATATCGAGCCGATCGAGGGCTCGCGCGCCTCCGAAAGCAGCGTGCGCGGCTTCTGGGCCGGCTACCGAGAGCTCATGGGGCTCTGAGCGACATGGCGGCCGCTTCTGACACGATCGAGGCCCAACACGCGGCGGCGCGGGCCCTCTTGTGCGACTATGCGGGCGTGCTCGACGACGGGCCACTGGAGCAGTGGCCGACCTTCTTCACCGATCCCTGTCTCTACCGCATCACCACCCGCGACAATGAGCGGCGCGGCTTCCCGCTGTCGATCATGCTCTGCGACAGCCGCGCCATGCTGTACGACCGGGTCGAGGCGACCGAAAAGGCGAATATCTTCGAGCCGCATACGTATCGGCATGTGCTGTCCGAGAGCCGCGTGACGAGTGCGGCGGACGGCCTCCTTCGGATGCGGACGAGCTTCATGTGTGCCCGCACCATGCGGGACGGCGATCTCATCCTCTTCGCCACCGGGGTCTATGTGGACGAGATCGTCAGCGTCTCCGGACAGTACCGGTTCCGCTCGAAGACCGTCATCCTCGATCAGTCGCGGATCGACACGCTGATTGCGATTCCCCTCTAAGCATCCGAACAGGACGACGCATGGCAGCCGCCCAGAGCACGACACTTTCCAACACTCCGACCAGCGACCGGCCGGTCCCATCGACCCTCGTCGACATCAGCGGCGTGCAGTTGCGCTACGGCGGCGACGGCGGCACTCTCGCCGTCGACGGCCTCGACATGAAGATCCGCGAGGGCGAGTTCGTCGCCGTCGTCGGGCCCTCGGGCTGCGGCAAGTCGTCGCTGATGAAGCTGGTGACCGGCCTGGTTCCGCCGACCGCGGGCGGGATCATCGTCGCCGGCCGCGAAGTCTCGGGCCCGCTCAAGATCGTCGGCATGGCGTTCCAGAATCCCACGCTCCTGCCGTGGCGGACGACGTTTCAGAACGTGATGCTGCCGTTCGAGATCGTCGAAGCCCACCGGCACAATCTCAGGCGCGATCGCAAGACATACGAAGCCGAGGTGCGCACGCTGCTGGACACGGTCGGGCTCGGCGATTTCGGCGACCGCTTTCCGTGGGAGCTCTCCGGCGGCATGCAGCAGCGCGCCTCGCTGTGCCGCGCACTCATTCATCGGCCGCTCCTGCTGATGCTGGACGAGCCGTTCGGCGCGCTCGACGCCTTCACCCGCGAGGAGCTGTGGGACGTCCTGCAGCAGATCTGGCTGCAGCGCAGCTTTACCACCATCCTGGTGACGCACGATCTGCGCGAGGCGGTCTATCTCGCGGACACGGTGTATGTGATGTCGGCACGCCCGGGCCGGATCATCGCCAAACACAGCAATTCGCTGCCGCGGCCCCGGACGCTCGAGACGACTTACCTGCCGGAGTTCACGGAGATCGTCCATTCCCTGCGGGAGAAGATCAGGGGCGAGTCCGTCCAGATCAAGCGCGCGCCGGCCCAAGCACCGACGCGATGACGACGAGCCGGCTCGAACAGGCGATGCCATGGCTGATCGTCGCGGGATTGTTCGGCGCCTGGCAGCTGGGGTGCGCCGCCTTCGCCGTCCCCGAGTTCATCCTGCCGCAGCCGAGCCGCATCCTCGCGGAACTCATCGCCATGCGCGAGCCGGTGTGGCATCACGCGCAGTACACGCTGGCGGCGACAGTCATCGGCTTTGCGCTGTCGGTCGCCTTCGGCGTGCTGCTCGGGATCGTGGTCGGCTATTCGCGATTGATGTACCGGGGCTTATATCCGGTGTTGATCGGCTTCAATTCCATTCCCAAGGTGGCGATCATTCCGGTGCTGGTGATCTGGTTCGGCATCGGCACCGTGCCGGCCACGCTGACCGCGTTCCTGATGAGTTTCTTTCCGATCGCCGTCAACGTCGCGACCGGGCTGGCGACGGTCGAGCCGGAGCTCGAGGACGTGCTGCGCTCCCTGGGGGCCAAGCATCGCGACCTCATCTTTAAGGTCGGGCTGCCGCGGGCCCAGCCGTATTTCTTCGCCTCGCTGAAGATCGCGATCACGCTGGCATTCGTCGGGTCGATCATCTCGGAATCGATCGCGTCGAACGAAGGGATCGGCACGCTCATGGTGCAGGCGTCCGGCAGCTTTCGCATTCCGCTGGTGTTTGCCGGACTCCTGGTCACCGCGGTGATGGGGGTCGGGATGTACGCGGCGTTCGCGCTAGTCGAGCACCGGATGACCGGGTGGGCGACGCGCCGGACCAATGCGACGAACGGGCATTGAGGGCGCCTGAAGGCGCGGACGCTGGGGGGAGGGGACCGTGCCGGCATCGCTGAGTTCCAAAAGCCGCGCGCAGCTGGCGGCGGTCAGCATTTCGACGCTGACGACCTGCCTGTTCAAGCGCGGCCTGCGCAACGCCTATATGCACGGGATCGTCCCGGCCGGTCCGGGGCTGCCGCGCATGGTGGGCGAGGCGTTCACCTTGCGCTTCATTCCGGCGCGCGAGGACCTCGACGGCGTGGCCAGCTACACCGGCGGCCCGAACCTCCACCAGCGCGCGTTCGAGGAGTGCCCGGCCGGCCACGTCCTCGTCATCGACACGCATCACGAGACCCGGGCCTGCAGCTGCGGCGATCTCCTGGTGGCGCGGCTGAAGGCGCGGAAGGTCGCCGGCATCGTCACCGACGGCGGCTTTCGCGACAGCACCGACGTCGCGGCCCTCGGCTTTCCCGCCTACCACAGCCAGCCGGCGCCGCCGCCGAGCTTCATCGGGCTCCACGCGGTCGACCTCAACCAGCCGATCGGCTGCGCGTGGGTCGCCGTCTATCCCGGGGACGTCGTCGTCGGCGATAGCGAGGGCGTGGTGGTCGTCCCGCGCCATCTCGCACCGGAGATTGCCGCGGAGGCGTTCGAGATGACGCGCTACGACGAGTTCGCGGCGCAGAAGATCAAGCGCGGCCGCAGCGTCTTGGGCCTGTACCCGGCCACCGACGCATCGCGGACGGAATTCGCCCGCTGGAACGGCAAGCGCCGGCGTTAGTCGGCCTTCAGGCCCGGCCGGCGAGCCTCAGTTCTGCTCCGGGCAGCGCGCCGACTGTGACTCGGTGCAGGTCAGCGCGCCGTTGCAGTTCTTGATGTCCTTGGGGAGCGGGCACTTCCTGATGTCCAGGCTCGTGCGGAACATCTTGGCCTGCAGGTTGTTGCAATAGCACATCAGGTCGATGCCGGCCGACATGGCGCAGGTGCAGCTGACCGAGTACGAGCCTTTCGGCTGGCCGCCGAACTCCGGCTTCTTGTTCGGCATCTCGGCCGCGAACGCCGACGTTGCGAGCGCCACGGCGATGCCGAGCGTCAGCACGACTCTCTTGATCATGATGGGCGCCTTCCTGTCGTCTGAACGTTGGGCGGGCACTCTAGAGGCCCAGGGTAAATTTTCGGTTGCCGGGGCGATGCCTGGCCCGCGATCGTGGTTAATCTCGATTTACCCTTTTACGGCGTGCTAGCGTTCAGCGAACGCACGACAAGCACCGGAGGATCTGTGAGACGGACGACACAAGCCATTGCGGCGCTGGCGATCGGCTTGGCCGCACTGGTTGCGGGACTGACACCCGCGGCGGCCGCCGATCTGAAACCCTGGCGCTATGGCGTGCTCGACGCCAAGAGCGATGCCGGCTTCTCGTTCATGATCACGCGCGGGTTTGCCGAGCGGCAGGGGCTGAAGCTCGAGGTCGTGCAGCTCCCCGCCGACACCCAGCTGCTCCAGGCGCTGGTGTCGGGCGAGGTGGACGCTTTCGAAGGCAGCCCGGGCAACGACATCGTCGCCGCCGCGCGCGGCGCCGACGTCAAGATCATCGGCTGCACATGGCCGGGCCTGCCGCACGCGGTGTTCACGCGCAAACTCGCCGCGGTCGGCGACCTCAAGGGCAAAAACGTCGCCGCTGGCCCGCCGGGGTCGCTCCCGGACCTGCTGTTGCGCATTCTGCTGGATAAGTCCGGCATCGCCGCCGAGGACGTCAAATTCGTCACCATCGGCAACGATCTCGACCGCTTCAAATCATTGGTGGCGGGTGTCGTCGACGCGGCCGTGGTGTCGAACGAGGTGACGCCGGTCGCCACGACGCAAGGCGTCAAGATGCTGGCCGCCGCGCGCGACTTCGCACCCGACTATCCGCGGCTGTGCATCCAGACCACCGGAAAGACTCTGGGGGCGCGCCGCGACGACGTGGCGCGGTTCATGGCCGCCGAGATCGCGGCGCTCCGCCATGCCGTGAGCCATCGCGACGAGACCTTGCAGCTGGCGCGTGAGATGGCGCGCATGAAGGACGACGATCCGCGGCCGGCTTTCATCTACGACTGGGCGCTGCAGACGAAGTCGATCGATCCCGAGCTGACGGTGGCGATCGCCAAGCTCGAGTATATCGAGGAGCAGCTGCTGAAGACCGGTCACATGACCAAGCGCATCGACATCAAGACCATGGTCGATGCCGACGTGCGCGAAAGGGCGCTGGCGCTGGCAAAATAACCGACCGAGGAGGAACGCCGTGAAAATCACCAGGATCGAGACGCAGCGGATCTCCATTCCGTTCGAGAACGACGGGCCCCGGGTCGGCCTCAGGCCCAGCCTCGACAGCAAGCCCTGGACCAACATGGAATGCCTGCTGGTCCGCGTCGAGACCGACGACGGCCTCGTCGGCTGGGGCGAGGGCTTCGGTCATTTCGTGAATGGCGGCACAGAGGCGATCCTGGCGACCCTGGTCGGCCCCTGGTTCCTGGGCAAGGACCCGCGCACCATCGTCGCGCACATGGACGAGGCGCAGCGCGGCTTTCACGGCTTCGGGCGCAGCGGGCCGGTGCTCTATGCGCTGTCGGCGATCGACCTGGCACTGTGGGACCTGGCGGCGAAGCGCGCCGGCCAGCCGCTCTACCGCCTGCTGGGCGGCAAGGACGGCAAGCTCGATTGCTACGCCAGCCTGACCCGCTATCGCGGCGACCCCGAGGCGCTGCGCCGCAACTGCACGCGGGCGCGCAAGGTCGGCTTCACCATGATCAAGCTGCACGAGACCACGATTCCGGCGTTCCTGGTGGCGCGCGAGGCGCTCGACCCCGACACGCGGGTGATGCTGGATGTGAACTGCCCATGGTCGGTGTCCGAGGCGAAGGCGGTCGCGCGCGCGATCCGCGACCGCAATTTCCATTGGCTGGAGGAGCCGGTGTGGCCGCCCGAGGACTACGCCGGCCTCGCCGAGGTGCGGAAGGAAGGTGTCGCGATCGCGTGCGGCGAGAACGTGACCTCGCTGCACGAGTTCAGGCGCCTGTTCGAGCAGCAGGCCGTCGACGTCGTGCAACCCAGCGTGATCAAGCTCGGCGGGATCACCGCCATGACCCGCGTGCTGGCCCTGGCCCAGGCGTTTTCGGTGCGGGTCGTGCCGCATTGCTTCTATTGGGGACCCGGCTATCTGGCGACCGCGCATCTCGCGGCGTCGATGGCCGAGCGGCCGCCGGTCGAGACGCCGTTCATCCGGCTCGAACGCTCGCCGCATGCGCTGTTCAATCCCGATCGGGCGACCCTCGAGCTGCCGGACAAGCCCGGCCTCGGTTTCGAGCCGGATCCGGCGGTGTTGGACGCGTACCGCGTGTCGCGGCACGAGATCGCCTGAGAGCCGCCGCATGTTCCGTGGCGCCGGCTGGCTTGTGGGGACCGTCGCGGCGCTGCTTCTGACGCCGGACGTCGCGGCCGAGCCGCTCAAGATCCGCATCGCCTGGACGACCGTGCCGGGGCAGCTGACGCCGGTGCTGTTCGAGAAAGCCGACCAGCTCCGGCATCAGGGACGCTCTTATGTCGTGACGCACACGCATTTTGCCGGCAGCGGCCCGATGGTCACCGGGCTCGGCACCGGCGAGGTCGACCTGGCGCCGCTCGCCCCGTCGTCGTTCGGCCTGGCGCTGCAGAACGCGCGGCTCGACGACCTCAGGATCGTCACCGACGACTACCAGGACGGCGTCGCCGGCCGCTACAGCGGTGAGTTCCTGGTCCGCGACGACAGTCCGATCGCCAAGGTCGAAGACCTGAAGGGCAAGGTGCTGGCGGTGAACGCGATCGGCGGCGGCAGCGATTCGGCGCTGCGGGCGATGCTGCGCCGGCACCGGCTCGAAGACCGCCGCGACTATACGGTGGTCGAGACGAGCTTCGGCACCATGGCGGCGATGCTGTACGACCGGAAGGTCGACCTGATCAGCCAGGTGCTGCCGTTCAGTCAGGCGCTGCACCACGACGGCCGAGTGCGCACGCTGTTCACGATGCGCGACGTGTTCGGAACGACGCAAAGCCTGTTCAACGTCGCGCGGGCCGGGTTCCTCGAGA